>Ga0310834_100022_pt1 | contig 491018 bp, 421 predicted proteins | sample SM_ome_2_FD_201314 | JGI IMG/M metagenome (GOLD analysis project Ga0310834, IMG submission 201314) | Sorghum-adapted microbial communities enriched on stacked mutant (SM) sorghum from Joint BioEnergy Institute, Emeryville, California... ... | reverse complement strand
CACCAGGTGGCTGAAGCAGGTCGGCGACACCGTTCAGGCCGACGAGCCGCTGCTCGAGGTGTCCACGGACAAGGTCGACACCGAGATCCCCGCCCCAGCCTCCGGAACACTGCTGCAGATCCTCGTCGGCGAAGACGAGTCGGTCGAGGTCGGCGCCCAGCTGGCTGTCATCGGGACCGGCGTGGCCGCCGCACCGACGCCGGCCGCGCCCGCCCCGCAGCCGCCAGCTCCTCAGCCTCCGCCGGCCCCCACCCCGCCGCCGGCGCCTGCGCCTACACCTGCACCCACGCCCGAGCCGCCGACCGCGGCCGCGCCACAGCCAGCGCCGCGACCGACCCCGGCGCCGGAGCCAGCACCCGCGCCGCAGCCACCGGCCCCGCAGCCGGCGCCCACGCCGCCGCGCCCGGAGCCCGTGGCACCTGCCGCCGAGGTCGCCGGTGGGCGGCAGTACGTCACCCCTCTGGTCCGCAAGCTCGCCGCCGACCTCGGCGTCGACCTGTCGACCGTGCGCGGCACTGGCGTCGGCGGTCGTATCCGCAAGCAGGACGTGCTCGACGCCGCTCGGGCTCAGGAGGAGGCGGCTCGCGCCGCGGCACAGGCCACGCCCGCCGCACCCGCGCCGGCTGCCGCGGCACCCGCCCAGCCGAGTCCGCTGCGTGGCACCACGGAGAAGATGTCCCGTGCCCGCAAGGTGATCGCGCAGCGAGTGCACGAGTCGCTGCTGAACACGGCCCAGCTCACCACGGTGGTCGAGGCCGACGTGACCGCGATCGCCAAGGTTCGCGACCGGGTCAAGCGCGCGTTCGAGCAGCGGGAGGGCGTCAAGCTGACCTTCCTGCCGTTCTTCGCCAAGGCGGCGCTCGAGGCGCTGAAGGAGCACCCGAAGATCAACGCCTCGATCGACGTCGAGAAGGGCGAGATCACCTACCACGACACCGAGAACCTGGTGATCGCCGTCGACACCGACCGCGGCCTCATGGTTCCGGTGATCCACAACGCCGGCGACCTCAATGTCACCGGATTGGCCAAGCGCATCACCGACCTGGCCGAGCGGACGCGGCTCGGCAAGATCACGCCGGACGAGATCTCCGGTGGCACGTTCACCATCACCAACACCGGAAGCCGCGGCGCGCTGTTCGACACGCCGATCTTCTTCCAGCCTCAGGTGGCCATCCTCGGCACCGGTGCCGTGGTGAAGCGTCCGGTCGTGGTGGACACGCCGTTGGGTGAGACGATCGCCGTCCGCCACATGGTCTACCTCGCCCTCAGCTACGACCACCGGCTCATCGACGGCGCCGACGCCGCCCGCTTCCTCAACGCGGTCAAGCGTCGGCTGGAGGACGGCAGCGTCGCGGCGGAGTTCACCTCCTGACGAGCTGGAGGGCCACCACCTCCGGCCACCGGGTTCGACTCCGAACGCGTGGGGGACGCTCAGGTCATGCGCTACGTACTGGCCGGGGCCTCGGGGTTCCTGGGGCGCGCGCTCCGGGCGCGGCTGACCCGCGCCGGCCACGAGGTCACCCGGCTGGTACGTCGCGAGCCCCGCGGGCCGGACGAGGTCCAGTGGGACCCGGCACGCGGACGACTCGACGGACGGGTCCTCGAGGGCGCGGACGCCGTGGTCAACCTCGCGGGTGCGAGCATCGGGCGGATCCCCTGGACGAGGTCCTACCGGGAGACCTTGGTCTCCAGCCGTGTTGACACCACGGGCACCCTCGCCCGAGAGCTAGCCAACCTGAGCGATCCCCCGGTCTTCGTCGTCCAGAGCGCGAGCGGCTACTACGGCAAGGAGCGGGGCGACGATGAGCTCGACGAGGACTCGCCCCCGGGTACCGGCTTCCTCGCCGACCTGGTACACCGCTGGGAGCAGGCCGCCGAGCCCGCCGAGCGCGCGGGAGTCCGGGTGGTCTGGCTGCGCACCGCGGTCGTCCTCGACCGGTCCGGGGGCATCTTCCCGCTGATGCTGCTGCCGTTCCGGTTCGGCCTCGGCGGACGCCTGGGATCCGGGCGACAGTTCATGCCGCTGGTGTCCTTGCGCGACTGGGTCGAGGTCGTGCCGTTCGTGGTCGAACGAACGGAAAGCCACGGCGCGTACAACGTCACGCTGCCTGAACCAGCCACGAACGCCGACCTGACGGCGGCGATCGGCGCGGCGCTCGGCCGTCCCACTCCCCTCCGAGTTCCCGCACCCTTGATCCGTCTCGCCCTGGGAGAGCTGTCCGGTGAGCTCGTGGGCAGTGTCCGGTTGCGACCCCGGCGACTCCTCGCCGAGGGCTTCGCGTTCCGTGACCCGGACGTCCAGTCGCTGGTCCGTGCCGGACTCCACCAGACCGAGCCGGGTCCGGCGTGAGCGGCCGTGGGCCCACCGGTCGGCGGCCGTGCCTCCCCTACCGCGCGGTGACCGAGCGATGGTTCAGGCGGCCTCGATCCGGGCAATGAGCCACCCGGCCGCGGGCTCGCGGACGAGGGTGATGCGACGGGTCGTCCACGGACCGGCCGGCTGAGGGGTTCGCACCCCCGACGGACTCACGATCGTGTACGCCTGGAGCTGGTCGGTCACGACGAGCACCACCTTGTCGTCCGTCTCGGACGCCACGTCGAGCTCCTTGATCTCGAAGCGCAGACCCTCGACTCGGCACCCGGCGCGGACGCACTTGTCGATCTCGGTCCGGTCGGCGGCCAGCAGATCCGATTCGCTGACGTAGACCGACGCCAGAAGGCTGGGATCCGACTCCGCGAACGCCCTCGCGCGTCGGCTGTCCAGCTCGGTCAGGACGTGTCGCCAGCGCGCCTGGGGATCGGCGGTCTCGGACGGATCCGCTGGAACAGGCTCGGCCGTGGGCGAGGACTCAGCCGTCGCCGTGGGCGTCGTGGCCGACGTGCTGGGTGGCATCAGCACGAGGGTCGGCGTGGCCGTTGCGGCGGGCCCGGCCGGCGGGGACGTGCGCGTGCGCGTACCGGTGTCGAGCTGTGCGACGGTGGGCGCCGTCGGAGGCGTCAGGTGGGCCCACGCCAAGCCGCCCGCCAGAGCCCCACCGAGGAGGAGCGCCACACCACCGCCAGCGAGGAGGACCGGTCGCAGGCGTGACGTGTCGTCCTCGTCCTCGTCCGCGCCGTCCACCGCCCCAGCGGGGATAGCCGCGGCGACGCCGGTGAACTCACGGAACGGTGGAGCGTCGTGGCCGGCGGACGTCGACGCCTCAACGCGGTGGCTCCCGTCGGCGCTGCCGGCGTGGGTCCCACCGGATCCGTCGGCGCGGTCGGATGCCGACGACGCGTCATCCGTCCGCCCCAGCATCGCGGCGAGATCGGCGTCGCCGAGGACGAGGCCGATGGGGAACCGGACAGGCGAGGGCGGGCAAGCGCTGTAGAGCAGCTCGGCGAACGTCGCCGCGTCAGGTCGACGCGCGGGCAGGGGTTGGAGACCGACGGTGACCGCGTGGACCATGGCGGACGGCAGGTCGGCGGCGGCCTCAGCGAGCGGCATCCGAGGTTGTCCGAGGCGCGGCTGAAGCCCGGTCAACGCCGCGTGGCCCACGGCCGCCAGAGCGTAGACGTCGCTCGCGGGTGTGGGCTGGCCGCCGGTGGCGGGGTCGGCGTACCCGTGGGACGGTGGTGCGTCACCGCCCTCAACCAGCCCGAGGATGCCGACGTCCGCGAGGAGAGGGCGCCCCTCAGCGGTGAACACGATCGCCTCTGGTGTCACGTCACCGTGGACGAGGCCATGCTCGTGGACTGCCGCGAGCGCCTCCGCGACCGGCGCCAGGGCGGTCACCACCTCACCGGGGTCGAGGGCGCCACGCCCGCTCAGCAACTCGTCGAGACTCCCTCCGTCGGCACGGTCGAGGACGAGCACGACGTCCGCGCCGAGAGGCACCATCTGGCGCACGCGGACGAGGTGAGGGTGGCCGATCGAGTCCAGCAGCGCGAGCAGACGGCGCACGTCGTCGTGCGTACGGTCGGCGCGCAGCCGGAGGCGCTTGAGGAGTACCTCCTCCCCGGTGACGGCCGAGCGAGCGTGCCAGGTCTCGCTCCCGACGCCGGTGTCACGCAAGGGGCCCAGCTCGTATCCGGGCACTCGGAGATCGCCGCGCATATCGGGGAAGCCTGTCAGACCGAACCGGTCGACGTCGGACGTTGTCCACAGGGACAAGAGGCTGTGGGTGGGCCAGCCACCCCGCCCTCGTCGCGGACACGTGTCCCGCTCACGGCGGGTGCGGTGGGGCGACGCGGGACGTCACCGCGACTCCGCTGAGCCGATCTCCTCATTGGCGGCGATCAGCCACTCCCCGGACGCATCACGTTCGAGCGTCATGCGGAACCGACGCGGTTCACCGCCCTCGTGCGGGTAGAGCCGGTCACCGATCCGCAGGCTGTAGGGCTGCAGCTGGCTCACCGCCTCAACCACCACCCGCTCCTCGCTCTCGGAGATCACCTTCAGCGACAGGATCGGCGTGTTGAGGCCGACGACACTGGTGACGTTGTTGGCCGCGTGCTCCTCCATGTTCGCCAGCTCCTCCTGCAGGACGACGGAGCCCGCCTTGTAGATCCTGCGGAGCTGGTCTCGATCGAGCTCCTCCCAGGCCTTGGTACGCCGCCGGTCGAGCTCGGTCAGGACTCGAGCCCAGCGCGCCTCGGCGGGGGTCCGAGGAGTCCACCGCGGGCTGGCGGTCGGTGGCGCGGGCGACGGCTGGCTGGTGGACGGTTCCTCGCCAGGTTCACTGGTCGGTCGCGTCGTCGGGGCGGTGCGAGGTTCGGTCCGTGACGACGAGTCGGCCAAACTCCGCCACCCCAGCACTCCCACCGTCACGACGAGGGCGAGCACGACGGGAACGCCCACGAGCAGCGCGACCAGTCGACCTGTCCGGCGACCTCGGCTGTCGTCCTCCACGTCGTCGTCCGCTGGCGGCGTCGGTCTGGAGGGCGGCGGCGTGGGCGGTGGCACGGACGTAGAGGGCGCGAACGCCTCCGCTGGGTCACCGTGTGGAGCCTGCCGAGGCGGAGCCGGAGGAGACTGCGGCGGCGGGGTCGGACCCGGCTGCGTGGGGGCCGGCGGTGCGGACACGCTGACGGACGTGATGGCCGGGCCCGGCTCAGGCATGGGCGGCCCGGGCGGCGGAAGCACGTCGCTCGACGGTGTGGGGAACCGAATCGGGACAGCCGCGGCCGCCGCCTCGACCTGCGCCGCGAACTGCGCGGCGCCAGGACGCTGCTCCGGTTTGCCTTGCAGTCCCGCCTCCACCACGTGAGCCAGCGGCGGCGGAACCCCGGGTGCCAGCTGGAGCAGGGGACGGCGCGCCGGCCCCGGCTCCGGCGGCGTTCCCGTGAGCGCGGTGTAGCAGACCGCTGCCAAGCCATAGACGTCACCGGCCGGAGTGGCCGCCTCGCCCGGCTTGCGCGCCGGGTCGGTGTACCCGAACGTGCCGGCGGTCGGCCCGTCGCCGTCGTCGACCAGGCCGAGCAGCCCGACGTCCGCCAGCAAGGGAGTGGCGTCCGCGGCGAGAAGGATGTTCTCCGGCGTCACGTCGCCGTGGACGACGCCGCGCTCGTGCAGGGCGGCCAGCGCGCGGGCGACAGCTCCCGCCATCGTCACCACCTCGCCGGGGTCGAGGGTTCCCCGCGCCAGCAGGAGCTGCCCGACGCTGCCTCCTTCGGCGTAGTCGAGCACGAAGACGAACTCATCGCCGCACGGAATCAGCTGGAGAACCCGGGCGAGGTTCGGGTGGCGGATCGCGTCGAGGGCCGCCAGCACACGACGCGCGGCCTCCTGCGCGTCGGCGTCCCTCGGCCGTACCCGCTTCAGCGCGACCTGGGCTCCCGACGCCTGCTCTCGGGCCAGCCACACCTCACCCGCTGGTCCGGCGCCCAGCAGGCCCTCGATGTCGTAGCCCTCGACGGAGAAGTCGCCCTGCATGCTCCCCAAGCCTCCCAGAGTGACGCCCGGAGCCCCTCAGCCAGGTCGCCGATCCCCCAGCGACGGCGAGCGGGCCAGCGCGTGGGCCGCGGACGCGCTCCTCACCCGGTGGAGGAGCCTGGGAGGCACAGGCGCACCTCCGGTGTCCTCGGACCGCCGATCTGCGACTCCTGCAGGATGCGCCACGCCGTCGAGCCCTCGAGAGGCACGACCTCGATCCGGACCCTCTTCAACGGCCCGCCCTCGCAGCGGTACCGCTTCCCGTCGGTGGTGACGATGGTGTACGGGGTCTCCTGGCGCTCGACCTCCAAGAGGATGGACTTCGGCCGTTCGGAGACCACGAAGATGCTGTGGATCGGTCGGCGCAGGCCCAGAACCCTGGCCACGGAGTTCGCGGCCATCTCCCGCATGTACTGACGGTTCTCGGTGTAGGCGGGCGAGTCCTGGATGTACAGCGTGGTGAGCTGGTCCGGGTCACGCTCGGCGAACGCCTTCGCCCGCCGCTCCTCGAACAGCTCCAGTGCGTTCTTCCAGCGAGCGGTCAGAGGGTCGAGCGAGACGGTGGGGCTGGGCGTGGGAGTCGGTGTGCGCGACCGGGTCGGCGTTGGTGACGGGTCCGCGACCGGCGTTCCATTGGTGGACAGCTGCCACACGACGATGCCGGTGATGGCGACGACGACCAGCACAGCCGCCGCGAGGATGAGGTACAGCCGCGGCGAGCGCGCACCGTCCGCACTTCGATCGGTGCCGCGTTCGTCCCCGAGCCGCGTCAGGAAGCCCTCCGGCGTCGATCGGATCGGCGACCCCGCACCCGGCGCACCGGGCCGTCCCACCGCTCGCGGACCGTCGCTCGGCGCCCCTGCGCGCCAGCCGGGCGACGTCGCTGGGCTCGAGACCGGTCCAGGCGGCCGCACGGCCGCAGCGGGTGGTGGGCCACCGTGCGGGGACACCGGTCCGCGGGAGGCGGGTGGGCCGGCGGGCGGGCCGTACGGGGCAGGCCCCGACCCCTCGGCGGACCTGGTCGGAGCGTCCGCCTGCTCCGGTCCGTAGAACGGCGCCTCCTCAAGATCCGGTTGCGCCTCTGGGAGGCGGATCGGCGCACGGCGGCACGACGCTTCGAGGAGCGTGCCGAACTGGCCCATGTGCGGTCGCATGTCCCAGGCGCGCTGCAAGCCCGCCTCGACCGCGTGGGCGAGGCCTGGTGGAACGCCGGGCGCGACCTGGTGCACCGGTCGATGTCCCTTCGGTCGCGGGACCAGCCCGGTCAACGCCATGTAGCAGATGGCGGCGAGGCTGTAGACGTCACCGGCCGGCGTGGGTTCGGACTCCTGCGTCTCCGCCGGATCGAGGTACGGGTTGGGCTCCTCGTCGTCGGACGGTGCGGCCAGGCGCCCGAACGCCAGGCCGCTGACCATAGGGGTGCCGTCGGCGCTGAGCAGGATGGTGTCGGGCGAGAGGTCGCCGTGGACGAGACCTCGTTCATGGGCTGCCGCCAACGCGGATGCCACCGTCGCGCCGAGCGTGACGACCTCGCCGGGGTCGAGGGTCCCCCGCACGAGGAGTAGCTGCCCGAGAGTCCCACCTTCGATGTGCTCGAGCACGAGCACGAGCTCCTCGTCGAGGGGCAGCAGCTCCCGCACCCGGCGGATGTTCGGGTGGTTCAGCGTCGACAGGCGTTCGACGAGCCGACGCGCGTCCTCAGCAGCGTCGCGGTCACGGAGGCGCATGCGGTGGAGCGCCACGTGGACGCCCGTCGACTCCTCGCGAGCGAGCCAGGTCTGCCCGCCGCGGCCGGCGCCCAGCAGGCCCTCGATCTCGTACCCGTCCACGTCGAAGTCGCTCCGCACGGTGCTAAGCCTTCCAGAAGGACCCCACAGCCGGCGGCGCGGTGGCTGCGGGTACCTACACAGACCCTGTGTCCTCGTCGCTGCGAAGAGTGAGCGAACGAACCGATCATGGCACACCGATCCAGGCCGCCGAGGAGGATGTACCACGAGGCCTGGACGGACCGATCGGCGGGATGGCCGATTCGTCGACGCCGCGCACGAGGCGACCAGGAAGTCGGCGCGACGACAGTAGGCTGCGGGACATGGTCGCACCGCGGTTCGTTCGGCTTGGGTTCGGTCCAGAGGCACGCGACTACGAAGAGGTGTGGGCGGAGCAGCGTCGCCTCCATGCCCAGCGGGTGGCCGGGGAAGTTCCGGACACCGTCCTTCTCCTCGAGCACCAGCCGGTCTACACCGCCGGGAAGCGCACCCAACCACACGAGCGACCGTTCGACGGCACACCTGTCATCGACGTGGACCGCGGCGGCAAGATCACCTGGCACGGCCCGGGTCAGCTCGTGGGCTACCCCATCGTGCGACTGCCCGAGCCCATCGACGTCGTGGCCTTCGTCCGTCGGCTCGAGCAGGCGCTCATGGACGTGTGTGCCGACATGGGTCTGGCGACCACGCGGATCGAGGGGCGCAGTGGTGTGTGGGTACCCGCGGACGAACGCGGCCCCGCGCGGAAGATCGCGGCGATCGGACTGCGCGTCGCCCAAGGTGTGACGATGCACGGCTTCGCGCTCAACTGCGACTGTGACCTCAGCGCGTTCGATCGCATCGTCCCGTGCGGTATCACCGACGCGGGTGTCACCTCGCTGTCGGTGGAGCTAGGTCGTCGGGTCGGCGTCGAAGACGTCCTCGAGGCCACGGAAGCCCGGCTCACCGCGATGCTCACGCCGCACGGCGTCAGCCGCGTCGCCTGAGAACGTCGCGCTCACGAGGGGGCCAGCGTTCGCCGCGAGCTCGCCTCAGCTCGGTGAGCCGGAAACGGGCGGCGTGCCCACGGAGGGCGCCTCGGGGAAGGGCAGGTGGGCGTTCCGGAACGGCACGAGCGCGAGCACGGCCGCGTGCGCGTAGTAGGCCACTCGGTCGATCACACCCCCGGTCAGCGGACCGACGGTGCCGGTTCGCTGCTTGCTGCCCGAGCAACCGAGGACGCGGTCCGTCGCCTCGCCGAGCTCGACGCCGGCACGCACCAGATCCGCGATCGGGGTGGGCAGGACGAACGTCGCCGTCCGGCTCTCCCCCTTGCGCAGGTGTCCGGGCTGCTCACCGTGTCCCAACACGACAATCCAGGCGAAGCACTCCAGACCGCCGTTGCGCTCGAGCACGCCCCCCTCGATCCCCACCCAGAGGTCGGCGTTGGGGTGCGCGAGGCGCGCCGCCTCGGCCCGGTTCCGGGCGCCGCGCAACGTCTCCTCGTCTCCGACGGGCTGGGCGGGCACGCCGGGGTTGACGTCAACCGTGATGGCGTCGACGTCGTCATGACCGAGCGTCACCCGCACCGCTTCGAGCGTGGCGCGGCGTTTGACCGGGTTCGTCGAGGCGATCACAACCTGAAAGGGCACGCCGCCAACCTAACCCTCGCCGTGGGGAGACCGTGCGCCCACCCACCTCGCTCACGTGACGACGCCACCCACGGATGCGAGAGCCATCGCGCGTCCCACGCGCGCCTCTGGCCTGTGCCGGGGCACTGGCGGCCCACCGTAGGCTGTTGGCGTGAGTGCCGTGGCCCCCGAGGGACGGAAGCTGCTGCGCCTGGAGGTACGCAACAGCCAGACCCCGATCGAGAAGAAGCCTCCGTGGATCAAGACCCGCGCCAGGATGGGTCCCGAGTACACCGCGCTGCGCTCGCTGGTCCAGCGCGAGCAGCTGCACACGGTGTGTCAAGAGGCGGGCTGTCCCAACATCTACGAGTGCTGGGAGGACCGCGAGGCGACGTTCCTGATTGGGGGCGACCAGTGCACCCGGCGTTGCGACTTCTGCCAGATCGACACCGGTAAGCCGAAGCAGCTCGACCTCGACGAGCCTCGCAGGGTCGCCGAGAGTGTCCGGACGATGGGCCTGCGCTACGCGACCGTCACCGGCGTCTGCCGGGACGACCTCGACGACGAGGGCGCCTGGATCTACGCCGAGACGGTTCGCCAGATCCACGCTTTGAACCCCGGCTGCGGCGTCGAGCTGTTGGCGCCGGACTTCTCCGGTCGACGTGAGCTGCTGTCGCAGGTCTTCGAGTCGCGGCCCGAGGTCTTCGCCCACAACGTCGAGACCGTCCCGCGCATCTTCCGCCGCATCCGCCCGGCGTTCCGGTACGAGCGGTCCTTGGAGGTGCTGAGGCAAGCCCGGGCGGAAGGACTGGTCACGAAGTCCAACCTGATTCTCGGCCTCGGTGAGGAACGACACGAGATCACCGCGACCATGCGCGACCTCCTTGACGCCGGCTGCGAGCTGCTGACCATCACCCAGTACCTCCGACCCTCGGTCCGGCACCACCCGGTCGCGCGGTGGGTGAAGCCGGAGGAGTTCGTCGAGCTGCGCGAGGAGGCGCTGGAGATGGGCTTCGCGGGCGTCATGTCCGGGCCGCTGGTCCGTTCCTCCTACCGCGCCGGACGCCTGTACCGCCAGGCGCTGGAGTCCCGCCGGCTCAGCGTGGCCCCTGCCACGGGCTGATCGGGGAACCACGGGCTGATCGGGGAACAACGACAGCTGACGACCGTTCACGTGAGGAAGGACGCGTACCGCACCGATGGCCAAGCGCGACACCACACCGGAGCAGAATCCTGGCCGGGTCGCCCAGGTCCGTGCCGCCTACCGTCTCACCAAGGAGGCCCAGCCGCGGATCGGGCTGATCCTGCTGGGAATCTTCCTCGCCGTCCTGGTGGTCTTCGTCGCTGTCGGACTGCTCCTCGACAGCCCCATCCTGTGGGGCCTGGTAGGCCTGCCGTTCGCTTTCCTCGTCACCGTGATCGTCTTCGGTCGCCGGGTCGAGAAGGCGGCGTACGCCCGGCTGGAGGGTCAGCTCGGAGCGGCCGCGAACGCGCTCGCCACGTTGCGTCGCGGGTGGACGGTCGACCCGGCGGTGGCGGTGACACGTAACCAGGACGTGGTCCACCGCGTCGTCGGCCGGCCCGGGATCGTCCTGGTCGGGGAAGGCGCTCCGAACCGCGTCGGTCACCTGCTCGCCAACGAGAAGCGCAAGCACGCCAGGGTCGCGCCCGAAACCCCGATCTACACCATCGTGGTCGGGGACGGCGAGGACCAGGTCCCGCTCCCCAAGCTCGCCTCCCACGTGATGAAGCTGCCGCGCAACTTGCGGCCCGCGGAGGTCACCGAGGTCCTGTTCCGGTTGAAGGCCCTGACGGCGCACCGGCAGCAGCTGCCGATCCCCAAGGGTCCGCTGCCCAAGAACATCAAGCTGCCACCGGGCGTGCCGCGTCCTCGCTGACGCCGCCGCGATCACCCTCGGCTCAGCGGGCGCGGACGAGCACGGTCCCCGCGAGCTTGTCGTGCAGTCCTCGACCGTCGGAGTCCACGACCAACGGCGGCAGCACGAGCAAGATCAGGACGGTTCGCAGGAGCGCCCGGGCCAACCCCACAGGCTGACCGTCGAGGCGGACGACGAGGAGGTGGCGCACCCGCTGGCCGATGCTCGCCCCCACGAACCCGGTCATGAGCCACACCTGCAGACCGAACAGGGCGAGGGGGAGGAAGTCCAGCGCGGTCACCGGAGCCTGCCACACCGCGTCGTCCCGGACGATGCCCAACGCCGCGAGGTTGGCGAGGAGCCAGTCGACCAGCAGCGCGGTGATGCGCGCTCCCCAGCCGGCGAGCGAGCCCCGACCGGTCTCGGGGAGACCGAGCCGTCGGCCTGCGTGGTCCTCCTCCCGGGGATCGGTGTCACCCGCTGGCTTGGTCCGACCGGGTTCACGACGCTGTGCCATGCCGTGAGGCTATCGCTCACGACCAGCCGGTCCGCGTCGTCTCTCCCCCGGCGGAGGAGGTGACTCGGCGGGGCAGCCCGGGGTAGAAGGGGTAGCGAGCGGGGCGCCAGGACGATCGGCGCTTCGCGGACCAGCGCACGGTCCGCTCCCCCGCGCCACACTGGGTGGGTAGACGCACGATTTCCGCGGAGGCTGCACCTCGGCCGTAACAAGGGCGCAACAACCGAGACACTGCCGGGAAACGGCCGCCTCCTAGCGTCGCGGAGCAGAGACACAGAGGAGGGGCCGAATGTTCCGGAGCGCCGACGAGCTGTTGGCATTCGTGCGCGACGAGGGCGTCGAGTTCATCGACGTCCGCTTCTGCGACCTGCCCGGCATCATGCAGCACTTCAACGTCCCCGCCGAGTCGTTCGACGAGGATGCCTTCACCAACGGGTTGATGTTCGACGGCTCGTCGATCCGCGGCTTCCAGGCCATCCACGAATCGGACATGAAGCTGATTCCGGACCCGGCGACCGCGTTCTTGGACCCGTTCCGGGCCAAGAAGACGCTGGCGATGAACTTCTCGATCGTGGACCCGTTCACCGACGAGCCCTACAGCCGGGACCCGCGCAACATCGCGGCGAAGGCCGAGGCCTACCTCAAGAGCAGCAACATCGCCGACACGGCGTACTTCGGGCCGGAAGCGGAGTTCTACGTCTTCGACGACGTACGGTTCGAGACCAAGCAGAACGCCGGCTACTACTACATCGACTCCATCGAAGGGGCCTGGAACACCGGTCGGGAGGAGGACGGCGGCAACAAGGGGTACAAGCCGCGGTACAAGGGCGGCTACTTCCCCGTTCCGCCGATGGACCACTTCGCCGACCTGCGTGACGAGATGGTCAAGACCTTGCGCAGCGTGGGCATCGAGGTGGAGCGGGCCCACCACGAGGTTGGCACCGCCGGTCAGGCCGAGATCAACTACAAGTTCGACTCGCTCCTCCACGCCGGCGACAAGCTCATGCTCTTCAAGTACGTCATCAAGAACGTGGCGTGGAGGGCTGGTCGCACCGCGACGTTCATGCCGAAGCCCCTCTTCGGGGACAACGGTTCCGGGATGCACTGCCACCAGAGCCTGTGGAAGGACGGGCAGCCGCTCTTCTACGACGAGCTCGGCTACGGCGGCCTGTCCGACACCGCCCGGTGGTACATCGGCGGCCTGCTCAAGCACGCGCCGAGCCTGCTGGCGTTCACCAACCCGACCGTCAACTCCTATCACCGGTTGGTGCCGGGCTTCGAGGCGCCGGTCAACCTCGTCTACAGCCAGCGGAACCGGTCGGCCGCGGTGCGGATCCCGGTCACCGGAACCAGCCCGAAGTCCAAGCGGATCGAGTTCCGAGTGCCTGACCCGTCCTGCAACCCCTACCTCGCGTTCTCCGCGATGCTGATGGCCGGCCTGGACGGCATTCGGAACAAGATCGAGCCGCCGGAGCCGATCGACAAGGACCTCTACGACCTGCCTCCGGAGGAGCACGCCCTGGTCGAGAAGGTTCCCGCCTCGTTGCCGGAGGTTCTCGACGCCCTGGAGGAGGACCACGAGTACCTGCTGGAGGGCGGGGTCTTCACCCAGGACCTGATCGAGACCTGGATCGACTGGAAGCGGACCAACGAGGTCGACCCGATCCGCCTTCGGCCGCACCCGCACGAGTTCGAGCTGTACTTCGACATCTGAGGTAGGCGGCGTAGACGTCAGGAACGCCTACATCACTCCAACCCAAGAAGAACGGCGGCTGACCGCGAGACGCGTGTGAGCATTCGCGGTCAGCCGCCGTTCCGCCACGCTCGCGCTACGACGCCGCGATCGCCTTCTCCAGCCGCTCGATCAGGCCGACCATGACGCCAGCGCCGTCCCCGGTGACGAAGTGCCGTGGCTCCGGAGTGCCCGTCACGTCGATGCGCGCCCGCGCTTCCGAAAGCTTGGCTCTCGCTCGGTCGAGCTCGCCGTTTGTCACCAGACGCGCCGCCTCGACCAGCATGTTCCGCACGGCCTCGAGGCGTTGCTTCGCACTCTCCCCCGGGCCGGTTCCGACGAGCTTCCCCGCCGCCACGTCGTCGTCGAACGTCCTCACCACGTGCGCCGGCGACGGGATGATCCCGTGGTAGGGCGCCAGGACGTCACGCCACAACGACCGCACATAGCTGAAGCCAGGCGCGTATCCAGGATCATCGATGATCTGGATGCCGCGGTAGCGGCCGATCGAGTAGTTCCGGTACCCGTGCTCGAGCTTGTACCACAGGTCCTCGGAGCCGACCGCGACGAGCGCGGCGATCGCGTCGGACACCGGGCCCCGTTCCCATAGGCCGTTCGCGATCAACGCCCCCTGGACGAACAAGCTTGGCTTCAGGCCTCCGAACGCGTAGTAGGTCGCGCTGCGCGGACCGCCCCCATCCACGGAGTCGAACTCCAGCAGCATGCCGGGCTGGCCGAGATTGGGAAGCCCCTCGCAACCACTGTCGATGACACCTGCCACGCCTCCGGGCGCTTCGGGCACGGGGATGCCCGCGCCGTCGTTGAGTCCACAGGCCACGGTGCGCCCGTAGGTATAGAAGGCCAGGTCGGCAGCGAGCCCCATGGTGTCCTCGATTGGCACGCCCCACAACGACCAGTCGTGCACGGCGGACTCGATCTGCTCGCCGGTGGGGGCGAGGGACTCGGGATGGTCCCTCTTCCAGTTGAACGTCGCGCAGGAGTTGTCCAGACCGACCGAGCACAGGTGAGCGGCGAACGACTCGTGGTCGTAGCTCTCGAGGAAGTCCTTCGCCTGCGACACACCCAGGTAGGCGCTGGCGACCAGGACCGAGCCGCCCATGCCCTCCCGGTAGTTGGGGTTCCAACCCCGGCCAACATTGGTGTCCCCGTCCAGGGTTCGCTCCTGCTCCCCCGCCAGCACGAACGGGTTGTTGTCGCTGGTGGTGAACGCGTTGGCGACCAGGGAGGCCCGCATCATCGCGTCGGCGCGTTCGACCTCGGCCGGCGTCAGGCGGTCCCAGATCCGAGGGATGTTCTTGACGACGGCGAACATCGCCGTCACCTGCAGCTCGTGCTGCGCGGGATAGCCGCCGTTCGCCGCGATGTCGTTCCCCCCGGTGAGCGTGTACCGGATCTGCTCGAGCAGCCTCTCGTCCACGCTCCGGTCGCCGGCGAGGGCGGCGAACGCCATGATGACAGCGCCACCGCCGGAGTTCCCCATGTTGGTGTACGCACCGCCAGGGAGGTCCCGGTGATACCGGACCAGCGGCGCCTGCCGGGCACGCTCGACGACCTCCGGGTCCGGCGAACCTAGGACGCCCGCGGCCGAGACGGGGGTGACTCCGTCCACCGGCGATCGACTCTCCGCGGGAGCCGCGCCAACGAGCCCGGCCATGACCACGCTGGCGCTCACGAGAGGTCCGATCCACTGGCGCATACCAAACACCTCACGACACCTCACGCCATGCTCGACTGGTTCTGGTCGACGAGGAGCTGTCGAGACCGGCGCCGTCGCCCGGCGGGAAAGTCCGGTCCGGCGGACGTGGATATAGGCCGGTCTGGCAACCGTCCCCCGGAACCTACTTGTTTCGCGAGGAGGCGGTCGAGATCTGAGGACGCATCGGCCGTACCCGGTCAGCACCAGACCGCTTCGCTCACCCGCGTTCGGCGTTCCCCTTGCCGCTACCGGCGGCGGGTGAGTGAGGCGCCGCTACGTGAGGTCCATGAGCGCGCGGGCGACTGTGTCCCGCCACATCCGGTAGGTCCCAGGATCCTCGGTGAAGGTGCGTGGATTCGTCACCACGGCCCGTGCGGAGAGCGCCTGCTCCGCCCGCGCCCGGACCGCGGCCGGGGCGTCCGGAAGAGCGTCCAGCTCGCGCTTCAACAGCCAGAGCAGGTTGTAGTCCTCCATGCATCGCGGACGTTCTCGATGCGGATCGAGGCCATCGGCCCGTCAGGTCCTGGGTAGAACAACGACCCGTCGCCAGCCGTTGTGGCGAACGTCACCGGACTCCACTTCGAGAAGATGCCGTCCTCCACCAGCGGCTGGTCGGCGTGATCGGCCGGTAGTCAGCGGTTGGTGGCGTAGTAGAGCACCCTCGACACCCGCCTGGTACGACATGGCCCCATCAGCATCGGCGCATCGATCGGTGGATAGCCGTTGAGTCAGTTCGGCAGCGGAAACCCGGTGGCGATGGTGGAGTACCACCAGACCTCGTCGCCGCGGGCACGGGTCCGTTCGGCCACCGACTGGTCGTACAGGTCGTGCTGCGGCACCCAGATGTCCACGAGCCCCGCCAGCCCGGAGTTCGCGCCCAGCGAGTTGTCCCGCAGCGTGGTCATGGTGGGCAGGTCGGGTACCTCTCCTTGCTCGCGGCGAAGGTCTGCTTGGTCGCCTGGATCAGCGGCCCGGACACCTCATCGAACCCGTAGACGTAGGCGTACTCCGCGACGCCTGCCTCGTGGTACGCCGCATCGCGTCATCGAGCTGCCTGAGCCAGAGGTCGATCTGTGCCTGCCACGTCTCGGGTCTTTGCGGGTCGAGCACGGTCACGTTGAGGTAGAGCGCGTTGAAGCGCCGCAGTCCGTGCGTCGTGGCCACCGACGGGCCGGGGTTGGCGCTTCGGACAGACCGTCAGCGCCATGTGCTCGGTCTCCGTGACGCCACCGATGTGCATCAAAAGACGCAGCCCGCTCTGCAGCGCCATCAGGACCAATGGCTCCTTCCCTGTCAACGTCCTGTCCGAAAGTGACGCGGCGCTCGCCGGCATCTTTGCCGGCCGCCCCGGCCATGGCCGGGGCGCTCACGATTTCGGCGCGGCATGCTGGAGCGAGCTCGTCACGGGCTCCCCAGTGCTGGACACGGCCGCGGCGGTGTTCGACTGCCGCCTCCGCGAGATCACCACGGCGGGACCCACCTCGTCGTCCCGGGTGATATCGCGCAGATCGCCAGGCGAGACGTCGGCCCACAGGTGTACGGGCGCCGACGCTACGTCAGCACCTCCCCTTCCCCGAACACCGAGTGCGGGCCGGGGCCCGTGTTTTGAGGAGGCACAAGCGGGCGGAGCGACGGGATGACGTCCGGCCTCGTGAGGTGCGCCCCGCACAGACTCCCGCTGATCATGCCTCTAAATCGAGATCGAACGGCACCTCGTCCAGGGCGATGTCGCGAACGCGAAGCAGTCGGACGGCATGTCGGCCGGCGGCGTCCATGCTCTGTGGCGACGTCGTCCGCGATGACGGCGCCGACAGGGTGCCCGACGAGTATCCGGGGCTTCCGCCCCGGCGGCTTTCAGGACCGAGCGCAGCTGGTCGGCGGCCTCATCGAAGGTTGCGGTCATGGAGGCGCCTGGGCGATGCCCCGGCTGGCACCCAGCAGCCCCCGGGCGGTCGTAGGAGACGGTGGTGGCCGGGACCTGGATCGCGTCGATAATGCTGCCGAAAACGGTGCGCTCGGCGTCGAGCTTTTGTGAGGGTTACCCGGTCGGTCACGATGCTCTTGGGCAGCCGTGGGCATGCGGTCAGCGCAGTCGCCGGCGTCGAAGCTGTGGTCGTCTTCGATTCGTCCGGGTGTCTCGTCAGCTCTGGTATGGCGCAAGCGCGCCAATTTGCAGCCGGTTCGCGTGGTTGAGCACCTCAGCACACCTGTTAGACCGCATGGGTCTGATCTTCGACTGTGTCCGCGCGATCAACCGGCTGCGGACCCCCTTGTTGGAGTACTTCCCCCCTTGGAAGCCGTCTTGGACTACTCCAGGAAGGCGCAGCTAATCCTGGTCGCGGCGAGGTCGCGGGTACCAGACCCCGGAATATCAGGCGGGCCACCTATGCCGCATCCGCTGCTGGACACCATTCACCATCTCAGTACTAATAGGCCGTGAACTCGTCCAGAGGCTCACCGGTGTGGTGGCGCGGTCGAATCCCGGAGAACGAGGTGAGGTTCAATGATGTCGACACGCGGCTCCTGAGGCTCGCCGTGCCATTCTGCGTCGATCATGGTCAGCAGCAGCTCCATGGCGCGTACCCCGAAGTCGACGTGTGACATGCGTACGGTTGTCAGCGGCGGTTGGAGCGTTCCGGCTTCGGCGATGTCGTCGACACTGGCGATGCTGAGGTCTTGTGGTATTGAGATACCCCAGTGTGCGGCGGCTCGGTATGCGCCCATGGCCATGGAGTCGCTGACGACCATCAGAGCGGTTGGGCGCTGCGGGAGCGGCTGTCCGAGGAGCCGTCGGGCCGCTGCCTCGCCTGATGCGACACTGAAGTCGGGTGCGTCGCACAGCAGGTGCGGCTCGGGTTGTATGCCAGCTGAGCGCAGCGCGTCTTGATAGCCAAGTACGCGTTCTTCGTACAGGGTCTGCGACTGGGTCGATGCGATGAATCCGATGGTTTGATGTCCGAGCCCGATGAGATGCTCGGTGGCGAGGCGGACCGCGCGTCGCTCGTCAGCTATGACACATGAGACTACGCGGTCGCGTGGGCGCCGCTTGACCACGACGTACGGGAGGCCTGCGGCGTCGAGAAGGTCGATCTCCTCGGACGTGACATCACATTTGCCCGACGGCGGGGGAGGCGGACGACCTAGGGCTTGTACGTCGACCGTTCGACAGTTAGTATCCGCACTCACTCGGATTTGCCGGATTGAGTATACGCACTCTCATCCGGGCTGACGCCAGGAGGTTGCGATGCTTGGCCCCCCTCGCCCGACCCGCAGGCAGCTGCTCGTCGTCGCGGCCATGGCCCCCACCACTACGTTGTTAGGTTGCCTCGCCCCGAACTCCCAGCGCGGTGGGTCCGAGGCGCCGATCAAGGAGGGCGCCCAGGTTCCGGCACAGGTCTGGACGGGATGGACAGAGAAGGCGGCGAAGAAGGTCGACCGTGTGATCAGTGTGTTCAATGACTCACAGGATAAGGTCAATGCACGACACGTGGTGGTGCCGGGCGACATGAGCCAGAAGCTTTTGGCAGCCATCAACGCAGGGAAGCCTCCGGAGGCCGCGATCGTCTTCGGGGCAGGATTGGCATACCAGCTAGCGGCGCGGGGCGCGCTCCTCGCATTTGACGATGTCGGCGACCCGAACGAACTCGAGGCACTCCACACGTGGATGACTCCCGCCATGCTCGACATGGCTCAGTATGACGGCCAGGACTTCTATCTCCCGATCTGGAGCCAGTGCTGGGGGGATATTCGTTAACACCGACATAGCCAGAAAACGCGGAGTCGATCCGGATAGCCCGCCGCAGACGCTCGACGAACTCGACGAAGTGTGGGAGAAGCTCACCGTCTACGACGAGAACGGTGACATCGACATCCTGGGCGGTGACACAACCGACTTGTTCCTGACAATTGCCCGTCACCTCGGCCGGTTCATATCCGATGATGGACGAACGATCACGGCCAACGACGTCAACAACATCAAGGCTGCGCAATGGATCGACGATCGTTGGCAGCGAGTGGGCCGCAAGAAGCTCCAGCGCTTCTACGCCTCGCTTCAAGGGCGAGGCGAGCGCTCCGGTTCCCTTGACCCATTTCTCGCAGGGCTAACCGCAACAACAACCACCGGGCCGTGGGAGTTTGGCAATATCGTGGACTTCGCACCCGAGGGTTTCAATTACACCGTCTGGCCATTCCCTCGCCCTGCAGGGACCGACAAGACCGGCACCTATACCTACGGTGACGGATTCGTACTCCCCAAGAAGAGTCGCAGCCCACAGGCCGGCTGGGAGATCGCACGATGGCTCTCAGGTGCGGCGGGAGAGGAGGAACTCTACTCCAGACTCTTCGCGTCATGGCTCTGTGTCAACAGCCCCACCCCTGAGGAGGTCCTCGGCTGGCAGTCATTCCGCGACAACGTCATTGCGAAGTGTCCCGGGTACGACACTGTGTTCCTCGAGGACATGTTCAACTCCGACTATTACCTCTTCCCACCGAAGATCCCGACGAGCCTGTCCTACACCAGCCTGCTGCAGGCCGATTGGGAAAAGGTCATCGCTGGGCAGCGGCCGCTCCAGGAAGCCTTCGACTATGTGACAGAGCAGGCGCAGGAAGAGCTGGACCGCTGGTACGACGAGCATGCGTAGGCCGGAGGCTCCAATGCCACACGACACGATATCTAGACCGCAGAGGCGCACGGCAGATGCCGCACAGCTATCCCCTCATCTCACATCATCCGCTCAGGAATGGGGCGCTACTACCAGAACTCGTGGGCCTGCGCATCCGACGTCTGTCGCGATGGTACGTGCCGTCTGCAAGTACCCGGTGCTGATCCTACTGTCTGTGGTCTTCCTCATTCCGTGGGTGTGGATGATCTCTACCTCGTTGAAAAGTCCCCACGAACTCGCTGTCTGGCCACCGGTCTGGATTCCAGAAGTATTGCGGTGGGACAACTACTTGACAGTGTTCGAACATGTGGACTTCCTCCGTTACATCCTCAATACGAGCATCATCGCAGTACTCTCAGTTGTCGGCGCGGTCATGTCCAGCTCAATCGTTGGATATGGGTTCGCTCGGCTAGTGTGGCCGGGGAGAGACCTTGTCTTCAGCCTGCTGGTCGCGACACTGATTCTCCCTGCGTTCGTGACATTCATACCTCTGTACGTCATCTACGCGCAGATTGGCTGGATCAACACCTACCTGCCGCTCATCGTACCAAGCTTCCTGGGCAACGCCTTCTATATCTTTCTGCTTCGGCAGTTCTTCAGGCGACTGCCGCAAGAGTTGTTCGATGCCGCCAAAATTGATGGCGCGTCCGAGCTTCGAATATTCTTTTCGATCGCGCTACCCCTTATTCGGCCCGCGCTGACCGTTGTCGCCTTGCTTCAGTTCATCGCCAGCTGGAACGACTACTTCGGACCACTGGTCTTTCTCAACGACACCTCGAAATACACGATCGCTCTCGGCTTGGCAACCATGCAGTCGACCTATGGGTTCTCCAACTTCTCCTGGATCATGGCGGGCACGGCGATGAGTGTGGTGCCGATCGTGGCACTCTTCTTCGTTGCCCAGAAAACCTTCATTCAAGGCATCACCATGACCGGGCTCAAAGGTTGAGGAGACAGTGCACATGACCACCACAGCCACTGTCAACCGTCACCGTCCCCACCTAGGGCGCAAGCGACTCAGGGACCTCGGAATAGGCCTCCTCTTCATCTCCCCGTGGCTGGTGGGGTTTCTCGCCCTCCAGGTCTATCCATTTTTCGCCTCCCTCTTCTACAGCTTCACCTCCTACTCCACACTCGAACCGCCGAGATGGATCGGAATCGTGAACTACATCCAACTGTGGGAGGACCCGCGCTTTCGGACGGCCCTCTTCAACAGCGCCTACTATGGCATCTTCGCCGTCATGCTTAATGTGGCCGGCGGCTTCCTGATGGCGGTGTTGCTCAATCTTAGGATGCGGGCGCGATCGGTATTCCGGACCATCTTCTTTCTGCCCAGCGTGACGCCGCTCGTCGCGACGGCGGTCATCTGGCTCTGGATGTTCAACCCGCAAAGTGGCGTGATCAACTCTCTGCTCCGGCTCGTCGGCGTCGAAGGACCGGCCTGGCTCGGTGACCCGAGCTGGTCGAAACCAGCCCTGATCCTGATGAGCCTCTGGAGCGTCGGCACGTCAATGTTAATCTTCTTGGCGGCACTTCAGGACGTTCCAAAGGATATGCTCGAAGCGGCCGAGATCGACGGTGCTGGACCGCTGCGCAAGATGTGGCATATTACCTTGCCCGTGATCAGTCCAGTCACCCTGTTTATATTGATAACAGGCCTGATCTCAGCCCTCCAGTTCTTCACCGAGGTGCATGTCATGACCGGCGGCGCTGGGTCGCCGGCAGATTCAACGCTCATGCTCTCCATCTATCTCTGGCAAACCGCCTTCGAGAATTTCAACATGGGTTACGCGGCTGCCCAGGCATGGTTCCTATTCCTACTTCTGGTGATGTGTACGGCGCTGTTGTTCCGTTTGACCCGTCGCCGGGTCTTCTACGGCGGCTAACCTCGGAGGTGGATTCTGTGTCGAAGACTCGTGGCTGGACGTTGTCAGTCAAGGACGTTCTTCAACAGTCAGCGGTGAACCTGGCCCCCGCGCTCAGTGTCGACGGACTCTGGGGCAGCGACATTCCGCAGTGGCGAGAGGATCTGCGTAAGAAGCTCTGGGAGCTCCTCGGCGGACCGGGCGAGGCGGTGGACCCAGAGCCCGAGACGGTCATGACCGTCGAGGAGGACGGGATAACGAGGTCGCTGCTTCGCTATCAGACCGAGCCTGGTGTGACAACCAGCGCATGGCTGCTGCGGCCTGTGTCGGCCGACGATGCACCTCGGCCGGGTTTTCTCGCGCTCCACGGTCACGGCAGAGGCAAGGACGACGTACTTGGAATAGTGGTCGATGGCGACCCGGACGAACTTGCCCGGATCGCCAGGAGCAATTATGACTACGCGACTCAGCTGGCCCACCGTGGCTACGTCGTGCTCGCCCCGGACGCCAGGGGGTTCGGCGAGCGTGCCGCCGGCGGCTGCCACACTTCCGGCCTTATCTCCCTCTACACCGGGCGCCCCATCCCTGGCCAGCGCCTCTGGGACGACATGTGCTCACTCAGCCTTCTGGCCGCCTTACCATACGTCGACGGATACAGATTGGGTTGTGGTGGCCTCTCGGAGGGCGGCAAGCGCGCCCTGTTCCTTGCCGCGCTGGACGATCGGGTGCGGGTAGCGGTGGTCAGCGGCTACTTCACCAGTCTGCGGACTGAGATCGAAGTGTGGGACCGGCTCACCGGCTGGGACATCTGCAACGCCGTACCAGGCATGCTCGCTTGGGCCGACCTGCCTGACATCGCAGCGCTCGTCGCGCCACGCGACCTGATCATCGAGAACGGCCGGCAGGACTCGTTGTACACCCTCGAAGGTGTTGTGGCCGGGTTCCGCAGAGCGAGGAGCGTCTGGGAGCGCCTCGGTGTTCCTGAGCGAATCGAGCTGGATCTTTTCGACGGTGTCCACGAGTGGAGCGGACGCCGCAGCTACGCACACATCGACAGTGTGCTCAATCCCGACCACCAGCGAGAGGTCTGATCACCATGCCGGATATCATCAAGGCGTCTATCGACAACCATCAGGCCGTTGCAAGGGCATGCGCCGAACTCCGCGGCCGCGTGCCCGATTATGAGATAACGGCACTGATGATCAATGGCGACATTGAGCTAGGCTCGGACGGTGGTGTCGCCTACCACTGGATCGACTCCGGATCCGGCGAGGTCCACTTGCCTGCCGGACATCTCACACAGGAGGGCGATGGCGATCCGCTGCCCCCACACTACCGCCCTGTCGCACCGCCCGAAGATGCGCTCCACGCATTCGCGACACTCACGCGAGAAGTCGACACCCTGCCCGAGGATGTACGCCCCACTATCGTGTCCCTTCTCCAACGCCATGCCGTCGGCCGGGCCGGTGAGATCGACAGCGACCTGACCCGGATACGACTCTTCGGCGACTTCGCCACCTGGGCGAACGAGCCGACGGCGGCTGCTCTTCGTACCCTTCTCGCCCACGCCGACCAGATTGGGGTGTACGAAAGGACAGTGGGAGGATGGGAGCCCATCCTCCCGGGCGATCTGCTCATCACATCGCCTGAACGTCCGCGTCGAAGCCGCGGCAACCTGTGGCTTTGGCGCATCATTGACCGCAGCTGCGACGACTTTCCTTCCCCGTACGCCGTACGCCGGCTGCGGCATCTTCGCGACACTGCAGGCGGGTGCGCTCCGGGTGAGGAGCCGTTCCGACGACTCGCCCTCCCTTGGCGACTCGGGGCGGACGGAGACCTTCTCCCTGATGGCCGGCGCAACAGGCTGAACAGCCATGCCGTCAACATCGTCAGGCGTCTAAGCCGTACGCACGTGCATCCCGATCCCCCAGTCTCAGGCCCATTGCCGCAATGGGAGCTCTACCTCGTTATCGATCCGGGATCCCACGGATTAGGTGGGGCCGGCCGAGCCGAGATGCACAACTTCCCAGACCCATCCGACTTTACCTACTGGCAGGTGACACCCCTTCAGCCTGGCGACCTTGTGGTGATCCCCCCGGGTACGGCACATCGAGGGATCGACGTGCTTGCCACCGTGATCGCCATTCCCGGCTTCATGCCCACCGAGGAGGTTTACGTCGATGCCCGCATCGCCGCCGAGACCGGCGGAGCCGCACCGCACAACCCGCTGTTCGCCAACACCCAAAGCGGGAGCCGGCCATGACACTTCGATCCAGCTGTGTCCTCGATGACTCCGAATGCCCGATCTCCAGTCGCACCGCTCAAGCACGGTGGCCATGGTCGAGGCAGCCCCGTGCGAAAACCCGGGTTGCGAGGAGCGACTGATGACGACGGAGATCCGCGGGATTGAGAACCGCAGGTATCGAGTTTATAGCGGAGGCGTCTTCGTGGCGGGATACACCGTCGGCGACTTCCGGCCCTACGTCTATCCGCTCTGCACCCCGACCGGAACTCCACTTACCGAGGAATCACCTCCCGACCACCCGCACCACCAGTCGCTCTGGCTAGGCCAGGACGACGTGAATGGCGTGAACTTCTGGCTCAACCGGCACGGCTGCGGCCGCGTCACCGGCGGCGAGCCAGTCGCGCGTACGGAGTCAACCAGGTATGGCACGTCGGCTGTGTTTCGCCACAACCTGATCTGGGCTGGGCCAGATGGCCGCCCCCTACTCCACGAGACCCGCCGCACTGCGATCACTCCGACGCTGCGGGGCGTCATGGTGGACATCACGAGCGATCGCTGGCCCGCGGACGGTCCGGTAACCTTCGGCGCTACGAAGGAAGCAGGGCTCGGAGTCCGTGTATTGGATATGCTCGACGAGGACGACAGCGGTCTCCTGCTCAAACAGCCGCGGCCAACACGGAGAGCGCGGAACCTTCGACCAGCCAGCAGAGTGGGTAGATTACTCCGGAAGCGTCGGCGGCCGAGTCGTTGGCGTCGCAGTCTTCTCCCACCCGCACAACCGTGCACACGCGTGGTTTACGAGAAGCTACGGAGTCCTCATCGCCAACCATCACCTCTACGATTCGCAAACCCTGCAACCCGGAGATCACCTCACGCTCCACTGGCGTGTGGTCACCCACGACGGATCCGCTGCCCACACCGGGCTCGACAGTATGCACGACGAGTACATCAGCAGCCATCACCTTACTCAAGTGGTAACCGGCTGAGCTCTTGCCGCGGCCCTATCTGTGAAAAGCTCGTAGAAAACACGAGGTCCTCTATGTGCATGGCCGCATGCCCGTCGTGCCGGTCATCGTTGTTTGATCGAACACTTGGCCGAGAGCCAACAATCTGGGAATGCGCTCTCGTCCTGAGCGGAAGTTCCGCTTGCCTGTGAACATGTCAAGATTGCGAGGTGACTCCGCGCGGGCGTGACAAGATCCCGCCGCCCGACGGGACCTGTGCAGCGGCAGGCCAGGTTCACGAAGATCTTGGGTGGTGTCGCGTAGAAGCACCTGCGCCTTTGGCAGTGGTGCTTCGCTCCCCCCTGCCACCGCTCGATCCCGCTCACGAGCGGGGCCGCCCCATGTCCTCCAACGGCGACCGGACAGAGGTCATCTGCCGATTCCCACCGTCGGGTCGATTTTCCGTCCGCCATATCCGACTACCGCGATATCTCGCAGCACTCATAGCCTCGACTGCTCCAACCGGACGATCGCGCCCCAGGCCATCGAGTCCCTGCGGCGGAGATCAATTAAGCCCGCTCATAGACGTCGCTGTTCGGCAGTCCGATACCGGCCGCCGAGAGTCCGGCGCGGAAGCCGTAGTGTTGCTGGATGTACAACGGGTCCTCGACCGGCGCTGGCCGGTAGATGAACGTGCCGTCGTCGGCGCGGTCGAGGGTGTAGATCTGGTCAGGCTTGATCTTGTACTCGTCGAGAAACGACCAGGACTTGTGTTTCATCGCCTCGCGCGCTGATTCGTCGTCCAACCCGTAGAGTTCGTTGATGATCCATGGCGTGAACTGGAACGCGGTGAACAGCTTTGGCTCGTCCGGAATGGTGAACGGCCACATCGTCGCCGTCATCGTCAACGTCTGGCTGCGTTTGCCGTCAGCAGAGAGCACGATCAGGATGCGGTAGGTCCCCGGCGGTGCCTGCGCATCGGCCTGTACGCGGACCCAATACGGCGCAACGTCGGTGGCAGCGACGTCCACGCTGTCAAGGTCGTGGCGAGTGGAGTCCGGCGTCCAACCGGTGTAGACCGCTCGGCGGTACGCCGCGCTAGGAATGGTGTAGAGCGACCCGACCGGTTCCACCGTGACGGTGAGGTCCTTGGTCGCGTCCTTACCGCGGAGACCGTGCGGGTCGGTGATCTTCGGCGCGATCTTCGTGCTGGGCGGCGCGTTCCAGTCCGCCGCCGGAAACGCGGCTGAGGTCGCGAACGCCTTCACCTACGGCGGCAACTTCCTCACGCAGTACCCGCCGACGATCTTCGCCCCGCAAACTCGTGCTCACCGCGACGTTCATCATCCCCCTGGGTTTCGTCAACTAGCTACCGGCATGTACGTGCTCGACCACACAGATCCGCTGGGACTGCCGAGAGCGTTCGCGTTCGCCTCGCCCGTGGCCGCCCTCGCCATCGCCGTCCTGGTGGCGCCCGCCTGGCGTACCGGCGTTCGCGGCTACCGCAGCGCAGGGAGTTGACACCATGCCCGTTCCCGCATGCGAAGCACCGGACCTGTCGAACCTCGATCCCGCCAGGCCCGTGACCGAGCCGGCGAACCTCGGCAAGGCGTTCGTCGTACGCCGGCGCGTCGGGCGACTCCGCCGCACCCGGGTGGAGGGGCACGCGGTCTCGAACCTGTCGTTCACGGTGCGCCCGGGGCGAGATGGTCGGCTACATCGGATCAACGGCGCGGCAAGTCGACGACGATCAAGATGCCTGACTGGCATCCTCCTGCCGAGTGCCAGCACCCTCCGCATCACCGGCATCGAGCCGGCGAAGGACCGGATCGCGCTCGCCCGCAGGATCGGCGTGGTGTTTGGGGAACGCACGGCGCTGTGGTGGGACCTGCCGCTGCGTGACAGCTTCGGGTTGCTCTGCCGAATCCCACAAGATCCCCGGCGAACGCTATCGCGAACCTTGAGCTCCGGCCGCTGCTCGACGTGCCCGTCCGCCAGCTTTCCCTCGGCCAGCGGATGCGTGGCGACATCGTTGCGCACTGCTGCACGACCCCGAGGTGCTCTATCTCGATGACCCGACGATCGGTCTCGACATCCTGAGCAAGACAAAGGTGTGGGAGTTCCTACGCAAGCTCAACGATGAGCGCGGCACGACCGTCCTGCTCACCACGCACGACCTCACTGACATCGAGCAGTTGTGCTCGAGGGTCATGGTCATCGACCACGGCACGTTGGTGTACAACGGGAGGCTCGACCGCCTACACCGACTCCGCGACAGCGAGCGCACCCTGGTGGTCGACCTGGCCACGCCGCTGCCGCCGATCGAGGTTGGCCAGTGCGCGCGTCACCCCGGTCGACGATCCGCGGCAGTGGCTGAGCTTTCCCACCTCGGCGAGCGCAGCGCCGCTCGTTTCCGAGATCGCCACCCGCTATCCCCTCGCCGATCTGTCCATCCAGAACCGGAGATCGAGACCGTGATCGCCCGGATGTATGCCCAAGGAGCCACGACCGGCGACTCCAATTCCAATCCTCACGATGCCGGTGGAGTCGACAGGGCCACCTGACGGTGGCGAGAGCGTGTCCGTCGTCGCCACCGTCAGCGTCCTGTTAGCCGATCGGACCGTGGCGCGCTACTGCCCGTAGATGCTGAGGTAGTCGAAGGTCACGGTCACTCCTTCGCCACCCATGGCGACCAGAGTCCCAGCTGAGCCGTCAAGCTCTCACCGGAAATCGGGTCAGGAACCGACCCGAAGGGCGACCCACATATGTTCCGTCTTTGACCGCTAGCTCGCCGCCGACCACGACATGCCGAGGACGGCCTCGTCCCGCCAGGCCCGAGTAGAGGGAGAAAGTCTGGTCGGAAACTTTCGGGAGGTCTTCGGCGGTCCACATGGCCTCAGGGTCCCAGAGCACCACGTCGGCATCGCTGCCGACCCGAATGACGCCCTTCCTGGGATACAGTCCCAACGCCTTCGCCGCGCTCTCGGCGCCGACGCGGGCGATGACGGTGAAATCCAGGCCACGACGGCGCGCTCCGTCCCACAGCAAGGGTCCGCGAGCCTCGATGCCCGGAGCGCCAGCCGGAATAGAGCGATAGTCCCCTGGCCGCGCCCCCTTATCAGCTGTCGCGTAGGCGCAATGGTCGGAACCGACGGCCGTGATCGTTCCATCCAACACGGCGGCCCATAGCGTATCGCGGTCCTGCGCTGACCTGATGGGCGGGGCGATCACGTACCGCCAGGGGTCAGGGCCGTCGAACACCGAGTCGTCCAGCGTCAGATAGTGGGTACACGTCTCGGCGAACACTTGAGCTCCGGCCGCGCAAGCATCACGAATCGCAGCCAACGCTTCGGCGCTCGACACGTGGAAGATCCACACCGGTGTTCCTAGCTTCCGTGCGAACAGCCCGAGCATGTGAATGGCCTCGGCCTCGGCCAACTCAGGCCGGCTCTGCGGGAAGTCCGCAGGCTCGGTGCGCGAGCGTGCGCTGAGGTGACGCTCGGCGGCCCCTATGAGCTCGTGGTTCTCAGCATGGAACCCCGGCAATCCCCCATGCCTTGCGATCTCCGTCATCAATGTCCAGGCGGCGCCGTCGTCGATCCTCCGGTCCTCGTAGGTCGTGTACATCTTGAACGACGTGAAGCCGGCGGATATCACTTTCGGGATGTCCTCGAGCGTCGCGGCATCGGCGGACGTGATAATCGGATGCAGAGCGACGTCGCAGGCGGGTAGTTGAGCGCGGATTTCTTCGACACGTCGTTCGCAGCGCGCCAGCAGCCTGCAGTCGGTGTCCGGCGGCACGAAATCCACGACCGTTGTCGTCCCGCTAATGACAGCGCTTCGAGTAGCGGTTCCGAAATCGTCGACTGTGCGCTTGTCGTCGTACGGCCAGCAGATGTGAGTGTGGGTGTCGATACCTCCTGGGAGAGCGATCAGGCCCGTCGAGTCCAGCTCGACCGCTCCCGTCGAGCTAATGACGCCAGGCGCAGTGAGCGAAACAATACGTCCATCAGCCACTCCGATGTCGAGCCGTTCGCACCAATCGGACGTAACCACGGTGGCGTTGCGGATCAACAGGTCGTGTCGCATGTTCACCAGTCGTCACCCGGTTTGACCGCCCACGCTTCGATCTCGAACTTCAGCTCCCCAGCAAGGCTGACGCCAACTGTGCTGCGGGCAGGCCAAGGTTCTGGGAACAGGCGACGATAGATCTGGTCGAACGTTGAGAAGTCGGCGATATCCGTGAGGAAGCAGGTGGTCTTGACAACGTCCTGCAGCCCGCAGCCGCTAGCTTCCAGCACGCGTCCGAGATTCACAATGGCCAGCTCGACCTGCTCCTCGACAGTTGGTGGGAGAGTCCCGGAAGCGGGGTCCTTGCCTACCTGGCCGGCTACCCACACGAGGTTCCCGACGACAATGGCTTGAGAGTAGGCGCCGCCCGGTGCCGGGGCTTGGTTAGTAGTGATCGCTGACTTCTGTGTCAACTATCCCTCCCTGTGTCGGGTGTCAACCGGTTGTCGTCCGGCCACTGTCCTGACTGCCTGAGCAGGTGCTCGATGGCTCGAACCGTGCTTGGTGCCACGTCAACAGAGGCGTCAGCGATGAGCCGGTCGATGTGGCGCACCATCGCCTGCTCCGCCTCGTCGGGGTCGCGTCTCTCGATGGCAGCCAGCAACGCCTCGTGCTCGCCGGTGGACTCCTCAGTCGTGCCTCGATCAGCGGTGATGATGTCGAGAACCTGTTCGAGGAGATCGAACCGAGGGTCGAACAGGACGGTGGCAACGGCCTGGAGGATACTGTTCTGGCTCACCACGGCGAGCGCTTTGTGAAAATCGACCGCCGCGGCCCGGCGTATGCTGTCGATCTTGATGTTGTGTGTGTGCCCAGCCAGCACTCGCCGTAGTTCCGCGATCTCGGCCTCGCTTGCCCGAAGCGCGACCGCCCTGGCGATCTCGCGCTCCAGCCCTCGCCGAGCGACCAAGAGATCACGCACGTCGTGAAGAGTCCGCAACTCCAGCTGGCCGAGCCCTTGCTGCCACCGGCGCTGACGTTCTGCCCGCTGCGCGACAGCGCGGCCGCGTTCCGAGAGGACGCGGCCCTTTCCGTCCACGGAACGGGTGAGGCCCATCTCGTCAAGGCGGCGCAGCATGCGGTTGACGGTCGATTCGCTGAAGGCCAACCCCGAATCGGCCATCCGGCGGATGATCTCGCGCGCGCCCACCGGGCCGCTCGCAGCGGCGATGGCGCGAACGAGATGGAGGTGTCGTGGATCCAGGCTGTCGCTACTGTGCTGTGTATCCACCGTCGACCGTCCAAACTGCTCCAGTAACGAAGCTCGCCTCGTCTGAAAGCAAGAAGCCAACGGTTGCCGCGATCTCCTCTGGCCGGCCGACCCGCCCGACAGGCACCCGGGCCGTGACGACGGACATGCTCTCGCCGGTCTGATCGAACCCCTGCCGCAACATAGGCGTGTCGACTGGCCCGGGACAGACCGCGTTGGCACGTATGCCCTCCCGCGAGCAGTCGACCGCGAGCGCCCGGATGAAGTTGATCACGCCACCTTTAGCGGCGCAGTACGCAACATTCGCGGGATAGCCGACCAGCCCGACCTGCGACGCGATGGCCACGAAAGCACCGCCCGCGACTCGGCGAAACTGCGGAATGACTACCTTCGCCAGGAAGAAAACGGAGCTGAGGTTGACCTGAAGGACTCGTTCCCAGTCGGCTGCCGCCATGTCGTCGACTGTGCCCGCCCTGGTGATGCCCGCAGCAGCCACTGCGCCATCCAGTCGGCCAAATCGCGCTACACCGCTCGACACCGCCCACTGCACAGCGCCGAGGTCGGCAGCGTCTGCGACCACCGGCATAATTTGGTCATCATCGTCCCAGCGGTGAACGTCATCGTGGATATCAACGGCGATGACCGCAGCGCCGTCCGTGCGGACACGCTCGGTCACCGCCGCCCCGATTCCAGATGCCGCGCCGGTAACGACGACGACTTTACCTGCCAAAGCTTGTCCCATTACGCCCCTATTCGTCACGAACACTCAGTAGGGTACAAGAACTTGGCGATATCAGGATCTTTCATGTTGTCCCTCGTGACGAGCACATTGTCGACGACATTGTCGAACGGAGCGTCAGGCTGCGTCTCACCCCGGATGTGCTGCACCAGCCGGGTCATGGCGTCGTAACCCTGCTGATAGGAGCCCTGCGCGACCAGCGCGTCGATCGTTCCATCCTTCAGGCTTCGCACCAGCACCGGACCTGCGTCGTAGGCGATGACGGTGACGTCTTCGAGGTCGACCTGCGCCGACCGCAGACCGGAGACGGCCCCAGTGGCTCCGGCCTCAGCTGTGGCGAAGATGCCGACGATGTCCGGGTTCGCCTGAAGTGAACTTTGCACTATCGTGGCGGCTTTGTTGGGGTCGTCCTCGAAATACTGAGTGGGCAGCAACTCGAGCGATGTCTGACCTTCGAGCGCAGCGATAAAACCCTCTGCTCGCTCGTTCGTCACAGGCAGGCCAGGCCGGTTGTCGAGCACCAACACCTTGCCACTCTTGCCCTTGGTTTGTCGGAGGAGCTCGTTGGCGGCCAGCTGCCCGCCGGCGTTGTTGTCGCCGCGGAACTGCGCGATTGCGACTTTTTCGGCTAGGACGGCGTCGGTCGTCACAACTGGGATGCCGGAGTCGATGGCGGACTTGATGGGGGCGAGCATCGCCTTCGGATCGGCGGGCACGAAGATCAAGCCGTCCGGCTGTCTGCTGACCACCGTTTCGAGTACTGGAATTTGGTCGGCGGCGTTCATGCCTCTCGGCGGTCCTTCGCTGACCACCTTGATGTCACCGCCTAGGTCCTCGGCAGCGTCCTCAGCACCGCATTGCATAGCGGTGTAGAACGGCAGGCCGTTATACGTTGTGAGAAGTGAGATCGTCAGCGACTTGTCGTCGTCACTGTTTCCTTCCCTGCCGGCAGCAGGCTCGGACGTGCCACACGCCGTGGCCGCGAGCACTGCGCCCGTCAGCAGGGCTAGCCCTACAGCGTGCCGTGGTTTCATTCCTCCTCCCGGATCTTAGTTGGGCCTGAGTCGACCACGACGCAGTTGGTCGATCCACACTGCGGCGATAAGGACGGCCCCGATGGCGATTCCCTGATAGAAGGGCGCGAGGCCGACCATCACGAACCCGGCCAGCAGGACGGTCGGGATGAACGTGGCGAAGATCGATCCGCTGACCGAGGCCCGGCCACCGAACAAGCTGGTGCCACCGATAATCACGGCTGACAATGCCTGCAGCATCGTGGTCTCGTGGCCGGAGATGGCAGTCGTACCGAAACGGGTGATATCAAGGAAGCCCGCGGCGCCAGCCAAGAAGCCGGCCAGCGTGAACACGAGCATCGTGGTCCGGTCGACGTTGACGCCCGCTCGGCGGGCGGCGTTTGTGGCCGAACCGACCGCCAACGTGTGCCGACCAAAGACGGTGTGGCGCAAGACCATAATCCCTACGATGCCGGCCATAAGTGCGATGATCAGTGGGACCGGAACCGCCGCGACCGTCCGCAAACCGATGTCGGCCTGCAACTGTGGTGGCAGGTTGGGGACGTTCGAGCCGTTCGTGATTACCCGGGCCGCACCGGTGGCGATGCCCATCGTGCCCAGGGTCACGACGAAGGAATTCACCCGCAGCCTGGTGACTAGCAGCCCGTTAATGACGCCTACTGCTGTACCGGTGACCAGCGCTGCAAGGACTCCGGCGGCGATGGCGAACCAGGCGTTGGGGTGGAGCCCAGCCGCAACCTCGGATTTGCTGCCGGATAGTTCCACGATCATTGTGGCCGACACCACCGACGACAGCACCAGGTTCGCCCCGACCGAGAGGTCGATGTGGCCGGCGCCGAGCACGAACGTCAGACCAATGGCTAGAAGCAGCAGACCCGCGCTGTTGCGTCCAATCGCCTGGAGGTTGGTCAGCGACAGGAACCGACCTTCCGGCCCGGTCAAGGCGAAGGCGGCAACGATGACGACAAGCGCGACGATGATGTACACGGTGGTCGAGAGCTGGCCCAGCGGGACCAGTCGGCTGCGTCTTCCGACGTCGACGGTCATGCTGTTGCCTCCCGGCCGCTCGGAACCTGCTCGCCGAGCATCAGCCCGACGATGCGAGCCACGGTCGCCTCAGAAGCGGGAAGTTCGGCTGCCACCTGCCCCAGCCGCATGACGACGATGCGGTCGGCGATCTCGATGACCCTGGGCAAGTCGTGCGAGACGAGGATGATGCTGAGGCCCCGGTCCCGGGTTGCCGTGATGGTGTCGAGCACGATGCGTGACTGCCTGGCGCCGAGAGCGGCAGTCGGCTCATCCATGATCACAAGCCGGCTGGCCCGCGAGACCGCGCGGGCGACGGCCACCACCTGCCGCTGGCCGCCGGACAGCTCCTCGACCGGTTTGTCGACGTTGTCGAGTTGGATGCCGAGACTGTCCATCAGCTCAGTGGCGCGTTCACGCATGGCCGCACGGTTGAGCACACCGAGTCGGCCTAGCAGACCGCCGCGGCGGATCTCACTAGATAAGTACACGTTCTCGGCCACCGACAGATGCGGCGCCACCGCCAGGTCCTGATAGACGGTGGCGATGCCTGCCTCCATGGCGGCCGGGATGGATCCCAGCTCCAGCTCGTGCCCGCCCACCGTGATGCGGCCTTCGTCGGGAAGGATCGCGCCGGACAGGCAGGAGATGAGCGTGCTCTTGCCGGCCCCGTTGTCGCCGACGATCGCCACCACCTCGCGCTCCCGGATCGTCAGATCTGCGTTACGCAGGGCTTTGACGTGGCCGAATGACTTCTTTAAGCCCGATGCGGTAAGCAGCGGCGCGTTCTGCGTTGGGGTGCTCGGCATAATGGACCTCAGCCATGCGCTAGCGGCAGAGTGCGCAGGTGCGCGAGCACGTCGCTCACCGGCATGACGTCGCCGTATCTGGCGTCGATGTCGAACAGGTTGGCCTTATGCGCCGACGCCGATCGGTCGCCGACCGCCTCTTCTGGAACGATGACGTGGAAGCCGTAATTGAACGCGCTCTCGGCGGTGGCCCGGATGCAACCACTGGTGCTGCAGCCCACGACGATGGTTGTGTCAGCCTTCGCCGACACCAGCATGCCGAGGACGTTCGTACCGAAGAAGGCCGATGCCCGAGGCTTCACCACGAGCGGCTCGTTCGGTCGCCGCTGCAATGAGTCACGAAGCTTCACCTGGTCGCTTCCGACAAGCAGCTTCTCGCAGTGGGGTGTCTTGCGTCGGACGACCTCGCCAACCTCGGAGAGGCTAGGGTCCCATGCCATCGTCGTGAAGATGATCGGCAAGCCGCGGGGTCGGGCTTCGGCAAGGATCTCCACGATGCGCGCCTCGACGCCCGACAGGTCCGCGCCGATTTGCTCGGACGGATTGGTCCAGGCGCCTGCCATGTCAATAACCAGCACGGCCGGCCGTTCGCCCCAGCCGACACGTCCGCGAAAACCGGCCGCCTCGTAGAAGGCCCTCAGCTCCGCGTTGTCCAAGCTGTGCTCGAAGGATCCGCCGGTAACGGACACTGCTGCTCCTCCCCGAAAGGTCCTGCGATGCGTGACGATTATTCGGACCCGACTTACATCTGTCAATAGTGACAGACGTAAGTCGGATCCTGCGCATCGGTTCTCGACGCAGCTGTTGGCGCGCCTGATCCACCGGTCGGTGAGCTCGGCGCCGGCGTCGCCTCGCAGAGCCTGTAAAGCGCGCCACGTCACCACCGCGACGGCCCAGCTGGCACAGGCGGTGGCCTGGTGAGGGGGTCGGAGCGTTTTGACCAGCACCAACCGGCGCCCTCTGAACATGTGGGCGGCAGTCATCAGGTCGTTGGTCGGCAGCTCACTCCAGGTGTCGTCGACGTCCCGTACTTCGACGTCTCCCATACACGATCGCCGCGCTGCGGTGCTGACCGATCCCCCGTCGTCGCTGGTCGAGCAAAGCGCCGCTTACTCTCCCTGGCGGGCTCCTGCGGCGCCGCGCACGGCCAGGACGACGAGCACACCGTTCAGCACGACGATCGCGGCGGTGGCGAGGGTCGCGAGCACCGTGGTCACGCGGTGGTTGACGTCGGGTGCCATCACACGCCGGCGCGCGGTGAGCACGACCAGTGGCAGAAGGCGAAGGGCACACCGACGCCAGCACGACCTGCGAGAGAGGACGAGCGCCCAGGTCGGCTCGACGCCGACCACGAGAAGGGCGAGCGAGGGTACCAGCGTGACCAGGCGGCGCACCATGAGCGGAACCCGCACACGCAGCAGCCGTGCGTGATGACGGCGCCCGCGTAGTAGCCGACCGACGTCGAGGCGAACCCGAGGCGATAAGGCCGATCGCGAAGAACGTCGCGACCCCAAGGTCCCGCCTGCTCGGCCAGGTCGGCGTGAGCGCCTTCGAGGGTGTCGACACTCGGCACCCCCGCAAGGCGCTGGCGGCACCGACGAGCTGGTGAGGTTGACACCGCTTCTAGGACGGCTCGGCTCCTAGGACGGCTCGGCGGGGCACCGAATACCGAAGAGGACTTGAGGCAGCCTGTGCTCCCACCTGGGATAGGGACTCACGATGCCCGGACGCCACGCTGCCACACCTGGACCACGGCGGAGCGTCCGGAGCAGGTCGAGGCGCGTCACCCCATGCTCGCCTGCCTCGTGCGCTGGAAGGCCGCTCAGGCCAGAACCCGTCGTGCGGCCCAACAGCACGCGGCCAAGTCTGGGAGACCCGGTGGCCTACCCCGAAGTGAGAGCCGCCGTGGAACCGACCTCAAGGCCGGTCTTGATGCGCGAGATGCGGACAGGTTCCGGTGCCAGCTTCGCCGCCGATGTCCCTTCGGCCTCCGCGGGCGTGCGACGTTGGACCGGGTTGAGCTGCGGCACTCTTCCTACCCCACGTCGGGTCGCCACTTCGACCTGTCACGGCCCGGCCGGCTACCGCTCCCACTCCGACGATCGGGAGTGTTCGGGCGATAGCTTACGATCATGGTCATCCCGTACGGTCCATACGAGCTGGACGACGATCCCGCGCGGGTCGATCTCGACGCGCTCTGGTCGTTCCTGTCGACCGAGGCGTACTGGGGTCAGTGGCGGCAGCGCGAGCACGTCGAACGCCAGGTCGCCAATGCCTGGCGGGTGGTCGGCGGGTACGACCGCGCCACCGGCCAGATGGTCGCCTTCGCCCGGGCTGTGTCAGATGGTGTCGCCTTCGCCTACCTTGCCGACGTCTTCGTCGTTCCAGAGGCTCGTGGGAAGGGCCTCGGCAAGGAGTTGGTCCGCATCATGATCGAGTGCGGGCCTGGCGCCACCTTCCGTTGGACGCTCCACACCAAGGACGCGCACGGTCTGTACAAACGGTTCGGCTTCGGCCCGCCCAACCCCATGTACATGGAACGCCCGGCCCGGCAGACCGTCCCCCTGTCGGCTGACCGGTCGGGCTGACCGGTCGGGCTGGCCTGTCGGCTGACCTATCGGGCTGGGAGCGCACGGCCCTGGGGGGCGGCGTTGCCGGGGACGGGCGACCCGTTGTATCTTCCTCTCCATGCTTTGGCGCTATTGGTTTAGCAGGCCGGCCCTGGGTGGGACCGGCGGCGGCCAGTTGCGCTGATCTGAGGACCACCCAGAGCCGGCTAGGCAGCGGTCCGAACGGGCCACTGCCTTTTTTGTTGCTCGGCGAGCCGGCCCGGGTGGAACGGGACGGCTCCCGGACCGAAAGGAAGAAGCCGCCCGTGACATCGACACCACAGCTCGCGACCTCGACCCGCGACCTGCGTATCCTCCGAACCAGACCGCTCCTGCCTCCGGCACTGCTTCGGGAGGAGCTCCCGCTCGACGACAAGCGAGCGGAGGTCGTCGTCCGTGGACGACGCGAGGTCTCGGCGATCCTCTCCGGGGAGGACGACCGGCTCATCGTCGTCGTGGGCCCCTGCTCGATTCACGACCCGAAGGCGGCGCTGGACTACGCCCAACGCCTCGCCGCGCTCGTCCCCGAGCTGGAGGACGACCTGTGCGTCGTCATGCGGGTGTACTTCGAGAAGCCGCGGACGACTCTTGGCTGGAAGGGGCTCATCAACGACCCCGACCTGGACGGCAGCTGCAACGTCAACAAGGGGCTGCGCACCGCCCGCAAGGTGCTGCTCGACGTCCTCGACCTCGGGCTGCCGGCCGGCTGCGAGTTCCTCGACCCGATCATCCCCCAGTACCTCGCCGACACCGTCAGCTGGGCCGCGATCGGCGCACGGACGTCCGAGAGCCAGGTGCACCGGAACCTGGCCAGCGGGCTGTCGATGCCGGTCGGCTTCAAGAACCTCACCAGCGGCGACGTGCAGGGCGCGGTCGACGCGGTGCGCGCCGCAGCGGTCAGCCACGTCTTCACCGGCATCACCGACGACGGTGTCGCCGCGATCCTCACCACCAGCGGCAACCCGGACTGCCACGTGATCCTGCGTGGCGGCCACAGCGGTCCGAACTACGACGCCGAGAGCGTCGCCGACGCGCTGCTGCGGCTGGAGAAGGCCGGTCTTCCGCGACGGCTGATCGTCGACGCGAGCCACGGGAACAGCCGCAAGGACCACCTGCGCCAGCCACTGGTCGCCGAGGACGTCGCCCAGCAGGTGGCCGGTGGCCAGCGTGGTGTGGTGGGGGTGATGCTGGAGAGCTTCCTCCAGCCAGGTCGGCAGGACCTGGTCGAGGGCGAGGCTCACAAGCTGACCTACGGCTTGAGCATCACCGACGCCTGCATGGGCTGGGAGGTGACCGCGGACGTCCTGCGTGGGCTGGCGCGTGCTGCCCGGGCCCGGCGCTCGACGATCGCCGGAACCACGCACTCGTGACGACGATCGCCGACGACCACCAGGGGTGGCGCGCCCCCGGCCTGCGCCACCCCTCACGCGGCGAGGCCGCGGGGCGGCGGCTCACACCTGGAACAGCCGCTCGACGACGGCGCGAGCGCGACGAGTGACGCGACGGTAGTCCTCGACGAACCGGCTCGACTCCAGCGGCCCGTACCCCAAGATCCTCGACACCGCCGCCAGGTCCCGCGCATCGCGCGGCAAGGAGTCCGACGGCCGGCCGCGGACGAGCATCACCGCGTTGCGCGTTCGGGTGGCCATGCGCCAGGCCGCGAGGAGGGACTGCGTGTCCTTCGGCTCGACCAGACCCGCCTCGGTCGCCGCACGCAGCGCCTCGACCGTCCGCGTCGTCCGCAGCTGCGGGACCGCGCCCGCGTGACGCAGCTGGAGGAGCTGGACGGTCCACTCGATGTCGGCGAGGCCACCGCGACCGAGCTTGGTATGGGTGGTGGGGTCCGCTCCGCGGGGCAGCCGTTCGGCGTCCACCCGCGCCTTGATCCGGAGGATCTCGCGGACGTCACGCTCGGACAGCCCTGAGGCGGGCCAGCGGATCGGGTCGACGAGCTCGACGAAGCCTCGCAAGAGCTCTGGGTCCCCGCACAACGGCTCCGCCCGGAGCAGAGCTTGGGCTTCCCACACGTGCGACCAACGCTCGTAGTAGGCGCTGAACGACGAGAGCGTCCTCACCAGGGGGCCTTGCCGGCCCTCCGGCCGCAGCGCGACGTCGACCTCCAGGGCCGGGTCCGGTCCGGGGAGCCCGAGGAGCCGGCGCAGCTCCGCGACGACCGCGGTCGCCGCCCCCGCCGCCTCGTGCTCGTCGACTCCCTCGAGAGGCTCGTGGACGACGACCACGTCGGCGTCGCTGACGTAGCTCATCTCGTGCCCGCCGAACCTGCCCATCGCCACGATCGCCAGACGTGTCGGCAGGGTGCGCCGGCGTTCGGCCTCGATCGCACGCACGGCCACCGACAGTCCGCCGGTCACGGTGGCCGCCGCGATCGCCGTGAGCGCCTCCCCCACCCTGTCGACGTCGAGAAGACCGAGCAGGTCCGCGGCCGCGACCCGGAACAGCTCCCGCCTGCGGATGGCGCGAATGGCAGCGATCGCGTTCGCTTGGTCGTCATGCCGACGAGCCGCGGCGAGCATCTCCGCCTCGATCTGCTCCCGGTCGCGCGGCTCGAGGGAAGCGTCGTCGCCCAAGATCGCGACCGCCTCCGGCGCTCGGAGGAGCAGGTCGACGATGAACCGACTCGACGCCAGCAGGCGGGCCATCCGCTCAGCGGTGACACCCTCGTCCCGAAGCAGTCGGAGGTACCACGGCGTGGTTCCGAGCGCCTCGGAGACCTGGCGGAACGCCAAGAGTCCAGCGTCGGGGTCGGGGGCGTCGGCGAACCAGCCCAGCATCACCGGCAGCAACGTGCGCTGGATGGCCGCTCGCCGCGACACCCCGGCGGTCAAGGCCTCGATGTGCCGGAGGGCCGCCGCCGGGTCGGCGTACCCGAGTGCGGTGAGTCGCGCCTCCGCGGCCTCCGGGGTAAGCCGTGCGTCGTCACCTGGAATGCGAGCGACGGCCGCGAGCAGCGGACGGTAGAAGAGCTTCTCGTGCAGTCGCCGGATCTGCCGTTGGTGCTGTCGCCACTGCTGGAGAAGCTCCTCGACGGGGTCGGACCACAAGCCAAGCGAGCGTCCGAGGGCTCGTAGCGCTCGTTCGTCGACCGGCAGCAGATGCGTTCGTCGCAGCCGAGCGAGCTGAATCCGATGCTCGAGGGTGCGCACGAACCGGTAGGCGTCGGTGAGCGCGGCACCGTCGCGCCGTCCGACGTACCCGCCTTCGGTCAGCGCTTCCAAGGCGCGCAAGGTCGACGGGATCCGCAAGCTCGGGTCGGAGCGTCCGTGCACCAGCTGCAACAGCTGGACGGCGAACTCGACGTCCCGCAGCCCACCCGGGCCGAGCTTGAGCTGGCGATCGAGCTCCTGGGCGGGGATGTGGTCCAGGACCCGGCGCCGCATCGCCTGGACGTCCTCGACGAAGTTCGGTCGGTCCGCGGCCTTCCACACCAAGGGGGTGACGGCTGCGAGGTAGGCCTCGCCGAGCTCCTTGTCCCCGGCGATGGGGCGCGCCTTGAGCAGGGCTTGGAACTCCCAGGTCTTGGCCCAGCGCCGGTAGTAGGCGAGGTGGCTGGCCACGGTTCGCACGAGCGGGCCGGCCCGTCCTTCGGGACGCAAGGCGGCGTCCACCGGCCACAAGGTGCCTTCGGCGGTGTGATCGGAGCAGATCCGCATCAGGTGCGAGGCGAGCTGCGTGGCCGTCCGTAACGCGGCCGCCTCACGGTCGCGATCGCCACTGGTGTCGCCGACCGGCTCGGCGACGAACAGGACGTCGACGTCGCTGACGTAGTTGAGCTCCCGAGCGCCGCACTTGCCCATGCCGATGACGGCGAACCGACACGGTTCCGCGCTGGCGGGGAGTCGGGCCCGCGCGATGGCGAGCGCCGCCTCCAACGCGCCCGCCGCGAGGTCGGCCAGCTCGGCGGCCACGTCGTCGACGATCACCTCGCCACACAGGTCGCGTGCGGCGAGCCGGAGCAGAAGCTTGCGGTAGGCGATCCGCAAGGCGTCGACGGCCGCCGGACCGCCGTCGGTCGCGGTCGGTTCGGCCGCCCTCGGATCGGCACCGACCGCACGGAGAAGCTCGTCGCGTAGTGCCCACGCGGCCGGGCGCACCGCGCCGAGGGCTGGATCGGCCAGCTCGAAGCAGTGCTGAGGATGCCGGACGAGATGCTGGGCCAGGCCGGTGCTGGCGCCGAGCACCTTCAGCAGTCGTCCCCGGAACGCCGCGTCCGCGACCAGCGCCGACTCCAGGCCCTCCCGATCGGAGGCGGCCTGGAGAACCGCGAGGAGGTAGTCCACCGCCTGGTCGGGGTCCGCGGCTTCCGCCGCCGCTTCGACCACCGGGCGGGCATCGACACGAAGGTCCGCCAGGGACGTGCGCGCTCGCTCGGAGTCGGAGAAGCCCAACCGGGCCAAGTCCGCCGCGCTCGGAGTGGTGTCGCTCGACGTGGTGCTGCTCGGAGTGGAGCGGGCGTCCGTCACCGACTCGACCTCCTTCCACCGAGCGCTGCACCACCCACCGAGCGCCGCACCACTCACAGTACGGCAGCCGTGTCGTCCGATCGTGGCGACCGGGGCCGGTCGCACGCCGTGGAAAAAGTCCGCCGGCACGCCGAAAGCGGTAACTTTGCTCCAACCAGTCCACGCGGGAGGTCCGTGATGAGTCGACGCACACTGGCGGCGGTCACCACTGTCGGCGCCCTCCTCGCCGGCACTCTGGCGTTCACCACACCTGCCACGTCCCACCCGGCCCACGCGGCCGACGACGCCCGACCGACCGAGACGCAGTGGCGCAGCTTGTGGGTCGACTCGTTCCGGCCCTCCATCTACACCCCGGAGAACGTCGACAAGCTGGTGGCCGACGCCAAGGCGCTCCGCGTCAACGCGCTCATCGTCCAGGTCGGCCGGTGGATGGACTGCTTCTGCAACCGCTCGACCTTCCCCCGGACGCACGTGGCCATCGACCCGGACTTCGACCCGCTGGAGTACGTCGTGGAGAAGGCCCACGCGGCCGGCATCGAGGTCCACGCCTGGGTCAACGCCACGCCGCTGTGGAACGCCGCCTCCCCGCCGCCCTCACCGGACCACATCTTCCACACCCACGGTGAGACCGCGACCGGTGACGACCGTTGGCTCAACAAGCGCCACGACGGCACCGAGCGAGTCGGAAACATGCTGCTCCTCGACCCGGCCAACCCCGCCGCGGTCGACTACCTCGTCGACGGCATCGCCAGCATCGTCCGGGAGTACGACGTCGACGGCATCAACCTCGACTACATCCGCTACCCCGACTACAACTCCACCACCGAGCACAGTGACTGGGGCTACTCCGACGTCTCGCTACGACGCTTCGCCGCGGCCACCGGCCGCACCGACGTTCCGGAGCCGGATGACCCGCAGTTCAGCGATTGGCGGCGCGAGCAGGTCACCCAGCTCGTCCGCAAGATCTACCTGACGATGTACGACATCGACCCGCGGGCGCGGCTGTCCATCAACGGCATCACCTACGGGTTCGGCCCGCAGAGCGTCGGAGGGTGGGAGCGCACCCGCACCTACGCGGAGGTTCTCCAGGACTGGAAGGGCTGGCTCGCCGAGGGCATCATCGACACCAACGTCGCGATGAACTACAAGCGCGAGTTCCTGCCGGACCAGTACCAGATGTTCCGCGAGTGGAACGAGGTCCTCGCCGACTGGCAGTACGGTCGCCACAACGTCGTCGGTCCCGCCCTCTACCTCAACTCCGTCGAGGACAGCGTCCCGCAGGCGCGAGCGGCATTGGCGCGGACCTCCGCCGGCAACCGGGTCGCCGGCTGGAGCGGCTACTCCTACGCCGTCCCGAGCGCGACCGCCGACGCCGACCCCAGCCTCGCCGACGCCGAGCGCGCCGCGCTCACCACCGCGCTGACCGCCGAGGACCCCGACGGAGCGACGCCGTTGTTCGCTCGACCGGCCAAGGTTCCGCCGATGACCTGGAAGATCCGGCCGACCAAGGGCCACATCACCGGTGAGCTCGTCGCGGCCGACGGCACGCCCGCGGACCAGGTGGAGGTGTCGCTCACCCGCCCCGGGACTGGCACGGTCGTCGCGACCAAGCGGACCGACGGCTCGGGTTGGTTCGGTTTCGTCGACGTCCGGCCCGGCCGCTGGACGGTCACCGCGACCCTGCCGGATGGCGCCACGTCCGTCGCGACGGTGACCGTCCAGCCGGGCCGCATCGCAACCGCGACGTTCTCGCCGCGCTGAGTCGTCGCTACCGCGGCCGCGGGTGGGCATGCCCACCCGCGGCCGCGTCAGCTTCGACCGTCATGACGCGCCGGTTGTTCTCCGCCCCCATGCCGGCTGGGTCTTCTCAGCGCCCGTTGAGTCCCGGCGTCGGCTGGTCTCCATGCCGGCGGACCTACATGACGGGCAGCATCCGGGACAGCTCGTACGGCGTGATCTGCCGACGGTACTCGGCCCACTCCGACCGCTTGTTGCGCAGGAAGAAGTCGAACACCTGCTCCCCCAGCGTCTCGGCGACGAGCTCACTGCGCTCCATGAGCCGAATCGCCTCGTCGAGGTTCTGTGGGAGTGGGTCGATCCCGAGCGCGCGCCGCTCCCCCTCGGTGAGCGACCACACGTCGTCCTCAGCGCCCGGCGGCAGCTCGTAGCCTTCCTCGATGCCCTTCAACCCGGCCGCGAGGATGACCGCATAGGCCAGGTAGGGGTTGGCGGCCGAATCCAGGGACCGGAACTCGATCCGCGTCGACTGACCCTTCTGCGGCTTGTACATCGGCACCCGCACCAGCGCGGAGCGGTTGTTGTGGCCCCAGCAGATATAGGCCGGCGCTTCACCGCCGCCCCAGAGACGCTTGTAGGAATTGACCCACTGGCAGGTGACGGCGGTGATCTCAGCCGCGTGCCGGAGCAAACCCGCGATGAACGACCGCGCCAGCTTCGACAGGTGGTATTCCGCCCCGGCGTCGTAGAAGGCGTTGCGGTCGCCTTCGAACAGGGACATGTGCGTGTGCATGGCGGAGCCCGGCCATTGCGCGAATGGCTTGGGCATGAACGACGCGTAGAGTCCTTGGGTGAGCGCGACCTCCTTGACGACCACCCGGAACGTCATGATGTTGTCGGCGGTGGTCAACGCGTCGGCGTAACGCAGGTCGATCTCCTGCTGGCCGGGAGCGCCCTCGTGGTGGCTGAACTCCACCGAGATCCCCATCGACTCCAGCATCGTGATGGCTTCCCGGCGGAAATCCTGGCTCCTGCCGTGCGGGGTGTGGTCGAAGTAGCCGCTGTGGTCGATGGGCACAGGCGACTCACCCTCCTCCGGCAGCTTCTTGAACAGGAAGAACTCGATCTCCGGATGGGTGTAGAAGGTGAAACCGAGGTCAGCCGCTTTGCCCAACGCCCGCTTCAGGACGTACCGGGGGTCGGCGTACGACGGTGATCCGTCCGGCATGAGGATGTCGCAGAACATCCGCGCCGTGCTCGGCGAGTGACCTCGCCACGGCAGGATCTGGAAGGTCGACGGGTCGGGCTTGGCGAGCATGTCCGCCTCGTACACGCGTGCGAAGCCCTCGATCGACGAGCCGTCGAAACCGATGCCCTCGGAGAAGGCGTTCTCCAGCTCCGCAGGCGCGACGGCGACGGACTTCAAGAAGCCCAGCACGTCGGTGAACCACAGTCGGACGAATCGCACATCCCGTTCTTCGATAGTGCGGAGGACGAACTCTTGCTGTTTGTCCACTGGTCCCATCTCCGCTCGGATCATCCGGGCTCGACCAACTCGTCCCGGCCGCCTGTCGAGCACGTTACCGCGCGTTGGTTTGAACGGCTGGAACGGCCCGGTTACGAGGACGAACACGCGACCCGACGACAGCGCCCGACGACCCGGGCAGCCACTGAGCCGTCGGGTGCGGGCGGGCCATCGGAAGCGACTAATCTCGTGGCGTGGCTCAGATCCGCCTCGCCCTCGCACAGCTCAACGTCACCGTCGGCGACATCGCGGGCAACGCCGACGCGATCCTGAGGTGGGCGCAGCACGCCGCCGACCGTGGTGCCCACGTCGTCGCTTTCCCGGAGATGGCCCTCACCGGCTACCCCGTCGAGGACCTCGCCCTCCGGACATCGTTCGTCGACGCGTCACGGGCAGCGATGGACGACCTCGCCGCCAAGCTCGCCGCCGCCGGGCTCGGCAATCTAACCGTGATCTGTGGCTACCTCGACCGGGACCCCGAGGGGTACGACCGACTGGGTCGGCCGAAGGGCTCCCCTCAGAACGCGGCGGCCATCGTGCACGGCGGTCGGGTGGTCGCCCGCGCGGTGAAGCACCACCTGCCCAACTACGGCGTCTTCGACGAGTACCGCTACTTCGTGCCGGGCGACACCCTCCAGGTCGTCACCGTCCACGGCATTGACATCGCGGTGGTCATCTGCGAGGACCTGTGGCAGGAGGGCGGTCCGGTCCGAGCGACCCGGGCCGCGGGGGCCGGCCTGCTGCTCGCGATCAACGCCTCGCCGTACGAGCGGACCAAGGACGACGAGCGGCTCAAGCTGGTCACTCGGCGCGCGCGGGAGGCGATGTGCCCGCTCGCCTACGTCAACATGGTGGGCGGCCAGGACGAGCTCGTGTTCGACGGTGACTCGATCGTGGTCGACGAGTCCGGCACCGTCGTGACCCGCGCGCCGCAGTTCAGCGAAGGCCTGCTCACCGTCGACCTCGACCTCGCCGGCACAACCCGAGGCGCCGACGAGTACGCCGGCATCCGGATCGAGCGGACGGTGATCTCCGACCGCCCGTTGCCCCCGTACCAGCCGGCCCGCTCGGGCATCGCCCCGCGGCTGGATGAGGAGGCGGAGATCTACACCGCCATCGTCACCGGGCTGCGCGACTACGTGGAGAAGAACGGCCACCGCAGCGTCGTCGTGGGGCTGTCGGGCGGGATCGACTCGGCACTGACCGCCACCATCGCCTGCGATGCCCTGGGCCCGGAGAACGTCTACGGCGTCTCCAACCCGAGCAAGTACTCCTCCGAGCACTCCAAGGTCGACGCCGCCGAGCTGGCCGAGCGCACGGGTCTGAACTTCCGGGTGATCCCGATCGAGGACATCAAGGAGGCGTTTCTCCGGCAGCTGCCGCTCACCGGTGTCGCGGACGAGAACCTCCAGGCCCGCATTCGCGGCATGATCTGGATGAGCATCGCCAACCAGGAGGGGCACCTCGTCCTCGCCTCCGGCAACAAGAGCGAGCTGGCCGTCGGCTACTCCACGATCTACGGCGACGCGGTCGGCGCCTACGCGCCGCTCAAGGACGTGCCGAAGACCTGGGTGTGGCGGCTGGCGCGCTGGCGCAACCAGCGAGCTCGGGAGCTGGGCGAGACGCCGCCGATTCCGGAGAGGTCCATCACCAAGGAGCCGTCGGCGGAGCTGCGGCCCGGCCAGCGCGACACCGACTCCCTTCCGCCCTACGAGGTCCTCGACGACGTTCTCGACGACTACGTCGAGCAGGACGCGAGCGCGGCGGACCTGGTGGCCGCCGGCTTCGACCCGGACCTCGTCGAGCGGGTGATCCGGATGGTCGACGCCGCGGAGTTCAAGCGTCGCCAGTACCCGCCAGGCCCCAAGATCACGTTCAAGGCCTTCGGCCGCGACCGCAGGCTGCCATTGACGAACCGCTGGCGGGAGAGCGTCACGGATCACCAGCCCTCGCCGGCACCCGCCCGAGCGGCCTCTCCGGGCGAGGGACCACGGGGATAGGCGCCCACGACGACCTGTCGATCACCCCGAGCCGTGGCGCCCCAGGTCCCGGAGCTACGGTCGAGCGGTGAGCCAGCTGGTCGGGCATTCCCGCGCGCACGCGGTGGGCATGGTCCTGCTCTCCGCGCTGTCCTTGCAGTTCGGCGCGGCCGTCGCCGTCATCCTCCTCGGACGCGTGGGCCCGCTCGGTGCCGTCGCGCTCCGGCTGTCGATCGCCGCCGTCCTCCTCGTGGGCGTCGTGCGACCGCGCGTGACCCATCGAGACCGGGCTGACTGGGCCGTCGGAGTGGCGTTCGGTCTCACCCTGGGGCTGATGAACCTCTGCTTCTACGAGGCCGCCGCGCGGCTCCCGCTGGGAGCGGCGGTCACCCTCGAGTTCCTCGGCCCGCTCGGGCTCGCTGTCGTCACGTCCCGACGCGCTCGCGACCTGGCCTGGGTCGCGCTCGCCGGACTCGGCGTGATCCTGTTGAGCGAGGGCGGCTTCGAGCGGCTCGACGCGGTCGGCGTGGCGTTCGCGTTGGGGGCCGGAGGGTGCTGGGCCGGCTACATCCTGCTGGGCTCGCGGGCGAGCCGTCGCTTCCCCGGCGCCGAGGGCCTCGCCGTCGCGCTCGTCGTCGCCACGGTGGCGATCGCCCCACCGGCTGCGCTCGTCGCCGGACCGGCGCTCGTCGAACCGGGCATTCTCTTGCTCGGGGTGGGCGTCGCCTTGCTCTCCTCCGCGATCCCCTACACCCTGGAGCTCGCCGCGCTGCGCCGCGTCTCACCCGGGACGTTCGGGGTACTCATGAGCTTGGAGCCCGCCGTCGCGGCGCTCGCGGGCTTCCTCGTGGTGGGCCAACGGCTCACGCCGTGGCAGCTTCTCGCCGTCGGTCTGGTCGTGGTGGCGTCGGCCGGAGCGACCTGGGGCGGTCCGTCAGGGGCCCCGCGCGAGGTTGTCGAGCCGACGACCTCGGCGACGCCGACCAGCGTGGCGGTGGGCGGGCCGACCGACCAACGGGACAGCGCGGGCGACCGCGACAGGGCGGAGGGAGCGTGAACGCCCTACGGATCATGTGCCCCACCTGTGGGGGTGCGGGACAGGTGGCCGTCGACCGGTTCGCGATCGAGCTGGGCAATCCCCGGACCGGCACGGGACTGGTTCGTCAGGTCTGCCCGACCTGTGACGACGAAGGCTGGCTCGACACGCGGTGAGGCAGCCCGGCCGAGGCGGCCACCGACGCGCGACCTGATGGCGCACGGACGGGGTCAGGGGCCCCGCCCTGCGACGAGGCCCCCGACGTTCGCGCTCTCGGCCGGCCGCGATCAGGCCATGCCGACACCCGCGGCGATCTTGTCGCCCACCTCCTGGTCGATCTTGCGCCAGTAGTCCACCGCGCGGGCGAGGACTTCCTTGGACACGCCCTTCTTGAGGTGTCCGACGACGTTGGAGACCAGACGCTCCCGGGCGGCCTCGTCCATCACCTTCCGGACGAGCGTGCCGGCCTGGCCGAAGTCGTCGTCCTCCGGGTGCAGCGTGTACGCCGCGCGCACCATGTCGCCGTCGGTCTCCCACACGTGGTCGGCGTACGGGTCGTCGGTGGCGACCGGGCCGCCGTAGGAGTTCGGGTAGTAGACCGGACGGCTGCCGCTGTGGTGGTAGGTCATCGGCCCGTCGAAGACGTAGCTGTTGACCGGCACCTTGGGCTGGTTCACCGGCAGCTGCGCGTAGTTGGGGCCGATGCGGTACCGGTGGGTGTCGGCGTAGGCGAAGATCCGCCCGAGCAGCATCTTGTCCGGCGAGACGCCGATGCCCGGCACGAGGTTGCTCGGCTCGAACGCGGCCTGCTCGATCTGGGCGAAGTAGTTCTCGGGGTTGCGGTTGAGCGTCAGCCGCCCGACCTTGATGAGCGGGTAGTCGCCGTGCGGCCAGACCTTGGTCAGGTCGAACGGGTTGAACCGGTAGTCCTTCGCGTCCTCGTACGGCATCACCTGCACGTAGAGCGTCCAGCTCGGGTGGTCGCCGCGCTCGATCGCCTCCCACAGGTCCCGCAGGTGGTAGTCCGGGTCCTCACCGCGGATGGCCTGCGCCTCGGACTCGGTGAGGAACTCGATGCCCTGGTCGGTCTTGAAGTGGTACTTGATCCAGAACCGCTCACCGCCGGCGTTCACCCACATGTACGTGTGGGAGCCGTAGCCGTTCATGTGCCGCCACGTCTTGGGCAGGCCACGGTCGCCCATGAGCCAGGCCACCTGGTGGGCCGACTCGGGATTGGCGGTCCAGAAGTCCCACTGCATGTCGTGGTCCCGGACGTGCTTGTGGGGCAGTCGCTTCTGGGACCGGATGAAGTGGGGGAACTTCATCGGGTCACGGATGAAGAAGATCGGCGTGTTGTTGCCGACCAGGTCGTAGTTGCCCTCGGAGGTGTAGAACTTCAGCGCGAACCCCCGCGGGTCGCGCTGGGTGTCCGCGGATCCCAGCTCGCCAGCGACGGTGGAGAAGCGGGCGAGCACCTCGGTGGTCGTGCCCGGCTGGAAGACCGCCGCCCTGGTGAACTGGCTGACGTCTTCGGTGACCTCGAAGATGCCGAAGGCGCCTCCACCCTTGGCGTGCACGTTGCGCTCGGGCACGCGCTCGCGGTTGAAGTGCGCCATCTGCTGGATGAAGTGGTGGTCGTGGAGCAGGATCGGGCCGTTGGGGCCCAGCGTCAGCGTGTGCTGGTCGCTGGGGGCCGGCGCGCCCGACTCGGTGGTGGACCGGATGGGCTCTCCGGAGGACTGGAGGGTGGTCACAGCTCAGGACTCCTTCGTCGAAGAACGGTGCTGACAGTCCGGGCAGATACCCCAGAACGTGACCTCGGCCTCGTCGACACGGAATCCGGCGGTCTCCGAGGGCTCGAGGCAGGGTGCGGCGCCGGTCACGCACGGGACGTCGCAGACCCTCCCGCACTGCCGGCAGACGAGGTGGTGGTGGTTGTCGCCGACCCGGCGTTCGTAGCGGGTGGCGCTTCCGGCCGGCTCGATGGCACGGAGCAGGCCGACCGAGCTGAGGGTGTGGAGGACGTCGTACACCGCCTGGGTCGAGACCGAGCCGTGGCGGGCACGGACCTCGGCCGCGACTTCCTCAGCGGACAGGTGCGAGCGCTTCTCGAGGACGTCGAGGACCGCGAGGCGTGGGCCGGTCACCCGCAGCCCGTGGCTGCGCAGCAGCTCGGTCCACCGGGCACGCGCGGCCTCAGCGTCCTGGGTAGCGCCGCGCTGCGAGCTCATGCCCTCATCCAAACCGATTTTCTTGAACTATTCAAGATTAGTCCGACAGCGGCTGCACCGTGCTCCCTGCTCGTTTCGCTCCGTCACGCGACCAGGCGCACCGCACTCCGCCGACCCCGGCACTGGGCTCGCGGGACGCGCGGCACGGCGTCACACAGCCTCGCTGGGCGCCTGGTCCGGCCTCGCTCGCGACGTAGACGACTCGCGACGCAGACCACTCACGACGCAGACACTCACTACGCGGACCAATGGAGGAACGCGTCGCCGATCTGGACGACGACGAACCACACCACCAGACCGACGACGGGCAGCAGAGGAACGAGCGACGGCCGCCGACGGAGAGACACCACGGCAGTGACGAGGAGGCCGCACCAGAGGACGAGGAAACCCACCACGGCCCACCGTGGTGCGACCAGGCCAGTGGCGAGATAGAGCCCCAAGAGCGGCACGAGAGCCGCGAGACCTACCCACCTCGCCGCCCGCGCAGCCGCACTCACACAGCCACCGTGGCGTGGTCGGGCGCGACGCGCCAGGACGGGTACGTCACCTCAGGCACCGGTCACGCGCTCGGCCAGCGCTCTCGCAGCTTCGGGAGGACGTCCCGAGCGAACAGCTCCAAGAACCTGGCCTGGTCGTCACCCGGACCGTGGAAGACCAGCTCGGTGAAGCCCAGCTCCACGTAGGGCGCGACCTTCTCCACGACCTCGTCGGGGTCGTTGGTGACGATGAACCGCTTGGTCCCGGCCAGCGGGTCGGCGTCGGCGAGACGTTCCAGCTCGAGCGGATCGTGGGTGCCCTGCTTCTGCTCCGCCGACAGACCGAGCGCAGCCCACCACCGACACGCCTCCCGAGCCGCGTCGAGGTCGGTGTCGTAGGAAACCTTGATCTCGATCTGCAGAGGGAAGCCGCTCTCGGCGCGACCAGCGGCGCGGGCGCCCTCGCGCATGGCGGCGAGCACCGCCTCGTACAACTCCGGATCCTTGCCGCTGGTGGCGATGAGGCCGTCCCCGATCCGGCCGGCGAGCTTGCCGGCGAGTGGACCGCCCGCGGCGACGTAGATGGGTGGCGGTGTCTCCGGGCGCTCGTAGATGGTGGCCTGGCGGGTCTTGTAGTACTCGCCGTCGTAGTCGACCCGTTCCTGCGACCACAACGTGCGAATGAGGTCCACCGCCTCACGCAGCCGGGCCCGGCGCTCCTTGCCACTCGGCCACTCGGCACCCGTGGCCGGCACCTCGTTCATCGCCTCCCCCGTTCCGACGCCGAGGTAGACGCGACCTGGCGCGAGCCGTTCGAGAGTGCCGAAGCCCTGCGCCACGATCGAGGGGTGGTAGCGCAGCATCGGCGTCAACACGCTCGTGCCCATGGTGATGCGCGTCGACGTCGCGGCGAGTGCGCCGAGCCAGGTGAAGACCAGCGGCGCGTGGCCCGACGTGTGTCGCCACGGCTGGAAGTGGTCGGAGACCGCGACGAGATCGAAGCCGAGCCGCTCGGCGAGCAAGGCGTAGTCGAGCAACTCCCGCGGCCCGAACTGCTCCGCCGACGCCTTGTAGCCGTACTTCATGAGGACGCCCCTCCCTCGCCACCGCGCGTTCCTACCCTCACCGAGCCCAGTGTGGCACGGTAGAGCCAATGGATCTCCACGAGGCACGGATGCTCCAGGATGTGCTCGACGGCACACCCTGGCTCGAACGTGCGCGCGAGTTCGGCCGGGCGCTGCGGCGGTCGACCCGAAGCGGGCTGCTCCTCTTCGGTCCTCGCGACGACGAGCCGTGGCACTTGACCGCCCACCTGGAAGACGAAGCCCGCTTCGCCGGGGTCCCCGAGCTCGCTCCCACGCTGGTGCGGTGGAGTCCTCCCTCGGACGCCCCGGCGCATCTGTCCGTCGGTCTCGACCGCCTCGCCGCCGCCCGACGGGGCGAGTCCGTGCTCGTCGTCGCCGCCGCCACACCCCCGGCCCTGTTGGAGCGGGTGGAGGACGTTCGCCGCCGTGGCGCGAACGTCTTCGCGCTCGGCACGGGGGACACCGAGCTCTCGACCCTCGCACACGAGACGTTGAGCCTCGAGGCGAGCGTCGCGCCCGTCGTGTCCTTCGAGGGCGCCCAGCACATGGTAAGCCTCACCGCGACGCACGCAGCGATCGAACGTCGAAGCGTGCGTGCCCGGTTGCGCCGTCTCCTGGACACGATCGCCGGCCCGGACCGGTGAGCACACACGGTCCACGCCTCGAGCCCGACGCATTCCCTCGCCCCGAAGGCGACCCCACATTGCTGGCGAGGCAAGAGCGGTACGACACGCGGTGCCGGTGAGACAAAGTGGCCCGTGAGACAAACGACCCGTGAGACAAAGGGACCGGTAAGACGAGCGGTCGGTAAAACAAAGAGGTGACTAACGCACCACGGCATGGCCCTTGTTTGGGATGAATTCCCGGACCACTTCGGACGTTTCCCGCACGGACGAAAAGATTCCTTGACACTCATGGTTTACAAGTGCCCCTCATGCGCAAGACCCACTGAGACGGCGGAGTGACGCCTTGCCATGGCAGCAACGACCTCCTACAAGGTCGGAGCCCTGCGAGGGAGGCAGTGCGGTGCCCACACGAATGACAGCGGCGACGAGAGCCGCGAGGACGACAACGGCCACGACAGGGAGACGGAAGAGCTCCTCCGGCACGGCGGCCATCGCGAGGTCCGTCGCGAGGCCGGCGGCGACCGCCCGAAAGGTCGCCCGGGGAGTCGTCCAGGCCGCGGAGAAGGTCACCGGGACCCGACGGACGGCGACGAAGCGATCGGCGACCAAGCGCGCCGCCACCAAGCGAGCGGCGACAAAGCGCACGACGACCGCGAAAAAAGCCGCCAAGAAGGTGACGCGCAAAGCGACCGCGCGCAAGACAACGGCCAGGAAGACCGCGGCGCGGAAGACGGCGGCGAGAAAGACCGTGGCGAAGAAGGCCACCGCGCGGAAGACAGCGGCGAAGAAGACCGTGAAGAAGGCCGCCGCGAAGCGAGTAGCCGCCAAGAAGGCGGCCGCCAAGCGTACCGCCAAGAAGACGACGGCGACGCGCACGGCGAAGAAGGCGGCGGCGAAGCGCACGACCGCGCGGAAGACCGCGAAGCGGACGACGGCGAAGAAGACCACCCGAAGCCGAACCACGAGGGCGAGGGCGACGAGAACGCTCTGATCGGTCGTCGCCCTCCGCGGCGAGCCGTCAGCTCCTCGGCGGTGCCCGAAGCCCCGTCACCGTGCCGAGGAGCAGATCCCACGCGAGAGACCCATGCCGGCCGCCGGCACCGCCCGACGGCCGACTCAGCGGTCGTCCTCGTCGAGGTCGTCGTTCCAGAGCGGGTCGTTGTCCCACGCCTCGTTGCGTTCGGCGACCTTCGCCAGGGCGTTCTCGGCGTCCTCGCGACTGGGATAGGGACCGAGCCGGTCGGCGTTCTTGCAGCCCTCTCGCGGCTCGACGCGGTGATGCCGCAGGCAGTACCACCACTCCGGGCGCTCCACGCTCATGGAGCTAGCCTTCCCCACGGTGCCGACTCGAGCAACCCAGAGGGCCATGAACCGGGGGCCGGAGCCGTAGACTCCAGGAGTCATGAGTCCCCTCGCACCCGCCACGATCTCGCCGCGTCGGCCAGTCCCCCGCGGCATCGCCAGGCCTGAGTACGTCGACAAGCCCGCGCCGGCGCGGTTCCGCGGCTCCGAGGTCAAGGACGAGGAGACGATCGAGCGGATGCGGATCGCGTGCCGCATCGCCGCCCAGGCCCTGCAGGAGGTCGGCCGCCACGTCGCCCCGGGCGTCACCACGGACGAGCTCGACGCGATCGGCCATGAGTTCTTGTGTGACGCGGGAGCGTACCCGTCGACTCTCGGCTACCGCGGTTTCCCGAAATCGCTGTGCACCTCCGTCAACGAGGTGATCTGCCACGGGATCCCCGACTCACGGCCGCTCGAGGACGGCGACATCGTCAACATCGACATCACCGCCTACATCGGCGGCGTCCACGGCGACACCAACGCGACCTTCCTCGTGGGGGACGTCGACGAGGAGAGCCGCCTCCTCGTCGAGCGAACCCACGAGGCGATGATGCGGGGAATCCGCGCGGTCGCACCAGGTCGCAAGGTGAACGTCATCGGCCGAGTGATCGAGTCCTACGCCAAGCGGTTCGGTTACGGCGTCGTCCGAGAGTTCACCGGCCACGGCATCGGCACGGCGTTCCACTCGGGCCTCATCATCCCCCACTACGACGAGCCTCGGTTCGACACCGTGATCGAGACCGGGATGACGTTTACCATCGAGCCGATGCTCACCCTCGGCACCCATGAGTGGGAGATGTGGGACGACGGGTGGACCGTCGTGACGAAGGACCGTAAGCGCTCGGCGCAGTTCGAGCACACCATTCTGGTGACCGCCACGGGCGCGGAGATTCTCACGCTGCCGGACGCTCCCACGAGCTGAATCGGGCGTGGTGGGTGTCAGGCCCGGGCGTTGAGCTCCTCCACGATGAGCTCGGCGTCGCGGCGGGTCATGTCCAACCGTGGAATCCACCAGTCGTTGGCATGCAGGTCCCAGATGCCGTAGCCGAACCTGGTCTCTCGTACGACGTATCGCTCACCCACCGGTTCGCCTCCCCATTGTCGTACGGGGACCAAGCTATCGAACACACGTTCGAAATGGAAGTCCTGGGTGTGACCGAAGGACCGGTCGGACAGCGCCGTCCGACCGGGTCAACGCACTACGTGTTCCGCGGGGTACGTGTCCGCGCGGCGACCAATGCGGCCAGGTCCTGGGCGGCTCTGCGGGCGCGAGCGCCGTCCGCGCTCTGGATCGCCATCACCGGCATCGTCGTGCCGTCGTCCAGGTCCAGCTGAACCCACGGGTCCCCTGGGCGCAGGCTCACGTTCAGGACCTGCGCCCACTCCAGGCGACGACTGCGCACCAGGTTGACGATGGTGAGCCCGTGCTCGTCGGCCTCCAGCCGGATCCGCCCCAGTCGGTAGAGGCCGTACAGCAGGGCGACGAGCAGAAGCGCGAGCGTCACGACCTGGGCCGGACTGAAGTCGGCCCGGGCGGCCGGCGGCAGAGCCACCCAGAGACCCACACCCGTGATGACGAGCACGACCGCCATCACGACGGCCACCACGAGGCCCAGCCGGGCACGCCAGGTATGGGGAAGCGCGGGCAGATCGACCGAGGGCTCGGACGTCATCGAGGACCGACTCTCACCTTCGCCGACCGCCGACTCGTGGTCCTCACAGCCGGCACGCGTGGATGTTCGTCACCAGAATGGCACGCGCGCCGATACCCCACAGCTCATCCATCAAGCGTTGCGCGTCCGAACGGGGCACCATCACGCGCACAGCCACCCAGCCCTCGCGGTGCAGCGGCGAGACGGTCGGCCCCTCGAGTCCCGGGGTGATCTGGCACGCCTCGTCGATCCGGTCGGCCCTGATGTCGTAGTCCATGAGGACGTAGTCGCGAGCGACGAGGACGCCCTGCAGCCGACGAACGAGGAGATCCAGCCCGTCAGGGTCGGCGACGCCGTTCCTCTTGATGAGCACCGCCTCGGACTCCAGCAGTGCTTCGCCGAACAGCTCCAGTCCCGCCTGGCGGAGGGTGGCACCGGTCTGCACGACGTCAGCGATGACGTCGGCGACGCCGAGCTTGATGGCCGTCTCCACAGCGCCGTCGAGCCGCGTCACCTGAGCGCTCACGCCTCTGTCCGCGAGGTACTTGTGCACCAGTCCCGGGTACGACGTCGCGATCCGAAGTCCTTCCAGGTCCTCCACCGAGGTCGCGGTGCCGGGCTGGGCGGCGAACCGGAACGTCGATCGTGCGAAGCCCAACGGCAGGATCTCCTTCGCCGGCGCCCCGGAGTCCAGCAGCAGGTCACGTCCGGTGATGCCGACGTCGAGAGTGCCCTCCCCCACGTAGACGGCGATGTCACGGGGGCGCAGGTAGTAGAACTCGATGTTGTTCTCCGGATCGGCGAGCACCAGCTCACGGGAGTCGAGACGCTGGCGGTAACCGGCCTCCCGCAGCATGTCGACGGCGGGGCCGGCGAGGGTTCCCTTGTTCGGGACGGCGACACGCAGCATGGTCTAGCTCACTTTCTCAGCCTGTGACGAACTCGATCGACTGGGCGCGTCGGCAGGCCGACACGCCCTACAGATGGGCGTAGACGTCATCGAGATCGAGGCCGCAGGCGAGCATGAGCACCTGGGCGTGGTAGAGCAGCTGGGAGATCTCCTCGGCGGCCCGTTCCCGCGACTCGTACTCCGCCGCCATCCAGGCCTCCGCGGCTTCCTCCACGAGCTTCTTGCCGATGGCATGGACGCCCGCGTCCAGAGCGGCGACGGTGCCGGAGCCCGGCGCACGCGTGGCCGCCTTGGCGGACAGCTCGGCGAACAGCTCGTCGAAGGTCTTCATGGTGATCCTGAGTCGGTGTGGCGGGCAGGGTCCGTGTGACGCGGACACAAGCCTAGAAGCGGGCCCCGCCCGACCTGGTCGTGGGTGCCGCGACGACCCACGCGAGCGCCGACTTCGTCCGTCGTGGAGGCGTTTCTCCCGGATGTCAGACGAGTCCCGAGCGCACGGCATAGAGCGCTGCCTGCGTGCGGTCCGACAGGCCCAGCTTGGCGAGGATGGAGGACACGTGCGCTTTGACCGTCTTCTCGGACACCACGAGGGCTCGCGCGATCTCCCGGTTGGAGCGGCCCCGGGCCAGCTCCACCAGCACCTCCTTCTCGCGCTCCGTCAACGCCTCCACACCGCTCGGCTCGGATTCGCTCCGCAGGACGGCGGTCGCCACTTCCGGCTCGAGGAGGACCTGCCCGGCGTGGACGGCGCGAATTGCTTGCGCGAGCGCGTCCGGGTCGACGTCCTTGAAGAGGTAGCCTGACGCGCCGGCCCGCAGCGCGGCCACCACCCGGGCCGGCTCGGTGAACGAGGTGAGGACCAGCACCCGCGTCTGGTCACCCTCGGCTCGCAGCATTCGCAGCGCCTCGACCCCGTCGACCGACGGCAGCAGCAAGTCGAGGAGCATGACGTCCGGGCGCAGCTGGCGAACCCGCTCGACCGCCTCGGCACCGTCGGCGGCCTCACCCACCACCTCGATGTCGTCTTGAACGTCAAGGAAGCTTCGCAGCCCGTGCCGGACGACCTGGTGGTCGTCCACGACCAAGACGCGAATCCGGCCACGGGTCGGACCGGCCCCCGTCACCGTCGACGCGGCCTGTTTGGTCACCTCGGTCGCGGTCGTCGCCTCGGTCGACATCGTGCGCGCCGGGACAGCGTCGGCCTCACTCACGGGCGCCTCCGGACTCACGGGCGCCTCCGGACTCACGGGCGCCTCCGGACTCACGGGGCACCTCCAGCCGCACGGTCGTCCCCACTCCTGGCGCAGAGTCGATGCGCAGCCGTCCGCCCGCTCTCCTCGCCCGGCTGCGCATGGACGCCAGTCCCAGGTGCTGACCGCTCATCGCCGACGGGTCCTGGGTGAAGCCGGCGCCGTCGTCGGTGACGGCGAGCACAACCCGGTCGTCGTCGACCCGGAGGTCGAGGGTCACCACGCTGGGCTTGGCGTGACGGATCGCGTTGTGCAGCGCTTCCTGCGCGACCCGGAACACGGCGTCTTCGATGTCCTCGGGCAGCGCGCACCTGCCGTCGCAGTTGGAGGTGAAGCGAATGTCGACAGGGTGCAGGCGACTCACCACCGCGACGTGCTTGCGCAGCGCGGGAACCAGCCCGTCCTCACGCAGCGCCGGCGGGCGAAGCTCGGTGATGACCGCCCTCAGCTCCTCCAGCGCGCCTCCCGCCAGCTCCTTCATCCGGGCGAACTCCACCCGGGCCCGCTCGTGGTCACCCTTGGCCACCAACGCCTCCACGGCCGGGATGGTGAGCCGCAAGCTGAACAACTTCTGGGCGACGGCGTCGTGGAGGTCCTGGGCGATCCGCGACCGTTCCTCCAGCAGGGTGAGCTCCCGGTCACGCTCGAACATCCGTGCCCGGGTGAGGGCGATCGCCGCGTGCGCCGCGAGGATCCCCAAGAGTCGCTCGTCCTCAGCGGTGAATTCCGCGCCGTCGGGACCGTTCGCGACGTAGATGGCGCCGAGGGTCGTCCCACAGTCGATGATCGGCACGCCAAGGAAGGACCGGATCACCGGGTGGGCGGCCGGCCAGCCCTTGAAGTGCGGCTCGGTCCGCACGTCGGCGCACCGGTAGACCCGCGAGTCCCGCATCATCACGCCGAGCAAGCCGTGCCCACGTGGCGTCGGGCCGATCGCACGCCATTGGTCGGCGCTCACGCCCGCCGCGTGGAACTCCGCGAACGTGCCGTACTCGTCCGGCACACCGAGGCCGGCGTAGTCCGCCTGGACGAGCGTGCGCGCCGACTCGACGATCATCTGCAGGACCTCGCGGGTCGAGGTGCGCTCGGTGACCGCGAGGAGAGCACGTGACAGCGCGTCGAGCGTCTGGTCACACGACGGAGTCGCGCTGCACCCTGAGTCGTCGCGCCGTTCCGAGCGGCTCGGTGAGATGGTCGTCACATCGCCACGGTACCGGCCTGCCCGCCCGTCGTCCTCGGCCGAGCGTCGTAGGTCCAGGGTCCAGGAGAGGTCTCGTCCGCTGACTGATGGCCGAACCTCCTCGCCTTCCTAGGGTCGAAGCCGGTGAGGAGGGATACGGTTCATGACGAACGACCTGATGATGAGCGAGCTCGCCCGCGCCCGCATCGCGGACCTGTACCGAGAGGCGGAGGTCCGACGCCTATCCCGGGCGGCGCCTCACGCTGCCCCGGGCCGGACGCTCACCCAGCGATTCCTCGCCCGCCTCACCGCTCGCCACGCTCGGCAGGACGCCCGGGTCGAGCAGCCTCCCGTGGCACTGCCACGGCAGCGCACCACCTCGGAGTCCGCCACCGTCAGCGGTGCAGCTGACCCTGGTGAGCGTCGCCTCACGCCGCACACGGGAGTGGTGGCGATCACGCGCCCATCGCGTGGTACCCGCCGTCGACGTGGATGATCTCGCCGGTCGTCTTGGGGAAGAAGTCCGACAGCAGGGCGACGCACGCCCGACCCGTCGCCTCCCGGTCGTCGGCGTCCCACCCCAGGGGAGCGCGCGGCGCCCAGATGCTCTCGACCTGCTCGAAACCGGGGATCCCCTTCGCCGCGATGGTCTTGGTCGGGCCGGCGGAGACGAGGTTCACCCGGATGCCCTTGGGCCCGAGGTCGCGGGCGAGGTAGCGAGCGCAGGACTCCAGGCCGGCCTTGGCGACACCCATCCAGTCGTACGCCGGCCACGCCACCGAGGCGTCGAACGTCAAGCCCACGATCGAGCCGCCGTGCTGCATGAGTGGCAGCGCCGCCATGGCCAGAGCCTTGAACGAGTAGGTCGAGACGTGGAGCGCGGTGGCGACGTCGGGCCAGCTTGTCTGGAGGAAGTTGCCGCCCAGCGCCTCCTGCGGCGCGAAGGCGATCGAGTGCACCACGCCGTCGAGCCGGTCGACGTGGGCGCGCAGCGAGTCCGCGAGCCCGGCCAGGTGCTCCTCGTTGGTGACGTCGAGCTCCAGGACGGCCGGCTCGACCGGAAGTCGCTTGGCGATGCGCCGCGTGATCGACAGGGCTCGACCGAAGTTGGTGATGACGACCTGGGCGCCCTGCTCCTGCGCCACCTTCGCGACCGCGAAGCCGAGCGAGGTGTCCATGGTCACGCCCGCGACCAGGATGCGCTTGCCCTCGAGGATTCCACCCATGTCAGTGCCCCATTCCGAGTCCGCCGTCGACCGGGATGACCGCGCCGGTGATGTACGCCGCCTCGTCGCTCGCCACCCACCGGATCACCCGGGCGACCTCCTCCGGCGTGGTGTACCGGCCGAGTGGGATCTGGGCGAGGTACTGCTTTTGTAGCTCCTCGGACAGCTGCGCGGTCAGGGCGGTTTCGACAAAACCAGGCGCCACGACGTTGGCGGTGATGCCTCTCGACCCGAGCTCGCGGGCGATGGAGCGCGCCATGCCGACCATGCCGGCCTTGCTCGCCGCGTAGTTGACCTGGCCGGCGCTCCCGAGGAGGCCGACGACGGAGGAGACGAAGATGATCCGACCGCGACGCAGCCGCAGCATGCCCTTGGCGGCACGCTTGGCCACCCGGTAGGCGCCGGTGAGGTTGGTCTCGATGACCTGGGACCAGTCCTCCTCGCTCATCCGGAGCAGCAGGGTGTCACGGGTGATACCGGCGTTCGCGACGAGAACCTCGACCGGTCCCTGCTTCTCCTCAACCTCCGCGAACGCCGCCTCGACGGTCTCCGGTTCGGTGACGTCGCACTTGACCGCGAGGAAACCGGCCGGCGGCTCGCCTCCGCGGTAGGTGATGGCGACGTTGTCGCCCACCTCGGCGAACGCCTGAGCCACGGCGAGTCCGATACCCCGGTTGCCGCCGGTCACGAGCACCGATCGAGCCACGAACGCCTCCTGTAGTCACGCTGTCACAGTCGGGCAAGACGCACCCGTTCCGGGACGCTAGCAGCCTCGAGCCCGAGACCTTCGTCTGAGGCTTTCACACCCGCGCGCGTGTCGTAATCCCGACCGAGGCGCCGGCTGGCCGAGGCCGGACGAGCGCGCGAGACGGCTCCATGTCGGGACGGCCGTCTCGAGCCACGCCCGCGTAGGCTTCGGCCCGTGGCTCGTTCACCGCGCATCGTCTGCCTCGACACCACCGTCGTAACCCCCGACGGCGTCCCGTTGGCCACCGACGTCACCGTCGCCGACGACGGCGAGCGCCATCCCGTCCTGTTGTTCCGCACGCCGTACGGCCGCGCCTCGGTGCGCGGCGCTCACGACGCCATCGGCTTGGCGAGGCTGGGGTGGGCCGTCGTCACCCAGGACGTGCGCGGCCGATGGGACTCCGGCGGAGCGTTCCTGCCGTTCCGGTCCGAACGAGCCGACGGCGCGCACACCATCGCGTGGTGCGCGTCGCAGCCGTGGTCCAACGGCGCGGTCGTCATGGCGGGCGCCTCCTACAACGGCTTCACCCAGTGGCTCGCCCTGGCCGACCGGCCGACCCCACTGCGCGCCATCGCACCGGCCGTCTCGGGCCCGAGCGTCCGCGACGCGGTCTACGAGGGTGGGGCGTTGCAGTACGGCGTCTTCACCGCGTGGACGCTCGGCATCGGCGCGTTGGGGAGCGCCAGCCTCGACCGCGCGGTGGTCGCCGCCGCCCTCGCCGAGCTCGACGGGTGGCCACGCTCCCTCAGTGAGGGGATCGAGAAGAGCACACTGCCGCAGATCAGTCCCGACTGGACACGCTGGCTCGACCCCGAGGACGAAGCGCTGTGGTCGTCCCTCGACGCCACCCCTGCCGTGTCGGGGCTCGACATCGCCGGCTACCACCTCGCCGGTTGGCACGACCTGTTCTGTGAGAGCACGCTGCGCGGGTACCAGCTCTTCACCGGCGAGAGCGCCGACGAGCGGACGAGGCGTCGGCAGCGGCTGGTGGTCGGCCCCTGGTCGCACGCGAGCATGCTGCGTCGGTCGACCGGCGACCTGGACTTCGGCGTGGCGGCGCAGGGCGAGTTCAACGGACTCCTCGAGGAGCAGGTGGCGTTCCTGACCGGAGCCGTCGCCGGGCATGACGTGCCGTCCGGCGTGCGCGTCTTCGTCATGGGGACGAACCGCTGGCTGGACCTTGCCGCCTGGCCTCCGCCGAGCGACCCGACACCGCTCTTCCTCACCCACGAGGACGGGCAGCGCCGCCTGCGCTGGTCGCCGGCACAGACCGAGGGAACCGACCGTTACCGGCACGACCCCACCAACCCCGTGCCGACGATTGGCGGCCGCACCCTGCACCCCACCCCGCCGCAGGCCGGTCCGCTCGACCAGCGTGTCCTCGACAGCCGTCCGGACGTCGTCATCTACACGAGCGACCCACTCGAACGGGATCTCACCATCATCGGAACGGTCGAGGCACACGTCGTCCTCTCGTCCACGGCCGAGCAGACGGACGTCACCGTGAAGCTCGTCGACGTGCACCCCGACGGCGCGGCGATGCTCGTCGTCGACTCGATCCGACGCGTCCAGACGACGCCGGGACGTCCGCAGCAGGTGGATCTCACGGTGGGGTCCACCGCCCTGACCTTCCGCGCCGGCCACCGGATTCGGGTGGAGATCGCCTCGTCGAACTACCCGCGGTTCGACACGTGTGAGGCGGCCGAGCAGACCATTCACCACGGTGGACGCGCCGCATCCCGGATCGTCCTGCCGGTGGTGGGCGCGACGGTCATGGCGTCCTGAGACTCCGCGACCCGAGGCCGCTCCCGCCCGTGAGCCCCTCTCGAGGGGCCCACCTGACGGCCCCACCCGAGAGCCACGGCCGTACGGCCCGCGCGACACTGCCACGCGGGTGGATCAGTTGGCGACGCTCTCGTGGATGAGCGCGAAGAAGACGTCCCCGCGGACGAGTTCGAACCGGTCGTCGAGCCGCTCGGCGAGCTGGACGATCTGGGTCGGCGTCCACTGCCAGGCCTGGATGGCACACGCCACGAACCTCGGCGCGCTGCCGTCCCAGTCCGCCACGTGCGCGAGCAGATTCTCGTAGTAGTCGTCGACACCCGCGAACCGCGCGAAGTCTCCGACCACCGGCAAGCCACCGGGCATGGAGAACTGGTTGCCGCGCTCCCAGCCGAGCGTCATCCCGAGCGCCGGCGTGTTCTTCTTGTACGACGCCCCGACCCGCTCGCTCACCGGCGCCGGCCCGCTGCCGACGATGTTGAAGCAGGAGATGACGTTGATCCCGGTGGACCGCATGTAGCGGCCGGTCATCCGGGTGTAGAGGTCGAACTCGTCCGCCGGCCACAGTCCCGGGTAGGTGTAGCCGGCGCCGGACGGACCGGCGATGAGCAGGTCGTTCTCGGTGGCCGTGCGCTGGTAGTAGCTGTAGATCGCCGGACCGATGTCCCGGAGCAGCGGGTTGATCGTCCAGTTCGTCGGGACGGTGCCGCGGTCGTCGTTGTCCCACAGCTCGCGCATGCGGTGTTGACAGTACTGGATGTTGTCACCCTCGCCGACGGTGAACGTCACGTACACCTTGGCGCGTAGCGGCGGCACCGTTCGCCGTGGCGGCGCCGAACGGATCGGCGCGGCGACACCGGAGTGAACGGTGCCGTTGTTGTAGAAGTCGGCAGCCAGGACCTCCAGCCCTTGCGCCGATGCCAGCCCGACACCGCTGTGCTCGCCCGCGACGGCACCGCTGAACCAGCCGAGATACGGCGTGGTCGGCTCGACTGTGCCGAAGATCTCCGTCATGAGCTCACCACCCGGTCCGTTGGGCGGGAGCCAGAACACCATGGCCCTCGTCGCCACGATGTAGTCGCGGAAGTGCGGGAACGGTTCCACCCGAGTCGGCGCCGTGGTGGTCGCGGTGACGAGGAACTGGTTCCACATCTCCACCCGGGCGGTGAGCGTGGTCGTCCCGGCGGGAGGGGTGAACCGGTAGATGAAGTAGGCACCGCCGTCGCAGAACCGGTGTCCTTCCGGCGCGATCGCCGACCCGTCCGCGTCGAACAGGAACGGCTCCTCCTCCGGGCTGTTCGTGGCGAAGTCCGCGATCGGCGCCCCGTCCGCCAAGACCGTCACCCGGGCGACTGACGGACCCCAGCCGTCGTTGGTGAACGCGTCGTGGAAGCGGACGTAGACGGCCTCGCCGCCGAGCTCTGGTGACAGGTCCAGCTCGTAGACGTCGCGGTTGGAGCTGTCGCGAATCTCCCTGGTCTCGCGGGCGACTTCGCGCCACTCGACACCGGGCACGCCGACCGTTCGGGTCGGCGGGACGCCGGTGAGCAGGCGGTGGGTGCAGTGTGGATACAGCTGCTCGAGCTGCCACCGGTAGATCGCGATCGGGTCGTTCTCGAAACGCCCCCGCAGATCCTCGACGACGGTGAGCCCGTACGTCTCCACCTGGTCCGGGCTCGCGATGACCGCGCCCTTGAGCCCCGCCAGCGTGGTCGCGACGTTGATGGTGTCGGGGACGTCCGGGTCATACACGACCGCCCCGCTGATCTCGCCGCGGTACCGCTCGAGGAGGCTCATGGCGTCCTCGTGCCGCGTCGTGGGGATCCCGAAGGTCGTCAGCCAGGCGGCGTCGCTCCACTCGTCGAAGGTGAAGTACAGACGGGGCTGCGTGCGGTTGACGACGCCCTGCAAGGTGGCGAGCAGCGCCTGGTCCGCGCCGTGCAGGGGCCGGATGTCGGCGACATCCAGTCGCTTCGGCCGCCGGAACGTCGGCAGCACCTGCCGGGCTGGCCAGGTGAGTCGAGGTGGTCGCGGACCGGATGCCGGGGCACCGGTCGACGTGGAACCTGCCGCCATGGCGTGGGTATGGGTGGTCGATGCGGCGGCCTGCATGCCGCCGAGGAGGCTGGCACCGAACAGCCCACTGGGAATCGTGAGGAAGGTGCGACGAGTGACCATGGCAGCGGTTCCCTCCCATCGCCGAGCACGCCAGGTGGGACAGTAGGGGCCTCGCCTCGACGTTGTCGATCATGTTGACCAGAGTCGGCAAGCGACCACTCGCCAGGGCGCCGTGCTCCTCGCGTGCCCGCACAACGCCGGCATGCCGACCGCGTCGTCGCGGTCTCCGTAGGCGCACCCGTCCGCGGGTGGGACCGCCGCCGAGGTGGTGGCCCACCGCAGATCGGGCATTCCGGTCGTCATCGTCTGCCGGACGCCGTTCACCCGCACGTGCCGGAGTGACCGAAACCGGCACCTCCACGTCCGCGATCGAGCCGCAGGCGACTCGCACCCACTCTCCTCGTCTCCTCGCCGACGCCGGGCGTACCGTGGCAGGAGGAGTCGAGGAGGCCCGATGCGTCAGAAGGTCCGCACACCCGTCTTTCGGATCAGCGCGGCACCACGCAGCCTGAAAGAGGACGTCCGATCCCGCGAGGTTCGCTATCTCGTGTCGATGGGTGTACGGACTGTGTGCTTCCTGGGGGCCTTCCTCACCCACGGTGTGGTCAGGTGGCTACTTGTCGTAGCAGCCTTCATCCTGCCCTACATCGCTGTGGTCATCGCCAATGCGGGCCGCGAACGCCGCTCTGAGCCGGTGCCGGCCTTCGTTCCCACCCCGAAGCGGACCTTGGCGGAGGGCTCAAGCTCCACTGCACCACAAAAAGCTCGGGGGGACGTCTAGACCTCGCGAGGCGTTCGTGCCAAACTCGGTCGTGCGCGCTCCGCTTCCCCCGTCGGAGTGCGACGTGATGCGATGCCGGGCGGCTTCCCCCGTGGCTGCCCGGCATCGCTTCTTTTCTCGTCCCTCCCGGGCCCACCCCATGGGTGGTCGCGCGTCGTGGCGGGACATCAAGGGCCTCTCACCGTGTGCAACGTCTGGGGTGCCCCGCTGGTTGCCCGGACGCGGCTGTCTCTCCTGTCCCTCCAGCGGCCCTCCCTCTAGCCCTGACGTCCACAGCGACCCGACGTCGGCGCGGTGACACGATGTATTCGAAGACCCGAGGTCCCCGAAGACCCGAGGTTCCCGAAGACACGAGGTCCTTGGAGACACGAGGTACCCCGAAGAACAGGAACGACACGACACCGGTGAGGTACGTCAGATGACCGACGCTCCGGGAGACGGCCTGATCTGCTCGGCGAAGGGCTGCTCGGAGCCGGCGACCTGGGCACTGAGGTGGAACAACCCGCGAATCCACACCCCGGACAGGCGCAAGACCTGGCTCGCCTGTGACCGTCATCGGGCGCATCTCAGCGACTTTCTCCGGGTCCGCGGGTTCCTCCGCGAGGTCGAGCCGATGGCGAGCGACGACCAGTCGGCTCCGTGACCTTGACACATCCTGGGTGGACGCGAGCGACGTGCTGCTGTGTGACGTCAGACATGCCTGCTCGCGGCGACCCGCTCAACCGCCGATCGCCGACATCGGCCGTGACGGCTGGAGGAACGTCGGGTCGTCGATGCCGTGACCGGCCTGCTTGGTCGCGACCGCTCGACGCCACAGCGCCGCAAGCTGCTCGTCCGAAGCCCCCGCGCGAAGAGGCGTTCGCAGATCGGATTCCTCGCGCGCGAACAGGCAGTTGCGCACCTGACCGTCGGCGGTGAGCCGGACCCGGTCGCAATCGCCGCAGAACGGCCGCGTCACCGACGCGATGATGCCCACCGTGGCGGGACCACCGTTGACCACGAACTGCTCCGCGGGCGCGCTGCCGCGCACGTAACGGTCGTCGGGGCGCAGGTCGAAGCGCTCGCTGAGACGAGCCAGGATCTCGTCGGCGGTCACCATCGTCGCGCGATCCCAACGGTGCTGGGCGTCGAGCGGCATCTGCTCGATGAACCGCAACACGTAGCCACGCTCCAGGCACCACGCGAGCAAGTCCGGCGCCTCCGCGTCGTTGACGCCGCGCACGAGCACGGCGTTGACCTTGATCGGCGCGAGTCCGACCCGCTCGGCCGCGGCCAGCCCGTCGATGACGTCGCGGAGCCGGTCGCGACGGGTCAGCTGATGGAAGACCTCCGGCCGCAGGGTGTCGAGGGAGACGTTGACGCGATCCAAGCCGGCGTCCCGCAGTGGCTCCGCGAGCCGACTCAGGCCGATTCCGTTGGTCGTGAGCGAGATCTCCGGACGGGGCCGGAGCTGGCTGGTGCGGCGGACGATGTCGACCAACCCACGGCGGAGCAACGGCTCGCCTCCGGTGAACCGCACCTCGCGGACGCCGAGGAGCCGGACGGCCACTCCGATGAGTCGGACGACCTCGTCGTCGGTCAAGATTTCCGGCGACGGCAACCAGGGCAGACCTTCGGCCGGCATGCAGTAGCTGCACCGCAAGTTGCACCGGTCCGTCAGCGACACCCGCAGGTCGGTGGCGACCCGGCCATAGCGGTCAGCGAGCACCATCACTCCACCCTATGCGGCCCCCTCCGACAGTCGGTACGCCCAGGATGTCCATTGCAGCGTCGGCACCCACCCGCTGCGTCCTTCCCCTGGAGGGTTCGGTTAGCGTCACCAGTCGTGTACCGCTTCCTGCTGCGTCCGCGCTGGATCGCGCTGGTCCTCGGGGTCGCGGTGCTGGTGACCGTGTTCGTCCAGCTCGGCGACTGGCAGCTGGACCGGCGCGCTCAACGCCAGGCTCACAATGCGTTGGTCACCGTCAACAGCGAGCGACCGCCGCGCCCCGTCGAGCAGGTCCTGGCACCCGGCCGCGCGGTCCAGCCAGCCCAGGAGTGGACACGCGTCCTCGTCCGCGGTAGGTACGACGCGGACCACCAGGTCCTCGTCCGCTACCGCCCCCTCGACGGCGCGCCGGGATTCCACGTGCTCACTCCGCTGGTGCCGCGGAACGGACCGGCCGTCCTCGTCGACCGGGGATGGATTCCACGCCCCGGTGGTTCCGAGGCTGCCACGGCGCCCGCGCCGCCGTCCGGCGAGGTCACGGTGGTCGGGCGGGTGCGCCGCAGTGAAGAGGCACCCGACGGCCAAGGCCGGCCGCAGGCCGGACAGGTGCGCTTCATCGACACCGACCAGCTCGCCGCCGACCTCCCCTACCCCGTGGTCGACGGCTACGTCGAGTTGGTGGAGCAGCGTCCCGCCGCTCAAGACACGCCTCGCCCGGTGCCGCCTCCGACGCTGTCGGAGGGGCCGCACCTGGCGTATGGGCTCCAGTGGTACTTGTTCGCCGTCATCGCTGTGGTCGGTCTGGGTCTTCTGATCTACGACGAGGCCCACGGCGGTCGTCTGCGCGAGCGCCTCCGCGGCCCGGACCCACACGCGGACGCCACCCCGCCACGTGACCTCGGTGAGTCGACGGCGCCCCTTCCTCGATCCGAGAGCGGGCGGCCCTGAGGACGGTCGACGACAGGACGGCGGGTTGGCGCGGGGCCCAGGCACGCCCGGCCGGCGGCGTCACGCCCGCGCCTCGCCGAGAGCGGCGTCTGCCAGGCGAGGCAGCACCTCGCCGATCGGATCCCGCAGAACCGCGGCGGCCTTCTCGTCGTACGGCGTGGGTTGACCGTTGATGACGACGAGCCGGGCGCCCGCCTCCAACGCGACATCGCAGAGTCCGGCCGCCGGGTAGACCGTCAGAGACGTCCCGACGGCGAGGAAGAGGTCGGACTCCTCGGCCGCGCGCACCGCCTGGGCGAGCACGTCGCGGTCGAGCGGCTGACCGAACGAGATGGTGGCCGACTTTTGGATACCGCCGCAGCTCAGACAGCGCGGGTCGGGTTCGCCCGCGTCGACGCGGGCGAGAACGTCGGCCATGGGCGTCCGCAGTCCGCACTCCAGGCAGACCGCCCACCACACCGTGCCGTGGAGCTCCACCACCCTCATGGAGCCGGCCTTTTGGTGGAGGCCGTCGATGTTCTGAGTCACGACGGTGTGGATGAGCCCGGCCCGTTCCAGGCGCACCAGAGCCTCGTGGGCCCGGTTGGGCCGTGCCGTCCACGCCGGGTGGTCGCGGCGAGACTTCCAGGCTTCGACCCGCACGGCCGGGTCGGCGAGGTAGTCGGCGATGTTGGACAGCCGTTCGGCGGCCGGGTTCGTCGTCCACACGCCGCGCGGCCCGCGGAAATCCGGGATACCGGAGTCGGTGGAGATCCCCGCGCCGGTCAGCACTGTCACGGTCCGTGCGTCGCGCAGCCAGACCGCCACCTGGTCGGTCCTGTTTTGATCGACCGTGCCCCGATCGGTCGAGCCCTGGCTGGTCGAACGCTGGTTGATCGAGTCCGCTCCCGCTTCGGCCATGCTCCGACAGTACGTGCCCCATGCACCAGCGAGCCCCGTGCACCAGCGAGCGCGACCCCGGGCGACGTCGTGGACCCGAGGGTCGTGGTCACGTCGCCGCGTCACGGCGACGCGATCCTTCGCGGACGCCCACGTGCCGTCGCTCTGCGTGACGGAATCGTCCGAAGACGCCTCGTCCTTCGGCATTTTTGCTGCACCATTACCGTGTCCGCATGCAAAGCGTGACCACCATGGGGCAGGATGGGCCACCGTGGATCTTGGGGTGCGGGACCGAGTTTTCCTGTTGAGTGGAGCGAGCCGCGGGCTGGGCCGGGCGACCGCCGAGGTTCTCGTGGCCGAGGGAGCCTACGTGGTGATCTCCGCCCGAGACGAGGACGCCGTGCAGCGCACCGCCGCCAGCCTGGGCACCGCGCGGGCTGTCGGCGTGGCCGCGGACAACGCCGACCCCGCGTCGGCTGAGCGTTTGGTGGCCACTGCCATGGCCAAGTGGGGTCGTCTCGACGGCGCGCTCATCAGCGTCGGCGGGCCGCCGGCGGGATCCGCGATGGACACCGACGAGGACGAGTGGCGGCGAGCCTTCGAGTCGATCTACCTCGGCACGTTGCGGCTCTGCCGAGCGGTGGCCGCGGCGTGTCGCGACGGCGGCTCGATCGCCTTCGTGCTCTCGAGCTCCGTCCGGTCCCCGATCGCCAACCTCGCGATCTCCAACGGGCTCCGTCCTGGGCTCGCCGGTCTAGCGAAGACCTTCGCCGACGAGCTGGGCCCTGCCGGTGTGCGGGTCAACAGCCTGTTGCCCGGATCGTTCGACACCGAGCGCACCCGAGAGCTCGCGGCCCAGTCGGGCGACCCGGAGGCGTACCGCCGTCGACGCGAAGCCGAGATCCCCCTTCGACGTTTCGGCTCACCCGCGGAGTTCGGCCGGGTCGCGGCCTTCATCCTGTCCCCAGTCGCCTCGTACGTCACCGGCACCACCATCGCCATCGACGGCGGCGCCCTCCGGGCGATCTGACTGCTCACCGAGCCACGCCTGGCGGGGTACACGCCCGTCGCCGCCATCGGCGTGACCGTCCCGCTCGCGAGCGGCGAACTGCGTCCGGTACAGGTCGGCGTAGAGGCCTCCGGCGGCCAGCAGGTCCTCGTGGGTGCCGCGCTCCACGATGCGCCCGTCGTCGAGGACGAGGATGAGGTCGGCGTCCCGGACCGTCGAGAGCCGGTGCGCGATCACGATGGACGTGCGGCCTCGCAGCGCGGTGGACAGCGCCTTCTGCACGGCCGCCTCCGACTCGGAGTCCAGGTGAGCGGTGGCCTCGTCCAAGACGACGATGCGCGGTGCCTTGAGCAGCAGCCGAGCGATGGCGAGCCGCTGCTTCTCCCCACCGGACAGTCGGTAGCCACGCTCACCGACCACGGTGTCCAACCCGTCCGCGAGGCTGTCCACCAGGTCCGCGATCTGGGCGCCTTCCAGGGCCCGATAGAGCTCCTCCTCGGTGGCGTCCGGCTTGGCGTAGAGCAGGTTGGCTCGGATCGTGTCGTGGAACAGGTGCGGATCCTGGGTCACCACGCCGACCGCCGACCGAAGCGACTCCACGGTCAGGTCACGGACGTCGACGCCGCCGACGAGGACCCGGCCACTCGTCACGTCGTACAGGCGGGTGACCAGGTGGGTGAGCGTGGTCTTTCCCGCGCCGGAGGGCCCCACCAGTGCCACCATCTGGCCCGGCTCGGCCGTGAACGACACGTCGTGCAGCACCTCGGTCGGAGTGGTCTGGTCAAGGACCGCGACCGTCTCCAGCGAGGCCAGCGACACCTCGTCCGCGCTCGGGTAGCGGAAGCTCACGTGCTGGAACTCCACGCGCGCAGGCGCGTCCGGGGCGAGGTCGACCGCGTCCGGGCGGTTCTTCACCAGCGGCTCGAGGTCGAGCACCTCGAAGACACGCTCGAAGCTCACCAGCGCCGTCATGACGTCGACGTGGACGTTGGACAACGCCGCGAGAGGTCCGTACAGACGGGTCAGGTAGGCGGTCATCGCCACGAGCGTGCCGACGTCCAGGACTCCGCGGACCGCCTGGACCCCGCCCCAGCCGTACACCAGGGCCACCGACAGGGACGCCACCAGCATGAGCGCGGTGAAGAACACCCGGCTGTACATGGCCTGGACCACGCCGATGTCACGCACCCGCGCAGCCCGCTCGACGAACGCCCGGTCCTCCGCCTCGTGGCGCCCGAACAGCTTGACCAGGAGGGCACCGGCCACGCCGAAGCGCTCGGTGATCATGGCGTTCATCTGGGCGTTGAGGTCGTACGACTCCCGCGTGATCGCCTGGAGCCGACGACCCACCCAGCGTGCCGGCAGCAGGAAGAAGGGCAGCATGGCCAACGCCACGACGGTGATCCGCCAGGACAGAGCCGCCATGGCGCCGATGGTGAAGGCGGCCGTGAACAGGTTCCCCACGACGTTGGACAGCGTCGAGGTGAACGCCTGCTGGGCCCCGAGCACGTCGTTGTTGAGCCGGGACACCAGCGCGCCGGTCTGGGTCCGGGTGAAGAACGCCAGCGGCATTCGCTGCAGGTGGGCGAACACCTTCGACCGCATGTCGAAGATGAGCCCTTCCCCGATCCGCGCGGAGAGGTAGCGCTGGACCAGCCCGAGCGCGGCCGACAGCACCGCGATCACGGCGACGACAAACGCCAGCGCCACGACGAGGCCGGCGTCTCGCTTGAGGACGCCCTCGTTGATGATCTGGCGGAACAGGAGCGGCGTCACCGCGCCGAGACCGGCGTCGACCGCTAACAAGAGCACCAGGCCGACCACGAAGCCGCGGTACGGCCTGGCGAAGGCGACGATCCGCCTCGTGGTCCCGGGTGCCAGGCGGCGCCGGGTGAGGGAACGGTCGCGGCTGAACGACCGCATCATCCCCCAGGCGCCGAAACCGCCGTGCATGGCCACGTGGGAGCCTCCTTGTCCGGCCAGGTCCTGGTCTACGCCCAGCACAACCCGCCGGCGAGGCCACCGCTTCCCGGCAGGGGGACGATTGTCGCACTGCCGAGCACGGTCGTCCCGCGCCGCGGCCCTCCACGTGACCTCGGGGGTCCTCAAGGCCCCAAGGTGGTCACCTCGGGGCCTTGAGAGCCAACTCGTCGGCTACGTCCGCTTCTTGGAACGGGTCGCGCCGCCCCTGCTGCGGAGCTTCACTCCGGACTCGGTCAGCAGCCGGTGCACGAACCCGTAGGACCGGCCCGTCTCCTGAGCGATGGTTCGGATGCTCTTACCTCCGTCGTACTTCTTCTTCAGGTCCGCCGCGAGCTTGTCTCGCTGCGGACCGGTGACTCGGACGCCCTTCTTCAAAGTCTCGGCCACGCCTGCCTCCCGCTGACGAGTCTGTTTGTCGCGCTCGGCACTTGGTCACCGATCCGTCCAGTTGGTGGACGAAACGGACTCACCTTCCAGTCGGCATCCGTTGCCAGATTCCGACCGGTCCGCTACTCGCCACCGAGCCGCACAGCATTCGATCACTCCAACCAATGCCCCATGATCCGCCGAACCATGCCTCCGAACCAACGGAAGATCCGCCGTGTCGGATGGAAAGTTCTTGACGCGATTGACAGATCCCGGCAATCGATCACCGACGCGGTGTTTGGTGATTCCGGTGGGTCACGCCAGCGCTACCAAATCCGCGTAATCGTCGCTCCAGAGATCTTCGACGCCATCCGGCAGGAGCAGCACACGCTCAGGCTGGAGCGCTTCGACCGCTCCCTCGTCGTGGGTGACCAGGACGATCGCTCCCCGGTAGGACCTGATCGCGCCGAGGATCTCCTCCCGGGACATGGGGTCGAGATTGTTGGTTGGCTCGTCGAGCAACAGAACGTTGGCAGTCGAACACACCAAGCACGCAAGGGCGAGCCGAGTCTTCTCTCCCCCGGATAGCACGCCGGCCGGTTTGTCGACGTCATCCCCGCTGAACAGGAAGGAGCCGAGGATCCCACGGGCTTCAATGTCGGACAAATGTGGTCCAGCCGACAACAGATTGTGTAGAACACTGCGGTCGAGATCGAGTGTTTCGTGCTCCTGGGCGTAGTAACCCAACCGCAGACCGTGTCCAGCCTCGACGACTCCGGTGTCCGGCTTCTCCACGCCTGCGAGGATCTTGAGCAAGGTTGTCTTGCCGGCGCCGTTGAGCCCCAGGACCACCACGCGACTGCCTCGATCGATCGCGAGGTCGACGTCTGTGAAGACCTCCAGCGATCCGTACGACTTGGAGAGCCCGGTGGCTGTCAATGGTGTCTTGCCGCACGGCGCGGGTTCGGGCAGACGGATGCGCGCGACCTTCTCCGGACGGCGCGGCGGCTCCACCGCCGCCAGCATCCGCTCGGCCCGGCGGGCCATGTTCTTGGCGGCGACCGCCTTGGTGGCCTTCGCGCGCATCTTCTCGGCCTGGGCGAGAAGTGCCTGCGCCTTGCGCTCGGCGTTGGCGCGCTCCCGCTTGCGGCGACGTTCGTCGGCCTCACGCTGCGTGAGGTAGGTCTTCCACCCGACGTTGTGGATGTCGAGCTCGGCCCGGTTGGCGTCCAGGTGGAAGACCCGATTGACCACGGCTTCCAGCAGGCTGACGTCGTGGCTGATCAACACGAGACCGCCCTTGAAGCCCTTGAGGAACTCCCGCAACCACGCGATGGAGTCGGCGTCGAGGTGGTTCGTCGGCTCGTCCAGCAGCAGGGTGTCGGCACCGGAGAACAGGATCCGGGCGAGCTCGATTCGACGCCGCTGCCCACCCGAGAGCGTGCCCAGCGGCTGGTTCAGCACCCGGTCCGGCAGGCCGAGGCTCCTCGTCACCTGGGCCGCCTCCGCTTCGGCCGCGTACCCGCCGCGGGCGAGGAACTCCGCCTCGACGCGGGCGTACCGTCGCATCGCCCGCTCGCTCCCACTGGCCGCCATCTCCTGCTCGCAGGCCCGGAGAGCACGCACCAGCTCATCGAGGCCACGCGCTGACAGAACCCGGTCGCGCGCTGTCACCTCGAGATCGCCGGTGCGTGGGTCTTGCGGCAGGTAGCCGACCGAGCCGCTGCGCGTGACCGTGCCGGCCGCCGGCAGGCTCTCGCCGGCGAGAACCCGTGTGAGCGTGGTCTTGCCGGCCCCGTTCCGCCCAACGAGCCCGATCTTGTCGCCTGGGGACACGCGGAAGGACGCGTTCGCGAGGAGAAGACGGGCGCCGGCTCGCAGCTCGAGATTGCTAGCGGTGATCATTCAGTAGCTCTCCGGAGTCGATCGGACACAGGGAAAGGGCGTCGGCGTTGGGTGTCCGATCAAGAGGTCCGGATGAGCATGAGGTTCAGTGTAGAGAACGGGATCTCCCAGCCGCATCCGAGGATCGGGCCGGGACGCTTCTCGGCGCCCAACCCGCATACGCTGAGCCTCGGCCATTCCGACCAGCTGCAGCCCTCGGGCCCGGTTGGCCGGCCGAGGACGCCCCTCGGCCGTTGGTCGACCGAGGACGCCGGAGCTGAGGACGCCGAAACGCAGGACTCAACGCTCAGGACCCCGAAACGGAGCCCGTCGATGCCGTCCAGCCGTCTATCCACCCGTGACCTGGCGCTCGTGGCGCTCTTCGCGGCGCTGCTGGCCGCGCTCGGGCTTCCTGGGACGTTCTACCTCTTCGGCACCGCGGTCCCCATCACCGCGCAGACGTTGGGCGTCATGCTCGCCGGGTCGATCCTCGGCGCGCGCCGCGGCTTCCTCGCGGTGGCGACGTTCGTCGTCCTGGTCCTCGCCGGACTGCCCCTGCTCGCCGGTGGGCGCGGCGGACTCGGCGTCCTCGCCGGAGTATCCGCGGGGTACTTCGTCGCGTTCCCACTCGGAGCCTGGGTCACCGGCTGGTTGACCGAGAAGGCGATGCCGCGCTACTCGACGCTCTACGGCTTCATCGCGAACGTCATCGGCGGCATCGTGGTCGTCTACGCGATCGGGATTCCCGTGCAAGCCTGGCGGACGGGGACGACCGGCGTGGTCGCCGCCGTCGTCGCCGGCCTGGTGTTCCTGCCGGGCGATCTCCTCAAGGCGGTGGTGGCGACCGCCGTCGCCAAGGGGGTGCACGCCGGCTACCCGACCCTCGCCCGCGATACCGTTCGCCACGATGGCCATCTCCCGAGACGTGATACGACGGGCGGCCGCCCAACCTGACCGGCCCGCCGTCACCGGGCCGTGCGGGCCGGTGAGCTTCGGAGAGCTCGCCGCCCGCGGCCGGGCGCGCGCCGACGAGCTGGCCGCGCGGGGCGTCGGCCCTGGGCAGCAGGTCGTCACCAGCGACGGTGACGTCGTAGCTCTCCTCGTCGACCTCCTCGCCGCCGACCTCTTGGGCGCGGCCACCGTCGTGACCGACGCCCGGTGGCCGGACTCCGTCCGAGCCGCGGCCGTCCAGGCGGCCGCGTCCGCGGCGGCACCGCACGGCGACGACGTCTGTCTCGTGGTGTTCACCTCGGGCAGCACGGGCACACCGAGGCCGGTGGCGCGCACGCGGCAGTCGTGGACGTTCAGCTTCCCAGCCTTCTCGGCGCTCACCGGGGTGGGCGACGCCGACACGGTGCTGATTCCCGGCGGGCTGTCGTCCAGCCTGTTCCTCTTCGGCGCGCTGCACGCCCTCACCATGGGGGCGGCCATCCATCCGCTCCCCCGGTGGTCGCCCGAGGCGGCCGCCGACGCCTGCCAGCACTGCACGGCGGTCCACGCGGTCCCGGCGATGCTCGCGGCGCTGGCCGACCGTCTCGAGCCGGCCAGGAGCAGACTGCGGACCGCCGTCTGTGGTGGGGCCCACCTCAGGCAGGACGTCGACGCCGCCCTTCGCCGTGCCGGTGTGACCGTGGTCGACTACTACGGAGCCGCCGAGCTGTCGTTCGTGGCGATCCGGCGGCCGGGCGCACCCGCCGGAGTCATGCGACCGTTCCCGAACGTCGAGGTCGACATCCGCGACGGCGTGATCTGGGCACGCAGCCCGTACCTCGCACTGAGCGTGGAGCGTGACCACGCTGGCTTCGCCACCGTCGGTGACCTCGGCGTCCGTCGCGACGATGGCACTCTCACCGTCGCGGGCCGCGCCGACGGCGTCATCACCACCGGTGGGTCCACGATCATCCCCGAGGCGGTCGAGGAGGTCCTGCGCCACGCACCGAACGTCGCCGACGTGGCGGTCGTCGGACGAGCGCACGACACGCTGGGCGAGGTCGTCGTCGCGGTCGTGGAACCAGGTGACGACGGCGTCGCGCTCCACGACCTGCGCAGGAACCTCCGCGCATGGGCGGCGGAGCACCTCACCCCCGCGGAGCGACCACGGGTGTGGTACGCCGTCGACCGGCTCCCGCGGACCGCCTCGGGCAAGGTCGCCCGGGCTCAGGTCGTCGCCGGGCTGGCGGACGGAACTCTCAGCGCGCGGACCCTGTCGTGATCGCCACCAAGCCCCATCCACGCACACCGGTCATCGTCGCCGCACGGCGCACCGCGATCGGCACCGCCGGCCGGGCATTGGCCGACGTCCCGGTCGAGCGACTCGCCGCGCCGGTCCTCCGGGCGCTGCTGGACGACCTCGCCGCACGACCGGCGGAGGCGAGCAAGGACCGGCTCCCCCCGGTCGCCGACGTCATCCTCGGAAACTGCATGGGACCGGGCGGCAATGTCGCGCGGGTGGCCACGTTGGCTGCTGGGCTGGGCCCGGACGTACCGGGGCTGACCCTCGACCGGCAGTGCGGCAGCGGTCTCGAGGCCATCACGCTCGCCGGCAGTCTCGTCCTCGCCGGCCGGGGCGACCTCTATCTCGCCGGCGGGGCGGAGAGCGCCTCCACCGCCCCGATCCGCGCGTGGCGCCCGAAGCGACCCGGCGACCCGCCGCGTCCGTACGAGCGGGCGCCATTCGCGCCACCCCCCTACACCGATCCGGACATGGGCGTCGCCGCCGACCGAGTAGCCCAGGAGGCGGGCGTGAGCCGAGCGCGGCAGGACGCTTACGCCGCCCGCAGCCACGCTCGGGCCGTCGCCGCCATCGAGGCGAAGCGCTTCGCGCGCGAGATCGTCCCCCTGGGCGGCGTCGACCGGGACGAGCGTCCCCGCGCCGGGCTGACCCCCGAACGCCTCGCCCGGCTGCGTCCGGCGTACGTGCCCGAGGCGGAAGGCGGAACCGTCACCGCGGGCAACTCGTGCGGCGTCAACGACGGAGCCGCGGCGGTCGCCGTCGTCCCCGACCACGTTCGGGTGGACCACGGGTGGCCCGGCCTCGCCCTCCTCGACTGGGAATGCGCCGGCAGCGACCCTGACCGACCAGGTCTCGGGATGGTCCCAGCGGTTCGCCGGCTGCTCGCCCGCACCGGGCTCCAGCTCGACGACATCGGCGCGATCGAGCTGGTGGAGGCGTTCGCCGGTCAAGTGCTGGCCTGTGCCGACGCGCTCGGCCTCGATCCAGACCGGATCAGTCCCGACGGGGGGACCCTGGCCCTCGGCCACCCGTGGGGCGCGAGCGGGGCCCTCCTGCTCGTGCGGCTCTTCAGCCGGATGGTTCGCGAGGACGGGCCGGACCTGGGCTTGGCGGCCGTCTCCATCGGCGGCGGGATGGGTGTCGCCGCCCTCGTGCGGAAGGTTCCTGAGCCGTGATCCGAGTGCGCGAGGTCACCCACCGCTACGGTGACCGGGTCGTCTTGGACTCGATCGACGTCGAGCTCACCGAGCGCCGCATCGGCATCGTCGGAGCGAACGGCTCGGGGAAGTCGACCTTCGCCCGGCTGCTCAATGGCCTGGTCATCCCGACACACGGCCGCGTCGAGGTGGACGGGTTCGACACCAGGACGCACGGGCGCGAAGTCCGACGACGCGTGGGGTTCGTCTTCACCGACCCGGAGGCCCAGGTCGTCATGCCCACCGTGGCCGAGGACGTGGCGCTCGGGCTCCGGCGACTCGGCCTTCCCCGCGCCGAGGTCGCCCAACGGGTTTCGCAGACGCTCACCCGCTTCGGGCTGGCCGAGTACGCGGACCACCCGGCTCACCTGCTGTCGGGCGGCCAGCTCCAGCTGCTCGCCCTGGCCAGCGTGCTGGTCACCGAGCCACGGACCCTCGTCTGCGACGAGCCGACCACGCTCCTCGACCTGCGCAACGCCCGAATGGTCACCGAGCTGCTGGCGAGCCTCCCCCAACAGGTCATCCTGGTCACCCACCACCTCGACCTGCTCGCCGGCTTCGAGCGCGTCCTCGTCCTGCACGAAGGGCGCGTCGTCGCCGACGCCGGCGCGAGCGAGGCGGTGGCGTTCTACCGGAGGCTTGTGGCGTGAGCCTGTCGACGCACGTTCACCTCGGCCTCTACCAGCCCGGCTCGTCCCCCGTGCACCGCATGCCGGCTGGGATCAAGCTGGTGGCGCTCGCCGTCGTCGCAGTTGGGATCCTCCAGGTCTCTCGCCTGGCCACGCTCGGGCTCGTCGCGGCGGCCACGGTGTTGCTCACCGCGGTCGCCCGCGTACCGTGGCGGGTGGCCCTGGCGCAGGTGAGACCGGTGTGCTGGGTCGCCGCGCCGCTCCTGGTCTTCCAGTGGGTGACCGCCGGCCCGGACCAAGCGCTGCTCGTCGTGGGGCAGCTGCTCATCCTCGTCGCGCTCGCCGCACTGGTCACGCTCACGACTCGGGTGTCGGCCATGCTCGACGCCATCGAGGCGGCGGCTCGCCCGCTCGTCCGCCTCGGGATCAACCCCACCCGGGTGGCGCTCGTCCTCGCGCTCACCGTGCGCTGTGTGCCGCTGGTCGCGCGTTGCTACGCCGAGGCACGGGAGGCCCAGAAGGCCCGTGGTCTGGACAACCGCCCCTCGGCGCTCGTCGTCCCCCTGGTCATCCGGCTGGTGAAGAAGGCCGACGCGATCGGGGCCGCGCTGGCCGCCCGAGGCGTGGACGACTGAGCCGGGACGCTCCCGTCCGAGCATCGGCCGTCGCCGCCGTCGCCATCGACCAACCCACGCCTGCGACGGCAGACGCCCGAGGACGGCGCCGCTCAGAGGCGGCGGTACATGATGTGCAGCCCGACGTACCCCTTCTCCGGATGGTGGAACGCCTCGGGGACGGTGCCGATGATCTCGAAGCCGAGCGAGCGCCACAGGGCGACCGCCCGCGTGTTGGTCTCCACCACCGCGTTGAACTGCATCGCCCGGTAGCCCTCGGCCCGGGCGAGCTCCAGGACGTGTTCGGCCAGCCGACGCCCGATGCCACGGCCAGCGTGCCGGGGGTCGACCATGAAGCTGGCGTTCGCGACGTGGGACCCGGGCCCGGCCTGGTTGGGCTGGAACTTCGCGGTGCCGACGACCTCGTCCCCGTCGAGGGCGACGACCGTCCGCACCGGGGGACCCGGCATCCACAGCTCACGAGCGCGCTCCTCCGGCGTGTCCGGGTCCCACGTGTAGGTGTCTCCCGCCGCCACGATGGCCCGCAGGAAGGGCCAAATCCGCGGCCAGTGCGCGGGTTCGGCGTCCCTGATCTGCATAGCACTAAGCATGTCGCATCCGGGCGATCGCGCGCGCCACACACCGGCGTCAGTGAACCGGCGGCTCGGCCGCGGCCACCTGCGCGGCCACGCGTTGCTTGGTGGCCCCGAGGAGCTCTGAGATCTCCCACGCGGCCGCGGCGACCCTCGGGCCGAGCTCCTCCACGCGCTCCTCAGGCATGCGCACCTCGGGCGCGGACACGCTCACCGACGCCACCGTGGCACCAGCGTCGTCGAAGATCGCCGAGGCGATCGTGTGGACGCCCTCGGTGCGCTCGGCATAGGAGAACGCGATGTTGTGTGCCCGAATCTCGGCCAGCTGTTTGCGCAGCAGGACGGGGTCCGTGACGGTGCGCGGCGTGGCGGCCGGGATCGGGCGAGCCAGGATCGTCTCCTGAATCGAGTACGGCAGGTGCGCGAGCATCGCTTTGCCGGGCGCGCCGAGGGGCAAGGGGATGGGAACCCCGAACTCGGTGTAGGCGCGGCGAAGTGGCTGGCGGCTCTCGACTTGGTCGATGACCGCCCGCTCGTGCGTGGGCAGGAGGACATGCAGTCCGATGGTCTCGTCGATGTCGTCCCGCAGCGTGGTCATCACCGGGAGAGCGACATCGCGCAAGGTCGCGGTGACCGTGCCGCCGCGCGACAGCTGCAGCAGCAGCGGACCCAAGGCGTAACGGCGGTCGCTCGTCTGGCGAACGAGCCGGTTGTCCTGGAGAGCGCTGAGAAGCCGGTGGGTCGTACTCGTCGACAGGCCAGTCATCCGCGCGATCTCGCTGATCCCGAGCTCAGGGCGGTCAGGGCTGAAGCAACGAAGGATCGCGGCGGCTCGGTCGATCGACTGAACGCCCCGACGGCGCGCGCTGGGCGCGTCCGTCCCGGCCTCGCTCGCCTCGTGCGGTGCATCGGTCGTGTGTGGAGAGCTCGCGGACCCCACCCAGCCTCCTCGCCGAGCGTTCCAGATACAGGACAGTTACCCCACTTTTCGGCATCAACGGCCTCTGTGGCAAGGAGGGAAAGACGCACATGCCAGCTAGCCCCGAAGCCGACGACGACAGGTGTGGACTCGTGACCGACGACCTCGTGGTGAACCGTGACGGCGCCATCGCGACCGTCCTCCTCAACCGACCAGCCACGCACAACGCCATCACGCTGGCGATGTACACCGCCCTCCCCATGATCATGACCGATCTCGCCAGCGACCCGTCCGTCAGGGTGGTCGTCTTCCGTGGCGCCGGCACGAAGGCGTTCGCGTCCGGGGCGGACATCAGCGAGTTCGAGCGCGTGCGAGGGGACGCCGTCAGCGCACGCGCCTACAACGAGAAGGTGGCCGCGGCGGAGCGGGCGATCGAGGAGTTCCCCAAGCCCACGATCGCCATGATCCACGGCTATTGCATCGGCGGCGGTGCCGGCCTCGCTCTGGCCACCGATTTGCGTTTCGGGGACGAGCACACCGAGGTCGCCATCACGCCGGCCAAGCTCGGCCTCGTCTATGGCCTCGAGTCGACGAGACGACTGGTGGACCTGGTAGGGCCGGCGCGGGCCAAGTGGATGCTCATGTCCGGCGAGCAGATCCACGCCGAGGACGCCCTGCGTCTCGGACTGCTCGACGAGCTGGTGCCGGCGGACACGTTGGAGGACCGCACCTACGACTTCGCGCGGTTGCTGACCACTCGTGCGCAGTTCAGCGTCCGAGCCGCCAAGACGATGGTCAACCGGATTGTCGACGGTCAGCGCACGGACGACGAGCTGACCGCGCACCTGCGCGATTCGTGCTTCGACACCGCGGACTACCGCGAAGGGGTCCGTGCGTTCCTGGAGAAGCGACCGCCACGCTTCGGGTAGCGTGCCGCCACCGGCGCACGGGTGGGCGGGTCTCAGCTCGGCCGCCACGTCGTGACCCGACACGACGCGGTGACCGTCACGGGCGCGGGCAGACGTCGGATCCTGGCCGCCACCGTCTCCGGGTCGGTGTGCCACGCGCTCGGTCCCATGGCGACGAGAGCGCGCACGGCGTCGTGGTCCAACCGGAGGGAGACGTCGAAGCGCTCCGAGTCGGCGACGGTGAACCACCGACCGAGGCTTTCCGCGAGCCGACGTTCCTTCTCCGCGTCCACCGACAGCAAGTCGAGGCGGCTGACGAGCTCGACGAGGTGTCGCGGCTCGGGCGTCACGGTGACCAGCCGCCCGCCCCGACGAAGCACCCGCGCGAACTCCGCGGCATGACGCGGAGCGAACACGTTGAGCACCACGTCGGCTACCCCGTCCCCGAGCGGCAGGTCTCGCCACAGGTCCGCGCGGACCGCGCCGATGGCCGGGTGCGCCCGAGCCGCCCGGCGCAGCGCGTACGCGGAGGAGTCGATCGCGATACCCAGGCCGGGTGTCCGCTCGAGGACGGCCGCCAGGTAGTAGCCCGTGCCCGCGCCGGCGTCCACCACGACGTCACCGCCGGCGCGCGCGGCGACGGCCTCCGCCAGCCACCGGTAGTGCCCTGCGGCGAGGAACGCCTCCCGGGCGGCGACCATCGTCGACGAGTCTCCTGGTAGCCCTTTGCCGCGTCCCCTGCCTCTGAGCAAGGTCACGTACCCGTGTCGGGCGATGTCGAAGCTGTGCCCACCGCCGCAGCGCAGCGACCGGCCGCGCGCCGCCAGTTGTCGACCGCACACCGGACAGCGCAGCAGGTGGACGACGTCGAGCAGTCCCATCACGCCTGCGTCCGCGCCACATCAGCCAGGCTCATGGTCGGCATGATCGGTGGTGACCACGAGGCGGCCACCATCGGGGTACCGCCATGGCGGCACGCATCGACGTCCTCCAGCTTGTCCGCTGGCACGAGCACGCGCCTCGACCGCCGCTCACACCCCGCTGTGGCGCCTGGTCAACCGGTCTCCCCCGTCGCGTGATGGTGAGCCGCGCCCAGAGGTTTGGACTCCGGAGACCCGCGTTCCCGCAGGTAGATCGCGAGCACCGCCATGGAGACCAGTGCGAGCAGCTCCGACTGCCAGTTCTGGAGGGTGCGACTCCAGAAGTCCGGTGAGCCGAGGTACTCGTGCCAGGTCAGCGGCGGCTCGAGCTGGCTCAGCTGCTCCTCGTTGTAGGCCACGACGCCGGTGATCGACTGCGCGAACCAGGAGGCGAGGAAGATCGAGCCCATCGCGAGCGACAGCGAGTGCGAGTACACGCCCAGCCGGAATCCGCGGAGGCGAGCCCAGCGGGGTGAGTCCGGACCCGCGTACGGCCCGGCGCGCTGCTGTTCATCGGAACCGGGACCGGCCGCGTCAACCGGCTTGGACTCCGGGGAGCCACGCTGGACGAGCCACACCGTGCCGTAGATGTAGAGGAAGAACTGCAGGTACTCCGACTGCCAGTTCTCCGTCACGTCCACACCGAAGTCCGACGAGGTGAGGTACTGCCACAGCGACACCGGCTCCAGCCCGGCCGCCAGCTGCTGTTGGTTGAGGAGAGCATGCCCGGCGACAGCCTGCCCGCCGAGCGCCGCGAGGAAGGCGGCACCGAACACGATCGTCAGCGAGTTCTCGCGGAAGGCCCTGCGTAGCACGGTCACCTACCTGTGGAGGAGTCCGAGGACGACGACGTACGCCAGTCCCCCGACGAGAAGGAGGACAAGGCCGGTGAACGTGGCTCGCACGGTGGCTCACCGTCCAGAAATCACACAGTCGTACGGCTGGTCGCCGCGGTAGACACAGCCGGCGGCGGTGATCCTCCATCCCGCCGAGAAGCTCGCGAGGAAGACGGTGTCACCGGCGAACACCACCCGTGCCTGGTCGCCGTAGACGTCCACGGTGTCGACGTGGTGTCCATGGGTGGGCACGTCCGCGTCGGCGAGGGCGCGATCACACGGGAGATCGGCCGACCGCTCCAGCTCCCGACGCGTCTGGGGCGCCAGCAACCCGCAGGCGACCGCGGCGTTCCCGGCCGCGACGGCGGATCGGAACTGTCGAGCGACCGCAGTGACAGCCGCCTCACGCCGAGAGAGCGAGCCACATCCCGTCAGCGCGGCGATGAGGCAACCGGCCAAAGCCGCCCGGGCGATGATTGGTCGCGCTCTGGAGCGGGCAAGATCGCGAACCACGCCTCCAGCCATACCCTTCGGCTGCGGTGGGCATGCGTCCCGTGAGCGAGCCGCGAGCCCGCGGCCAGCTCGTCTGCGCGCCGGTCATGGACCTGCGCTGACCAACCGCACGCGAACCGAGCGGAACTGCTCCGGCGTCCGCTGGAGCACCGCCAGCTTGGGATCCGGCACGGTCAGGTGCGGGGGAACGACGAGCGGCCGCAGCGGCGCGAGTCGCGGATCGTCCAAGACCTGCGCCACCGCCCGACGGTCTCCGCCCACCACCACGGCGTCGAGCGTGTCGGCCACCGGAACGACGATCCGAGCGACGACGTCGGCCGCGGCCCGGAACGCCTCCCGCGCCTGCTTCTCCCGACGCCGGGCGAACCGCTGCTGCGACCAACCACCCGCCGCCGAGCGACCGTGGACCAGCCTCGAGCCCACTTTGGAGGCCACCAGTCGGCTTCCTTCGAACACCCCAGCGGCGTAGCCACCCAATCGCACCAGGACCACGCCGACACGACGATCCCGACACACGTGCTCGACGAGCCCACCGAAGATCGCGTCCGGATCTGACCGGAGCGGAGGAAACGGGACACGACACTCAGCGCGGGTGCCGTCCCGTGCCACCACCGTGACCGTGTCGTCGTCGACAGACCACGAGGCGGGTGGGCGGGCACCGAGCGCCTCTCCTGACCGTGCCGCGTCCTCCGGGCCCGCCGCCGCCCCACCGCGTGGCGCATCGGGTGCGGCCTCACCGCTGTGGCGGCAGAGGAAGTTCTCCAGGAAGCGCTCCAGCCGCTCCGGCGCGACGCTGAGCTCGCGAACGCCACCGGCCATGGGCTGGCTCTGGCCCGCTCAGACGTTGAAGCCGAGAGCCCGCAGCTGCTCGCGGCCCTCATCGGTGATCTTGTCGGGCCCCCACGGCGGCATCCACACCCAGTTGATGCGGAACGCGTCGACGACGCCGTCGAGCGCCACCTGCGCCTGGTCCTCGATCACATCCGTGAGCGGACAGGCCGCCGAGGTGAGCGTCATGTCGATCGTCGCCACGCCGTCGTCGTCCAGCTTCACGCCGTAGACCAGACCGAGGTCGACGACGTTGATGCCGAGCTCGGGGTCGACCACATCCTTCAACGCCTCGAGGATGTCGTCCTCCGTCGTCCGCACGCCATCGGTCATCGGCCGGCTCCCTCCTTGTTGGCCTGCCCATCGAGGCCACCGCCGGGCCGCGAGGCTTGGTCACGGCCGAGGGCCCGAGCGGTGGCGTCCTTCCACGCCATCCACGCCAGCAAGGCACACTTGATCCGCGCCGGGTACTTTGAGACCCCAGCGAAGGCGATCCCGTCCTGAAGGACCTCTTCGTCGGGTTCGACCTGGCCCTTGGATTGCATGAGGGCCACGAACTCGTCGTGCACCCGCATGGCGTCCTCGAGTCGCTGGCCACGCACGAGGTCGTGGAGCACCGAGGCGGCGGCCTGGCTGATGGAGCAGCCCACGCTGTCGTACGAGACGTCATCGATGCGCACGTCGTCGCCCTCACCGGCCAGGCGCACCCGAAGGGTCACCTCGTCGCCGCAGGTGGGGTTGACGTGGTAGGCCTCGGCGTCGTACGGCTCCCGCAGGCCCTTGCCGTGCGGGTTCTTGTAGTGGTCCAGGATGATGTCCTGGTAGAGCGTCTCGACCTGCATCAGCGTGTCGCTCCCGAGGTGTTCCGACCGCCTCCAGCACCCCCCGCGGTGGCCGTCGGGGCCACCCCGAAGAAGCGCTGGACGTGCTCGACGCCCTCGACGAGCGCGTCGACCTCGGCCCGAGTGTTGTAGAGGTAGAAGGTCGCCCGGGTGGTCGCCGGGACCCCGTACCGCCGCATGATCGGCCACGCGCAGTGGTGCCCGACCCGGACGGCGATGCCGAGGTCGTCGAGGACCTGACCCACGTCGTGCGGGTGTACCCCGTCGACGACGAACGACACCGCACCGCCGCGCGCCTCGGCGGTGAGCGGTCCGACGACGCGGACGCCCGGCGTCGCGCCGAGCCGTTCCAGCGCGTAGGCGGTGAGATCGCGTTCGTGCTCCGCCACCGCCTCCATGCCGACCTCGGACAGGTAGTCGACGGCGGCGGCGAGCCCGACCGCCTGGGCGATGTTGGGAACGCCGGCCTCGAAACGCTGCGGCGGTGGCGCGAAGGTCGATGCCTCCATCCGGACGACCTCGATCATGGATCCACCGGTGAGGAAGGGCGGCAGCGCCTCCAACAGCTCCCGACGCCCGACCAGGACGCCGATCCCCGTCGGTCCCAGCATCTTGTGGCCGGAGAACGCCAGGAAGTCGACGCCGAGCCGGTGGAAGTCGACCGGCTGGTGCGGCACCGACTGAGCCGCGTCGACGACGACGAACGCGCCCACCGCGTGCGCCCGCGCGGTGATGACGTCGACCGGGTTGACGGTGCCGAGCACGTTCGACTGGTGGGTGACCGCGACGACCTTCACGCGCTCGGTGATCATCTCCTCGAGAGTGGAGAGGTCCAGCCGACCCTCGTCGGTGAGCCCGAACCACCGAAGCGTCGCGCCGGTCCGCTCGCACAGCATCTGCCACGGGACGAGGTTGGCGTGGTGCTCCATCTCGGTGACCACCACCTCGTCGCCGGGTCCCAACCGGAACCGGTCGGCGCCCGGCACCGACGAGGTCGCCGCGTTGCTCATCCCGTAGGCGACGAGGTTGATGGCCTCGGTGGCGTTCTTGGTGAACACCACCTCGCCCGGGTCGGCGCCCACGAACGCCGCGACCTTGGCACGGGCCGACTCGTACAGCTCGGTGGCCTCCTCGGCCAGCCGGTGCGCACCGCGGTGCACGGCCGCGTTGTGACGCTCGTAGAACTCGCGCTCCGCGTCGAGCACCTGACGCGGCTTCTGCGAGGTGGCCCCACTGTCGAGGTAGATCAGCTGACGGCCGCCGGGCAGCACGCGCTCGAGGATCGGGAAGTCCTTCCGGATCCTCTCCACGTCCAGCCCCAGACCGGCCCGGCCGGCCCGCGCCACACCGTCACTCACGAGGATGCGCCTGCCTTCACGTAGTTCGCGTAGCCCTCCGTCTCCAGCTTCTCAGCCAGCTCAGGTCCGCCCGCCTCCGCGACCCGGCCGTCGACGAACACGTGCACGTAGTCCGGCCGGATGTAGCGGAGGATGCGCGTGTAGTGGGTGATGAGCAACACGCCCTTGTCACCCCTGGCGTGGAAGCGGTTGACGCCTTCGGAGACGACCTTCAGCGCGTCGATGTCGAGCCCGGAGTCGGTCTCGTCCAGGATCGCGAACTTCGGGTCCAGGAGCTCCAGCTGGACGATCTCGTGCCGCTTCTTCTCACCGCCGGAGAAGCCTTCGTTGACGTTGCGCTGCGAGAAGCTGGGGTCCATGCCGAGCCGCTCCAGAGCGGCGTTGACCTCCTTGACCCATTGACGCAGCGCGGGCGGCTTTCCGTCGATGGCGGTCTTGGCGGTCCGCAGGAAGTTCGCGACCGACACACCGGTCACCTCGACGGGGTACTGCATCGCCAGGAACAGGCCGGCACGGGCCCGCTCGTCGACGCTCATCGCGAGGATGTCCTCACCGTCGAGCGTGACCGAGCCACCGGTGACCTGGTACTTCGGGTGACCGGCGATCGAGTACGCCAAGGTGGACTTGCCCGAGCCGTTCGGGCCCATGATGGCGTGGATCTCCCCCGACCGCACGGTCAGGTCAACCCCACGAAGGATCTCCTTCGGGCCGTCCTCTGTCTCGACGGAGACGTGCAGGTCGCGGATCTCAAGGGTGCTCACGAGGGATCTGGCTCCAGTCCTAGGCAGGTCGTTCGATGTTGTTCAACGGGTGGTGGACGTCGACGTAGACGTCGTCGCCCTCCACCTTCACCGGGTACACAGGTACCGGCTCGGTCGCCGGCAGACCCGTCGGCTGTCCGGTCGCGAGATCGAAACGGGATCCGTGCAGCCAGCACTCGATCTCGCCGTCCTCGACCTCGCCCTCCGACAACGCCACCTCCTCATGGGAGCAGACGTCGTAGATGGCGTGCAGCTGGTCACCGGACCGCACGATCGCGACCGGGACGCCGTCGAGCACAACCGGCACCGGGCTGGCCTCGGTCACCTCAGCCAGCGCGCAGGCGCGTTGGAAGTCGCTCATCGCTCACACCTCCGATCGCGCCCCGGGCGTCGCGCCGGACGACGCGGGCGGCAGGCCGATGCTGCGCTCGAGCTCCGCCTCGACCCGCTGCATCAGCCGGTCCCGCAGCTCCGGGACGCCGATCTGACGGATCAGGTCGGCGAAGAAGCCGTGCACCACCAGGCGGCGCGCCTCGTCGGTCGGGACACCGCGCGACTGCAGGTAGAACAGCTGCTCGTCGTCGAAACGCCCCGTCGCACTGGCGTGTCCCGCGCCCTCGATCTCGCCGGTCTCGATCTCCAGGTTCGGCACGGAGTCTGCTCGGCATCCGTCCGTCAACATCAGGTTGCGGTTGTGCTCGTAGGTGCGGATGCCCTCCGCCACCTTGCGGATCAACACGTCGCCGACCCACACCGCGTGCGCGCCCTTGCCCTGCAGCGCGCCCTTGTACTCGACGTTGCTCTGGGTGTGTGGGTGGTTGTGGTCGACGAACAGCCGGTGCTCGAGGTGCTGGTCGGCGTCGACGAAGTACAGGCCGAGCATCTCCACCTCGCCGCCCGGACCGGCGTAGTCGACCTGGGCGTAGAGGCGGACGAGGTCGCCGCCGAAGGTGACGGCCACGTGCTTGACCGTCGCGTCACGGCCGACCCGGAGCGCCTGGTGGACGGCGTGGACCGCGTCGTCCTCCCAGTCCTGCATGGAGACGACGGTCAGCCGCGCTCCCTCGCCCACGGCGAACTCCACGTTGGCCGCGTGCGTCGCCGAGCCCACGTGGTCGAGGATCACGACGGCCTCGGCGTAGGGCTTGACGTCGACCACGGTGTGCCCGTAGCTCGCTCCGCTCGCGTCCTCGCCGCGCACGGTCAGAACGACCGGCCGGTCGAGTCGAGCGTCCTGGGGCACCGTCACGACGGTGGCGCTCTGGAAGGAGGTCCACGCCTGGGCGCTGACGCGGTCCCCGGGGACGTAGACCGAGCCCAAACGCGGGTCGTCTCGGCCCACCGTCTCGACGCGCACCTCCGCCGGCGCGTCGACGCTGGTGACCACCTTGCCGTCCGGCGACGCCGTGCCGTCGGTCAGTCCACGCAACCGCTTGAGCGGCGTGAACCGCCAGACCTCCTCCCGTCCCGTGGGGACCGGGTGGTCGGCGAGGTCGAACGAGCCGGTCGGGTGCAGGTGCGAGGCGGGCGCGGACTCCGCGCCGGCGCCATGCGCGTGCGCACGCCCGGCCGCGCCGGCCGGTGTCGCGGAACCCGCGGTGGCGCCGGACTCGGGCGAGAGCACCTGGGAAGCCGCGGCGGCGGGTTCCCCCGCGGCCACCTCACCGGTGCGGATCTGGTCGTGGTCAGGCATGTCGGATGTCGCTCTCACCTTCTCGTCGTACGGACACCTGGTCGACGCGGCTGCCCGGCCGCGTCCGCTGGGCCGGATCAGCCGACGGCCCCCTCCATCTGCAGCTCGATGAGGCGGTTGAGCTCCAGCGCGTACTCCATCGGGAGCTCACGCGCGATCGGCTCCACGAAACCGCGGACGATCATCGCCATCGCCTCGTCCTCGTTGAGCCCGCGGCTCATGAGGTAGAAGAGCTGGTCGTCGGTGACCTTGGACACCGTCGCCTCGTGGGCCATCTCCACGTCGTCTTCCCGGACGTCGACGTAGGGGTAGGTGTCGGAGCGGCTCACCGTGTCGACGAGAAGGGCGTCGCACTTCACCGTGCTCTTGGAGTGCTCGGCGCCTTCCCGGACCTCGACCAGGCCACGGTAGGAGGTACGACCACCGCTTCGCGCGACGGACTTGGAGACGATCGTGGACGACGTCCGAGGCGCGCAGTGGACCATCTTGGCGCCGGCGTCCTGGTGCTGGCCCTCGCCGGCGAAGGCGATCGAGAGCGTCTCCCCCTTGGCGTGCTCACCCATGAGGTAGACGGCCGGGTACTTCATCGTGACCTTGGACCCGATGTTGCCGTCGACCCACTCCATGGTCGCGCCCTCGGCCGCCGTGGCCCGCTTCGTCACGAGGTTGTAGACGTTGTTGGACCAGTTCTGGATCGTGGTGTACCGGCAGCGGCCGTTCTTCTTCACGATGATCTCGACCACCGCGGCGTGCAGCGAGTCCGACTTGTAGATCGGAGCCGTGCAGCCCTCGACGTAGTGCACGTAGGCACCCTCGTCCACGATGATCAACGTCCGCTCGAACTGGCCCATGTTCTCGGTGTTGATCCGGAAGTAGGCCTGGAGCGGAATCTCGACGTGGACGCCCGGCGGCACGTAGATGAACGAGCCACCCGACCACACGGCGGTGTTGAGCGCGGCGAACTTGTTGTCACCCGGCGGGACGACCGTCCCGAAGTACTCCTGGAAGATCTCCGGGTGCTCCTTCAGGCCGGTGTCGGTGTCGAGGAAGATCACGCCCTGCTGCTCGAGGTCCTCCCGGATCTTGTGGTAGACGACCTCGCTCTCGTACTGGGCCGCGACACCAGCGATGAGACGCTGCTTCTCCGCCTCGGGGATGCCGAGTCGGTCGTAGGTCCTCCGGATGTCCTCGGGCAGTTCGTCCCAGCTCGTGGCCTTCTTCTCCGTCGAGCGCACGTAGTACTTGATGATGTCGAAGTCGATCTCCGACAAGTCGGCGCCCCAGGTGGGCATCGGCTTGCGGTAGAACGCCTTCAGCCCGCGGAGCCTGATGTTCAGCATCCACTCGGGCTCGTTCTTGAGCGCGGAGATCTCGCGGACGACCTCTTCGGACAGGCCGCGCTTCGCGGTGGCGCCCGCGATGTCGCGGTCGGCCCAGCCGTACTGGTAGCGTCCGAGACCCTCGAGCTCGGGATGGGCGGTGCTCGTCATGGAGAAGTAGTCCTTCCAGTCCGGGACTCGGGTGTTCCGGATGTCGCCGGGGCTTGCGTCCCCGAGTGGTTCCTACGTGTCGTCGCGGTCGTCGTCCGCCTGAGCGTCGCCTCTTTCGCCTTCGACGCTGTGGACCGGCCGAGGCGCTCCTGGTGGAGCGTGCTCACGATCTCAGTGCGCGGAACGTGCGTGGTGCACACCCCGTCGCCGTGCGCGATCGTGGCGAGGCGCTGCACATGCCGCCCAAGCAGCCGGGCGAACACCTCCGTCTCGGCCTCGCAAAGCTCCGGGAACTGCTCGGCGACGTGCGCCACCGGGCAGTGGTGCTGGCACACCTGCTCGCCGAGCCGTACCGGCTCGACCGAGGCAGCGTACCCGTCCGCGGACAGCGCCTCGGCAAGCGCTGCCGTGCCCGCCTTCTCCGGCGCCGCCGCGGCCACCGCGTGGTAGCGCTCCTCCAGGCGAGTCGCGACACGGCGCGCGAACTCCTGGAGAGCACGCTCGCCGCCGGTCTCCCGGATGTAGCGCAGCGCGCTGACCGCCAGATCGTCGTACGCCTGGTAGAAGGCGCTGCGCCCGGCGTCGGTGAGGGCGAACACCTTGGCCGGTCGCCCCCGTCCCCTCCGGCCTCGGACCCGCTGGTCACGGGCGGCCACGACCCCTTCGGCGGCCATGGCGTCCAGGTGGCGCCGGACCGCGGCCGGAGTGATACCCAGACGCTCGGCGAGGGCGGAAGCCGTCTGCGGCCCGCCCTCGAGGATCGCCCGGGCTACCCGCTCCCTCGTCCTCGTCGAGAGATGGGTGGCGTCGCTCCGACTCTGCCGACGCGACGCTGGCGCACCAGCCGGCGCGGCCGACGTCGCAGGAGACGGACCGACGTTTTTCACAACCTCATTGTGCTGTTATTCCTGCCGGCAAGCCAGTGAGGCTCGCCTAACTACACCGTCCCTCCCGCCCGATACGTCCGAAATCTCCCCATGAGAGATTCGTCACGGCGATGATTCAGCGCTCCCGGTCCGCGCCACGACCCGCCGCGGAGGGCGTCTCCGATCACGGCGCGGAGAGGCGGGACAGTGCCGCCACACCACGGTGTGATCAACCGTGATCGAGCCACCACGCCGCACACGAGGTGATCGATCAGCCACGACCTACACTCCCAAGGCGTGAACGACATGGTCGTCGAGGTGGAGGACCTCGTCGTGCGATACGGGCGCGGCCGATCGGCCGTCACCGCGCTCGACGGGCTCACCCTCACCGCCGCGCGCGGTCAGGTGACAGCCGTGCTGGGCCCGAACGGCGCCGGCAAGACGACCATGGTCGAGACGTGCGAGGGCTACCGCCGCCCGAGCGCGGGAACCGTCCGCGTCCTCGGACTGGACCCGATCCGCGACCGGCGCCGACTCCTGCCACGGCTCGGCGTCATGCCGCAGTCCGGCGGCGCGTGGCCAGGGGCGCGGGCCGAGGAGCTGCTCCGCCACGTCGCGCGCCTCTACGCCCACCCCCTCGACGTCGACATGCTCGTCGAGCGGCTCGACCTCGCCTCGTGCCGCCGGACGCCGTACCGGCGGCTGTCCGGTGGGGAGCGACAACGTCTCTCGCTGGCGATGGCGCTGGTCGGCCGGCCCGAGCTGGCGTTCCTCGACGAGCCGACCGCCGGCCTGGACCCGGCGGCTCGGCGCGCGACGTGGGAGTTGATCGAGGAGCTGAGAGCCGACGGCGTGTCGGTGATCCTCACCACACACCTCATGGACGAGGTCGAGCGCCTCGCTGACCAGGTGTACGTCGTGGACCACGGCGTCGTCATCGCGTCCGGCACCCCCGCCGAGCTGACCACCCGCGGCGCGGCCAACACCCTGCGGTTTCGCGGACCGGCCGGGCTCGACCTGCGCTCCCTCGTCGCGGCGCTGCCGGAGGACTGCGCGGTCAGCGAACCGAGCCCCGGTCACTACTTGATCGTCGGCAAGATCGACCCTCACCTCCTCGCGACGGTCACCGCGTGGTGCGCCGCCCACGGCGTCATGCCGGACGCTCTCGCGGTCGAGCGACACACCCTGGAGGACGTGTTCCTCGAGCTCACCGGCCGGGAGCTGCGACGATGACGACACCCCGGGACGGCTTCCCACCCGGCACGGAGGACGCTCCGACCGGTCGCGGCACGTTCACGCCCGCACCCGGCGCGGCGCCGCTCGTCCGCATGGTGCTCGCCCAGGGCCTGTTGGAGACCCGGTTGCTGCTGCGGAACGGCGAGCAGGTCCTCCTCGCGCTGGTCATCCCCCTGCTTCTCCTCGTCGTGGGCACCCTCGCGCCCGGGATCGAGCTGGGTGGTTCCCGGCGTATCGACGTCCTCGCCCCCGGTGTCCTCGCGCTCGCGGTCATGTCCACGTCGTTCACGAGCGTGGCGATCGCGACCGGCTTCGAACGCCGGTACGGGGTGCTGAAGAGGCTGGGAGCCTCCCCGCTCCCCCGCGTCGGCCTGCTCGCCGGCAAGCTCGTGGCGGTGGGGTTGGTGGAGGCGCTCCAGGTCCTCGTCATCGTGACGGCCGCCGCCCTGCTCGGCTGGCGGCCCCACCCACACGCCGGCGCTGTCGCGGTCGCCGTGGCGCTCGTCCTCGCCGGGACGGCGGCGTTCGGCGCGCTCGGCCTGCTCATGGCCGGAACCTTGCGCGCGGAGGCCACGCTCGCCGCGGCCAACCTGGTGTACCTGCTCCTTCTCGTTGGTGGCGCGACGCTCGTACCGGTGGACGCCTACCCGGCCGTGCTCCAGCCCGTGATCGGTTGGTTGCCCTCAGGAGCGCTCGGGGAAGGACTGCGTCACGTGCTCGCCACGGCCGTGCCCTCGATGGAGGTAGCCGTCACCTCACTCGGGGTCTTGGTGGCGTGGGCGGTCAGTGGCTCGCTCATCACCGCGCGCGTGTTCCAGTGGGAGTGACGGTCACCGATCGCGCGGGTCGAGGTCACCTGACCGTTCGCCCTCGGGGTCATCCGGATCAGGACCGTGGATGCGTCCCTCGAGGTCACGAAGTCGACGACCGGACCCGCCCCACCGCAGCGCGATGATCTCCGCGGCGATCGACACCGCGGTCTCCTCCGGGGTCCGGCCTCGAAGGTCGAGCCCGATCGGCGCGGACAGCCGCGCCAGCTCCTCCTCGCTGACGCCGGCGGCCCGCAGCGCCTCGACGCGTGCGGCATGGGTGCGCCGGCTGCCCATGACCCCGATGTAGGCGGCCGGCGCCCGGAGGGCGACCCGCAGCAGGGGGACGTCGAACTTCGGGTCATGGGTCAGCACGCACACCACCGTGCGATCGTCGACCAGCCCCGCCTCGACCTGGGCCGCGAGGTAGCGATGGGGCCAGTCGACCACCACCTCGTGGGCGTCCGGGACGCGCCGGGATGTCGCGAAGACGGGGCGCGCGTCGCACACCGTGACGCGGTAGCCGAGGAACCTGCCCATGCGCGCGACCGCCGCGGCGAAGTCGATCGCACCGAAGATGAGCATGCGCGGTGGCGCCGCGAACGACTGGATGAAGACCGTCACGTCCGCAGCACGCCGCTCGCCGTCCGGCCCGTACCGACGCTCCCCCGTGGAGCCCTGCGCCAGCATCGCCCGCGCGTCCGCGACGACGGCTTGATCCAGCCCCGGAGATCCGAGCGAGCCCGCGACCTCGTCCGGCCAGACCAGCACGTGTGCCCCCACCGCCGCACGACCCTCGGTCACGGTGGCGAGCGCGACCGGCCGGCCCGCGCGGAGATCCTCGCCGAGGCGAAGCAACTCGGGGAAGGACGCCCGGTCGACCGGTTCGACGAAGACGTCGAGGCTCCCGCCGCACGTCAGGCCGACCGCGAAGGCGTCCTCGTCACTGACGCCATAGCGTTGCCGAACCGGCCGGCCGGTCGCGATCACCTCCTGAGCCAGCTCGTACACCGCTGACTCGACACATCCGCCGGAGACGCTGCCCACCGTCGCCCCGTCCGCGGTCACGGCCATCGTGGCCCCAGGCGGTCGAGGGGCGCTGCTCCAGGTCCGGACCACGGTCGCCAGGGCGAACCGCTCACCCGCCGCGTACCGGGGCAGAACGTCGTCCATCACGTCACGCACTGGTCACCTCACGCGCTGACGGCCTGCCCGGGACGCGCCACGCACGGGGCGCCTCCACCTGACGAGCCCCACCTGTGAGCCCAGGCAAACGTCGCCCATCGTCGGCGTGATCCCTCACCGCCGTCAACCGGCCGCCCACCGGCGACGAAGCGGGGGTTCTTACCCTCGTACTCGTGCAACTGCCCAGACCAACCCTCACCGGCGTGCGCCACCTCGCCGTCGCGTCCGTCGTGGTCAACATCGCCATCATCGTCACCGGCGGGGCGGTACGCCTGACCGGCTCGGGGTTGGGCTGCCCCACTTGGCCGCGGTGCACGGAGGACTCCTTCGTCAGCCATCCGGCCCTCGGCATCCACGGCGCGATCGAGTTCGGCAACCGTCTGATCACCTTCGTCGTCGCCGCCGTCGTCGGCCTGGCGTGGCTCGCGGCGCTCCGCCTGCGACCGCGCCGACGGGATCTCGTCGCGCTCGCCTCGATCCTGCTGGCGGGCGTCCCGCTCCAAGCCGTGGCGGGTGGCATCACCGTGCTCACCGGACTCAACCCCTGGTGGGTGTCGGTGCACTTCCTCCTCTCACCCGCGCTGGTCGCCATCGCGGTGATCTTCGTCCGACGGTGCGGGGAGCCGGCCGGCCGGACCCAGCCCACCGTCCCGCGGCCGGTCCGCCAGCTGGCCTACGCGACGTTCGCGGCCGCGGCCGTCGTCATCTACATCGGGACCCTGGTGACCGGCAGCGGTCCACACGCAGGGGACGAGCGTGCGCCTCGCAACGGGCTCGACCCCGAATCGATCAGCCAGCTGCACACCGACGTCGCGTTCCTCCTCCTGGGTCTCACGATCGGCACGTTGCTCGCGTTCCGAGCCGTCGGCGCACCCGATCGCGCGCTCAGCGCGACGAGGTGGTTGCTCGGCGTCGAGGTCGCACAGAGCGTCATCGGGTTCGCCCAGTACTTCACCGGCCTGCCGACCGTGCTCGTCGGCCTCCACTTGCTTGGCTCGGCCCTCATGGTCGTCACGGCGACCACGATGGTGCTCGGCACTCGGGAGGCGGCCTCCACGGAGCCGGTCGGACCACCCGGAACCGAGCGGCCAGCGCCCACCCCCGTGCCCTAGGTGGCGCGATGGCGCCCTTGTGTCGAGACGGCGCGCTCGCGTCCGGAGGGCGGTGCGGTGTCGGGCCAGGGCGGCGGGAAGAGTCGACACATGGACGCCAAGCCGCCGGGCAGCGACGGCCCACCGGGCAGTGGCCTGCCGCCGGGCAAGGACCGCCCGCCCGACCGTGAGCGACCCGGGTTCGCCATCGACTCCCCATCCGGTCGCTGGGTGCTCGCCGGCGCGATCCTCGGGTCCGGTGTCGCTCTCCTCGACGCGACCGTCGTCACCATCGTGTTGCCGGCGATCCGCCAGAACCTGGGCGGTGGGCTCGTCGTGCAGCAGTGGGTGGTGGACGGCTACGTACTGTCCCTAGGCTCGCTGCTCCTGCTCGGCGGCGTCCTCGGCGACCGGTACGGCCGACGGCGGACATTCCTGATCGGCCTCATGACGTTCACGGCGGCGTCACTCGCGTGCGGTCTCGCGCCCAACGCCGCGAGCCTGATCCTGGCCCGGCTCGCCCAGGGCGTGGGCGGCGCGCTGCTCGTGCCGGGCAGCCTCGCGCTCATCTACGCGACCCTGCGCGCGGAGGACCACGGTCGGGCGGTCGGCGTCTGGGCCGGGCTCACCGGCGTCGCCTCGGCGGTCGGTCCTTTGGTGGGCGGCTGGCTGGTCGCGGCGGCGTCGTGGCGCTGGGTGTTCCTGCTCAACCTCCCGTTCGCGGCGGTCGCCCTGGGGGTCATCCGGCGCCACGTGCCGGAGAGCCGGGACCCCACCTCGCCGCGCCGGCTCGACCTGGCCGGCGCCGCCGCGATCTCGATCGGCCTGGCCGGCGTCACCTTCGCCTGCATCGAGGTCCCGGTGCGCGGCTGGAGCGCGGTCACGGTGCTGGCCGGCGTCGCGGGTGCGGCCGGGCTGACCGCGTTCCCACTCCTGGAGACTCGTCACCCAGCGCCGCTGCTGCCACTCCGGATCTTCTCCTCACGGCAGTTCACCGGTGCGAACCTCACCACCTTCGGTGTCTACGCCGCGCTCAGCGGCGCGCTGTTCCTCCTCGCCTTGCAGCTGCAGCAGACCCTCCGCTACTCCGCGTTCGCCGCGGGGCTGGCCCTGTTGCCGATCACGATCGTCATGCTGCTGCTCTCGCCCCGAGTCGGCGCGCTCGGGCAGCGCATCGGCCCGCGCGCCCCGATGACCGTCGGCCCGCTCGTCGCCGGGCTCGGGCTGCTGCTCATGGCTCGGGTGCAGCACGGCGGGGCGTACTGGACGCACGTGTTCCCCGCCGTGACGGTGTTCGGCCTCGGCATGGCGATCACGGTGGCGCCGCTGACCTCGACCGTTCTCGCCTCCGTGCCCGAACACCTCGTGGGCGCGGCCTCCGGCGTCAACAACGCCGTCGCGCGCGTCGCCGGTCTGCTCGCGGTGGCGGTCCTCCCGACGGTCGCGGGCATCCCGGTGACGACCGCCGGGCCCCTCGGTCCCGGTTTCGCGCGTGCCATGCTCGCCTCGGCGGCGCTGTGCGCGGCGGGCGCGGTCGTGGCGTTCGCGACGGTGCGCACCGGCGCCCGGGTCCGACCGCACCCTCCCCCGGGTGCGCGGCACGCCTGCCTGGAGCCGTGCACCAGGGTCGACGTCGCGAGCGTCCGCTCCACCTCATCGGACGTCTGATGACTCGGCTCGCTGCGAGCGCTTGCCACGCGCTGTCGCGCGCGACGACGATCAGGGTCCGTGGCCCGAACATCGCCCCCCGTCCACACGCCGCCCATCCACACGGTGACCCTCCCGCACTACCAGGTCCGGTCCGCGCCCGACCATCTCGCCATCGGTGAGGTCCTCGACCGCGCCATCTGCCGGCTCGTCCACGAGGCGGCCGGACCGGCCGAGCGACGGGTCGCCATCAGGGCCGTCAGCTTGATCGACCACCCGGGCATGTCGCACGACGACCTCACCGCGACCATCGTGGCGACCGGTACCGACCGGTACGACCCCGCCCGCGTGGGGCCACTCGACCACGTCTACGGGCCGTACGGCCTCGAGCTGCACGCCATTCCCTGCACGGTCTCCCCCGCCGGGCTGCGGTCGGTCCACAGCTCGGGGCCGTCGGTCATGGCCGAAGTCGTCTCGGACTTCTACCTCGGACCGCCCGTCGACCGCGGCGGCGTCCCCCTGCGCGTGGACGTCGTGACGGTCTACGACCTGCGGATGCTGGAGGGCCTGGTCATCCCCTTCCACGGCGACGAGCCCGAGCCGACGGCGATCGGTTCCGCAGGCCGGCCTCCGACCGGCCGCATCCGCGGAACTGGCGGGCCCAGGCGGTCCTCGGCGTCCTCCAGGTGCGCTGACCTCCGCGCCGAGGCTGCGTCGGCGCTCACGCGCCGAACCCGCGACGCCGCGACAACTCCCCGGGCGCGCGGCCATCCTCGGCCGACGTCTTCACCCGGTCGATCCGATACGGCAGGATCACGCGCAGTGCGCCGTCGACGACGACCAGACGCCAGCGAGACGAGCCGAGAGGACAGCATGGACTACACCACGCCCCGTCCGGACCTCTACGACGTGCCCTACACGGCCACGGAGTTCCACGGCATGCCCTATCGCCAGCTCGGCGCGTCCGGCCTGCGAGCCTCCGTCATCGGCCTCGGCACCTGGAAGTTCGGGTACCCGCACACCGGAGACGGCGCCCGCGTCGACGAGCGCACCGCTTTCGCCATCTTCGACCGCGCGGTCGAGCTGGGCGTGACGTTCTGGGACACGGCCAACCGCTACAACGCCGGCTCGGGCAACTCCGAGCGACTGATCGGTCGGTGGTTCCGCGCCAATCCCGACCAGCGTCGCAACATCGTCCTCGCCACGAAGCTGTACGGCGGGATGGACGGCGCGACGCCCAACCACAGCGGCCTCTCGCGCGGCAACATCCGCGACGCGCTCCACGCGTCGCTCTCCCGTCTGCAGCTCGACTACGTCGACTTGCTCTACTTCCACCGGTTCGACCCGACCGTGCCCATCGAGGAGAGTCTGGAGACGATCGAGGACCTCGTCCGCGAGGGCTTGATCCGCTACTTCGCCGTCTCCAACTTCACCAAGGACCAGCTCGCGTCCTACCTCGAGGTGCAGCGCGGCTTGTCCCGGCGGTGTCGACCCGTGGCCGTCCAGAACAAGTACGACCCGCTCGGCCGCGAGCCCGAGCCGTACGTGGGTGTGCTGGAGTTCTGCGCCGCCCACGACATCGCCTTCGTCCCCTACAGCCCACTGGCCGGCGGCCTGCTGACCACCCGCTACCTCGACCCCGCCAAGGCCGGCGCCGGTGACCGGCTCGTCGACGAGGGCACGCTGCAGTCGGTCGCCACGCCGGAGAAGCTGGCTGCGGTGCGGCGCCTGGTCAAGCTGGCCGAGTCCTGGGACATGGCGGTGAACCAGCTCGCCTTGGCGTACCTGCTCACGCTGCCGGGGATGGGACCGCAGATCCCGAGCAGCTCCACGGTCGCCCAGCTGGAGTCGAACGCAGCCGCCGGTCGGATCGTCCTGACCGAGGAGCAGGTCCGCGAGGTGGAGGCCGCGCTGGCGCCGACGACCTGAGCCCACCTCCAGCCGGCGGGTGCGGCGGCCGCGTGTCGCGGATCGGCGACCCGTCGTCAGACGAGCCGCTGGCGGAGCGCGGTGAGCTGGTCGTCGGTGAGGCCTCCGCCCTTGAGGTACTCCGCCACGCCGCCGTACCTGCTTTCCAGGTGGGCGAGAGTGGTGAGCATGGTCTCCGGTGCGGTGACCTGCAGGCGTCGAACGTTCTCCCGCAGCACCGGGTCCTCGATCCTCGCGAGGACCGCGGCGTTCTCCTCGGCCAGCCGCTCCTGACTCAGGGCGTAGTCCTGAGCGATGACGTCGGGCTCGACGCCAGCGATGCGGAGAGCCATGGCCACGACCATGCCCGTCCGGTCCTTGCCCCCAGCGCAGTGGACGACGACCGGGCCTGGAGGAGCGTCAGCGATCGCGCCCACCGCGGCCGCGAACAGCTGCGGCCGCAGGTCGAGCATCGCGATGTAGATCTCGGCAAGGCTCAACGACTCGTTGTCCGGGTCGGCCGGATCCTGGACCGGGATGGAGCGGTAGAGCGACGACCCCTGGAACGGGCTCGGAGCACGCTCGCACTCGGTGGTGCGGCGCAGGTCGATGATCCGGCTGACGCCGTACTCCTTGACCGCGCGGACGCCTTCCTCGGTGAGCTTGGTGTGGTTGTCGGTCCGGACCAGTGCCTCGCGCCGGATGGTCCTCCCGTCGGCAGTGGGAAGACCGCCGAGGTCGCGCGCATTGAGGCAGTTGGGCCAATCCAGATGAAGTGGCGTCACACTGGTCAAGACCAAACCTCCACCTAGGACTCTCAGCAAACAGGAGGAAGGTCGCGTACCGTACGCGACCTCGGCCAGCAGCTTACCGGTCGGTCCGCGAGGCCATGCCGCGCGCGCCGGCACCGGCCAGCCGTAGGGCGAGCGAAACCGGCCAGCTCACGAAGGCTCGGCACGGTGGTCAGCGGCGGGATCGACCGTCCCGAACGGCCAGCGATTCGGGGACGGGGCGCCGGAGGGTCAGCCGGTGAGCAAGGGGTCGATCGCGATCGCGGCGAAGACCAGCGCCAGGTAGATGTTGGACCAATGGAAGAACCGCATCGGGCGGAGATCCAGCCCGCTCTTGCCGCGGACGACCCGGGCGAGCATGGCCACCGCCTCGGCCAGGACACCGGCGCCGAGGACACCGGCCGCCACGGGGTAGAACCATCCGGTCCGCGCGAGCGGCCAGACCGCGAGCGAGGCGGCCACGGTGGCCGCGGTGTAGGCCACCACCTGCCAGGCGACGTTGCGTTCCGACGCCACCACGGGGAGCATCGGCACCTCAGCGGCCGCGTAGTCATCCCGGTAGCGCATCGCCAGCGTCCACGTGTGGGGAGGCGTCCAGAAGAACACCACGAGCGCGAGGACCACCGGTACCCAGTCGACCGAGTCCCGGATCGCGGCCCAGCCGATCAGCACCGGGAAGCATCCCGCGATGCCACCCCAGACGATGTTCTGCGACGTCCGGCGCTTCAGGAGCAGGGTGTAGACGAGGATGTAGAAGGCGTTCGCCGCGAGCGCGAGCCAAGCCGACAGCCAGTTGACCAGGACGCCGAGCCAGATCGTCGAGACCAGCCCGAGCACGACGCCAAAGATCAACGCCTGGCGTGGGGCGACGACGTGCCGCGGCAGCGGCCGTCGACGAGTACGCCGCATCCGCTCGTCGATGTCGCGGTCGAAGAGGCAGTTGAGGGTGTTGGCGCTGCCGGCCGCGAGGATCCCGCCCACCGTGGTGGCGAGCACCAGCCCGAGGGGAGGTACCCCGCCTTCGGCGAGGAACATCACCGGCACACTGGTGACGAGCAGCAGCTCGATGATCCTGGGCTTGGTCAAGGCGACGTACGCCGCCACCACGTCACGCCAGCTCGAAGGTCTCGAGCCGACTCCAACGGTCTCCTCGCGCACCGCTGGGCCGGAGTCGACAGCCGCCACACACACCTCGGAAGGACAGACAAGGGCCGGACGGTCCGACCCTCAACGGCCGCCAGTCTAGGTGGCGCCCTCCTACGCGCTGTCGTCGACCCGAGCCGACACGGGCGTCCGTGGGACTCGAGCCCCACGGGTAGGCTCGCAGGAGGGGTGCTCCGCCTTGCCCACCTCTGTTCCATCGATGACGTCCTAGGCGAGACGGGGGACGTCCTAGGCGACAGGACTAGACGACAGGAGCCGGATGAACGCCAACGACGGACGTGTGCCACTTGAGTGGACCGATCTCGACCGACGGGCCGTCGACACCATCCGCGTCCTAGCCATGGACGCCGTCGAGGCCACCGGCAACGGCCACCCGGGTACCGCCATGAGCCTGGCGCCCGCGGCGTACCTGATCTTCCAGCGGCTCATGCGGTACGACCCGGCTGATCCGGACTGGGCCGGCCGCGACCGCTTCATCCTTTCCGCCGGACACACCAGCCTCACCCTGTACATCCAGCTCTACTACGCGGGGTTGCTGGCCCTCGACGACATCAAGCAGTTCCGGCGGTGGGGCAGCCGGACGCCGGGGCACCCTGAGTACGGGCACACGCCCGGCGTCGAGACGACCACCGGGCCGCTCGGCCAGGGCATCGCCAACGCGGTCGGGATGGCGATGGCGGCCCGACGCGAGCGCGGCCTGTTCGACCCCGACGCTCCGCCCGGCAGCAGCCCGTTCGACCACCGGATCTTCGTCATCGCCAGCGATGGTGACATCGAGGAGGGCATCAGCCACGAGGCGTGCTCACTCGCCGGCCACCAGCGCCTGGGGAACCTGATCGTCCTCTACGACAGCAACCAGATCTCCATCGAGGACGACACCGACATCGCGTTCTCCGAGGACGTCGGCAAGCGCTTCGAGGCCTACGGCTGGCACGTCCAGACCGTGGAGTGGCGACGCCCCGACGGCTACGTCGAGGACGTCCAGGCGCTCTGGGACGCCTACCAGAAGGCGATCGCCGAGACCGACCGCCCGTCGCTCATCATCCTCAAGACGATCATCGCCTGGCCGGCGCCCAACGCGCAGAACACCGGCAAGGCGCACGGCGCCGCGCTGGGTGCCGAGGAGGTGGCGGCGACCAAGCGCATCCTCGGCTTCGACCCGAACCAGACCTTCCAGGTCGAGGACGACGTGCTCGCTCACGTCCGCAAGGTCCGCGAGCGGGCCGCGCGGATGCGCCAGGAGTGGGACGCCCAGTACAAGGCGTGGCGCAGCGCCAACCCGGAGCGGGCGAGCTTGCTCGACCGGACTCGGGAGCGCCGGCTGCCCGACGGGTGGAGCGACCGGATCCCGACGTTCGAGTACGGCAAGGACGTGGCCACCCGCAAGGCCTCCGGCGTCGTGCTCAACGCCGTGGCGCCGGCTCTCCCCGAGCTGTGGGGCGGCTCGGCGGACCTGGCCGAGTCCAACAACAGCACCCTCGCGGGGGAGCCGTCGTTCATCCCGCCGGACCGCTCGACGAAGGAGTTCACCGGCGACTGGTACGGCCGCGTGCTGCACTTCGGCGTCCGTGAGCACGCGATGGGCGCGATCCTCAACGGCATCGCGCTCCACGGCGGAACCCGCCCGTTCGGCGCGACCTTCCTGGTCTTCAGCGACTACATGCGCCCCGCCGTCCGGTTGGCGGCGCTCATGAAGCTGCCCGTGATCTACATCTGGACCCACGACTCGATCGGTCTGGGCGAGGACGGTCCCACGCACCAGCCCGTCGAGCACCTCGCCTCTCTGCGGGCCATTCCGGGTCTGGAGGTGGTGCGTCCCGCGGACGCCAACGAGACGGCCGCCGCCTGGCAGCACATCCTGGCCAACCCCGACGGCCCGAAGGCGCTCGCGCTCACCCGGCAGAACGTCCCGACCTTCGACCGCTCGGAGGGCACCGGCTTCGCGCCGGCCAGCGAGACCGCCAAGGGTGGCTACATCTTGGTCGACACGCCGGACGAGAAGATGCCTGACGTCATCCTGATCGCGACCGGCTCGGAGGTGCAGCTGGCCGTCGCGGCCCGCGAGGAGCTGGCGAAGGAAGGCATCGCCGCGCGGGTGGTCTCCATGCCGTGCGTGGAGTGGTTCGACGCCCAGCCCGAGTCCTACCAGGACCTGGTCCTCCCCTCCGAGGTTCGGGCGCGGGTGTGCGTCGAGGCGGGCACCGCCCAGCCCTGGTACCGCTTCGCCGGTGACGCGGGGCGGATCGTCTCCTTGGAGCACTTCGGGGCGTCGGCCGACTTCAAGACCCTCTACGCGAAGTTCGGCCTCACCAAGGAGGCGGTGGTCGAGGCCGCGAAGGAGAGCATCGCCGCGGCCGCCCGCGGGTGACCCCCGGAAGGAGGCATGATGACCGACCGACTCAAGGCGCTCTCCGACGAGGGCGTGGCGATCTGGCTCGACGACGTCTCCCGGCAGCGCCTGCGCTCGGGCAACCTCGCCGAGCTCGTCGAGACCAAGCACGTCGTCGGCGTGACCAGCAACCCGACGATCTTCGCCAAGGCGCTCTCGGACCCCGACGTCTACACCGGCCAGCTGCGGGACCTCGGGATCCGCGGGGTCGACGTCGAAGAGGCCACGCGGATGATCACCACGTACGACATCCGCTGGGCGTGCGACGTCCTCCGCCCCGTCTACGACCGGACCGGTGGCGTGGACGGACGGGTCTCGATCGAGGTCGACCCGCGGCTGGCGCACGAGACCGAGAAGACCGTCGCCGAGGCGGGCCTCCTGTGGTGGCTGGTCGACCGGCCGAACCTCTTCATCAAGATCCCGGCGACGAAGGAAGGGCTGCCGGCGATCACCGAGGCGCTCGCCCAGGGGATCAGCGTCAACGTCACGTTGATCTTCGGGATCCAGCGCTACCGCGAGGTGATGGACGCGTTCATGACCGGCCTCGAGCGGGCCAAGGAGCGCGGCCACGACCTGTCCACCATCGCGAGCGTGGCGTCCTTCTTCGTCAGTCGGGTCGACACCGAGGTCGACAAGCGGCTGGACAAGCTCGGCACGGAGCGCGCCCGCGCGCTCCGCGGCAAGGCGGCCGTCGCCAACGCCCGGCTGGCCTACGAGGCGTACGAGCAGACGTTCGCCTCCGACCGGTGGAAGGCGCTCCAGGCCGCGGGGGCGCGTCCCCAGCGACCTCTGTGGGCGTCCACCTCGGTGAAGGACCCCAGCCTTCCGGACACGCTCTACGTCACCGAGCTGGTGACCTCCGGCGTGGTGAACACGATGCCGGAGGCGACGATCCAGGCGGTCGCCGACCACGGTGAGGTGCGTGGCGACACGGTGCGCGGCCGGTACGACGAGGCTCGCCAGGTCTGGGCCGAGCTCGCCGAGCTGGGCATCGACTACGACGACGTCGTGTCCGTCCTGGAGGCCGAGGGCGTCGAGAAGTTCGTGGCGAGCTGGAAGGAGCTGCTGGCCACGGTTCGCAAGGGCTTGGAGGAAGAGGCGCGACGGTGAGCGGAGCGGACCTGCGCACCGAAGTCCACCAGCCCGACGGGGGAGTCGTCCTCGACCGGCTGGTCACGGAGGACGTGGCGGCCAAGCTGGCCCGCCAAGATCCCACGCTGTGGGGACCCGAGGCCGAGTCGGAGGCGTCGATCCGTCTCGGGTGGGTGGATCTGCCGCGGACCTCGCGACCGCTGCTCGCGCAGATCGACGCGCTGCGGGCCGAGCTGCGTGAGGAGGGCCTCGACCACGTCGTCCTCGCCGGGATGGGCGGCTCCTCCCTGGCGCCTGAGGTGATCGCGGCCACCGCCGGGGTCGAGCTGACCGTGCTCGACTCCACCGACCCACACATGGTGCGGCGGGCGTTGAGCGACCGACTCGATCGCACGATCGTGGTCGTCTCCAGCAAGTCGGGGACGACCGTCGAGACCGACAGCCAGCGGCGTGCCTACCTCAAGGCGTTCGCCGACGCCGGGATCGACGGCGCGCGCCGGATCGTCGTCGTCACCGACCCTGGCTCTCCGTTGGCCGAGCTGGCCGAGCGCGAGGGCTACCGGACGGTGTTCCTCGCCGACCCCCACGTCGGTGGCCGCTTCAGCGCCCTGTCCGCGTTCGGCCTGGTGCCCGCCGCTCTGGCCGGTGTCGACCCGGCCGAGCTGCTCGACGAGGCCGAGGCCGTCATGCCGGCGCTGGCCGCGTCCGCGCCGGACAACCCCGGACTCGCGTTGGGCGCCGCGCTCGGCGCCGCCCACGAGCAGGGGCGGAACAAGGTCGCCCTCGGGGAGGGGGCGAGCCCGATCCGAGGCTTCGCCGCCTGGGCGGAGCAGCTCATCGCCGAGTCGACCGGCAAGGACGGTCGCGGACTGCTCCCGGTCGACGTCGGCGCCGCCCGGACGTCGACCCCCGGCTGGGGCGACGCCGGCGACGACGTGATCCGGGTGTCCATCGGCGCGCCCGACGACGCAGTCCCGGGGCAGCTGGTCACCGAGGGGTCCCTCGGCGCCTTGTTCCTGCTGTGGGAGACCGCTGTCGCCGTCGCGGGACGGGTGATCGGGATCAACCCGTTCGACCAGCCCAACGTCGAGGAGGCCAAGCGGGCCGCCCGCGCCCTGCTCGATGCGCCTTCCGGCGAAGCGGCAGCGGCCGAGGAACCGGTCTTCGCCGACGGGGCGGTCGAGGTCTACGCCGACGCCACGCTGCTGGGCTCGGCGCGTTCGCTTCCGGACGCGCTCCAGGCGCTGACCAGGGCCGTCCCCGACCGGGGCTATCTCGCCGTGCTCGCCTACCTCGACCGGGTGGGCGACGCGCGCGCCGCCGACCTGCGAGGGCTCCTCGCGCGCGGCGCGGCATACCCGGTGACGTTCGGGTGGGGACCCCGCTTCCTCCACTCGACCGGCCAGTACCACAAGGGGGGACCGCCCGTCGGGGCCTTCCTGCAGATCACCGGCGCGGTGCGCGAGGACCTCGCGGTGCCCGACCGCCCGTACACCTTCGGCCAGCTCATCGCCGCCCAGGCCGCCGGTGACCTCGCGGTGCTGCGGTCCAAGGGCGCCCCGACCCTGCGACTCCACCTCACCGACCGCTCGACTGGGCTTGAGCAGGTCCTCCAAGCGGCGGAAAGGGTACGTTCATGACCGATGAGGCCGGTGCCCCCGGCACGACCAGCCGCGCGACGACCGGCTCCGCCGACGCCGATCACATCGCGACCCAGGCGTCGGCGGTGGCGCCACTCGGTCCCGCGGCGGCGCTGATCCAGCAAACCCCGGACACCAACCCCCTGCGCGATCCGCGTGACCGACGGCTGCCCCGCGTCGCGGGGCCCTGCGCGCTGATCATCTTCGGCGTGACCGGCGACCTCGCACGCAAGAAGCTGATGCCGGCCGTCTACGACCTCGCCAACCGCGGGCTGCTTCCGCCCGGCTTCGCCCTCGTGGGGTTCGCCCGACGCGAGTGGGACCACAAGGCCTTCGAGGAGGTCGTCCACGACGCGGTCAAGGAGCACGCCCGCACGCCGTTCCGCGAGGAGGTCTGGCAGCAGCTCGCCGAGGGCTGCCGGTTCGTGCCCGGCGAGCTGGGGGACGATCCGTCGTTTGAGCGACTGCGCGCGACGATCGCCGAGGTCGACCGGGAGCGCGGAACCAACGGCAACCACGCGTTCTACCTGTCGGTGCCGCCCAAGCTGTTCCCGGTGACGGTCCGCCAGCTCAAGCAGCACGGTCTGGTCGACCACGTCCCCGGCCAGTGGCGCCGCGTGGTGATCGAGAAGCCGTTCGGCTACGACCTGCAGAGCGCGCGAGAGCTCAACGCGATCGTCTCGGAGGTCTTCCCGCCGGAGGCGGTCTTCCGCATCGACCACTACCTCGGCAAGGAGACCGTCCAGAACATCCTGGCCCTGCGCTTCGCCAACCAGCTCTTCGAGCCGATCTGGAACGCCCACTACGTCGACCACGTCCAGATCACCATGGCCGAGGACATCGGCATCGGCGGCCGGGCCGGCTACTACGACGCGATCGGTGCCGCGCGGGACGTCATCCAGAACCACCTGCTGCAGCTGCTGGCGCTCACCGCGATGGAGGAGCCGGTGAGCTTCGACGCCCGCAGCCTGCAGCTGGAGAAGCAGAAGGTGCTCGCCGCGGTGCAGCTGCCGCGACGGCTCGACCTGTACACCGCGCGGGGCCAGTACGCCGCGGGCTGGGCCGGTGGCGAGAAGGTCCGGGGCTACCTCGAGGAGGACGGCATCCCGAGTACGTCGCACACCGAGACCTACGCCGCGATCAAGCTCGAGATCGACATCCGGCGCTGGGCCGGGGTGCCGTTCTACCTGCGCACGGGGAAGCGCTTGGCACGCCGCGTCACCGAGGTGGCCGTGGTGTTCAAGCGGGCACCGCACCTGCCGTTCGCGGCGACGTCCACCGAGGAGCTCGGCGAGAACACCCTGGTGATGCGGATCCAGCCGGACGAGGGTGTCACGATCCGGTTCGGCTCGAAAGTCCCGGGCACCCAGATGGAGATCCGCGACGTGACGATGGACTTCGCCTACGGCGGCGCCTTCACCGAGTCCTCCCCCGAGGCGTACGAGCGACTCATCCTCGACGTCCTGCTCGGCGACTCCCCCTTGTTCCCACAGCACGAGGAAGTGGAGCTGTCGTGGCAGATCCTCGACCCGATCGTCGAGTTCTGGGCCGAGCAGGGCCCACCCGAGCAGTATCCGTCCGGTACGTGGGGGCCGAAGTCGGCCGACGAGATGTTGGCCCGTGACGGTCGAAGCTGGAGACGGCCTTGATCATCGACCTGTCGGACACCAATGCCAGCGCGATCGCGAGCGCCCTGGTCCGAGCCCGCCGCAGCGCGGGCAGCCCGGCGATGGGCATGGTGCTCACGCTCATCATCGTCGCCGACGAGCACTCGCACTACGACGCGATCCGGGCCGCCATGCAGGCCGCCAAGGAGCATCCCTCACGGATCATCGGGGTGATTCCCCAGGCTGGACGCGGCCCGGCCCGGCTGGACGCCGAGGTCCGCGTCGGCGGGGAGGGCGGCCCGGGTGAGAGCCTCTTGCTCCGCCTCTACGGCGAGCTCTCCCACCACCCGGAGTCCGTCGTCACCCCGCTGCTGCTGCCGGAGTCCCCCGTGGTCACCTGGTGGCCGGGGAAGGCACCGAGTGCCCCGTCGGCGGATCCGCTGGGTGCGCTAGCCCAACGGCGGATCACCGACTGCTCGGCCGCCCGCCACCCGCTGGCCGAGCTGCAGCAGCGCTGCCAGACCTACGCGCCCGGCGACACCGACTTGGCGTGGACCAGGATCACGCCGTGGCGGGCGCTCCTGGCCGCAGCGCTCGACCAGCCACACGGCATGATCTCCGGCGCCACGATCGAGGCCGAGCGCGCCAACGCGAGCGCCGACCTGCTGGGCGCGTGGCTGTCCTGGCGGCTGCGGATCCCGGTGACGGTGAAGCAGTCGGCCGGGCCTGGCATCACCGCCGCCCGCCTGCACACCGAGGACGGCGACATCGCGATCGACCGGACGGACGGTCGGGTCGCGCGGTACTCGATCCCCTTCCAGCCGGAGCGCACCGTCGCGTTGAAGCGCCGGGAGACCTCGGAGCTGCTGGCGGAGGAGCTGCGCCGGCTCGACCCCGACGAGATCTACGCGCGCACTGTCCAGGAGCTGCTGCGTACCGCGTCGGAGACGGCCGACCAGGTGCTGCTCTCCCCCGGTGAGCCGTCGGCTGAGAAGGCGGAGCGGCCCGCACGGAAGCGGGCGGCGAAGAAGCAGGCGGCTTCCGACGTGGGCGCGGAGCACGGCGGAAGGCGGACGGCGGCGAAGACGGCCAAGAAGGCCACGGCCAAGGCCCCGGCCGCGAAGGGAGCCGCCAAGAAGGCAGCGAAGAAGAGCGCCGCCAAGAAGACGACCGCCAAGAAGGCGACCGGTCGCACATCGACCACCCGCGCGGGTGGCGGCGCGAAGCGGGCGGCGTCGACGGGGCGCCGTGGACGGGAGGAGTCGTGACGAGCACGCCGGAGGTCGTCGTCCACGCCAACGCCGAGCTGCTGGCCCAGTCCGTCGCCGCCCGGCTGGTGACCCGCCTCGTGGACGTCCAGGCGAGCCGAGGAAGCGCCTCGGTCGTCCTGACCGGTGGCGGCATCGGCACCGCGAGTCTGGCCGCGCTGGCGTCCGCCCCGGCCCGCGACGCGATCGACTGGAGCCGCCTCGACATCTGGTGGGGTGACGAGCGGTTCCTGCCCACGGGCCATCCCGAGCGCAACGAGACCGGCGCCCGCCAGGCACTCCTGGACCACGTGCCGGTGGACCCGACGCGGGTGCACCCCATGCCCGCCTCCGATGGCCCGGATGGTGACGACGTGGAGGCGGCCGCGCGGCGCTACGCCGCCGAGCTGGCGGCTGCCCGTCGACCGGAGGACCATGGCCCGGTCCCCTCGTTCGACGTCCTGCTGCTCGGCGTCGGCCCTGACTGCCACGTGGCCTCGCTGTTCCCCGGGCTGCCGGCCGTGTACGACGAGCGGCCGGTGGTGGCCGTCCACGGTGCACCCAAGCCACCGCCCACCCGGATCAGCCTGACCTTCCCCGCCATCCAGGCCGCGCGCGAGGTCTGGCTGCTCGTCGCGGGTGAGGAGAAGGCCCCCGCTGTCCGCCTCGCCCTCTCCGGCGCGGGACACGTGCAGGTTCCCGCCGCGGGTGCTCGCGGGCGGCAGCGCACCCTCTGGCTGCTCGACCAGGCGGCGGCCGCTCAGCTGCCCAGCGACCTGCGTCGGCCGTCGGTGTAGCGGTCGGCTGTCGTGCCGCGTCGACGGCGTGTACGGGGCGCCGGGCCGGTCGTCGCCCGGACGATGAGCTCGCTGTCGAGGACATGGCGGGTGTCCGCGACGTCGTCATCGCCCAAGATCCGCAACAGGACCTCGACCGCGAGCTGGCCGGCCATCCGGGTCGGCGCGGAGACCGCGGTCAGCGGTGGCGTGGTGGTGTCCGCCACCACGTCGTCGCAGCCCACCACGCTGACGTCGTCCGGCACCGCCACCCCGGCCGCCGACAGTCCGGCGAGGATGCCTTGTGCGACCGCGTCGTCGAACGCCACGACCGCGGTGACCCGCGCGGCGAGCAACGCCGAGGTGCACTCGATGCCGGCCGCGTAGGTGGGACGGCTCGCTTGGACGGTGGCCACCTCCAACCCGCGGGCGGCGGCGACCCGGCGGACGGCGCGACGGCGCTGCTGGTTCGACCACGACGACGCTGGCCCGCTGACGTAGGCCAGACGTCGGTGTCCGAGGTCGGCGAGGTGCTCCACCGCCTGGGCCATGCCTGAGGCGCTGTCGATGAGCACCCTGGGCACTCCGGGGATGTCCCGGTTGACGAGCACGAGGGGACGTCGGGTCGCGTGCTCGCGCACCCGTGCCGACGGCATCCGGGTGGACGCCAGGACAACCCCCTCGACCTGGTGGGCGAACTTGGTGAGGAGCACGTCCTCGCGTGCCGGGCTCTCGTCGGAGTCACCGAGCACGACGCTGTAGCCGGCGGCGTCGGCCGCCTGCTGAGCCCCGCGCATGAGGGGTGGGAAGAACGGGTTGGCGATGTCGGGCACGACGAGCGCGATCGTGGCGTACCGCCCCGTCGACAGCGCCCGAGCCACCACGTTAGGCGTGTAGCCCAGGCGAGCCGCGACCTCTCGCACGCGCTCGACTGTCTCGGGCCGAAGGAGGTCGGGTCGGGTGAACGCCCGCGACACCGTCGCCCTGGACACACCCGCCGCCTCCGCCACCTCCCGGATCGTGGGCGTCCGACCGCCACCGGTCAGCCCGCGGGCACCGGTCAGTCCTCGGGTCATCACGGCAGCGTAAGGAGCGCGTCGCCTCACACCGCGACAGGGTGGCCGCTGGCCAGGGAGCGGTGGATCGCGTCCAGGATCGCCGTGACGTGACGGCTCTCGGCGAGGGTGACCAGCGGCGCGCGTCCCTCCGCGACACACTCGATCATGTGCCGGTCGGCGAGCGCGAGCGCCCCGGCCTGGACGCCGTGGATCACCGGCGTGATGGAGGTCCTGGGGTAGCGGTACTCGCTGGACGTGGCGATCTCGAGCTGCTCGTCCTTGCGGTCGAGGTGGATGACACCCCGCTCCCCCACGACCTCGATGAACGAGTCGGTCATCGTCGGGAAGGTGTCGGGGTAGATCCAGCACGACTCGAACGTGGCGACCGCCCCCGACGCGAACCTGACCTGCGCCTGGACGGCGTCCGGGGTCTTGATCCCCATGCCGTCGAGCACGCCCCGGACGCCTGTCGCGTACACCTCGACCGCCTGGTCGTCGCCGAAGAACCAGCAGACGAGGTCGATGTCGTGGCTGGACAAGAACCACGCGGGCGTGGTGCCCTCCGCCCACCGAAGCATCCGGGTGGGCACGAAGATCCGGTCGTTCTTGCGTGCGTAGGCCATCCTGGGACGGCCCACGGCGCCGGCGTCGATCTCCGCCTTCGCCTGGGCATAGCAGGGGATCCAGCGGTGGTTGAACGCCGTCATGGCGGGGACGCCGGCCCGTTCGACCGCCTCGATCACGCGATCAGCGTCCGCCAGGCTGGTGGCGAGCGGCTTCTCGATCAGGATGGCCTTGCCGGCCTCCGCGGCAGCGACCGCGATCTCGGTGTGGAGGTGGTCCGGCGTGGCGACGATGACGAGCTTCACGTCGGGACGGACCAGGAGCTCCTCGTAGTCGTCCGTGGCCACCCATCCGCCGTAGCGCGCCGTGAGCTCACGGGCCGGCCCGTCCGGAACACTCGCCACACCGACGAGACGGGCTCGGGGGTGGGAGGCCACCGCGCCGGCGTGCGCGGTGCCCATGATGCCCGCTCCGATGATCGCGACCCCGATTGGATCGACCTTCATGGGTCCTTCACCTCCGTCTCCCGTCCACCGGCGCGGATCGACCGCTCGACCGCCTCGACGACCGCCACCGCGGCCAGGCCGTCCTCACCCGTCACCGGTGGTCGCGTCTCGGTCCGCACCGCGGTCACGAACGCCATCAGTTCCTGGCGCAGGTCACCGCCGGGGATGCCGGCGTCCGGAGGCCAGTGGTAGGTGTCGAGCTGCTCGGTCCGGCCGCCGCGTGACGTCAGCGCGACGTCGGTATGGGAGAGCTCGACCTCGCACATCCCCTCGGCGCCCACGAGCTCCAAGCCAGCCGACAGCCCGCTGGCCCGCTCGACGGGAAGCAGCCACGACCACCGCAACTCGACCGGGGTGCCGTCGGTGAGCCAGGCGTGGACCTCCACGTGGTCGTCGTGCGGTGAGACCACCCGGAGCCCACGCGCCCGCACCCGGCTGATGCGGCGACCGGTCACGTGGTGGACGAGATCCACGTCGTGGATGCCGAGGAACCACGCGACCGAGGTCCGGGTCCCGATCCGCCGGGCGGCGAGAAGCGAGTTCGCTCGCCAGGCCCGCACCGTCCACAACGCACCGAGTCCACGACACGCCGCCACCGCCTGCGCCACCCGCGGGTCGAACCGCAGGAGGTGCCCCACCATGAGGTGCGCCGGCGACGGCCGAGCGGCCAGCAGCCGGGTCGCCTCGGCGACGCTGGTCGCGAGCGGTTTCTCGACCAGGACGTGCCGACCCGCCTGGAGCGCCTCGAGGACCGGGTCCCGAACGTCGTCAGGTGTCGCGACGACCACCGCGTCGACCTCGTCCCACCGAGCCCGGGTCAGGACCGGGACCCCGAATCGCTCAGCCAGCTCCGCGTGCCGCCTGGTGTCGGTCTCCGCGATCCACGCCAGCTCCACGTCAGGCACGGCAGGGAGGAGCCGGGCGTACAGGGTGCCCATGAATCCGGCGCCGACGACCCCGATCCGCATCACGACGAGCCCTTTCACACCGTCGTGCAGATGACGTGGACGGCGAAGGCGCCGTAGAACAGAGCCGTGGCCGTCATCATGACGAGGCGGACGCCACGCAGCCGGATCGCCGCAGGAAGCGTGCGGTTCAGCCGGATGAGGAGTGCCGTCGACGCGAAGAGCACCAGACCGCCGATGACACCGCTGATGCTGATCAGGATCAGCGGCTGCTCCAGCCCGAGGACGAGGATCGCGATACCGATCAGGACCTGAGCCCAGACGGTGAGCAGGTAGAGCTTGCTCTCCGACCAGAAGACGCTGTCGCGAAGCCGGTCCACCTTCCACACGTCAGCCACGACCCGTCCGGCGATGTCGAGGTTGCCGATCACGGTCGAGAACAGGATGCAGAAGCCGACGAGGAAGAACGCGGTCCCGAACCAGTCACCGACCCGCTCGGCGAGCACGGCGCCCTCGACCCGTACGAACGCGAGGTCTTTCTCGTCGACGCGCGCGCCGCCAACGGTCGAGTGCGCGAGGACCGAGAGGGCGACGATCGTCGCGACGCCGATGCCGACGAACAGCACCAGCTGCTCACGGTTGGCCAACCGCCACCATCGCCGGAACCGACCGATGTTCTCCGGGTCCTGCGGGAACAAGTGGCCCAACGCGGGCGCCGCGGTCTCGGCGCCGGTGATGGGCGACACGATCCGCGGGACGTACGCGCCCATCCCCCAGTTCTTGTCCCGGATCCAGTTCGCCACCGCCAGATTGCCGAGCCCACCGGATCCGGCGTAGACGAGCGCGCTGAAGAAGACCGCGGGTTCGATCGCCTCGGGGAGCGTGCCCACGCTCACCACGCCTCGTGCCGCCTCCGCCCAGTCGCCAAGAGAGGTGCACACGACGGTCGCGACCGCGAGGAAGGCGAGCACGACCGCGGTCATCACCGTCTGGAACTTCTCCAGCGTCTGGTAGACGACGGGCGACAGGGAGAAGGCGACACCGACCAGCAGCAGGCCGACGATGGCGCAGAGGAGGACGTCGACACCGAAGGCGTAGTTCAACGTCGTGGCGGCGCCGACGGCGATGCCGGGAAAGAGGAAACCGACGAGCGGAAGGGTGGCGAACAGCAGTCCCCAAGGGCGCCACAGCCGTGTGAAACCGGTGATCGCCGTCTCCCCCGTGGCCAAGGTGTAGCGCTGGACCTCGGTGTTGACGAAGAACTGCAGACACACGCCGAGGACGGCGGCCCACAGCAACCCAAGTCCTTCGTGGCTCGCCACGTAGGGCCAGACGAGGAACTCGCCGGAGCCGACCGCACCCGCCACCAGGACGATGCCGGGACCCATCACCTTCCGAAACGACGGCGCCTCTGGCATCGGCCGGTACGTCACGGGCGGTAGGTGCCGACTCGGGATCTCCGGCGCGGTGGTCATGGACGCAGAAGCTTGCAAGGCATGTCCTCGCCCGTCAAGCATTGTTCGGCATACGTGACATTGCCGAAACTTCTTACGCCGTTGACCTGCAACCGATTGCACGCCACACTTGCGGCAAGCGGATCGCACCGCCCCGGGAGACCTCATGGGCGCACTGGACTGGCTCGTCCTCCTCGGCTACTTCGGCGTCATGGTCGGCATCGGCCTGTGGGCACGAGCCCGGATCCGCAGTGCGCGGGACTTCTTCGTCGCCGGCGGCCGGATGCCGTGGTGGCTGTCGGGGATCTCGCACCACATGTCGGGCTACAGCGCGGCCGTGTTCGTCGGGTACGCCGCCGTCGCCTACACCCACGGCTTCACGCTCTACGTGTGGTGGGCGATCCCCATCACGATAGCCATGCTGGTCGGCGCGGCCACGTTCGCGCCTCGGTGGCCCCGCCTGCGGCGACGGCTCGGCATCATCTCCCCGCTCGAGTACCTCGCGACCCGCTACGACGTGCCGACCCAGCAGCTGCTGGCCTGGAGCGGCACCGCGCTCAAGGTCTTCGACGTGGGAGCGAAGTGGGCGGCGACCGCGATTCTCCTCGAGGTCTTCGCCGGCGTCCCCCTCGCGTGGGGCATCCTCCTCACCGGCGGCGTCACACTCGTCTACTCCACGGTCGGCGGCCTCTGGGCCGACGCCCTGACCGACTTCGGCCAGTTCGTCATCCAGGCGCTCGCCGGCCTGACGTTGTTCGTCGCGGTCCTCACTCGGCTCGGAGGCATTCCGGCGCTGTGGGAGGTCTGGGACCGGCTTCCTCCTGAGCACGCGCGCCCGTTCAACGGGGAGTACACCGTCGTCTTCGTGCTCGCCTACGTCCTCATCTCGACGTTGTCCTACAACGGCGGCACCTGGAACCTCGCCCAGCGCTTCATCGCGGCGCCGAGTGGAGAGTCTGCGCGCCGCGCCGCGCTCCTGTCGGCCGGTCTCTACCTGCTCTGGCCACTCGTGCTCTTCTTCCCCATGTGGGCGGCACCGTTGCTGCTGCCTGACCTCGAGGACCCATCGCAGTCCTACGCCCTGCTCACCACCCAGCTGCTACCCGCTGGGCTCGTCGGCTTGGTGCTCGCCGGCATGTTCGCGCACACCATGGCGATGACGTCCTCCGACGCCAACGCGATCTCCGCCGTCGTGATCCGCGACATCCTGCCGCGGCTCTGGAAAGGAGCACGGTCGATGTCGGGTCGGGTGGAGCTGGCGGCCGGACGGTTCAGCGTCTTCACGTTCATCGCGCTGTCGATGGTGATCGCACTCGCGGCCGACTCCTTCGGCGGCGTCCTCGGGCTGATCGTGCTGTGGTTCGGCGCGCTCGTCGGCCCGATCGCGATCCCCATGCTCCTCGGCATGCTGCCGGCCTTCCGGCGCTGCGGTCCCTCCGCGGCCGTCGTCTCCTGGGCCGGCGGTCTGGTCGTCTTCGCCTTGGTCAAGTACGTCTTCGACGACAGCATCGCCGCGCTCGGCGGTGACCTCCAGACGACGTTCACCGTCGCCGGCCCCGTCCTGTGCGCGCTCCTGCTGTTCGTCGCGGTCGGCTACCTGCGACCGTCACGCGACTCGCGCGCGCTTGCTCTCGTCGCGGCGCTGACACGCGACGAGGACGAGCCGGAGCCGACCGGCCGGGCGAGCTCGAGCGCGGCCGACGTCGGGTCGTCTCCACCACACGGTAGAGGAGGACCCCGTGCCTGACCTCGATCTGCGCACCCATCTCGTCGACGACGTGGTGGGCTGGTGGCTGCGTCACGGGCCGGACGACCTCCAGGGCGGTGTCTTCACCTGCTGGGACAACGCTGGTGAGCGTCTACTGTCGACGGACAAGTACACCTGGTCGCAGGGACGTTGGATCTGGCTGACCGCCCGGCTGGCCGACAGCGTCGCGCGAGGAGCGCTCGCCTCGGCGCAGGATCGCCTTGACAGTGAACGTCTCCTCGCGCTGGCGCGATCCACCGCGGACTTCGTACGGCGACACGCACTCCTACCGGACGGCACCACGGCCTACGTCACCGATCGCACCGGTCGGCCCAAGGAGCCGGCGCCGGGTGCCGGCCTGCACACGAGCGTGTTCGCCGATTGCTTCGTGGCCTTGGGGCTCGCGGCACTCGCTCGTCTGGACGGCGATCGAGCCGCCGCCCGGCTCGCGGAGGACCTGCTGCACAGCGCGGACGCGCGGGTTCGCGCCGGGCGCGCGCGCACGGACCCATACCCGGTGCATCCGGCCTTCGCGGCGTTCTCCCTGCCGATGATCCTGCTCGGCACCGCCACCGAGGTTCACCAGGCGACCGGCTCGCCTGGCAGCGCCGAGGTGGCGACCCAGGCGGCCCGCACGATCGTGACCTGGTTCCGCGACGGCGCCGACGTGCGCGAGCTGCGTCCGAACCCACGCGGGTTCGACGACACCTTGCTCGCGCGCCACCGGACGCCCGGCCACGTCCTGGAGTGCGCGTGGTTCCTCGTCCACGCCGCCGACACGGTGCCAGGAGTCGCCGGCGTGCTCGGTGACTGGCCGACCTGGCTTCCGACCGTGGCCGCGCACGCGCTCGCCCTGGGCTGGGACGAGCAAGACGGCGGCCTGTTCCGCTACACCGACGTCGACGGCGGCGAGCCACGGGGACGCCTCCTCGACGACCCCTACGAGCGGCTGGTGCGCGACACCTGGGACACCAAGCTGTGGTGGCCCCACGCGGAGGCTCTCTACGCCACCGCCTTGCTCGCTCGCCGGTGTCGCGCGGCCGACCGATCAGCGCCCGCCGCCGAGCTCACCGCGTGGCACGATCGCCTCCGGGCGTACACGTTCGCCACCTTCCCCGCCGGGCCTGGCCGGGAGTGGATCCAGATCCGCCGGCGCGACGGCGCGCCCCTCGACCAGACCGTGGCGCTTCCGGTCAAGGATCCGTTCCACGTCGCGCGCGCCCTCCTGCTTATGGTGGAGATCGACGAACCTGGCGAAAGGACGAATCCGTGACCCAACCGACAGTCCGCATCTTTCCCGACCGCGCGAGTCTCGGGCATGCCGCGGCGACCGACATCGCCACCGAGATTCGCGAGCGGCTGGCCGCCCAGGACACCGTCCGGATGATCTTCGCCGCCGCGCCGAGCCAGCAAGAGACCCTTGACGCTCTCGTCACCGAGGTGGGCATCGCGTGGGAGCGGGTCATCGCGTTCCACATGGACGACTACATCGGGCTCCCCGACGACCACCCGCAGCGCTTCGGCAACTGGCTGCGCAGAACCCTCTTCGACCGCCTGCCGTTCAAGGACGTCCACCTCATGCGCACCGACGGTGACGTCCAGCAGCGGGCCGAGGAGTATGCCGCGCTGCTCGACGAGGCGCCCATCGACATCTGCTGCCTCGGGATCGGGGTCAACGGCCACATCGCGTTCAACGATCCACCGGTCGCGGACTTCGACGACCCGTTGTCGGTGAAGGTGGTGGAGCTCGACGAGGTCTGTCGCCAGCAGCAGGTCGACGATGGCTGCTTCCCCACGCTGGAGGACGTCCCCCGGACCGCCCTCACCCTGACGGTGCCGCGGCTGCTGCGCGCCGAGCGGCTGTTCTGCATGGTTCCGGGCGCGGCGAAGGCGACCGCGGTCCGCCGCGCGCTACGTGACCCGATCGGTGAGGAGTGCCCCGCTACCGCCTTGCGCACCCACCCGGCCTGCACGATCTACCTCGACCAGGAGTCCGCGCGTGAGCTCAGCTGAGATCAGCGGGCGGGATCCCGCGACGGGTCAGCCGGTGACGGTTCGCGTCGACTCCGGACGGATCGTCGACGTCCGGCGGGAACCCCATGCCAGCGATGACCTGAACGATCCAGGGCCGTACCTCAGTCCCGGCCTGATCGACCTCCAGGTCAACGGGTTCGCGGGGTTCGACGTCAACACCACCGACGCCACGACGTTGACGCACCCGGCCGAGGATCGCCAGGGCGGGGAGCCGAGCGTGGGCTCTGCGGATCCGATCGTGGGACTGGTGCGCGCGCTGTTCGCGGTCGGTGTCACCACGGTCGTGCCGACCATCGTCACAGCGTCGGAGGAGCACATCGTCGCTTGCCTGCGTCGGGTGGCGAAAGCCCGCGAGGCGGATCCCCTGACCCGTCACGCCATCCCCTTCGTCCACGTGGAGGGACCGCACCTGTCCGATCAGGACGGTCCGCGAGGCGTCCACCCGCGCGAGCACATCCGGCCGCCAGATCTCGCGGAGTTCCTGCGCTGGCAGGAGGCCTGTGACGGGCTCGTCGGCATGGTCACCGTCTCTCCGCACTTCGAGGGCAGCACGGGCTACATTCGCGAGCTCGTCGCACGGGGTGTCCGGGTCGCCATCGGCCACACGCATGCGACGCCGGAGCAGGTTCGTGCCGCCGCGGACGCCGGCGCCACCCTGTCCACCCACTTGGGCAACGGCGCCCACGCGGTGCTGCCGCGGCATCCCAACTACGTGTGGGCACAGCTCGCCGACGACCGGCTCTGCGCGGGGTTCATCGCCGACGGGCACCACCTGCCCGCCGACACGCTCGTGGCGATGCTTCGCGCGAAAGGGCTGCGGCGATCCCTCTTGGTCTCCGACGCCACGACGCTCGCCGGTTCGCCCCCTGGCGTCTACCACACCTCGGTGGGCGGCGAGGTGGAACTGTCGCCGGACGGTCGGCTCTCGTACCGGGGGACGCCGTTCCTGGCGGGTGCCGCTCGACCTGTCACCGACGGTGTCGCGCACGTCGCCAACCTCGGTCCGTTCTCGCTCGCGGAGGCACTCGAGCTCGCGACGCGCTCACCAGGTCGGTTCGTCGGAGATCGTGGGGTGTTGGAGGTCGGCGCCCCCGCCGACCTCATCACCTTCACCTGGCGTCCGGGTGACACGACTCTCACGATCGACCGCGTCTGGGTCGCGGGACAGGAGGTGGTCGGATGACCGCGGACGCCACGATCGTCCGCGCCGGCGCCGCCGTCGTCGACATCACGCCCCCGGCGGGCCTGGCCATGTCGGGCTACTCCGCCCGCACGTCTCCCGCCACCGCCGCGCACGACCCGCTCACCGCACGGGCCCTCGTGGTGAACGACACCGCGATCGTGGCGGTCGACGTCTGCGGCCTCCACGAGGACACCTGTGAGCGCGTGCGTCGCAACGTCGTCACGGCGGCCCCCCACCTGACCTCCGTGGTCGTCACGGCGACGCACACCCACGGCGGTCCGGCCGTCGTGCCCGGTCGGCTCGGCGGACCTGTGGACCCGACGTACCTGGCCCGATTGGAGAGCGCGTGCGTCGAGGCCGTTCTCGCCGCCGACCGGTCCGCGCGTCGTGTCACGGTCTGGTTCGGCGTCGGAACCGACCCTGGCGTCGCTCGCAATCGGCGCCGCCCCGATGGCCCCACGGACCCGACGCTGCCCGTCCTCCGGTTCGTCGACGAGGCCGGCCAGGTCGTGGCGGTCGTGACGTCGTACGCCTGTCACCCGGTTGTCCTCGGTCCACGCACCACGGTCTGGACGGCCGACTATCCCGGGGTCGTGCGGCGGGAGCTGGAGCGGGCCGTCCCTGGCTCGGTCGCGCTCTTTCTCACCGGGTGCTGTGGCGACGCGAACACCGGGCACTCGGCTAGCGCCTCGATCGTCGGCACGGGAGGCCCATCCCGGACCTTTCCGACCTGCGAACGGCTGGGGCGGCGCATCGCGCAAGCCGCCCTTGACGCTGACACACGACCCGTGTCCGGACCGACCGGAGGCCGGCACGCCGGCGTCGAGCTCGCCCTCGGTGACGGCTCGTGCTGGCGCGGTCGGGTGAGCGTGCTGACCTGGGCCGGAGTCCGCGTCGTCGCGTTCCCCGGCGAGCCGTTCGCGGCGACGTCGCTCGCGGTGCGGGCCGCCCTCCCTGGTCCTGCGCTGGTCCTCGGCTACGCCGACGGGTGTCCCGGCTACCTGCCGCCACGGGAGGAGTACGCCCATGGCGGATACGAGGTGGAGGAGGCGCACCTGTACTACGGCATGCCGGCGGCGTTCGCCCCAGGTTGCGCCGAGCAGCTCCTCGACACCGCGCTCCGACTCGCGACGACCGACTCAACGGTCCTCGCGTAGGTCGAGGCCCAGATCGAGGGCCGGCGCCGAGTGCGTGAGCGCCCCGACCGCGAGGTAGTCGACGCCGGTCTCGGCGTACTGGCGGGCCACCTCCAGCGTCAGCCCACCGGAGGCCTCCAGCTTGGTGCCGGTTCCCGCGGCGCGGACCCGCCGCACGGCCTCCGCGCACTGCGCGGGGGTGAAGTTGTCGAGGAGGACGAGCTCGGCCCCGGCGTCGAGGACGGCGTCCAACTCCTCCAGCGTCGTGACCTCCACCTCACACGGGAGGTGGGGCGCGTGGGCGCGGACGGCCGCCAGCGCCGCCGCCACGGATCCCGCCGCGACGACGTGGTTGTCCTTGATCAGGACCGCGTCGCCCAGCCCCAACCGGTGGTTGACGCCTCCCCCGCAGCGAACGGCGTACTTCTGCAGCGAGCGCAGCCCGGGCAGGGTCTTCCGGGTGTCGCGGATGGCGCAGCCGGTGCCCTCGACCGCCCGCACCCACGCGGCGGTGACGGTGGCCACGCCGGAGAGATGACACAGCAGGTTCAGCACGGTCCGTTCGGCGGTGAGCAGGTCACGGACCTCGCCGCGAACCAGCAGCGCGGGTTGACCGGGTTCCAGCCGACTCCCGTCAGGCTCACGCTCGACGATCTCGATCCTTCCGGGCGCCACGAGGTCGAAGACCACGTCAGCGAGCACGCCACCCGCCAAGACGCCAGGCTTTCGCGGCGTGATCTCGGCGGTCGCGCTCAGCCCTTCGGGAACGGTCGCCACCGTGGTGGCGTCCGGGCCGTAGCGGAGGTCTTCTGTGAGCGCGGTCCGCACGACCCGCGCGACGTCCTCGGGGTCGAGTCCAGCCCGCGCCAGAGCGGCACGGGTCGCCGAGGACAGCTCAGCCGCCACCTCCGGCAGCTGACCGGAGCCCACCTGCGTCATGCCACACCTCCCAAGGCCAGGGTGTGCGCGGGGACGACGCGGCCGTCGTCGTCAAGCTTGAAGACGATGCTGTGGCGCCAGCGGTCGTCCCGGTCGGGGTAGTCGTGCCGGACGTGGCAGCCACGCGTCTCCTCTCGTTCACGCGCGGCGCGGAGCAGGGCCTGAGCGGTCAACGCCAAGGCGGCGTTCTCCATGGCGAGCCGCTCGTCCACGGTCGCGACGGTACTCGTCGCGTCGAGCACCTCCGCCGCGGCGGCGAGTCCCTCGGGATCCCGACCGATCCCCGCGTACCGGCTCATCGCCCGCTGCAGCGCCGCCCGGTCGGTCACGACCGGCACCGTCGGCAGCGGCTCCACAACCGCCCGAGTCGGGTCGCCGAGGAGACCGCGCGCCAGGTCGGCGGCGACCGCCCGGGCCGCGCGGATCCCGACGACCAGACCCTCGAGGAGGCTGTTGGACGCCAGCCGGTTGGCGCCATGCAAGCCGGTGCGGGCGACCTCACCCGCGGCGTAGAGGCCGGGCACGTCGGTCCGCCCGTCGACAGTCGTGACCACGCCGCCACAGGAGAAGTGCGCCGCCGGCGCGACGGGAATCGGCTGCGTCGCGGGATCGATGCCCGCCTCCACGCACGCGGCGTACACCGTCGGGAACCGCTGGCGGAAGGCCGCCGCCGACAGGTGCGTGGCGTCGAGGAAGACGTGATCGTCGACGCCACCGGGCGCCTCGACGAGGCGGCGCGAGATCGCCGCCGAGACGACGTCGCGCGGGGCGAGGTCGCCGAGCGGATGCACCCCGTCCATGACCCGTCTCCCGGTCGCGTCGACGAGCACCGCGCCCTCGCCACGAACCGCCTCCGTCACCAGTGGACGGCGACCGGAGGCGCCTGGACCGGTGTAGAGGACCGTGGGGTGGAACTGCACGAACTCCAGGTCGGCGACGGTCGCACCGGCCCACAGCGCCAGCGCGATCCCGTCACCGGTCGCGACGTCAGGGTTGGTGGTCGTGCGGTAGAGCTGGCCCACGCCGCCGGTCGCCAACAGGACCGCGGGGGCGCGGAGCAACCCGGGTACCCCGTCCGGACCGAGGACCAGCAGGCCGGCGACCGCGCCCTCGGGCGTTCGCTCGATGCGGACCGCGACGTGGTGCTCGAGCAGCGTCAGCCCATGCCCGTCGGCGCTCGCGATGAGGGCGCGAGCCACTTCCGCGCCCGTGGCGTCGCCTCCAGCGTGGACGACACGGTACGCCGAGTGCCCTCCCTCTCGGGTGCGGGAGAGTCGCCCATCCGGACCGGTGTCGAAGGTGGCACCGTGCGCACGCAGAGCGGCGAACGCCGCCGGGCCGTCGGCGATGATCGTGGCGACCGCGTCGGGGTCGCACAGCCCCGCGCCGGCAACCAGGGTGTCGTCGACGTGGCGCGCCACGGAGTCTTCGTCGTCGTGCTCGTCGGGCAGGACGACCGCCACTCCGCCCTGCGCCCACCGGGTACTGCCTTCGCCTGCACTCGCCTTGGTGACCACGAGGACCCGGAGTCCAGCGCGGGTGGCCTCGAGGGCGGCCGTCAGGCCCGCGACCCCCGTCCCCACCACGACCAGATCCGCGTCGGCCTCCCACGCCGCACCGCTCATCTGTCGATTCCGTCCACTCGCCGCTGCCGCGTCACTCGCCGCTGCGTCATTCACCACTGCCGGGCTGGCCGATCTCGATCATCCGCTGGACAGCGCCTCGCGCCCGCTCGGCCACCACGGGATCGACGTGGACCTCGTCGACGCCCTCCCGCAGACACCGCAGCAAGGCGCCGGGCGTGATCATCTTCATGAACCGGCACGAGGCCCGGTCGTTGACCGGCTGGAAGTCGACGCCGGGCGCGGCCTTGCGGAGCTGGTGCAGCATCCCCACCTCGGTGGCGACGAGGACCGACCGGGAGCGGGTCGTGCGCGCCGCGTCGAGCATGCCGCCGGTCGAGAGGATCTTCACGCGCTCACTGGGGACCGCCCCCTCCCCGGCGAGGTAGAGGGCCGACGTCGCGCAGCCGCACTCGGGGTGGATGAACAGCTCGGCGTCGGGGTTGGCGGCCGCTCGCCGGCTGAGCTCCGCGCCGTCGATGCCGGCGTGCACGTGGCACTCGCCAGCCCAGACGTGGATGTTCTCCCGTCCCGTCTCCCGCCGGACGTGGGCACCCAGGAACATGTCCGGGCAGAACAGCACCTCTTTGTCGGCGGGGATCGAGTTGATGACGTCCACGGCGTTGGACGAGGTGCAGCAGATGTCGGTCTCCGCCTTGACCTCCGCGGTGGTGTTGACGTAGGAGACGACGACAGCTCCGGGGTGCTCGGCCTTCCACGCCCGCAGCTGCTCGGCGGTGATGGAGTCGGCGAGCGAGCAGCCGGCCCGGGCGTCCGGGATGAGCACGGTCTTGTCCGGGCTGAGGATCTTGGCGGTCTCGGCCATGAAGTGCACGCCGCAGAAGACGATCGTCGACGCGTCACTGGCCGCAGCGATCCTGCTCAGGGCGAGAGAGTCCCCTGTGTGGTCGGCGATGTCCTGGATCTCGGGAATCTGGTAGTTGTGCGCCAGCAGAATGGCGTCGCGCTCGCGGACGAGCCGGCGGACCTCCTCCCGCCATGCGCGGTCGGGCACCACGTTGTCGTAGGTGCTGTCCGTGCGGTCCGCTGTGGCAGCGGTCATGGGACCCTCCCTGAGGGTTTTCGCCTTAGAATCGAAAACCCTGAGATACTATCATCGGGTGAGCTCGTTGGAACACGAGGTTCTGGCGGCTGTACTCCAGGTCCGGTCTCGGTCACTTCAGGTTCTGCTGTGGCAACGAGCCCGCGACCCCCATGCCGGGCGATGGTCACTGCCCGGTGGCAAGCTGCGCCACGACGAGGACGTCGAGACGTCGGTACGCCGCCAGCTCGCAGAGAAGGTGGACGTCCGGCAGCTCTCCCACGTCGAGCAGTTGGCGGTCTTCAGCGCACCGGACCGAGTACCGGGGCCGCGCGTCATCGCGACCGCCTTCCTCGGTCTGGTGCCCAGCGACAACGACCCCGAGGTGCCGGCCGACACGCGCTGGTTCTGCGTCGACGCCCTCCCGCCCACCGCGTTCGACCATGGGGCGATCGTGCTCAGGGCGCGGGACCGGCTGCGATCCAAGCTCTCCTACACCAACCTCGGCTTCGCGCTCGCGCCGCCGACGTTCACCATCTCCGAGCTCCGTGACATCTACTCCGCGGCCTTGGGCTACCGCGTCTCGGCCACGAACCTCCAGCGGGTCCTGAGCCGGCGCGGACAACTGGAGCCGACCGGCGAGACCGCGGTGTCCGGACCGAGCGGCGGACGGCCCGCGGCGTTGTTCCGCTTCACCTGTCGCGACATGCAGGTCACCGACGCGTTCGCGGTCCTGCGACCGCCGTCCCTCCGCAAGTGAGAGCCCTACGCGAGCGCCCTACCCACTGGAGGTCCCAAGCGCAGGGGGCGGCTCGTACGTGAGCTTCAACACACACGCAGACAGACGCCCTGCGCCGCTGCGCTCCTCGTCGACCACGCTCGACGCCGCACGAGTCGGCACCGCCGCACGATGGCGCGTCGCCCAGGTCAGACTTGGACGCCATGGACCTCTTGTTGCTGTCGAACTCACGCAACCACGGCCAGGAGCTCCTCGCGCATGCGCGCGACGAGATCGACGACTTCCTCGGCACCGTCCGACGCATCGTCTTCGTCCCCTACGCGCTGGCCGACCACGACGCGTACACCGCCTCGATCGCCTCCGCACTGGAGCCGATCGGCGTCCGCGTCGAGGGCGTCCACCGCTTCCCCGATCCCGGTCAGGCGATCAGGGAGGCCGAAGCGGTGTTCGTCGGAGGTGGGAACTCCTTCCGCCTCCTCAAGACCTTGCAGAGCACTGGCCTGGTGGAGGCGATCGGTCCGCGGGTCCGCGCGGGCGAGCTGCGTTACCTCGGGTCGAGCGCCGGCACCAACATGGCGTGCCCGACGCTGCGGACCACCAATGACATGCCGATCGTGCAGCCCACCTCGTTCGCGGCGTTCGGCTTCGTGCCGTTCCAGATCAACCCGCACTACCTCGATCCCGACCCGACGAGCACGCACATGGGCGAGACGAGGGAGCAACGCCTCATCGAGTTCCTCGAGGAGAACGACGTCCCGGTGCTGGGCATTCGCGAGGGCGGATGGCTGCGAGTCCACGACGGCCACGCTCGGCTCGGCGGCGCCAACGGTGCCCGCCTGTTCCTTCGAGGCGAGCGACCCCGCGAACTGGCCCCCGACGCCGACGTCTCCTTCCTCCTGCACGCCGAGCCGCGCTACGACGTGGGACCTGAACAGCGTTCGTGAGGGCGTTGCGACGAGCACCAGAGCTCTAGGGACGGCGAGCGGCCGGCGCCTGAAGGTGGGTCATCGGCCCGTACAGCTCGACCAGCCGGGCGAACTCGTCAGCGTCGTAGAACGAGCAGGCACCCCGGCCGAAGTCCTTGGCCACCTCGATGCAGAACCGCACCGCGGCCTCGACACTGCGCAGGTCGGTCGCACCCGTCGCGGAGCCGGCCACCGCGGTCTCGGTCGTGATCGCCACGCCGACCACCGGTGCCGCCGTCACCGTGGCCGGCTGCAGGATCGAGTTGATGTGGTGGACGCCGTTCCCGTAGGGCGTGATGTCTTGGGTGGCGAGCGGGAGGACGACGGGAAGGCGCCCGGTCACCCGCTGCTGCACCGCGAGCAGGTCGGGGCTCACCCGCAGGATCCACCCCTCCTTGACGGTCGGGGAGATCGCGAAGCCGACCTCGTTGCAGACCAGGTTGCCCTTCGTGGTGTCCACGGAGAGCACGGCATCCGCCGTCGCGTCCACCTCGTGGGCGTTCATGGTGGCGATGTCGACCGGCGAGTCCATGAACGGCACCGGGTCGTGCGGCCTGGTCGGGGCGTTGGGGCAGATGTGCGTCGCCACCAGGACGTCCCCAGTCAAGACGTCGCCCCGCTCGCGCATCGACGCGAGCTTCGCCGCCGTCGCGACCGCGACCAGGGCGCCGTCCCCGTCGGAGACGAAGCCGATCTGCTCCGGCCGAGCACCGAGGCCTCCCAACCGGCCGACGACGCAAAGCGTCGGTGCTGTTCCGCCCGACCGTCGACCGGCGGCTCCGGGAACGAGGACACGGACGAAATCCGTGCTGCCCTTCGCGCCCGTGACAGTGCGCACCTCCACGTCCGTGGCCCCAACGCCGCGAAGGTACGCGGCGACGGCGTCGCCGTTCACCCGCGGGTCGTCGAGCAGGTCGTAGACGTCGATGACGTGACGCCAACTCATCTCAAACTCCCCTTCCATTCACAACGGTCGCGTCTCGCAGCACGACCCGACAGTCACTCGCGAACCACTCGGCGAACGTCGTCAGGCGACCACTTCCCCGGCGAGCCGCCCCACCACGGAGCGCGCGAGCAGGACGGGCACCTCGCACGCCTGGCGCGCCGCGACGCGCATCGCCTCGGTGTAGCCCATGCAGTCGAGGACGATCCATCGGGCCCCTCGAGCGGCGAGGCCGCGGGCGGCGGCCGCCACCGCCTCAACCGCGTCGTCCCGGTAGGGCGAGGCGACAGCGACCTCCACGCTCCTGGCGACGCGCGACCACCTCACCGCGGTCATCTCCCTCTGGTCTGGGAGTGGACACACGACACCGAGGACTCCGTCGTGGTCGCACAATCCACGTACGCCGGCGTTGAGCAGACGCTGGGCGAGCAGCAGCGGCCGTGTGTGGTCCAAGGCCGGGAACTCGCCGGTGCACACCACGAGCGTCGCGTCGACGCCGAGCCCTTCCACCGCCCGCACCGCCTCCTGTAACCGGGTGACCACCTTGTCGTGGTCGAGGACGACCGAGGAGCCATCGGCCAACCTGGTGGTCAAGACGGGCCTGTCGGAGGAGCTCGGTGCCAGCTCGGCGATCTGCTCGGCGCCCAACCCGTCCAGTGCGCCGCGTTCCACCACCTCGACGCCGGGAAGCCAGCGCAGCAGCTCGGGCACGAGGTCGACCCGCGGAGCCTGTCCGATCGTCACCAGGCCAAGTGTCCGGGATCGTCCGCCGGTCGGCGTGTCGACAGTGGTGTGGTCGGTCACGGTGCCTGCCTGGCGAGGGTCAGGAGATGGTCGAGGACGTCAGCCACACGCAGACCGTCGTGGTCGTGCTCGTTGGTGATCCATGGGGTGAGCCGACCGACAGCCGCCGCGGTCTGCAGGGAAAGCTCCCGGGGCACGTACATGTCGTCGTAGTAGATGGCCGCGAAGGTCGGCACCTCGTTGCGAGCCAGCCGGTCCGGGTCGTACAGCCGGGGCCAGTCGTCCTTGGCGGCCAGCAGGTCGGCGGCCTCCCGCAGCGGTACCAGCGCCGGGTCCTCGGCGAAGAAGAACGGGTAGATCATCTCGCCGGTGAAGAGGAACGGGGTGTCGTTGTCCAACGCGAACTCCGGCCGCTCGGCGTAGAGCCGTTCCGCCGACCAGGCCGACGCGGTGCCCTGACAGTAGATCGCCTCGTGCAACACGGCGTACAGCGGGTTGGTGGCGAAGCTCACCGCCGCACCCACTCCGGCCAGGAACGTGTCGGAGAGCTCAGGCCCGTCGACGCCGTCGACGAACGCCTCCTCCAGCAAGTAGTGAAGCGCATCGAAGTCCGCTCGCATGCCGAGACGCATCCCAAGCGACTGGAAGCGCCGTGGGCTCAGCCGCTCCCCGGTCGGCAGTCGGACGTCCTTCTCCCGGAGGTGCCGCACGATCCGCGCGCAGAGCTCTCGATCCGCCGGGTGACGGGCGAAGTAGGCGAGGTTGCGCTCGACTGTTCGCTGGTAGGTCAGCCGGTAGACCTCGTCCGCCGTGCTGGAAAGCCCCGGAAGACCTCCCGTGATGAACGCCTCCCGCAGTCCCTCGGGGGCGAAGGAGAGGTAGGTCAGGGTGCAGAATCCTCCGAAGCTCTGTCCCAGGACGGACCACGGTTCGTCACCCTGGAGCTCGCGGCGCAGCCGCTCGGCGTCAGCGACGATCGCGTCCGCCCGGAAGTGCGACAGGTACTCCGCCTGCGCCTCGGGGCCTCCACGCCGAGCCAACGTCTGCCGGTTCGCGGGTGTCGACAGCCCGGTCCCCCGCTGGTCGAGGATCACAACCCGAAAATCCTCGAGCGCCCGGCCGAGCCAGCTACTCCGGTCCTTGGGTCGGTGGCCCTTGCCGCCCGGGCCGCCCTGAAGAAACAGGAGGCGGGGCAGGTTGGCGTCCGCCTTGGCCGCGTCGACGACCTCCCGAGCGTAGACCTCGATGTGCTCGCCGTCCGGCCGCCTGTGGTCGAGGGGAACCTCGAGAAAGTACTCCGTACAGACAAGGTCTCGTTGACGGTATGTCCTCACCTTCACCGGGGCTTCCCGCCTCCTCTGTCACCGCTCACGATCCACGACGTACGCCTGCGTGGGCCGTCAGTAGCCGCTGACACCGAGTCGTCGGCAGATCTCCACCAGACGTGGATGCACGTAGCGCCCGTCCTGCTCGATCACCTCGCCGTCGAGGTAGATCGTGGGGTTGAGCAGGCTGCCATCGGTGTGCGCGGCGGCGGTCCAGGGCTCGCCACCGATCCAGGCCCCCTTCGCCCCGAGGCCGAGCTCGACGCAGCCGAAGACGCGCTCGTCCTCCACGATCCGGCCCGTCGGCCGGGTCACACCTGGGTTGAAGCCCAACGACCAGTGCGCGATCCGAAGCATGTTGGGATCATCGAGGCTTTCCATCCAGCGGCGGAACGTCAAGGCGTCCGAGCCACCCTCGATCGAGGTGACGACCCCACCGGACACTTCCATCCGGATCGGCGAGGTGAGCAGCCCCAGCTCGGCGGGTGGCCACACCGCGCCGTCGAAGACCAGGACGCCTTCTTGAGTCTCCTCCAGCGGGTTCCAGGAGATCTGGCCAGCGAGCATCACCGTCTCACCAGGACGCTCCGCCGGCTTGCCGCGCAGGTTGACCGGGCGGCCGCCGTTGCGAGCCCGCAGGTCCGTCCCGGCCGGCGTGGTGATGCGAACCTCGTCCGCGCGCTCGATCAGCTCGACCAGCGCGCGGCCCAGTTCCATGACCCCGTCGAGATCCACCCGCGCGATGGTGTTGACGAGCATCGGGACGTCCATCCCGGTGAAGTTGGCGTAGCGGGCACCGTTCGCGATCGCGTGCCGGAACGCGTCGGAGTGCATGATGTACGCCACCGCGAACTCGATCCACACGTCGGCTCGAGCGATCGCACCGGCCACCGGAGCGGGCGGCTCCATCGCAGAGCTCGGCCGTGTCTCGTACCACACCACGGTGGGGGTCGCGCCGGCCGCCGCCACCGCTTGCGCCGTGAGGTCGACGACTCGCGCGTCCGTTGCGGTGTCGGCGGTGAGGACGACGTCCTCGCCCGGCTTGACGAGCATGACCTGCTCGACCAGCTTGCGGGCACCGACCGCGGCCTCGAGGTGAAGGTACTCCGGGCGAGAGGAGAGATCCATCCACGACTTCCTTTCCGAGGTCGACCATTCGCTCAGCGTTCGAGGACTCGACCCACGTCGGTCAAGGAGTTGCCGGCGATGATCCCCGCTCCGATGAGGTTGAGGTCACCGGCGGCACGCTCGCCCTTCATTCGCGTCCACGCGATGCGCACGGCGAGCGCCGCGAAGACCAGCCAGCACGCGTACGGCGTCAGGATGAGGAGGCCGGTCGCGAGGAGAACGCCCATCTGGCGGGAGGGCCCTCCGAGGAGCTGCACGAGGGCGCCGGGGATGGCCCAGAGCAGGATGTTGACCAGCGTCGACGTCTCAGTCAACCCAGCATTGACAGTATCGGCGTAAACCTTGGAGACCGGCGGGATGAGCTCGTCGTCGAAGTAGGACTGCCAAGTGAGGGCGACGACGGCGAGCGCGACCGCGAACCCGACCAGCTGCGCGATGTACTGCTGACGGCGGCCGGCGCGCTCGACGAGGCGATAGGGTGTCGCGCCCTTCCGAATGATCCACCCGGCTTTGAAGTCGTATCCCATGTCGGCGAAGGCCGGCCCGGTGGCCGCGACGTAGGCGACGAAAAGCCCCAGCGGCACCGTGGGGATGCCGATGACCAGCCCGAGCACCAGGAAGATGAGCGTCACCGCGAACGCCGGAAACCACCCCGAGTGCATGGCGGCCAACCCCACGATGAGCTCGTGGACGAGCGCCGCGAACCCGGCGAGCAGACACCAGCCGAGCATCTGCACCGGTGAGAGCTCGCCGAGGATCCCGCCGAGCAAGGCGACGACGAGCGCGCCGAGGACGAACAGAACGTAGCCCTCGCCGAGGGCGCGCCGAAGCCCCGCCGCGTCGACGTCGAACTCCTCCGCCGCCTCCGCGGCCCGGGCACGCTCGGCCTCGTGCGCTCGTCCACGACGTTCCCGCCCGACGAGCAAGACCACGGCCTGACCGAGCGCCACGACGCCGGCGCCCACCATGACACCGTGAGGGATGTAGAGGGCGTTGAGGTCGACGTCGAACCACTCGACCCCGTACTGGCGAAGCGCGAGCCCGAGGCCGAACATCGCCAGCGCCCACACGTTCCCGATGAGCGCCACACCCGCGGCTGACATGGGCAGCTTGACGATCGCTCCGACGAGCCCGACGAGTCCGCCCACACCGAGCACGATCGCGCGGCGTCCGCCCTCGTCGCCGGCGATCAACGTCTCGGCCGCCGCCACCCCCGGGGGCCACGTCCCTCGGCCGGGAAAGAGCTTGGAGTTGAAGACGCGGTACAAGACGTAGGCGTCGACGAAGAGCCCGATGGCCGCTCCAGCGAGCATGGGCCACACCAAGTCAGGACGTCCGAGCGCGAACGGCACGGCGATCGGGACGAGCAAGGAGTTCGCCGCGGCGAACGTCGCACCTGAGATGGCGCTCTGCACGAGGTTCTGACGATGGATCGAGCGCATCTCCCCCAACCGCCACGCCGGGATACGCCCGACGAGCATGGCGATGAGCGCTCCGATGACGGAGGTGTTGGCGGTGATGCCGAGCGACGTCACCAGGTGAAGGCCTACGAAGGCCCCGAGGATCGACAACACGATCGTGAGGCCGAGGACCACCGGTTCGACCGCCCGCGGATGCGAGTCAGGACCTGTCAGGTCGGCGCCTTTGAGGGGCGTGGTGACGGACATCTGTCCTCCTCCGGTGACGTCGCGACGCCACCTGCGTTGATCAACCTGTCCCGCCGAGCAAGGCTTCGAGGCGGGCCGTCCCCTCGCGAACGAGCTCGACCGCGTCGTCAACCTTCGCGGCCATGCGGTCGTGCGGGCCGATGATGGCGATCGATGCGACGACCTGGCCGAGAACGAAGCACGGCGCGGCCACCGAGATCACGTTGGCGTCGTATTCGCCGTGCGAGATCGCCACACCGGTCTCGCGTACTCGCGCATAGGTGTCCGTGAGCTCGCCTGGGTCGACGATGGTGTGCTCGCTGAAGCGAGGCAGCGGGCCGTCGCCGACCAATCGACGGATCTCCTCCTCGGGGTAGAAGGCGAAGATGGCGTGGCCTCCGGCGCCGCCGTGGGCGGGAATGGTCTGCCCCACGGTGGCGGAGTAGCGCACCGGGCCGTCGGCGTCGACGGCGACAGCACATCGGTACGCACCACCGTGCGGGACGTTGAGGGTCGCGCTCTCACCAATCCGCCGTGCGAGAGCGGCGAGCACGGGCCGGGCGGTGGACTCGAGGACCCCGCCCTGCTCCGCGGCGCGAGCCAGGACACTGATGGTGGCGCCGAGGCGGTAGCGGCGGCTTTCAGGATCGGCGAGCACGAAGCCACGGCGGGCGAGCGTGGACAAGAGCCGTTGCGTGACGGACTTGTCGAGCCCGAGCTCACGGGCGAGCTCGGAGACACCCCACTCCGGTCGGGAGCGGAAGGCAAGGAGAACCTGCAGCGCCCGGTCGGCGGTCTGCAGGACAGCGGAGTCCCGTCGGGGAGTGATGACGGACGATCCTCCGGTGTCGTTGGTCGTGCCCTCTGCCGCCATGGTGTCCTGACTCGTTTCGAGGTGCTGTTGCGATATTCACAACAGTGCGATATTCACAACAGCTTTGCGATATCTGAAACAGTAAGCCGATGATGCAAGGCACGGTCGAGCCCGGTCAAGGCGGAATTCGGACGTGCCGGGTTCCGCGAAACGTGGCGAACTTCCTCAAACGGGCATGATCGGCTTGGATATGCCCATGACTCTTCGGTGGGAGCCGCCGAACCCTGGTCGCGGGCGGCTCGTTCTCGTGCATGGCGAGCTCTCCCACGCGGCAACGTGGTGGCGGATCGGCCCCGCGTTGGCCGAGCAGGGCTGGCAGGTCCTCGCCCCCGACATGCCAGGCCACGGAGCGACGGCGCGCGTCGACCGTCCGCTGCACCTGCCCCGCCTCGTCCAGGGTGTCGCCGAACAGCTCCCGGGACAGGTCGACGTGCTCGTCGGCCACGGGCTCGGTGCGGTCGTCGCGTTGGCGCTCGCCAACCGCTACCCCGAGCTCACCCGGGCGGTCGTGCTCGAGGAGCCACCGAGCTCACGCGCGGAGGACCGGGCCGCGCTCATCAGTCAGATCGCCGCCGACTCGGCGGTGGCCCGCTCCTCTCCCCACCAGTTGGCGGATCGGCTCCGCCACGACCATCCCCGGTGGGATGCCGCCGACATCGAGCACGCGATCACCGGCGTGACGGCGACCGACGTTCCCGCCCTCCTCGCCGGCCTGCGCGCGCCACACCCGTGGGACCTGCCCACCCTGCTGGGAACGCTGCGGGTTCCGGCCCTTCTCCTCGTGGCGCCGGAGACGCCCGACCCGCCCGAGACTGGCGAAGCCAGTGCGCTGCGCGGTCTCGATCGCAAGTCCGCGGAGGCGATGCTGCCGCCGGAACGCTTCACCGTGCTGCACGGCGGCCATCACCTCCATCGAGACGTGCCCGACCAGTGGATCAAAGTGGTCACCGACTTCGCGTACGCGGTGTGCCCAGCTCCGGACGCGCCCTGAGGTCCGCGACACAGAGAGGCGACCTCGCTCAAGGTCACGGTCCGGCTCGGTCAAGCTCGGCTCGCACGCCCACGAGCCGAACCTCACGGCCCGGCTCGAACCCTTCCAGCGCCGTGAGTGCGGCCGCCTCGATGACCGCGGCCTCGCTCGACGGTGTCGGCAACCCGACGCTGCGCGTGCGCGTCTCGAACGGCGCCCACCGCACCTTGACACCGACGCGGACCGCAGGACGACCTTCCACCACGACGTCCTGGGCGACCCGACGGGCCAGCGCCGCGACCTCGGCACGGACGGCGTCCCAGTCGGTCAGGTTCCGTTGAAAGGTCGTCTCCCGGCTGCGTGACTTGGCGACGTAGGGGCCAGCCGCGACAGGGGTGCGGTCCTCCCCACGGGCGAGCCGACGTAACCACGGACCCATCGTGGGTCCGAATCGCCGTGCGAGCTCGCCGACGTCGCTCGCGGCGAGGTCGGCCACTGTCCGAATGCCGAGCGCCGCGAGCTTACGCGCGGTCTTGTCGCCGACGCCCCACAACGCGTGTGTGGGACGGCGACCCATGACCGGCCACCAGGTGGCCTCGGTGAGCCGGAACACCCCTCCCGGCTTGGCGAAACCAGTCGCCAGCTTGGCGCGCAACTTGTTGTCACCGATGCCGACCGAGCAGGTGAGCGCCGTACGCGCGAGCACCGCGTGCTGGATACGCTGGGCGAGGTCCTCCGGGTCGGCGACCGCCACGTCGAGGAAGGCCTCGTCCCAGCCCACCACCTCGACGACCGCGGGAAAAGTCCGCAGCGTCTCCATCACCTGAACGGAGACCGCTTCGTACGCGGGCGGATCCGTGGGCAGGAAGACGGCGTGCGGGCAGCGACGAGCGGCGGTTCGCAACGGCATGCCGGAGCGGACACCGAACGCGCGGGCCTCGTAGGAGGCCGTGGCGACGACACCGCGCTGGGTCGGATCCCCGGTTCCTCCGACGACGACCGGTTTGCCCACGAGCTCAGGCCGCCGCAGCCTCTCGACGGCGGCGATGAACTCGTCAAGGTCGACGTGCAGGACCCACCGAGGCGCGCCCACACGGCCAGTGTTCCCCTCCGAGGCCCACGCCCGGCCGATCTCGATCGGCCTCGGGCGGAGCTGGGGCGAGCCTCACAAACCGCGTGGTCGCGGAGCTCACCAAACGAGGCGCCTCACCCGGAACGAGCGTGTGCGGCGACCGCTTCCGCGACGGGTGTCTCGCCCTTGACCAGCTCGAGAACCACACGCGTCACCGCCGGTGTGTCCAGCAGCGCGAGGAGGACGTCGGCCACGTCGTCCCGACTGATCTCCGAACGGTCGACTCGAGGGGCGAGCCGAACCCGGCCCGTACCCGGATCGTTGGTGAGCCGACCCGGTCGCACGATGACCCAGTCGAGGTCGCGACGACGAAGGTCCTCCTCCGCGGCGAGCTTGGCACGTAGGTAGGCGACGAACACCTCGTCGACACCCTCGGGCCGGCCGCCGTCACGGACCTGCTCGACACCCATCGAGGACACCTGCAGGAAGCGCCGCACACCAGCTCGTTCTGCGGCGGCCGCGAACAGGACGGCCGCGGCGCGGTCCACCGTCTCCTTGCGAGCGGCGCCACTGCCGGGCCCGGCGCCGGCCGCGAACACAGCAGCGTCGGCACCCTCGAGGACGTCCGCGACCTGCTCGACAGTGGCCTTCTCCAGGTCCACGACGACCGGCGTCATCCCCGCCTCGGACAGGTCCGACGCCTGGTCGGGATTACGGATGATGCCGACGGCCTCGTCTCCCCGCTGGGCGAGGCGACGGCCCAGACGCATCGCCACCTTGCCATGTCCGCCCGCCACGACGACGCGCACGACGCGACTCCCTTCGCTTCTCGGCGGCCCATGAACACCGCTGGGGTACGCACGCCCGCTGGCGTTCGCGCCAAACGGTGTGCAGGAGCGCGGGGAGCCGACACCGGGTCGACTCCCCGCGTCCTCGGACTCAGCTACAACCGCTGGTGTTTCCGCATCCCTCGCAGACGAAGCAGCTGCCCGCCGGCCGCATCTTCGTGCCGCAGGTGAAGCACAGCGGTGCGTCGGCCACCGTGCCCTGGATCGCCTCGACGAGCTCGGTGGAGGTGTGCGCCTGCGTCGGCGCCGGCCTCGCCTCGGCCGTGGCCTTCTGCGTGTCAGTGGGAGCCGACGTGAGCGACGCGGCGTCACCGGCGTCGTCCACCGACTCCGGAACCGGCTCGTACGACCCGGTCTCCAGCTGACGACGGCGCTCCTCGGCGGAGAAGATGCCCAAGGCCGCCCGCTTCTCGAACGGCAGGTAGTCCAGCGCCAGCCGACGGAAGATGTAGTCCATGATCGACTGCGCCATCCGGATGTCCGGGTCGTCGGTCATGCCGGCCGGCTCGAACCGCAGGTTGGTGAACTTCTCGACGTACTTCTCCAGCGGCACGCCGTACTGCAAAGCGATCGAGACCGCGATGGAGAAGGCGTCCATCACGCCTGCGAGCGTGGACCCCTGCTTGCCGAGCTTGAGGAAGACCTCACCAAGGCCGTCGTCGGGGTACAGGCCCGCGGTCATGTATCCCTCGGCGCCGCCCACCGTGAACGACGTCGTGCGAGACGGCCGCGACTTGGGCAGCCGCCGCCGGGTCGGCCGGTACTCGACGACGACCTCCTTCTCCTTCGGCTGCTCGGCCTTCTTCGCCTTCGCGTTCGACAAGGGCTGGCCGACCTTGCAGTTGTCGCGGTAGATGGCCAGCGCCTTCAAGCCGAGCTTCCAACCCTGGAAGTAGATCTCCTCGATGTCCTCGACCGTCGCCGACTCCGGCATGTTGACCGTCTTGGAGATCGCGCCGGAGACGAACGGCTGCACCGCCGCCATCATCTTGACGTGACCCATCGGCTTGATGGCCCGGGTCCCCATGGCGCAGTCGAACACCTCGTAGTGCTCGGGCTTGAGCCCTGGCGCGTCGACGACATGGCCGTGCTCGGCGATGTAGTCGACGATCGCCTCGATCTGCTCGGGCTGGTAGCCGAGGGTCTTCAGCGCGCGAGGCACGGTGGTGTTGACGATCTGCATCGAGCCGCCACCGACCAGCTTCTTGAACTTCACCAGTGCGAGGTCCGGCTCGATCCCCGTGGTGTCGCAGTCCATCGCCAAGCCGATCGTGCCGGTCGGGGCGATGACGCTGGCCTGGGAGTTGCGGTAGCCGTGCTTCTCCCCCAGCTTGATCGCGGCATCCCAGGCCTGCGTCGCGGCCCGCAGGATCTCCCGATCCATCGGGCCGACCGAGCGGACGGCGTCGTTCGCGGCAGCGTGCTTGCGGATGATCCGCTTGTGCGCCTCGGCGTTGCGCGCGTAGCCGTCGTAGGGACCGACGATGGCGGCGAGCTCCGCTGACCGCTTGTAGGCGGTGCCCGTCATGAGCGAGGTGATCGCTGCAGCAAGAGCTCGACCTCCGTCGGAGTCGTACCCGTGGCCGGTCGCCATGAGCAGCGCGCCGAGGTTGGCGTAGCCGATGCCGAGCTGCCGGTAGGCGCGGGTCGTCTCAGCGATCGCCTCCGTCGGGAAGTCGGCGAAGCAGATCGAGATGTCCATTGCCGTGATGATCAGCTCGACGGCCTTGGTGAAGGACTCGATGTCGAACCGACCATCGTCGGTGAGGAACTTGAGCAGGTTGAGGCTGGCGAGGTTGCACGAGGAGTTGTCCAGGTGCATGTACTCGCTGCACGGGTTGGAGGCCGTGATCCGGCCAGACTCCGGGCAGGTGTGCCAGTCGTTGATGGTGTCGTCGTACTGCAGGCCCGGGTCGGCGCACGCCCACGCCGCCTCGGCGATCTTGCGGAACAGCTTCCGCGCGTCGACCTTCCGGACGACCTCGCCGGTCAGCCGCGCCCGCAGCCCGAACATGCCGCCGTTCTCCACGGCGCGCATGAACTCGTCGGTGACGCGAACGGAGTTGTTGGCGTTCTGGTACTGCACCGAGACGATGTCCTTGCCGCCGAGGTCCATGTCGAACCCGGCGTCACGCAGCACGCGGATCTTCTCCTCCTCGCGCGCCTTCGTCTCGATGAACTCCTCGATGTCGGGGTGGTCGACGTCCAGGATCACCATCTTGGCGGCGCGCCTGGTGGCCCCACCGGACTTGATCGTCCCAGCGGAGGCGTCAGCGCCACGCATGAACGACACCGGCCCGGACGCGGTGCCACCGGAGGAGAGCAGCTCGCAGCTCGCCCGAATCCGCGAGAGGTTGACCCCGGCACCGGAGCCGCCTTTGAAGATCAGCCCTTCTTCCTTGTACCAGTTGAGGATCGACTCCATCGAGTCCTCGACCGACAGGATGAAGCAGGCGGACACCTGCTGCGGCGCCGAGGTCCCGACGTTGAACCACACCGGGCTGTTGAAGCTGAAGTACTGGTGCAACAGCATCCAGGTCAGCTCGTGCTCGAAGATCTCGGCGTCCTCCGGCGTGGCGAAGTAGCCGTGCTCCTCCCCCGCCGCTCGGTAGGTCTTCACCACACGGTCGATGAGCTGCTTGAGGCTGTACTCGCGGTCAGGGCTGCCGACGGCGCCGCGGAAGTACTTGGTGGTGACGATCGTCGAGGCGTTCACCGACCAGAAGTCGGGGAACTCCACGCCCTGCTGGCTGAAGACGGTCTCCCCGGTCTTCCAGTTCGTCTGGACGACGTCCCGCCGCTCCCACGTGACCTCGTCGTACGGGTGGACGCCGGGAGTCGTGAAGACGCGACTGATCTTGAGCCCTTTGCGCGAGCGCCCCTTCGCACCCCCGCGTGCGGGGCCACTCACCGTCTCCGTCATGGTTTCTTCTCCTTGCACTCTCGCTGGGCCTTCCCCTCGGACTGCCCGGTGGATGGGAATGACCGCCCCAGCCCGGACGCTTCCCCACGGCGGGCCGGGCGCGGTGTGTGGTGTTGTCGACGAGGGCGCGGCCTGAGGCGCCCGTCACTCACTCCTGGCGGATCGACTCCCGAGCCTGCTCCGGCTCGGGCACGGTCTCGTCACGCTCCGCGCGCAGCAGAGCGATCTCGGTCTCGAAGTCGGCCAGGCTGGCGAAACCTCGGTAGACGCTGGCGAACCGCATGTACGCCACTTCGTCGAGCTCGCGGAGCGGGCCGAGGATGGCCAGGCCCACCTCGTGCGAGGGGACCTCGGCCGACCCGCTCGCCCTGATCTCTTCTTCGACCCGTTGACCGAGCCGGGCGAGGGCGTCCTCGCTGACCGGCCGGCCCTTGCACGCCTTCCGGACGCCGGCGATCACCTTCTCGCGGCTGAACGGCTCGGTGACGCCCGAGCGCTTCACCACCGCGAGGGTGACCTGCTCGACAGTCGTGAACCGCCGCTCGCACTCCGGACACTGACGGCGGCGTCGGATGGCTGTGCCGTCGTCGGTCGTACGGCTGTCGACAACCCGACTGTCGGGGAACCGGCAGAAGGGACAGTGCATGGAGCGGGCCTTCCCACAAGCTTCGACGTCACGGTGGCAGCGCCGTGCAGCCGCAAGCGCCTCCACCACCGGCCCGCGGCCAGGTCTCCCGAGCACGCCACGTAGCGACCCCACGGAGATTCCGTGACCGCGAAAGCACAACTTGTGGAGGACTTACGGCTGTGTAACTACCAGATGTTGGGGTCAACGCTACGTCGGCGACGGGCGGCACGCAAGCGTGGACAGGCGCGTCGACTCGGGCGATTCGGCGTCATGCCTGGTCAGCTCGCACAAGCTCACCGCATGACACGAATGCCCTCGGCGTGTCGCGCTGACACCTGCCGTCCGCCACGAGCAGGAGCCGCGTTCGGGGGAGGCGTCAGGTGTCGACACGCTCGCCTGGCCGGGCGTCAGCGAGCGCGGCCGTACCGCTCGCGAACGCCTTCCCGCTGCCGACCAGCAGCTTTCGGACCAACCGGGCCATGCCCAAGGTCCGGCCCCACACCGCGTCACCGAGCAAGGCGACACGGCCTCGCCACGCCGTCGGTACACGGACTCGGCTGATCGAGGCGGAGCACAGCTCCTCGACGTCGCGCAAGCCCTCGAGCAGCGTGGGCACGTGCCGTCACGCCCGCCTAGTCGACGACCACGGCGAGGCCGCACAACACCGTCCCGACCAGCACGAGGCTGAGGACCGGACCGCCGAGCATCGTCAACGCGAGGGTGGCCGCCACGGTCACCACAGTGACGGCCAACCGACCCCGGCGGGTCAGCCGGACACCGGCACGATCACGATCACGGCGCCGACGCACCATGGGGTCACCCGGAGCGAACCCTCGGCAGCTCGGAACCCTGGCGGGTCGAGGTCGCCGGCGCCTCCGCGTCTTGGCGAGCGTGCGCCCTGGCGGTGAGCGAAACGTGGTGCTCGCTCCGACGAGATGTGTCACCTCTGGCCGGTACGTCCCGGTGTCCGCGGTCCCTGGCGAGCGGTTCGCTGCCGCGCGTGGCCGCTCGACCCCGACGCGCCGAGCGCGGTAGTCCTCCAGGTAGATGACCGGTGCACTGCTCATTCGACACCCTCCACGGACGAGCGGAGTCGCGAGCCACGTCGAACGGTTGTTCGATGGACCGCTCCATGAGTTCTACACCAGACCGCCGACACACGCCACCGGTCGTCGAACCTCCGTTCGATGCCACGCCCAGTCTGTGGCAAGATCGTCTTCGCTCGCGACGACACGCGGTCGAACACGCGTTTGGACGTGGATGACCAAAGGCTTACGCTCGTGTGCGAGGCGCTCCCGGCGGAGCGTGGACCCACCGGCCCTGCCCACGACAAGGAGATCGCCGTCATGTCGAGGCGGAAGAATGGCGACCGCACCACCTCCACCGCGGGTGCTCGGGAACTCTCGGACGGCCCGCCCGACGCAGCGGGTCTCACGCCCCGGCAGCGGCGGATCCTCGAGGTCATCCGCGAGACGGTCCAGCAGCGCGGCTATCCGCCCGCCATGCGGGAGATCGGCGAGCTCGTGGGCCTGACCTCCTCCTCGTCGGTGGCACACCAGCTGCGGGTCTTGGAGAACAAGGGGTTCATCCGTCGTGACCCCAACCGGCCGCGAGCACTGGAGGTGTTGGTGTCACCGCCGGAACGGCGGTCGGTCTCGAGCGTCACCGTCACCGCCATCGACGAGACCGGCAGCGGCGACGCCCATCCCACGCCCGCGCTCGTCCCGGTGGTCGGCCGCATCGCCGCGGGCGGCCCGATCCTCGCCGAGGAGTCCATCGAGGACGTCATGCCCCTGCCCCGCCAACTCGTCGGCGAGGGCGAGCTGTTCATGCTCAAGGTCAAGGGCGACTCGATGGTGGAGGCCGCGATCTGTGACGGCGACTGGGTGGTCGTCCGCAAGCAGCCCACGGCCGAGTCCGGGGAGATCGTCTCCGCGATGATCGACGGTGAGGCGACCGTCAAGACCTACCGTTACCGCGACGGCAAAGTGTGGCTCGTCCCGCACAACCCAGCTTACGAACCCATCCCTGGAGACAACGCGGTCATCCTCGGTAAGGTCGTCGCCGTTCTACGTCGTGTCTGACCCGACGCGAGACCACGAAGCGACGACGACCAGGAGCGGGATGGTCAACCTCACGGCACATACCTCGTCCGGAGACGAGCCCGAGTCGAGCGACGGCGCCCTGGCGCGCGGCCGTGACGACGTTCCCCCACCGAAGGCCCCATTGGCGCCCAACGAGGGCAAGAGCCTCATGGTGGAGGTGGAAGGAGCCTACTGGGCGCGGATTCCCATCCGTACCGACTTGTTCCGCCGGGGCGACGACCTCGTCGACAAGGTGGCCGCCTACGTGACCAAGACGGTCGCGCTCATGGCGTCCGACGCCTCGTTCACGGGCGCTTTCCTCGAGCCGTGGTACGTCGTGGTGAGCGAGAAGATCGTCGCGATCAGCCAGGGACGGTCCTACTTCACCTGGGAGATCAACCCCGGTCGAGCCGCCCGGCTGCTTTCCAAGATGGTCCGGCGGACCCCCTACGGCATCGGGCTCGGGAGCCCGTGGACGATGCAGCTCGCCATCAACGAGGCCGGCCTGCCGCGTATCCTCCTCGCGGCTGCCGCGAGCGTGGTCGGCAAGATGCTGGGTCGGCGCGGCTGGTTCTACGTCGTCGCCGGCCACCGCGTGAACGCGATCGACGGTCCCACGCCGTACTCGGCGTTCCCGTCCAACGTCTCGGCCAAGCTCCCACCGGCCGAGCCCGACAAGGTGGCGGCTCGCATCACCCAGGCCCTACGGTCCCAGCTCGACGGCGACGCGGCCCGGACGTTGAGCGGCACGGTGATCATCGACTCCAACGACCTCGGCCGCGAGGTACTCGGCCACGACAGCGACCGGCTCCCCCGCTTCTTCTGCGAGCTGTTCCGGGACAACCCCTTCGGACAGGGACGTCAGCAGACCCCCATCGCGGTCTGCGTCCGCATGCCGTCGTAGGGACCGTCGTCAGGGGACGGACGCCTCGCGCGCCGCGCTCAACCGGCGCAGCGCCGCGACGACGACGTCGTGGTCGAGAGTCGACCACATGGGTGGGAGCGACGCACGCAGGTATCCGCCGTAGCGCGCGGTGGCCAGTCGAGGGTCGAGCACCGCGACCACCCCACGGTCGGTGGAGCGCCGGATCAGTCGACCGACGCCCTGCGCCAACAGCAGGGCGGCGTGGGTGGCGGCCACCGCCATGAACCCGTTCCCGCCCGCCTCGTCGACCGCCTTCTGGCGCGCCGAGAGCAGAGGATCGTCGGGGCGCGGGAACGGGATCCGGTCGATGACCACGAGCTGGCAGGTGTCGCCGGGCACGTCCAGCCCTTGCCACAGCGACAAGGTGCCGAACAACGAGGTCGCCGGCTCGGCGGCGAACCGTTGGTGCAGCTCCGCGAGCTGACCGTCTCCCTGGCACAACACCTCGTACCCCAGCCGCTCGCGGACCGCGGCGGCCGCCTCCTCGGCAGCCCGGCGCGAGGAGAACAAGCCGAGCGTCGCCCCACCAGCCGCTTCCACCAGGCTGGTCAGCTCATCCAGCGCCTGGGGCGAGATGCCCGCACGACCGGGTGGCGGCAGGCGGCGTGCGATGTAAAGGATCGCCTGGCGGGCGTAGTCGAACGGCGACCCCACGTCGAGGGCCCGCCACGGCAACGTCTCCACCACGTCGGTACCTGCTTGGCCGGCGCCGGCCCGGCCAGGGCTCGCCTGCTCGGCGTCGGACTTCCCCTCGGCGAGGTCGCCTCCAGTCGCCTCGCCCCCGCCTTGCTCCCGACGGTCCGTCGAGGCGTCGGCGTGAGGTCGCTCGGCCCCGGTCGACGCCCCTTCGGTGCCCTTCGCGTCGTGTTCGGCCTCGCTGACCCGCTCCACTGAGCGCAGCCCGACCGACCGGGCGACGGCCAGGAAGTCGCCACCGAGCTTCAACGTCGCCGAGGTGAAGATGCAGGTGTGCTGGGCCAGCAGCCGCTCCCGCAACAGCCCAGCTACCGACAGCGGAGCGACGCGGAGCTCGCGACCACCGCGTTCCCGCTCCTCGACCCACACCACGTCGACCGCCGCCATCTGGGCGACGCGCTCCGCGACCTCGCGCACCTGCTCGACCCAGGCGCGTGCCTGGCGGCGCGAAGCCTCGACGTCGTCCTCCTGCTTGTCGCTCGGGAACGCCGACCACGCGGCGCGGGCGGCATCCCGCACCTGCGCCACCGCCGCCGCGAGCTCCCCGGTCAGGGCCTCCAACCGACCCACCGGGGCGTTCGACAGCGCGGTTCGCAGGGCGTGCCCGGCGTCCTCGAGCGGGTCCGCCTCCCCGCCGACGCAGAAGGCGCGGGCGCGGCGTGCCGCGCGCTCCACCATCCCCGGGGACAGCTCGGCCGACGCGGCGCCGGTCACCCGCGCCGCCAGCTCGTGCGCCTCGTCGATGACCACGACGTCGTGGTCGGGCAGCACCGGGACGTTCTCCAGCGCGTTGATCGCCAGCAGCGCGTGGTTGGTGACGATCACGTCGGCGGCCATGGCGCGCTCGCGAGCCCGCTCGGCGAAGCACTCCTCCCCGTACGGGCACCGTTGAGCGCCGAGACACTCCCGCGACGACACCGAGACCTGCGCCCACGCGCGGTCCTGGTGGGTGGGTGCGGCGTCGCGGTCACCGTCGCCGTCGACCTCCGCCTGCTGCTCCGCCCAGGTCCGCAGAGCGAGCACCTGCCTGCCGACCGGGCCCGTCGGGACCGCCTCGAGGAGGGCACCCTGCTCGTCCGGTACACCGTCGCGAACCCGGTGCAGGCACGCGTAGTTGTGCCGGCCCTTGAGGATGGCGTAGGTCGGTCGATGGCCCAGCCGCTTCTCGACGGCGGCCACCAGCCGAGGAAGGTCGCGGCTGACCAGCTGGGCTTGGAGCGCGAGCGTCGCGGTCGCCACGACGACGGGGCGGCCACTTCCCCGCGACCGCAGCAACGACGGCACCAGGTACGCGAGCGACTTGCCGGTTCCCGTGCCCGCTTGCACCAGCAGGTGCTCACCCCGCTCCATCGCGCGGGCGACGGCCTCGGCCATGGCCACCTGACCGGGACGCTCCCGCCCGCCCAAGGCGGCCACCGCGTCACCCAGCAGCTCACGGACACGAGGGTCGGGTCGATACCCGGCGGGCGCTGTCTGGGCCATTCCGGGAGGCTATCCGGTGCCCGCCAACGCCGGCGCCGCGCCACCACGACATCGCGCATTCCTCTCGTCCAGGCGGACCCTCGGAAGCAGGGACGGCCCGGCGAGACAGACCGCCCCGGAGATGCCACTGCCCCGGAGATGCCACTGCCCCGGAGATACCCCCGCCCCAGGAATGCCACCGCCCTGGGGATGCCACCGGCCTGGGAATGTGGTGGGATCCTCCTCATGACCTACGACGCTGTCCCGCTCATTCCGCGCGAGGTCTTGTTCGGAAACCCCACGTACGCCAACCCGACCGTCTCACCGGACGGTCGTTGGCTGGGCTTCCTCGCGCCCGACGAGGGTGTCCTCAACGTCTGGGTCGGACCGGCCGACAACCACGCGCAGGCGGTCCCGGTAACCCACGACCGTGGTCGCGGCATCCGCGCGTACGGGTTCTGCCACGACGACCGCACCCTGTTCTACTTGCAGGACCGGGACGGCGACGAGAACTGGCGGCTGCACCTGCTGGACCTGCAGACCGGCGAGGAGCGGTGCGTCACCCCCTTCGAGGACGTCCAGGTGCGGATCCTCGGGCACAACCGGTGGAACCCCACCACGATGCTCCTCGCGATCAACAAGGATCAGCCGGAGCTCCACGACGTCTACAGCCTCGACCTCACGACCGGGGCCTTGGAGAAGGTGCTCGACAACCCCGGGTACGTCGGCTGGATGGTCGACACCGACTTGACCGTCCAAGGCGCGGTGTCGGTGACCGAGGAAGGCGGCGCGGTCTTCTTCCTCGTCGACGAGGACGGGGAGTTCCGTCCCTGGCTCAGCGTGCCGCCGGAGGACGCCAACACGACGAGCCCGGTGGGGTTCTCCCGGGACGGCACGACGGCCTACCTCGTGTCGTCCTTGGGGGCGAACGCCGCGCGTCTCGTCGCAGTCGACCTCGCGACCGGCGAGGAGACCGTGCTCGCCGAGGACCCGGCCTACGACGTCGGCGGAGTCGAGTTCCACCCGGAGACCCGGCGGCCGCAGGCCGTCATCTTCGACAAGGACCGTGAGGTCTGGTCCTATCTGGACGAGGACTACGGCCGAGCGGTCGAGGAGCTGCGGGACGCGTTGGGCATCGACGGCGAGCTCAGCATCAACCGGGCGGAGCGTACCGACCGGGTCTGGCTGGTGTCCGTCACCCCCTCCGACGGGCCAGTCCGCTACTACCTCTACGACCGGTCGACGAAGGCGCTCCGGTTCCTCTTCTCCCACAAGCCGGACCTCGCCGGCTACGTGCTCGCCCCCATGGAGCCGTTCACCTTCACCGCGCGGGACGGGTTGGAGATCCACGGCTACATCACCGTCCCACCGGAGGTGGAACGCCGGAACCTGCCCGCCGTCCTCAACGTGCACGGCGGACCGTGGGCACGCGACACGTGGGGCTACCACCCCGAGGCCCAGTGGCTGGCCAACCGAGGGTACGTCTGCGTCCAGGTCAACTACCGTGGCTCCACCGGCTACGGCAAGGCCTTCGGCAACGCCGGGGACAAGCAGTGGGGCCGGGCCATGCACACCGACCTGCTGGACGCCGTCGACCACCTGGCGCGCCAGGGTCTCATCGACCGGACGCGGGTGGGGATCATGGGCGGCTCCTACGGCGGCTACGCGGCCCTGGCCGGCGCCGCCTTCACGCCGGAGGTGTTCCGGTGCGCCGTCGACCTGTGCGGGCCCTCCAACCTCCTCACCCTGATCGAGTCCATCCCGCCGTACTGGAAGCCGGTGGTCTCGATGATGTACGCCAAGGTGGGCAACCCGGCGACCGAGAAGGACATGCTCTGGGAGCGATCACCGCTCTCGAAGATCGACAACATCCGCATCCCGGTCCTGGTCGCGCAGGGCGCCAATGACCCCAGGGTCAAGCAGGCCGAGGCCGAGCAGATCGTGACCGCGTTGAAGGAGAAGGGCCTGCCGCACCAGTACCTCCTCTTTCCCGACGAGGGACACGGCCTGGCCAAACCGGAGAACCGCGAGACCTACTACGCCGCCGCCGAGCGGTTCCTCGCCGAGCACCTCGGCGGGCGCTCGGAGTAGGCCGGCCGCCCGACTCGGCTGGTCGTGGGGCCACCGGCAGATCTCGCCTGTCGGGCTGGTCGGCCTTGCCCGCATCGGGCATGGTGGACTCATGGCCTCTGCGTACTATCGCCCGCCCCAGCGCGCCGTTCGCGCTGCCGATTCCGGTACGTCGGGTCTGAAAGTCCTCGGGTACCTCGTCGGTCTCATGTGGGTCAGCGAGGTCGTCGACACCCTCCTGGGGAACCGACTGGACCTGTATGGCATCCAGGCCCGCGACTCCGACGGTCTGCTCGGGATCGTCACCGCGCCGTTCCTGCACGCCGGCTTCGGACACCTGATGTCCAACACCGTGCCGCTGCTCATGCTGGGCGCGATCATCGCGGCCGCCGGCGCCGCGCGGTTGCTCGCGGTCACGGCGATCGTCGCGGTGGTGAGCGGGCTGGGCACGTGGCTCCTGTCGCCGCCGGCGACGATCACCGTCGGCGCGAGCGGATTGGTGTTCGGCTACGCCACGTACCTGATGGTGCGCGGGGTCTTCAACCGCAGCCTGGGTCAGCTGCTCATCGGTGTGCTCGTGACGCTCGTCTGGGGCGGTGCCCTCCTGGGTGGGCTGCTGCCTCAGCCGGGCATCTCCTGGCAGGGGCACCTCTTCGGCGCGGTTGGCGGCATCGTCGCCGCCTGGCTGCTGGGCGGCACCCAACGCCGGACGACACGCACGGACATCGCCGTCTGAGGTACGACAGCCAGCAGAGACGTCAGGCGGTCTCGCGACCGGTGGGTGTCCGTGCGCCGCACACCCGGTGAGGCGCTCACGGCCAGCGCCCTCGCTCAGGCCAACGCGTAGCCGTCCAGCATCGCCGCGAGCCCGGGGTCGACGCGTGCCCGCAAGCGGGTGCCGGTGTCCGTGTGCTCGATCTCCAAGACCTCACCGTGTTCGTGGACCCGGGAGACGAGGTCGCCGCGTGTGTAGGGCACCAGCGCGCTGACCTCCACCGCGGGCCGCGGGAGCTCGGCCGCGATCATCTCGAGCAGCTCCGGGAGGCCTTGGCCGGTTCGCGCCGAGACGACGACGGAGCGTGGTTCGAGCGTCCGTAGCCGGGCGAGCTCCACCGGATCGGCGATGTCCGCCTTGTTGATCGCGACGATCTCGGGAAGGTCACCCGCACCGGTCTCGGCGAGCACCTCGCGCACGGCGCGAATCTGACCCTCGGGATCCGGGTGGGACCCGTCGACCACGTGCAGCACGAGGTCGGCCTCGGAGACCTCCTCCAACGTCGACCGGAACGCCTCGACCAACTGGTGCGGGAGGTGGCGGACGAATCCGACCGTGTCCGTGAGGGTGAACGTACGACCGTCCGGCGTCGTCGCGCGACGAGTGGTCGGATCCAAGGTCGCGAACAACGCGTCCTCGACCAACACGCCGGCACCGGTGAGCCGGTTGAGCAACGACGACTTGCCGGCGTTGGTGTAGCCCGCGATCGCCACCGACGGTACGGCGTTGCGACGCCGCTGAAGGCGCTTGGTCTCTCGATTGGCGCGGAGCTCGGCGATCTCGCGACGCAACTTCGCCATGCGAGCGCGGATGCGACGACGGTCGATCTCGAGCTTGGTCTCACCTGGGCCACGCAGACCGACGCCACCCGTGGCACCGCCGGCACGTCCACCCGTCTGGCGGGACAGGGACCCACCCCATCCACGCAGCCTGGGCAGGAAGTAGGTCAGCTGAGCCAGCTCGACCTGCGCCTTGCCTTCCTTGCTCTTGGCGTGCTGAGCGAAGATGTCGAGGATGAGGGCGGTCCGGTCGATGACCTTGACCTTGATCCGCTCCTCGAGGTTGCGCAACTGCGCGGGACTGAGCTCGCCGTCGCAGATCACGGTGTCGGCACCGGTCGCGACGACGGTCTCACGCAGCTCCTCGACCTTGCCTCGACCGATGTAGGTCGCCTGGTCGGGCCGGGCGCGCCGCTGGATGAGCCCTTCCAGCACCTGCGCACCCGCCGTCTCGGCGAGCAGCTTCAGTTCACGCAGGGAGTTCTCGGCGTCCTCCGCGCTCCCGCTGGTCCAGACACCGACGAGGACGACCCGCTCGAGCCGGAGCTGTCGGTACTCGACCTCGCTGATATCGGTGAGGTCGGTGGAGAATCCCGGCACCCGGCGCAGCGCCTGACGGTCCTCCAGATCGAGCTCCCCCGTCGCGGGCTCGTCCTCAGGGGGGACGAAGGTCAGCCGGATGTCGACGTCTCGCGTGTCGGTCGCCAACGACTCAGCCTGGTTCTCGTGTCGACGTGTCATACAACTCCAGTCAACACCACGGCGCGTCCGTGGCTTCCCCATCGTGGCATGCCTCCGACGCCTTCCGCACCCGGAAATCGCCCTGCCATGCCCGGGAAGAGCGTCGCGATCCGGCACTGGCCACGCGCCGCAGAGGTCCGCACTCGTCTGTCCGATACCTGCCGTTCGAGTGGGATGGAGGGAAACCTCGCCGGTGCCTTCGTACAGTCAACCGCGGGACGGCCGCCGGCCGAACAAGGTGAACAGGACCCGAGCGAGTAGAGGAGCCATGTCCGCGACCCCCTCACCCGAGAACCCGCTGCCCGCCACGACCCCGCCGTGGGCGGATTCTGACGGCCTGCGCATCACGCGCGTCCGGAGCATCCTGACCGCCCCGGAGAACATCACCCTCGTCGTGGTACGGATCGACACGTCCGAGCCGGGCCTGTACGGGCTGGGCTGCGCGACGTTCACCCAGCGGGCTCGCGCGGTGGCCGAGGCGATCGACTCCTACCTCGCCCCCCAGCTGGTCGGGCGCGACCCCGCGGACATCACCGACATCACGTCCTCGCTCCTGGTGAGCTCGTACTGGCGGTTCGGCCCTGTCCTCAACAACGCGTTGTCCGGCGTCGACATGGCGCTGTGGGACATCAAGGGGAAGCAGGCCGGCCTCCCGGTGTGGCAGCTCCTGGGCGGAAGGTGTCGCACCGCCGTACCGGTGTACGCACACGCGTCCGGTCGGAACGCCGTCGAGGTGGAGGACAACGTCCGGCGGTTCCTGGAGGCCGGCTATCGCTACGTCCGCTGCCAGGTCGCGGTGCCGGGAGCCACGACCTATGGCGCGCTATCGACGCCGAACGAGCGACGGGCGACCCCGGGGAGCCTCTCGGGTCGCAACGTGCGAGGCCTCGCGCCGTGGGACCCCGACGCGTATCTCAGGGTGGTACCTGCGCTCTTCGCCCACTTGCGTGAGCGGTTAGGACCGGACGTGCACCTCCTCCACGACGTGCACGAGCGTCTCCATCCCACGCAAGCCGTCCGGCTGGCGAAGGAGCTGGAGCCGTTCCACCTGTTCTTCCTCGAGGACCTTCTCGCGCCCGAGGACCTGGGGTGGCTTCCGACGATCCGTGCCCAGACCGCGACGCCGCTGGCCATCGGAGAGCTGTTCACCAATCCCGCTGAGTACGTCCCGCTCGTCAAGGATCGGTTGATCGACTTCATCCGCTGCCACATCTCGGCGATCGGAGGGCTGACGCCGGCGTGGCGGTTGGCGTCGGCGGCCGAGCTGTTCGGCGTTCGGACCGCCTGGCATGGTCCCGGCGACGTGTCACCGGTGGGCCACGCGGCGAACCTCGCCCTCGACATCGCCGCGCCGAACTTCGGCATTCAAGAGCAGCACGTCTTCAACGACGCGGCGATGGAGGTCTTCCCTGGCTGCCCGCAGGTGCGAGACGGTCACCTGTGGCCCAGCGACGCACCAGGGTTGGGCGTGGACATCGACGAGAAGCTGGCCGCGAAGTTCCCGCCCGTCGATCCACTCGTCAACGACACCTGGACGCGTACCCGGCTCCCGGACGGCACCGTGCAACGTCCCTGAGTCGCAGGCCTTCGTCCGGTCAGCGGCGCTGGTCGGGATAGCTGATCGACCGCAGCAGCACCGCGGTGCGGGCCACGGCCGACCGCCGGGCGAGCGACATGGCCCGGCGGGCTCGGAGCTGGCGCAGGAGCACGCGGCGCCGCTCGTGCCACTCCGGGTCGGTCGCTGCCTGTCGCGGAAGGGGAAGCTCGACCGCCGTCTGCGGCGCGTCGGCGCTCCGACGGGGTGGGGGGACTGGCGGCACCGACATGCTCTCGACTCTAGCCTGACGCTCCGTCATAGCACCTCGGTCTGACGTCGCGAGCCTCCTCCGCCGAACGGAGGAGGCTCGCCTCAGGGAACCCTGACGCTGGTCGACACCTCTTGATCGGGGATTCGGCCCGCAGGCGGACACCGCGACGGCATCCTGCCCACTCCGCGGCCTGCCGATCGCATGATCCGCGTCACGTCGCGGAGGCAGGTGCACACCGCCGAGCGCGTGAGCCACGTGGCCGGGCCGCGGCGTCGACGGCTGGCGACTCACTCGTGGTTCACGCAGACCGCGTCGCGCAAGCGGCTCGCGTCACCCGGTGCCAGCACGTCGAGATCGAGGGCCGACGTGAGGATGCACAACATGCCGCGCCCCAGGAAGGTCCGCGCGGCCTCGTCGTCCACGCCAGCGACCCGACGAACCAGATCGAACAGGCGCCGCATTCGGTCCCGGACGACCGCGCGAACCTCCTCGTCTCCGGACGCGGCGAAGCACTGCAAGTGGAACCGCAGCAGGTAGGGGTTGGTGGCGAGCAAGTCGTCGTAAGCCTGCCCGATCGCGCACAGCCGGTCCTCCCGCGGCACCTCGCGCGCTCGCTCCTGGAAGAGCTCCTCCAGCTGGTCGAAGCTGCGGTGCACGGCGGCAAGGAACAGTCCCTTCTTGGAGCCGAAGAGGGAGAACGCGTACGGCTGGGTGATCCCGACGGTGTTCGTGATGCTGCTCACCGCCGTTCCATGCAACCCAAACGCCGCGAATGCCTCGATCGCCGCGGTGATGAGGGCCTCCCGGCGCTCGTCGGAGGTCGATCTCTGCGGCGTCCTCGTCGATCGGGTCGGCGCTGATGAGACCTGTGCCGGCGTCGATGGGGTGGGTGTCGCTCGGGTCGTCATGGGCCTCGCTCGCGGGTCTCTGTCGGTCGGTTGACATCTTAGTGAGTGGACGCTAACTTCCCCAGCCGCAATGTAGTTAGCAGTCACTAATAACTTCGGAGGACTCCGTGCACGACGTTGTTCGTCGCGGCTGGTGGACCGTGGCGGTGGTGTCCGTGACGACGTTCATGGCGGCGCTGGACAACTTGATCGTCACGGTCGCGCTCCCGGTCATCCGGACCGAGCTCGACGCGTCCCTCGAGTCACTGGAATGGACGGTCAACGCCTACACCCTGGCGTTCGGCGTCTCGCTGATCCCGGCCGCGGCCCTGGCCGAACGCTTCGGTCGCCGACGCTTCTTCCTCGCCGGGCTCGCGCTCTTCACTCTCGCGTCCGCCTGGGCCGGCCTCGCCTCGTCCCCCGCCACCCTCGTCGCGGCGCGACTGGTCCAAGGCGTCGGCGGAGCGGTGGTAACACCGCTGTCGCTGACGCTCATCGCCCACCAGGTCCCGCGTGAACGACGAGGCCCGGCGTTGGGCACCTGGTCAGCCGCCACCGCCCTCGGTATCGCGCTCGGACCGCTGGTCGGCGGCGCCGTCGCCGACACCGCTGGATGGCACTGGATCTTCTGGATCAACGTCCCCGTCGGCCTGGCGCTGCTGCCCATCGCAGCCGTCGTCCTGCTGCCCAGCAGAGGCGCCCGCGAGCCGGTCGACCTCGTTGGGTTCGCCCTGGTGACCAGCGGGTTGTTCGGGGTGGTGTTCGGCCTCGTCCGATCCAACGCCTCGGGGTGGGGCAGCCCGCTGATCGTCGGCTCACTGTCGGTCGGTGTGGTCCTGCTGACAGCGTTCGTGCTCTGGGAGTCGCGCGCGGCCACGCCCATGGTGCCCCTACGGTTCTTCACGCGGCGTCGGTTCGTCGTCACGAACGTCGTCGGGTTCCTCATGAGCTTCGGCGTCTTCGGCTCGGTGTTCCTACTCACCCAGCTGCTCCAGTCGCTGTTCGACTTCGGCCCCTTCGACGCCGGGCTACGGATGCTGTTCTGGTCCGGAGCGACGACGCTCGTCTCGCCCGTCGCGGCCTCCCTCGCCGAGCGGTTCGGACCACGCCCGTTCATGGCCGCGGGCCTTGGCTTGCTCGCCGTCGCGTTCGTCTGGATCGCGGTGACCGCGTCGGTCGGAATGTCGTGGGTCGGACTCATCCCGCCCTTCGTCCTGGGCGGCATCGGGAACTCGCTGGCCTTCGCGCCGGCCGCCAGCGCGGTGCTGGCCGCGGTCGCCACCGAGGACGCCGGTCGGGCCTCGGGGGTCAACAACGCGATCCGCGAGGTGGGCGGGGCGTTCGGCGTCGCCGTGCTGGCGACCGTCTTCGCGCACCACGGTGGGTTCGCCTCCGTCCAGGACATCCTCGACGGGACCAGACCCGCCGTCCTGGTCGGCGCGGCGTTCGTCGCCGTCGGGGCCGTGGCCGCCCTGTTCTACGGGAGCGTCCGACCCGCCGTCCGACGGCCGGAAGCCGAGCAGGTGACGCGGGAGCCCAGCCTGGTCTGAGCGACCGGCTCAGGTGATCGTGGGAGGCTCAGAGGTCGATCTCACCCCGGGCCGTGAGGACCGCCGGACCGGTGAGCACGACGTGCTGGTCGGCGCGGAACGACACGGTGAGACTGCCGCCGGGGACGTCGATCCGGTACGCCTCGCCGGCCGGCAGGTTGACCTGCTGGTCGGCGAGGTGGTCGACCGCGGCCGCCACCACCGCGACCGAGCAGGCGCCGGTCCCGCAGGAGCGGGTCTCGCCCACGCCACGCTCGTGGACCCGCATCGCCAGGTGTCGTGATCCACGCCAGACGGCGAACTCGATGTTCACACCCTTGGGGAACGCCTCGCTCGGGGACCACGTCGGCTGCTCCACCAAAGGCCCAGGGTCGGCGAGGTCGTCGACGAACGCGACCGCGTGCGGGTTCCCCATGTCAACTGGCACGGCCGGCCAGGAGCGACCGGCGGCGCTCACCATGACCGCGCTCGGCCCAGGAAGGCGAGGGCGACCCATGTCAACGCTGAGTTGACTATCGTCCTCGAACCGCACGCGCTTCACGCCAGCCCGCGTCCCCACCGGCAGCTCGACGCTCGGGTCGACGAGACCGTGGACCCGGAGGTAGTGGGCGAAGACTCGCACGCCGTTGCCGCACATCTCCCCAGTGGAACCGTCGGCGTTGCGGAAGTCCATGAACCACTCGGCCTCGTCGGCGTACGGGCGACCGTCGTCGAGCGCCGCCGAGCGGACCACCCGCAGCACACCGTCGGCCCCCACACCTCGACGGCGGTGGCACAGCTCGCGCACCAGACCTTCGTCGAGGCGCATCGTGCCGTCCGGGTCATGCAGCAGCACGAAGTCGTTCTCCGTGCCGTGGCCCTTCACCCACGAGATCGTGCCCATGCTCACCTTCGTCGTGATCTCGCCCGCGCGCCGAGGAGCGTCGCCTTCGCCCGGATTCCGCCCCGTTCACCTGTCGCTTCGGATGTCGGGATCGGGCTGCCGGCGGACTGGTGGCTCGCTCCCGCGCCGTCCGGGCTCCAGCCTAGAGTCCGATCGGCGCTTGGGTCTGATCGACCCTGGAGTCCGACGAGCCGTCCGGCCGGGCCTGCTCGGACCCCCGCGCGGACTACTCGGCGTGGCCACCTGTCTCAGCGACCGACGGGGTGGACGACCATGGCGGAGCCACCGCCACGCCGAGTGGGTTCGGCGACCGCGACGACGTAGCCGCGACGTCCGAACTCCAACGCCGTGGCGGCCCCGATCTCCTCGATCTCGGAGAACTGGTGCCCCATCGCGGCGAGGGCTCGCCCCTGCGCCGAGGCGATGAACGCGGGCTCGGCCTGCGTGACGGCGTTCCGAGGCGACACCCTGGGCGCGGCGACCGCCTCGGGGAGTCCCATCCCGAGCTCCAGCCGGTTGAGCAGCGTCTGGAGCACCGTCGTGATGATCGTCGCTCCGCCCGGACTGCCCAGGGCGAGGAAGGGCCGACCATCGGCGAGCACGATCGTCGGCGCCATCGACGAGCGTGGGCGCTTGCGAGGGCCGGGCAGGTTCGGGTCGGGCGCGTCACCCTGTGTCGGCGCGAAGCTGAAGTCGGTCAGCTCGTTGTTGAGGAGGAAGCCACGGTCGGGCACGACCATCCCGTTGCCACCGGTCGCCTCGATGGTGAGGGTGTAGGACACCACGTTGCCCCACCGGTCGGAGACGGTCAGATGGGTGGTCGAGGGACCCTCGTGCTGGCCGCCACGCGCCGGCGGCGCCTGGGCGCCGCAGGGGTTGTACTCACCGTCGGGGACGCCGGGCGGCACCGGCTTGGGCAGCACCTCGTCGAGCCGAATGTGGCAGGCGCGTTCTTCCGCGAAGCCCTGCGACAGCAGCTCGTCCAGCGGGACGTCCACCTGGTCGGGGTCGCCGACGTATCGGTCACGATCGGCGAACGCCAACGCGCTCGCCTCCAGGTAAGCGTGCAGCGCGAGGCGCTCCCGGCTGGCACGGGAACCGGTCGTCCGCGGCAAGACGGTCTCGAGGATGTTGAGCGCCTCGCCGACCGTCGAGCCACCCGACGACGGCGGTCCCATGCTGTAGACGTCGAGTCCCTCGTAACGCACGTGAGTAGGGCGACGGAACGGCGCGTCGTAGCCCGCCAAGTCCTCGACCGTCATCGCGCCCGGCCGCACCGCCCGGTTGGCGTCCGGTGCCACCGGCGGCTTGCGTACCGTGTTGACGATCGCGGCGGCCAACGTCCCGTGGTAGAACTCCTCGACGCCCTCCCGAGCGAGGAGTCGGTAGGTGGCGGCGAGGTCGCGATTGCGGAAGACCGAGCCCACCGCTGGCGGGCGACCGTGTGGGAGGTAGAGCTCGCGCGTCGAGGTGAAGTCGTCGAAGATGTCGGCGTTCTGGGCGATCTGCGACCGGAACGTCTCGTCCACCACGAACCCCCGCCGCGCGACGCGGATCGCCGGGCCCAGTGCGCGCCGCAGCGACCAGGTGCCCCACGTGTCGAGGGCCCGTTGCCACGTCGCCGGTGTCCCCGGGACGCCAACCGAGAGCCCGCTGACCCGGGCCTCCTCGAACGGCAGCGGCTCCCCTGTGGCGGGATCGAGGAACAGCCGTTCCGTGGCCGCGGCCGGCGCGGTCTCGCGGCCGTCGATGGTGTGGACCCTGCGAGTGCGCGCGTCGTAGTAGACGAAGAAGCCTCCACCACCGATGCCTGCGGAGAAGGGCTCGGTGACGCCGAGCGTCGCGGCGGCCGCGACCGCCGCGTCGACCGCGTTGCCTCCGCGGCGGAGGACCTCGATCCCCGCCCTCGTCGCGTGCGGGTCCACGGTCGAGACCGCACCACCGTACCCGCGCGCGACCGCCTGCTTCGGTACGTCCCGGCGTCCGGCGAGCTTCGCCGACCGCGACGTCTCGTCAGCCCCCGCGGCGGAGGCGGGAGCCGCGCGAGCGTGCTCGGGCGCCGGTGCCGCGAGGACGGCGGAGCCGCCTGCTACCGACGTCGCCAGGGCCACGGCCGCCGCGATGGTCCGTCGCATCACAGTGCTCCCCTCCCCGCTGTGGGCTCCCCTCGAGTCGGGTCCCCTCGGCCTGCTCCCGGTCGGCTCTCTTCCGCGCATGCCCACCGCGGTCGCACCGGGAACCTCGCCCAGTGCTTCGAGGTTAGGCGCGAGTCGGGCTAGCCGGAAGCATCCGTGACGATTCGGACCGCTCGGTCGACCAGGTCCGGCGCGTCGTAGGGCAGCCAGTGGATCCGGGGGTCGCGGCGGAACCACGAGTCCTGGCGGCGCACGAACCTGCGCGTGATCCGCACCGTCTCCTCCTTGGCCTCCTCTTCCGTGAGGCGACCGTCGAGGTAGGCCAGCACCTGTGCGTAGCCGTGGGCGCGGCTGGCCGTCGGGCTCTCGCGCAAGCCGGCCTCCGCCAGGCGCCGGACCTCCTCGACCCATCCGGCGGCCCACATGCGGTCGACGCGGGCTCGGATCCGCTCGTCCAAGACGTCCCGAGGCACGTCAAGGCCGACTTGACGCACGTCCGGAAACGCGTACGTGTGATCGGGCAGGCTCGCGGTGAACGGACGGCCGGTGATCTCGACGACCTCGAGCGCGCGCACGATACGTCGGCCGTTGGAGGGCAGGATTCGCGCTGCCGCCTCCGGATCCACCGCCGCCAGCCGGCGGTGCATCGCCTGCGGTCCCACCCGCTGAAGCTCCACCTCCAGGCGGCGCCGCACCGCCGGGTCCGTGCCTGGGAACTCGAAACGGTCCAAGACCGCTCGGATGTACAAGGCCGACCCGCCGACCACGATGGGCAGGACACCGCGGGCGTGGCAGTCGTGGATCGCGGCGCGCGCCCAGCCCTGGAACTCCGCCACCGTGGCGGTGTCGCGGATGTCGAGGACGTCCATGACGTGGTGTGGAACGCCGCGACGTTGCTCGAGCGTGAGCTTGGCCGTGCCGATGTCCATGCCGCGGTACAGCTGCATCGAGTCCGCGTTGATCACCTCGCCGCCCAGTCGAAGCGCCAGCTCGACCGCGAGGTCCGATTTGCCCGCGGCCGTCGGCCCGACCACCGCCACCACGCGCCCCGTCGCCGCGTGCTCCGCGCTGGCGTCCCCAGCGATCAGGTGTCCAGCAGTCGCGTGCCCACCGTGCACTGCCTCGGCCTCCCCAGCCACGCGCGCCCTGTCAACGCCAAGCTCCATCAGCCGGGACGCTACTGCGACGCCGACGAGCGCGTGTGGTCAGGCTCCGCGCCCGTGGCGGCGGGAGCGAGCTGTCGCGACTGACCCAGGACGCCACGAAGTAGCCCACCCCGTATGGGGCGGTGTGCGTGAGGAGCGTCGGCTCCAGGTCGCTGCCCTCCGCCGCACCCGCGAGCACCTGCCAGGCCGGACGCCCCGCGACCAGAAGCGCATCGGCGTCGTCGGCCCGCAACGCGCCCAGACCAGCGAGATCGCCCGTCGCGAGGAGGGCCGCCACCTGGGTGTCCCACTCCTCTGCAGACGGGTCGTACGCGCCGGGCGACGCCGTGGTCCGTCGGGCCGAGCCGTCCCCCATGGCGAGGACGCCCACCCGGTTGGCGACGCGAGCGAGCCGCGCGCCGTGGCTCCGGCATCGCGCGGGATCCCACGACTGGGACACGCCCTCGTAGCACCGCTCGCCGGCGTATCCCGCCCGGTCGAGCAGCCAGGCGGCGACCGCGAGCGCCAGGGGCAGTGGCGGCTCCATGGCAGCTCCCTCGCCTCCGACCCGGACATCCACGCCGAACGGGGCAAAGGAGCCCCGCGCCGAGCTCCCCCACCGTCGGGCGGTCGGCGAGGCGCCCACGCACACGACGACGTCGGGTCGGCTGGCGAGCAGCCGGCGCACGGCCTCGTCGCAGTGGGCGCGTAGATCGTCCAGCTCTGGCGCCGCCCCAGCCGCGAGCTCGGGGATCAACAGGGGCGGATGCGGACAGACCGCGGCGGCGACCAGCATGGCTTCGTTCCTAGCACGGTTCCTCGACGTCCTAGAAGCAGGAACAGCCCGACATGACGGCGAGGACAGCTCGCTCAAGCGGAGTTCGATGAACCGGTCGGCCGGGTCAGGTGATCCCCCGGCGTCGGAGGATGTCCTCGATCTCCTCCATGCCCTCCAGGGGGTCCGTCTCCTTCGAGCCCTTGCCAACCGCCTTCGGCGGGCGCTTGCCCTCGGCGTCGCGACCGCCTGCCCGCGCCCTGCCGGCGGTCTCACCGCCACCGGCCGCGCCCGCCTGGCGAGCCTCACGGCGGCGCATCGCGGCGGCCACCGGGAACGCGATCGCGGCCACCCCGAACAGCGCGAGACCAATCCAGACGGTGGGACTGAACGCGAAGCGGCTGATCCACCGGACGACCTCAGCCCCGACCGTCCACAGCAGGCGAACCATGCCGGTCAAGTAGACGGCCATCGGCAGGACGGCCCATCCGATCAAGCGCAGGCCGGAGGCCGCGCCACGCCGGCGAAAGGCCAGGAACGCCGCGACCAAGCCCACGAGCGTCAGACCAGCGCAGATCGGGAACCAGACCACGGCGTCGAATCCCACCGGCGTCTCCTCGCGTCCTCTCCACGGCCGACGCGGTCCATCCTGCCCCCTTCACCGCGGGAACGCACGGGGGTGATCCCGGGCTCTTCCCTGACTTTGCGCGCAGGGTGCCCGTCCCGCGCCTCAGCACGAGCCTCAGGACGAGAGGTCCAGGGCACCCACCTAGAAGGGCACTGCCGGCAAGGTCACGTGCGAGCGGTTGAGCTCCTCGACCTTGGACACGCCGAGCAGCTGCATGGTCCGGGTGATCTCGCTCGCGAGGATCTCCACGGCCCGCTGGACGCCTCGTACTCCACCGGCCATCAGCCCGTACAAGTACGCCCGACCCACGAGCACGGCCTTCGCCCCCAGCGCGACGCCCGCGACGATGTCGGCACCGCTCATGACACCGGTGTCGACGAACACCTCGGCCCGGTCACCCACCGCGTCGACCACCTTGGGCAGCAGCTCCAACGGCACCGGTGCGCGGTCGAGCTGACGACCACCGTGGTTCGAGACCACGACCGCGTCCGCGCCCAGGTCGACCACGCGACGGGCGTCCTCGACGTTCTGGATGCCCTTGACCACCAACGACCCCGACCAGGTCTCGCGCAGCCACGCCACGTCGTCGAAGGTCACCGTGGGGTCGAACATGTGGTTGATCAGCTCGGCCACCGTGCCCGGCCACTCCGACAGCGAGGCGAACGACAGTGGCTTGGTGGTCAGGAGGTTGAACCACCACGAGGGGTGCATCGCCATGTCGATGAGCGTCCGCGGCGTCAGCGAGGGCGGGATCGTCATGCCGTTGCGGACGTCCCGCAGCCGCGCACCAGCGACCGGGACGTCGACGGTGAGGACCAGCGTGGTGTAGCCGGCGTCCTTCGCCCGCTGCACGAGGTCCTTTCCGGCGTCGCGATCCGTCCAGATGTAGAGCTGGAACCACTTGTCGGCGGAGGGGGCAGCCGCGGCGACGTCCTCGATCGAGGTGGTCCCCAGCGTGGACAGGGCATAGGGGATGCCGGTCCGTTCGGCGACCCGCACGACCGCGGTCTCCCCCTCGTGCTGCATCATCCGCGTGAAACCGGTGGGCGCGAACGCGAACGGGTACGCCGACGGGCGCCCCAGGATCGTGGTGCTCGGGTCCACCTTCGACACGTCACGCAGGACGCCGGGGTTGAACTGCACGCGGCGGAACAGCGCGCGGGCGCGGCGAAGACTGATCTCCTCCTCCGCCGCCCCATCGGTGTAGTCGAACGGCCCCTTAGGGGTCCGGCGCTTCGCGATCGCCCGGAGGTCGGCGATGGTGAGCGCTCGGTCGAGCCGCCGCTTGGTGAGGTCCAGTTCAGGACGCCGGGTGCGGATCAGGGGTCGCAGCTCCGACCAGCGAGGCAGTCGGCGTTCGGTCATGAGGAACTCTCCCTTGGTCGGACGGGTGCTCAAGCGCGCGTAGGAGTTCCAGTCGGCCGGCGGCCACCTGGGCCACCACCGCCTCCGCCATGCATGCGCGGATTGTGTCACAGCAAGAGACTGGCCGGGGCGCTCGACAAGCGCCCCGGCCAGTCGTGGCCGCGATGGCGTACGCGGGCCCGGTCGTGCGTTACGCCGCCCGACGCAGCCGCAGCGTGACGATCTGGAACGGCCGCAACGCCAGCTCGACACCACCGTCGACGACCTCACGGTCGGCGGTCGGACGCTCCAGCAGGTCCGTCTCCTGCGCGGACGCCAGCTCGAACGAGGTGGTGAGCCGCGCGGTGGCTCGGCCGCCGTGCGCCTCGTAGAGCCGGACAACCACGTCACCGGAGCGGTCGTCGGCCAGCTTCACCGCCTCGACCACCACCGCCGGGTTGTCGACCTGCACCAGCGGCGCGACGCCGTGCGCGCCGATCACCGTCCGCTCCGGGAGGTTGATCCGGTACCCCTCCTCGATCGCCTCGGGGATGCCGGCGCCGGGCACCAGGGCGTAGGAGAGCCGGTGCACGCCCTGGTCGGTCACCGGATCGGGGACCCGTGGCGCCCGCAGCAGCGAGAGCCGGACCGTCGTGGTCGTGCCGCCGTCGGGACGCACGTCCCGAGTGACGTCGTGGCCGTACGTCGAGTCGTTGACGAGCGCGTGGCCGTAGCCGGGCTCGCCCACGTGGATCCAGCGGTGCGCGCAGATCTCGAACTTCGCCGCCTCCCACGAGGTGTTCGTGTGGGTCGGCCGGAACACGTGCCCGAACTGGGTCTCCGACGCCGAGTGGTCGGCACGGATGTCGAGCGGGAACGCGGCTTTGAGGAACTTCTCCTTCTCGTGCCAGTCGATCTCGTTGTCGACGTTCACCTGGCACTCGCCGGCGCGGACCCGCACGGTCTGCGTGATCCGCGACGACCCGAAAGACCGGGTGACGGCGACCGCGACCTCCTCGGGGGTCTCGCGTACCACCTCGATCGAGTCGACGTCGACCAGGTCGGTCACCTTGTTGCGGTAGAAGGCGTCCACGTCCCAGGCGTCCCACATGTTCGGCGTGTCGACGTGGAGCTGCAGCAGGTTCCCGGCCGCGCCCGGCGCGATCGCCTCCCGACCCGACTCGATCTCGTACACCGACGTGAGCAGGCCACGCTCGTCGATGGTGACCCGGACCAGCCCGTTGTCGAGCACGAGCGAACCGCCGTCCCGGGTGAGGGTGACGGCCGGGGCGTGCGAGCCGCCCAGGACCGCGGCGCCCATCGCGGGCACTCCGGCACGCGCGTGCGGCGCGGCGTTGAAGACGATCGGCTGCGTGCCCTCGCCGGCCAACGCCCGCTGCGCCCGCTCGATGATCGCCTCCAGCTCCTTCGCCAGCCGGGCGTAGGTCTCCTCCGCCTCGCGGTGCACCCAGCGGATGGAGCTGCCCGGCAGGATGTCGTGGAACTGGTTGAGCAGGACCGCCTTCCAGATGCGGTCGAGGTCGTCGTACGGGTAGTCCAGCAGCCCGGCGACCGCGGCCGTCGCCGACCACAGCTCCGCCTCGCGCAGCAGGTGCTCGCTGCGCCGGTTGCCCTGCTTGGTCTTGGCCTGCGAGGTGTACGTGCCCCGGTGCAGCTCCAGGTACAGCTCGCCCACCCAGACCGGCGCGTTGGGGTACTCCTCGTGCGCCTGCTCGAAGAAGCGCTCCGGGTGGTCGATCGTCACCGTCGGCGAGGACTCGAGGTCGCGCAGGCGCTTGGCCCGGGCGAGCATCTCCCGGGTGGGCCCGCCACCGCCGTCGCCGTGCCCGAACGGCAGCAAGGAGCGGGTGCCGCCGCCCTTGTCCTGGTAGTTGCGCTGGGCGTAGGCGAGCTCCTTACCGGTGAGCTGGCCGTTGTAGGTGTCGGCGGGCGGGAAGTGGGTGAAGATCCGGGTCCCGTCGATGCCCTCCCACCAGAACGTGTGGTGGGGGAACTTGTTCACCTGGTTCCAGGAGATCTTCTGGGTGAGGAACCACCGGTGTCCCGACAGCTTCACCAGCTGCGGGAGCGCCGCCGAGTAACCGAAGGAGTCCGGCAGCCACACCACGGTCGTCTCGACGCCGTACTCGTCGAGGAAGAACCGCTTGCCGTACACGAACTGGCGGGCCATCGCCTCCCCACCCGGCATGTTCGTGTCGGACTCGACCCACATGCCGCCGATGGGGATGATCTGACCGCGCGCGACCGCCTCCTTCAGCCGCGCCCACACCTTCGGGTGGTGTTCCTTCATCCAGGCGTGCTGCTGGGCCTGGGAGAACGCGAACTTGAACTCCGGGTGGTCCGCCGCGAGCGTCGTCACGTTGCAGACGGTGCGAGCGACCTTGCGGACCGTCTCCCGGAGTGGCCACAGCCACGCCGAGTCGATGTGGGCGTGGCCGACCGCGGTGATCCGGTGGGCGGAGGCGTACGCCGGCTTGGCGAGCACGCCGGCGAGCTGCTCGCGGGCGGCCGCCGCTGTGCCCGGGATGTCGTCGTAGTCCAGGGCGTCGAGGGCGCGCTCGAGAGCACGCAGGATCTCCGCCCGACGCGGCAGGTCAGCGGGAAGCTCTCGGCGCAGCTCGTCGAGCACCTGGATGTCGAGCAGGAGGTTCCAGACGTCGACGTTGAGGACCGCGAGCTCGGCGCGCCGGATGTGGTAGAGCGGGTCGGTCCCGGCGGTCTCCTTGTCACCGAGGTGTGTGGGCGCGAAGTCCGGCCAGCTGATCACGGTCGGGTTCGCCGCGGCCTCGACGTAGACCTGGAACTCCGCGCCGCCCTTCGCGGTCGCCGTCTCGGCGTCGGAGGCGGCGCCCGAGCACAGGCCGGCGATCGGGATGTAGGTGTTGTCGGGGTTGAGGCCCTTGATCGGCTCGCCGCTCGGGGTGTAGACGAGGCCCTCGGCGGAGAAGCCCGGGCCGCCACCGAAGCCCAGGTCGACGACCGCCTCCACCCGCTTGCCGTCCCACTCCTGCGGGACGCGTCCGGTGAGGCGGAACCAGCTCGTCCCCCACGGCGGGCCCCACGGGTCCCCCACCGCGGCCGGCTTGTAGTCGGCGGCCAGTGCCTCGCTGACCGGGACGGGCTCTCCCGGGGCGTGCCACACCTCGATGTCCAGGGGAACGGTCTCGCCGTAGAGGGCAGGCCGCAGGCGCTGGCGTACCGCGCGCTCGAGCCGCGCCTCGACGAGGCGTTGGTCGTCGTGCATGAATCCTCCGAACGACGGTTCAGGAGCGGGTTGGCGCAGACGCTAGTCGAGGACCCCGTGTCCGGAATCGGCCAGACCGGAGTTTCGGCTCTCGCCGCCGACGCTTCCGACCGTCGTGGGCGACGCCCGCAGCGCTCGTCGACGAGAACTCAGCGCTCGTCGACGAGAACTCAGCGCTCGCCGACCGAGGGCTCAGCGTTCGCGTCCCAGGGTGCTCTCCCGGGCGACCAGCTCGAACGTCGCGAAGACCTCCTGCGGGCCACGGCCGTCGGCCTGCCCCGCCGCCCCACTGACGAGCTGCTGGTTGAGCAGGTCGACGGCAAGGCGCGCGATCTGGCACTTGTCGGGCGACACGGTGGACAGCGTGGGCACGGAGTACTGGCCGTCCTCGATGTCGTCGAACCCGATGACGGCGATGTCGTCGGGCACCCGCACGCCGTGGTCGGCGAGGGTGCGCAGGGCGCCCAGCGCCAGCAGGTCGTTGAAGCAGAACACCGCGTCCGGTCGCGGGGTGCGGTCGAGCAGACGAGCCATCGCGGCCGCGCCGTCCGCGCGGTGGAAGTACGTGGTCGAGGCGACGAGGTTCTCGTCATAGGGCAGACCGGCCGCCTCGAGCGCCTCGCGGTAGCCGCGCAGCCGCAGTCTGGCAGTGACGCCGGCCGGAGCCAACTGCGCGCCGATGGCGGCGATCCGTCGACGACCGAGACCGATCAGGTGCTCGGTCGCGGCCCGACTCGCCGCGACGTTGTCGATCACCACGTGATCCGCCGGGCCCTGGTGGATCCGCTCCCCCAGCAGGACGAGCGGGGTCGCGTCGGTGCGTTTGGCCAGGTCGGCCGCGGTCAGCGCTAACGGGCTGAAAATGAGGCCGTCGATGAGCTGTCCACGCAGCCCGTCGAGGATCTGCCGTTCGCGGTCGGGCTCTCCCTCGGTCTGGTCGACCAGGACGGTCCAGCCGTACCGCTCGGCCTCGGCCACGAGGTGCCGGGCCAACTCGGCGAAGTACGGCACGTCCAGCTCTGGCACCGCCAGCGCGATGACGCCGGTGCGTCCGCGGCGCAGGCTCCGCGCGGAGAGGTTCGGGCGGTAGTTGAGCCGGGCGATCGCGTGCTGGACCCGACGACGCGTCTCCGGCCGGACATGGATGTAGCCGTTGACCACGTTGGAGACGGTCTTCGGAGACACCCCGGCGAGCCGAGCGACATCACGTAACGTCGTCCGCATCGCGGCTACTCTCCTCGCCGGCGTTGTCTGGGTCCAGGCCCTATTGTGCGCGAGCGGCCGCGAACACGCCGCCGCCGGCCCCGTGCACGCGCCCCGATCGGCGACCGCCGGTCGCCGTGTCCGCCCGCCTCCTCCGCGCGTCGTCCGCGCGTGTCACTGTCCGCGTTCGCCGGCGACGAGATCACCGCCTCAGGACGTGGTGCCAGGACGCAGGCGGCCTCGCCGCCTAGACTCGAACCGCGGATTCGTCTCGCCCTCACCAGGGACGCCACGAGTCCACGGCGGACCCGGACCCGTCTCGCCGCATTCCATCGCCCGCAGGCCTTCGACCCTCGTCTCGAGCGAAGACCACGGCCCCGTTCACGACTCTCCCATGGTGATGGACCGTTACGACATCGTCGCCCGGCACTCCGTGCACCGCACCCGTCCCGACCCGCACGAGCCCCTGTCGGTGGGGAATGGCGAGTTCGCCTTCACCTTCGACGTCACCGGCCTGCAAACCATCCCCGACTTCCATGCCGACGGCATCCGGCTGGGCACGCAGGCCCAGTGGGCGTGGCACTCCGCGCCCAACCCGGAGGAGTTCCGGCTCGAGGACGTCTACACCGCCTACCGAACCCTGGACGGCCGGATCGTTCCCTACGCCACCACGCCGCCGGACAGCGACCAGCTCACCCAGCGCCGCGGACGCGCCTGGCGCTGGTTGCGCGAGAACCCGCACCGCATTGACCTCGGCCGCATCGGCTTCGTCCGCGCCGACGGGTCGCCGATCCGCGTGGAGGAACTGCGCGAGACGAGCCAACGCCTGGACCTCTGGCGAGGCCGGGTCGAGAGCCGGTTCCAGCTGGACGGCACCCCCGTGCACGTCACCACCGCGTGTGATCCCGAGCTGGATCTCTTGGCGGTGCGGGTGGAGTCACCCCTTCTCGCCCGCGGCGATCTCGCAGTCGGCATCCGCTTCCCCTACGCCGTGGGCGACTGGCGCGACCCGCGTGACTGGGATGCGGTCGACCGGCATGCCAGCGAGGTCACCGTGCGCGGCTCGCGCGCCGACGTTCGGCGAGTGCTCGACGACGACGTCCACTACGTCGCGTTGACCTGGTCGCCGGGCGCACGGCTGAAGCAGGTGGACCGGCACGAGCTCCTCCTCCACGCCGAGGTGAGCCTGCTCGAGTTCACCGTCGGCTTCTCTCCCACCCCCATCGTCGGGACCGGGCCGAGCGTCGCCGACGTGCTGGCCGCGGCCGAGACCAGCTGGGCGGAGTTCTGGGCGGCCGGCGGTCAGATCGACTTCTCCGAGTGCACCGACCCTCGCGCGGCCGAGCTCGAGCGGCGGGTGATCCTCTCGCAGTACCTCACCGCCGTCCACTGCGCGGGGTCGCTGCCGCCCCAGGAGACCGGGCTGGTTCCCAACAGCTGGCGGGGCAAGTTCCACCTCGAGATGCACTGGTGGCACAGCGCCCACTTCGCCTTGTGGAACCGCGTCCACCTGCTCGAGCGCAGCCTCGGGTGGTACGAGTCGCATCTACCCAAGGCTCGGGAGTGGGCACGTCGCCACGGCTACGCGGGCGCCCGCTGGCCCAAGCAAGTCGGTCCGGACGGACGCGAGACGCCGAGCGACATCGGTGCGGTCCTGATCTGGCAGCAACCGCACCCCATCTACCTGGCCGAGCTGGTGTGGAGGTGCCGACCCGGTCGACGGACGCTCGCGCGCTTTGCCGACGTGGTCTTCGCGACTGCCACCTTCATGGCTTCCTACGCCACGTTCAACCCTGACCGAGGATGCTTCGTCCTCGGCCCGCCGTTGGCCTCCGCGCAGGAGAAGGCCGCCCCGAAGCGACAGGTCACGCGCAATCCAGCCTTCGAGCTGGCCTACTGGCAGTGGGGTCTGCGGACCGCACAAGCCTGGCGAGAACGGCTCGGCCTGCCGCGTGTGGACGCGTGGGACGCGGTGGCGAACAACCTGGCCCCGCTACCGGTGCGAGACGGGCGCTACGTCGAACTCGAGTACCCGCCCACCGGGGACGAGGGGCACCCAACCATGGTCGCCGCGCTGGGCTTCGTCCCGGACACGGGCGTCGTCGACTCGGAGCTGATGCGCGCCACACTCCGCCACGTGCTCGACCACTGGGACTTCCAGGACACCTGGGGGTGGGACTATCCGCTCCTCGCGATGACCGCCTGCCGCCTCGGCGAGCCTCACCTCGCCGTCGAGGCGTTGCTGCTCGACACTCCGAAGAATCGCTACCTCGGCAACGGTCACAACCCGCAGCGTCCGGACCTGCCTCTCTACCTTCCCGGCAACGGAGGGCTGCTCTACGCGACCGCGATGATGGCCGCGGGCTGGGACGGCGCGCCCGACCGGCCGGCGCCGGGATTCCCTGAGACCGGCTGGCGCGTCCGCGCCGAAGGATTGTCCCGAGCTCCCTGAGGCTTACCCGCGCGGCCCGGACGCCTCCGCCGTCTCCTCCGTCGGCCGTCGCCACCGGGCGAGTCGTACGGCGACGAACCCGACGGCCGCGGCCACGACGAGCGCGAGGACTCCCTTGGAGTACATGCCGACGTACTCCTCGACCACTCGCCAGTTCTGCCCGAGCGCGTAGCCGGCGAGGATGAACGTGGTGTTCCAGATCAGGCTGCCAACGGTGGTGAAGAGCACGAAGACGCCGAGGGACATCCGCTCGAGACCGGCCGGCACCGAGATCAGGCTGCGGAAGATCGGCACCATCCGACCGAGCAGGACCGCCTTGCGCCCGTGCTTGACGAACCAGGCTTCGCTCCGGTCGAGGTCGTGCAGCGTCAGCAGCGGCATGCGCGCGACGATGGCGCGCAGCCGCTCACGGCCCACCAGCGCGCCGATCGCGTAGAGGACCAGGGCGCCGACCAGCGACCCCATCGTCGTCCACACGACGGCGGCGAGCAGGCTCATCTCGCCGCGGCTGGCGGTGAACCCGGCGAGCGGGAGGACGACCTCGCTCGGCAGCGGAGGAAAGAGGTTCTCCAGCGCGATGAGGATGCCGGCGCCCGGGGCACCCAGCCGCTCCATCACGTCAGTGGCCCACGTGGCGATGGTGTCCGCCAGCCCGGGGGACGCTGCTTCCGTCGTGTCGATCACGCCCACCACGCTAAGGGTCGTCCTCCCACGGTGACGACCCGCCCCACCATGGTCGGCGCCTCGGCCGTCCCTGGCTCGACCAGCGCCCCGGCGCTAACGGCGGACAGTGGGCATGCCGAGCAAGACGCCGCCGCCCCGCGAGTCCGCGGCGTCGGTGTGGCGGGCCTCCCAGATGTCGCCGGCGCGCGTGCGGCGGACCGCCAACGGTCGCTCGTCAGCGATGAGGTGGTGGGGAGCGGCGCGGGTGATCCTCACCCGGACGAAGTCCCCTGGCCGGATCGCGCCGCTCCCGGCGTCCTCGCCGGGGTTGAAGTGCACGAGCCGGTTGTCGGGAGCGCGCCCGCTCAGCCGTCGCGTCGCGGCGTCCTTACGTCCCTCGCCCTCGGCGACGAGCACCTCGACCTCGCGACCGACCAGGGCGCGGTTCTCCGCCCAGGCGATCTCCTCGACCAGCGCCACCAGACGGTCGTAGCGGTCTTGGACGACCTCCTTGGGCACCTGGTCGGGCATCTCCGCGGCGGGCGTTCCAGGACGCTTGGAGTACTGGAACGTGAACGCGCCCGCGAACCGCGCCTCCCGGACGACGTGGAGCGTCTCCTGGAAGTCCTCCTCGGTCTCGCCCGGGAAGCCCACGATGATGTCGGTGGTGATGGCGGCCTCGGGCATCGCCTCACGAACCTTGCGCACGATGTCGAGGTAGCGCGCCTGCCGGTAGGAGCGTCGCATCGCCCGCAGCACACGGTCGGAGCCCGACTGCAGGGGCATGTGCAGCTGGGGCATGACGTTGGGCGTCTCCGCCATCGCGGCGATGACGTCGTCGGTGAAGTCCCGCGGGTGGGGCGAGGTGAAGCGGACGCGCTCGAGTCCCTCGATCTCGCCGCACGCGCGCAGCAGCTTGCCGAACGCGAACCGGTCGCCGAACTCCACGCCGTAGGCGTTGACGTTCTGTCCCAGCAGGGTCACCTCGAGGACGCCTTCCGCCACGAGCGCTTTGATCTCAGCGAGCACCTCGCCCGGTCGGCGGTCCTTCTCCTTGCCGCGCAGGGACGGGACGATGCAGAAGGTGCAGGTGTTGTTGCACCCGACGCTGATCGCCACCCACGCGGCGTAGGGGGACTCCCGCCGGGATGGCAGCGTGGAGGGGAACGTCTCGAGGTAGTCCTTGATCTCGACCTGCGCCTCTCCCAGGACGCGCGCGCGTTCGAGGAGGACCGGCAGCGAGCTGATGTTGTGGGTGCCGAAGACGACGTCCACCCACGGTGCTCGGCGGACGATCTCGCCCTTGTCCTTCTGCGCAAGGCAGCCACCCACCGCGATCTGCATGCCCGGCCGCCGTGCCTTGGTGGGCGCGAGGTGCCCGAGGTTGCCGTAGAGCCGGTTGTCGGCGTTCTCGCGCACCGCGCAGGTGTTGAAGACCACGACGTCGGCGATCTCGCCCTCCGGCGCACGCACGTAGCCGGCCTCCTCGAGCAGCCCGGCCAGGCGCTCGGAGTCGTGGACGTTCATCTGGCAGCCGAAGGTCCGCACCTCGTAGGTGCGGGCGCTCGCGGCAGTGGACTGAGGATGGTCAGACATGGCCGTTCCAGCGTACGGTCGCGCCGTGGTCTGACGGCAGCCAGGCCACGTGTGACGCGTTGACGCCCGGACCCGATCGCCTGGCCGCGACCAGATCCCCAGCCGACGCGTCTCGCCACCTTCTGATCACTTTACGTAGTCGGACGCTCGGCCATCTCTTGTGTTTCGGGCAAACGCGACATGATCATTCGTTTCAGTCCGGCTACGGTGCGCCCTCGCGTCTCGCGCACGTCATAGAAGGCCTGTACCTTCGCCTGTCATGACAGACACGAGCGCGCGTAGCCACGCTCCCGCTCCTCGGTCCGGACGCCCGGTGGTCCAGCTGACCAAGGTCAACAAGTACTTCGGCGACCTCCACGTCCTCCGCGACATCGACCTGTCGGTCGGATCCGGCGAGGTCGTCGTCGTGATCGGGCCGTCCGGCTCGGGCAAGTCCACCCTGTGCCGGACGATCAACCGGCTGGAGCCGATCGACTCTGGCGAGATCCGCATCGACGGTCAGCCGCTGCCGGCCGAGGGACGGGCCCTCGCTCAGCTCCGCGCCGACGTCGGCATGGTCTTCCAGTCGTTCAACCTCTTCGCGCACAAGACCGTCCTCGAGAACGTCACCCTCGGCCCGATCAAGGTCCGCAAGAAGCCGAAGGGCGACGCCGAGGAGAAGGCGATGCAGCTGCTTCGCCGCGTTGGCGTCGCCAACCAGGCGACCAAGTACCCTGCCCAGCTCTCGGGCGGTCAGCAGCAGCGCGTCGCCATCGCCCGCGCCCTGGCCATGGAGCCGAAGGTCATCTTGTTCGACGAGCCCACGTCGGCGCTGGATCCAGAGATGATCAAGGAGGTGCTCGACGTCATGGTCGACCTCGCCCGGGGCGGCATGACCATGGTCGTCGTCACCCACGAGATGGGCTTCGCGCGCAACGCCGCCGACCGGGTGGTGTTCATGTCCGACGGCCAGATCCTCGAGGACCGGACACCGGAGGAGTTCTTCGATGCCCCCCGCACCGACCGGGCGAAGGACTTCCTCTCCAAGATCCTGCAGCACTGAACCCTGATGCGACACGCCAGGAAAGGGGCGTCATGCGAAACATGAAGCTACGGCTGCTGGGAGTGGGCGCCGTCGCCGCGCTGCTGCTCAGCGCCTGCGGTGGCGGTGGCAACGGTGTCGACGTCGAGGTCGCCGAGAACCCCAACTTCCCTGAGGGGTCGACCATGGCGAAGCTCGCCGACGCCGGCAAGATCACGATCGGCGTCAAGTACGACCAGCCAGGGATCGGCTACCTCGAGCCCGGGGCGGACGCTCCCACCGGCTTCGACATCGAGATCGGCAAGATCATCGCCGCGAAGCTCGGTATCCCGCCGGAGAACATCACCTGGAAGGAGACGGTCTCGGACAACCGTGAGCCGTTCCTCCAGAACGGCACCGTCGACCTCGTGATCGCCTCGTACTCGATCACCGACGAACGCCGCAAGGTCGTCGGCCAGGCCGGCCCGTACTACGTCACCGGCCAGCAGCTGCTGGTCCGTGAGGAGGACAAGGAGAGGATCACCGGCCCCGAGCAGCTCGCCGACGTCAAGACCTGCTCGGTGAAGGGCTCCACCTCGCTGAAGAACGTCGTGGAGGACTACAACGCCGAGCCTGTCCCCTTCGACACATACTCCGACTGCGTGACCCAGCTGCTCAACGGGTCGGTGGACGCGGTGACCACGGACGGAGCCATCCTCCTCGGCTACGCGGCGCAGAACCCCGACAAGCTCGAGGTCGTGGGCGAGCCGTTCAGCGAGGAGCGCTACGGCGTCGGCTTCAAGCACGGCGACACCCAGATGTGCGAGTTCATCACGGACACGTTGAAGGAAGCGATGGAGGACGGGACCTGGGCCGAGGCGTTCGAGGCGACGCTCGGCCAGTCGGGTGTGGAGACGCCCGAGCCGCCGGCCCTCGACCCCTGTTCGTGAGCTGGCCTGTCCGATGCCCGGCGTTTGCGCGCCGGGCATCGGCATGGCCGGATGACACCTGCCTTGGAGGGATGACCTGACGTGTACTGGACCGAGCTGGGGTCCCGCCTCGTCGAGGGGTTCACCGTCACCCTGCAGCTTCTGGTGGTGTCGGCCCTCATCGCGACAGCGCTCGGCACCGTCCTCGCCGCGATGCGGGTCTCGCCGATCCCGCCGTTGCGGGCCTTCGCGACCGCCTACGTGACCGTCTTCCGCAACACTCCTCTCGTCGTCCTCTTCCTCATCGCCGTGGTCGCGCTTCCGGAGCTTGGCCTGCTGCGCGGCAGCTTCTTCTGGCGAGCGGTCGTCGCCTTGTCCGTCTACACGGCCGCCTTCGTGTGCGAGGTGCTGCGCTCGGGCATCAACACCGTGCATACCGGCCAAGCGGAGGCCGCCCGGTCCCTCGGCATGACGTTCACCCAGTCGCTGCGCCTGGTCGTCCTGCCGCAGGCCTTCCGCGCGGTGATTCCTCCCCTGGCGAGCGTCTACATCGCCTTGACCAAGAACACCTCCGTCGCGTCCGCGTTCGGTATCACCGAGGCCACCTACCAGCTCAGCGACCTGATCGAAGACTTCCCCGGGTCGCTCTACTACTCCTTCCTCGGGATCGCGGTCGGGTACGTCGCGATCGTGCTCGTGATCTCCGGGGTCGCGGCCTTCCTCGAGCGTCAGGTGGCGGTGACGCGATGAGCGCGGTGCTGTTCGACGTCCCAGGTCCCAGAGCACGCTTCCGTCACCGCGTCTACACCGTGCTCGGCACCCTCGGTTTGCTCGCGCTGCTGGCGTGGGTGCTGTGGACGCTGTGGGAGCGGGAGCAGATCACCCCGGACAAGTGGGAAGCCTTCACGCGAGTCCCCATCCTGGGCGCCTTGGCCGAGGGCTTGGCCACCACGTTGGGCGCGGCAGCGATGGCGATCGCCCTCGCCATCGTGTTCGGAGCGGTCTTCGCCGCCGGTCGCCTCTCCGACCACGGCTGGCTGCGCCTGCCCAGTGTCGTGGTGGTGGAGTTCTTCCGGGCCGTCCCGCTCCTGCTCCTCATCCTCGCCATCTACCTCGGGTTCGGCTCGGTCCTGGGCACCTTCTGGTCCCTCGTGCTCGGGCTGACGTTGTACAACGGCTCGGTGCTCGCGGAGATCTTCCGCGCCGGGATCCTCGCCGTGCCCAAGGGCCAGAGCGAGGCGGGCTACGCGCTCGGCCTGCGCAAGTCGCAGGTCATGTCGCTGGTCCTGGCGCCACAGGCGGTCCGGTCCATGCTGCCCGCGGTCATCAGCCAGTGCGTGGTCGCGTTGAAGGACACCGCGCTGGGCTACGTCATCGGAGCGCCGGGCATCGTCAACGTCGGCGAGCGGATCTACATCCAGCCGATGTACCAGAACCCGCTCGCCGTGGGTCTGGTGCTCGCGGCGGTGTTCATCGTCATCAACTACACGCTGTCCAGACTCGCCCAGTGGTTGGAGGCGCGTCTGCGGCGCGAGGGGCGTCGCGTCGTCGACGTCACCGCCATACCGGGCGCGGGCGACGCCGGCCAGGGCGCCTGAGCCCCGGGTCAGTCAGGGATCGCGTCGTGCGGGCTGGCTCGACGCGAGCCCAGCCGGCGGTCAGAAGAACTCCTGGAGCCACGGGGTACGACCGCCGAACGCGCCCTCCAAGGCGGCGAGCTCGGCCTCGTCCGCACCGTCGAGCAGGCCGAGGCGGCGCAGCCGACGCGGGTTCGCCCAACCGGTGTACAGGGCGGCGAGCGGGCCGATCCCCACTCGCACCTGGCCTCGCCCGCCGGGCTCGAGACTGCCGTGGCCGTCCTTGACCCGCAGGACGTATGCGCCGGCGTTCCACGGGGCTGAGTCGTCGTGGACGTCGAGGTGCACCTCGACGTCGACGTCCTCGCGATATCCCCGCGCGGCGACCGCGCCGCGCGCGTCGACGAGGCGGGTCATCCAGCACCAGCCGAGGCCGGTGGGTCGAAGCATCCGTTCACCGAGGTACAGCGGGGTCGCGGCGGACTGGTGGAGGACGACCGTCGCCACCTCCGCGACGGGGTGGTACGACGAGAGCAGGCGGAAGAGCTCCAACTCGGCGTCGAGGTCGATGGCCGCGTAGGTCCGCACGGTCAAGGTGTAGAAGCCGCGGTCGTCCGGCGCGTCGCCGCGCGCAACGGTGACGAACCCGACGACGCGACCCTCCCGCTCGGCGACGTAGACGTCCTGGTGCCCCTCGTACGGCAGCATGCGCCTACGCGCGAACTCCGGGCCGTGCCAGAGGCTTCCCGGCTCGTCCCGCCAGACTTCCTCGTGGAGGCGCCGCAGCGCGGGCAGGTCGGCGGGCTCCGCGGGACGGATCGTCGCGCGCCGTCTGGGCGCGGGCAGCGCCTGAAGCGCCCCGAGGTCGAGTCGGCTCTCTGGGTGGGCGCCCGCGACCTCCCAGCCATGTCGACGGTAGAGCCTGTGGTTCATCGGGAACAGCGTCGAGATGGTCTCGCCACGCTCCCGCATGGCCTGAAGCGCCTCGCGCAGGAGCGCGCTCGCCACCCCTCGGCCACGCGCGAACGGCTCGACGGCGACCCCGGCCACCCCGCCCATGGGCACCCGACGGCCGCCGAACCACTGGCCCATCTCCCAGACCGCGAGCTTTCCGACGATCCGGCCGTCCTCGCAGGCGACGAGGCGTCGATCGAGCGGGGTCGTCGAACGGTCGTCCGCCTCCTCGTAGGGCGCGGGCCGAGCCGCGAACGCCTGCTGGCTCAGCCTGTGGAGGGCCTGACGCTCGTCGTCACGTGCGGTTCTCACCTCGATCGCCATGAGCCCACACGCTAGCGACTGACACATCGGGCTCAGACGCCCGCGCGTCGCGGCCGCTTCCGCTGGGGGCGGCTCCCATCACGTGGAGCCGCCCATGTGTCAGTCGTCGGCGGGGCTCTCCACCGCGTCCTCCAAGGCGTCGACGGCATCGCCCAGCGCCTCGACCGCCGACCGCTCGTCGTCGGTGAGGTTGCCGTCCCTGTCGTCGAGAACGTCGCGAATCGCGCGGAAAGCCATGGCCGGCGAGTAGCCCTTGCGCACGAGCATGGCCATGAGCCTGCGAGTTCGCGTCCGTCCGTCGAGGTGGCTGACGGCGCGCAAGCGGCGCGTCACGAGGGCACGCGCGGTGGCCAGCTCCGTCTCCGGAGAGAGTCGCCCCACGGCTGCGTCGACATGCTCCTCGTCGACACCTCGCCGCCGCAGCTCGTGGGCGAGCGCACGGCGAGCCAGCCCGCGACCCGCGTGCCGGGACTCCACCCAGGCGCGGGCGAACGCGGCGTCGTCGATCAGCCCCACGTCGGTGAAGCGGTCCATGACGCTCTCGATCACCGGGTCGGGAATGCCGCGCCGCCGCAGGACGCGTTCCAGCTCCGCGCGGGTCCTCGGCTGGTGAGCCAGCAGCCGCATCACGATGGCTCGCGCCCGCTGCTCGGGATCGGCCTGGATGTCGCGACCGTCGTCGGAGAGCGCGCCGTCGGCACCTCGCGTTCGCTCGGCGGACAGGTCACCGCGGACGGAGCGGCGCCGCCGGGCTCGATGATTCACCACAGCTCCTCATGCTGCTCGTCGAGCGCCGCTCCGCGGAATCCCCTCAGAAGTCCTCCGGCTCCTCAGCGGGAGTGTCGACCCGCGGACCGATGCCGAGCTTCTCCTTGATCTTCTTCTCCAGCTCGTCGGCCAGCTCAGGGTTGTCCTTGAGGAACTTCCGAGCGTTCTCCTTGCCCTGACCGAGCTGGTCACCTTCATAGGTGTACCAGGCACCAGCCTTGCGCACGATGCCGTGCTCGACACCGAGGTCGATGAGGTTCCCCTCGCGGCTGATCCCCTCACCGAACAAGATGTCGAACTCCGCCTGCCGGAACGGTGGCGCCAGCTTGTTCTTCACCACCTTGACCCGGACCCGGTTGCCCACCGCGTCCTGGCCATCCTTCAACGTCTCGATGCGCCGGACGTCCAGCCGGATCGACGCGTAGAACTTCAACGCCTTGCCGCCCGTCGTGGTCTCGGGCGACCCGAACATGACGCCGACCTTCTCTCGGAGCTGGTTGATGAAGATCGCCGTGGTCTTGGAGGCGCTGATCGCACCGGTGAGCTTACGGAGCGCCTGGCTCATCAAGCGCGCCTGGAGACCGACGTGGCTGTCCCCCATCTCACCGTCGATCTCCGCCCGCGGGACGAGAGCGGCCACGGAGTCGACGACCACGACGTCGAGCGCCCCGGAACGGATGAGCATGTCGGCGATCTCGAGGGCCTGCTCGCCGCTGTCGGGCTGCGAGACGAGGAGGTTGTCGGTGTCGACGCCGAGCTTGCGCGCGTACTCGGGGTCGAGGGCGTGCTCAGCGTCGATGAAGCCCGCGACACCGCCGGCTCGCTGAGCGTTGGCCACCGCGTGCAGCGCGATCGTGGTCTTGCCCGAGCTCTCCGGACCATAGATCTCGACCACACGTCCGCGCGGCAGGCCGCCGATGCCGAGGGCCACATCGAGCGCGATGGAGCCCGAAGGGATCACCTCGATGGGGGCGCGCCCCTCCTGGCCGAGACGCATGACCGCGCCTTTGCCGAACTGCCGCTCGATCTGCGCGATCGCCGCGTCGAGCGCCTTCTCTCGATCATGAGCCGCCATGCTCGCCATCCCGGATGAGTCGAAAGGTCGTCGAGAACCCCGCGTCTTCTTCTGGGCCGTCTTCTCCGTCACACCGCCGACGGTAGAGGTAGCTACCGACAGCCGCCCATCCCCCTCGGACGGCTGTGGACGGCGCCGCCATCCCGTGGCCTTGTGGACCAAGTCCGGCGGAGCCGACGGCAACTCGCCGTCGACGTCGAAGCCACTCTACGACGCCTGAGCGAACAGACGTTCGAAGGGTCGCGGTACGCCGGCCCGTGTCGCGGCGAAGGCACGCGTAGCGTGCGCCGGCCGATGCGTGCCAGCCGGTGCGTGCCGGGTGGAGCAGGCGACGCGAACCCGGGAACATCGTCGCCCGCGGCCACCGTTGCGAGAAGGCGGGAGCGGACGGGGCCGGCGGCCCAGCGGACGACGCCGGGCGGGCTCAGCGCTCGGACGGCGGAAGCTCCAACGCCCGCCACACCGCCCGCCAGACGTCCTTGGTGTCCCAGCCGGCTTCGAGGGCCTGCAGGACGGTACGCTCACCCAGGTCGGCGAGGACCTGCTCGCGTGCCCACGTGCGGGCGTAGCCCGCGCCGAGGTGCTGGTCCATTCGCTCCCAGAACTCCGTCAGCCGCACCCGTCCAGTATCCGACACGGAACGAAGAGGTTCATTCGGGCGATGCCGTCGACGTGGCACGACGTGCGCCGGCACCCGGGACCCCCCTCGCGGACACCTGGGCGGACGGCGGACGATGGACATCGACTGATCCGAGCCCGGTGCACGTCCACCGTCGCGACGTGCCGACCTGTGACGACCTGGAGGGCGTCATGCAGTGGTGTGTCCTGCTCAAGTACGGCGAGCTGGCACTGAAGGGACGCAACCGCTGGAGGTTCGAAGAGACCCTTCTGCGCAACCTCACCAACACGCTCGCCGACCTCGACGGCGTGCGGATCCGCCGTCGCCACGGCGTCCTCCTCGTCCAGGGCGCGCCGCTACCCACCCTGCTCGAGCGGGCTCAGCTGGTGCTCGGCGTCGCCCTCGTGAACCCCGCCGTCCTGGTCAAGCCGGACATGGCCGCCATCGAGAAGACGGCGGTGGAGCTGCTCCGCGACAAGCGGGACGTCACCTTCGCGGTCCGACCTCGGCGCCGGTGGAAGGGGTTCGAGGCCCGCTCCCAAGAGATCGCCATCCGCGTCGGCGACCGGATCCGCACCGAGCTCGGGCTCAAGGTCGACCTCACCCACCCCGACGTCGAGCTGGGCATCGAGGTCGACCGGTACGAGGCGCTCCTCTACACCGAGAAGCTGCCCGGCCAAGGCGGGCTTCCCGTCGGTGTCAACGGTCGGGCGATCACCCTCCTCTCGGGGGGCTTCGACTCGCCGGTCGCGGCGTACCGGGCCATGCGACGTGGACTGTCCACGGACTTCATCCACTTCTCCGGTATGCCGTTCACCGGTCCGCAGTCGGTCTACAAGGCGTACGCCTTGGCCTCCCAGCTCGACCGCTTCCGGGGCGGCGGATCTCGGCTGTGGGTGATCTCGTTCGGCAACGCGCAGCGCTCGCTCGCCACGGCGGGCGCCGGCAAGCTGCAGGTGCTCGCCCAGCGGCGGCTCATGGTCCGGGTCGCGTCGCGGCTCGGCGCGCGGATCGGCGCCCAGGCGGTCGTCACGGGCGACTCGCTCGGCCAGGTCTCCAGCCAGACGCTGCCGAACCTCGTCGCCGTCGAGGCCGCCGCTGAGCTCCCGGTCCTGCGGCCGTTGCTGGGATGGGACAAGACCGAGATCGTCGCGGAGGCGGAGCGGATCGGCACCGCGGAGATCTCCAAGCTCCCCGACGAGGACTGCTGCACGCTGTTCGCCTCGCCGCTGGCCGAGACCCGGGCCGATGTGGCCGAGCTGGAGAAGATCGAGAGCCGCCTCGAGCTCGACCCGCTCATCGACGACCTCATCGCCGCGGCGAAGCTGCACGAGCTCGGCACCCAGCGCGACCGTACCGTCTCCGGGGCCACCTCAGGGGCCGCCTCAGACACTGCCTCAGGGGCCGCCTAGGAGAGCTGCCTGGAGCGCCCGCCCGAGCACGCGTCAGCGCAGCAGGCGGCGACCGATCCGTCGGGACGCGAGCATGACCCCAAGGCAGCCCAGCGCCACCAAGTAGCCGACGCTCACCAGGTGGTGCCACCCGACCGTGCCCAGGGTGAGTCCGCGCACCAACGCCACGCCGTGGTAGAGCGGGGTGAGCTGGACGACGAGCTGGCCGGCCGGCGGGTAGGCCGACAACGGGAAGAACGTGGCCGACAGCAGGAACATCGGCAGGACCGCGAGGTTGACGAACTCGAAGTCCTGCCAGCTCCGCATGAGCGTCGTCCCGGCGACGCCCAGCGCCGCGAAGGAAAAGCCGATGAGCACCGCCGCCGGGACGACGAGGACCGCCCACCACGACGCCACCAGACCGAGCGCGAGCATCGCGACGAGGAAGGCCACCGCGTAGAGAGCGCAGTGCAGCAGCGCCCAGAGCACTTCCCCCATCGCGACGTCGAGCGGCCGCATGGGCGTCGCCAGCACGGCGTCGTAAAGCTTGGCGTACCGCAGCTTGAAGAACATGTTGTACGTCGTGTCCGCGATCGCTCCGTTCATCGCGCTGGCGGCCAACAGCGCGGGGGCGATGAACATCGGGTAGCTCACCTCCCGGCCGGCGACCTCGATCGAGCCCACGAGCCGCGCGACACCGACCCCGATGGAGAACAGGTAGAGCAGGGGTTCGACACAACCGGAGGCCAGCACCGCCCAGTCGTGCCGGTACACCATCGCGTTGCGTTCGACGAGCAGCCACGCGCGTCGCCGCGCGGGCGGGACAGTCCGGCTGACCGCCACAGCGCTCCTACCCTTCCGCGTGCTCCTCCGACGACGCGAGCCACAAGACCTCGGATCACTCGACGGGCCAGCCCACCGAGCACTAGACGAACAGCCGCCGGCGGAACGCGTGCGCGGCCCACCACGTCCCCGCGCCGACCCACGTGCACAAGTACCCAACCCCCAGCACGATCCGACCCGGCTCGGGGATGCCGTAGGCGAACATCCGGGCCATCTCGACCCCGTGCCACAGCGGCGTCGCGTACGCGACGAGGCGGACCAGCGCGGGGAGCTGCTCGACCGGGAAGAACGCTCCGGAGAACAGGAACATCGGCAGGATGGCCAGCCGGAAGTAGATCGACAGGACGGTGTCCCGGTCGGCGATCGTGGCGAGTGCGAAGGTCGGCGCGGCCACCGCCAGGCCGGTGAGCAGTCCCGCGACGACGGTGAGGACGCCCCACGGCGACCTGACCGCACCGAACGCCGAGATCACCACCAGGTAGACCAGGCACGTGGTCAGCACCCGAAAGCCCACGAAGAGCAGGTGACCGACCAGCACGTCGACAGGTCGCAGGGGTGTCGCGAGCATCGCGTAGTAGCTCTTGAACCACTTCCACGCGCCCATGACGGGGTACGACGACTCCAGCGCCGCCGTCTGCATCGCCGTCGCGGCCAGCAGGCCGGGCGCGATGAAGGTCAGGTACGTCTGCCCGCCCAGCGCCGCTCGCCCGGGTCCTGTGTCGACGAATGAGCCGAGGCCCAGACCCAGCGCCGCCAGGAACAGCACCGGCATGAGGAACGTGGACACGGCGGTGCCGCGCCACGTCCGCCGGTAGGCCAGCATCCAGTACTCGAACGCGCGTTCCGTCGCACGCAGCCGGCCGGTCCGGGCTCGTTCGGGACCGCTGTCCACGCCCACGCCGTTCCGCTCCTTCCGCCTCGGGCTCACCAGCGCTCCTCACTCGATGAGGGATCGCCCGGTCAGGCGGAGGAACACGTCCTCGAGCGTGCTGCGTCGCACGAGCATGGCCCTGCTCGCAAGGCCCCTCCGGACCACCTCGGCCGCGGCGGCGTCGCCGTCGTCGGTGTAGAGGAGGAGCCGGTCGGGTAGCACCTCCACCCGCTCGCCGAGGTCGGCGATCGTTCGCGCCGCGACGTCGGGCTCCGCGCTCACGAACCGCAGCTCGACCACCTCGCGGGTGGAGTGGGCGCGGACGAGGTCGTACGGCGCGCCCTCGGCGACCACCTGACCCTTGTCCATGACGACGAGGCGGTCGCACAGTTGCTCGGCCTCGTCCATGTAGTGGGTCGTGAGGACGAGAGTCACCCCCTGCTGCTTGAGGTGGAACAACCGGTCCCAGACCATGTGCCGTGCTTGTGGATCGAGACCGGTCGTCGGCTCGTCCAGGACCATGATGTCCGGTGCGTTGACGAGCGCCCGGACGAGCGTGAGCCGGCGCTTCATCCCGCCGGACAGGTCGATGACCTTCGTGTCGCGACGGTCGGCGAGGTTCGCGAAGGCGAGCAGCTGGTCCGCCCGCTCGGCGCAGGTGCGCCTTGACAGCCCGAAGTACCGTCCGTAGATGAGGAGGTTCTCGCGCGCGGTGAGCTCGTCGTCCAGCCAGTTGTCCTGAGGGCACACGCCCAGCCGAGCGCGAATGCGTGGCCCGTCGACGGCGGGATCCATGCCGAGGACCCGGAGCGTGCCGGAGGTGACCGGGGAGACGCAACCGATCATCCGCATCGTCGAGCTCTTCCCCGCCCCGTTCGGCCCGAGGAACCCGAACACCTCACCGCGGCGGACCTCGATGTCGATCCCGTCGACCGCCGTGAACGAGTCGAACCGCTTGGTGAGACCACGCGCCCAGATCAGGACCTCCACCCGCGTCTCCCGAGGCTTCCTGCCACCCGTCGCCGGGGTGACGTCAAGGGACGGCGGTCAGCCGCGCGCTCGCCCGCTACCCGCGCGACCAGCGCGCCGCTTTGCGGACCAGCTCCCGAGCCCGCTCGCTGGCCGTCTCCGGCATGGCGGCGAGAGCCCGGTAGACCTGCCGGTGCAGCCACGGGCTCGCCGCCACCCGGGACACGACCCGGCGTGGGATCGCGCGGTAGGAGATGCCCCGCACGTCGACGATCCGGCCACCCTGCACGATGGCCGTGCCGATCGGGATGGCGGGCGAGCGCCCGGCGACGTCGGTCCGCAGGGCCAGCGGGTGTCGGCCTGGCGGCAGCGTCGTCACGTCGTTGAAGCTCAGGACCGCCTCCTGGGAGGGCTGGAGGCGACCGGGTAGCGTGCGGGCCGAACCAGCCCGGCCGATCACGACCTCCACCTCGCGGGCGCCCGCCCCCGGACCCGCGAGAACCGGCACGGCCAGGTGGAGTCGCGTCCCGTACGCCTGCAGCGGACCCACGCCGCGGGCAGCGATCTCGCTGGGCAGAGCCTGGTGGCGCTCGTCGATCTCCAAGATCAGCTGGCCGGTCGGCATCGCCCGGAACGGGACGACGACACGCGCGGGGTCCCCGACCACCGCCGGGACGAGAGCCCTCTCCCATCGTTCGCCGCCCTCGACGATGAGCCGAACCGGGCGCCCCAGTCCCAGGGTTTGCACCGAGACCCACACCTCGTACCGGCCGGGCTCCGCCGGACCGCCGCCGGCGAGGCGGCGAGGGTCGAGTGAGGCCGTCCCCGTCACGACGACCTGGTAGCGCGCCTCCTTGCCGGCGCCGACCGGCACCAGTGTCGGACGCATCGTGGCCGGCGCGAACCACCACATCCTCGCGTCGCGGTGATACACCCGCACCTCCGCCTTGACGTGCTCGCGCGGATCGCCGACGTCCCAGCTCTCGATGCCGGGCAGACCGGCGACCAGGATCGGATCGAGCTCGTACCGCCCGTCCCGCTCGACCACCACGACCGGCGAGCCGTCGGCGTGGACGAGCCCGGTCCGGATGTCGACCCGCAGCTCGTTGTCCTCCCACCGCAGGTCGTCCAGCGTGGCGAACCCTCGGACGTTCTCACAGCGGCGCGCGAGCTCCATGAGCCCGTCGAGCCGGTCGTCGTCGAGCAGCCGGGCGCGGAGCCGCATGATCGGTGAGAGTCCGGCCACGACCGGCCCACGGGAGAACGACGCGGTGGGCGTGGAGAAGCGCTCAATGGCCAGCTTCCTGACCACCTCGTAGCCCCTGCGCCGATACCCCTCGGAGTAGCGGAGCAGGCGCGGCTCCCGGAGTCGGGTCATCATCTCGACCCGGAAGAAGCGCCGCATCAGCCGGTCGCGCAGCTCACCTGGTTCGGTACCGGCCTCGACGGCGTCGAGGACCTCGCGGAGGTTGTCGTAGTACCCCTCCATCGTCGACGCCGTACCGCTGCTGTTGCCGCCGTCGTCGCGGCGGTTCCAGTAGTAGCAGCAGTAGTCGCCGAGGATCGAGACGGTCCGCGCCTTCAGGTACGCCTGGACCATGAAGAGCTGGTCCTCCAGGCGCCGACGCCCCTCCGGGAACCTCAAGTCGTGCTCGAGGAGGAAGGCCCGCCGGAACATCTTGTGCGGGCTCAAGCTGTCGATGAGCGGCGCGTCCTCGATGGTGCAGCGCTCGACGGTCTCGCGGAAGACGCTGTTCGGTCCGGTCATCGTGCCGCCCACCTTGCCGAGCACGATGTCGGAACCGTTGCGGACCGCCAACGCGTACATGCGCTCGAGCGCCTCAGCGCCCAGCTGATCGTCTTGGTCGACGAACTGGATGTACTCGCCGCGGGCGTGATCGATGCCGACGTTGCGGGGCTTGCCAGGCCAGCCGGAGTTCTCCTGGTGGAGGACCAGCACGTTGTCGTGCTCGGCCGCCAGCTTGTCCAGGCGGGCCGGCGCGTCATCGGTCGAGCCGTCGTCGACGAAGACCATCTCGTACTCGTGCGGCGACAGGCTCTGGTTCAGCAGCGACTCGATGCAGGGCTCGAGGTAAGGGCCGGGATTGTAGACGGGTACGACGACGCTGACCTTGATCATGGCCTCCCCCGCTCCTGCGTCGCGCACGAGTGACGTCGCGCCTGAGTTCGTTGACAGATCCCGTTCCCTCAGGTGCAGGACCCAAAACGGGACGGCTCACTCGTCGCCTGCGGTCACACGTCACCCGCGTCCGGGGTCCCGCGACGTCCCAGCGCGGAGGTCGGCAGCGCGCCGTTCCCCTCCTCTCCGAGCCCGTTCGCCTCGAGCCCGTTCGCCTCGTCAGGCTCGGCCTCGTCGTCCGAGAGGTCTCCGGTGTCGGGAGCGGCGAGCGACAGCCCGACGGGCGCTCGACCGTCCTTGAGCCGGCGCTCCACCTCCTCCCACCGTGGTCCCGCGCCGTGCTCGCCGGACCACTCCCGCGTGGCTGCCGCGATGAGCGCCTCGGCGGCGGCGTTCCACCTCTCTTGGGCGGGCGGCTCGTCGGGGCCGAGCAAGTAGGAACGTGCCTTCGCTCGCTCCTCTGCGAGCGGGTCGCCGTTGAGGATCGACTCGATGACGGGCGCGATGTCGGCGTCGGGGTGCAGCAGGTACGCCGACGCCGAGCTCGGGAACTCCGCCCGAAACTCGTCCTCGGACAGGCCCTTGGGGTTCGCCACCACCAAGGGCTTGCCGGTGGCGAGGAAGTCCGACACCACGCTCGACACGTCCGCGATCATCACGTCGGCTGCGTTGAAGCAGTCGAAGAGCGTCGGCAGCCGACCGTCGACCACGACGTGACGACCCGCGTGGGCCTGGTGGTAGGTCGCGTGCCACTCCTCCTGCAGCAGTTCCGCTTCCGCGACGTCCAGGGTCGGCTGCGCGAGCAGCTCTTCGATGGCGTCGAGGCGGTCCTGGAGCTCTGCCGGCACAGGGTCCTGACCGCGGGTCGCCTCCTCGATCATCGCCCGGATCTGCTCGTCGACCCGAGCCGCCTTCCGATCCCGCGTCCCCGTCAACGGGTGGGGCTTGTAGATGAGCCGGATCGGCACGGGTAGCTCGAGCAGGCGGCGTACCAGCACCGGACCCATCGCCGTCAGCGACGTCTGGAAGTCGTCGTCCGTCCACCCCTCCCACGTGGGGACGTACAGCACCGTGAGCGGCCGGGTCGGGGTGGGCGTGGGAACCGATCCGGTCCACCGCTGGAGGACGTCGAGCTGGGGCCGGCCGACCTCGACGATCGCCTCGTCGCGCACCCCCACGCGGGCCCGCGCGTAGCGGTCTCGTCCCGCCGGGCCCGCGACCCAGATTTGGTCGTACACCTTGCTGAACGGGTTGAAGCTGGCGACCTTGTCGCTGTCGCCGTGCCCAATGAAGACGTGCTTGATCCGCGGCTCACGCAAGAAGTGGATGTTGTTGCCGACGTTGGCGACGTAGAGCGCGATGCGCGCGTCGGGCAAGGCGAAGTTCATCAGGTCGACAGAGCTCGGGATGCACACCACCGGCAGGCGGGTCCGCGCCATGTTCTGGATCGCGTGGCGCTGTCTGACCAGGATCATGCTCGGGCGCGGCATGCGCTCCAGCGTCTTGATCCACATGTCGATCTGGTAGACCGAGCTGGCCGAGCCGCTGAAGTAGAGCACCACCTCCGGCCGGTACGCCCGCAGCGCGGCACTCACTCCGTCAAGGATCTCCTGACGCGTGTGCCGCCGGGACAGCAGCACCAGGTGGCGCAGCAGGAACAGGGACGCCACGCCGACGATGGCGACGTAGAGCGCCACGACGACGCCGAACGCCCGGAAGGAGTTGTGGTGGACGCTGTAGGCACCGGCCAGGACCGGTAGCAGCCCGAGAGCGAGAAGACGGGTCGCGGCGTGCTGGCTGAGGATCCGCGGCAGGGCTGGCGGGTGGAGGTTCTCCGGCAGGTCCACGTTGCGGACCTCGACCGGTGGCAGGATGCGCCGCTGCGCCAGGGTCAGCAGGCTGAGGTAGCCGATCCGACACACCGGCACCGCCAGGGCGACCAGGCTGATCACCAGCAGCTCCACCCGGCTCATCTCGCGGTTGGCGTCGGTGATCGCGACGAGCAGGAGCAGCAGGAAGATCTGTCCGAACGCGCGGTGCGAGATCCCGAACTGGGCACGCCTCAGCAGCGCGACGATCGGGCGGAAACGACGCTCGACCAACATGTCGAGCATGGAGGCGAAGACCACGCCCACACCGAAGGCGAGCGGATTGGCCAGGACGGCCGCGACGACGAGTGTGGAGTAGCTGAGCCCCAGTGCCGCGAGGACTGCGACCAACGACCAGCGACGGGCGAGCAAGCGCAGCACAGTCAGAGGGCTCCAGGAACTCGTCGACGGCAAGGACATCACCTGGTGGGTGCGCGGCGGATCAACGAAACCGCACAGGCGTGACGGTACGCGACGACCAAGCCCCGCACCGGGGTGGCGGGCTACCCAACGTAGCTCACCGACGCCGCCACCGCTTTCCGCATGCGCTCGAGCGCGGCGGGCTCCGGGGGACCGAGCAGCCGCTCCCGCAACGCCGCGCGCTCCGCGGCAGCTGGGTCGTCCTCGCCGCGTCCCGCGGCCAGGAGCTGTGCCAGGCCGTGACCGTCAGGATCGACGAGGTAGCCACCGCGGCTGGCAGGATATCGGACCGCGAACTCCTGGGCGGTCAGCCCTGCCGGGTTGACCACGCCGTAGGGCCGGTCACACGCCAGGAAGTCGGTGATCACGCTGGAGACGTCGCTCAACAAGACGTCCGCGACGGCGAAGCAGGCGTACAGGCTGACGTGCGGGCCCGCGACGACCAGATGCCGAGGTCCGTCGGGGCGGTAGGCCAGGCGCTTGCTCGCCCACACCTCCAGCGCGGCGACCTGCTCCGCGCGCGACATCTGGGCCGGACACGCGGCGATCTCCAAGTCATCCCGCGCCTTGGCGTACGGCTCGGCGGGCACGACCGGCTCCGGCAGCGGCTCGGCGCCCAACAGCTCGAGGATCTCCTGGTGCGCGCGAGCCACGACCGGGTCCCGGGTTCCGGCGAGCGGATGCGGCCGATACAGCACCCGCACGTCCGACTCGGCGAGCAGCAGGCGCACGAGCGCGACCCCGCAGGGCCCGAGAGACGTCTGGTGCGGCGTGTCGCCGTACCCCTCCCACGTCGGGGCGTAGAGCACCGTCAACGGAGCGGGGTCGGTCGACTCGGGCTCGGGCCGTCTCCGCACCAGCCCATCCAGCTGGGGTCGACCGATCTCCACCACGCGCCGTTCGTCCAGGTCAAGTCGCGCGCTGCGGAATCGCGCCCGCGCCGCCGGACCCGACACCCAGACCTCGTCGTAGGCCTTGAGGAACGGGTTCGTCGTGACGGGCTTGTCGCTGTCGCCGTGACCGATGAAGACGTGTCGCACACCGCGCCGGCGGAGCATGTGGAGGTTGTTGACGGAGTGGGCGACATACAGCACGAGGCGAAGGTGGGGCAGCGCCTGCGCCATGAGCACATTGCCGTGTTCGACGCACAGGACCGGTATCCGGGTGGGCCCGAGACGACGGAAGCTCTCCCGGTCGCGCACGATGATGAGGCTCGGCACGTCGAGACGTTCGAGGGTCTCCACCCACATCTCGAGCTGGTAGAGGGCTTCCGGCCCGCCCCCGAAGTAGAGCGCGACCTCAGCCGCCACCTTCTCCAACGCGCGGTCCACGGCCGCGTGCACCCGGGCCGCCGTGATGCGGCGCATAGCGAGCGCGGCACGCGCGAGGAGGCCGACCGCGCATGCCAGGGCGACGAGCGTGACCGCCGCTCCGACGAGGAACGGCACGAAGGAGTCCGTCAGGGTCGCGGCCGCCGCACCCACGAGGAGGGCGAGGTCGGGCACCGTCAGGGACTGGTCGAGGTGTCGGCCCACGAGTGGATGCGGAGCCCGCGGGATACGCACGGGCGCCAGCGAGACACCACGCGTGACCACGGGCATCTTCCGCTTGCGGGCCACCAGGACCCCCAGGGCGTGCCCGACAGTGCGGGCGACCACCACCAGGAGGAGCCCGCCGAACGCCGGTAGGTACCAGCCTTCGGGGACCCCGGCACGGACCAGCAGCACCACCACCGCGAGCGCCCGCACCAGCCCACGCCAGGAGGCGCCCAGGCCCAGGTGCGCGGCCAGCCAGCCGGCGAACGGTGCCCGCATGCCCACCAGCACCTCGCCCGCCACCGCGAGGAGAGAGGCCACCGCGAACATCCAGGGAGCCGAGAGCAGGGCGGCCGTGACGAGAAGGACGTAGCTCACCGCCAGCCCGGCGGCCAGGCCGAACGAAAGCCGCCCCCAGTCAGGCGCAGGGATGCGTTCGGTGACCTGGACGGTACGCATGCTCGCTACCCACGCGACTCACTCGAGCGCGTCCGACTGGCCCCTTCGGCGTCGACGCTCGCGTCCCCGTCCGCGGCCGCCGACTCCATCCGGCCGAGCGCTTCCGTGATGCCCCGCCGGGGATCCCGGCTCACCGGAGGCGTCACGTTCGGGATAGGCGTCAGCCGGACGTCGATGACGTGCCCGGTCTGGTCCGAGAGCAAGACGTCGAGCGAGGCGAGGCCGACGTCCCGGGCGGGGAGCAACGTCTCCGGCGGCTCCTGCCCGAACGCGCGGGTGCGCATCGGGGTCTGGGTGCGCTCGGGGTTGATGCAGTTCACCCGGATCCCGTCGCTCGCCCACTCGTCGGCCAGCGCCTGGGTCAGGTTGACGATCGCCGCCTTGGTCGAGGAGTACAGGCTGTAGCCGGCACGTCCTCGGGTGTACGAGCTCGAGGTGAAGAGGAGGAGGTGCCCACGAGTCTCGGCGAGGTAGCGATGGGCGGCGCGGGCGACGTAGATCGGCCCGAGCAGGTTGACCCGAACACTGTCGTCGATGATGTCGTCCGGCGCGTCGGCCAGCTCCACCGTGTGAAGTACCCCGGCGGTGACCGCGACGAAGTCGATCCGGCCCGTCTGCTCGTACGCCTGCTCCAGCGCTGCGCGCACGTGGTCGGGGTTCTCCACGTGGGTGCCGGTCGCCGAGCGGCTGAAGCTGAAGACGGTGGCGCCGAGGTCCTTCGCCGCCGCGGCGATCTCGGCGCCGATGCCGTAGCTGCCGCCGAAGACCACCAGCGTCTTCCCGGTGAGCATGGCGCTCGCCTGGTCGGACGACAGCGGGCTGGGCGGCGTGTGGGATCCGAGCCGGAAGAGCTGGTCAGCGAGGAAGACGTCGATCGGATAGGTGACCTTCATGTTCTGCTCGGAGCCCTCCACCACCGTGATGGGGACGTCCGGCAGGTAGCGGAGGACGACCGAGCAGTCGTCGGTGGCGGTGAAGTGGGGGTCCTTGGCGGCGAGCTCGTAGGCGCGCCGAATCGTCGACAGCCGGAAGGCTTGCGGTGTCTGCCCCCGCCGGAGACGGTCCCGGCCGGGGATGTCGGTGATGAGGCCGTCGTCGACGACGATGATCGTGTCCGCGGAGGGGATCGCCACGTCGACCGCGTCGAAGTGGTCGAGAGCGCGGACGCAGTCGGCGATGATGCGGTGGTCGACCAAGGGGCGCACCGCGTCGTGGAAGAGCACCTTGGCGTCGTCCGGACCGATCGCCTCCAGGGCCAGCCGGGTCGTGTCGTTCCGGGTCACGCCGCCCTCGAGGATGCGAGTCACCTTGCGGAAGCCCGCGTTGCGCACGATCTTCTCGGCGTCCTCGGTCCAACCCGGCGCCATCATGACGAGGATCTCGTCGATGTCAGGCGAGGTCTCGAACACGTCCAGGGTGTGTTCGAGCAGTGGCTTACCCGCCACCTTGAGCAACTGCTTGGGGACGCGCAGGCCCACCCGTGCGCCGGTTCCGCCCGCCAGGATGACCGCCACGGTCCGCTCCCGCCCCCGATCGGTGACCTCCTGCACACGCTGGGTGTCAGGGGTGGCTTCGGACGTCGGATCCGGCCTCGTATCGGGCACTGTCGCGTCACTTCCCTTCGTCTGGTCGGACGAGCTTCTCACGGGAGCATGCCGCGATGATCACGATCCCGTGTCGCACGGTTCCACGGATGGTAGTTGCCCACCCTGAACGACGATCGGTGGCCCGTCCGCGCGGTGGGTGAACCTCGCCCAGCGTGGACGACTAACCTCGGGGAGGCACCTGCTGACGACCGGTCACGCAGGTGACACGGTGGGCGACCGACGGCGACGGGAAGCGCCCGACCGCACACCAGCCGACGAGACGAGCCGACCGAGAAGGGGAAACCTCCTGTGAAATCGCTGAGTATCGACGGTGCCTGGGTGCTCGAGCCGACGATCTTCCCGGACAAGCGCGGCGCCTTCTGCGAGTGGTTCCGCGGAGCCGACTTCCGGGCAGCGACAGGGCACGACCTCACGCTGGCACAGGCCAACTGCTCCGTCTCCCGGCGCGGCGTCATTCGCGGCATCCACTTCGCCGACGTCCCACCGGGCCAAGCCAAGTACGTCACGTGCGCACGGGGCGCGGTGCTCGACGTCGTCGTCGACATCCGGGTGGGCTCTCCCACGTTCGGCCAGTGGGAGGCTGTCCGGCTCGATGACGACGCCCGGCGCGCGGTCTACCTCTCCGAAGGGCTGGGCCACGCCTTCATGGCTCTCACCGACGACGCGACCCTGGTCTACCTCTGCTCGACGCCGTACGCGCCGGAGCGGGAGCACACGGTCCACCCACTCGACTCGGACCTGGCCATCGACTGGCCCGCGGACGTCGAGCCCATCCTGTCCGACCGGGACGCCGCCGCGCCGAGCCTGGCCGAGGCCGAGCGACAGGGGCTGCTGCCGTCCTACGTCGAGACCCAGGCGTTCCGCGCGGCGCTCCGCTCCCGCGCGCTCAGCTGACCACACGTGCGCCCTAGCCGCGGGCCGGCAGCGGCCGTAGCGTGTGGACGGGCGCCGGTGTGGACATATGGGAAGGACAGATAGCCTGCGGCTCCAGAGCACACGTGCGCACCGGGGCCGGCCGCGCGGAGGACGGGGAACCCGCCCATCGCACGAGGGGAACGCCACCGTGACAGCTTCCACGACCAGTCCGACGTCCGATCGGGAACAGACCTCCGGACCGGCGGTGAAGGTGAGTGTCATCGTCCCGGTCTACAACCCCGGACCGTACATCGAGGACCTCATCGCCTCCTTGCTCCGGCAGAGCCTGCCCGCGACCGAGTTCGAGGCGATCTTCGTCGACGACGGCTCCACCGACGAGACCCCCGCCCGACTCGACGCGTTGGCGGCCGAGCATCCCCACATGCGAGTCATCCACCAGGAGAACTCCGGGTGGTCGGGGAAGCCGCGCAACGTCGGCATCGAGGCGGCCCGCGGCGAGTACGTCTTCTTCGCGGACAACGACGACTGGCTCGGTGACGAGGCGCTCGAGCGGCTCTACAACTTCGCCAAGAAGAACGACGCCGACATCGTCATCGGCAAGATGGCCGGCAAGGGCCGGGGCGTTCCCCGCGAGCTGTTCCGGCGCAACTACGACCGCGCCACCCTGGCCAACGCCCCGCTCATCGACAGCCTCACGCCGCACAAGCTGTTCCGCAAGGCCTTCCTCGACGAGCACAAGCTGCGCTTCCCCGAAGGGCGTCGTCGGCTGGAAGACCACGTCTTCGTCACCGCGGCGTACTTCGCGGCGCGCACGATCTCGGTGTTGAGCGACTACGTCTGCTACTACCACGTGCGCCGCGACGACAACGCCAACGCCGGGTTCCAGCGACTCGAGCCCAAGGGCTACTTCGCCAACCTCGCCGAGGCCCTCGACATCGTCGAGAAGAACACCGAGCCCGGGCCGTTGCGGGACCGTCTCTACCGGCGCTGGTACCGCGTGGAGATGATCGAGCGCCTGCGCGGGAAGCGCCTGTTGCAGATGCCCGAGGCGGACCGCGAGGCGCTGTTCGCCGAGATCCGGCGGCTGTCCAGCGAGCGCTTCGGGCCGGGCGTGGCCGCCGGCCTGCCGCCAAGCCAGCGCGTCGTGGGGCGCCTCATCCAAGCCGACCGGCTGAAGGACCTGGTGCACCTCGCGGTCTGGGAGGAGGACATCCGCGCGCTGGTCCGGCTGGACGACATGGGCTGGCACGACGGAGCGCTCCGGCTCGTGGTGACCGGTGAGCTGCGCGCCGGGTCCAGCCCGGTGACGTTCACCCACCGCGATGGCCGCGACCTGCTCACACCACCGCTGCCCGAGGACGCCCTCGCCGTCATCGGTGAGGAGGACCTGGACTCGACCGCGCGGCTCGCCCAGAGCAAGCTCGACGTCCTCGTCCGCTCGCGCGAGACCTCGGCGGAGTTCCTCCTCCCGGTGACCTTCACCCCGTGCCGGGAGCCCATCGACGACAGCGACGGGCGCTTTCGGCTGGTGCTGCGCGGGGAGGCGCGCCTGGACGTCACGACCGTCGGCGGGAGAGCGCCGCTGGACGACGGCATCTGGGACGTGGTGGCGAGGATCTCGTCCTGCGGCTGGACCAAGGACACGCGGGTCGGATCGGTTCGCCTGCCCAGCGTCTCCGACCACTGTGTGCCCGCCGTCCTCGGCAACCCGCCGCGGGCGGTGACCCCCTACTGGACCGACAAGGGCAACCTCTCCGTCGACGTGGGCCAGCGGACCTCTCACCTGGCTGACCTGGTGCTGGCCGGCGACCAGCCGAGCCTGCGCAAGGACTCCTCGGGCCTCGCGCTGTGCCTCCCGCTTCGAGCGGTCGTCGCCCAGCCGGTCACCGACGCCGCTGTGCGGCTCGTTCATGAGGCGAGTGGGCGCAGCGTGGACGCGCTCGCGGAGCTCGCTCCCGCCGTCAGCGAGGGAACCGGCCGTTCCGAGCTGCGCACCTGGATCGGTGAACGACTGGAGCCAGGACGCTGGGCCGTGCAGGTCCGTCTGGTGCCCGCTGAGCGAGGCCGTTTCGTCGGCGTTCCAGTGAGCGTCACGGTGCCGGCGCGGGGCGGTTCACCAGCGATCGAGGTCTTGCGCCGCCCGGACGACGGAGGCGCGCCCCCACCCGCAGCCTCGGCGCGCGCGACCGAGTTCGCCCGCGCTCTCCGGGTCGGGCGCCGGCTCGCGCGCAAGGTCCGGCACACCGTCGCTGGAGCGGTCCGCCGCGGCAGCTCGTGACCGGCGGGCGAGACCGCCCACCATCGGACTGCGAACCTTGGACGCGCGACCTCACCGGCCGCCCGTCCTGACCGGCGACAGACGGCCGGGCGAGGTACGGCGGCAGCGTCAGCGCAGCTTGCGCCCCAAGGCCGGGGCGCCAGGAACCTTACGGAGAAACGACGCCCGCCGGGCCAACCTCTGGACGAGAGCGCGGCGCGGCCTCGTCGGTTCGCCGGACGCGCGTCCCTCGGCGGCCCTCCGGCGGCGGACCTCCGCGATCATCTCCGCCTCCCCCACCGACACCGACGGATCGAACTCGCGATCGCGTCCGCGCCGCGGGTCCGGCGCCCACTCGCTCAACGCCGGACGGGGCAGATCCGCCAACGCCTTGTCGATGTCGGCGAGCAGCTGCTCACGCCCGTACGAGTCGTCCAGCCCGTCACGCCCGTTGACCAGGGCGGACCAGAACGGCGCTTCCAGCAGCGCCTCCGGCGGCATCGCGCAGGTCCGCTCGACCAGCTCCGCGGGCAGCTGCTGCGGATCCCGGATCAGGTAGCGGTCCATGATCTCGGCATAGCTGTCGCGGAGCACCCGGTTGCCCGGGTCGACGCCGAAGACCACCATCATGCCGGTCGGCCGGGTGTTCACCACCGCCAACCGTAGGTCCGGGCGGTACCGCTGGAGCACCGGGACCATCTTGTAGACGTCACCGGTCCACGCGCCGGTGTGACGGTTGCGCGCCGCCTCGTCGACGTTGCGAGGAAGTTGGTCGTCGAAGACCACGACACTCGACCAGTCGGTGTAGGCCTCGACGTTGATGAAGTCCCGTAAGGCGTACTCGAACAGGTGCATCCCGTCGATGAAGGCCAGGTCGACCCGGGCGCCTCGCAGGTGCTCCAGAGGGTTCTCGCGCGCGAAGAAGTCATCGCTGGTGGCGCGCACCAGGTGCAGGTCGCAGCGAAGTTCCTTGACGACCTTGAACGCGGGGTCCACCGCGACCGTGGGAACCCGGGACAGCGCCAGACTTCGTCCGTCGTTGACCCCGATCTCCAGGTAGGTGCGTGGCCGGTAGACCTCGTGCAGCTGGCGTAGGAACTCGTGGCGATGCACGCGACCTGCTCCTCGTCGTCACTCGCGGACGTCCGATCCGGACTATCCGGGAACGATAGGAGCCCGTCGGTGACGTGCGGTTCCAACACGCGCGGACCACTACTCTGCGTCACGACGGTGCCGTGAGCAGGGCCGCGAGGCGATGTCAGAGCACCGCGTCCCAGCTGGACCACGGCTCGTCGACACGTCCCTTCGCCGACCACGGTCCTCCCGTCGCCGCTCCCCCGCACGATCGAGAAGGCCGCCGGACGGCCTGCCTCGTGGAGTCAGGGCCTCGGCAAGGTGGGGAACGCGGCGTGGAGCGCCTCGCGCCAGTGCCGGATCGGCCCCAGGCCGAGCTCCGCCCACCGTGCGTGGCCGAGCACGCTGTAGGCCGGCCGCGGCGCGGGTCGAGGGAACCTGTCGGTGGTCGTGGGTCGGACGCGGTCGGGGTCGGCGCCGAGCAGTCGGAAGACCTCCCGCGCGAGCTCGTACCACGTGGCCTCGCCCGCGCTGGTGGCGTGGAAGATCCCCGCCGCGCGTGGATCGGCGCCCAGCAGCACCAGGCGCTCGGCGACGTCGACCGTCCACGTGGGCTGCCCGCGCTGGTCGTCCACCACCTCGAGGGTGTCCCGCTCCCGCTCCAGCCGCATCATCGTGCGGACGAAGTTGCCGCCGTGCGCGCCGTAGAGCCACGCCGTCCGCACCACGACACCGGTCGTCGGAAGCGTGTCGAGCACGGCTTCCTCGCCAGCGAGCTTGGTCCGGCCATAGGCCGTCGCGGGCGCCGGCTTGGCGTCCTCGGCGTAGGGTGCGCGGGCGTCGCCGGCGAACACGTAGTCGGTGGACACGTGCACCAACCGGGTGCCGTGGGCGGCGGCCGCCTCGGCGAGGAGGCGCGGACCCACCGCGTTGACCTGGTACGCGCGCTCCTCGTCGGTCTCGGCGTCGTCGACGGCGGTGTAGGCCGCGCAGTTGACCACCACGTCCGGCCGGTGGCGGTCGAATGCGGCCCGGACCGCGTCGGCGTCGGTGATGTCGAGGTCGCCGCGACCGAGACCGACCACCTCGTGACCGGCCTCACGCAACGCGACCATCACGTCGTGGCCGAGCATGCCGCCGGCGCCGGTGACGATCCACCTGAGCGTGGTCATGGGTCTCGCCCTACTCCACGACGCTCACAGGGCTGCCCGCTTCTTCAGCGGCTCCCACCAGGCGCGGTTCTCCCGGTACCAGGCCACGGTCTCCGCCAGGCCGGTCTCGAAGTCCCGCTGCGGCGTGTACCCGAGCTCCTCGCGGATCTTCGTCCAGTCGACCGAGTAGCGACGGTCGTGACCCTTGCGGTCCTCGACGTACTCGACGCTGTCCCAGGTCGCGCCACAGGCGGCGAGCAACCGGTCGGTGAGCTCCTTGTTGGTCAGCTCCGTCCCACCCCCGATGTTGTAGATCTCGCCCGGACGGCCCTTCTCCAGCACGAGCGCGATCGCGCGGCAGTGGTCGTCGACGTGCAGCCAGTCCCGCACGTTGAGGCCGTCGCCGTACAGCGGGACCTTCTTGCCCTCGAGGAGGTTCGTGATGAACAGCGGGATGACCTTCTCGGGGAACTGGTAGGGGCCGTAGTTGTTCGAGCACCGCGTCACCCGCACGTCCAACCCATGGGTGCGGTGGTAGGACAGCGCGATCAGGTCGCTCGCGGCCTTGGAGGCCGAGTACGGCGAGTTCGGCTGCAGTGGGTCGGTCTCCGGCCAGGAGCCCTCCAGGATGGAGCCGTACACCTCGTCGGTGGAGACATGGATGAAGGGTGAGACGCCGTGCCGGAGGGCGGCGTCGAGGAGCGTGTGCGTCCCCACGACGTTGGTCATCACGAAGTCGGCCGCGCCCTTGATGGACCGGTCGACGTGGGACTCGGCGGCGAAGTGCACCACCGCGTCGTGGCCCGGCAGGACCTCATCGACCAGGGCGGCATCGGCGATGTCACCGTGGACGAAGGAGAAGCCGGGCAGGTCGCGCACCGGGTCGAGGTTGGCGAGGTTGCCGGCATAGGTCAGCTTGTCCAGCACCGTCACCCGCGCGCCAGCCAGACTCGGGTACCCCCCGGTGAGCAGCGTGCGAACGAAGTGCGAGCCGACGAAACCGGCCGCTCCGGTGACGAGGATCGCGGGCGTCGAACGAGACATCGTGGAACCTTGTGGGGCTTGCCCTTGCATGACTATCCGATCGTGACGAGCTGACTGTTACGAGCTGATCTGGATCCTGCTGTGGTCACCGAGGACCAGCCGGTGCGCCTTCGGCACCTTCGGGGCCGGCGTGACCTGGACCTGGTGGCCGATGAGCGACGCCTCGATTCGGCGTACCCCCTGGATCGACGAGTTGTGCAAGACGATCGAGAACTCGATCTCGGAGTCGATGATCTGGCAGTCGTGCTGGACCGAGGTGAACGGCCCGATGTAGGAGTCGACCACCCGGGTGTTCGCTCCGATGATCACGGGGCCGACGATCCGTGAGCCGACGATCTCCGCGCCCTCCTCGACGACGACCCGGCCGATGATCTCGGACGTGTCGTCGACCGATCCGTCGATCTTCGGCTCGAGCCGCTCCAGGACCGAGCGGTTGACCTCCAGCATGTCCTCGACGTTCCCGGTGTCCTTCCAGTAGCCGGAGATCACCGTGGACCGCACGTCGTATCCCTGGTCGACCAGCCACTGGATGGCGTGGGTGATCTCCAGCTCCCCGCGCCAGGACGGCTCGATCTTGCGCACTGCCTGGTGGATCACGGGCGTGAACATGTAGACGCCGACCAGTGCGAGGTCGCTCTTGGGCTGCTTGGGCTTCTCCTCCAAGCCGACGACCCGACCGTTCTCGTCGAGCTCGACGACGCCGAACGCGCTGGGGTTGGGCACGTGCTGGAGGAGGATCTGGGCGTCGGGACGGGTGGCGCGGAACTCGTCCACCAAGGGCGTGATGCCGCCGACGATGAAGTTGTCGCCGAGGTACATCACGAAGTCCTCATCCCCCAGGTAGTCGCGTGAGATGAGCACGGCGTGCGCCAGCCCACGCGGCGCGTCCTGTGGGATGAACGTCACATCCAGGCCGAACCGCGAACCGTCGCCGACCGCCTCCTTGACCTCCTCGGCGGCCTGGTCCACGCCGACGACGATGCCGACCTCCCTGATCCCGGCGTCGGCGATCGCCTCCAGCCCGTAGAAGAGGACAGGTTTGTTGGCCACCGGAACCAGCTGCTTGGCCGACGTGTGGGTGATCGGCCGCAGTCGAGTACCAGCGCCGCCGGACAGAACCAAAGCTCGCATGAAGCGACACCATAGCCGCTGTACCGCATGCCGCTCGTGTCCACCATCGTGTGGTTGGTACGCCGTGTGATGATCTTTCCCCACACGGGCACAGGCCACGGACGGTTGCCGCGCCCGCTATGCCCCGACCTGGGTCGTCAGGCAACCTACTGGGCAGCGGTCGGCGTCCTGGGACCGACCGCCCACGGCGAAGGGAGCCGCGTGCGGAGAGACCGCGAGGAGGCGTTCGATGCGTTTGTCCGCACTCGCATGCCGGAATTGTTGAGGTTCGCCCACATGTTGACGGGCAACCCCGACGCCGCCGCGGACTTGGTGCAGGACGCCTTGGAACGCGCTCTCGACGCCTGGCCTCGGATTCGCAATCACGAGGACCCGGAAGGCTACGTCCGCCGGATCATGGTCAACCGAAACGTCAGCATCTGGCGTCGCCGACGGCGTGAGTACCTCGTCGAGGGGGTCCCCGATCAAGCGCACCACGACGACCCGCCCATGCTCGACCCGGAGCTGCGCGCCGCGCTCGCGGCACTGCCACCGCGTCAGCGGACCGTCCTCGTCCTCCGGTACGGCGAGGACCTGTCCGAGCGGCAGGTCGCGGAGATGCTGGGCTGCTCGGTCGGCACGGTGAAGAGCCAGGCCTTCAAGGCGCTCGCGAAACTGCGGGAGCACCTGTCACGCCCCACCGACAGCACGCCGGCGAGCACGGCCGTGGCCGCCCCCACGCGCGACGACCCGGTGCGTGGGAAGCCGGTGTCAGCGCCGAGAACCAGCGGACGGGACGAGAGCACCCCAAGCGAACCCGGCGGGGAGGAGGCCACTCCATGGACCCGCTAGAGGAACGCCTCCGTCAAGCGCTGCGGGACGAGGCGTGGAGCCTGCCCGTCGACCCCGCGCTGCTGTCCCGCGTGCGCGCGGGAGCCGCCCGGAGGCGCCGGCGGCGGTCGCTCGCGCTCGCTGCCGCGGCGGTCACGATCGTGGCGACCGGCTTCGGCGTCGTCGGTCTCCTCCTGGGCTCGGAGCAGGCGACCGTGGCGAGCGGGGCGGGCGAAGCGGCGACCATGATGGAGCGCTCCGCAGCGGGTGACGACACCTCGACGTCGACCGGTGCTGATCCAACGCCGCTCGACGCGGGAGCCGAGCGGGCTCCCGTCCCCGACACACCCGACCCGTCGACGACCCGGACCCACCGGGCCGGACCCACCCGCGCTCCGGCCGAGGCGCCCGTCCCCGACGGCTTCACGCCGACGGCCGTCGCCGCCGCGAGCGCCAGCACCGCCTGGGTGCTGGGAACCTCGGACGGCGTCGATGGCGCGGTCGTGGCCGTGTCCGAGGACGGCGGGGCGACGTTCGCGCTCGCGGGCACGATCGGGGCCGCCCTCGCTCGCAGCGACGGCGAGACGGGACCGGACACGGTGCGCTGGCTCACGTTCGCCGCGGACGGACGACACGGATGGGCCTACGGCGGCGCTCTGTGGACGACCCAGGACGCCGGCCGGTCCTGGTCGGTCACCCGCAGCGTTCCCGGCACGGTGGAGCGCGTGGAGACCGACGGAACGACCGCGTACGCGCTCGTCCGCGACGGGGACGTCTGGCGGCTGTGGCGGGCTCGCGTCGGCACGGTGGACTGGCGGGCGCTTCCGGTCGAGATCCACGACCCGAGGACGGTGACGGTCACGGATCGGCTCCTCGCTCTCACCGACCGCGACGACACCGGTGCGTACGTCCTGGTGTCCACCGACTCCGGCGCTTCGTTCACCCGGCAGGAGACGCCGTGCTCCCCGGACCTCGACGCCGGGCAGGTGACGGCCGCCGGCGCCTCCCTGTGGCTCACCTGCCCCAGCGGCAGCCAGCAGACCGTGCACCTGTCGACCGACCACGGCCTCACCTGGACACAGGTCCCGACGGGACCGCTTCCCGCCACCGCCGCCGAGCTCAGCGCCCGCGGCGCACGTGACGCGGTGGTCGCTCTTCCCGGTCGCGCGATGCTGCTCGACCCGGACGGCGCCCGGCACGCCAGCGTTCCCGGCATGGGCGAGCCGATGATGGCCGCGTTCACCACCGAGGGGACCGGCTATCTCCTCGACGTCGAGGGCAATCTCTTCCGCACCACCGACGAAGGCAGCACGTGGAGCCGCGTGACCGTCGACTGAGCCCGTGCGCCGCACGGTGAGGGCGTCAGGCGCGTGCTCGTCGACAGCCGGCGCCGGCCAGGGCCAGCCCCTGGGCCTCCGGTCTCGTCACACCGCGTGCCAGACCGTCGTAGCCGGGGCCCTCTCGGGACTCAGGAAGCCGCCACCGAGCCCGTCGGCGCGGTGGGCGAGCCGCGACGCAGCCGGTCGTCGACGTAGACCAGCGCACGGCCGAAGCGGACCCGCACCTCTTCCTCCGTCCCTTGCTCCAGACCGACGAACGCGCGCACGGTCACGACGCCGAGGTCGAGCACGATCTCCTTGTAGTGCCCCCGCGGCATGACCCGGACGATCCGCGCCTTCGCGCCGTCACCGTCGGCCACGATCTGGACGTCCTCGGGGCGGACGCCGACCGTGCCGGGCGTGTCGAGCAATGCGGTCGGCGCCGCGCAGGGGACCACCACGCCGTCGCCGAGGTCGACCACGGCTCCCTGGCCCGTGGACCGCACCCGGGCCTCGAGGAAGTTCATCGTGCCCACGAAGTCGGCGACGAATCGGGTCTCCGGCTCCCGGTACAGCGCGTGTGGATCGGCGTACTGCTCGATCCGACCGTTGTTCATGACAGCGATCCGGTCGGAGATCGCGAGCGCCTCGTCCTGGTCGTGCGTGACGAACACCGTCGTGATGCCGACGCGCTGTTGGATCTGCCTGATGTCCTCGCGTACCCGCACCCGCAGCTTCGCGTCGAGGTTCGACAGCGGCTCGTCGAGCAACAGCACCTTGGGCTCGAGGACGAGCGCCCGGGCGAGCGCCACACGCTGCTGCTCCCCGCCGGAGATCTGCGCGGGATAGCTGTGGATGTGATGGGTCAGGTTGACCGACGCGAGAACGCGTTCGACCCGCTCGGCCACCTCCCGCTTGGGCAGCTTGCGCAGCCGCAGACCGTATGCGACGTTCTTGAAGACGGTCATGTGCGGCCACAACGCGTAGTTCTGGAACACCATCGCGGTCGGGCGCCGCTCCGGCGGCGTGTGGGTGTACGGAGTGCCGTCGATCAGCACCTCGCCCGCGTCCGGACGCAGGAAGCCGCCGATGATCCGCAGGGTCGTCGTCTTTCCGCAACCGGAGGGACCGAGCAGACAGACCAGCTCGCCACGGCGCACCTCGAGGTCGAACCCGTCGACGATCGTCCGCCCGCCGAGCACCTTGGTGATCCCGCGCAACGTCAACCCGTCGCTCATCTGACCCCTAACGCAGGTGGAAACCCTCGGCGAGACGACCGCCCATGACGTGCCGACGCACCAGCAACATGAGCAGCACCGAGGGGATCGACAACAGGATGGAGAACACCGCCGCGGCCTGCTCCGGGTAGTTGAGCACGAGGGTGTACATCTCGGTCGGCATGGTGATGTAGTTCGGCGCGCCCACGAGGAAGGTGCCCTGAGCCTCGTCGAACGACGCGAGGAACGACAGGATCATCGCGACCAGGATGCCCGGCGCGGCGAGCGGGAACGTCACCGTGAAGAACACCCTCAACGGCCCCGCGCCGACGTCCCGAGCCGCCTCCTCCAGGCTGCGGGGAACGGACGCGAACGCCGCCGCGGGTATCCACGTCATGAAGACGATCGTGCCGAGGAGCTGGACCACGACGACGCCGAGGAACGTCCCCATGAGGTGGAGGCTGTAGAGCAGGCCGGCGACCGACACGAACAGTCCGATCTTCGGGAACGCGTTGGTCGCGAAGAGGGAGACGAGGAGCACCCGCCGCCCCGGGAAGTTGAACCTCGCGAACGCGTAGGCAGCGGGCAGGCAGATGAGCGCGGAGAGCGCCGTGACGACCGGCGCGAACGTGAAGCTCAGCCGGATGGAACTGCCCAGCGTCTGGTCCGCCAGGACCTGCCGCCACCAGCTCAGCGTCCAGCTCTCCGGCAACAGCGAGGGGTACGACCAGGAGGCCGCGAACGCCCGGAGGGACAACCACACGAGCGGGCCGAGAATGAACACCGCGAGCAGGAGCACGCACAACCCGAGCACACCCCGGGCGACCACCCGGCGGACGACGTTCACGACCGGCCGGCGGGGCTCCGGGACCGCGGACGCCTCGTCGACCCGCTGACGCGCCTGCACCGTGCTCATAGCACCGCTCCCGAGCGCTTGGCGGAGCGGAAGTTGGCCCAGACGTACACCGCTCCGATGCCCGCCGCGATCGCGAACACCACCATCGCCATCACCTGCGCCTGCTGGGGTTGGTTGAACGCGCCGAAGGTGTTGGTCATGAGGGGGCCGAGCATGTTGGGCGCCGAGGGCCCCGTGAGGTAGGGCACCGTGAAGCTGCCCAGCACGGCGATGCCGGTGAAGGACGCGACGATCACCGTCGGGACGAGGTTCAGGGGCACGAGCACCGACACCACCGCACGAGGAAGCGAGGCGCCCGCGTCACGGGCCGCGTCGATGAGCACGTCGGGCACGGCGGCGAGGCCGGACGTCATCATCAGCACGCCGAACGGCAGGTTCACCCACACCTGCGCGATCGTCACCGCGACCATGGTGTAGCTGAACGTGGGCGCCGACTCCCAGCCGAGGAGAGCCGCGACCGTCCGGACGAACCCGTCCGACGCGTAGAACGTGAGGATGGCGTACGACGCGATCACCACCGGGATGAAGAGCGGGACGACGGCGAGGGCGGAGAACACCTTCGCCACCCGACTCCCCGACAGTCGCACGTACAGCGCGATCGCCCACGCGAGCGTCAGCGTGACCGCCACCGACACGACGGTCACGATCACGGTGGCGACCACGCTGCGCTGGAACTGCTGGCTCGCGAAGACCTCGGCATACGCGTCGGTGGTCCCCCACCAATGGTCGGCGAAGTGCTGCCGCTGACCGATCGAGGCGACCACCGAGTTGGGCCCTCCAGTGTGACCGAGCGTGTACATCGCCGCAGTCAGCACCGGAAAGCCCACGAAGAGTGCCACCACCAGGACGGGCGGCGCGACCATGAGCAGGCCACGGATCCGCTGGCTTCTCATCCGCGCGTTTCCCCGGCCGGCTCAGCCTGGCACCTTCTGCTGCCAGAGGTTGTTGAGGTCGCTGATCATCTTCTGCGAGTAGGTGAGGCGGAGGTTCTGGGTCTCCAGCCCGGCGAACTTCTCCTGCACCTCGGCCGGCATCTTCTCGAGGTTGATGGCGGGATAGCCGGCCAGGACCTCGACGATCTTCTGCTGTTGCTCGGGCTCGAGCACCCAGTTGAGCAGCTTCAGCGCCGCCTCCTTGTTGCGGGCGTTCTTCGGCATCCCGAGGTAGGCGGCACCGCCGGTGAACGAGGGGTTTCTGATCTGGGTGAGCTTGATCTCCGGCCCGAGCAGGCCGCTCTCCATGCTGGAGAGCGCCATGTCGGACCAGACCGGCGCCATCCAGATCTCCCCCTTGCCCAGGAGGTTGAGGACGTCTTGGTTGCCGTTGGGGTAGACCCCCTGATAGATCGCGGGATGCAGCTCCTTGAGGACGGCGAACCCCTCGTCCCACAGCGACTCGAGCTCGGGGACGTACCCTTCGACCATCTTCTGACGGTCCTCCTCGGAGAGGAACTTGTCGAGGACCGTCGTTACGAACGACTGGCCGGAGCCTCCGGTGCTGGGGGAGTTGTAGGTGAACTTTCCGGGATTCGCCTTGATCCAGGCCAGCAACTCGTCGAGGGTCTGCGGCGGCTCCTTCACCTTGGAGGAGTTGTAGGCGAGGACGACCGACGACCCGCGGTAGGGCACGGCCGCGTGGTCGACGGGTTCGAGCGCGCTCTCGTCGACGTTGGCGAGGTTGGGGACGCTCGTCGTGTCGACCTTGGCGAGCAGACCCGACGTCGCCGCCTGGCGCACCAGGCCGCTGTCGGCGAGGTCGAAGCCGGCGTCCTGGTCCGCCTTCACCGCGGCGCCGAGTTTCGCGAGCGTCGTCGTGTCGTTGACACCGTGCTCGGAGAACGTCACCCGGACGTCGTAGCCCGGGTGCGCTTCCCGGAACGCCGGTATCAGGGTCTTCTCCCACAACCCTCGAACGTTGACGTCACCACCGATGTAGAGGCGGACCGTCTTGCCCTCGCCGGACGAGCCCGCCGACGTGTTTTCCCCACCACAGCCTGCGGCGGCGAGCGCGACCGTCGACGCCACCCCGGCGACCAGAAACTTCATGAGCGTGCGCACGACAGACCCCTTCGTCGTCCTTCGCACCCTCCTGTTCGATTGGTGGGGGAATTACACATTGACTGGTGGGCGTTAGGCAATATCTCGGCGGAGATGGGACGGGTGGCCGTTCGACCGCCACGGCGGCCGGCCGAGGGCCCGACGACGCGTCGGCCTTGTGAGGATCCGTCGCGAACGCGGGGTTCCTTGGGCCTGTCGACGCCGTGAGGGAGTATGGGGCGGTGGTGCCCCACGGTGACGTCCTCGAACGCTTCTCACCGGCGACCAGGGAGTGGTTCCGGTCGTCGTTCCCCGAACCCACGCCGGCGCAGGTGGGCGCGTGGGACGCGGTGAGCCGGGGCGAGCACAGCCTGGTGGTGGCGCCGACCGGGTCGGGCAAGACGCTCGCGGCGTTCCTGTGGGCTCTCGACCGGCTCGCGACCAGCTCGCCACCCGCCGACCGGCGCCGTCGCTGCCGAGTCCTCTACGTCTCGCCGCTCAAGGCCCTCGCCGTCGACGTCGAGCGCAACCTGCGTGCCCCCCTCGCCGGCATCCGGCACACCGCGCAGCGGCTCGGCCTGCCGACCCCCGAGATCGAGGTGGCGATCCGGACGGGAGACACACCCGCCGACGCTCGGCGCCGGTTCAGCCGCCGTCCCGCCGACATCCTCATCACCACGCCGGAGTCGTTGTTCCTGCTGCTGACGTCCCAAGCTCGCGAGGCGCTGCGCGGCGTGGAGACCGTGATCGTCGACGAGGTGCACGCGCTCGCCGGCAACAAGCGGGGCGCGCACCTCGCGCTGAGCCTGGAGCGCCTCGACGCGCTCGTCGCCGGCCGGCCGGGAGCACCCCGTGACGGGGACACCGGTGAAGGGGGCCCTTCTCCCTCCGGTCCATCCGGTCGACCCCAGCGCGGCCCCACCCAGCGCATCGGGCTGTCGGCCACGGTCCGTCCCGTGCAGGAGGTCGCGCGCTTCCTCGGCGGCGTGGCACCGGTGACCGTGGTCAATCCGCCGTCCGCCAAGGAGCTCGACCTCCAGATCGTCGTCCCGGTCGAGGACATGGGGGAGCTCGGGCAGACCTTGCCGATGGAGGAGCAGCTCGGCGCCGCCGCCGGCCCGGAGCGCCGCTCCTCGATCTGGCCACACGTCGAGGAACGGGTCGCCGACCTGGTGGAGCGGCACCGGTCCACCCTCGTCTTCGCCAACTCCCGTCGGCTCGCGGAGCGACTCACCGCGCGGCTCAACGAGATCCACGCCCTTCGGCTCGAGGAACGAGGCGACGGGGACGTCGACTCCGCGGCGGACGGGAGCTCGGCGCCCAGGATCCCAGCGCAGATCATCCCGGCGCAGATCATGGCCCAGTCAGGGGCGAGCCGAGGCTCTCCCGCCGTCCTCGCCCGCGCTCACCACGGCTCGGTCAGCAAGGAGCAGCGGGCACGCATCGAGGACGATCTGAAGTCCGGTCGGCTCCCGTGCGTCGTCGCCACGAGCAGCTTGGAGCTGGGCATCGACATGGGGGCCGTCGACCTCGTCGTCCAGGTCGAGTCCCCGCCCTCCGTGGCGAGCGGTCTGCAGCGCGTCGGCCGGGCGGGACACCAGGTGGGCGCCGTCTCTCGCGGAGTCATCTTCCCCAAGTACCGCGGCGACCTGCTCGCCACCGCCGTCGTCGCCGAGCGCATGCGCGCTGGTCTCATCGAGGAGACCCGCGTGCCGGTCAACCCGCTCGACGTCCTCGCCCAGCACATCGTCTCCGCCGTGTCCGTCGACACCTGGCACGTCGACGACCTCTTCGACCTCGTACGCCGGACGGCGTCGTTTCAGACCCTGCCCCGCTCGGCCTACGAGGCGGTGCTCGACATGCTGGCCGGACGGTACCCGTCGGACGAGTTCGCCGAGCTACGGCCGCGCCTGGTCTGGGACCGCGTCGCCGGGACCCTCACCGCCCGCCCCGGCGCCCAACGGCTCGCGGTCACCAGCGGGGGCACGATCCCCGATCGGGGGTTGTTCGGCGTCTTCCTCGTCGGCGAGAAGTCCAGCAGGGTGGGCGAGCTCGACGAGGAGATGGTCTACGAGTCCCGGGTCGGCGACGTCTTCACGCTCGGCGCGTCCTCCTGGCGGATCGAGGACATCACCCACGACCGGGTGCTCGTCTCCCCCGCGCCGGGTCAGCCGGGCCGACTCCCGTTCTGGCGAGGTGACACCCTCGGGCGACCCGCCGAGCTCGGACGGGCGATCGGCGCGTTCGTTCGGGAGCTCTCCCGCCTCGATCCCGACCAGGCCCGCGAGCGGGTACGCGCCGCGGGTCTCGACGAGTGGGCGACCGACAACCTCCTCGACTACCTGGAGGAGCAGCGCCAGGCGACGCGCCACCTGCCCAACGACCGGACGATCGTCGTCGAGCGGTTCCGCGACGAGCTGGGGGACTGGCGGGTGTGCGTGCACAGCCCCTACGGCGCGGCGGTGCACGCTCCGTGGGCACTGGCCATCGCCGCCAGGTTGCGCGAGCGGTACGGCGTCGACGTCCAGGCCATCCACGCCGATGACGGCATCGTGCTGCGCATCCCCGACACCGAGGACACCCCACCCGGCGCCGACCTCGCGCTGTTCGATCCCGACGAGATCGAGCAGATCGTCACCGAGGAGGTCGGTGGGTCGGCGCTCTTCGCGGCACGGTTCCGCGAGTGCGCCGCCCGCGCCTTGCTCCTGCCACGTCGGGACCCTCGACGGCGGTCTCCGCTCTGGCAACAGCGCCAACGGTCGGCGCAGCTGCTCGCGGTGGCGAGCAAGTACGGGTCGTTCCCCATCGTGCTGGAGACGGTGCGGGAGTGCCTGCAGGACGTCTACGACCTGCCGGGCCTCGTCGAGGTGCTGCGCGGCATCGCCGCCCGCCGGATCCGCGTCGTGGAGGTCGAGACCAGCGAGCCGTCGCCGTTCGCCAAGTCGCTGACCTTCGGCTACATCGCCGCGTTCATGTACGAGGGGGACGCGCCTCTGGCCGAGCGGAAGGCCGCCGCGCTCTCCCTCGACCGGTCCCTGCTGGCGGAGCTGCTCGGCCAGGCCGAGCTGCGGGACCTGCTCGACCCTGAGGTGATCGCCCACACCGAGGCGGAGCTCCAGCGGCTCACCCCCGACCGTCGCTGCCGCGACCTCGAGGGCGTCGCCGACCTGCTCCGGCTGCTCGGGCCGCTGTCCACCGAGGAGGTCGCGGCACGCTGCGCCGAGCCTGACCGAGCCGCCGCGTGGCTGGCGGAGCTGGAGCGTGCGCGACGGGTCATTCGCGTGCGCGGACCGGCGACCCACCCGGCTGGAGCCGGCGAGCAGGCGGAGCCGGTCGAGCGGTGGGCGGCCATCGAGGACGCGGGACGGCTGCGCGACGCCTTGGGCATTCCCCTGCCGGTCGGGGTCCCGGAGGCGTTCACCGAGCCGGTCGCTGACCCCCTCGGCGACCTCGTGGCCCGCTACGCCCGGACCCACGGGCCCTTCCACGCCGTCGACGTGGCCCACCGCTTCGGTCTGGGCGTCGCCGTCGTCCTCACGACCCTGCGCCGCCTGGCGGCCGAGGGACGGGTCGTCGAAGGCACCTTCGGAAGGTCGCCTTGGACCAGCCCGCCCTCCGACGGCGCTGGTGATGGGCTCGCCGCGGACTCGGACGCGTTCGTGGACGCGAGCCTGTCCGGAAGCGAGTGGTGCGACGCCGGTGTGCTCCGACTCCTGCGGCGGCGTTCACTCGCCGCCCTCCGCCGCGAGGTCGAGCCCGCCGAGCCGGAGACCCTGGCCCGTTTCCTGCCGGTCTGGCAGCACGTGGGTGGCCGGCTTCGCGGGACAGAGGGCGTGCTCCGGGTGGTGGAGCAGCTGGCCGGGTGCGCGGTGCCGGCGTCGGCGCTCGAACGGCTCGTCCTCGCCGTGCGAGTCGCCGACTACTCCCCCGCCATGCTGGACGAGCTGACCGCCTCCGGCGAGGTGCTGTGGGCCGGTCACGGATCCCTCCCCGGCACCGACGGGTGGATCTCCCTGCACCTCGCCGACACCGCGCCGCTGACCTTGCCCGAACCGGACCCCGCGTTCGAACCCGGACCACTGCACCGCGCGATCCTGCGGGTCCTCGAACCCGGCGGTGGCTACTTCTTCCGACCGCTGGCGGACGCCGTCCAGCGCCTGCTCCTCGACGAGCGCCCGTCGGACCAGGCCCACGAGGACGCCGGCGATCCGACCCTCGTGACCGACGCGGCGCTGGTCACCGCCCTGTGGGACCTGGTCTGGGCGGGGTACGTCACCTGCGATACCGCCGCCCCGCTGCGGGCGCTGCTGTCCGGCGGATCGCCGGCGCACCGACAGCGGACGACGCCGACCCGGGCGAGATTCGCTGGTCGGCCGTCCCTGCGCGGCCGGCCGGCGCTGCCGACCCGGACCGGGCCACCGATCGCCGCCGGCCGGTGGTCGCGACTGCCGGAGCGGGATCCGGACCCCACCCGCCGGGCCCACGCGATCGCCGAGGTGCTGCTCGATCGTCACGGCATCCTCACTCGTGGCGCCGTGGTCGCCGAGCGGATCCCGGGTGGCTTCGCCGCCGCCTACCAGGTTCTCTCGGCCTTCGAGGAGGCGGGCCGCTGCCGTCGGGGCTACTTCGTCGCAGGGTTGGGCGCCGCGCAGTTCGGGGTGCCGGGGGCGGTCGATCAGCTCCGCGCGATGGCGCAGGAGGCACGGACCGACGGCGCGCCCCTGGACCTCGCGGTGGTGCGGGAGCGGACGGCCGCGGACCGTTCCACTCGTACCCTCGTGCTGGCCGCGACGGACCCCGCGAACCCCTACGGCGCGGCACTCCCCTGGCCGCCCCGCCCTCACCAGGTGCAGGAGGAGTCCGCCGGGCACCGGCCGGGCCGGAAGGCGGGCGCGCTCGTCGTCTTGGTCGACGGTCGGCTCGTGCTGTACGTCGAACGGGGTGGTCGGACGTTGCTGACCTGGAGCGACGACCCAGGGGTGCTGCAGCCCGCGGTGGACGCCCTGGCGTTGGCCGTGCGGGAAGGCGTCCTCGGCAAGCTGAGCGTCGAGCGGGTCGACGGCGAGGCGGTGCTCAGGGCGCACACGGACGGCGAGAGCCCGCTCGCCTCCGCTCTCGCCGCGGCGGGCTTCTACGTCACGCCTCGCGGCCTGCGCCTACGCGGGTGAGCGCCGAGTGCGAGGCTCCGACCACCGCGGGAGAGGACGAGAACAGGATGCGACTGCTGGTGGTGTCCGACACCCACGCGCCCCGTCGCTGGCGCTCCTGCCCTGAGCGTGTCGCTCAGCACGCGCGGACGGCGGACGTGATCCTGCACGCGGGGGACGTGTGCGTCCCCGGCGTTCTCGACGAGCTCTCCGCCTTCGCGCCGATCCACGTCGTACGCGGGAACAACGATGGACCGGACGTCGCCGCGTGGGGAGCTCCGGAGGAGCTCGAGCTGACCCTCGACGGCGTCCGGGTGGCCATGGTGCACGACAGCGGTCCGACGAAAGGTCGCGCGCACCGGCTGCGCCGCCGGTTCCCCGAGGCCGACCTCGTGGTGTTCGGCCACTCCCACATCCCGTGGGTCCAGGAGGACGACGGGGTCTGGTTCGTCAACCCGGGCTCACCGACGGACCGGCGTCGGCAACCCCACGGCACGATCGGGATCGTCGACGTCGAACGTGGCCGGGTCCTGGACGTGCGCATCGTCCCCGTCACGTAGGGCGCCCGCCGGCCGTCCGGCGGCCCGGCGGGCCGCCCTATCATCGGGGCGGTTCGTGGCCGTGGTCGTCAGCGGAAAGGAGGCCCCGTGCCCACGCCGCCCCTGCCGGCGCACTTGATCCAGACGCTGACCAAGCCCAATCCCGCAGTGATGGCCACCGTGCGTCCAGACGGGACGCCGGTCAGCGTGGCGACCTGGTATCTGTGGGATGACGGACGGATCCTGCTCAACATGGACGCCGGCCGGGCCCGGTTGGGTCACCTGCGTGTCAACCCGCGCGTCTCCCTCACCGTGTTGGACGACGACTCCTGGTACCGCCACATCAGCCTGCAGGGCACGGTGACGCTCCAGCCCGACCCTGACTTGGTCGACATCGACCGCCTGGCACGCCACTACACCGGCAAGCCCTACTGGAACCGGGAGCGTCCGCGGGTGACCGCGTGGCTGGAGATCAGCTCCTACCACGCGTGGGGCTTCGACTGAGCCGACGCTCCCCGGGTAGGCGCGCCGGCGCGACGTTCTCTGGCGCGACGTTTTCTGGTGTGACGTTTTCTGGTGTGACGGCCCCAGCCCCCCGGCACACCGTCACTCGTCACAGCAGGGCGCGACCGACCGCGAGCTCACGGGTGTCGGGCGCCAGCAGCCGCTCGGCGTCGGCGCTCAGGTCGTCCGGTTTGCGCTGGGACTCCCGCTCCGCCGCGACTCGCGCCTTGTAAATCTCGACCTCGGTCCGAACCCGGTCCTCGTCCCAGCCGAGCACGTCCGCGACGCAGCCCGCCGCGGCCGCCGCCGTCTCCGTTCCCCGGTGCGCGGTCTCGATGGAGATCCGAGTCCGACGGGCCAGCACGTCGTCGAGATGGACGGCGGCCTCGTGCGTCGCGGCGTAGCGCGCCTCGACGGCGAGGTACTCCCCGGCGCCGGGCAGCGGCTCCAGCAACGTGCGGTCGTGCTCGGCCAGCTCCAGCACCTCATCGATGAGGGAGCCGTACCGCCCGAGCAACCGCTGCATCCGCCACACCGGCAATCCGTACTCATCCGCGAGCGTCTCGACCTGGTTGGCGAGCGCGTGGTACCCCTCCGCGCCCAGCAGGGGCACGTTCTCGGTGACCGAGTCCGGCACCGACGGATCCAAGTCGGCCCGTGCGGCGTCCACGGCGTCCTTGGCCATGACCCGGTACGTCGTGTACTTGCCACCCGCGATCGAGACGAGGCCTGGCAGCGGCCGGGCCACGGCGTGCTCACGCGACAGCTGGCTGGTCTGCTCAGACTCCCCCGCCAGCAGGGGGCGGAGGCCGGCGTACACCCCCTCGATGTCGTCGGGTGTGAGCTTCTCCACCAGCACGTCGTTGACGTGTGCGAGGAGGTAGTCGATGTCGGCCCGGCTCGCCGCGGGATGCGCCTTGTCGAGATTCCAGTCCGTGTCCGTCGTGCCGACGATCCAGTGGTTGCCCCACGGGATGACGAAGAGCACGGACTGCTCCGTCCGCAGGATCAGGCCGACCTCCGACGGGATCCGGTCCCGCGGAACGAGAATGTGCACGCCCTTCGACGCCCGCACTCGGAACCGCCCACGACCGCCGGTCAGCCGCTGCACGTCGTCCGTCCACACACCAGTGCAGTTGATGACCACCTTGGCCCGGATCGTCGTGGTCGCGCCGGAGTCGACGTCGCGCACGTGCGCGCCCACGATCCGTCCGCCCTCGCGGAGAAACCCGGTGACCTCGGAGGAGTTGCGCACCACCGCCCCGTAGCGCGCGGCGGTCCGAACCACGGTGAGCGTGTGGCGGGCGTCGTCCACCTGGGCGTCGTAGTAGCGAATCGCACCGACAAGGGAGTCCCGCCGCAACGCCGGACACAGTTTGAGGGCGCTGCCCCGGGTCAGGTGCCGGTGCATCGGGGTCGTCCGACGTCGCGCCATCGTGTCGTACAGGATCAGGCCCGCACCGACGTAGGGACGCTCCCAGAACCGGTGGCGCAGCGGGTAGACGAACGGCACTGGCCTGACCAGGTGTGGTGCGAGGCGGGAGAGCATGAGGTCGCGCTCCTGCAGCGCCTCCGCGACGAGCTCGAAGTTCAGCTGCTCCAGGTAGCGCAGACCCCCGTGGAAGAGCTTGCTGGACCTGCTCGAGGTCCCGCTCGCGAAATCCCGCGCCTCGACCAACGCCGTGCGCAACCCCCGGGTCACCGCGTCCAGCGCCGTGCCCGCGCCGGTCACACCGCCACCGATGACGAGCACGTCGAACGGCTCGCGGCCGAACCGCCTCCACGCCTGCGCTCGTTCGGCGGGGCCGAGCCTCGCTGAATTTCTCACAACACTATCTCCCCCGATAAGTTCCGACGATTCTACGAGGATTTTTTTACTTCGCGAGCGAAGGATCAACACAGTCGGCAGGATCTTCACAGCGGATCCTCACAACGGATAGCGCTGAAAACACGACGCGCGCGACGCCCACACCGTTCTCAGGAAACCACACCGAGGACGGCCCGGCAGGAGGTCGCAACGATGTGGAAGATCATCCTTTCCGAGACCGTCGGGACGATGCTGCTGACCCTGCTCGGCTGCTCCGTCGTCGCGAACAATCTGCTCAAGAACACGAAGGGACACGCCGATGGCTGGCTGCTGATCTGCTTCGGGTGGGGTCTTGGCGTCTTCGCCGGGGTCTACGCGGCCTTCCATTCGGGCGGACACATCAATCCTGCGGTCACGGTCGGCATCCTGGTGAGTGGCGCGTCGAGTTATGCGCCTGGCATTCCGGTCACCTTCGCGAATACCATCGCCTACTTCGTCGGAGAATTTGTCGGCGCATTTCTCGGCGCCGTCTTGACCTGGCTCGCTTATCGAGAACACTTCCAACGCACGGAGGCCCCGGCCGACAAGCTCGCGGTGTTCTCCACCGGACCGCAGTACCGCAGCTACCCGTGGAACTTCCTCACCGAGGTCGTGGCGACGTTCGTCCTCGTCTACGTCGTCTTGGTGTACGGCCACACACCGTCCGGGCTCGGCCCGCTCGGCGTCGCGCTGGTCGTGGTGGGCATCGGCGCGTCCCTCGGCGGTCCGACCGGGTACGCGATCAACCCGGCCCGCGACCTCGGGCCGCGCATCGCCCACGCGGCCCTGCCGATCAAGGGCAAAGGGAGCAGCGACTGGTCCTACTCGTGGGTCCCGGTCGCCGGACCACTCGTTGGCGGTGTCCTCGCGGCGCTCCTCTCGCGCGTCGCCACCTGACCCACGCCACCTACCGACCTCCGTCGGCGCTCCGTACGCTACCCCCACACTCACCGATCAGCGAGTGGAGATTCGATGACCGACTACGTCGCCGCGATCGATCAGGGAACGACCAGCACTCGGTGCATGATCTTCGACCACCTCGGTCGAGTCGTCAGCAGCCACCAGGTCGAGCACAAGCAGATCTTCCCCCGCGCGGGCTGGGTCGAGCACGATCCCGAGGAGATCTGGACCAACACCCGTGAGGTCGCGGCCGGAGCCCTCGCCAAGGCGGGCCTCAACGCGAGCTCCATCGCCGCCATCGGCATCACCAACCAGCGCGAGACCGCCCTGGTGTGGGAGCGGTCGACGGGGAAGCCGGTCTACAACGCGATCGTGTGGCAGGACACCCGCACCGCCGAGATCTGCGAGCGGCTTGGCGCGTTGGGCGGCGGCGCGGATCGCTACCGCGATCGCGTGGGCCTCCCGCTGGCCACGTACTTCTCGGGCCCGAAGGTCATGTGGATCCTGGAGAACGTCGAAGGCGCTCGGGAGAAGGCCGAACGCGGTGAGCTGCTCTTCGGCACGATCGACACCTGGCTGCTGTGGAACCTCACGGGTGGCCCCGACGGAGGGCTCCACATCACGGACGTGACGAACGCGTCCCGCACGATGCTGATGGATCTCGAGACGCTCCAGTGGGACGCCGACATCGCGGCCGAGATGGGCATCCCCCTGTCGATGCTGCCGGAGATCCGTTCCTCCTCCGAGGTCTACGCGCCGGGTCGCGCTGGAGGTTGGATGTCGTCGGGGGTTCCCATCGCCTCCGCGCTCGGTGACCAGCAGGCCGCGACGTTCGGCCAGGTGTGCTTCGACGTGGGTACGGCCAAGAACACCTACGGCACCGGGAACTTCCTCCTGCTCAACACCGGCACCGAGCGGGTGCGCAGTGAGAACGGCCTGATCACGACCGCGTGCTACAAGATCGGCGACGGCCCGTGCGTCTACGCCCTGGAGGGCTCCATCGCGGTGACCGGCTCCCTCGTGCAGTGGCTGCGCGACAACCTCGGGCTCATCAAGAGCGCCCCGGAGGTCGAGGACCTCGCCCGCACCGTCGAGGACAACGGCGGAGCCTACTTCGTGCCGGCGTTCTCCGGGCTGTTCGCGCCCTACTGGCGGTCGGACGCGCGTGGCGTGCTCGTCGGCCTCACGCGTTACGTCAACAAGGGCCACATCGCGCGTGCCGTGCTGGAGGCGACCGCCTTCCAGACTCGCGAGGTCGTCGACGCCATGAACGCCGACTCGGGCGTGGCGTTGAGCGAGCTGAAGGTCGACGGCGGCATGGTGGCGAACGAGCTGCTCATGCAGTTCCAGGCCGACATCCTCGACGTTCCGGTGATCCGTCCGCAGGTGGCCGAGACGACCGCGCTGGGCGCCGCGTACGCCGCCGGGCTGGCCGTGGGGTACTGGTCCAACCAGGACGACCTTCGGCGGAACTGGCAGGAGGACAAGCGCTGGCTGCCGAACATGGACGCCGAGGTACGCGAGCGCGAATACGCCCGATGGAAGAAGGCGGTCACCCGAACCTTCGACTGGGTGGACTGACCGACTGGGTGGACTGACGCGCGCCTGCAGCGCGCCCTTCCAGCGCGCCTACCACCGGCCGCGGTGGACCACCTCGTCCAAGCCTCGCCTACCCCGTCGCAGCGAGGGCGACGGACGGTCGGGCGCTCGGTGGCCGAGCGCGACGACGCCGATGGGAGTCTGGTCCTCGGGCACCCCGAACGCCGCACGGAACGTCTCGAGGCGCTCGGGTGGGATCCCGAAGAAGCAGGCGCCCAGCCCTTCGTCGGTGGCGGTGAGCAGCATGAGCAGGGTGGCCATGCCGGTGTCGATGTGCCAGTACGGCACCGGCCACCGCGACTCGTCGCGGTCGGTCCAGCCCTTGTCGGGCTCGGCGTAGCGGTCGAGGTAGGCGCGCTTGCACGACATCGGCACGATCAGCACGGGCGCTCGTCGCAGGCCCCGCGACCAGGTGTCGACACCCCGACCCGGAGGAGTGGCCGCCTCCCAGAACCGCGCCACGTCCTCCGGGGTGTCCAAGAGCAGGAAGCTCCACCCTTGGGTGAAGCCCGCCGACGGCGCGCGGATCGCGTTGCCGAGAACGCGGGTCACCACAGCCGGGTCGACCGGCCGTGGGTCGAAGTTGCGCACCATGCGGCGTCGCCGTACGACGTCCTGGAACTCCACGCCTCGCCTTCCGCTCCCCGGCCGGAGACCCTGCCGGCCTCGGCAGCCGATCGTACGCCCGCGGGCGAGAATGGCCTGGTGAGGACCCTGGTGAAGATCACGTCGGACGCGCTGGTGTGCCGTGCCTGAAGGCGACACCGTGTGGCTCACCGCGCGGCGCCTGCACACGGTCCTCGCCGACCAGGTCCTGGTCCGCGCCGAGCTCCGCGTGCCCAGATTCGCCACGGCCGATCTGGTGGGCCGGCGTGTGCTCGAGGTGCTCTCCCGAGGGAAGCACCTCCTGACCCGGATCGAGCCGAACCTCACCCTCCACACGCACCTCGGCATGGACGGCTCGTACCGCATCCATCGCGCTGGCCGATGGTGGCCAGGGACGCGCGAGCCCGTCCGAGTAGCCCTGGCGACCGCGCGTCACGTCGTGGTCGGCCGGAATCTCGCCCGGGTCGACCTCGTGCCGCTCGAGGAGGAGTCACAGCTCATCGGCCACTTGGGTCCCGACCTGCTGGGCGCGGACTGGGATCCTGACGAGGCGGTTCGGCGGCTGATGCGCGATCCGGATCGCTCGATCGGTGAGGCGCTGCTCGACCAGAGCAACCTCGCCGGAATCGGCAACCTCTACCGGGCCGAGCTGCTGTTCCTCCGTGGCGTGCATCCCGCCACGCCCGTGCGTGACGTCGGTGACCTCGACCAGCTGGTCCGCCTCGCCCACCGACTCCTGTGGGTCAATCGCGAACACCCCGAGCAGACGACCACGGGAGACCCCCGAAGGGGGCAGGAGCATTGGGTCTACCGCCGCGCTGGTCAGCCGTGCCGACGCTGTGGGACGACCGTTCGGCGCGCCTTCCTCGGACCCCCAGGGCAGGAACGCGTCACATTCTGGTGCCCCACCTGCCAACCCGAGCGACCCACGTGACCATGCCGCACGGCAGCCGGCGCCAGTCGACCACCGTCCACGACGAACGTCAGTCGCCCCGTGGGGGAAGCGGTGGTCAGGCCGCGGCGACGACGTCGTGCGAGTCCGCGGCGTCGACGAGCTCGCCCTCGTCGAGGCGAGCCTTCTCCACCCGCGCCGACTCCACCACGCGAGGCTCGATCTTCTCCACGACGCCCGGCGGAACGTCGTCGACGACCGCGTGGTCGAGTGTCGGTCGGCTGACCCGGCGTCGTCTGGTCCGGCTCGGCTGCTCGTCTGCGGCGTCGGCCGGAGCGCCGTTGGCTTCGACAACCTCGGCGACACCGATCGGGGTGGAGTTCAGGTGCCGAGACGGCACACCTCGCGGCGCCGTGGTCGAGCCGGCCGCGAGCGCCGCCGCAGCTTCGACCTTGTCGATCTCGTCACAGACCTCGCGCAGTACCTCGGACAAGGGAACGTCGAGCGCCTGACAGATCGCGGCGAGCAACTCGCTCGAGGCTTCCTTCTGCCCGCGCTCGATCTCGGAGATGTATCCGAGGCTGACCCGAGCGTCCCGGGAGACCTCGCGGAGAGTGAGCCCTTGCCGCAGGCGCTGGCGGCGCAGCACGCCACCGATCACGTGCCGAACCAGGACCATCCTTCACTCCCTCCGCATCTCCGACTGTGGACACTCGCTGACAAGGGACGCACGACACTGATACGCGCCCAGGCAGCACCCACCGTACCCGGGACGACCGTCAACTGACGACCCATGACTCTGGTCTTATCACCCGTGCGGTCGACTGCCGGAGCCTGGCGTCCCCGCCGGACGACCCCTACCGGACCAACCGGACCAGACAGCCCGATATTCCGATCCGCCAACGAGAGTCCGCCAACGAGAGTCCGCCGGGGAGAGAGGCGGCCGACGAGCTGGCCTGGCGCCGCACGGTGAGCGATCACCCGGTCGTCCGGATCAGGACCTCGCGGAGCAGCTCGAGGGCGGCCACGACCGCCGCGCGCCGCACCGCCTGGCGGTCTCCCGACAGCTGGTACCGCCGAACCACCGTCTCCCCCGGTCCCGCACAGGCCAGGTCCACGGTGCCGACCGGCTGACCGCCGTGCGGCTCCGGCCCGGCGACACCGGTGGTCGCCAGGCCGTACGTGGCACCCAGTCGGTCACGCACGCCGACCGCCATGGCCTGCGCCGTCCGCGGGTGTACCGGTCCGTGCCGCTCCAACTCGGCGGCCGAGACCCCGAGCAGCGAGACCTTGAGGTCTGACGCGTAGGCGACCACGCCGCCACGGTAGATCCGCGACGAGCCCGCCCGCGCGGTCAGCGCCGCACCGAGAAGGCCACCGGTCAAGGACTCGGCGGTCGCCACCGTCCGTCCAGCCGCGAGAAGCCGCTCGTGGCACCACGCGGCGAGCTCAGCGCTCTCGTCCGCGGACGTGGTCGCTCCCGTCATCGTGTGCTCGCCTGTCGCAGCCGAACCGCCCGAACGACATAGTCGATTCCCGTCGCGACGGTGAGCACCACCGCCGCGCCCATGGTCACCTCCGCCACGAGTCGGGCCGCCCCCTCCAGGGGTAGCAGGTAGAGGGCGATCGCCACCGTCTGGAGCAGCGTCTTCGCCTTTCCACCGGGACTCGCGGCGATCACGCCGTGCCGGATCACCACGAACCGCACGGCGGTGACGCCGAGCTCGCGGACCAGGACGACCGCCGTGACCCACCAGGGCAGCTCGTTCAGCGAGGACAGGCAGATCAGCGCCGCCCCGACGAGGACCTTGTCCGCGACCGGGTCCGCGATCTTCCCGAAATCCGTGATCAGCGCGCGTCGGCGGGCCAGCTCGCCGTCGACCTTGTCCGTCAACGCCGCGAGGAGGAACGCGCCGAAGGCGAGCAGCCGTTGGCTCGAGCCGCCGTCTACCATCAGCCAGACGAACGGTGGCACGAGCACCAGGCGTAGCGCCGTCAGCGCGTTGGCGACGTTCCACGGCCCAGGACGGCGCTCCGATACCTGCGTCACCCGCCCACCTCGACCCACTGGTGGCCGACTGCTTCTCCGCCGGCCCGTTCGGGGCTCGTCCCGTCGCGGTCGACTGCGGCCGCGATGAGGTCGACGCCTTCGGTGGCGACGACACGCGCGCGCACCACGTCGCCCACCCGCGCGGACGTCACCCCGAGCACCCGCGTGGTGCCGTCGACCTCAGGTCCTTGGTGGGCCGCACGCCCCTCGATCACCACCGACCTCGCACCGCACGCCTCGGAGGTGCCACCGTCGTCGAGACCGCCGTGCGGGGCTCCGTCGACGTCTGTCTCGCCGGGTCCCGCCTCCCCAGGGCCAACGCTCTCGACGATGACGTCGACCACCTCCCCGATCCGGTCCTCGGCCCGCTGCGCCGTGAGCTCGTCGACCAGCGCCGTCACGTGCTGAACCCGGGCTTCGATCTCGTCCTCGTCGAGCTTGCCGTCGAACGTCGCGGCCTCGGTCCCGTCCTCGTCGGAGTAGCCGAAGACGCCCACGACGTCGAGCCGGGCAGCCTCCAGGAACTGGCAAAGCTCCTCGACATCGTCCTCGGTCTCGCCCGGAAAGCCCACGATCACGTTGCTCCGGATGCCGGCGGTGGGGTCCTTGGCGCGGATGGCCTCGATCAGGTCGAGGAAACGCTCCCGGTCGCCGAAGCGTCGCATCCGGCGTAGCACGGTAGGGCTGGCGTGCTGGAACGACAGGTCGAAGTACGGCGCCACGCCCGGTGTTCCCGTCAGAGCGTCGACGAGGCTCGGCCGCAGCTCCGCGGGCTGCAGGTACGAGAGCCGGATCCGAGCCACGCCCTCGATGGCGGCCAACTCCGGCAGGAGCCGTCGCTCCAGCAGCCGGAGGTCGCCCAGGTCCTTGCCGTAGGAGGTGGAGTTCTCGCTGACCAGGAACAGCTCCCGCGCGCCGTGCTCGACGAGCCACCGCGCCTCGGCCAGGATCCCCTCGGGCGGCCGGGACACGAAGGCACCCCGGAACCGCGGGATGGCGCAGAACGTGCACCGCCGGTCACATCCGGAGGCGAGCTTGAGCGGCGCGACCGGACCCTTGCCCAACCGCCGGCGGTACACCCGTGGCCCGCTCGCCGGACTGATCCCCACCGGCAGGTCGGGTGGCGCGAGCTCGGGCGGCTCAGGCGAGACGGCTCCGTGTCCGGGAATCACCGCGCGTGCGTTCCTCCGCTCGACCGGCGTGATGGGGAGCAGGGTCCGCCGGTCGCGTGGAGTGTGCGCCTCGTGCGGTGTGCCAGCGAGGATCGCCTGGAGCCGCGCCGCGATGTCTGGATAGTCGTCGAAGCTGAGAACCGCGTCCGCCTCGGGGAGCGCCTCAGCGAGCTCCTTGCCGTAGCGCTCGGCGAGACAGCCGACCGCGACGACCGCGCGTACGCGGCCGTCCTCCTTCAGGTCCGCCGCCGCCAACAATTGGTCCACGGAGTCCTTCTTGGCGCTCGCCACGAAGCCGCAGGTGTTGACCAGGACCGCGTCCGCCTCGCTCGCGTCATCCACGAGCGTGAAGCCGTTCTCGGCCAGTCGCCCGGCCAGCTCTTCGGAGTCCACCTCGTTGCGGGCGCAACCAAGCGTCACCAACGCCACCGCTGTGGGACGCGTCGCGCGCGTCGAGCCATCGTGCTGCGTCATCGGCGTCCATCTTCGCGTACGAGCGCGCCGTTGACGCAGCCCGGCCGCCGAACATCGTGGGATTGGTTGATTCTTACGAGCGGAGCGCCTCCTGCATGCCGCGTATGTACCCAAGTGCGAAGAGTCGCCCGTACATCGAGTAGCCGGGCTGATCGTTGCTGTCACCCTCCACGGTGGGCACGTGATCGGGCCGAATCGGCCCGTCGAAACCCACCTCGTGGTAGGTGCGCAGACACTCCCACATGTCGGTGGGCCCGTCGTCGTGCCACGTCTCCACGAACTTCTCGGCCGTGCCACGCACGTCTCGGAAATGGACGAAGAAGATCTTGCCTTGCCGACCGAAGTGGCGGATCACCGCGGGCAGATCGTCGGTCATCAGCCGGAAGTTGCCCTGACAGAAGGTGATGCCGTTGACCGGGCTGGGCACGAGGTCGAGCAGCCGCTGAAAGTTCTCGACGCTGCGCATGATCCGGCCGACCCCTCGAACCGGCGAGATCGGCGGGTCGTCGGGGTGCATGGCGAGCTTGACGTTCGCCTTCTCCGCCACGGGCACCACGCGGCGCAGGAAGTACTCCAGGTTGGCCCAGAGCTCCTCCTCACTGATCGGTCCGGCTTCGCTCGGCGGCGCCTGCTCCATGAGCGCGTGGTCGTAGCCGCTCACCAGCGATCCACCGCGCGAGGGAACGGCGGTGTCAGTCCGCAGCCAGTTGAAGTCCGCCATCCACTCGTAGCACCACACGGGGATGCCGAGCCGCCCCATGTTCTCGATGAGCGTGCAGACGGCGTCGATCTCCTCGTCGCGTCCCGGCAGTCCGCGCTTGGTCTTCTGCAGGGGCGGACGGGCCTCGATGACCGCCAGTCGCAAGCCCGCGTTCTCGTAGCGCTGCTTCATCGACAGCAGCGGTAGGTAGTCCCACGGGGCGTCACTGCCGCGGCGGTCGACACCGCTCGTGACAGGCAGTCCACCGACCGCCCACTGCACACCGGCTTGCACGACGAGTCTGCGCAGGGCGTCCGCCTCAGGTCCCGGTGGAACGAACTCCGCGAGCTTCATGGCGTCCCTCCCTACGCGTGGCGCGCGTCGGCCTCAGGCGTCGTGCGTCCACCCGAGCACTCTCGTCGCCTTCTGGCAGTCGTAGAACCCCTCGTGGCGCTCCAGCGGACGTCGAAGTGGAACGTCGGGATAGAACCGGCGATGGAGCTCAGCCGACTCGATGGCGCTCGTCGTCGTGGGCGCGACGATGAAGAAGACCTCGTGCCCGGTGAAGTCGGCGCGCAGTCCGAGCAGGCAGGCCCGCACGCTGGCGTCGAGGTCGACCCAGCCCCACAGGTGCTTGGCCTCCGCGGCGAGCTGGTCCGGCGGAGCCACCTCGCGGGGCGGCGGGCCGGGCCGAATGCCGTGGAACCGCAGACTGGCGATGCGCATGTCGGGGTAGAGCCTGGCCACGGCGTCGGCCTGCTGTTCGCCCAGCCATTTCGACAGGCTGTAGGCGTCCTCGGCGTAGGTGGGGTGTGCTTCGTCGACGGGGAGGTAGTCGTACCGTGGCCGCCGGCTGTAGATGCCGCCGATCGCGTTGATGCTCGACGCGCAGACCACGCGACGGATGCCCACCTCCGCGGCCGCCATGAGCGCGTTGTAGGTGCCGACCACGTTGTTGGCGTGCACGACGTGCGGTGGTGCGTCCCACGGGGACGGCCTGGCCGCGAGGTGGATCAGACCCTCACAGCCGGCCAACCGAGCGCGCAGAGCGTCGTAGTCGGTGACGTCCACAGCGGTGACCGGGAGCGAGGCCGAGGTCCGAGCGGCCGGTTCGGCCACCTTGTCGAGCGCGACGACCTCGTGTCCTTCCGCCGCTGCGGCCGCGACCACGGCCCGGCCGAGTCGTCCACTGGCACCAGTGACGGCGATACGCACCCGCCCACCCCTCTGTGTCTTCGCCTCGGTGTCCCTGTCGGTGTCGCTGTCGGTGTCGGTGTCGCTGTCGGTGTCGCGGCGTTGCCGTGGTGTCGCCCTGTCCTCGCGGTCGACGACCGGGATCGCTTCGCGCTCGGTTCCCTCAGGGCGTCGGAACACGGCCGTGGACCGCGAGCCCGCACGCATCATCCCTGATCCCGCACGAGCGGTCGCGCCGGCGGCCGAGGTTGGTCGCCCCTCGACGGCGAGACGGCGGCTCAGCCTTCGCCACGGAGCCGGGCGAGGAGGTCGTCCAGCTCCTCCGGCTTGACCAGGACGTCTCGCGCCTTCGATCCCTCGCTCGGTCCGACGACGCCCCGGCTCTCCAGGATGTCCATGAGCCGGCCGGCCTTGGCGAACCCCACCCGCAGCTTGCGCTGCAGCATCGATGTCGAGCCGAACTGGGTGGAGACGACGAGCTCGGCGGCCTGCAGCACGAGGTCCAGGTCGTCACCGATGTCGTCGTCGATCTCCTTCTTCGTCGCCGCCGACGCGGTGACGTCCTCGCGGTAGTTGGGCTGGAGCTGGCTCTTGCAGTGCTGGACGATCTTGCGGATCTCGGCCTCGCTGACCCACGCGCCCTGGATGCGGATGGGTTTGCTCGCGCCCATCGGAAGGAAGAGCCCATCACCTTGCCCGACGAGCTTCTCCGCGCCTGGCTGGTCGAGGATGACGCGGCTGTCGGCCATGCTCGACGTGGCGAACGCCAACCGGGACGGCACGTTGGCCTTGATCAACCCGGTCACCACGTCGACCGACGGGCGCTGGGTGGCGAGGACCAGGTGGATGCCGGCGGCCCGGGCCAGCTGAGTGATCCGGACGACGGAGTCCTCGACGTCGCGCGGCGCGACCATCATGAGGTCGGCCAGCTCGTCGACGATGACGAGCAGGTAGGGATAGGGCGCGAGGACTCGTTCACTGCCCGGCGGCGGAGTGATCTTGCCGGTACGGACGGCCTTGTTGAAGTCGTCGATGTGCCGGAAGCCGAAGGCCGCGAGGTCGTCGTACCGGCGGTCCATCTCGGACACCACCCACTGCAGCGCCTCGGCGGCCTTCTTCGGGCTGGTGATGATGGGCGTGATGAGGTGGGGGATGCCGTCGTAGGCCGACAGCTCGACCCGCTTCGGGTCGACCAGGATCATGCGCACCTCGTCCGGCGTGGAGCGCATGAGGATCGAGCAGATCATCGAGTTGATGAAGCTCGACTTACCGGAGCCCGTGGCGCCGGCCACCAGCAGGTGCGGCATCTTGGCGAGGTTGGCGACGACGAAACCGCCCTCGACGTCCTTCCCGAGGCCGACCACCATCGGGTGCGAGTCCCGACGGGCGACTGACGAGCGCAGGACGTCTCCGAGACTGACGATCTCCTTGTCGGGGTTCGGGATCTCGACGCCGATCGCCGACTTGCCGGGGATGGGCGACAGGATGCGGACCTCGTTGCTGGCCACCGCGTAGGCGATGTTCTTGCTCAAGGCGGTGACCTTCTCGACCTTGACCGCGGGACCGAGCTCGACCTCGTAGCGGGTCACGGTGGGACCGCGGGTGTAGCCCGTCACCTGCGCGTCGATCTCGAACTGCTCCAGCACCTCGGTGAGCCGCTCGACGATCTTGTCGGAGGACTTCGTCCGAGGCTTGTGCGGCGACCCAGGAGCCAGCAGGTCGCTCGGTGGGAGAACGTACGTCACGTCACCCGACAGCGCCAGCTGCTCGACCCGTTGCGGGAGAGGTGAGTGCGGCGGAGGTTCCGGTGCCTTGGCCCCCTTGTCGGCGTCCGCCGGATCTGGTGCGGCGTCGACCGTCGCGCGCGCCTCGGTGCCGGACGCGTCGGCGCCGGTCGACCGGGCGCGTTGCGCCTCCTTGCCGGCCAGCACCGGGCTGTCGTACGGCAGGTCGCCGCCGACCGCGTCGTCGGACCCGCCTTGCGTCATGGCGCCGATCCGTCGGCGTGGCCGGGACCGACGCAGCGGCTGAGTCCGCTTGGCGTCCTCGTCGACCAACGTGTCGCCGTTCGCCGAGGAACCGGCCGAGCCAGGGTGGCGGATCCTCGTGTAGAAGTCGTGCACCCGGCTCGACAGCGCGTGCAAGGGAGTGCCGCCCAGGACGAGCACGCCGAAGAGCGTCAACAGCACCAGCAGGGGCGCCGCGACGTACGGCGTGAGCAGATCGGCCGGAAGCGAGGCCATGACGTACCCGATCGCTCCCCCAGCCGGCTCCAGGCTCTCGACCCCGTTCGTCGGGCGCGGGATGCCGTGCCGGATGTGGATGAGCCCCAGCGATCCGCCCAACACCGACAGCCAGCCGATGAGCTGACGTCCGCCGGGTCCGTCGCGGTCCGGATGACGAAGGGTCCGCCAGGCGACCACGAGGAGCAGCAACGGCATCGCCCAGCTCAACGTGCCGACACTGCCGGACACGATGCTCCGTACGACCTCGCCGACCCGGTTGGGCATCTGCCACCAGACCGACGCCGCGACGATCACCGCGACTCCGAGGACCAGCAGACCGACGCCGTCCCGACGGACCTCGGGGTCGACCTCCTCGGTGCCGGAGCCGAGCCGGCGCACGATGCCGCCGACGAGATGGGCGAGACCGAGCCACACGCCGACGACGAGGCGGGCCAGCGCGACACCCGCCCGACTGACCACGCCACTGCCCAAGGGCCGAGGTGGCGGGCGGCGAGCCTGAGGGCGGCGGGTGGCGCCACGGGTCTTGGTCGCGGTCGCCCTGGTGCGGGCGGAACTGGTGGTGCGTGCCTGCCCCCGGCGTACGGACGACGACGTACGGGGCGACATGACTAGTGAGCGTACGGGATCGCCGCTGCGGGCTCACGTCTCACACGCCGTCGCGGCCGAGGGCCCGGGATCGGACGTCACCCGGCGGATCCGGCGTGGTCGCGAGCGTCACCGAGGGGCTCGACGTACGTCAGCTCACGGCCAGCTCACGGCTCGTCAGCTCACGTCAGGTCACCGTTGGGAGCAGGAGTCCTGTCGGCCAGGAGTCACTGTCCGGAGCACGAGCCACTGCGGGAGCAGATCGCCACCCCTTGATCGTTGCCATGACATCAGCGGACGCTCAGAGCCTCTGGAGCTTCTGACCGACCTCAGCCGGACCACGAGGGAGGACGCACCGGCATGGCCCAGACCGACATCGTTGGGACGACCGAACCGCTGGCGTTGGACGACAGCTTCGTGCAAGACCCCTACGCGGTCTACGAGTGGCTGCGCGACGAGGGACCGGCCCGCAAGGTGCTCCTCCCGAGTGGGTGGGGCGTGTGGGTCGTCACCAGGTACGCGGAGGCTCGCGCTGCCCTCACCGACCCACGTCTGCGCAAGGACAGTCGGGTCCTCCAGCGGTACATGCCGGACGCGGCGCCTCCTGAGGATGACTCCTTGGCCCTGGCTTTGCAGGCCCACATGCTCAACTCGGACCCTCCCGACCACACCCGGCTCCGGAAGCTCGTGGGCAAGGCGTTCACCGCCCGTCGGGTCGCGGCGCTGCGACCGCGGATCGAGGCCATCACCACGGAGCTGCTCGACGCGATGGCGGACCTGGACGACGACCCGGTGGACCTGATCGACCACTTCGCCTTTCCGCTACCGATGACCGTCATCTGCGAGCTGCTCGGCGTCCCCGACGGCGACCGACAGGAGTTCCGCGCCTGGTCGACAACCGTTCTGTCGGACGCTCCGGACCAGGAGGTGCGCGCGGCGTCGACTGCGATGGCGGACTACCTCGTCGACCTGCTCGCGGTGAAACGCGCCAAGCCCGCGGACGACCTGCTCACCGGGCTCATCCAGGCGCGTGACCACGAGGACCGGCTCAACGAGCAGGAGCTCGTGTCCATGGTGTTCGTGCTCCTGGTCGCCGGGCACGAGACGACGGTCAACCTCATCGGCAACGGCACTCTCGCTCTGCTCCGCCACCCCGACCAGCTGGCCCGACTCCGTCAGGACCCGTCGCTCGTTCCGGGGGCCGTCGAGGAGCTGCTGCGCTACAACGGACCGGTCAACCTGGCGACGATGAGGTACACGACCGAGCCGGTCCGACTCGGCGATGTGGAGATCCCGGCCGGGGAGTTCGTCCTGGTCTCCCTCGCGTCCGCGAACCACGACGACCGACGGTTCGCGGACCCGGAGCGGCTGGACATCGGCCGCGAGGCGACGGGTCACCTCGCGTTCGGCCACGGCATCCACTACTGCCTCGGCGCGCCCTTGGCACGTCTGGAGGGGGAGGTCGCCTTCCGTCAGCTTTTCGACCGCTTCCCCGGCCTCCGGCTCGCCGCCGCGCCTGCGGAGCTGCGCTGGCGGAACAGCACGCTGATCCGCGGGTTGGTTCGCCTGCCCGTCCACCTGGCCTGATCGCGCCCCGCGGGCAACCTGCCTCGCGAGCAACCCGCCCCGTGGCACGCCGGCCACGGGTGGGCAGGACCACGGTGTGGCGCGCGCCGGCGCGGATGATGATCGACACAGAGGATGATCGGGGAGCGGGTGACGACCCCCTCTCCACCAACGAGTCGAAGGAGCCTCGTGACCGCGGACCCACTCGTGTCACACCTCCGCGCCGCCCGCGCGGCGCGCGCGTTCTCCGGCGCCGCCTGGTCGGTCGGCACCGCGGACGGACCGGTGAGTCGGGGTGTCGTGGGCACCCTGTCCTGGGATGGTCCGCCCGTCGCCGACGACACCCTCTGGGACCTCGCGTCGCTCACCAAGCCGATTGTCGGGCTCGCCGTCATGGCGCTGCTCGAGCGAGGACGGATCGCCCTCAGCGACTCGGTCGAGATGCACCTGCCGGACTATGCCGGGACCGAGGTAGGCGGTGTGACGGTCTGGCACCTGCTGACCCACACCGGCGGAGTGCCCGGGCACCAGCCGCTGTGGCGAACGCACTCGAACCGGTCGGGCATGCTCCGTGCGCTCCGCGAGCTGCGCCTGCAGAGTCCGCCGGGCACGCGGGTCGCCTACTCCTCCCCCGGTTTCATGATCCTCGGACTGGTCGCCGAGGCCGCGGCCGACCAACCGCTTGACGAGCTCGTCCGCCAGACGGTCACCGAACCGGTGGGGATGCCGGACACCGGGTTCAACCCTCCGCGCGACCGGTGGGCGCGGACCGCCGCCACCGAACGGTGTCCGTGGCGGGGGCGGGTCGTGCAGGGCACCGTGCACGACGAGAACGCCCACGTCTTCGGCGGTGTGGCCGGGCACGCCGGGCTGTTCTCCTCCCTCGGCGACATGGAGCGGCTCGCGCTCGCTCTGCTGCGTGGTGGCCGGACGGAGGCTGGTCGTCTCCTGGACGCCCACACGCTCCACGTCATGACCAGCCCGGCCACCGATCACCTCAACGAGCGACGGTCGTTGGCCTGGCAAGGAGTCGACCGGCTCGCGGCGGCTCCGGGCGACCTGCTCAGCGCCCGCGCCTACGGGCACACCGGCTTCACGGGGACGAGCGTGTGGGTGGACCCGGAGCTGGACTTCTACGCGGTACTGCTCACCAACCGCGTCCACCCGACCCGGGACTCGCCGCAGATCGCGACGGTTCGGGCGAGGTTCCACAACCTCGCCGTCCTGCGGACCCGACGTCAGCCCTGACGGAAGACCAGCCGAGCGGTTCGGTACAGCGACGCCACCTGCCAGGCCACGACGATCAGCGTGGCCAGGCCGACCAGGCTGACCGGGGTCGATGCCGCCATCATGTCGAGCGCCCGGGCCGGGGTGAGCAGGTTCATCGCCACCGAGCTCGCCACGACGGACGCCACGGCGACACCGCACACGGCGACGAGGGCGACGACGACGGGACGGACCGGCCGGCGTCGCCGTGCGGTCCAGGTCACCGAGGCGAGTCCCGCGACACCGCCCAGCGCACCGAGGATGCCGAACCCGTCGGTCAGCGTCGACAGCAGGCTGACCAGCCGGCTCGACGGCTCGGATGGCGACATCGCCGCGCCGGCCGGTGGCCACAGGCGTCAGGAGAGCATCCAGGCCAGCGTCAGCGCCGGCATCGAGAGCGCGAAGAGCGTCGCGGTCCGCCCCGCCTGGGCCGCGAGGAGCTCAGGACGATACGCCGCCGCCACGTCAGCAGGTGGGCCGGCGTCGGCGACCGCCCGGCGCTCGGCGTCGTGAGCGGACAGGCCCGCCCTTCGGTACGCGTGTGCGGCGTCGTGCAACCCGTCGGCCAGCTCGGCGAGGACGTCACGACGGAGGCCGCGGGGTCCGGGTAGATCCTTCGCCACCTGGCGCACGTACGCGCTGATGACGCTCACGCGTGGCTCCCGAGGGCCTCGCCAATGACCTTGGTGAAGTGTCCCCACGCGTCCCGCTCCCTGGCCAGGGCGAGCCGTCCAGCGGGGGTGAGCGCGTAGGTGCGCCGCCGCCGTCCGCCGACGACATTCCACTCGCCGCTGATGTACCCGGCCCGCTCGAGTCGGCGCAAGGCCGGGTAGACGCTGCCGGTGGGGACATCCAGGGCCCCGCCGCTGCGGACCTGGAGCGACTCGATGATGGCGTACCCGTGGAGGGGGCCGTCCTCGAGTGCGGCCAAGAGCAGGGCGTCGAGGTGGCCGCGGACGAGGTCGATCTTCACGACTCGCAGCGTAGCCCGTCGAACCGGTCATAACGCGGCCCGAGCGCGAGGTCAGGGTGCGCTCAGGGTTGCCCTGACCGCCGGCCCGGGGCGGGCCAGGGGCGTTCCGGATGCATGCGTAGGCAGCCAACGCATAGGGTCGTCGGCGTTCGTCATGAAGGAGGAGTTGTGACACCCGCCGCTAACCTCGCCGCCGCGGACGCCGTCTCATCCACGCAGTCCCCCACGGGACCGCGCGCCAGCCTGTGGACACTGCGCGTCATCGTGTCCCTCCACGCGCTGTTCGCCCTCGCTCAACCGGTGCTGGCGGGTGCGTACCTCAACGGCGAGTTCGACGCCCTCAGCTACCACGGGATCAACGCGGACCTCGTCATCTTCTTCGACATGGTCCAGTTCGTCGTCGCGGTGATCTACTGCTGGGCCGGGAAGGGCTCGGGTCTGCCGGCTCTCCTCTCCGTCGCGCTGTTCTTCGCCGAGGGTCTGCAGATCGGCATGGGCTACGAGCGCAACCTCTTGATCCACATCCCCCTCGGCGTCGGCATCGTCGTGCTGCAGCTCGCGCTCGCCGTGTGGGTCTGGCGCGCGAAGGCACGGAGACCGAGGAGCTGGGGTTTGCGCGCACGGCCCTCCAAGGCGCGCGCCCAGGCGCGTCCTCGCCCGTAGCGTTCCCCGCCCCGGGCCTCGACCATCGCCGGACTGTCAGCTCACATCGCAGGAAGTGTTCGTGATGACTTCGCCGTTCCGCCACGCCTCCGCGCGGCCCGCCCTCACCCGACGCGGGTTCCTCGGCCTCCTCGGCGCGGCCGGCGCCGCGACCGCCCTCGCCAGCTGCGGGCTCGGCGGGCTGATCGGCCAGACCGCCGAGCTGCTGACCAGCCGGGCTCCCCTGCCGAAGCCGTTCCGGGTGCCGTTGCCGATCCCGCCTGTCAAGCGTCCCGTGTGCAGCGACGGAACCACCGACTACTACGAGATCGTGCAGCGGCCGGCCGAGGTCGAGATCCTTCCAGGGCTGAAGACGCCGATCTTCGGCTACGACGGGATCTTTCCCGGCCCGACCCTGGTGACCCGCAGCGGCCGGCGCACGGTGGTCCGCCACCGCAACGAGCTTCCGGTGCCGGTCGTGGTGCACCTCCACGGTGGCCACACCCCGGCCGACAGCGACGGCTTCGCCACGGACCTCGTGCTGCCGACGAGCGGCTGGCGGCCTCCCCGCCACATGGCCCACGGAGGCGGCGCCATGCTGGGCGACGTCTCCGAGGGCGAGCGGGAGTACGTCTATCCGATGAACCAGCGCGCGGCGACGCTGTGGTACCACGACCACCGGATGGACTTCACCGGTCCCCAGGTCTACCGGGGCCTGGCCGGCATGCACCTGGTGCGGGACGACGAGGAAGAGGCACTTCCCCTTCCGGACGGCGACCGCGACATCCCGCTGATGATCTGCGACCGCGCCTTCGAGGAGGACGGCGCCTTCCGCTACCCCGCGCTCGACCGGAAGCTCTACGACACCCCCGGTGTGCTCCCCGACTACATGGAGGGTGTGCTCGGCGACGTCATCCTCGTCAACGGAGCGCCGTGGCCGGTGCTGGAGGTCGAGGGCGCCCGTTACCGCTTCCGCATCCTCAACGCGTCCAACGCGCGTCGGTACCGCCTCGCCCTCCGGCCGGGTCCCTCGGAGGGAGCTGCGTTCGTCCAGATCGGTGGTGACGGCGGCCTGCTCGAGGCACCGCGCGAGCACGACCACCTCGACATCGCGCCCGCCGAGCGTTTCGACGTGGTCGTGGACTTCTCGGCGTACAAGCCGGGCACCGAGGTGACCATGGTCAACCTGCTGGGCGAGGACTCGACCACCCGGGTCATGCGGTTCCGGGTCGGTCGCCGCGTGCGTGACCACAGCCGGGTACCCGCCAAGCTGTCCACGATCGAGCGCCTCGACCCGGCCAAGGCCGTCCGCACCCGCGAGTGGTGGTTCCGGCGCGGCAGGACCGGCAGCCACAAGGGCTGGACGATCAACGACAAGACGTTCGATCCCCGGCGGATGGACGCCCGACCGAAGCTGGGCGACATCGAGATCTGGCGGTTCGTCACCGACCTGCACCACCCGGTGCACGTCCACTTGGACCCGTTCCAGGTGATCAACCGGGGTGGCCACGCACCGGGCCCGTTCGACGCCGGCTGGAAGGACACGGTGGACGTCCGTCCGGCCGAGCACGTCGAGGTGGTCGTGCGGTTCACCGACTATCGCGGGCCGTACATGCTGCACTGCCACAACCTCGAGCACGAGGACATGGCGATGATGACGAACTTCGAGACGGTGTAGCCGCGCCCTTCGGGACCTCGAGCCGTGTCCTCGAGGGGTGCGAGCCCGCCGCCGGGGTCGTGCGGTCGCGTCCGGGCCCCTGTCACCTACGCGTCAGTCCCACCTACGCGTCACGGTGGTCACCGTCTCACGCGGTGAAGGCGCGGTGCACCTTGGTGATCGCCGTGGCGATGTCGTCCACGTCCGCGGCGGTGTAGCGCTCGTTCCAGGCGATGACCAGCAGCCGCTTCGCGATGAGCGACTCCGCCACCGGACAGATCCCCTCGTCGTACGACGGGACCTCCCGCGCGGGCGGAACGCACAGCGGGTAGCCCGACGTGCCGTAGGTTTGACGCTCGGCCAGGACCGGCGTCCGGTAGACCGGTCGGGTGAGGTAGCCGCCGTTCGCTGGGATCCCCTCAGCGGCGAGCGCCTTCGCGTAGTCGTGGCACGTGCCGCCCGCTTGGTCCGGGTCGATGATGATCGGGTACTGCCAGTACGACATGCCGCCGTGGTCCGGTGGCGGGGTGATGCCAGCGAGTGGAGCGAGCGCCTTGCTCAGCCGCTCGGCGCCAGCCCGACGGTCGGCGACAACTCCGGCGAGCTTGGGCAGCTGGGCTCGCGCGACCGCCGCCTGCAGCTCGGTCATGCGGTAGTTGACCGACAGGAACAGGTGCGTCCGCTCGTCGGTGTCGCGCGGCCAGCCCTTGTCGGCGAAGAGCCGCATTCGTCGCGCCAGCGCCGCGTCGTCGGTGATGCACAGCCCACCGTCCCCTGCGGTGATGTGCTTGGACTGCTGGAGGCTGAAGCAACCGATGTGGCCGACGGTGCCGGCGAGCCTGCCGTCCGGGCAACGGGTCAGGTACGCCTGGGCGCAGTCCTCGATGAGCATGAGCCCGTGCTCGTCGGCCAGCGCTCGCAAGCTCGCCACCGGCGCCGGCGAGCCGAACAGGTGGACCACCATGATCGCGCGAGTGCGCGAGGTGATGCGCGCGCGAACCGACTCCACGTCGAGGTTGCCGGTCACCGGATCGACGTCGGCGAACACCGGCACGGCGTTCTGCATGAGGATGGGCAGGACCGTGCCGGCGTCGGTGATGGGGGTCGTGATGATCTCGTCGCCGGGCTCCGGGTTGACCGCGGCCACCGCGAGGTGAAGGGCAGCGGTGCCGGAGGTGGACGCCACGGCGTGCGCCACGGAGTAGTAGTCGGCGAACTCCCGCTCGAGTGCCCGCGTCTCGCCTCCGATCGTGGAGTTGAGCTGTCCTGAGGCGATGACGCGACGCAACGCCTCGAGCTCCTCGGCTCCGAGCGTCCGTCCGCTGGCGTTGTTGACGGTCGGGAACGGGGTCGTCCGCACTGGCGCGCCTCCGTCGAGCGCGAGATCGCCTGAGCTCATGCGCCTCCACCTACCCTGGTCGTCGTCCTGGTTGGTCACCCATCCTTATACGGTCTTGACCTAAAGTCGAGCCCGGGGTGCGTGGGCTGCGGCCCGGTGGCCGAGCGCAGACGCCGACGCCGCCACCGGGCGACCTGGAGACGCTCAGGCGAGCGCGTACCCGTGCTCGCGCGAAACGTCTTTACCTGTTGGCGAAAATTCTTTACCTGTTCGGTCTTGATCTCGCGACGCGCCTCGGTCACCCTCCTTGGTTGACAGCTCCAGGGAGGACGACGTGACCCGACTCCGACTCCCCCGGCTCGCCGCCGGCCTCGCGGTCGCGACCCTCGCCCTCGCTGCCTGCGGTGGCCAGAGTGGCAGCGGCGGTGGCAGCGGTCAGCAGAGCACGACGTTGACCGTCGTCAACACCTCCGGCTCGCTGTGGACCTGCAACTACAACCCGTTCGCGCCGACCGCCGTCGACACGAACCTGGTCTACGAGCCGTTGTACGTCATCAACGACCTCACGGGCCAGCAGGACCCGTGGCTCGCGACGTCCTACGAGTGGAGCGCCGACAACAAGGAGCTGACCCTGACGCTCCGCGACGGCGTGACGTGGAACGACGGCAAGCCCTTCACGGCCGCCGACGTCGCGTTCACGTTCAACCTGGAGAAGAAGTACCCCGCGCTCGACACCTACGCGCTGTGGTCCGACGGGGTGCTCAGCGCCGTCACGGCCGAGGGCACGGACAAGGTCCGGTTCTCCTTCGCCAGGGTGTCCACCTCGTCCTTCCGCTACATCGTCTCCACCAGGATCAAGCCCGAGCACATCTGGGCCTCGGTGACCGATCCTGTGAAGGCGAACTCGAAGCAGACGGTGGGGACCGGCCCCTACAAGATCGGCTCGTGCAGCCCGCAGTCAATCACGTACGTCAAGAACCCTCACTACTGGCAGAAGGGCAAGCCGCTCGTCGACAAGGTGCTCTACCCCGCCTTCGTCGACAACGAGCCGGCGAACCGCTACCTCGCGCAGGGCAAGGGCGACTGGGGTGGACAGTTCGTCCCCAACATCGAGAAGTACTGGGTGGCGAAGGACCCCAAGCACCGTCGGTTCTGGTATCCGGCGGTCAGCAACGTTGGCATCGCGATCAACGTCACCAAGCCCTACCTGAACGACGCGCGCGTGCGCCAGGCGCTCGCCTACGCGGTCGACAAGGAGAAGGTGTCGACGAAGGCCATGTACGGCTACCAGAAGCCGGCGGACCAGACAGGTATCGTCGACACGTTCAAGGAATGGCGTGACGAGGAGGCCTCGGCGAAGTACGGCTACACCTACGACTGCGCCAAGGCGGCCGCCAAGCTCGAGGAGGCCGGCTTCACCAAGGGCCCGGACGGGATGTTCCGGACGCCGGACGGCAAGGAGCTCAAGCTCGAGCTCATCAACAACGGCGGCTTCACCGACTGGGTCGGCGCGGTGAAGATCATCGGCGAGAGCATGAAGACGTGCGGGATCAACCTGCAGGTGAGCAACCTCAACGGCAACCAGTTCGACAGCCGCCGGCTCAAGGGCCAGTTCGACCTGAGCTACGACTCCCAGAGCGCCGGCCCGACTCCCTACTTCGAGCTGCGTAACTGGCTGTTCAGCAAGCTCACCATGCCGATCGGGCAGGACGCGTCGGCCAACCACGGTCGCTGGAAGGACGCCAAGACCGACGAGTACATCCGCGCCTACGACCAGACCCTCGACAAGTCCGAGCAGATGGCGGCGGTCCGGGGCCTCCAGCACATCATGCTGGAGCAGGTGCCCTTCATCCCGGTGACACAGAACGTCTCGTGGTCCCAGATGGACAGCACCCGGTTCACCGGTTGGCCATCGGAGTCCAACCCGTACGCCAACCCCGCGCCCTACTCGGCGAACTGGGAGGTCGTGTTGTTGCACCTCAAGCCGGTCTCGAAGTAGGTCGGAAGAGCGACACCGCCTGCGTCCGCTAGGAGCAGCCAACGATGCCTCGACTTGTCCGCCGCCTGGAATTCCTCCTCGTGACGTTCTGGGCGGCGGTCAGCATCAACTTCCTGCTGCCGCGGATGATGCCCGGCGACCCGGTTCAGGCGCTGATGAACCGGATGAAGGGCCAGATCGACCCACGAGCCCGCCACTCCCTGGAGATCATGCTGGGCGTCAACGTCGACAAGCCGCTCTGGCAGCAGTACATCGACTACTGGGGTCAGGTGCTCCGGTTCGACTTCGGCGCCTCGATCACCTACTTCCCCGACGCGGTCGACCACGTCATCGCGACCGCGATCCCGTGGACGCTGGGCCTGGTCGGCACCACCTTGATCATCGCGTTCACGCTCGGCACGGTGCTTGGCGCCCTGGCAGCGTGGCGGCGTGGCGACGTGCTCGACAGCGTGCTACCCCCGGTGTTCATCGTCGTCGGTGGTCTGCCCTTCTTCTGGGTGGGCCTGCTGTTCATCTACGTCTTCAGCATCTGGCTCGGCATCTTCCCGATCGGCTTCGGCTACGACGTGACGCAGGAACTCACGTTCTCGTGGGAGGTGGTCAGCCAGATTCTCCTGCACGCGATCCTGCCGGCGACCGTCATCGTCCTCACCTCGATCGGTGGCTGGATGCTGACCATGCGAAACACGATGATCGGCGTCCTCAACGAGGACTACATCAAGATGGCGCGCGCCAAGGGCCTGTCGACGTGGCGGATCATGGTGCAGTACGCCGGCCGCAACGCGATCCTGCCCAACCTCACCGGCTTCGCGATGTCGTTGGGGTTCGTCATCAGCGGGGCGCTCCTCACCGAGCTGGTGTTCACCTACCCGGGCGTGGGATACCAGTTCGTGCAGGCCGTCACCGGCCAGGACTACCCGTTGATGCAGGCACTGTTCCTCCTCGTCACGACCGCGACCCTGCTGGCCGTGGTCATCTCCGACGGGATCATCTACCTCCTCGACCCGAGGACTCGCGGGAGGAGCTGACGATGATGACCAGAGAGATGGCCACGGAGGTCGGGCCGGCGGAGCCGGTCGCGCCGGGCGGTCGTCACCGCAGCGTGCTCGCGAACCTCGGCATCGCCGTCGTTCGCAACCCGAAGGCGCTCACCGGCGCGTGCATCCTGGCGCTCTTCGTCGTCATGGCGGTGTTCGCGCCATTGATCGCGCCGTACGACCCCAACGACGACAGCTTCGCCCAAGGCGAGGGGCCGTCGGCGGCCCACCTGCTCGGCACCACGTCGTACGGCCAGGACATCTTCTCCCAGCTCGTCTACGGCGCCCGCCAGTCGCTCCTCGTCGCGTTCTCCGTCGGGATCTGCGCGACGCTCGTGTCCGCGCTAGTCGGGGTGGCCGCGGCCTACGTCGGCGACATCGCCGACCACGTGCTGTCCCTGGTCACCGACATCTTCCTCGTGATCCCGAGCCTGCCGCTGCTCATCGTCATCACCTCCTACATCCGCGGTGGCGGGACCGCGGTGATGGTGGCGGTCATCGTCTTCACGAGCTGGGCTTACGGCGCGCGGCAGTTCCGCGCCCAGGCACTGTCCTTGCGCAACCGGGAGTTCCTGGAGGCGGCGCGCGTCCGTGGCGAGCGCACCTCGTACACGATCGTGTTCGAGATCCTGCCGACGATGACGGGACTGCTGGTCGCCAACTTCCTCAGTGCCGCGGTCGGCGGGATCCTCTCGGTCGCGGGTCTGCAGTTCATCGGCCTCGGTGACATCGACACGGTGAGCTGGGGCAGCATGATGCACTGGGCCGAGAACAACCAGGCCCTCGACACGGGTATCCCGCTGTGGGACCTCGCGCCCGGTCTGTGCATCGCGCTGCTGAGCGCCAGCTTCTCCCTGCTCAACTACGCGTTCGACGAGGTGAGCAACCCAGCCTTGCGTCCACCCGGGAGGAGGCGCCGTGCCCGCCGCGCCAGCTGAGCCGCTGCTGGAGGTGGAGGACCTCGTCGTGGAGTACGGGCTGGACCCACCGGTCCGCGCGGTCGACCAGGTGAGCATGCGGGTCGAACGTGGTGAGTTCGTGGGGATCGTCGGCGAGTCCGGCTGCGGCAAGTCGACACTGCTGTACGGGATCGGGCGGCTGCTCGGCCCGCCCGCGCGGATCGTCTCCGGCAGCGTGCGCTTCCGCGGCGAGAACATGGTGGAACTCACCGACGAGGAGCTCCGCCGCATCCGTTGGCGCGACTACTCCGTCGTCATGCAGAGTGCGATGAACGCGCTCAACCCGGTGCTGTCCATCGGTGCGCAGCTCGAGGACGCCATCGCCGCGCACGAGAGGATGCCGCCCGACCGGATGCGGGAACGCGCCGCCGAGGTGTTGCGGCTCGTCGGCATCGACCCCATCCACCTCAAGAGCTACCCGCACCAGCTCTCCGGTGGGATGCGGCAACGCGCCATGATCGCGATGGCCCTGGTCTTCTCCCCCGACCTGGTCATCATGGACGAGCCGACGTCCGCCCTCGACGTGGTCGCCCAGCGGTCGTTGATGCTGCGCGTGAAGCGGCTCCAACGGGAACTCGGCTTCGCGGTCCTGTTCGTCACCCACGACATGTCCTTGGTGAGCCACTTCAGCGACCGGCTCGCCATCATGTACGCCGGTCAGCTCGTCGAGCTCGGGCCGACCCGCGAGCTCTTCACGAACCCGCGCCACCCCTACAGCGTCGGCCTCCTGCAAGCGTTCCCCTCGGTGTTCGGGGAGCGTCGGAGGCTGACCGGCATCCCGGGGAACCCACCCGACCTGCGGCGTCCGCCGCCGGGATGTCGGTTCCAGCCGCGCTGTCCCCGGGCCTTCGAGCCGTGCGGCCAGGTCGAGCCCGGCGAGCACCGGGTGGGCGCCACCGACCTCGTCCGCTGTCACCTCTTCGCCCGGTCGGAGGTGGTCCGATGACCGGCGCGGGGGCGGGGCCTGGCGACCCGAGAGCTGGCGAGCCTCGGCGCGACGTCATTCTCGAGGCCAGAGGGCTCACCCGGCACTTCCGGGTGGGCGGGGTGTTCTCACGCGACATCCTGCACGCCGTGGACCACGTCGACCTCGTCATCGGCGAGCGGGAGATCGTCGCCCTCGTCGGCGAGAGCGGGAGCGGCAAGAGCACAGTCGCCAGGCTGCTCGCCCTGCTCTACCGGCCCACGGCCGGCGAGATCCTTTTCCGTGGCCGGCCGGTCTCCGCCCTGAGGTCACGGCGCCGCACGCTCGACTATCGACGCCGGGTGCAGATGGTCTTCCAGGACCCCTTCAGCTCCCTGAGCCCGGTCTATCCGGTCTCCCACGCCATCGTGCGCGCCCTCGCCCTGCACCGCCCCGAGCTGTCCGCACGTGAGCGCCGTGCCGAGGCCGCCCGGTTGTTGGAGCAGGTCGGGCTCACACCCGCCGCCGAGGTGATGGGGAAGTACCCGCACGAGCTCTCCGGCGGGCAGCGCCAGCGGGTCGGGTTCGCGGCCGCGCTGGCGTGTCGACCCGAGGTGATCCTCGCCGACGAGCCGGTGTCGATGCTCGACGTCTCGATTCGCATCGGGATCCTCAACCTCATGACGCGGCTCCGGAAGGAGGAGGGCGTCTCGTTCCTCTACATCACCCACGACCTCGCCAGCGCGAGGTACGTCGCGGACCGGATGCTGGTGATGTACGCCGGCCGCGTCGTCGAGGCCGGACCGTGCGAGCAGGTGCTGACCGACCCGAGACACCCGTACACCCGGCTGCTGTTGTCGGCCGCTCCCGATCCGTGGGCGCCTCTGGAGGAGACGTCGTTGGGTGACAGCGGCGAGCCACCGCGGATGGTCAACCCCGGCCCCGGGTGCCGGTTCGCTCCGCGCTGCCCACTCGCCGAGGAGATCTGCGCGCACGCCACGCCGACGCTGACCGAGCTCCGACCGGCGCACGCGGCAGCCTGCCACGTCGCCGAGCGGGAGGCGGCCTCGGCGAGCCAGGTTCGGACGGACCAGGACGGCATACGGTCTTGACCTAAAGTCCGTCATGCGCGACGCTCACTCCGAGATCCGGGGGCGGGGAGTCGTCGACGGCTCCCCGTCCCCAACCCTCGCCCCATCGGCGTCGACGCGCGCCGCAGCGCCTTGAGGAGGAGCGATGAGCGGCTGCGAGCCACATCCCCCGCGCGAACGTGACCACGGGACGAGCCGGCGAGACCTGCTACGGGCGACGGCACTGATCGGGACCGCGAGCGCTTTCGGCGTGGCCGATCTCGGCGCACGAACCCGCGCCGCCGCGGCCGACACCGGCACCACCCCGCCACGCCGACTCTCGGCGACCGTGTCCACCAAACGCGGGTCGACCTACTACACGCCCGCCAAGGTCGCCGCGGCACGGCGGAACGTCGCCACCTACGACTGGGCGCGCCAGCTCCGTGACGACGCGGTCACCAGAGCGCAGCGCTACCTCGACAAGGGTGACGAGTGGCTGTGGAGCCTGGTGACCAGCCAGAGCCTCCCGCGCAGCTACGCGGTCAACCAGGACCTGGGCTCGCCCGTCACCGGCCGCGACATCTTCCAGTACGGCAACTACCCGTGGCTTGCCGATCCGTTGAACCGCCCCTGGAAGATCGTCGACCCCAGCAGCGACTACGTCTTCCCCACCAACGACTTCGCCGCCTACTACGCCAGCGGGCTCGACGAGCACGGCCTGTTCGACCCCGCTCGCGCGGACCGCAGCCTGCTGGTCAACGAGCTCTATCCCGAGCGTGGGCCCACGTGGGGCGTCGACGACGGCTTCGGCTGGGTCGACGAGGACGGCAACAAGTGGACGTTCATCGCCTACTACCACCACTGGCACCTGTGGTACAGCGGCACACCCACCGCGGAGGCGGCGATCGCGTACGCGTTGCGGTCGTTCCGGGACGCATTCCTCTACACCGGCGACCTGACGTACGCCCACGCCGGGCTCATCCTGCTCGACCGGATCGCCGACATCTACCCGGCGATGGACGCCTCCGCCTACAAGCGGGAGGACGGCTACCTGCAGTCGGACGGCCTGTCCGGCCAGGGCAAGATCCTCGGCTGCATCTGGGAGACCAGCCTGGCGAAGGACTTCATCACCGCCTACGACGCGTTCTTCCCCGCGATCGCGACCGCTGACGACGCGAACGTGGTGCCGTTCCTGTCGGCCAAGGCCGAGCAGTACGGCCTTCCCCCGAAGGACTCGATCGAGGCGATCAAGACCAACATCGAGGACAACATCCTGCGGGTGGCGTTGGAGGCGGTCCCGCGTGCCCAGATCCGGGGCAACTTCGGCTCCCACCAGGCGACGGCCGCGATGGCCGCGGTCGTGCTCGATTCCCCGACCGAGTCGAAGGAGTGGATCGACTGGGTCTTCCAAAGCGGACAGTACATTCCGCCGGACCAGATCACGGGCGGCAACGTCTACGCGACACTGGTCAACGACGTCGACCGTGACGGGTTCGGTAACGAGGCGTCCCCTGGATACAACTACGGGTGGATCAGCCAGCTGGCCGGTGTCGCTGACGCCCTCGCCGACTACGACGGCTACGCGGGCGCCGACCTGTACCAGCACCCCAAGTACGCCCAGATGATCGCCGCCCTGCCGGCGCTCGTCATGCTGAACCGCTACCTGCCACCGATCGGCGACACCTTGGCCACGGGACAGCCAGGCCTGCCGGGGACGGCCCAGCAGTACACGACCTACTTCGAACGGTACGGTGACCCGGTCTTCGCGCAGATGGCGTACCTGTCCAACGGCGAGTCGGTGGAAGGCCTCTACTCCAGCGTCTTCGCCGAGGTCGCCGACACCCAGGAGCGCATCGCGGCGATCGTGGAACGCGAGGGTCCTCTCGCGTTGCCGAGCGTCAACCTCACCGGCTACGGCTTCGCAGCGCTGCGGTCGGGCACCGGCCGCCACATGAGAGGCATCTGGACCTACTACGGCCGCAACCGCGGCCACGGGCACGCCGACGCGCTCAACCTCGGCATGCACGGCTTCGGCGTCGACCTGTTGCCCGATCTCGGCTACCCGGAGTTCGCGGACAACAACGCGCGCCGGCACGAGTGGACCGCGAACACCGTCGCCCACAACACCGTCGTGGTCGACGCCAGCAAGCAGCAGTCGCACTGGGTGGGCCAGCCTCACGGCTTCGCCGCCACCGAGGACGTCCAGCTCTTCGACATCGCCGCGCCGGAGGTCTACCCCCAGACCAGCCTCTATCGCCGGGTGTCGATCCTGGTCAAGGTCGACGAGGAGAACTCCTACGTGGTCGACGTGTTCCGGGTCGTGGGCGGCCAGCAGCACCACTTCTCCTTCCATGCGGCCGAGGGCCCGGTGACCACGGATGGCCTCACCTTGGTTCCGCAGGAGACGGGAAGCTACGCCGGGCCGGACATCGAGCCGCCGCCGGACAACGCGCCGCCCCGCCCCGACGCGAGCGGCTTCGACTGGCTGTCCAACGTCTCGCGCGACACCGCACCGCCGAGCACGTTCAGCGTGGACTGGAGCGTCAAGGACACCTGGAACGTCCACGATCCGGACCCCGACCTGCACGTCCGGCTCACCATGCTGACCGAGGTCGACGAGGTGGCGCTCTGTGACGGGATCCCACCGCGCAACAAGCCAGGCAACCCGGCGTCGCTGCGCTACGTCATCGCCCGTCGGGCTGGAGAGAACCTCGCGAGCCAGTTCGTCTCCCTGGTCGAGCCGTACGTCGGCCAGCGCTACGTCCGCGAGGTCACCACGGTGCCCATCCGTGCGGTGAACGGGACGGTCGCGGACCACGAGGTCGCTGCCGTCAAGGTGACCTTGACCAACGGTCGGGTCGACTACATCGTCAGCTCGCTCAAGACCGACGTCCTGCTGCGCGTGGACGACACGTTCATGTTCCGGGGCAGCGTCGGTGTCTACTCCACGCGGGACGGCCGTGTCCAGTACGCGTTCGGCCACGACGCCTCCATGGTCGGGCCGCTCCCCCGGATGCAGGGCGCCCCCGCCGTGGTCGGCACGGTGACCGACTTCACCCGTGAGCTGTCCAGCAGCAACAGCCTCACGCTGCGGCTGACGGAGGAAGGCCCGACGCCCGACGCGCTCGTCGACAGCTACGTCTACGTGGAGAATGACGGTGTCCGGAACGCCGTGTACCGCGTCGTCGGCGCCCGGTACGACGGGCCCGACACCCTGGTGCTCGACATCGGCCCGACGACGACCATTCGCGGCTACGTCGACCCGAACGACTTCGACAAGGGCTACACGTACGACGTGGAGGTCGGCCAGACCGCTCGCATCCCACTCACCAGGCAGTGGCGGCGCTAGCGTCCAAAGCTGCCTTGAACGGCCACGACCAACCACCCACCCGACAGGCGATCTTCTGAGGTGACGACGTTATGACATCCACACTCGCGGTCAACGGCGGCGAACCGGTGCGGAGCACGCCGTTCCCCGCGTGGCCGACCGCCGACTCAGCCGACGAGGCGGCTCTCCTCGACGTCCTCAGGTCCGGAAAGTGGGGCAGCACCCACGGTGACCTCGTGGCGCGCTTCGAGCGGGAGTTCGCCCAGTACCAGCACGCCCGCTTCGGCGTCTGCGTCTGCAACGGCACCCTCGCCCTCGCCGCCGCGTTGCGCGCGGTCGGCGTCGGCCTCGGAGACGAGGTGGTGGTGCCGCCGTACACGTTCATCGCGAGCGCGGCCGCGGTCACCTTCGTGGGCGCGATCCCCGTCTTCGCGGACATCGATCCGGACACCCACCTGCTCGATCCGCAGGCCGTCGAGGCCGTCATCAGCGAGCGCACCAAGGCGGTGATGCCGGTCCACATCGCCGGCCGGCCATGCGACATGGACGCGTTCGCCGAGCTTGGGCGACGCCACGGCGTCGCGATCATCGAGGACTCCGCCCAAGCGCACGGCGCGGAGTGGAAGGGACGTCGGGTCGGCGCCCTGGGCGACGTCGGCACCTTCAGCTTCCAGACCTCGAAGAACGTCAGCGCCGGCGAAGGCGGCATCGTGGTCACCAACGACGAGGCGCTCGCCGACCGGTTGTACTCGATCGCCAACGTCGGGCGGGTGCGGGGCGGGGGCTGGTACGAGCACCAGCACCTCGGCTACAACCTACGGCTCACCGAGTTCCAAGCGGCCCTGCTCTTCGGGCAGCTGCGCCGGCACCCCGAGCAGCAGGCCCGGCGGGCCACCAACGCCGCCTTGCTCCGTCGGCTGCTCGCCGACGTCGACGGCGTCTGGCTTCCGCCGGAGGACCCGGCGGTGACCGCACACGGCTGGCACCTGTTCCTGCTCCGCCTGCCAGGAATCGGCGGTCGCAAGCACGCCTTCGTCCGCGCGCTCGCCGCGGAAGGCATCCCCTGCTCCGCCGGCTACGACGGGCTGCACCGCAACAAGGCGCTCAACGACGAGATCGCCACCATCGTCAAGCGGCTCGACGTGCCGTGGAAGGAGCCCCACCTTCCGGTCGCCGACCGGCTGGTGTCCGACACGATCTGGCTGCCGCAACCCACCCTGCTCGGCACCGAGGAGGACATCCACGACATCGCGACGGCGATCACCAAGGTGCTGGCCCACGTCGACGAGCTGTGAAAGAACGCCGGGGGCGCCGGCTCACCACCGGCGCCCCCGGACCTCACCCTGATGACATCGGTCGATCAGCTCGGCGTCTGGTTCGCGAAGCGGCGCGCGTACCAGTTGAGGTTCGCCACACAGGCCACACCCGAGCCGGAACCGGGTTGGACGTCGTGGTCGACGTAGATGGCGAGGGCATGGGTGAACAGCGCGGGATCCCAGGGCGCGACCGCCATCCAGCGCGGTGCTTGCAGGTACTGACCTGGCGGCGCCAGACCACCGCCGCCATCCACCCGGACGTACGTGGTGGCGAGGCCGTCCGCGCTGGTGGCGAGGTTCTGGGTGAAGGTCCGCGCGAGCCGCACCATGTCCAGGCCCTTGAACACCACACCCGCCCGGAAGGCGAGCGCGGCGAAGTCCACCTCGATCGCCGCGTGGCTGAGGTCCTCGTACTGTTGGGCGCCTCCGCTGGCGCTGCCGTACGAGGGCGTGTACTCCGAGACGTCGGTCGCCGGGTCACCGGACTTGCCGTAACCCTGGTAGACCTCGCTGAACGTCGGCCAGTACGGCCAGATGTAGGCGCCGCCGCTGTCAACGACGAGCTGCGCCCGGACCATCGTGGCGAGCGCCTGGGCTCGTCGTAGGTAGTGCGGGTCCCGGGTGACCCGCGCGAGCTCCAGGTAGGTCCGACCGAGCGCGACGCTCTGGTTGATGGGCTGGATCGTCCCGTCGTAGGGCACCGGCATGCCCTTCGGCCAGCGGAAGTAGCCCGCTCCGTCGTCCTCGCGCCACTCGGAGTCGTGGACGGCGACCGCCGCCTCCACGGCCGCCAGGTACTCTTCGGCCTTCGCCTTGTACCGGGAGTTCCGCCGCAGTGTCGGGGTCGTGGCGACGACGCGGACGAAGGTCGCGATCGGGTAGGTGATCATGCCCGTGTGGACGGAGAAGACCACCGGCTGGGACGACAACGCGAACGTCCCAAGCCTGGGCGGGTCTGTCCGGTCTGCGGGATCGGCCCGCAGGTCCCGCACCGTCGTCATCGCCGGTCCCGGATAGGCGTCGTAGACACGACGAACCACGTAGTCCGAGCTCGCCGGGTCCATGGTGACGTCGGGGAACGTGTCGACGCCGTACCTGGGACTCACCACCTCGAGGGTGACCCGACCGTCGCCACTCCCCGACCGCACGGTGACCGTGGTCTCGTCGGCGTACGCCCGGGCGCTGCGGACCTCGAGCACCTCTCGCCCTCGTCCATCGGTGAGGCGAACCGTTCCCACGGTGTAGGGGTGCATCGCCCGCCACGCGGGCAGGGAGCGACCCGTGTAGTCCGTGACACCACGCACGCTGTCCCGGTTCGCGAGGACCAGGTCGACGTTGTGGATGAGGCGATCGAGGTAGTAGGTGTCCCGGTAGGCGTCGTACATGCGCATGAATCCCATGAGCACGTACGACTGTCCCCACGCCAGACCACCATGGTCATTGGGCTGGTCCGGTTGGCCGGCGGCTCCGCTGGAGTGGAAGACGCGGTCGAAGGGGTCGAAGGTCTCGCGTGCGGTGTAGTCGTACGTCGCCGCCGACGCCCGGCGAGGGCGGAGAAGGTCGACGGGGACAGCGAGCGCACCCGCCACCGTGGCCAACCCGGCCAGGAATCCTCGCCGATTCGTTCCCGTCCCCTGACGGCTCACCGGATCAGATGAGGGGGACATGGCCGTGCGCGCCGGGCCGGCCGGTCCGGTCAGCTCGGACATCGAGATCACCTCTTTCGCGAGCGGAGGATCACGGCCGGCCCGGCCCCGCGAGGCTCAGCCGGCCGCGACGGTGAACCTGGACACGCCAGCGGGCAGGTCAGCCGCCAGCTCCAGGACGTGACGACCGTGCCGGGTGACGACCCGGGCGGTCGCCTTGCCCTCCGTCACCCGGAACGTCGCGTCGGGGGTCAGTCCGGGCCACGCGAGCACCACACCGGCCTGGTCGATCGCGGCCTGCGCCGTCACCTCGACGCGGAGCTCGCCGTCCGACGAGCCGGGCAGCGTCGTCAACCGCACTCCCCTGCGGGCCCGCTCCCACGCGTTGAGCTGCTTGCTCGTCCACCACGGCATGCCACGGCGACGAGCCTCGGCCGCCACCTGGCGGCACGCCTCGGCGACGTACGGCTTGGTGGCCAGATGCGCGGAGTGGAACAGGAAGTGCGCGACGCCGTGCACTTCGAGCACGCCGTCCAAGATCACGTCGCGGATCGACTCGTGGCTCGCCCAGGCGAGGTCCTGGGTGTGCAGGGGAAGCTCCAGCACATCGATTCGCCGGTTGCGCTCGGCCGGGCCGGCCATGGGGAACCACAGGTGGCACGAGCCGAAGGGGAAACCGACATTGCCCTGCTTGCTCGGACCGCGGGACTGGTCGATCCGAATGCCGACGCGCTCACACCACAGGAAGAACTCGTCCCAGCCTTCCCACCTGGTGTAGTGGTTCTTGTTGGAGACGATCTCCTCCACGCCGGTGAGGGCTTGCACCCAGGCGTACTGGGCCCGCAGCTGCGGCCATCCCCACGAGGCGATATCGGCATCGCCCATCGCGTTGTAGTGGAGAGCCTGCTCGTGTCCTCGAGCCGCGATCTCGGCCACCACCTCGGGCCGGTAGCCGCCGGGGTAGCAGTGGCACCAGGTGACCTTGACGCCAGCCTCGTCGAAGACGCGCAGCCCCGCCTCGGCGTGCTCGGAGACATTGCCGTCGGAGTCGTGGGACATGTGGGCGACGGCGGGAACACCGGCCGGCCAGTAGTGCAGCCACGGCAGGGCCAGGCCCGCCGTGGCCGCGGCGTCGAACACCGCCGTCAAGAACTCCAGGCGCAGCAGGTCCGCCGTAGGCCGGTGGAAGATCGGCGCCGCCGCTCGCGGCGGGTACACGTGGGGGAAGACTCCCTCGACCCGCACCTGGCCCGGCGGCAGCGCCCGCTCGTCGTACGAGAGCGCCAGACCGTCGTCGCACTTGAGGATGCCGTCGTCGACGGGGCACGAGCCATCCGGCGCGGGCGGTCCGTCCTGCTCGACCGGGTGGCCCTGCTGGATCGTCACGATCCGCTCCCACACGTCCGCGGGGAACGTGGTCTCGCCGGCCCGAGAAAGCACACGACCCTCACGCGGGAACACCGCCAGGACGTTGCCCTCCGCGAGCCGTGCGCGGACGTCGTCTCGCTCGACGACCTCGTACGGCAGCCGCACGTGGTCGAGGACCTCCGTGCAGTACAGCCACCAGGCGTTCTCGCCCTTGTCGTGGCGAGCCGCCGCCTCGGCCTCGTCGAGCACGACGACGATCGATGAACTCACCGTGCCTCCTCCTTGGGACGTTCGGGGGTGCTGACGCCGGTGCCGCCTCGTTTACCCGTGACCGCTGAGCCGTTCCTCGCGCCACGCACCGGCAGCACCGCGGCCAGCAACGTGCGTGTGTAGGGGTCCTGGGGCTGGCTGAACAGCTGCTCGGTCGGCGCGAGCTCGACGAGTCGGCCGCGGTTCATGACCGCCACCCGGTCGGCCAGGCGTTCCACGACGGCGAGGTTGTGCGAGATGAACAGGCAGGTGAGCCCGAGCTCGTCGCGCAAGTCCAACAGCAGCTTGAGGATCTGCGCCTGGATGGAGACGTCGAGCGCGGACGTCGGCTCGTCGCACACCAACAGGTCCGGGCTCAGCGCGAGCGCGCGGGCGATCGCGATCCGCTGCTGTTGGCCGCCCGAGAACTGCCGCGGGTACAGGTCGGCGAACCGCGGGTTGACGCCGACCAGCTCGAGCAGCCTCAGCGCCTCGGCTCGTCGCGACTCCTTGTCGCCGATCTTGTGCAGGCGCAGCGGCTCGGCGACGTTGGCCGCGGCGGTGTAGTGAGGCAGCAGCGAGCCGTACGGGTTCTGGAAGACCATCTGCATGCGGCGCCGAATCGCCCGCAGCTCCTTCGCCGAGCAGGTCGCGAGGTCGCGGCCGTTGAACAGAACCCGACCCGACGTCGGCTGGATCAGGCCCATGAGCAGCCGAGCCATCGTCGACTTCCCGCTCCCGCTCTCGCCGACGAGGCCGAGGGTCTCGCCCCGACGCACCTCGAGCGACACGTCCTCCACCGCCGGGACGTCACCGGCTCGACTGGAGAAGATCTTGGTCACGTTCTCGGCGCGCACGAGCACCTCGTCGGCCATCAGCGCTCCCTCACCTTCCAGCACGCCACCTGGCGCCCCTCACCGATCGGCAGCAGCTCCTGGGGCGACAGGCACGCCGGACGCTCGGCCATCGAACACCGGGGGTGGAAGGGGCAGCCCTCGGGTAGTCGGGCCAGGTCCGGTGGGCTGCCCGGGATCGGAGTGAGTGGCCGGTTCCGGTCTCCCAGCTCCACCGAGGAGTCCAGGAGGCCGACGGAGTAGGGATGACGCGGATCGTCAAGCAGGTCCTGCGTTGGTGCCCGCTCGACGACCCGGCCGGCGTACATGACCACGATGTCGTCGCAGAAGTACCGCGCGACGCCGAGGTCGTGGGTGATGAGGATGATGCCGGTGCCGCGCTCCTTGACCTTGACCAGCAGGTCGAGGATCTGCCGCTGCACCGTCACGTCCACCGCCGTGGTGGGCTCGTCGGCGATGAGCAGCGCCGGCTCGGTCAACATCGCCATGGCGATCATCGCGCGCTGGCGCATTCCACCCGACAGCTGGAACGGGTAGGTTCGAATCCGCCGTTCCGGCTCGGGGATCCCCACGTCGGCGAGAGCGCGGATCGCCCGCTCGCGTGCCTCCGCTCGGCCGCACACCCCGTGCCAGACCAGGTGCTCGGTCAACTGGCGTTCGAGCGTGAGCGTCGGATTCATCGCCTCCATGGCGTTCTGGAACACCATGGCGATCTCTCGACCCCGCACCCGACGCATCTCCCGCTCGCTCAGCGCGAGCAGGTCCCGACCACGGAAGTACGCCTCTCCACCGACGATCCGCGCCGACCGCGGCAGCAGCCGCAGCAGGCTCCGAACGGTGACGGTCTTGCCGCTGCCGCTCTCCCCCACGATCGCCAGTGCGCGCCCGGGCGCGAGGTCGAAGCTCACGCCCTCGACCGCGGGCAGCGTCTCGCGGCCTCGGACGAAGTGGGTCCGCAGACCGCGCAGCGACAGCAACGGCTCGCTGTCACCGGCCTTCCCGCCCACGTTGGTGGGCGCACTCGTCGGCGCGGTCATCGCTGCTCACCACTCGGGTCGAAGGCGTCACGCAAGCCGTCACCCACCCAGGTGAACGCCAGCAGCGTGAGCGCGAAGAGCAGGGCAGGGAACACCATCATGTGTGGCGCCGCCAGCAGATAGCGCATGCCGTCAGTGATCATGGCTCCCCAGGAAGGAATCGGCTGCACGCCCAGGCCCAGGAGGGCCAGGCCGGCCTCGGCCGCGATCGCGGCCGGGATCCCGAAGCTCGTCGTGACGAGGATCGGTCCGATCGCGTTGGGCAGGATGTACCGGACCGCGATCGTCGTGCCTCGAGCGCCCATCGCCCGTGCCGCCTCGACGTACTCGCGCTGTTTGAGCGTGAGGACCTGCGCGCGCACGAGCCGGGCCTGGGTGACCCACGACGCGATCCCGATGGCAAGGATCAGCGAGAACAGGCCGCGGCCGAGCACGGTGACGAGCACCACCGCGAAGAGGTAGCTGGGGAACGCGTACATCACGTCCGTGAAGCCCATCAGGACTTGCTCGACCCGCCCGCCGCGGTAACCAGCCACCAGGCCGACGACCAGGGCGAGGACGAGAGCGGTCAGCTCGGCGCCGAAGGCCACGGTGAGCGCTGTCCGCAGACCGTAGAGCAGCCGGCTCGCGATGTCGCGACCCAGCAGGTCGGTCCCGAGCAGGTGGCCTTCGGTGCCGATGGGCGCCAGCCGGGCGTTGTAGTCGGTCTCGCTGTAGTGGTACGGCGCGATCAACGGCGCGAACACCGCGACCACCACGAGCAGGCCGGCGAAGATCAGGCTGGCGAACGCGAGCCGGTTCGCCCGGAACCGGTCCCAGGCCCGAGCCCACTGTCCACGCGGGCGCGGCAGCTCTGGCTGACCCGCCTGGTCGGGCTCGGCTAGAGCACCTGTGTCGACTCCTGCTGCGAGGCTCTCCGAGGTCGCCGTTGTCCCCACCCCCCTTCGGCGCGGATGCGTGGATCGAGGACGCCGTAGATGAGATCCACGACGAGGTTCGTGACCATGAGGATCACCGCGAAGAACAGGGTGCTCCCCATCAGCAGCGGCATGTCCCGACTGGCCGCGGCGGTGGCGAAGTACAAGCCGAGGCCGGGGATGCGGAACAGCGCCTCGATGAACACCGTGCCCGTCATCAGGCTCGCCAGCAGGGGCCCCACGACGGTCACCAGCGGAATGAGCGAGTTGCGCAGGGCGTGGCGGACGATGACGGTGCGCCGTGGGCCGCCCTTGGCCAGGGCAGCCGTGACGTACTCCTCACGCAGCGTCTCCAGCATGCTGGAGCGCACGTACCGCGCCAGCACCGCCGCCGGTCCGATGGCCAGCGCGAGGACGGGCATGATGAGGTTCCGCGGCCCCTCCCACCCGCTCGAGGGCAGTACGTGCAGGGTGGCGGTGAAGAGGAGGACGAGGAACGCGGCGCTGAGGAAGCCCGGGAGCGCGTGGCCGAGCGTCACGAGGAACATCGCCACGTGGTCGGCGGCGGAGTTCTGCCGCAACGCCGCGTACACGCCCACCGGGAGCGCGATCAGCAAGGCCAGGGCCACCGACAGGATGGCCAGCGTCGCGGAGATCGGGAACGCTTTGGCGATGATCTCCTGGATCTCCAGGTGGGGGTACTTGTAGGACGGACCGAAGTCCCAGGTCAGCGCCCCCTTCATGAAGATGAGGTACTGCTTCCACGGCGGGATGTCGGCGCCGTAGCGGGACTCGAACGCCGCCATGACGTCCTCGGTCCCAGCCGAGCCGATCGTGGTGGCTCCGCTGCTGATGCGCTGCAAGTCGGCGAAGTTGCCGGGGGCCAACTGCAGCAGGGTGAAGGTGATGATGGAGACCGCGATGAGCGAGACCACCAACCGCAACACCCGCCGGGCCAGGTAGCCGGCGAAGCCCCCGAGCATCTCAGGCTCCGTCGAGGACGCTGGCGACCGTGACCCGGGCGCCGCCGCGCTCAGCCGAGAGCACGCCGGCCCGCAGCACCGCGAGGAGCTCGAGCGTCTCCTGCGGCTCGATCGGGGGCTTCCCGGTGCGCGCCATCGCGACCGCGGCACGCATCTGGGCGCCGTAGAACCCGTTGGAGTCGCTGATCTGCACCGCGTGCAGGCCGTTGGCGCCGTAGGCGGTGAGGTGGAAGCAGTACGCCGCGTCCCGCAGCGTCTGCACCACCGCGGTCGGCCCGTCCGCGTACGACAGGATCGCGACGTCCCGGTCCGGCCAGGTCAAGCGCTGCACCCACTCCACCCCCGGTCCGACCAGGGCGTACAGCTGCTCGACCGCGTGGACGCCGTAGTAGTACCACTCACCCGGACCGACGCTGACCACGGACGACAGCGCGCCGAGGTCACGGAACCGCTGCCGCTCCGCCTCCAGCTCCACCGCGAAGCGCAACGCCGAGGAGCTGGTCACGGGCGTGCCCTTCTCCTCGGCGAGCTTGAACAGCGAGACCGCCTCCTGGAGGTCGACCGCCATCGGCTTGTCGACGAACGTCGGCACACCGGCGGCGACGAACGGCCGAGCCAGCGGCACGTGGTTCGCGCCACCGCCGGTGTCGTCGACGACGAGGACCAGATCCGTCTGGTCGATCAGGTCGGTCGGCTCATTCACCACCTGCGGGATGTCGTAGGTACTCGCCAGGGTCTCGGCGTCGGGCTGGTCGGGACGCAGCTCGCCACCCCACACCCACGTGATGCGCGCCCCGTCGGCGACGTCACGCTCGTTCAGCAACCGTGCGTAGGCGCTCGCGTGCGAGGTGTTGACTCCGACCAGCCCTACCCGAAGTTGGCCTGCGCTCATGCGTGTCCTCTCCATCCCACGTGCAGGTTCGATGTCACGCCTCGCCCTCGATGCTGATGCCCTTGAAGTAGAAGAACTCCGGGGCAGCGCGGAGGTTGAGCCCCTTCACCGTCGGGCGCACGGCGAACATCGCGTCACCCCACAACAGTGGCACGAAGAGGGCCTGTTCGTCGCGCAGCTTGGCGGCCTCGATGAACAGCTCCGTCTGGCGCTGCTCGTCCCGCTCCGCCGAGGCCTGCTCGACGAGCTCCGCGAGCCGTTTGGATTCGGGGCTGGCGTGCTGCTCCAGGATGGCGTCGAGCTGCCGGGTCTTCTCGGCGGGCTCGAGCTTGGTGTCCTGCTCGATCTGCTGGTACCGCGCCCAGACGTCGGCAGGCAGGCTGAGCTTCTGCACGTCCTTCGGCGACCACAGGACACCCACCATGACCGGCCAGGTGTGCAGGCCGGCGAAGGTGCCGTAGTAGAAGCCGATGTAGTCGCCCTTCTGCACCTGCCAGCGCCGTTCGACGTAGACACCGGCCTCGACGACGTCGAGGCTGGCCTGGATGCCGAGGTTCTTCTTCCAGGCGTCGACGACACCCTCGATGACCGGCGACTGGGTGCCCGCGAGGATGCGGACCGGCGGAAGGCCCTTGCCGTCGGGGTAGCCGGCTTCGGCCAAGAGCCGCTTCGCCTCGTCGATGTCCTCGCGGATCGTGAGCTGCTGCGCGTCCCAGCCCTTCACGTCGTCGACGACGAGCGACACGCCCGGTCGCAGGCCGGGGCCGATCTTGGCCAGGGTTTCCCGACCGATCGCCAACGACAGCGCGCGACGCACCCGGACGTCGTCGAGGGCGGGGTTCTCGCTGCGCAGCTTCGCCAGGTAGTGGATCGAGTACGTCGGGATCGAGCGGACGTGCTTGGACAGCTCCGGGTCCTTCATGAAGCGGAGCGCGTCGGCGTCCGCCAGGCTGATGACGTCGACCTCGCCGTTCTCGTAGGGGACCGTCGCCGTGCCGGTCGCCACCGACTCCTGCAGGTCGATCTCGATCCGGTCGAGGTGGACCGCCTCCTTGTCCCAGTAGTGCTCGTTGGGGACGAGCACGATCGAGGAGTTCTGTGTCCAGCTCTCCACCTTGAAGGGGCCGTTGGACACGAACTTGTCGGGGTTCTGCCAGTCCTTCGGGTTGGCTTCCACGGTGTCCATGTGCAACGGCAGCATGGACGGGTGGGTGAGGCCGAACAGGAAGCCGGGGTTGGGATTCTCGAGGGTGAAGACCAGCTCGTAGTCGCCCGTGGCCTTGACGCCGACCTGCGACCAGTCGGTGAGCGTCCCGGCCAGGAACTCCTCAGCGCCCTTGATGCCGGTCGCCGCCTGGTAGGAGTTGGCGCCCAGCGTGGTGCCGCCGGCGGACGCCTGGCTCGGCGTGAACAACCGCTTCAGCGTGCGTTCGAAGTCCGAGGCGACGACCGGGTCACCGTTGGACCACTTGGCGTTCTGCCGCAGCTTGAACGTGTAGGTGAGGCCGTCGTCGGAGACGGTCCAGCTCTCCGCCACGGCGGGGATGACCTCACTGCCGTCCGGGCTCTGCTGGACGAGGCCCTCGAGGATGCCTCGCAGGGCCAGCCACATGCCGTTGGTGATGACCTGAGGGTCGAGGACCGGGAAGTTCGGGAAGCCCAACCGGAGGACCTGGGCGGGCTTGCCGTCTCCGCCCCCACCACCGCCACCCGACGGTTCGGTGCCGCTGTTCTCGAACAAGCCGCAGCTCGTCAGTGCCCCAGTGCTGGCGAACAGGGCCAGCAGACTCGTGCCCCGCAGGAGCTCCCGTCGGGTCGTGCCCTTGGTCACGATGACGCGGGAGAGGATTCGCTCGCTCATAGGTACCGCCACTCGATCGTGGGCCGGTGAATTTCGGTCCCGACCGTAGGACCCGCCTCCTTCGCCTGTCAATGGGGAGACACACCGTTTACCGTTCGGTGTCCTCCGCCTTACAGGACCGACGCCGTCCGCTCGAGGACGCGGACTGGACGACCCGTCCGGCGCGACAGGACCCGCGTTGACGTCTGATGTCGGCACAGATTACGGTCTCGACCGTTAGTCCTTTTCTCGCTTTTTCGTTGCTGTCATGATCGAGCCGGCTACGAGCCGTGCCCGCTCTGGAGGGGGACAGGGTGTTCGAGTCCGAAGAGGACCTAGAACGACGACTGGCGACGCCGTCACCCGGCCTCGTCGCCGACCTCGCACACATCGACGGTGACCTGGTGGTGCTCGGCGCCGGGGGCAAGATGGGGCCCAGTCTGTGTCACCTCGCCCGCCGTGGTCTCGACGCGGCCGGACGCTCCGACGTTCGGGTCTTCGCCGTGTCCCGGTGGAGCGACCACGAGGTCGAGGAACGACTGCGTCAACGCGGCGTCGAGACCGTGCGGTTCGACCTGTCACCCGACGCGGACCTGAGCGCACTCCCCGACGCCGGCAACGTCGTCTACATGGTGGGCGCCAAGTTCGGCACCGCCGACCGCCCGGCCACCACCTGGGCGGTCAACACGTTCCTCGCCGCGGCGGTGGCGCGCCGCTACGCCGACGCGCGCATCGCGGCCTTCTCCACCGGCAACGTCTACCCGCTGGTGCCGGTGACCTCGGGCGGATGCACCGAGGACGACCCACCCGACCCGATCGGCGAGTACGCGATGTCATGCCTCGGACGCGAGCGGGCCTTCGAGCACGCCAGCCTGGAACGAGGCACTCGCGTCACCCTGCTGCGGCTCAACTACGCCGTCGAGATGCGGTACGGCGTCCTCGCCGACATCGCCAGCACCGTGCTCGCCGGTGAACCTCTCGACATCACCACCGGACACGTCAACGTCGTGTGGCAGGGGTACGCCAACGAGGTAGCCCTGCGCTCCCTCCTCCACGCCTCGAGCCCGGCGCTGACCCTCAACGTCACCGGACCGGAGACCTTGTCGGTCCGTCGCCTGGCCGAGCGTTTCGGCAAGCTCCTGGACGTCACGCCGTCGTTCGTCGGCGAGGAAGCGCCGACCGCCCTGTTGTCCGACGCCAGCCGCTGCCACGCGTTGTTCGGGTACCCCGAGCTGTCGGTCGGCGCTCTCGTCGAGGCGCAGGCCGACTGGCTGCGGCGCGGCATGGTCCTGTGGAGCAAGCCGACGAAGTTCCAGAGACGGGACGGGCGGTTCTGATGGCGCCGACACTTCCTCCCGACGTCGCTCGACTGCTCGCGGAAGGCTGCGTCATCCCAGCCCACCCGCTCGCCTTGAACGAGCGGCGGCAGCTCGACGAACGCCGCCAGCGCGCGCTCACCCGCTACTACATCGCCGCCGGCGCGGGTGGCGTCGCGGTCGGCGTGCACACCACCCAGTTCGGGATCCGCTCCGCGGGCCTGTTCAAGCCGGTCCTCGAGCTCGCCCGGGAGACCATCGACCAGGAGGTGAGTGACCGGCCGTTCCTCCGGATCGCGGGAGCCATCGGTGACGTCCGCCAAGCGGTCCGGGAGGCCGAGATCGCCGCGGAGCTCGGCTACCACGCCGTCCTGCTCGGGCCCACCACCTCCGCCGTGGACGAGCAGGAGCTGCTGCTGCGGGCGAAGGCGGTCGGCGAGGTGCTGCCCGTCATGGGCTTCTACCTCCAGGAGGCGGTCGGCGGCCGCTACCTCTCCCGGAACTTCTGGCGGGCGCTCGCCGACCTCCCGTGCGTCGTCGCCGCCAAGATCGCGCCCTTCGACCGCTACCGCACGCTCGAGGCCGTGCAGGGCATCGCCGAGGCCGATCGTGGCGACGAGGTCGCGCTCTACACCGGGAACGACGACACGATCATCACCGACCTGCTCACCCCGGTGATGGTCGACGTCGGCGGCGGCCGAGTGGTCCGACGCCGCATCGTGGGCGGGCTGTTGGGCCAGTGGGCGGTGTGGACTCGGCAGGCGGTCCGCCTGCTCGAACGCGCACGCCGCGCCTGGGCCGGGGACGACGCGGAGCTTCGCGCGCTGTTGGAGCTCAGCCCGTCGCTCACCGCCGCGAACGCGGCCGTCTTCGACGCGGCCAACAACTTCGCCGGCTGTATCGCGGGGGTCCACGAGGTGCTCCGACGTCAAGGGCTCCTCGCCGGCACCTGGTGCCTGGACCCCCACGAGACGCTCTCGCCCGGGCAGGCCGAGGAGATCGCCCGCGTCTGCGCGGCCTACCCCGAGCTCACCGACGACGACTTCGTCGCGGAGCACCGAGACGAGTGGTTGCGCTGACCGGCGATCGAGGGCGGGCAGCCGCGGTCACACGTCAACCCGGTAGATGACGGGCGGTCGGCCCATCTGACCCTCGCTGAGGGTGCCGACCGCCACCGCGGCGCCGGCGCGCTCGAGACGCTTGAGCAGCCGGCGGGCGCTGCGCTCCTGGATCCCGAACGCCTGGGCCAGCTCGGCCGCGGTGACCAGGCGGTTCTCCCTTCCCTCGAGGAACTGCCGAAGCGACTGCAGGGTCGCTCGACTCATGCCGAGCCGCTGCGCGAGCCGCCCCAGGTCCGTGGGCACGGCACCCTGGACCGCGCCCTTGGTCAAGACGATGTCGGAGTCGTGCGGCCCGCCGAGGACCGCCGCGACGTCGCCTTGGGCCCGGGCACGGGTCAGCGCCCGCGACGCGTGCGCGGCCGCCTCGCCGGCCGACCGGCCGATGCCGAGACCGATCCGGACGACCTTGTGCCGCTTGGCGATCGGCTCCAGGAACGGCGCGCCCTGGAAGTCAGCCGTCACCCGCTCGAGCGGGCCACGCGTGGTCACGAGCAGGTAGCGCTGCTCATCGAGCTGGACGACCGTGCCGCCGAGCTGGCCGAGGTCGCGTTGCAGCAGCGGGTCGGCGCGCTCCAGCTCGACGAAGCCCAGCGCGACCTGGGCATCGGAATGGTGACGGTTGCGGGTCCGCAGCGCCAGGGCGTCGATGGCGTTGCGGATGTCCCGCGGTGACGGCGCCAGCCGGACCACCGGCATCTCCTTGCGGAGCACGTCGTAGGCCGACCGCAGGCAGGTGATCGCCACCGTCGTGTCGTACTTGGCTCGGGCCTCGCAGTGGAACGCCACGACGTCCCGTGACCGCACCGGCAGGTCGTAGACCATCGTCACGGCCGTGTCGGGCGGGAGACCCGCCTCGGACAACGTCTCCGACACCTCGGCGGGGTCGAGGGTGTCGATGCTGATCCGACTCAGGTCCCGACCACTTCTGGACAGTCGGAACAAGGCGGCCAGCAGCGTGAGGCCGCTGTAGGAGACGTGCTCCGCGGGCAGCGTCACCGCCTTCGCCGCGACCGCGATCGCGTGCGGCACGACGCCCGTGAAGAGCCAGGCGTCCACCTCGTCCGCGTGCTTCTCGAGCAACCGGACCGTCTCCTGCTCCTGCCGGTACGGCAGCCGTCGCGCACGCAAGGCAGGCGTTCGGTCGACGGCGGTGGCGACCCGGGGCACGAGGTCGGCCGGGCCCACCACGCCGAAGGTCAGTACCCGATCAGGCCGGTTCGTCGCCCGCCGCTGACGTCCGTCCATGCCTGTACGTTACGGCCTCGGCCGGAAACATTCGCCTCACCCACGCGCGCCGCGGATGGGGCACACTCATGGGTCATGACGAGCAACGGGACCGGCCCCCGCAGGCCGGCTGCCGTGGCGCGGGTTCGTGACCTGCTCCGCGGCCGGGTCGTCGCCGCCACCCTCACACCCTTCCACACGGATGGCCGGGTCGCCCGGGAGGCCGTCGCCGGCTACGCCGCCGCGTTGCGCCGGGGCGGCGCGGGCGCCCTGGCTGTCGGAGCCCACACCGGCCGAGGCGGCCGTCTCCAACCGGACGACCTCGCCGTGCTGGTGAGCGAGTACGCCGACGCCTCCGGGCTGCCCATCATCGCGGGGCTCGCCCTCGCCCCCGAGCGGCCGGTCGAGGACGCGATCCGGTTGGGTCTGCGGCTGCGGGCCGCGGGCGCCGCCGCGCTCCTGGTCTGTCCCGTCTCCGGCGCCTCGCCAGCGGACATCGTCCGTCTGCACGAGCGGCTGGGCGAGGAGACCGAACTCCCGCTCATGGCGTTCGTCCTCTACGAGCGGGCGAGTGGCTGCCAGTACGCCGAGGAGACCGTCGCCGAGCTTCTCACGCTCCCGTGGGTCTGCGGCGTCAAGCTCGCCTTGCTCGACAACGCGGTGGCCTGCCAGGACATTCTGGCCACGGCCCGATCGGTCGACCCCGACGCCCTCGTCATGACCGGCGAGGACCGCATGTATGGGCCGTCGCTCATGTGGGGCGCCGACACCGCCCTCCTCGGGATCGCGTCCGCCCTCCCGGAGTGGTCGGTCGCGGTGCTGGACGCGTGGACCCGAGGTGACCACGCGTCGTTCGTCGCCGCCTCGACCCGCTTGGATGCTCTTGGCCGACTGACGTTCCGCGAGCCGATGGAAGGCTACGTGCAGCGCATGGCGTGGATCGCGGCGTGGCAGGGCATCCTGCCGTCGGAGGTCGCGGTCGACCCGTTCGGCCCTCCGCTGCCGGCAGACGAGCGCGAGCGGCTGCTCTCCGCGGTCCGGGCGCTTGCCGACACACCAGACGCACGACTATGCCAGTCCCGCCTCTAAGGTGCCCGTCCTGGTCGCCCACACCCGCGGCGATGTCCGCCGCGACATGGGCTCATCCTTGGGCGGTCAGGATTCGCGTACCCACGTGGTGAGGGTGAACCTCACCAACGCGTGGTGGTCATCGTCGAAGGTGATCCTCGTGATCGTCGCCTTCGCCACCCGACCCTGTGGTGTCACGGCACACAACGAGGCGCCCACCTCGAAACCGGCTACCTCTGGGTCAGCCCTCTCATCGATGCGCAGCGCGCCTCCGATGGAGGCCCCTGACGCCGCCGCGGCGCACCGCTCCGGCGTGACCTGAGCCCCGGCTTCGGTTTTGCTCAACAGTCCGACCTTGGCGCCCGCGGCCACGCTCAAGGTCGCGTCCCACCCACAGGCCGTGTAGTACATGTCGATGGCGTCGCGCTCGTCGGCGGACAGGTCATCCTGGTCTTCGTCGGGCACCAGGCGGGTGATGGGCGGTCCATTTCCAGAGGGGTCGCCATCGAAATCGACGGCGATGGAGTCCCCGCATCCAGTCCCTGGGCTATAGATGGCCAGTGGCACGTTCTCGTGCTCCACGCGGTAGACCGTCGATGCGGGTCCGGGCTCCTCGGTGGGAGGTGTGCTGGGTCCTGGTGTCACGATGGGCTCCGCCGACCTCGAGGGCGAAGATGACGGTGTCGTTGTAGGCGAACGACTCTCCTCGCTTGGTGCCCGCGTGCCCTCGGACACCTGAGTCGTGGTCTCACTCTCGCCTCGTCGTGATTCGGGTGCACTGTCGAACCACAGCTGCGCGAGCAAGACGCATACGGACACGACCGAGGACAACGACGCGATCGCAGCCACCCACTCCGTAGTGGGGTGCCGGTTACGCCGTGCCCACCACCACGCCCCGCCACACGCAGCCAGGGCGACGAGGAGGCCCACCAGGACCGCGAGACGTCCGCCGCTCATGATCACGGATCGTAACAGGATGTGATCACGGCGCGTCGGTGCACGAGCATCATGAGCCTTCAGGCGCCAGATGTCACCACGCCCACAAGAGTGCCCGTCACCACGTTTAGCGACTTCGGCGAGGAAAGGTTAGGAGGAGGCGCGGACCCATGTGGTGAGGGTGAACTCGACAGCTGGGAACCCGCTCTCGTAGCTGATGTGCGTGATCGTCGCCTTCGCCACGCGGCCCTGTGGTGTCCGAGCGCATAGCGAAGCACCTACCTCGAAGCCAGCGTCGCGCGCGTCAGCGCTGTTGTCGATGCGAAGCTCGCCTCCGATGGAGGCGCCCGACGCCGCCGCGGCGCACTGCTCCGCGGTGACCTCCTCTGCGGCCTCACCCTTGCGCAACAACCCGACCGAGGAGCCCGGCGACACGCTCAAGACCGCGGTCACGCAGGTCTCGTAGTACATGTCGATGGCTTCGCGCTCGCTGCTCGTCAACGCGTCCCAGTCGACTACCCGTCGCGTGATCGGCGGACCGTCCCCGAACGGATCACCGTCGAAGTCGACAACCGTGTAGGCACTCTCACACGTGCCCGGGGAACGGATGGCCAGCGGCACATCCTTGTGCTCAAGCCGGTAGGTCGGCGTCGAGCGGACTTCCGAGGGCAACGACGCCGACGGCGCAGGCGTCGTGATGGGCTCCGCCGTCGTGGTCGGCGACGTCCTCTTCTCATCCGGTGCTCGGGACCTGCTCTCCGCTGTCTGACTCGTGGCGGGGTCGTCGCTTGGTCGTGGCTCCGGGCCCTCCTCGAACCACAACTGCGCGATCACGACACCCACGGACACCACCGAAGCGAGTCCGGTGAGCGTAGCCAACCATTCCGTCTGGGAGTCCTCGTTGTGTTTCGCCCACCACCGCGCCACGACACAGGCGACCAGAGAAATAACGAAAGCCACCAACAGCACGAGGCGTCCGCCGCTCATGACCAGCGGATCGTAGCAAAAGATGATCATGGAGCGCCGGAGGGTGACCGTGGTGTTCCTAGGCTCGATGACGTCGATTCACGACGTCATCGAGGTCGCGTCCGATCGAGCCACGTCGGGCACGTCACGAGGCGCGGATCAGGTAGTGAGGTCGAACTCTACGAGCGCGTTCCCGAGATTGTCGTAGGTGATGTTGGTGATAGTCGCCTTCGCTACCCGACCTTCCGGGGTTACGGCGCACAGGGACGCGCCGACCTCGAAGCCAGCCCTTCTGCGTGAGCGCCCTTATTGATGTGCAGCTCGCCCCCGATGGAGGCGGCCGACGCCGCGGCAGCGCACTGCTCCGGCGTGACCTCCGCTCCGTCCTCGGTCTTGCGCACCAGGCCGACCGAGGCACCCGGCCTGACGCTGAGAGTCGCGTAGATGCCACAGGTCTCGTAGTACATGTCGATGGCTTCGCGCTCACTGGGCGACAGGTCGCTCATGTCGGCGACGCGTTGAGTGATCGGCGTTCCATTCATAAACGGGTCGCCGTCGAAATCCACCGCGAGGTGGTCACATCCGCCCGGAGGACGGATAGCCAATGGCACGTCTTTGTGCTCCAAACGAAAATCGGATGACGAAAGCTCGGGCTCTGCTGCTGGGGATGTGGTGGGTTCTGCTGTAGTGGCAAGCTCTACTGACGCGCTGGGCGAGGACGCCGGTGTCGTAGTAGGCGACGGACTTTTTTTCATCTGCCGCCCGGGATCGAGACCCCATGCGAGTCGTGACGTGCTCATCTGATGGCGTTCCTCGTTCCTCACGTACAGCTTCACCGATAGCGAGGAATAGGCTCGCAATCGCAGTGAAGGTGGTCACTCCGAACACCCACGCGGCTTTCGTCTTCTCACTGTGGCGCGCCACAAGGACGCCAATAACGAAGACTACAACTGCGATACCAGGAACGCCCACTCATGATCGCGAATCGTAGCAGAACGCGATCATGGTGCGTCGAAAATGAAACTATGCTTCGAGGTGCCGAAGAAGCCCGCCCGCACACGCGTTCGGGCACTTCAGGACTGGGTGGCCTCTGTCGTTGTGACGGGCTCCGCTGGCCTGGTGAGCGGAGGCTTCGGCGTCCTCACGGGTGGAAGACCTCCCTCGTCTGGCGCTCGGAATTGGCCACCTGACGCTTGGGTTGTGGTACCGCATCGCGGGACCCTGGCGGTTCGTCAAAGAATGGCTGCACGTGACAGCCGGACGCGACCGTGAAGAACGCCGCCAGGATCCCGGCCCCCATGCCAGGCGTTCCTTCCCACCGCGGCGAGCCCGATATCACAGCCCGAGGGAGGCGAGCGCGGTGGCTACGAGACTCACCAAGACCGCAAGACGTCCGCCGCTCACGGTCGGCGGACCGCAACAAAGATGATCACGGGTTGGCGGCTCGTGGCTTCGTGTCGCCCGCGAGGTTGAGACCCGGCCGACAGGCCTGCCACCACGACCAGAGTCGCCGCGCCGGACGCCGGTCAGGTCTCGACGGCCTCAGATCTCCACGACGACCGGGATGATCATGGGGCGCCGGCGGTAGGAGTCGCTGACCCACTTCCCGACCGTCCGGCGGATCAGCTGCTGGAGCTGGTAGGTGTCGTCGATCCCGTCCCGACCAGCGCGGTCCAACGCCTCCTGGATGAGTGGGCGGACGGGGTCGAAGACCGAGTCGTCCTCGGCGAAGCCACGCGCCTTGATCTCCGGTCCGCCGGTGACCTTCCCGGTGACCGAGTCGACGACGACGATGACCGAGATGAAGCCCTCCTCGCCGAGGATGCGGCGATCCTTGAGCGAGCTCTCGGTGATGTCGCCAACCGTCGAGCCGTCCACGAAGACGTACCCGCAGTCGACCTTGCCGGCGATGCGCGCCACACCGTCGACGAGGTCCACGACCACGCCGTCCTCGGCCAGCACGATCCGCTCGCGCGGCACGCCGGTGGCCGCCGCGAGATCGGCGTTGGCCCGCATGTGCCGGATCTCGCCGTGGACGGGCAGGACGTTGCGAGGCTTGACGATGTTGTAGGCGTACAGCAGCTCGCCCGCCGACGCGTGGCCGGAGACGTGGACGAGCGCGTTGCCCTTGTGGATGACGTTCGCGCCCCAGCGGGTCAGGCCGTTGATCACCCGGAAGACGGCGTTCTCGTTGCCCGGGATGAGCGAAGACGCCAGCACCACCGTGTCGCCAGGCTCGACCCGGATCTGTGGGTGGTCGCGTCCGGCGATCCGGGACAGCGCCGACAGCGGCTCACCCTGCGAGCCGGTGGAGATCAGCACGATCTCGTGGGGCTCGTAGTTGTCGAGCTCCTTGACGTCGACGACCAGACCCGGCGGCACGCGCAGGAAGCCGAGCTCCGTGGCCACGGACATGTTGCGCACCATGGAGCGGCCGACGTACGCGACCTTGCGCCCGTGCTTGGCCGCGGCGTCCAGCACCTGCTGGACCCGGTGGACGTGGGACGCGAAGCAGGCGACGATGATGCGGCGCTCAGCGCGCGTGAAGATCCCGTCGATGACCGGCGTGATGTCGCGCTCGGACGTGGTGAAACCCGGCATCTCCGCGTTCGTCGAGTCGACGAGGAAGAGGTCCACGCCCTCCTCCCCCAGCCGGGCGAACGCGCGCAGGTCGGTCAGCCGGCCGTCCAGCGGCAGCTGGTCCATCTTGAAGTCGCCGGTGTGGAGGACCAGACCAGCGGCCGTGCGGATGGCCACCGCCAGGGCGTCGGGGATCGAGTGGTTGACCGCGACGAACTCGAGGTCGAACGGTCCGAACGCCACCCGCTGGCGATCCCGCACGACGTGCCGTGGGACGTCGTGCAGCCGATGCTCCCGGAGCTTGGCGTCGACCAGGGCGAGGGTGAGCTGCGAGCCGACCAGAGGGATGTCGGGCCGCTCCCGGAGCAGGTAGGGGACGGCGCCGATGTGGTCCTCGTGACCGTGGGTGAGGACGAGCGCCTCCACGTCGTCGAGCCGGTCCCGGATCGGCTCGAAGTCGGGCAGGATCAGGTCCACGCCCGGGTGGTGGTCCTCAGGGAAGAGCACACCGCAGTCCACGATGAGCAGTCGGCCCTCGTGCTCGAAGACGGTCATGTTCCGACCGATCTCTCCGAGGCCACCCAGCGGGATGACGCGGAGCGCCCCGGGCGCGAGAGGCGGTGGTGGGCCGAGCTCGGGATGCGGATGACTCATGAGATGAGGCCAACCTCCTGCAGGTCCTTCCTGAGCTGACGCACCTGCTCCTCCGTCGCGGGAACGAGCGGTGGACGTACCGCGCGCGTCGGCAGCACCCCAAGCAGCTCGAGCGCCGCCTTCGCCATGATCGCACCCTGCGTCCTCGTCATGATGGCCTGGTAGGCGGGGATCAGCTTGCGCTCGATCGCGCGAGCGGTCGGCAGATCCCCCTTGTCCACCGCGTCGATCATCGCCGCGTACTCCCGCGCCGCGACGTGTCCGACCACGCTCACGATGCCGACGGCACCCACCGCGAGCAGCGCGAGGTTCCACTCGTCCGCCCCGCTGTAGTACGCCAGATCGGTGCGCGCGAGTACCTCCGTGGCGGCCGCGATGTCGTTCTTGGCGTCCTTGACCGCGACGATCCGCTCGTGCTCGGCGAGCCGGATCAGTGTCTCGGTCGCGATGGGAACGCCGGTACGCCCCGGGATGTCGTAGAGCATGATCGGCACGCCCACGGCGTCGGCGACCGCCCGGAAGTGGGCGAGGAGCCCGGCTTGGGGTGGCTTGTTGTAGTACGGCGTCACCACGAGCAGGCCGTGCGCGCCGGCCTTCTCCGCCTGGCGCGACAGCTCGATGGCGTGCCGGGTGTCGTTGGTCCCCGTGCCGGCGAGCACGGTCGCCCGGTCGCCGACGGCCTCGAGGACCGCGCGGAGGAGCTTCTCCTTCTCCGCGTCGCTCGTCGTGGGCGACTCGCCGGTCGTCCCACTCACCACGAGGCCGTCGCAGCCGGCGTCGACGAGGTAGGTGGCGAGCCGCTGCGCCGCGGCCAGATCAAGGTCACCAGCCGGAGTGAACGGCGTGACCATCGCGACCACGTTGCGCCCGAACGGCGCTGACGTACCGCTGACCGAGGTTGAGCTGGAGGCCATGACATCTCACGCTACCGTTCCGGGCGGCTCCGAACACGGCGGCCGGGCAAGCCGAGACGTGCCATTCGGGCCAGGGCGGAATCGGCCGAAAGGTTGTCAGCGAAGCGACCGGTGGACCGCAGATTCATCGCTCTGAGCGACGCCCGCGAGTGCTCGCCCAGGTCGAGCGTGTCGCCACGACCGCGGCACGCGAGTAGGATCCCGCCCATGGCATCCGCGCGTGCCCGACTCGGCGCTCAGCCGGGTCTCGCCGTCACGACGACGCCGCACGCCGCTTCCGGCGGTGCGGCGGCTGTCACGTGACCACGTTCTGACGGCCGCGCGGACGGCCCCGGGAGCGATCCCGGGGCCGCTGGGGTCGCTCCTGCTCGACAGAACCCGACGACGAAGGAGCACCCCATGAGTCTTCGATCCCCGTCCCCCGCGGTCGGCGACCTCACCCGTCTCGGTCGCCGACAGTCGTCCGGTCGCCCGTCCGACCAGCGGTCACCCGATCATCGGCGGCTCGGTCGAGAGCTCGGGATCTTCACCGGAGACGAGCTGATCGGCGCGGGTTTTCCGCTCTGGCTGCCGGACGGCGCCACCGTCATCGCCGAGCTCGAGCGGTTCGTCATCGAGCTCGAGCGGCGATCCGGGTACCGCCACGTCCGGACCCCACCGGTGGGGCGGCGGGAGCTGTACGAGCGATCGGGCCACTGGGCCCACTTCGCGGCCGACATGTTCCCTCCGATCCCCGTCGGCGGCGGTCGTGGGCTGAGTCCAGGAAGCGGCGCGGACGACAGGACCGGGGAGAACGACCGTGGCGCCGGCGACGACACCTCACTGTCAGGGAAGGATCACGGGCGCGACGGAGCCCGGGAGGATCTGGTCCTGCGGCCCGTGCTCTGCCCGCACCACGCCCTCGTCTACCGATCTCGCCTGCGCAGCCACCGCGACCTGCCGCTCCGCGTGGGCGAGTGCGGCCAGATGTTCCGCATGGAGCGCTCCGGGGTGGTCACCGGGCTCAGCCGGGTCCGTTGCATCAACCTCAACGACGGGCACATCTTCTGCGCGCCGGAGCAGGCGGTCGACGAGGTGGCGCGGGTCCTCGCCCTGATCGACGAGGCGTACGACGTCCTCGGGATCGAGGCCGCGTATCTGCGGCTGTCGCTGCGCGGCCCGGACGAGGATGGGATGTCCTTCGCCCCTGGGGACGCCATGTGGCAGGCGGCGGAGGGGATCCTGCGGCAGACCCTGGACCGGCATGGTCTCCCCTTCCAGGAGGCACCCGGCGAGGCGGCCTTCTACGGGCCCAAGATCGACGTCCAGGTGTACGACGTCCAGGGGCGGGAGTTCACCCTGTCCACCGTCCAGGTCGACCTGTACCAGCCGCAGCGGTTCGAGCTCGAGTTCGTCGCGCCGGACGGCAGCCGGAGCCGGCCGGTCATGGTGCACCGCAGCGTGCTGGCGTCCATGGAGCGCATGGTGGCGTTCCTGCTGGAGCGCTACGCCGGCGCGCTCCCGCCGTGGTTGGCTCCGCTCCAGGTGCTCGTGCTGCCCGTCAGCGCGGACGAGCTCGAGTGGGCGTGCGCGGTGGCGCGGATGGCGGAGGCCGCCGGCCTCCGCGTCGACGTCGACGACCGGGAGGAGAGCCTGGCCGCCCGCATCCGGGACGCGCACGTGGCGAAGGTGCCGTACGTCGCGGTCGTGGGTCCGACCGAGGTGGCGTCCGGCGCGGTCGCTCCCCGCCTCCGCGGTGGCCGGAACGCGGGCGTCCTCCCCGCCGACCGCTTCGTCGCCGCCGTCCGCGCGGTCGTGGCCACCCGCCGTTCCGACGTCACCCTCGACGTGTGACCTCCGGCCTCGGCGGCGCGTCACCCGTCGCCGGAGTGATCAGGGTGCGACACGACCGTTGCGCTCGAAGGCCGCGTGGGTGAGTGGCATCAGCCGCGCCCACGCGGCCTCCATCTTCTCGGCCACCATCTCGATCTCGCGCTGCGGGTACGACGGGAACCGTGCATCGTCCCGGCGCGTGCGCAGCGACAGGATGTTCATCAGCGAGCGAGCGTTGACCGTCACGTACGCCGACGAGTAGATGGTGAGCGGCAGCACGATGCGCGCCACCTCGCGCGCGATCCCGGCGTCGAGCATGCGGCGGTAGGCGGCGTACGCCTCCGTGCACAACCGCCGGGTCTCCTCTTCGACCAGCTTGTGCTGGTCCGGCGTGCCGTCCACGAACTGGTACTTGCCGGGCTTGCCCTCCTGGACCAGCTTCCGGTCACGGCCGGGGACGTAGAAGACGGGTCGAAGCTCGCGGTAACGTCCGGACTCCTCGTTGTAGGAGGCGATCCGGTGGCGCATGAGCTCACGGAAGACGAAGATCGGCGCCTGCACGTAGAAGGTCATCGAGTTGTGCTCGAAGGGTGACCCGTGCCGGTCGCGCATGAGGAAGTTGATCAGGCCCTTCGACCGCTCTGGATCGGCGTCGACGTCTTCGAGGGACTGCTCGCCTTTGGTCGAGACGCGCGCCGCGAACAGCACGTCGGCGTCCCGCGCCGAGGCGCGGACGAGCTCGACCGTCACGTCGCTGCGGAACTCGACCTGGGGCTCGTCGCTGCCCTGGCCACCGCCGGCCTGGCGACCTGCGAGGTCCCCATCATTGGTCGCCGAACCAGACGCAGGTGCCCTCTCCTCACCCATCTGTCACCCTTCTCGTCGCGTACGCGCTCGTGCTGTCGAGGGCCAGCCGACGGACGGTCGTCGACCCCGCCTCTCGCGCCAGCCTAGACCCGAGGTCGGACAGCCTTTCCGACGACGCCGGCGCCGGGATGGGAGGTGATCCGGGCCGCCAGCGGACGGCCGCGGGCTGGCCACGGTCCGCATCCGGACGCCCACCGTCCGATCCGCCCGGTCGGCGATGGTCGCCTCCTATCCTGAGCGACCCAAGGTCGGCCTCGTGAGGGACGGCTCGCCAAGGGGCCCGTCTCGTGAGGCCCTGCGCCGTGGGACGCGACTCGACGAGGAGGTCGGCATGACCGTGCGCCGCGACGTCGTCGTTCACCGGGGCTGGGAGGTCGTCCGCCTGTGCACGCCCGACCTCTCTGTCGACGTCGTGCCCGGCAAGGGCGGTGACATCACCTCGGTCCGGTGGCGACCCGACGACGTGGAGCTGATGTGGCAATCGCCGTGGGGCCTGCGGCACCGGGGCGCGCCGTTCATCCCGGGTGACAGCGAGGCCACCCTCATGGACTGGTACCCAGGCGGATGGCAGACGGTCTTCCCCAACGCCGGTCCCGCCGTCGAGGAGCACGGCGTCACGTGGGGCATGCACGGCGAGGCGTGGCTCGCGCCGTACGACTGGGAGCCCACGGCCGACGACGAGGTGCTCTTGCGTACCCGGCTTGTGCGCAGCCCGTTCGAGATCGAACGCCGGATCCGGGTGCGAGACGCCGCCCTCACGGTCACCGAGACCGTCCGCAACGTCGGTGGGACGCCGGTCGAGGTGGCCTGGGGACACCACATCGCCTTCGGTCAGCCCTTCCTCGATGGCGACTGCCGCCTCGAGGTGCCGACGCCGAACCCACCGACGTTCGTCGTGGACGACGAACGGGACCGTCCGGCGTCGGATCTGCCGCCGGGAGCCACGTTCCCGTGGCCGAAGGCTCGGGACCGCTCCGGCGTGGACGTCGACCTTCGGGTGGTGCCGGGTCCGGACCGGCCAGTCGACCGACTGGGCTACCTGGTCGGCCTCACCGCAGGTCGGGTGGAGCTCACCAACCAGCGTCGCCGGCTCCGGGCTCGGCTCGACTGGGACGTCACGGTGATGCCGTACACCTGGCTGTGGTACGAGATGCACGCCACGGAGACCTTCCCGTGGTACCGGGCGGTGTACGTGCTCGGGATCGAGCCGCACTCCAGCTACCCCGGTCAGGGCTTGCACGCGATCCGCGAGAAGACCGGGACGCAGCTGCGGTTCGAGCCAGGCGAGGAGCGAACCGCGACGACCACGCTGACGGTCACCCGGGTCTGACCGCGGGCCGAACGCCCTCGCCGAAGGCTCACTCGTCACCAGACGTCCGTCACACGAGGCTGCGTGCGCGCGACCTGATGACCTGACAAACGGTGCCTCCAGACCGGTCCAGGACATCCGTGATCATCGTCGGCGAATAAGTCCTACAACTCCAGTAGGGTGCGCCCAGCGACGGGCAGGCCGTCCACGCCGTCCCCGCCACCGCCGGCTCGAGACCGGCCTGGTGGGAGTGGACGGACGGGAGCCCGTCGGTCACGTCTGCGCGGAAGGGGCGTCGAGGTGGTACGTCGGCTGCGAGCGCTGTGGATGGCCATTCTCCTCGGGCTGGTTGTCGTCGTCTCTCCACCACCGGTGGCGGCGTCCTCCGACCTCCCGCCGGGCTCGGAGGACGACCTGGCCCGCCTCTACTACCGCCTGCTGCTGGAGAACACCCGCTTCCAGGAGAGCACCTGGAACGAGGACGAAGGCTCGTACGGCGTCGAGAACTGGGACGTCGTCGGCACCCTGGGCAACGCCGTCCTGCTCAAGTTCGGCACCTACGACGAGACGATCGCCGGGGTCGACAAGGAGACCTTGCGCGACCACACCGTCCGCAGCATCGCCAAGGCCGTCGCCAGGAACCGCTTCGTGGATCCGGAGCAGGGCACGTGGGGAGCGCGCGTCTACTGGGACGCCACGATGGAGGCCTACCTCGCGGATGCCGCGCACCTGATGTGGGACGAGCTCGACGCGACGACGCGGGAGAACGTCCTGACGATGATCCGTGGCGAGGCCACCTACCTCGCCGACGTCGGCGCCGACCCCACCGACTCCAGTCGCGAGGGCGGCACCACCAACGGGCTCGCCGGTGGCTACCTGCGCGACACCAAGATGGAGGAGATGGGCGCCCGCACGATGATGCTGTCGGCGGCCGACGCCTATCTCCCCGGTGATCCGGACGCGCCCAGGTGGCGAGAGTGGCTGGATCGCTGGACGCTCAACATGGCCGGCCTGCCGGTCGCGGACCAGGTGAACCCCACGCCGATCTCCGGCACGCCGGTCTCGGAGTGGAACACTGCGCACAACATCTTCGACACCTACACGTCGGAGAACCACGACACGTGGAACGGGATGTACCAGCAGTCGGCGAGCGCCTATCCCGGCCGCAACATCCCTCGTTACCTGCTCACGGGGCGTCCGATCCCGCCCAGTCAGCTCACTCCCCCGAACAACGACGAGCTCACCGACGTGCTGAACCGCCTCGGCACCCGCGCGGGCGTGCCCGTCGAGCACATGATCGCCGACCGTCAGCACCTCTACGGCCGCAGCCTGCTGCCCCTCACCTACCGGGCGACGGTGACCGGTGACCGCATGGCCGCGCGAGCGGAGCGGATGCTGGCCGAGCACTTGGTCCCCTACGTGGCCGCACCACCCGTCGGGCGCCTGGTCAAGTTCGGGCAAGGCACTCAGTACGAGACGGAGGCGCGGGCGGAGCTCGCCTACGCCTACCTGTTGCATTACTGGCGGCACCGGCTGGCCGGTGACGTGCGGCCGGTGAGCGAGCGCGAGTACTTCCGGTTGGCGTCGGGGGTCAGCGACTTCGGCGAGGTGCCGGGACACGTCGCCCACCAGACCGAGCATGCCCTGGCGATCCCGGTGAGCAAGCCCGGCTACGCCAAGTTCGTCTACCTTCCCAACCACGACGACTGGTTCGTCAACCCGGCGAGCAAGTCACCGTCGTTCCTCCCCTCGGTGGCCACGCCGGACTCGTTCACCGTGCGGACCTACACCAAGACCCGCGACGGTGTGGACGCGACCGCAAGCGTGGTGCGCCGAGGGACGTCGTACGCGGGCTTCACCACGCTCCCGGACGGCTCGGTCGTCTACGCCACCACGGGCACGGGTGAGGACGAGGGCTACCTCCGGCTCTTCAACCTCTCCATCCCCGGCATCCCGGGACTCGACGGCGACCGGACGTTCACGACGGCGTCGGGCCAGGTCACGTTGCCGCGCGACGACCTCGGCAACGGCGGCACACAGACGCTGACGTTCCCCGCCACGACGGTGCGCCACCTGCGGATGGTGGGCGTGCAAGCCCAGTCGCAGTGGGGCTACTCGATGTACGAGTTCGAGGCGTACGGGCCGGACAGCGATGTCAACCTCGCCTTGGCGAAGCCGGCCACAGCGTCGTCGTTCTACGGAGAGGCCAGCACGCCGGACAAGGCGGTGGACGGCGACCCCACCACCCGGTGGGCCAACTCAGCGGACGAGCGGCCGACGATGCGGGCCTGGTGGGCGGTCGACCTGGGCGCCGAGGTCGAGGTCGCCCGGGTCCGGATCCGCTGGCAAGAGGACGCCTGGCCACTCAACTACCGCATCGAAGGCTCGGTCGACGGCGAGACCTGGACCACGCTCGCGACCGTTCCCCGCTGGACCACGCTCGACGGCGACTGGCTCAACGTGGACGGCCGCGCCGGCTTCGTGATCAAGGGATCGACGAATCCGATCGGTGTGGCCCCTGAGGCCGTTGCGCTCTCGCACGGGCCGGCTGCGGGGGCGGCCGGCATGGTGGTGCGTGGCTACCCCGCGCAAACGCCGGACGAGACGGCGAGGCTCGCCCGGCAGCCACAACCGTCTGGCGGGCCGAGCACACTGCGGGCGGCTCTCAACGGCGAGTACCTCTCGCTGTTCAACCTCTCCGACGACCCAATCGACAAGGCTGCCTTGACAGTGCCGCAGGAGGGTGCCACGCGGACGCTCTACCGGGGCGTCCAACGCCTCACGCCCGACGGTCTCACGTACACCGTCTCGCTCCCCGCCGCCTCCGCGGCCGTCGAGCCGCCCCGCTTCACACTGACCAGCTCCCGGCGAGTGTCCGGCCTCACGGTGGAGGTCGCCGACTCGCACACCGTGGTGATCCACCACGAGGGGAGCGAGCGGGCCGTGGTGCGGCTCACCTCGCTCGCCACGGGCGAGCGTCGGACCGTCAGCGTCGCGCCAGGCGAGGTCACCACGGTCGGGTTCGCCAAGGGTGTGCGCACGCCCACCACCGACCTGGCACGCGGCCGGCTCACCTACCCCGGCTCACCGCTGCCAGCGGGGATGACGGACCCAGACCTGGCCGTCGACGGTGACCCCGACACGGCGTGGCGCCCGGGCGGACCTGACCGATCGCTCGTGGTCAACCTGGCCGGACGACACCGCGTGCGAGCGGTCACGCCCGTGTGGACCTCCGGCTCCGTGCCGCCCTACACCGTGGAGACGTCCGTCGACGGGGTGACCTGGCAAGGCTGGACGCCAGGTGCAGAGGCTCACTACCTCGCGATCCGGGTGCCTTCCTGGCGGCCGAGCCACGCCAGCCTCGCCGAACTCCGAGTGACGGGTGAGTGACCTCCAGCGCGAGCCACGCCCGGGGCTGGGGCTGAGCCAGGCCTCGAGCGAGCACCAGTCACGTCTCCGCAGCACGAGGCCCCGCGATCCCACGTGGGCCCTCCGTGTCGGACCCGGCGCTGCCCCCACGCCGGGCACCGCACGCTGGGCACCCTGCGCTGGGCGTGTCCTGGAGCTGGCATGCTGACCACGACGGTGGCTTCCGTCGACAGCGCAACCTACTATCGGTAGACGGTGGTGTCGGCGTAGAGGTGAGCGGGTTCATGACAGCCGGGATCGCGGACACGGCACAAGCGAGACAATCGGACGTCTGCACACTGCTCTGCGCGTTCGCCAACACATTCGACGTCGAGGATGGGTCGGACGCACTAGCAGACCCGGCGGGGCTCACCGCATGGCTGAGCACGTACGGCCTCCTCGACCAGCCAGCGACGGCCGGCCCCGCCGACGTCCAGCTCGCGCGCCGCCTGCGCGACGGGGTCCGGCAGGCGATGGCCCAGCACCACGATGGCGACGTCGAGACCGCGATCCCCGATCTCGACGAGGCGGCCCGCGCGCTTCCCCTCAGGACGACCTTCGACGGCACGCGACCCCGCCTCGTTCCAAGCATCACGGGCGTCCGGGCAGGACTAGCCCGAGTCCTCGTCGCCATCATCGAGGCCCAGACCGCCGGCGCATGGATTCGGCTCAAGCTGTGCGGCGCCGACGACTGCGCATGGGCGTACTACGACACGTCCAAGAACCGCTCTCGGCTCTGGTGCTCCATGGAGGTCTGCGGCAACCGCCAGAAGACCCGCGCCTACCGGGCGCGGCGACGGGCGAGCCAGCGGAACTCCGACGGGCAGCCGGCTGCCGATGGCGAAGCTGCGAGGATGGGGCGATGAGCAAACAGACGGCCGACGTCCGCGTGCGTGTCGCGTGGCCGGCCGACACACCCGCCGTCGCACGGGTCCAAGTTCGCGCGTGGCGCCAGGTCTATGCCTCGGTCCTGCCTCGCGAGGTGCTGGACGCCCTGGACGAGGAGGCGATCGCGCAGCAGTGGCGGCTCTCCCTGCTCCGGCCGCCCGACGCCCGCCACCGGCTGCTCGTGGCCTTCGAGGGCGACCAGCTCGTCGGCTACGCGGCCACCGGCCCGGCCGACGATCCCGACGCCGACCCGATCGCCGACGGCGCGATCAACGCTCTCCACGTCGATCCGGACTACACCGGTCGCGGGCACGGCTCCCGACTGTTGCAGGCCTGCGCGGACACCCTCGTGGCCGATGGGTTCCGCCGTGCCGTGACGTGGCTGGTGAGCACGGACGACGTCCTGCGGCGGTTCCTCAGCGAGGCCGGCTGGGCGCCCGACGGCGCGTTCCGGGAGCTGGACCTCTACGGCGATGGGGCGGTTCGGGTCAAGCAGGTCCGTCTGCACTGCGCGCTGCCCGAGCCGGATCCCGAAGGCGACCCCCAGGGCGACACCACCGACTCGTAATTGTCGGTGTCGTCCGTCAGAATGCCCCGCATGACCGACCTCGACACCCAGACCGTGCCCACCGACGCCCGACGAGCCGTCATCCGTGACGCGGCCGCCATCGGCGTCGCCACCGGTGCGTACGGCGTCTCCTACGGCGCGATCGGCATAGCCGCCGGGCTGTCGGTGGCGCAGACCTGCGCGCTGTCGCTGCTGGCCTTCACCGGTGCCTCCCAGTTCGCCTTCGTCGGCGTGGTCGGGGGCGGCGGCGCCCTGGTCTCCGCCGTCGCCACCGCGCTCCTGCTCGGCACGCGCAACGCCTTCTACGGCCTGCGCCTGACCAGCCTGCTCGATCCGCGCGGGCTCCGCCGGCTCCTCACGGCGCACGTGGTGATCGACGAGACCACCGCGATGGCCGTGGGCCGTCGCACACCCGAGCTCGCCCGTCTGGGCTTCTGGGCGACCGCGATCATCCTGTTCTCGCTGTGGAACCTTGGAACCCTCATCGGCGCGCTCGCTGGAAGCGCGCTCGGCGACCCCCGCGTGTACGGCTTCGACGCCGCCGCACCAGCCGCCTTCCTCGCACTCCTGCGTCCGCAGCTGGCTAGTCGGCGTGCGGGGGCCGTCGCGATCGCGGCCGCGCTCATCGCCATCGCTCTCGTGCCGCTCGTTCCGGTCGGCGTCCCTGTCCTGCTCGCCGGCGCCGCCGCCGTCGTCGCGGGGCTGTGGCGGGCGACCAACGCCACGGTGGAGGAGAACCGATGACGCTGTGGACCGCCGTCCTCCTGGCCGCCGCCGGGTGCTACCTGCTCAAGCTCGCTGGGCTGTCCGTGCCACAGCAAGTCCTGGAGCGGCCCGCGGTGCGGCGAACCGCCGCCTTGCTGCCGGTGGCGCTGCTGGCCGCTCTCGTGGTCGTCCAGACCTTCAGCAGCGGGCAGCGGCTGGTCCTCGACGCTCGCGCGGTGGGACTCGGTGTTGCGCTGGCGGCGGTGCTGCTCCGCGCGCCCTTCATCGTCGTCGTTGCGGCAGCCACGGTCGCGACCGCGCTCACCCGACTGATCCTGTGAGAGCGCTCGTCTCTCCACCGTCGACTCGACGACCTCGACCAGCGCGGAGAGCTCGGCCAAGGTCGGACGGCTGTCTCAGCGCCTGAGACCCTCCACGCCGTCCGCCAGCACACCTCCCATGCGCGGCCTAGCGTCGAAGCAGAGGTCGAGAAGGGGAGGCGCCATGGCCGCGTACCGCATCCTCACCGACGAGCAAGCCGAGCACTTCCTCCAGCGGGGCTACGTCGTCATCCGAGAGTGCTTCAGCCGAGAAGCGGCGGCTGAGTTCACCGACTCGGTCTGGACTCGCCTGGGATACGACCCCCACGACCCGTCCACCTGGGCCGAGCCGTCGGTGCACATGCCCACCCACCGGACCGTCGAGGTCAAGGACTTCGCACCCAAGGTCTGGGCGGCGGTGTGCGACCTGCTCGGTGGCGAGGACCGCATCGCCCAGCCATACCTGTGGGGTGACGGCTTCATCGTCAACCTGTTCGAAGGCGCCGACCGCCCCTGGCAGCCGCCGTCACCGGAAGCCCGTGGCTGGCACAAGGACGGCGACTTCTTCCGCCACTTCCTCGACTCCCCCGAGCAAGGTCTGCTCACTCTCGTGCTCTGGTCCGACGTCCGCCCGCGAGGCGGCGCGACCTTCATCGCGGCGGACTCGGTCGGACCCGTCGCTCGCTACCTCGCCGAGCGGCCGGGCGGCGTCCGGCCCGACGAGTTCGACATCCCCGCGCTCATCGCCCAGTGCTCCGACTTCGTCGAGGCGACCGGTCGGGTGGGTGACGTCTACCTCCTCCACCCGTTCGTCCTGCACGCCAAGGCGCAGAACCTGCTGCGGCTGCCGCGGCTCATCACCAACCCGCCGGTCCACCTCGCCGAGCCGATGCGCTTCGACCGCGACCCCGACGAGCTGTCGCTCGTGGAGCGGGCGGTGCTGCGTGGCCTGGGCGTGGACAGCTACACCTTCACACCCACCGCCCCACGGGAGCGGATCACTCCTGAACGGGTCCGGCGGCAGGAGCGGATGTTGGCCGACGAGCGACGCCGGCTCGCCGCCGGCCTCGGCGACGCGGCCCGGTGACGACGTGCCTCGGTGACGGAGCCGACGACGTGCCGCGGCCGGGGCCTCGCTGTCGAGAACCCTCAGCGCAAGCCCAGGAGGTGCTCGAGGCCCACCGTCAGACCCGGCCGGTCGACGACCGACCGAACGGCCAGTAGGACACCCGGCATGAACGACGTCCGGGACAGCGAGTCGTGCCGGATGGTGAGCGTCTCGCCGTGGCCGCCGAACAGCACCTCCTGGTGCGCCACGAGCCCGGCGAGTCGCACGCTGTGCACGCGGATGTCGCTCACCCGCGCGCCTCGCGCGCCCTCGACCTCCTGGGTGGTGGCGTCGGGCGGCTCACCGAGACCCGCCGCCTTCCGCGCGTCCGCGACCAGGTCGGCGGTCCGCGCTGCCGTTCCGGACGGCGCGTCCGCCTTGCCCGGGTGGTGAAGCTCGACGATCTCGACCGACTCGAAGTGCGGGGCGGCGAGCTCGGCGAAGCGCATCATCAGCACCGCGCCCACGGAGAAGTTCGGTGCGATCACAACGCCGACCCCTGGCGCGCCGTCGAGCCATCCGCGCACCGTTTCCAGCCGCTCAGTCGTGAAGCCGGTCGTGCCGACCACGGCGTGCAGACGGTTGTCCACGCAGAAGCGGAGGTTGTCCATCACCGCGTCGGGATGGGTGAAGTCGACGACGACCTGGGCACCTCCCGCGACGAGTTGGTCCCTCGGGTCGCCCACGTCCACCTGAGCCACGAGCTCCATGTCGTCGGCGGCACTCACCGCTCGACAGACCTCCGAGCCCATCCGCCCGCGCGCGCCGAGCACACCCACCTTGATCGTCATCGACGTCCCTCTCTCGTCCGACACGACTCAGCGCACAGCCGACGCGAACCGCTCCGGGTCGTCGAACGGTCCGACCACCGCCAGCGACGGGGTCGCGGTGAGCAGCTCTCGCGCGACCGCGCGGACATCGTCCAGGGTCACCGCGTCGATCCGGCGCAGGATCTCGTCGACGCTCAACAGCTCACCGTAGACGAGTTCGGCCTTGGCCAGGCGCGACATGCGAGAGCCGGTGTCCTCCAACCCCAGCACCAGCGAGCCGCGCATCTGACCTTTCCCTCGCGCGAGCTCCTCCTCGGTGATGCCGTGCTCGGCGACCTTGGCCAACTCCTCCCGGCACAGCTTGAGCACCTCGTCGGCCTTGCTCGGCAGGCAGCCGGCGTAGACGCCGAACATGCCGGCGTCCGCGTAGTGGGAGACGAAGGAATAGACCGAGTACGCCAGGCCCCGCTTCTCGCGAATCTCCTGGAACAGCCGGCTCGACATGCCGCCGCCGAGCGCGGCGTTGAGCACGCCCAGCACGAACCGCCGTTCGTCCGTGCGAATCAACCCGGGGACACCGAGCACGAGGTTCACCTGCTCGGTCGACCGGGAGACCAGACCCACCTCGCCATGCCGTACGGACGGCCCCGCGCCACCGACGCGTGGCGGCGCCGGGGAGGCCTCGCCGTCCAGCGAAGCGCCGAACGCCTCGCGGACCAGCCGAACCACTTTCCGGTGGTCGACGTTGCCAGCCGCGGACACCACCGTGACCGGAGGTCGGTACCGGCGCCGGTAGTACGTGACCACCTGGCGGCGCGTGAGCGCCTGAATGGACTCCACCGTGCCGAGAATCGGCCGGCCCAGGGGCGAGTCACCCCACAGCTGCCGCGCGAAGACGTCGTGCACGGCATCGGACGGGTCGTCCTCGTGCATGGCGATCTCCTCGAGGATGACGCCCCGCTCGCTCTCCACGTCCGCGGAGGCGAGGACGGAGGAGGTCACCATGTCGCAGACGACGTCCACGGCCAAGGGGAGGTCCGTGTCGAGCACCCTGGCGTAGTAGCAGGTGTACTCCTTGGTGGTGAAGGCGTTCATCTCGCCGCCCACCGCGTCGATCGCCGAGGAGATCTCCAGGGCGTCGCGCCGCTTGGTGCCCTTGAACAGCAGGTGCTCCAGGTAGTGGCTGGCGCCTGCGAGCGAAGGTGTCTCGTCCCGCGACCCCACGCCCACCCAGACACCGAAGGTCACCGAGCGCACCTGCGGCATCGTCTCGGTGACGACACGGAGTCCACCCGGCAAGACCGTCCGGCGGACGATGCCGCCGTCCTCCTCCGTGAGCAGGGTCCTGGTCGTGCCGGGTGGTTGACTCGTGCGAAGCCGAAGGGAACGCGGGCTCACTTCTTGCGGGGCTTGTTGGAATCGTCGAGGACGGGCACGAGGGACAGCTTGCCACGTTCGTCGATCTCGCCGATCTCCACCTGCAGCTTGTCACCAACCTTGAGGACGTCCTCGACGTTCTCGACCCGCTTACCACCCGACAGCGCGCGCAACTTGGAGATGTGCAGCAGCCCGTCCCGGCCCGGCACCAAGGAGATGAACGCGCCGAAGTTCGTGGTCTTGACCACCGTGCCGAGGTAGCGTTCGCCGACCTCCGGCATCGCCGGGGTCGCGATGCCCGCGATCATGGCGCGCGCCGCCTCCACCGACTCGCCGTCGACAGCGCCGATGAAGATCGTGCCGTCGTCCTCGATGGTGATCTCGGCACCGGTGTCGTCCTGGATCTGGTTGATGACCTTGCCCTTCGGCCCGATCACCTCGCCGATCTTGTCCACCGGGATCTTCATCGTGAGGATGCGCGGCGCGTACGGCGACATCTCCGCCGGCGCGGAGATCGCCTTCTCCATCACGCCGAGGATCGTCAGCCGAGCGTCCCGCGCCTGCCGCAGCGCCGACGCCAGCACCGACGCCGGGATGCCGTCGAGCTTGGTGTCCAGCTGCAGCGCCGTGATGAAGTCCCGAGTGCCGGCGACCTTGAAGTCCATGTCGCCGAACGCGTCCTCAGCACCGAGGATGTCGGTCAGCGTGACGTACCTGGTCTCGCCGTCGACCTCGTCGCTGATGAGCCCCATCGCGATACCGGCAACTGGCGCCTTCAGCGGTACCCCAGCGCTGAGCAGGGACAGTGTCGAGGCGCAAACCGAACCCATCGAGGTCGAGCCGTTGGAGCCGATCGCCTCCGAAACCTGGCGGATGGCGTACGGGAACTCCTCACGGGACGGGAGGACGGGCACCAGCGCCCGCTCGGCGAGCGCGCCGTGACCGATCTCGCGCCGCTTCGGTGAGCCGACGCGTCCGACCTCACCGGTCGAGTACGGCGGCATGTTGTAGTTGTGCATGTAGCGCTTGGTGGTGTCCTCGGCCAAGGTCAGGCCGATGCGACGCTCCATCGACAGCATGTTGAGCGTCGTGACACCGAGGATCTGGGTCTCACCGCGCTCGAACAGCGCCGAGCCGTGGACCCGGGGCACCACATTGACCTCCGCCGCCAGCGGACGGATGTCGGTCGGGCCACGACCGTCGATGCGGACGCCTTCCCGCAGCACCCGGTCGCGGACCAGCTTCTTGGTCAGCGCACGCAGCGCCGCAGCGATCTCCTTCTCGCGGCCCTCGAAGTCGGCGCCGAGACGCTCCAGGGCCAGCGCCTTGACCTCGTCGAGGCGGTCCTCCCGCTCGGCCTTCTTCGAGATCGTCAGCGCCTCAGCGAGCTCGGACTGCACCGCCTGAGACACCGCCTCGTAGACGTCGTCCTCGTAGTCGTTGAAGAGCGGGAACTCCGCGACCGGCTTGGCGGCCTTCTCGGCGAGCTTGGCCTGGGTCTGGCACATGACGCGGATCGGCGCCTTCGCGGCCTCCAGGCCCTCGGCCACGACCTCCTCAGTCGGCGCTTGACGGCCGGACTGGACGAGGTTCCAGGTCGCCTCGGTGGACTCCGCCTCGACCATCATGATCGCGACGTCGCCGTCCTCGAGCAGCCGCCCGGCCACCACCATGTCGAACACGGCGTTCTCGAGCTCACTGCGCCGCGGGAACGCCACCCACTCGTTGTCGATCAAGGCCACCCGGACCGCGCCGACCGGGCCGGAGAACGGGAGGCCGGCGAGCTGGGTGGAGGCTGACGCGGCGTTGATCGCGAGGACGTCGTAGATGGCGTCCGGGTGCAGCGCCAGCACCGTGACGATGATCTGCACCTCGTTGCGCAGACCCTTGACGAACGACGGCCGCAGCGGCCGGTCGATCAGTCGGCAGGTCAAGATCGCGTCCTCGCTGGGCCGGCCCTCGCGACGGAACACCGAGCCGGGGATCTTGCCGGCCGCGTAGCTGCGCTCCTCGACGTCGACCGTCAGCGGGAAGAAGTCGAACTGATCTCTGGGCTGCTTGCTCGCCGACGTCGCCGACAAGACCATCGTCTCGTCGTCGAGGTAGGCGACGGCCGAGCCTGCCGCCTGCTGGGCGAGCCGCCCGGTCTCGAAACGAATCTTGCGAGGGCCGAAGCGGCCGTTGTCGATGACCGCCTCGACGCTGTGAATACCGGGACCCTCCACTGGGCGCCCTCCTCATGGTCGGGGAGCGTCGGCGAACCCAGGGTAGGAAGCGAAGCCGGTCTTCGATCGAGGCGCTCGGGACGCAGCCGTCAGCGGACAGCCCGAGGGCCACTACCGAGGACCGGCGAGCTCTCTGCCAGTGGTCGCCGACCGCTCCTGCTGTTGTGTGACCGGGAGCGGGACGAAGCACCGCTCCCGGGATATGTCGACCGCTACCGCCGCAGACCAAGCCGCTCGATGAGCGACCGGTAGCGCTCGATGTCCTTCTTTGCCAGGTAGTTAAGCAGCCGGCGCCGCTGCCCCACGAGAAGGAGCAGCCCGCGGCGGCTGTGGTGGTCGTGCTTGTGCACCTTGAGGTGCTCGGTCAGGTGGTTGATCCGATGCGTCAGCAGCGCGACCTGAACCTCGGGCGAGCCTGTGTCGCCCTCTTTGGTCGCGAACTCTTCAATGATCCGCTTCTTCGTGGCGGTGTCGAGCGACACGACGCTCCCTCCCATAGGTCCGTTGCGCGGCGCACCAGGGCACGTCCACCTGGGCACTCTCTGTCCGCGGCCGGTTCACGGCCCAGTCAGGTTATCAGCAGCCCCGCTCCCCGTCCGACTGGTGGTGGGATGACACCTGCTGAACGGCGCCCAAAGGGGCAGATAGCGGTCCGGTCGCTCTCCTGGAGCAGGCGCTCTCGAACCGGGCCGAGTGGGGCGCCGGTGGACGCCAGATCGGTTCGGCTCCGGGGGTTGTTCAGGGGCGGGGCACGTCGAGGATCTGCCGGATCCGCTCGACGTCCTCTCCCATCTGCGCGACCAGCGCCTCCACGGAGTCGAAGCGCTGCTGCCCACGAACCCGCTCGACGAAGCTCACCACAACCCGGACGCCGTACAGCTCGAGGTCGTCGCGGTCGAGGACGTACGCCTCGACCCGGCGGGGCTCGTGCCCGAACTGGGGGTTGGTGCCCACCGAGATGGCCGCGGGCAGCGGCGTGCCGGCCTTCGTGCCGTCGTCCACTCGGCGAAGCCACCCGGCGTAGACGCCGTCGGCCGGGAGTGCCATACCGGGCGAGGGGGGCACGTTCGCGGTGGGATAGCCCAGCTCACGACCGCGATGAGCACCTTCGACCACGGTGCCCTCGACCTCGAACAGACGGCCGAGCAGCTCGTTCGCGCCGGCGACATCGCCCTCCTCCAGCCGCTGACGCACGACCGTGGACGACACCGCCTCCGCCTGCGCGGGCCGGTCGAGCTCGGCGTCAACCCGTCGGCTCAGTCCCTCGACGGTGAAGCCGAACCGTTCGCCCAGTCGGCGCAGCAAGGCGACATCGCCCTTCGCCTTGTGACCGAACCGGAAGTCCTCGCCCACAACGACGGCCACCGGCCGCAGCGTGTCGGTGAGTTCCCGCACGAACTCCTCAGCCGGCTGCTGGGAGCGCTCCTTGTCGAACGGGATCACCAGGGCGGCGTCGACACCGAGGGCCTCGAAGAGCTCCAGGCGCCGGTCCACCGTGGCCAGGAGTGGCGGTACGGCGTCGGGTCGGACCACCGCGGTGGGATGTGGGTCGAACGTGACCACCACCGCCTTGGCACCGTGAGCCCGCGCCTGCTCGACGGTACGCCCGATGACCCGCTGGTGGCCTCGGTGCACTCCATCGAAGACGCCGATGGTGACGGCTGTCGGCCCCAGGTCGGAGGGCACCTCGGTCACATCGTCCCAGCGTCGCATCAATCACGTCTCCGTCATGTCGTCCACCCACCGCCGGGTGGTCCGGTTCAGCCTGTCCAGGGTGCCAGACGGCCGGCAGCGACAGTGGTCGGTCCGGCCCACGCCGCGTGTCGTTCCTCGCCGCCCACCCGCTCAACCCGCGAACACGGCGACAGGCCGCGCGCCCTGCTCGGTGTCCTCGTACAAGGCCAGGAACCGGCCGTCCGGCCCGAACATCGCCACCCGACCCGCGCCGAGGCGCACATGGGGCAGTCGCTGTCCGAACCCCACCAGTCGGGCAGTCTCCGCGTCCAGGTCGTAGCGGGGGAACGTCTCGGCGGCAACCTCGGCGATCGGCTGGACCTGGAAGTCCTCCTCCAGCTCCGCCAAGGGCCGAGCTCGGTCGAGCCCATACCGGCCGACCCTGGTCCGGCGCAGAGCGCGCAGGTGGCCACCGACGCCGAGCTTGGCTCCCAGGTCACGAGCCAGAGCCCGGATGTACGTGCCGCTCGAGCAGTCCACGACCACGTCCAGGTCCACCTCGTCGCCCAAGCGGCGGATCTCTCGAACATCGAACCGACTGACCACGACGCGCCGGGGTGGCAGCTCGACCCGCTGGCCCGCTCGGACCTTGCGGTAGGCACGCTCGCCGCCGACCTTGACCGCCGACACCGCTGACGGCACCTGGAGGATCTCGCCGGTCAGCTCCGCGACGCCGGCATGGATCTGCTCGGTCGTGACGTGCCCGGCCGGTGTCCTCGACACCACCTCCCCCTCGGCGTCGTCGGTCTGGGTCGCGACGCCGAGTCGGATGGTGGCCTCGTAGGACTTGTCCTCCAGCGCGAGGTGTCCAAGCAGCCGCGTGGCGCGCTCAACGCCGAGCACCAGCACCCCGGTCGCCATGGGGTCGAGCGTGCCGGCGTGTCCGACGCGACGTGTCCTGGCCAGCCGCCGAACCCGGCTCACCACGTCGTGGGAGGTCATCCCGGCTGGCTTGTCGACTATGACGATCCCGTCGACCGCCACACTCACACACTCCTTGTCTTGAGGATCGCCCGATCTTCGGACCGCTCCGGTGAACGGCCGGCTCACCGAAGGACACGCCGGCGTCGGCCGTGTCCCTCGACGTCTTACTCCGCCTCAGAGTCATCCTCCGACGGGGTCCGATAAGGATCGGGGTCACCGGCGTACTGGGCGTTGGCCGCCCGCCGGGCCACCTCCGCGTCGGACTCCCGTGCCCGGCGCAAGAGATCCTCGATGTGCGCGGCGTTCTCCGGTACGGCGTCAGGCACGAACCGAAGGCTGGGCGTGTGCCGGAGCCCGAGCTGGCGGCCCACCTCGGACCGGATCATGCCCGTGGCGCTGGCCAGGGCCGCCGCCGTGCCCGCTCGGTCCTGGTCACCGCCGAACACCGTATAGAAGACCGTCGCGTCGCGCAGGTCCCCGGTGAGGCGGACGTCCGTCACGGTCACGAAGCCGAGTCTGGGGTCCTTGACCCTCCGCTCGAGCATTCCCGCGACGATGACACGGATCCGGTCGGCCAGCTGGTTCACCCGCGCTTGGTTCATCGCCATCCTCTCCTTGGCCTTCTCAGCGACGGATCCTGTCGTCCTTTGTCCGGGGTTGTGGACGTGCTCAGCTTCCCGCCAGCGACCGGTTGACGCCTAGTCGTCGGCGGAGAAGAGCTGCCTGCGTACGTCCAGGATCTCAATCTCCGGTCTGCTCGCCAGCAGGCGCTCCACGGCGTCGAGAACATCTCGGCACTGGCGCGCTTCCCCGCTGACCACCGCGACCCCGATCTCGGCGCGACGGTAGAGGTCGTGATAGCCGGTCTCGGCGACCGAGACACTGAACCGACGTTGGATCTCGGCCACGACCGGACGGATCGTGGAGCGCTTCTCCTTCAGGGACCGAACCGCCCCGAGGCGCACATCGGCGCACAACGTTCCCGTGAACACCTTGACTCCGACACGCCCTCGCGCGTCGACCCAGTGACGCCTGGCCAGGACCGGGTCCGGCAGCACCGGCCGGGCGCCACTGACCCCGCCGGCGGGCCGGTGGCTGGTCACTGTCGAGCGACCAGCCACCGGCCACCTCGGTCAGTCGCGGGGCTTCTCTCGCATCTCGAACGTCTCGACGACGTCGCCGATCTTGATGTCGTTGAAGTTCTGCAGGGTCAGACCGCACTCGAAGCCCTCACGGACTTCAGTGGCGTCGTCCTTGAACCGCCGCAGCGAGGCGATCTCGGTGTTGTCCGCCACGACGGCGCCGTCGCGGAGCAAGCGAGCCTTGGCGTTGCGTCGGATGACCCCGCTCGTGACGAGGCAACCGGCGATCGTGCCGAAGCGGCTGGACCGGAAGATCTCCCGGACCTCGGCGGTGCCGAGCTGGACCTCCTCGTACTCGGGCTTGAGCAGGCCCTTGAGGGCGGCCTCGACCTCCTCGATCGCCTGGTAGATGACCGAGTAGTAGCGGATCTCCACGCCCTCTTGCTCGGCGAGCCGCTCGACCGACCGGCTCTGCGCCCGGACGTTGAACCCGATGATGATCGCGTTGTCGATGCTCGCCAGGTTGACGTCGTTCTCGGTGACGGCGCCGACGCCGCGGTGCAAGATCCGCAGGTCGACCTCCTCGCCGACATCGATCTTGCTGAGCGCGTCCTCGAGAGCCTCGACCGAACCCGACACATCGCCCTTGATGATGAGGTTGAGCGCCTGGCGCTCGGTGAGCAGCTCGGTGAGGTTCTCGAGGCTGACCCGCGGCGACCGCTTCGCGAACGACGCGTTGCGCTCGCGCGCCTCCCGCTTCTCCGCGATCTGACGCGCCACGCGGTCGTCGGGGACGACCAGGAAGTTGTCGCCAGCACGGGGCACCGACGACAGACCCAGGACGAGCACCGGCCGAGACGGCAACGCCTTGTCGACCTGCTGGCCGTGCTCGTCGAGCATCGCCCGGACGCGCCCGTACGCGGGACCGACCACGATCGAGTCGCCGACCTTCAACGTGCCTCGCTGCACCAGCACCGTGGCGACCGGGCCACGCCCCTTGTCCAGGTGGGCCTCGACGGTGACACCTTGGGCGGCCTGGTTGGGGTTCGCCCTGAGGTCGAGCGTCGCGTCGGCGGTCAGCACGATCGCCTCGAGCAGGTCGTCGAGGTTGAGTCGTGCCTTCGCCGAGATGTCGACGAACATCGTGTCACCGCCGTACTCCTCCGGCACCAGGCCGTACTCGGTGAGCTGGCCCCGCACCTTGGCCGGATCGGCGTCGGGCAGGTCGATCTTGTTCACCGCGACGACGATCGGCACACCGGCGGCCTTGGCGTGGTTGAGCGCCTCGATGGTCTGCGGCATCACACCGTCGTCAGCGGCCACCACCAGCACCGCGATGTCGGTCAGCTGGGCACCACGCGCACGCATGGCGGTGAACGCCTCGTGACCCGGGGTGTCGATGAAGGTGATCTTGCGTTCCTCTCCATCGACCTCGGTCGACACCTGGTAAGCGCCGATGTGCTGGGTGATGCCACCGGCCTCCCGGGCCGCGACGTTCTCGCCGCGGATCGCGTCGAGGAGCTTGGTCTTTCCGTGGTCGACGTGACCCATCACCGAGACCACCGGCGGACGAGGCTGCAAATCCTCCTCGTCACCCTCGTCCTCGCCGAACTCGATGGAGAACGACTCGAGCAGCTCGCGGTCCTCGTCCTCCGGCGAGACGATCTCGACGTCGTAGTCGAGCTCGGCGCCGAGCAGCTGCAGGGTCTCGTCGCTCACGGACTGGGTCGCGGTCACCATCTCGCCGAGGTGGAACATCACCTGGACGAGCGCCGCCGGGTCAGCGCCGATCTTCTCGGCGAAGTCGGTGAGGCTGGCACCGCGAGGTAGACGCACCTTCTGACCGCCGCCGCGCGGAACCCGCACGCCGCCGATCGTCGGCGCCTGCATGTTGTCGAACTCTTGCCGCTTCTGCCGCTTGGACTTACGGCCACGTCGCGTCGGTCCGCCCGGGCGTCCGAAAGCACCCGCGGCACCGCCACGGCCGCGTCCGCCGCCGCGGCCACCGAAGCCTCCACGCGGCGGAGCACCAGCCGGTGCACCGCCACCAGGACGCCCACCGCCACCGAGACGGCCGATCCCGCCACCAGCGCGGCCGGGCGTGCCCGTGCGACCGCTCGGAGCACCTGCGCGGCTCCCGGCTCCACCGGTGCGAGCGCTCGGTCCACCGGAGCGGCCACCAGGTCCACCCCGACCGGCGGGCACGCCACGACTCATCGGCCTCGGCGGCATCATCGCCGGGTTCGGGCGTGGGCCACCAGGCCGGTCGTCGGCGCGTGGCGGCATCATCGCTGGGCTCGGCCGAGGGATGCCCGTGCGGTCCTCACGACGGGCAGCGGGCTCTTGACGCTCAGTCCGTGGACCACGCATGCCAGTCGTCGACGTGAACGGGTTGTTTCCAGGACGAGGCCCAGCCCCCGGACGTGGCGCGGCGGGCTTAGGCCGCGGCTGCTCGCCGGCGCGGACCGCAGGGCCGCCCGGCGTTGGTCCTGGCGGACCAGGCCGCGGCGGGGTCGGGACCGGCCGAGGTGTCGGCGCCTGGCCAGCACCCGCGTCGGTACCGGGTGCGGCCGGACGCGGCCGTTCCGCCGCCTGCTCGTCGGTGGGCTGTGGGGACGGTGTGCCGACCTTCGCCGCCGGGGACTCAGCAGGAGGAACGACTGGGGAGGTCGGACGAGACGGTGCCGGCTTGCCTCCGTCCGTGGGAGCCGGCGCGGCCTTCTCGGCCGCTGGCGCTTCCGCGCGAGCCTGCGTCGGGGCGGCGTCGGTAGCCGACGCGGTGTCGGCCTTGCCGTCACCCTTGCCGCTCGCGGCTGCCTCGGCAGCGAAAGCCTCCTTGAGCTTGCGAACGACAGGCGCCTCGACGGTCGAGGACGCCGACCGGACGAATTCGCCCAGCTCCTGGAGCTTGGCCATGACGGCCTTGCTCTCGATGCCGAACTCCTTCGCGAGTTCGTAGACCCGGACCTTTGCCACTGCTCTCCTTTGCCGGCCCGGGCCCCTCGCGGGTCCAGGCCGCTAGTTCCTGCGCGTGCTCATCGCTCGGTTCTCATCGAGTGGTCATGAGCCGCTCGACCCACTTTCTTGCTCGGGCGTCACCCGTCGCCGGGTGTCGCCTTCGTCAGGTGACGCGTTGGGTACCAACGCTGGCCTGTCGGGCTGGCGGGTGGTTGTCGCTCCCTGCCCCTCGACGTCTCGCGCCGCGATGTAGCGGCGGAGCACCTCCAGATCGACCGGCCCTTCCGCGCGGAGCGCCCGGGGAAAGGCCCGTCGCCGTTCGGCCAGTCCGAAGCATTCTCGTGTGGGGTGCACGTGCGCCCCGCGCCCCGGTGCGCGACCGGAGGCGTCAGGGAGCACCCAGGCCGCGTCGCCGTCGCGCACGAGAACGACTCGGAGCAGTTCGGACTTGTCCGTACGATGCCGACACCCAACACACATCCGCACCGTGCGCGGACGTGTGTTCGGCTCCTGACCCGTACGACCCACCTCGGGAGAGTGTACCCAGACCGCCGGAGTCAGCCGGTGGTGGATCTCCGCCGGGGCCGGGCCGCCGGGGCACAGGAGGGCGTTTCGCTACGGAACCCGCCGGAAGAAACACCACGTCGACCTGGTTGATTCCCGCTCCGCTCGGCTGGCGTGGCCCAATGCGGTCAGTCGTGCCCGACCACGGTCATGACGACGGTCCACTCGGGCGCCGGAGCGAGGGCGGTCCGGGAGCACGAGCCGCTCAGCGGGCCCGAGACAGCCGCACCACGTCGGCGAGCGAGCGCAGCCACGGACGAGCTGACAAACCGCGGACGGGACGGGCTGACGGGCCTACGTGGTCGGCTGCTGATCGGTGGTGTGTCCGGCGACGGCCGGTTCGGTGTCAGGCCGAATGTCGATGCGCCAGCCGGTGAGGCGAGCCGCCAGCCGGGCGTTCTGTCCCTCACGCCCAATGGCCAACGACAGCTGGTAGTCGGGGACGATCACCCGAGCAGACTTCGACGCCGGGTCGACGATGTGCACCTGGCTCACGCGTGCCGGCGACAGCGCGTGCTTGATGTACTCGGCCGGATCCGCCGACCAGTCCACGATGTCGATCTTCTCGCCGTTCAGCTCGCTCATGACGTTGCGGACCCGAGCGCCGAGCGGTCCGATGCACGCACCCTTGGCGTTGACCGCCGGATTGTGGGACCGCACCGCCACCTTCGTCCGGTGACCCGCCTCGCGCGCGATCCCGGCGATCTCCACGACCCCGTCGGTGATCTCAGGGACCTCGAGAGCGAAGAGCTTCTTCACCAGGTTGGGGTGCGTACGGGAAAGGGTGATCTGCGGGCCGCGGAAGCCCTTGCGGACGGCGACCACGTAGCACTTGAGCCGGGTGCCGTGGGTGTACCGCTCGCCTGGCACCTGCTCCTGTGGCGGCAGGACACCCTCGACCTTGCCGAGATCGACCAGGACGACCCGGGGGTCCTTCCCTTGCTGGATCACCCCGGAGACGATGTCGCCCTCCTTGCCGGCGAACTCGCCGAACATCTGGTCGTCCTCGGCGTCACGAAGGCGTTGCAGGATGACCTGCTTCGCTGTCGTCGCCGCGATGCGGCCGAATCCGGACGGCGTGTCGTCCCACTCGCGAACCGCGCCGGTCTCCTCGTCCACCTCCTGGGCCCAGACGGTGACGTGGCCGGTACGTCGGTCAAGCTCGACGCGCGCCCGCGGCTGCGCGCCCTCGGTGCGCTGGTAGGCGATCAAGAGCGCCTGCTCGATCGCCTCCGCCACGGCCTCGAGCGGGATCTCCTTCTCCCGCTCGAGCGCACGCAGGACGGCCATGTCGATGTCCATCAGCGGTCACCCTCCTCTGCCTCCGGCAGGTCGGATGGCTCCTCCGGGCCCGGCTCGGTGAACTCGACCTGGACCTTGGCCTTCGCCACCGTCTCGTACGGCACGCGGTGGCGGCGGCCGCTGACATCCAGCTCGGCGGCCTCCTCGTCGGCATCCGCGATGCGACCGACCAGCTGACTGCCGTCGTTGTGCACGACCTTGACGAGCCGACCGATGTTGCGCCGCCAGTGCCGGGGCATCGTCAACGGCCGATCGACCCCACGGGAGCTCACCTCGAGGGTGTAGGACCGTGCCCCCATGACGTCGCTGGAGTCCAGGACCTCGGCGACCCTGTTGGAGGCATCGGTGAGCTTGTCCAGCGTGACACCACCGTCAGCGTCGACGACCACGCGCAGCAAGGTGCGGCGTCCGGCGGGGATGAGCTCCACGGCCTCGACGTCCAGCCCTTCGTCGGCGAGGACGGGCGTGAGGAGGTGCGCCACCCGCTCACGGGTCGCCGAGCCGCTCGCCATGGTGCCCTCCTCTCTCCAGTTGTCCGCGGGCTTCCGACTGGGTGTTCCGTCGATCGTGTTTCCCCGGATCGTGGTCGCCTGATCGTCGACTGACCGTGGGCGCGCGCCGTCAACCACGTCTTTGTCCGGCCAGGTCAGCGTACCTGCCAGGAGAAAAGCCGATCAAACCGCGCGCGGTCGGGACCAGGCCACGAAGCCGCAGGTGACGCACCATCGGTCACGGGGTGTGACGCAGGTCGAGTGCGACCATCGCCGACCCGCACCGATTTCGAGCCATTCTCGATGATTGGGACTTCTTGTGTGCTGTCGGACGAGAAGGGCTTGTCGGATGAGCTCTCGGATGAGAAGGTCGTCGTCTCCGCCAAGAGGGACGACCGCTTTCGGTAACGTCCCATTCGTGACCGTCCCGCCCACCGAGCGAACCTCGCACGACCCGAGGGGTGGACACCCACCGACCCGCCGCCGCGTCCTTCGGGTCGGCATGACCGTGCTCGGACTCTCCGGACTGGCTGGACCGGGGTTGGCCGGCTGCACCACCTCCTCGCCGGATGCCACGCCGGCCACGAAGCGACCCGCGGCGCCGGTGACCACTCCTCCGCCACCACCTCCGGACCCGGATCTGCCGGTCCTGTCCGCCGCCGTCGAGAGCGAGCGCCATCTCCTCTCGCTCTACACGGCAGCGTTGGAGCGTCTGCCCGATCTGCGCGACGACCTCGAGGAGTTCGTGCGACGCCACGAGGAGCACCTCGCCGCGCTCACCGCGCTGGTCGGTCCCGAGGTGGACGCGACCGCCGCGGGGCTCGCGACGACCGCACCCAGCACCACACCCCCCTCACGCTCCGAGACGCTCGCCGCGCTTGTGGCCGCGGAGAAGGCAGCGGTCACGGATCGGGACAAGGACCTGCGGGCGGTTCAAGGAGCCGATCACGCCCGGCTGCTGGCTGTCATCGGCGCCTGTGAGGCGACGCACGTGGTAGCACTCGACGAGCTGGTGGAGAAGCTGTGAGCCCTCGACCGAACACCCACAGCGAGATCGAGACGCTCCAGGCGGCTCTCGCCGGCGTCCACGCGGCGTTGTGGGGATACGGCGTTCTGGGACCTCGGCTGTCGGGCGAGGAGGAGGAGCGTGGCCGCCGCGCCTACGTCCGCTACCGCGAACTGCGTGACCACCTCGTGGCCTTGCTCAGCGAGCGGTCGGTCGAACCCGTCGCGGCAGCCGCCGGCTACACCCTCCCCTTCCCCGTCAGCGACGCCGCCTCGGCCCGACGGCTCGCAGCTCACCTCGAGGCCGGCTGTGCAGGGGTCTTCGCCGACCTGGTGGCGGGAGCGACGAGCGCCAAGCTCCGCGGCTTCGCGGCGAGCACCCTCCGCGAGTGCGCGTTGCGCCACCTCGCCTGGGGAGGCGCGCTCTCCGCGTTCCCCGGCCTGCCGCGGCCACCGGCCAGGACGGCGACCACGCCAACCCCCGACGCGCCGGCCCGGTGAGGAAGGCCGCCTGGCCGCCTCGTGCGCTGACCGCTGGCGCCGGGCTCACCACCTGGGGTCGTCAGGACAGCCGCCCGCCGCGCAGATGCTGACGTACGAGTGCGTAGAAGGTGTGCGCGTCGACGATCTCCACCGCCGCTTCCGGCGCCTGCGCGTGGAGCCTCTCCACGACCTCGCGATGCCAGCTCGGCGACTGCAGGATGGTCCGGACGCTGTGGAACGTTGGGGTCGACGGGGGCCCGCCGAGGTCGCCGCCCAGCGCCGCCGCCAAGGCGTCCGCCGCCGTGGCGGGATCGGCACGGGGCAGGTCAGGCCCCATGCGCACGTACGGCGTGTCACCCACCAGGCCGAGCGGCTCGACCTTCTGCGCGGCGAACCCGTCGGGAGAGAAATCGGAGTAGGCCCGGAGCGTCGCCGCTTCCATCGCCGGCGCGAACCCGTCGATGATGAAGCCGGTGACGGTGAGGTCCCACCGCTCGTAGTGCCGCCGGCAGTGGTCGCGCCAGACCTCGACCCCCGACGGGAGGCCGGAGAACTCGCGGGGCTCCTGGAGCATGCCGGGGTTGACGTAGCCGGCACCGCTGTCACCGGCCACGAACGTGTCCTGGGAGCTGGCGGTACGCCGAACCAGGTCCAGCGCCACCGGCATGCGCGCCGCCAGGTTCGGGTTGAACGCCCAGTTGAGCGGCACGCTGCCGCGCGCGGGGTCGTCCCACATGTACGGCAGCACCTGGTACAGCCAGGCCGCCGAGTCATAGTCACCGACGTAGAACATGACGTAGCGGCGCGGCGCGACCGTGTCGTCCTCGGTCACGAACCCGCGCGCCCGAAGGTCGGCCAGGCTCGGGCGTGGACCTTGCGGATAGCGCGGACGCAACGGCGCGTGGGCGAACACCGAGGCGTTGGCCATCGCGTCGAGGTGCTCCGCGTCGGCGTCCAGGTAGGCGTTGTACGCCGACGCCAGCTGCACGAAGCGCCACTCGGTCGGGACCGGGTCGTGGTGACCGCCCCCCGACCCGAAGGTCGTGTACTTGTACGCCCAGGGGACGAAGCCGTGCACGGGCGCCAGCCCGCCGCGGGTGCGCTGGTAGGCCACCCGAAGGATCTCCTGCAACGTGCGCTGGTCCGTTCCCAGCGGCTGGTCGGGGTCGTCGACCGGAGTCTCATCGTCCCAGGGCAGCAGGTCGAAGAAGAACCCACGTCTGGCCACCAGGTAGTCGTGGTTGGTCAGCAAGCACTGCGGCAGCTTGCCCTGCGGACCGCGCAGCCAGAACGAGTCCAGGTAGTAGCCGAACTCCGGTGCGCACCGACCGGTGCGGAGGAACCGCTCCACCGCCCAGATGTAGGCGTCGCACTTGGCGCTCCCGGTGGATTCGCGTCGAGTGCCCGGAATCCTCCCCCGCCCGGTGAACAACGATCGGCCGTCCTCGCGGACGAGCCGTACCACCGGAGGTAGGCGCAGCGGACCGGCGACGCCGATGAAGCTCCGGTACAGCGACCCTGGGGTCGGGTCGTAGCGCACGGCCACCAGGTCCATGGCACCGGCGACCGTGGAGGCGACATTGGAGGTCGCTGGAACGGCCGGGTCCCACACCACGGCGCCGCGCAGCAGCGGACGGAACACCGAGACGAGCTCGTCGAGCGAGCTCAGCACGCGTACCGGCCGATCGGCGAGGAAGCCACCGGACTCGAGGGTGCGCGACAGCCAGTAGTCGTCGATGTCGATCGTGCCGAGCTCGTTCTGGGTGACGAAGTGCACGTGGAGTCGAGGCAAGTCGCGGTTGACGATGCCCTGGAGTGTCGCGACGAAGTGCAGCTCGTCGTAGGCACGGGCAGCCTGCGCCGGATCGTCCAGGTCCAGCTGGTACAGGTGCGCAAGGTCGTACAGCCACAAGGGCTCCGTGACCGTCGCCGCTGAGGCCGCCTCCGGCGCGAGAGTGCCCATTCCGACCCCTACCCCAGCCAGCCCGCCGAGGAAGCCACGCCGGCCGATGCGTCGCGCAGGTCGTTCCCCCGAGAGTGTCATGGGTTCCTCCCCCGAACGGACGCCGCCACATGGCTGTCACGTCGTCGTGACGTTCTGCCATGTCAGCGTGGCGCGGAGCGCCGGACAACTCCGGCGGCCGCTTCCGGTTGGCCGGATTACGCCACACGTGCACAGGTGCCCTCGACTGTGTCAGCGTGCCGCTGGCCTTTCTCGCAGGCTACGTGCGCGGTCCGTGATCGGGACAGTGAGCTCGGTGACGCCCCCACAACGGACGTTCGGCCCCTCCCTCGATGGGCCCACACTGGTCGGGAGCGAGGACACTGGACGGCGGCGGCCCGGCGCAGGCCACCTCGTCGTGGACCATGGGGACGCCCGCCGGGAGCGGCCAGATCGTTGGGAGCGGCCAGATTGTTGGGAGGAGATGGCGCTAGGCACCAGACTCTGGGGAAGCCGACACCCGCTCCCACCGACAGGGACCTACGACGGCACGAGGACGGCACATGACGTTCACGACCCGACCTACCCTCCGCGGCACGTTCGGCATGGTGGCCTCGACGCACTGGCTCGCCTCCCAGGCGGCGATGGGCGTTCTCGAGCGGGGCGGGAACGCCTTCGACGCCGCCTGCTGCGCGGGATTCGTGCTGCACGTCGTCGAACCTCACCTCAACGGACCCGGCGGGGAGGTGCCCGCCATCGTCGCGACCGCTGACGACCACATCCCCAAGGTCTTGTGCGGGCAGGGTCCGGCTCCGGCGGGCGCGACGATCGCGCACTATCGCGACCTCGGCCTCGATCTGATCCCCGGCTCAGGTCCCCTCGCGGCCACCATTCCGGGCGCGGTCGACGCCTGGCTGCTCCTCCTTCGCGACCACGGCACGTGGCGCTTGCGTGACGTCCTGGCACCGGCGATTGACTACGCCCGCAACGGGCATCCGCTCGTCCCCGGCGCGGTGGAGACGATTCGCACGGTCGAGCGCCTCTTCGCCGAGCACTGGCCGACCTCCGCGGCCCTCTGGCTGCCGGACGGCGCACCGCCGAAGCCACACGCCCGGTTCGCCAACCCCACCTATGCCGACACCCTGGAGCGCCTGGTCAAGGAAGGCGAAGCGGCGGGACCGAGCCGAGAGGCGCAGATCGAGGGCGCCCGTCGAGCGTGGCGGGAAGGCTTCGTCGCCGAGGCCATCGACGCCTTCTCGCGCAAGGCGTTCCGCGACTCCAGCGGCCGCGACCACAGCGGCCTGGTGACCGCGCACGACATGGCGTCCTGGTCGGCGAGCTGGGAGCTCGCGACCACCCTGGAATGGCGCGGGCTCACGGTGGCCAAGACGGGACCCTGGGGCCAGGGGCCGGTGCTGCTCCAGGCGTTGGCGATCCTCGACGCGCTCGGGGAGCCCGGCGACCTGAACCTGCGTACCGAGCGCGGGATCCACTTCGTCGTCGAGGTGATCAAGCTCGCGATGGCGGACCGCGAGGCCTGGTACGGGGACGTCCTGGACTCGGCTCTGCCTACGCTGCTGTCGAAGGAGTACGCCGCTGAGCGGGCCAAGCTCGTCGGCGCCCTCGCGTCGGGCGAGCTGCGCCCCGGCGCACCGGACGGCCGGGCGCCACGGCTCCCCGAGCTGTACGCGGGACGGCGCCTGCTCAGTGCCGACCTCGCGGGTACCACGGGCGAGCCCACCGTCTCGGTGAACGGACGGACGCGTGGCGACACGTGTCACGTCTCAGTCGTGGACCGGTGGGGCAACATGATCGCGGCGACGCCGAGCGGCGGCTGGCTGCAGAGCTCACCAACGATTCCCGAGCTCGGCTTCTGCTTGGGGAGCCGAGCGCAGATGTTCTGGCTCGAGGAAGGGCTGCCCTCGTCGCTGGCCCCGGGACGACGGCCGCGGACCACCTTGTCTCCGACGCTGGTGCTGCGGGACGGCCGCCCGATCCTCGCCTGCGGCTCACCCGGTGGCGACCAGCAGGACCAGTGGCAGCTGCTCTTCCTGCTCCGGCACTTCGTCGAGGGCATGTCCTTGCAGGAGGCGATCGACGCCCCGGCCTTCCACACCAGCAGCTTTCCTGGCTCGTTCTACCCGCGCACGATGCAGCCGCGGAGCCTGATCGTGGAGGATCGTCTCGGCGACTCCTTGATCGGCGCGCTCGAACGCCGCGGCCACGTCATCACTCGCTCCGGTCCGTGGAGCCTGGGTCGGCTCTGCGCGGTGGCGCGGGATCCCGACACCGGGGTGCTGTCCGCCGCGGCGAACCCGCGCGGCATGCAGAACTACGCCGTCGGGAGGTGACGGCTCCCTCCACACGTGTCCGCCTGGTCTTGACAGCCCAGGTCGGTCAGGACGATGCACTGGCCTCGCCCCTGGGACCCGGGAGCGAGCGTCGAGTCAGGCTGCCCGACTGGCCTGCCCGGTGAGCGCGACGAACAGATGGAGGCGTGATGCTGCACATCACGAACGGCGACGTGGCCGCCGACCGCCTCCGCGAGGCCGGTGTCGAGGAGCCGATCCTCCCGTGGCGCGACGTCCTGCACGACGGTCCGGTCCCGGCCGGCCTCAGCGACACCGAGCTCGCCCAGGTGCGAGCCGCCTTCCTCGCTCGGCAAGGTTCCGTTGACGACGAGCAAGCGATCCTGCGCGATCTCCAGGTCCGAGACGACACACTCCGGCGACTCGCGGGCGAGCCCATCCTCTTGTGGTTCGAGGCGGACCTGTACGACCAACTGCAGATTCTGCAGGTCCTCGACCGTCTTCGGCGCCTGGACGTCGACCCGTCGACGGTCACCCTCGTCTGTGTCGGCGAACACCCGGGCCTGACCCGGTTCCTGGGACTCGGCCAGCTCGAGCCACGCGCCCTCCTCAGCCTTCGGGAGCGGGCGAGGCCACTGACGCCCGAAGCCTTCGACGCCGCCGAAGCCGGCTGGGCGGCGTTCACCGCACCCGAGCCACGGGACCTGGCGGCCATGGCACGCGGCACCTCGGCGTCCCTGCCTTACCTGGGAGAGGCGTTCGGACGGCTGATGCGGGAGTACCCAGGCGTCTCCGACGGTCTGTCCCTCACCCAGCGAAGGATCCTGGCCGCCGTGGAGGCCGGCGCCGGGACGATGGGCGAGGTCTTCCGCTGGGTCGGGGAGCAGGAACGCCGGCCGTATCTCGGCGACCGGTCGTGCTTCGCCGTCATGACGGAGCTGGCGACCTGCCCGGAGCCACTCCTCACGCTCGGAGACGACGACACCGAGGAGGCTCGCGCCGTCCAGCTCACCCCCGCCGGCCGCGACGTGCTCGACGGTCGACGTGACCACCTAGCACTCAACGGCGTGAACCGCTGGATCGGCGGTGTCCACCTCACCGATCCGGAGACAGCCTGGCGCTACGACGAGCGGCGGGAGACGCTCACGCCACCACGCTGAGCACGGCGCCGCGCCAACCACGCCACGGGTCGAGGCATGGCGGTCGACGGCTCGGACGACCGGCGCTAGGGAACGGAGCCACGCCCCGACCGGAGCTACGACTCGGCGCAGACCTCGACGAGGTGGTCGGCGACCTTGTCGATCGGCAGGTCAATGCGCTCGCTGGTGCGGCGGTCCTTGACCTCGATCTTGCCGTCGACGATACGGCGACCGCAGACGACGATCGTCGGGACACCGATGAGGTCCGCGTCGTTGAACTTCTCGCCAGGGCTCGCGCTACGACGGTCGTCGAGCAGGACACGGATGCCGCGCGCGTCGAGGTCGGCCGCCAGCCGCTCAGCCACCTCGAACGGCTCGTCGGTCTTCCCGGTCGCCACGATGTGCACGTCCGCGGGGCTGACGGCACGAGGCCAGATGAGGCCCTTCTCGTCGTGGTTCTTCTCCGCGATCGCGGCCACCAGGCGGCTGACCCCGATGCCGTAGGAGCCCATCGTGACGGTGACCTGCTTGCCGTTCTCGTCGAGCACCTTCAAGTCCAGGGCTTCGGCGTACTTGCGCCCCAGCGCGAAGATGTGCCCAATCTCCACACCACGCGCCATCGTCAGCGACCCGCCGCACCGAGGACATGGGTCGCTCTCGCGGACCTCGGCGGCCAGGATCGTGCCGTCAGGCTCGAAGTCACGCCCAGCCACCAGATCGATGACGTGCCGGTCCGGCTGGTTGGCGCCGGTCACCCAACGGGTGCCGGTGCCGACCCGGGGATCGACCAGGTAGCGAATCCCGGCGGGCTTGTTCGCGCCCAGCACCTCCGGACCGATGTAGCCACGCACCAGCTCGGGGTGGGCGGCGAAGTCCTCGTCCGTCGCCGGCTCGAGCGTCGACGGGTAGAGCTGCGCGGCCAGCCGCTTCTCGTCGACCTCGCGGTCACCGGGGACGCCGATCGCCAGCAGCTCCGACCCACCGCCGGGATGGGAGACCTTGACGATGACGTTCTTCAGCGTGTCGGAGGCCTGCCAGGGACGATCGTCGCGGCGCAGCTTCTCGTCAGCGTTGAGCAGCGCGACGAGCGACTCGATGGTCGGGGTGTCGGGCGTGTCCACGACCCGAGGAGCCGGCACGTTGTCGTACGGCTGAGGCTCGGCCGGCGGCACCTCGACCGCCTCGGTGTTGCTGGCGTAGTCACACGAGGTGCACTTGACGTAGGTGTCCTCGCCCACGTCGCACGGCGTCAGGAACTCCTCGCTCAGCGACCCGCCCATCGCCCCCGACATCGCCTTGACGATGACGTAGTCCAGACCGAGCCGCTGGAACGTCTTCTCGTACGCCTCACGGTGCTTGGCGTAGGAGCGGGCCAAGCCCTCGTCGTCGATGTCGAAGGAGTAGGAGTCCTTCATCGAGAACTCCCGGCCGCGGAGGAGACCCGCCCTGGGCCGCGGCTCGTCGCGGAACTTCCACTGGATCTGGTAGATCGACAGCGGCAGGTCGCGGTAGGAGGAGACGAGATCCTTCACCATCAAGGTGAACATCTCCTCGTGGGTGGGCCCGAGCAGCATGTCCTGGCCTCGACGGTCCTTCAGCTTGAAGAGGTCGTCGCCGTACTCCGTCCAGCGGCCGGAGCGCTCGTAGGGCTCGCGCGGCAGGAGAGCGGGCAGGTGGATCTCCTGGAAGCCGGCGGCGTCCATCTCCTCGCGGATGATGCGCTCGACGTTGAGGTGGGTCTGCCACCCCAGCGGCAGCCACGCGTAGATGCCCGGGGCGACACGCCGGATGTATCCGGCACGCACCAGCAGCCGGTGGCTCGGGACCTCGGCGTCCGCGGGATCCTCGCGCAGCGTTCGCAGGAACAGCGTCGACATCCGCAGGATCACGATGCTTCTCCTCAACGGGCGCAGGGGGCGACGCGGTGCCGCCCGGCATTGTCGCCGAGAATACCCACCCGCTGGTCGCCGGACGTAACTGGTTTCGCCCGGCGCGTCGGGGTCAGGAGATCGCCCGCCCCGCGCCCTCCCACTCTCAGATCGGTCCCACTCTCAGATCGGTCCCACTCTCAGATCGGTGTCGACTGGCGAAGCCGTCCGTGATCACGGACGCTCGTCGGGCCGGCCGAACCGATCCCGGATCCGCGAGACGACGTCTCCAGCCCTCACTCGGGCCGGCCGTACCCGCCACCACCCGGCGTCTCGATCACCAGAACGTCGCCGGGTTCGACGTGCGCGGAGTCGGCGCCGGCGAGCTCGACGACAGTCCCGTCAGCCCGCTCGATCCGGTTCCTGCCCAGCGCACCGGGCGCGCCACCCGCCATGCCGTACGGCGGGACTCTGCGGTGGCTCGACAGCGTGCTCACCGTCATCGGCTCACGGAAGCGCAGTCGGCGGACCGCGCCGTCACCGCCTCGCCAGCGGCCGGCGCCCCCGCTGCCCCGACGGATCGCGAAGCTGTCCACGAACACCGGCACTCGCCACTCGAGCACCTCCGGGTCGGTCAGGCGGGAGTTCGTCATGTGGGTCTGCACCACGGCGACACCATCGAAGCCGTCACCGGCGCCAGAGCCCGACCCGATCGTCTCGTAGTACTGGTGCCGCTCGTTGCCGAACGTGACGTTGTTCATCGTCCCCGAGCCCTCCGCCTGGACACCCAGAGCGGCGTAGAGGGCTCCCGTCACGGCCTGGGAGGTCTCGACGTTCCCGGCCACGACCGCGGCCGGGTAGCGAGGAGCAAGCATCGACCCCTCCGGCACGATGATGCGCAGCGGACGCAGACAGCCGTCGTTGAGCGGGATGTCGTCGTCGACGAGGGTTCGGAAGACGTACAGCGCCGCCGCCTTGGTGACCGAGGCCGGCGCGTTGAAGTTGGTCTCCAGCTGAGGAGACGTGCCAGTGAAGTCGATCGTGGCGGTTCGCTGGACCTTGTCGACGCTCACCCGCACCACGATCCGGGCCCCGGAGTCCATCTCGTAGCTGTAGGAGCCGCCCTCCAGGCGGTCGATGACCCGGCGGACGGCCTCCTCGGCGTTGTCGAGGACGTGCCCCATGTAGGCCTGGACGACGTCCAGGCCGAAGTGGTCGATCATCTTCCGGACCTCTTCGACACCCTTCTCGCTCGCGGCGATCTGGGCCCGCAGGTCGGCGATGTTCATCGCCGGGTTCCGGGAGGGGTACGGCGACTCGGTGAGCAGGCGGAGCGTCTCCTCCTCGCGGAAGCGTGGTCCCCCGGGTGCCCCGCCGTCGACGAGCAACCAGTTGTCGAAGAGGACCCCTTCCTCGTGCACCGTGCGGCTCAACGCGGGCATCGAGCCCGGGGTGAGCCCGCCGAGCTCGGCGTGGTGGCCACGCGACGCGACGAAGAAGAGCACCCTTGTCCCCGCGTCGTCGAAGACCGGTGTGATGACCGTGATGTCGGGCAGGTGGGTTCCGCCGTGGTAGGGGTCGTTGACGGCGTAGACGTCACCCGGCCGCATCCGCCCCCGTCGGCGGCGGATGACCTCCTGCACGCTCGCCCCCATCGAGCCGAGGTGCACCGGCATGTGCGGCGCGTTGGCGATGAGGTTCCCCTCGGGATCGAAGAGCGCGCACGAGAAGTCCAGCCGCTCCTTGATGTTGACCGACTGAGCCGTCGCGGCCAGCCGGACACCCATCTGCTCGGCGACGGACATGAAGAGGTTGTTGAAGATCTCCAGCAGGACCGGATCGACCTCGGTGCTCACCCGTCCCGCGCCGGTGCGGGCGCGGACGTGCTCCACCTTGAGGTGGCCGTACTCGGTGACGCTGGCGACCCAGCCACGATCGACGACCGTCGTCGCGTTGGCCTCGGTGATGATCGCCGGGCCAGTCACCGTGTGCGACGGTCGGAGGTCCTCCCGCCGGTACAGCGGCACGTCTCGCCAGCCGCCCTCGACGTACATCGGCACCGAGGCGGCAGGCGTCGCAGGACCCGTGGCTTCGTCCAGACGGGGAAGCTCCGGCTGCTCGGTGAGCCCCACCGCCTCGACCGACACCGCCTCGACGACCAGCGGCCGATCCATGAGGAACGAGTAGGTCCGCCGGTAGGCGGCCTCGAACTCCGCCACCATGCGATCGATCTCGGCGAGCTCCACGGGGATGGCCGTGTCCGTGCCCTCGTAGCGCAGGTGAGCGCGCCGGATCACTCGGATCCGCTCGGGCGGCACACCCTGGTCGAGGAGCTCCGCTCGGGTGGTCTCCGCGAGCGTGCTCGCCACCTCGGTGATCCGTCCCATCGCGTCGGCGTTGAGCCGACACTCGACGGACTGTTCGCGCATCGCGGTCACGTCGGCCAGCCCGATCCCCAGGGCGGACAACACGCCCGCCATCGGCGGCACCAGCACCGTGCGGACGCCCAGCGACTCCGCGACCGCGCACGCGTGCTGGCCACCAGCGCCACCGAATGTCGTGAGGACGTAGTCGGTGACGTCGTGGCCCTTCTGGACGGAGATCTTCTTGACCGCGTTCGCCATGTTCGCGACGGCGATGTCGAGGTAGCCCTGGGCCACCTCCTCCGGTGACCGGTCGTCGCCCGTCGCCTCGGAGATCTCCCGAGCTAGTTCGGCGAACCGACGCCGCACCACCTCCACGTCGAGGGGTTGGTCGCCGTGCGGGCCGAAGACACGCGGAAAGTACTCGGCTTGAATCCGACCGAGCATGACGTTGGCGTCGGTGACCGTGAGCAGCCCGCCGTTGCGGTAGCAGGCCGGGCCGGGGTCCGCACCGGCGGAGTCCGGGCCCACGCGGTACCGGCTGCCGTCGAAGTGGAGGATCGACCCGCCCCCGGCGGCGACGGTGTGGATGTCGAGCATCGGGGCGCGCAACCGGACGCCGGCCACCTGGGTGTGGAACACCCGCTCGTAGGAGCCGGCGTAGTGCGACACGTCGGTGGAGGTGCCGCCCATGTCGAAGCCGATGACCTTCTCGTAGCCGGCGAGCTGCGACATCCGCACCATGCCGACGATGCCGCCCGCCGGTCCGGACAGGATCGCGTCCTTGCCGCGGAAGTGCCGCGCCTCGGCCAGGCCACCGTTCGACTGCATGAACAGCAGCCGGACGCCGTCGAGCTCCGCCGCGACGCGCTCGACGTACCGGCGCAGGATCGGCGACAGGTAGGCGTCGACCACCGTCGTGTCGCCGCGCGGCACGAGCTTCATGAGCGGGCTGACCCGGCTCGACAGCGACACCTGGGTGAACCCGACCTGCTCGGCGACCTTGCCGATCGCCTCCTCGTGCGCGGGATAGAGGTGGCTGTGGAGGCAGACCACCGCGACCGCACGGATGCCGTCCGCGTACGCCTCCCGCAGCTGCTCCGCGAGCGTGTCAAGGTCGGGTTGGCGAAGGACGGTGCCCTCGGCGGTGATCCGCTCGTCGACCTCGATGACGCGCTCGTACAGCATCTTCGGCAGCACGATCTGCCGGTCGAAGATGCGGGGTCGGTCCTGGTAGCCGATGCGGAGCGCGTCGCCGAAACCCTTGGTGATGACCAAGAGCGTGCGTTCGCCCTTGCGCTCCAGGAGCGCGTTGGTCGCCACGGTCGTGCCCATGCGCACCGAGGCGATACGGTCCGCAGGAATCGGATCGGTGGGGTTGAGCCCGAGGACGTGGCGGATGCCGGCGAGCGCGGCGTCAGCGTATCGCGCGGGGTTGTCTGACAGGAGCTTGTGAGTGACCAGGTGCCCATCCGGCGCGCGCGCCACAACGTCGGTGAACGTGCCTCCCCGGTCGATCCAGAACTGCCAGGCGCCGCCTGCCATGTCAGGCCCCCTTCCGTTCCTCGCCGCGACGCCGACGCGGAGCGGCACGGGCGGATGCCGGGCTAGAACAGCACGGTCATGAAGGTCGCCGTCTGCGTGAAGCCCACGCGAGCATAGGCGCGGCGAGCCGGAATATTGAAGTCGTTGACGTACAGGGAGGCTACGGGCGCCACCTCGCGCAGGCCGGCGGAGACCACCGCCGCGACGCAGGGAGCCGCCAGCCCCTCGCCACGGCGGTCGGGCCGAACCCAGACTCCCTGGACCTGGAACGCTCGGGGCGTCGCTATCCCGATCTCGGCCTTGGCGACCACCTCGCCGTTCTCGAACCGCGCGAAGGCGTACCCGCGCCGGATGAGGTCGGCGACCCGGGCCCGGTAGTAGCTGCCGCCGTCGCGTTCCTCCGGCGGGACCCCCAGCTCCTCGGTGAAGAACGCCACGCTGGCCTCGTAGAGCGCGTCCAGCTCGTCCATCCTGACCCGCCGCACGCGCGGATCCGGCGCGATCTTCGGTTGGGAGCGCATGGTCAGGAACGGCTGGACGGCTCGGACCCCGCACGCGCGTCCCCACACCGGCTCCAGGACCTGCCAGATGGTGGCGACCGCGTCTCGGGGGCCCCACACCGAGGAGCAGGTGCGGCCGTGCTGCAGCGCCCGCTCGGCGAAGGCGAGCGCCGCCGCGCGGGTGGCGCCCACGGGGACGAGGTTGGCGCCGGCATAGCACAGGGAGACCAGCTCGCCCCGTTCCTCGTAGCCCCACAGCTGGGCGCCCATTCGGCGCGGGTCGAAGCCGGCGGCCCGGACGCGAGCGTCGACGAAGGCGTTGACGGCCGGGTCGGCGTCCAGGATCCGTCGGATCGCGGTCAGATCACTTCCCCGAAGGAGCCGGACCTGATCGGTGGTCTGGAGCATCCCGCCTCCTCAGGGTGGGTCGGCGCGGCGTTCCGCCTAGCGCACCTCAACCGTCGGCGATCCTGACGGTATACCCGATGCCTTCATTTCGTGAGCAAGGCGTCGCGCTTCGTCGATCAACGTCGGGACGATCTCGCTCTCCGGGACGGTCCGGACGACCTCGCCCTTGATGAAGATCTGCCCCTTGCCGTTCCCCGACGCGACACCGAGGTCGGCCTCCCGGGCCTCCCCGGGGCCATTGACCACACAGCCCATGACGGCGACCCGGAGCGGCACGTCCATGCCCTCCAGGCCAGCCGTCACCTCGTCGGCGAGCTTGAAGACGTCAACCTGCGCCCGACCGCACGACGGGCAGGAGACGATCTCGAGCTTCCGGGGCCGAAGGTTGAGCGACTCCAAGATCTTGACGCCGACCTTGACCTCCTCCACCGGAGGGGCGGACAGCGAGACCCTGATCGTGTCGCCGATGCCCTTCGACAGGAGAGCCCCGAACGCCACGGCCGACTTGATCGTGCCCTGGAAAGCCGGACCTGCCTCGGTGACGCCGAGGTGGAGCGGGTAGTCGCACCGTTCGGCGAGCATCTCGTAGGCGCGGACCATCACCACGGGGTCGTGGTGCTTGACCGAGATCTTGAAGTCGCGGAACCCGTGCTCCTCGAACAGGCTCGCCTCCCACAGGGCGGACTCCACCAGAGCCTCCGCGGTGGGCTTGCCGTACTTGCGAAGCAGCCGCGGGTCGAGCGACCCGGCGTTGACGCCGATCCGGATCGACACGCCGGCCTCGGAGGCGGCGCGGGCGATCTCGGCCACCTTGTCGTCGAACTTCTTGATGTTGCCCGGGTTGACCCGCACGCCCGCGCAGCCGGCGTCGATGGCGGCGAAGACGTACTTCGGCTGGAAGTGGATGTCGGCGATCACCGGGATCGGCGACTTCTTGGCGATCGCCGGCAACGCCTCGGCGTCGTCCTGGCTCGGCACCGCCACGCGCACGATGTCGCAGCCGGCGGCGGTGAGCTCGGCGATCTGCTGGAGGGTCGCGTTGACGTCGGTGGTGGGCGTGGTCGTCATGGACTGCACCGAGATGGGCGCGTCCCCACCGACCAGGACCTTCCCCACCCGGATCTGCCGCGTCTTGCGGCGCGGGGCGAGCGTGGGCGGCGGCGCGGAGGGCAGTCCGAGATCGACGCGTGTCACCTTGTGTCCTTCACGTCCAGAGCCTTCGTCAGGTCGAACCAACCCGTCGACCGGATCGGTCGACCGTCAGTGTCCCATCCTGCCCCCAATCGAGCCGGTCAGGCGCACCCGGTTCAGTTACCCGCCGGCTCGTCACCGTCACAGTCGCACGGGGTTCACGATGTCGGCGAAGATCAACAGCACGCCCATGACCACGATCACGCTGGCGACCGCGTAGGCCAACGGCAGGGCCCGGGCCACGTCCACGTAGCCTGGGTCGGGCCTGCGCAGCAGCCGCGCGATCCATCGGCGGAGAGCCTCCCACAGCGCCCCCGCGATGTGCCCGCCGTCCAGGGGCAGCAGCGGGATGAAGTTGAACAGCGCGACGAAGAGGTTGAGCGCCGCCAGCCACTGGACGAAGCTCGCGACCCGGCTCGACACGGGCGCCTCGAGGGTGGCGATCTGACCGGCCACCCGGCTGGCGCCGATGATGCTCATGGGGCTGTCCTGCGCGCGCTCCCCGCCGAACGCGGCTTCGACGACACCGACCATCCGCTCGGGGACGTGGACCAGGGCGTGCGCGGTCGCCGCGGTGAGCCGGCCCATCTCGCCGACGACGGCGGGCAGGTCCTTGCGCTCGTGGACGATTCGAGGGCTGATGCCGAGGAACCCCACCGTCTCGGTCTTGGACATGTTGGTGGGTTTGGGACGTTCCGCGGCGATGAGGGTCGGCCGGAGGGTCAGGCGTCGCCCGTCGCGCTCGACGACGACCGTGGCCGGTCCGGCGCCGGCCTGGCGGATCAGCTCCGAGAGCTGCTCCCAGGAGGTGACGGGCGAGCCGTTGAACGTGACGATCGTGTCACCGGGACGAATGCCCGCCTGCTTGGCCGGCGCCACCGGGTCATCGGGCCGGCAGGTGCGCTGCTCGGTCGCCGGGATGACGCAGTCCGGCACCTGCGCGACGATCGGCTTGGGCTCGTTGACGCCGAAGCCCATGAAGACGATGGAGAACAAGATCACGGCCAGCAGGACGTTCATCAGCGGGCCGCCGACCATGATGATGAGCTTCTGCCACCACTTCTTGCGGTAGAAGAGGCGGTGCTCCTCACCCGGCCGGACCTCCTCAGCGGCAACGGCGCGTGCCTCCTCGATCAGCGTCTGGAACGGACCGGTGCTCGACCGCCGCAAGCGCCCGTCCTTCGCCGGTGGGAACATGCCGATCATGCGGACGTAGCCGCCCAGCGGGATGGCCTTGACCCCGTACTCCGTCTCGCCTCGTCGACGCGACCACAGCGTCGGACCGAAGCCGACCATGTACTGGGTGACCCGGACGTCGAAGAGCTTGGCCGGGACCATGTGCCCGACCTCGTGCAGGGCTATGGAGGCGAGGACGCCGACGAAGAAGACGACCGCACCGAAGATCGCGATCAGGTCCATCAGGAGCGGCCCTCCCCGTCCGTCACGGCCACGTCAGCAGCCCCCATGATCTCTCTCGCGCGGGTGCGTGCCCACGTCTCCGCCTCCACCACGTCGGCGAGGGTCAGCGGATCCGATGGGTCAGGCGTCGACTGCTGAGCGTACTCCTCGAGAACCTGAGCGATCGTGTCGACGATGCCCAGGAACGGCAGCTGACGGTCGATGAACGCGGCGACGCACTCCTCGTTGGCCGCGTTGTAGACAGCGGGTGCGAGACCGCCCCGCCGGCCTGCTTCCCGAGCGAGCTGGACGGCCGGGAAGGCCTCGTCGTCGAGCGGCTCGAAGTGCCAGGCGGCCGGCCGTGACCAGTCACACGCGGGCGCGGCGTCGGGGATCCGGTCCGGCCACCCGAGTGCGAGGGCGATCGGCAGGCGCATGTCCGGCGGGCTGGCCTGGACCAGCGTCGAGCCGTCACAGAACTCCACCATCGAGTGCACGATCGACTGCGGGTGGACCACGACGTCGATCCGGTCGTAGCCGATGTCGAACAGCTCGTGCGCCTCGATGACCTCCAGACCCTTGTTGACCAGGGTCGCGGAGTTGATCGTGATGACCGGGCCCATGGACCAGGTGGGGTGGGCCAGCGCCTCCTCCGGCGTGACGTCCGCGAGCTCCTCCCGTCGGCGACCGCGGAACGGCCCACCGCTCGCCGTCAGGATGAGGCGACGGACCTCCGCTCGGCTGCCGCCCCGCAAGCACTGGGCCAAGGCGGTGTGCTCGGAGTCGACCGGCACGAGCTGGCCGGGCTTCGCCACCGCTCTCACCAGCGGACCGCCCGCGATGAGCGACTCCTTGTTGGCGAGCGCGACAGTACGGCCCGCCTCGAGCGCGGACAGGGTCGGGGCGAGTCCCACCGAGCCGGTCATGCCGTTGAGCACGACGTCGCACGGCCAGGCCGCGAGCTCGGCCGCCGCGTCCGGGCCGGCGAGGATCTTGGGAATCTTGAACTGCCCCTTGGCGTACCCCTGCCGCTGCGCCTCGGCGTAGAACGCCAGCTGCAGGTCCTGGACCACGCTCGCCTTGGCCACCGCCACGACGTCGACCCGCAGGTCGAGTGCCTGGCGGGCGAGCAGCTCCACCTGACCGCCACCCGCGCCGAGGCCGACCACCCGGAAGCGGTCGGGATTGCGTTGGATGACGTCGATGGCCTGGGTGCCGATGGAGCCGGTGGAGCCGAGCAGGACGACCTCGCGCATGAGCACCAGTCTCCCCCACCCGGGGGACCTGGGTCGCTCGCCGGGCCGCCACACGCGGTCGGCCGGACGATTCAGGCCCGCCGACGGCGCAGGACGGTCGGGATGTTCCGGCGAAACCTCTCCGGAGACTCTGACGGGTACGGAATGGGGCGAACGCCGCCGCGGTTACCGGTGGGCGGACAGTCCTTGGGAGGAGAGCTTCATGGCAGTCGACACGAGGGCCACCCGGCAGCGCCTGGGCCGGGTCGGTGTCTGGCTCGGGGCGCTGAGCGGCGTCTCGACGGCGAAGGCGCGGGAGGCGGCGGCCGAGATCGAGAGCCTCGGCTACGGCTCGTTGTGGATCGCCGACTCACCGGTCAGCAAGGAGCCGTTCGTGCACGCCTCCCTGCTGCTCGCGGCGACCCGGAACCTGATCGTCGGCACCGGCATCGCCAACGTGTGGGGTCGGGACGCCGCGGCGACGAACGCCGCCGCGCTCACCCTCGGTGAGGCGTTCCCTGGTCGGTTCGTGCTGGGTCTCGGAGTGAGTCACCTGCCGTCCGTCGAGCTGCGTGGGCACCGCTACGAACGCCCACTCGCCAAGATGCGGTCGTACCTCGACGAGCTCGCCCGCGCGACCTACCAGGCGTACACGTCCGACGAGCCGGTGCCGACCGTTCTCGCCGCACTCCGGCCGAAGATGCTCGAGCTCGCCCGCGACCGTGCCGACGGCGCCCACCCGTACTTCGTGCCTCCCGCGCACACGGCGCGCGCTCGGGAGATCCTGGGCTCCGGGCCGCTGCTACTCCCCGAGCAGGCGGTGGTGCTGGAGACCGACCCGACGAAGGCACGCGAGGTCGCCCGGGCCCACACCCACCGGTACCTGCAGCTGCCCAACTACCTCAACAACCTGCGCACGCTGGGATTCGGCGAGGACGACCTCCGCGACGGCGGGAGCGACCGGCTCGTCGACGCCATCGTGGCGTGGGGTGACGTCGAGCAGGTTCAGGCGCGGGTGAAGGAGCACCTCGACGCCGGCGCGGACGCCGTGCTCATCCAGCCGCTGCCCGCCGCGGGTGGGCTCGGGCTCCCCGAGCTCCGCACCCTCGCGCCCGCGCTCCTCAACCAGTGACCGATCCTCGAGGGGGCCGAGCGGCGGACCTCGGTCAGGCGACCGCCGCCTCGGCCGCCTCCACGACGTTCGTGAGCAGCATCGCCCGCGTCATCGGACCCACGCCGCCCGGCATCGGCGCCAGCCAGCCGGCGACCTCGCGGACATCGGGGTGGACGTCGCCCACGAGGCCGTCGTCGGTGCGGGTGATCCCTACGTCGAGCACCGCCGCGCCCGGCCGGACCATATCCGGAGTGACGAGGTGCGGCACACCGGCCGCGGCCACGACGATGTCCGCCCGACGCACGTGGGCGGCGAGGTCCTTGGTGCCGGTGTGGCACAACGTGACCGTGGCGTTCTCCGACCGACGGGACAGCAGCAGGCCGAGCGGCCGACCGACGGTGATGCCGCGGCCGATCACGCACACCTCCGCGCCGGCGATCGGAACGTCGTACCGGCGGAGCAGCTCGACGATCCCGCGCGGCGTGCACGGCAGCGGGGCGGGATGACCGTGGACGAGCCAGCCCAGGTTGACCGGGTGCAGGCCGTCGGCGTCCTTGCGCGGGTCGATCCGGGCCAGGACGCGGTCGGCGTCCAGGTGCGGAGGCAAGGGCAGCTGGACGATGTAGCCCGTGCAAGCCGGGTCGTCGTTGAGCCGGTCGACCGCCGCCTCCACGTCCTCCTGGGTCGCGGTCGCGGGTAGGTCGACGCGGATGCTCTCGATCCCAACCTTCGCGCAGTCGCGGTGCTTGCCGCGGACGTAGGCCTGGCTGCCCGGGTCGTCGCCCACCAGGATGGTGCCGAGGCCCGGCGTGACGCCCCGGGCGCGGAGGGCCTTCACCCGCTCGGCGAGATCCGCCCGGATCTCCGCCGCGGTCGCCTTGCCGTCCAGGATCCGCGCGGTGTCGGTCACCGGAAGACCACCGTCCTTGTCCCGTTGAGGATGACGCGATGTTCGAGGTGCCAGGTGACCGCCCGGGCGAGCGCGAGACACTCGAGGTCACGTCCGACGGCCGCGAGCTTGGCGGGCGTCAACGAGTGGTCGACGCGGGCGACCTCCTGCTCGATGATAGGCCCCTCATCGAGCTCCTCCGTCACGTAGTGGGCGGTGGCACCGATGAGCTTGACGCCGCGCTCGTAGGCCTGGTGGTACGGACGCGCGCCAGCGAAGCTGGGCAGGAACGAGTGGTGGATGTTGATCGCCCGGCCGACCAGCTTCTCGCACATCTCCTTCGACAGCACCTGCATGTAGCGGGCGAGGACCACGAGGTCGACCTGGTACTCCTCGACGATCCTGAGGATCTTCTCCTCCTGCTCCCGCTTGGTCTCCGGGGTGACCGGGAAGTGGTAGAAGGGCAACCCGACCGACTCCACCATGGGCCCCGCGTTGGGGTGGTTGGAGACGACCGCCACGATGTCGCCTGGGATCGCGCCCACCCGGCAGCGGTACAGCAGGTCGTTCAGGCAGTGGTCCTGCTTGGAGACCAGCACCAGGATCCGCTGGCGGACGGCGAGGTCGTGCAGCTGCCACTCCATGCCCCAGGCCGCACCCACGGGCGCGAACTCCGCCTGAAGCCGTTCCAGGGTGACCTCACGGCCGGCCTGCACGTGGACCCGCATGAAGAAGCGCCCGTTGATCGGGTCGCTGAACTGCTGGCTGTCGACGATGTTGCAACCTCGCTCGGCGAGGAAGCCCGACACCGCGTGGACGATGCCGAGCCGGTCCATGCAGGACAGGGTGAGGACGTACTCCTGGCCCGAGCTGGAAGCGCGCGCGCCGGAGCCGCCCGTGGTGGAGTCACTCACCTGGGTGCTCATGGTCCGTTCCTCGTCGTTTCGTCGAGCCTCGTCGGGCGGGCAGGCGGGTCGCTTCGGGGCACCGCGAGCGTCCCGGCCCTCTCCAGTACCCGTTCCATCGTCGACGGGGGCGTGCTCAGCCGCTGGCCATTGTCTCGATCGGGGCGAGGCGCCCGGCGCACGCCCCCTCGCCGGCCGCGGCCGGGCATGCGACCGCGATGCCCGACCCGTCCGCTACGCCCGGCTCGCCCGGTGGGCCGACCCGCGGAGACCCCCACCATCGCCACGGGGCATGATGCAGGGATGGCGAGGAGTCACGAGCGCGCGGTCATGGAGGCCCGGCGCGAGACCCCGTTCCAACGCGCGGACCGCAACTTCCAGGAACTGCTGGCCGAGCTGCGTGTGCTGCAGACGGTCGTCCAGATCCTCTTCGGCTTCATGCTGATCCTCGCGATCCAGCCGAGGTTCGCCGCCGCCTCGGGCTTCACTCACGTGACGTACCTGATCGCCCTCGTGCTGTGTTGTACGGCGACCGCACTGCTGATGGCGCCGGTGGCCTACCACCGCACGCTCTTCGCCCGCGGCCTGAAGCCGGAGGTGGTGCGCGTCTCCGACCGGCTGGCCCGCGGCGGCATGGTGGCGCTGTTCCTCGCGATCGTCGCCTCGGTCCTGCTGGTCTTCGACCTCGCGGTCAACCGGTTCGTCGCTGTCGTGCTGACGGTGTGCGTCGCGACCGTCTTCGTCCTCCTGTGGTACGTCATGCCGCTGCGCCGGCTGCGTCAGCTGCAGCTCGCCGACGACCAGTGACCTGACCGCTTTGGGTCCTTTTCACCGAGCGGACGCCCAGGCGTGATCGCCGCCCGCTACTCTCCCTGCCCGCACGTCCTGCTCGAGCGCCCACACGGGCGGCCCACGGCAGGACGGCGCTCTCACGTCAGGACGGAGGAGGCTGTCATGCCCGAGACGAGTGGCCCGCCACTCAGCCAGTCCACCGCTCCAGGCTCAGCAGGTCAGGGATCTCGGTCCTCGCTCGGCCGGCGGCGCCTGCTCACTCTGGCTGGTGCCGGCGCGGTCGGCGCCGTCGGCGGTCTTCACGCCATCGGGCCCGCGCTCGCGGACAGCCGGACGGCGACCCGGGCAAGCCGCGCCGCGCCGCCGGCAGGCGGCCAGTCGTTGTCGTTCGCGGTCGTCACCGACACGCACGCCACGCCCACGGAGCCAGCACGCCTGGACATCCTGCGGCGGACGTTCGCGTCCATCGCCTCGGCCTCGCCGACCTTCGTCCTCAACTGCGGGGACATCACCGACCACAGCGGGGAGGACGAGTACGCCGCGTACCTGTCGACGATTCCCGACTCGCTGCGCGGCCGGATCCGACACGTCCCCGGCAACCACGAGGTTCGCTGGGACGTCAACGCCAAGCAGCTCTACCACCGGCTGTTCGGGCCGACTCCCTACTCGTGGGACGTCGGCGGCCTGCACCTGGTCGGACTGGACCCGACCCAGACGCTGCAGGAGCCGGGCCACTTCGGACGGGAGCTGTTGGACTGGCTCGCCGCCGACCTGCGCACGGCCGGTCCGAGCGTGCTCTTCCTCCACTATCCGCTCGGGTCGGAGCACTACTACGTCAACGACCAGGACGCGTTCTTCGAGACGATCGCGCACCTGCCGGTCCGCGCGGTGTTCGCCGGGCACATCCACCGGGAGCACGTCGTTCGGACCAACGGCTTCACCCAGCTCGCCGGTCCCGCGGTCAGGAACGGCGCGAACTACTACTGGGTCGAGCGTGGCGACGACGCCCAGCACACCGTCCTCCGGGTCTGGATGGTCACGGTCGCGGAGGACGGCACCGAGACTCGGCGTGAGGTGACGACGATCCCGCTGACGGGTCGGGACGAAGACCAGCATCTCCGTCCGGTCCGGATCGACGTCGGCGCTCCCGCACCGACCGGCAAGATCCCGGTCACCGTCCGCCTTCGCGGCTCCTCGACCGCGGCGTCGGTGCGCGCCCAGGTGTATCCGCAGCATGTGTTCGGCGGCGGGAACGCCGGCAGCTGGGTGGAGCTGACGCCGACGCCCCAGGGTTGGCGGGGAACGGTCGACGCTGACGCGATGGCTGCGGGCGTGCACCGGCTCCAGGTGCGCGTCGCTGACGAGCGTGGCGCGAGCTACGACGCCACCGAGCTGTTCACGATCTCGTCGACCGGCCCCGCGCCGGTCGAGCGGTGGCAGGCCCGGATGACCGGCTCCATCCAGGGCGCCTTGGCCGAGCGGGACGGCCTGGTCGTGGCCGCCACGACGAAGGGGCACGTCGAGGCGTTCCGTCCCGAGCGACGTCGTCGCCGGGTGGTGTGGCGGTCGCACGTCGGACCCGTCTATCGCGGCCCGGCGTTCACCCTCGACGGCGCGAGGCTCGTGGTTCCCTCGGCCGACCACCACCTGTACGTCCTCGACGCCGGGACAGGTCAGGTTCAGCAGCGACTGCGGCTGGCTGGACCGGTGCTCAGCAGCCCGCTCGTCACAACGGTCGACGAGACGGAGACCGTGTTCGTCACCGCCGGCACCACGCTCTACGCCATCGACCCTCGGGCCGTTCGGATCCGCTGGTCAGCCGACCTGCACGGGTTGTTCGCCGGCCGGCCGGCGTGCGACGGCGAACGCGTCTACGCCGGAAGCGGCGACGGCAACGCGTACGCGTTCGACGCCGCCAACGGCGCGCTCGTCTGGTCGGTGTCGATGACGACCCGCGAGGACCCGCACGGACGCCTGCTCTACGGTCCGTGGGACGACGTGGTGACACTGCTCCCGGACGGCGCGGTGCTCTTCTCCACCGTGAGCACCGCCACCGCGCTCGACCGAGCCACCGGGTCCCAGCGGTGGTCGGCATCCGGCGGTTTCCTCTACCCGCCGGCGCGGCTCACCGACCAGGGCCTGCTTCTCGTGGACGAGTGGGGCAAGGCCCAGCTGGTCGACCCGGCGAGCGGGACGGCGACGTGGGTCACCGAGCTCGGCGTGCGCGTGTTCAACGCCGGGCCGGTCCTGCGCGCGGGCCAGGTCTGGATCGTCGCCGCGACCGGGCTCCTCAGCGGGATCGACCTCGCGACCGGCGAGGTGCGCCACCAGCGCCAGCTCGGCCCGGGCAACACGTTCAGCACGCCCGCTCTCGTCGGCGACCTGCTCATCACCGCCGACCAGGACGGCCTGCTGCGCGGCGTCGAGCTGCCGGCCTAGGCATCCGCCAGGTCAGCGGTCCATGCCGGCCTCGGCGACGTCGAGCCAGTGGTCGACGTCGCCTGGGCCGAAGTGGCGGATCGCCCAGTCGGCCATCCGCAGGCTCATGTGCGCCCAGGACACCCGGCGGGTCGCCGGGTCGAGGAGATCGTCCACCAGTCCGTCCACCCAGCGCGCGAGCGTCTCGTCCCGACCCGGCTCGCTCAGGGCGAAGCGCAACGTCACCAGCGCGAACCGCCGGTCGCCTCGACCGATGCCGTCCCAGTCGACCACGCCGGTGATCGCTCCCGACGCGTCGACAGCACGTTCCCCGTGGTAGTCGAGGTGGACCAGGTCGGCACCGGACATCACGGCATCCGACGCCGCACCGACGTCCCTCACCCACGCGAGCAGTCGCCGGCTTCGTGCGCTGTGCAGCTCCAGGGGCCGGTGCAGGCAGAACCCCGGCCCACTGGCTCGCAGGTAGAGGTCGGGGACCTCGACGTCGGTCCGCCCGGCGAGCAGCCCAGCGAAGCGTTCGTGGAGCGCCACCATCTCCTCGACCAGGCGTCGGTCGACTCGGGACGGCGGCGATCCAGGCAGGCGCTCCTGCACGATCGCGGTGGCGTCGGGCACCTCGGCCACCAGGTCGTACGCCGGCACCGGCAGCCCCCGCTGTCGGGCGAGGTTCAGCACCTCGCCAACCTGCCGCGCCCGCGCTCCATGACCGCCCGGAAGCAAGGTGAGAACACCCTCCCGACCGTCGGGCCAGCGAACGTAGGCGGCACAACCTGGCCACCGGGCGCGGGGCCGAGCAGGGTGAGCCGCGCGCCGGCGTGGTCGTTCACCAGCGCCGCGAAACGAGCGGCGTCGAGCCTCCGGACAGGCGCGAGATCGGGATCAATAGACGCGTCACTCGACATGGACGCTCAACCTAGCGACTGACTCAAGGTTGATGACGGCACGCCCCCACGCGGCGGTGAATTCGCCGCAAGGCAACGGCACTCACCTGGCACAAGGGCGCAGCGGCTACGACGGACGTACAACGGGGGCGTGTTCTGGGCTGAGCTCATGCACTCCCACCCGTGTAGTCGACCTGGTTGTTGACCTGGTTGTGGGCCGGGCACGAGGCGGCTCGGCTTTCTACAATCCAGGCCATGCTGATCGCGAAGCCCTGGTACGAGTCCGGCTCGTTCTGGCAGTTCGCCATCACCACGCTCGTCGCCGTGGCCGTTGGCGCACTGGGGGCCTTCGCGACCATGCGGGCCGCGAACCCGAAGCGACGTCTCAGCTATCGAGCACGCACGAACGCTCCCCTGTTCATCGCCTCCCACAACCAGACAGCGGCGCTCCAGGTGACCTATAACGGCACTCCGGTGAGTCGCCCGCGAATCTGCGAGCTGGAGATACGGAACTCCGGCCGTCGCGACATCACCGCGACGCACTTCCACGACGGCGAGGCGCTGAAGTTCGATCTCGGCGCGGATGTGGTCGGGGTACTCGGGGTGACGTCCTCCCCCTCGGGGAGGGTTGTCCCTGCCGTCGACATTGACGCGACAGACCCCCAGGTTGTCGTGATCCCGCCAACGCTCCTCACACGCAAGCAGGTCATCCGCGCGACCTTCCTCGTGGATGGCCCAGAGGCGGAGATGAGGTGCGTCCAGGCCCCGTTGGTTGATGTCGACATTCGGGAGAATGCGAGCGACCCGAAGGACGACAAACTTTCCCTTGAAGATGGGATCGCGGTGGCGGTGGCGATTATTGGGGTCGTGTCTTTCGTTTGTCTTACCCTCATGGTTAGATAAGAGACGATAGATCGACTCAATCCCATATCGACTTTCAAACCGTGGTCGGCCAGCCGCTGACAGACCAACCCCCACGCTCAATCCCTTCTTCGGAACGTGATCCCTCCTTTGAAACGTGGCAGCTACTCGGCCTCTCCTGGATCCAATGGAGCCGACAACCAGGCGAGGGACCGGGACGGTACTCGGCCATCGCGAGGAGATGGCCGCCACTTTGGCGCGCGAATCTCCGACCCGCTAAGCGGTGTTGGTCTCGATACCGCTGGGAACCGTTCGCTCAGAGCGGCTCACACCGAGAGCGACCGACGTGCTCATCGTGGAGTGACAATTGGGGGCTCAGGCGTCGGCCGGCGCCTCCTTGGCGGCCAGCTGTCCGCACGCGCCCTCGATCTCCTGCCCCCGGGTGTCGCGCACGGTCACCGGAACGCCGTGGTCGCGGAGCCGACGAACGAACTCCCGCTCGTCCTTCGACCGAGAGGCCGTCCACGTCGAGCCGGGCGTCGGGTTGAGTGGGATGAGGTTCACGTGGGCGAGCCGGCCGGCGAGCAGCCGTCCCAAGAGGTCCGCTCGCCAGGCCTGGTCGTTGACGTCTCGGATCAGGGCGTACTCGATCGACACGCGCCGCCCGGTCTGCTCGGCGTACTCCCACGCGGCGTCGAGAACCTCCGCCACCTTCCAGCGCGCGTTGACCGGGACGAGCTGGTCCCGGAGCTCGTCGTCTGGTGCGTGCAGGGACACGGCCAGGGTGACGGACAGCCCTTCCCGCGTGAGCTGGCGCATGCGGGGGACCAGGCCCACCGTCGACACCGTGACGGACCGCTGGGAGATGCCGAGACCGTCGGGGACGGGATCGGTGATGCGCCGGACGGCGGCGAGAAGCGCCCGGTAGTTGGCGAGTGGCTCACCCATGCCCATGAAGACGACGTTGGTCACCCGCGTGGGCGTCTGCACGATCGCGTCGTCGCTGTCGCGGCCACGCTGCCCCGTCGACTCCCCCGCGGGCTCGGGGACCTCACCCGCCGCCAGCATTCGGGCCCCGGCCACCACTTGGCCGACGATCTCGGCCGTGGAGAGATTGCGGGTCAGGCCCGCTTGTCCGGTGGCGCAAAAAGGACAGGCCATCCCGCACCCGGCCTGGCTGGACACGCACATCGTGACCCGTCCCGACCGGAGCCGACCGTTGGTGCCCATCGTCGCCGGGTAGCGCATGAGCACGCTCTCCACCAGCGCGCCGTCGAAGAGGCGCCAGACCGTCTTCACCGTGGCGCCGCCGTCGCAGGCGACGGTGCGAACCGGGGTGAGCAAGCGTGGCAGGAACTCCTGGACCAGACGCTCCCGAGCCGCCGCCGGGAGATCGGTCATGCGTCCCGGATCCTCGACGTATCGGGCGAAGTAGTGGGTGGACAGCTGCCGGGCTCGATAGGCGGGCTCTCCCAGGGCGACCATCGCCTCCCGACGCTCGGCGGCGTCCAGGTCGGCGAGGTGCCGGGGTGGCTTGCCGCGGCGCGGCGGAACGAGGACGAGGTCAGCGACAGGCATGGCGGGTCCAGTGTCGCACGCGGCCATCCTCGACCGAACCACCCGAGGCTGGTCGTAGCGTCCGGCGACTCGAGCAGCGAGTCGTGGATGTGACGACGCCCGTCCGGGCCTCCCATCGGGCCGCGTCGTGGCGACCTAGTCTGCGGCGCATGACGCTTGACGCGCCGCGCCCGCGACACCACCCCGGGCGGCCGGCCCGCCACCGCGCGAGGTGTGCCGGACAGGTGCCGCCGTGCGCTTGACGGAGGACGAGGCGCGCCGGCGGTTCTCGACCGGACGGGTCGCTCGCCTTGCGATGGTCGACGAGACGGGTCAGCCCTTCCTCGTCGTGGTGACGTTCGCGGTCTCCGGCTCCATGGTCGTCACGGCGGTGGACCAGAAGCCCAAGACCACTCGACACCTGCGCCGCCTCCGCGTCATCGCGGCGAACCCTCGGGTCAGTCTCCTCGTCGACCACTACGACGAGGACTGGAGCACGCTGTGGTGGGTCCGTGCCGACGGCACCGCCAGGATCCTCGCGGACGACGTCGCCGAGCCTCGAGCCTTGCTCGTGGCGAAGTACTCCCAGTACCGCGACGACCCGCCCACCGGTCCCTACATCCGGATCGACGTCGCCCGTTGGCACGGCTGGGCAGCCGCCCAGTGATGGTTCCCAGTGATGGGCCACGTTTCGCGACACCACCGGCACCGTCCGTCGACGCGCGCGACGGAACGCGACCGATCGATTTCGACGTGTTGATCGAATTCCGAAAAAGAAAAGTGCTGACGTTATCAGCGACCATCGACAGTTCAAGGCCTCGTGGAAATTGGCTGGCGGCCGAGCCCCAGGCTTGCTACATCTGGTAGGTCTCGCGTCTCTCGCGCCAGGCGAGACGTACGGCGCTTCCCCCTTGTGTCTCGTGGAAGGCAACATCTCGTGGCCACGCGCAGGTCAGAGTTCACGGTCGCTGACCAACGCCCCACCGACCGACGCGGCCCCATCCGGTGGATCCTGTCCCACCAACGCCGCAACGGTCGGTACGTCGCGGGCTTCCTGCTCGGATCGCTGCTCATGGTGCTGCTCAACTCGAGCATTCCGCACCTGACCGGAGCGGCGTTCGACGCGGTCCTCGCCAGGGACGAGAACACCGCGAGAACCCTCACCGCGATCGCCGTCGCCTTGCTGGTGATCGTGCTGGCCCGCGGTGCCTTCGACCTGCTCGCGCGGCTGAGCGTCGAGGTCCTCGCCAAGCGCATGGAACGCGACGCCCGCGACGAGCTCTACACCAGCCTGTTGGGCAAGAGCCAGACGTTCCACAACCGGCAACGGGTCGGCGATCTCATGGCCCGGACCGCCAATGACGTCCGGCAGCTGGGCCACATGTTCTCGCCTGGCATCGATCTCATCGTCGACTCGATGCTGCAAGGCCTGGTGCCACTCGCCTTCATCGCCTTCATCGACCCGCGCCTGCTGGCCTCTCCGCTCCTCTTCGCGGTCGGCTTCGCGATCGCGATCCGCCACTACATGCGCCAGCTCAACCCGGTCTCGACGCGCATGCGGGAGCAGTTCGGCGACCTCAACGCTGGGCTCAACGAAGCGGTCCGCGGCATCGAGGTCGTCAAGGTCACCGCGCAAGAAGACCAGGAACAGCGCCGGTTCGAGACGAACGCTCGCGCCTACCGCGACTACTTCGTCCGTCAGGGGATGGTGCAGGCGCGCTACCTTCCGACGTTGCTCCTCGCGGTGGCGACCGCCGGCGCCCTCCTGCACGGACTGCTGCTCTACCGCGACGACGCCATCACCTTGGGCGACCTGGTCGCCTACCTCGGTCTCATGGGGATGCTCTCGTTTCCGACCCACATCTCGATCTTCAGCTTCTCGCTGGTGCAGATGGGGCTGGTCAGCGCCCGCCGGATCCTGACGATCATGGAGGAGGAGACCGAGCTCGACCAGAACCCCCACGGTCACCGCGGCCACATGCGCGGGGAGATCGTGTTCGAGAACGTCTCCTTCGGGTACGGCGGGGAACCAGTGCTGCGCAACGTGTCCTTCCGCGCGGAGCCCGGACAGACGATCGCCATCGTGGGCGAGACGGGGGCAGGCAAGAGCACCCTCACCAAGCTGGTCAACCGCATCTACGACGTCGACGAGGGGCGCGTGCTCATCGACGGGGTCGACGTTCGCGAGTGGGATCTCGACGCGCTCCGGTCGCAGATCTCCACGATCGAGCAGGACATCGTGCTGTTCTCACGATCCATCGCCGAGAACATCGCCTTCAGCCTCGGTCAGCGGGTGAGCCGCGAGGACATCGTGCGAGCCGCCAAGGATGCCCAGGCCCACGGCTTCATCGAGGAGCTCGAGGACGGCTACGACACGGTCATCGGTGAGCGCGGGGTGACCCTGTCCGGCGGTCAGCGCCAGCGGCTCGCGATCGCTCGCGCGCTGCTCACCGACCCGAGCATCCTGATCCTCGACGACTCCACCAGCGCCGTCGACAGCGCGACCGAGGACGAGATCCAGCGGGCCATTCGCCGCATCCTGCACGGCCGCACCACCCTCCTCATCACGCATCGGCTCGCGCAGATCCGCTGGGCCGACAAGGTCCTGCTCCTCCAGCGTGGCCGGATCGTCGACCAAGGCACCCACGAGGAGCTGTACGAGCGTTGTCCGCTCTACCGCCGCATCTTCGCGCACTACGACGAGATGGCGCCCGCCTCCGGAACCTCCGGCGCGACCGCGGCACCGGCAGGCCGACCACCCATCGCCGGCGACGGTTCCCTCACTCACGGTGACCTCGCACCAGGTGACCTGGGAGTCACCGATGGCGGGGTCGTGTCGCGCGACACCACGAGGCGGCTGGACGGTCACGCTCGACTCGACGGTGGACACCTCGACGGGCACGACCGCGAGCATCGGGACCCGCACGCCGACGGACCCAACGGCGCGGTCCGGACGGTCACCGAGGAAGCGCTCGCCATGCCCGCGCACAGCCACGACGGCGAGGAGCACTGATGGGCTTCATCCTGGACGGCCTCGACGCCGAGGACTACGACCGGCACTACAACGACCTCGACCTGCTTCGGCGGATCTTGGGCTACTTCCGCCCCAAGCTCCCGGCGATGGCGGTGGTCGCGGTGATGATCGTCGCCACCTCGTTGCTCCAGGCGGTCCTGCCGGTCGTCATCAGCTGGGGTCTCGACCGGCTCGTCGCCGACGACTCCAACCAGTTCCTCGCCCTGCTCGTCACGCTCATCCTGCTGTCGGGCGTGCTCGCCTGGGTCACGAACTTCGTCCGGCAGAGTCTGAGCGCCCGCGTCGTCGGCGACGTCGTGCTCCGGCTGCGGGAGGACGCCTTCGCGGCCGTCCTGCGGCGCGACATGTCGTTCTACGACGAGAATCCCTCGGGGAAGATCGTCAGCCGGGTCACGTCCGACACCGACGACTTCGCCAACGTCGTGACGCTGACCATGAACCTGCTCAGCCAGGTGCTGCTCGTGGGGTTCATCACAGCGCTGCTGTTCCAGCGTGACGTCGGCCTGGCTCTCATGACGCTGGCGATCACACCGGTCGTCGTGGGGCTGGCGCTCGGTTTCCGTCGGGTCGCACGCGAGACCACCCGCCGGGCGCAACGTTCGCTCGCCCGCGTCAACTCCAACGTGCAGGAGACGATGGGCGGCATCGCGGTGGCGAAGAACTTCCGCCAGGAGCAGACCGTCTACGACGAGTTCCGTCCCATCAACGAGCAGAACTACCAGGTGACGCTGCGCCAGGGCATGGTCTTCAGCGGCATCTTCCCGGTGCTGTTCCTCGTCGCCGGCCTGGGCACCGTCCTGCTCGTCTACGCCGGCGGGCGTCGGGTGCTCGACGGATCGGTCTCACCCGGGGACTGGTACCTGTTCCTGCAGGCGGTCGGGTTGTTCTGGATGCCGCTCACGAGCATCGCGTCGTTCTGGTCCCAGTTCCAGCAAGGCCTCTCGGCCGCCGAGCGCGTCTTCGCCTTGATCGACGCGACACCGCGGGTCGTCCAGACCGACGAGCGACCCGTCGGTCGGCTCGCCGGGCGGATCGAGTTCAAGGACGTCACGTTCGGCTACGTGCCGACCCAGCCAGTCCTCAAGAACTTCGACCTCACCATCGAGGCCGGAGAGATGGTGGCGCTCGTCGGCCACACCGGCGCGGGGAAGTCCACCCTCGGCAAGCTGATCACCCGCTTCTACGAGTTCCAAGGTGGCCGGATCGAGATCGACGGCCGCGACATCCGCACGTTCGACCTCCGCGAGTACCGCCGCCAGCTGGGTGTGGTCCCCCAAGTGCCGTTCCTGTTCTCCGGCACCGTCGCCGACAACATCCGCTACCCCCGCCCGGAGGCGACCGACGAGGAAGTGCGCCGGGCCGCCGAGCACATCGGCAACGGCGACTGGCTGGACGCGCTCCCCGAAGGACTCGACACCAAGGTGGGTGAGCATGGTCGCGCCTTGTCGATGGGACAGCGCCAGCTCGTCGCGCTCGCCCGGCTGCTCATCCAGGACCCCGCGATCGTCATCCTCGACGAGGCGACGGCCAGCGTCGACCCGCTCACCGAGGCGCAGATCCAGGAGGGACTCGACGTCGTCTTGCATGGCCGCACGTCGATCGTGATCGCGCATCGCCTGTCGACCATCCAGCACGCCGACCGGATCATCGTCCTCCGCGAGGGCCGTATCGTCGAGGAAGGCGACCACGCAACCCTCATGCGTCTGGGCGGCCAGTACTGCGAGGTCTACAACACCTACTTCCGGCACCAATCGCCCAACTACAAGCCGGGAACCGGCTTCGTCCCCGTCCTGGGGTGAGTCATGGCCGGGAGCACATCCAGGCCCAGGCGTCCGCTCCGTCCGTCGGTGCCGAACCGAGCTCAGGCGCGGTCCGCCCAGGAGCCCCAGGACGCGAGGACGCGTGCCGTCTCGTCCCCGACCTCGAGCAGGCAGTGATCCGGCAAGCGAAGCCGCTCCCACGCCTCCAGATCGGGTGGTCGCCCGGTGAGGGCCGCGACGAGCAGCGTCCACGCGGTGCCGTGGCCCACCAGCACGATCTCCTCGCCCGGACAGCTCTCACGGATCCGAGCCACGACACCCACGACTCGTTCCGTGGTCGCCCTGGCGCTCTCCCAGCCGGGCGCGGCCGGCGTGTCCGGCTCCGTCATCGAACGGCGGACCAGCGCGGCCCACTCCGCGGTGTCCAGCCAGGCCCGCGCCGGCCGCGTCATCTCACGGAGCCCGTCCACGAGACCCAGCGCACCGTCGGTGAGCGCCCGCGCGGTCGCGAAGGCCTTCGGCTCGGGCGAGGAGAACCACCGGCCGCGCTCCGGTAGCACCCCGGACCGTCGGAGCTTCGTCACCCCCTCATCGGAGGGGTCCAGCGGCCACTCGGCCGCCCGCCGATCGTCGGGGCGCGGCCGCCCGTGGCGGACCAGATGGAGGCGCGTCATGGCGTCATCCCACCGGGACCAGCAGGCTCAGGACGAGCCAGCTCACCACAGCGGTCGGCAGGAGGGAGTCCAGACGGTCCATGACACCTCCGTGGCCCGGGAGCAGGCTCCCCATGTCCTTGATCCCGATGTCCCGTTTGAGCATGGACTCCACCAGGTCACCGAGCGTCGCCGTGACGGTCGCGACGGCCCCCACGACCAGCCCGGCCCACCAGGAGCCGTGCAGCAGGAAGACGACGCCCGCGACTCCCGCGACGAGGCAGCACAGGGTCGAGCCGGCCAGTCCCTCCCACGTCTTCCCGGGACTGATCGTGGGCGCGAGCTTGTGCCGTCCGAACAGCACTCCCGCCGCGTAGCCGCCGATGTCGCTGGCGACCGCGACGGCGACGAAGACCACGACCCGGAGCGGACCGTCCTCCTCGCGGAGCAGCAGCATTGCGAAGGCGGCGAGGAACGGGACGTAGAGCGCGACGAAGAGGCCAGCCGTGACGTCACGGACGAAACCCTCGCGGCCGCCGGGCAACCGCCCGACGCAGACCGCGAGGGCAGTGAGGCCGAGTGCGGCCACCAAGGCATGGGTCTCCCCCACGTAGGCGCCGACCAACATCCCGACCACCCCGGCCAGCAGGGGAAGCAACGGCAGCCGGACTCCGGCCGGCCGCAGCGCGCGGGACAGCTCGATCACCGCGACGCTCACCGCGACGACGACGAAGGCGACGAAGACCGCTTTGACGATGAAGAGCGACGCGGCGACGACAGCGGCCAGGAGCAACCCCACGCCGATAGCGGCGGTCAGGTTGCGGCCGAAACGATTACGGGACTTGCTTGGGACGTCGTCGCCCCCTCCACGCGGCTCGGTCACGATGTGTCGCGTCGTGTGCTGGCTCCGAGGTCGGATTCGGGTGTCCACGCCGCCCTAGACCTCGAGGATCTCTTCTTCCTTGTGCTTGAGCACCTCGTCAATCTGGGAGATGTACTTGCGCGTCTCGGCGTCGAGCTGCTTCTCGGCCCGGGCGACGTCATCCTCGCCCACCTCGCCGTCCCGAGCGAGCCGGTCGAGCGTCTCCTTGGCGTGCCGGCGCACGTTACGCACCGACACCCGCGCTTCCTCCGCCTTCTGGCGAGCGAGCTTCACGTACTCCTTGCGACGTTCTGCGGTCAGCTCCGGCAGCACGACGCGGACGACGTTCCCGTCATTCGTGGGGTTGACCCCGAGGTCGGAGTCCCGAATGGCCTTCTCGATCGCGCCCAGCGCGTTCTTGTCGTAGGGCGTGATGACGACGAGCCGCGCCTCGGGGATGTGGAACGACGCCAGCTGCTGGATGGGAGTCGGACTGCCGTAGTAGTCGGCTTGGATCTTGGCGAACATCGCCGGGTGGGCCCGGCCCGTGCGGATCGCCGCGAACTCCTCCTTGGCGACCTCGACGGCCCTGCCCATCTTCTGTGCCGCGTCGCGGAGAGTCTGGTCGATGGTCACGGTCGTGATCTCCTTGTCCCTCGGTTGCTCGGCCGTCGGCCGGCGGGTGCACTACCGGTGTGCGCACATGCCGACGCGTGATCGGACCCGTTCGTTCCATCCGGCACGGACGTCCCGATCGGTCGCCTCGCCGGGCCGACAGGCGGTCGACCAGCCGCCCGATCAGGCGTCGGCCGAGACGAGAGTCCCGATCCTCTCACCTCGAACGGCGCGGGCGATATTGCCGTCCTTGAGGAGGTTGAAGACGATGATCGGCAACCCGTGCTCCATGCACAAGCTAAACGCCGTCGCGTCCGCCACCCTGAGCTCACGGCGCAGGCATTCGGCGAAGCTGATCTGCTCGAACTTCCGCGCCTGGGGCGCGCGTTTCGGGTCCGCGTCGTAGACGCCGTCGACGGATGTCGCCTTCAGTAGCACCTCCGCACCGATCTCCAGGGCCCGTTGGGCCGCCACGGTGTCGGTGGAGAAATAGGGCATGCCGGAGCCGGCGCCGAAGATGACCACCCGACCCTTCTCCAGGTGTCGGATCGCCCGCCTCGGGATGTAGGGCTCGGCGATCTGCCCCATGGTGATCGCCGTCTGGACCCGGGTGTCGACCCCAGCCTTCTCCAGGAAGTCCTGCAGGGCCAGGCAGTTCATGACCGTCCCGAGCATGCCCATGTAGTCGGCGCGGGCGCGGTCCATGCCGCTCTGCTGGAGCTCGGAGCCTCGGAAGAAGTTCCCTCCGCCCACGACAGCGGCGACCTGGACCCCGCCCCGCACCACTTCCGCGATCTGTGCGGCGATGTTGGCGACGACGTTGGGATCCACACCCAGTTTGCCGCCGCCGAACACCTCGCCGGACAGCTTGAGCAGGACTCGCCGGTACGGCACCAGCGCGGACGTCGGACCGTTCGAGATCGTCTTGGTCGTCGTCACGAACCCACCCCCATGGTCACCTGCACGATCTCGCCTCCTGTCCGTCCGCCTCGCTGGCCCTGCCTCCTCAGGTCGGTGCGTACCCGACCCGCCGCGCCACGCGTGCGAACGGCCTAGGCCTGACCGACCTCGAACCGGACGAAGCGCGTCACGGTGACACCCGCTTCCGCGAGCAGCTGTCCCACGGTCTTCTTCTGATCGTGCACGGACGGCTGCTCCACGAGCACCGCGTCCTTGAAGAAGCCTTCCAGGCGCCCGTCGACGATCCGCGGGATTGCCTGCTCGGGCTTGCCCTCATTGCGGGCGGTCTCCTCGGCGATGCGGCGTTCGTTCTCGACGACCTCCGCGGGAACCTCATCCCGGGTGAGGTACTGCGGGCGCATCGCCGCCACCTGCATCGCGGCCGCCTTGGCGGCCTCCTCGTCGTCCCCCTCGTAGGCGAGGAGCACGCCCACCTGCGGCGGCAGGTCGGTGGCTCGGCGGTGCAGGTAAACGGTGGTCTTCCCGTCGAACACCGCCACCCGGCCGATCGCCAGCTTCTCGCCGATGACCGCGGCGAGACCGTCCAGCGCCTCACCAGCGGTCCGGCCGTCCGGCAGCTTGGCCGCGACCAGCTCGTCGGGCGTGCTCGGCCGCGTCTGGCTCGCGAGCGCGACCAGCTCGGCACCGAGCGCCTGGAACTGCTCGTTCTTGGCGACGAAGTCGGTCTCGCAGTTCAGCTCGAGCAGCGCGCCGTCCTTGGCAACGACGAGGCCGTTGCCCGCGCTACGCTCCGCGCGCTTCGCGGCCTTCGCAGCCCCTTTGACGCGGAGGATCTCGACGGCTCGGTCGAAGTCGCCCTCCGCCTCCTGCAGGGCGTTCTTGCAGTCCATCATCCCGGCTCCGGTCGCGTCCCGAAGCCGCTTGACGTCAGCGGTGGTGAAGGTGCTCATCGTGTGTGAGTCGCTCTCTTCGGTCGATGTCGATGTCGATGGCGTCGGTCCACACGGAGGAAGCCCGGGCTCTCAGGCGCCAGACTCGCTGGACGCCGCGTCGCCACTCTCACCCGCGGGCGACGACTCCGGAGTCGCGCTCGTACCCTCCGAGCCGGCTCCCTCACCTGCCGACTGCTCCGCGCTCGAGGCGCTTTCGGCCTGGGCCTCCGCGGTCGGCGCGCTCTCGCCACTCTCGGAGCGAGCGAGCAGCTCACGCTCCCACTCCGGCAGAGGCTCCTCGGCGCCCACCTGCGACTCGTCGCTCACGCCGGCCCGCGCCATCAGTCCATCGGCCACCGCGTCGGCCACGATGCGGGTCAGGAGGGAGACCGACCGGATGGCGTCGTCGTTGCCGGGGATGGGGAAGTCAACCTCGTCCGGATCGCAGTTGGTGTCGAGGATCGCGATCACGGGGATCCCGAGCTTCTTGGCCTCATCGACCGCGAGGTGCTCCTTCTTGGTGTCGACGATCCAGACCGCGCTCGGGAGCCGCTGCATGCGCCGGATACCCCCGAGGGTCCGCTCGAGCTTGTCGCGCTCACGCCGCAGCTGGAGCAGCTCCTTCTTGGTCATGCCCGAGCTGGCGACGTCGTCGAAGTTGATCTCCTCGAGCTCCTTCAACCGCAGCAGGCGCTTGTAGACGGTCTGGAAGTTGGTGAGCATGCCGCCCAGCCAGCGCTGGTTGACATAGGGCATGCCGACGCGCATCGCCTGCTCGGCGATGGCCTCCTGGGCCTGCTTCTTGGTGCCGACGAACAGCACCGAACCGCCGCGGGCGACGGTGTCCTTGACGAACTGGTACGCGCGGTCGATGTAGGACAGCGATTGCTGCAGGTCGATGATGTAGATGCCGTTGCGCTCGGTGAAGATGTAGCGCTTCATCTTCGGGTTCCAGCGTCGCGTCTGGTGCCCGAAGTGAACGCCACTCTCGAGCAGCTGCCTCATCGTGACGACGGCCATGGCCGCGTTTCCCTCCTTAGCGCCCGCGTGGGCGCGCTCTCGGTTCCTCGGCCGCGGCCGGACGGCCGTGGCCCCTGACGCTCGCGCACGTACCGCCCCGCGGGACTGTGCGGGGACCGAGAGACGTGCTCACGTCGAATGCGCGACGCGACAAGCGAGCGTGCGTAGTCTTGTCTTCTCCTGTTGCGGGCTTTCCGCCGATTTGCCCACCTGGCGACACGGTGTCTCCGGGCACCCCGTGCGCCGCCCGGTGCGGTGAGCCAAGCCAGAGCGTCGCGCGAACCAGCGAGGACCCCACGAACCGGCGGGCGCGGGCGGCGGAATTGCCCGCCAAAGTGTACTCGATCGCGGTGGACCGCCCCGCCCGCCGTGGCGTGGCGGCGATGTCCCAGGGCGCCGATTCGTCACCTTCACGGGGTCCACACCTTCACGGGGTCCACGCCGGACTCCGTTCCCTGACGAGCCCGTTGTCCACAGCCTCCCCGGACCGCGTCGTCGTCCACACCTCGCCTCATCCCACCTGGAGGCACCGCCACGTCCCCTTGACGATCACCTCCATGACGATCCCTGCACAGCGTTCCCCCGTCGTCACGTCGTGGCGTCACCGTCCGTTGCCCACGAACCGCTGGCTTCCCCCTCCTCAAGGCTGCTGGCCCCGCCCTCGGGCCGGCAAACCTTCCCAGCCGTCCCGCTGTCCAGGGCCCCGCCGCCGGTGGTGGCGCCGCCCGAGCACGGCGGACCGCCCGGACCAGGGCGAACGGTCGCAGGAGGGCGCCGGTGCCACGAACGGGGACAGTGGTGGTCCGGCGTCGCGGAGCAGGCGTCAGAGCCAGCGCCGCCGAGGCACCCGCTCTCGCCTCGTGGGCGCGATCGGGGCTGCCGTCGTCGCCCTCCTCGGCCCGACCGGCCCAGCCGAGCCCGCCCACGCAGCCGTCACCACGGGCCACGCCCTGTCGACGTCCGCGGACCGCTCGAGCTCCACGGACGGTGCCCGCTCGACCGTCACCTGGACGTGGCCGCTGTCACCACCTCAAATCGAACGCTTGTTCGACCCTCCATCCCACCCCTGGGGCGCCGGACATCGCGGTGTCGACCTCGCGGGGGCGGAGGGTCAGGCAGTTCGCTCGGCCGGGGCAGGCGTGGTCGTCTATGCGGGCCTTCTCGCCGGACGCGGCGTCGTGAGCGTCTCCCACGGGGCGTTGCGGACGACGTACGAGCCGGTGGCACCCGCCGTCCGCGCGGGGACACGGGTGGCCGCCGGAAGCGTCCTGGGCACCTTGACGACCGACCGGAGCCACTGCCAGCACATGGCCTGCCTGCACTGGGGCCTCCGTCAGGGCGACCGCTACCTCGACCCGCTGTCCCTGATCGCCACGGGTCCCCCACGGCTGCTGCCTCACCTCGGTCAAGATCGGCTTCCGCGGGCCGGTCCAGTCCGTGTCATCCGGTCGGGCGGGCGAGCGTCGGCACACGAGGCCACCGCGCCTGGCGTCTCGACCGCGATCTCCAGCCCAGCACCCGGATCAAGGCGCCTGGAGGACGATCGTTCGGCCGTCTCCGAGGCCCACTCAGCGACGCGGGCGGCCGCGGTGACGGCCCCCGCGCGAGCGAGCCGTGGCCGGTCAGGCGCAGAACTGGAGGACCAGCCTCGCGAGCCGGACAGGGACTCCGGCACGCGGAGTCTCACTGCCTTCATCGGGGGCGTGGTGGCGGGCGCGGCGACCGCGACACTCGTCGTGAGGGCGATGAATGCCCGCCGCTTGCCGTGGGAGAACCCGACGCCGCGTCCCCCTACCTCACCTGGCGCCGTGACCTCGGCTGACAGCACAGTCGTTCCTCTCCGTCGTAGCGAGCGCCCACCGACGGTGGCGGTCTGAGAGCAGCCCACCGCAGGTGGTGGCTGACCAGGTGTGGCGCCAGGCACAGGAGACGAAAGACCTGCCAAGAAGCACGGTGTCTCAGGCGCGCGGGTGGGCCTGGCGGTAGACGGCACGCAGCCGCTCGGCGGTGACATGGGTGTAGATCTGCGTCGTCGCAAGCGACGCGTGACCGAGCAGTTCCTGGACACTGCGAAGGTCCGCACCACCTTCCAGCAGATGGGTGGCGGCGGAGTGGCGCAAGCCGTGGGGACCGATCCTCGGAGCCTCAGGAAGATCCGCGAGTCTGGAGTCGAGGATCCGCCGAACCGTCCGGGGGTCCAGGCGTCGGCCCCGCACACCCAGGAAGAGCGCGGGACCGCTGTCGGCACGCGCCAACGCGGGTCGGCCGTGGCGGCGGTAGCTCTCCAACGCCTCCGCCGCCGGAGCGCCGAAGGGCACTGAGCGCTCCTTACCGCCTTTGCCGATCACGCGGATGACCCAACGCTCGTCGTCGATGTCGTCAAGGTCGAGAGCGACGAGTTCCCCCACCCGAATCCCGGTGGCGTACAGCAGCTCCAGGACCGCGCGATCGCGGCTCGCGACTGGATCGCCGTCGTCCGCCTTGCCAGCGATTTCGAGGAGTCTGCGCGCCTCGCTCTGCTTGAGGACAGCGGGCAGGCGGCGCTGGGCCTTCGGTGTCTTCAAGAGAGCACCTGGGTCGTGGTCGAGGACGCCACGGCGGTGGGCCCACGCCGTGAAGGTTCGTACCGCAGCCGCTCGACGGGCGAGGGTGGTCTGGGCCAGCCCGTCACCGCGCATGGTCCCCAACCAGGCTCGAAGGGATTGGAGCGTCAGGTCCGCCAGCTCTGGCGACACCGCACCTGACTGGTCCTCGTCCACCGCGCCTGATCGGCCCTCCTCGTGAACGGGGGTTCGGGGCCTGTCGTGCTCGGAGGCCCGCTGCTCACCGGCACGCTGTCGGTGATCGTGGTCGTCGGGGACATGGCTGACCGTGGGCAGGTCAGCGTGTTCCGCTGCCTTCTCCGCCTTGGTCGGTCGCCCGCTCGCCGGCGTGACCGGCACACGGCGACCGCCGGCGGCGAGGTAGCGCATGAGGTCGAGTACGTCACCGATGTAGGCGCGGACCGTATGCGGCGAAAGCCCACGTTCGACGACGAGATGACGCTCGAACTCAGCGAGCAGCCGCACACCGGCCCGGCTCGGCTCGTCAACCGATGCCTGCTCGTGTCCTCGCATCTGCGTGTGACCCGCTGCGCTGCCGGCTTCCACACCTTGACCGTGAACGAAGTGCGCCGCCCATGGCAAGCGACGCGCGCCCACCTTTCCCTCGAACCTTCGCCACAAGGCGGGCCATCGCAAGCCACGGGAGGTGACCTGACAACGCGAGGGTGCGAACGACCGTCGGCGAGGGCGTGCACCTAGAGGCGTTCGCGGACCACCGTTGACACGTGCTTGCGGGTTCGGCGTTCCCGAGCGGACAGCCGCCAGCCGTTGCCCTGCTGTTCGACGAAGCCTGCCACGAGGAGATGCCCGAGCGCCGCGAGCGCCTCATCGGCTGACACACCCGCCGTGGCGGCGATGCTGGCCAGACCGCTGCCGCGTCGCACAGGCACGGCCTCGAGGACCTGGCGGGCGAGTGGGTCGAGGTCGTCGCGAGCGCGGCGCTCCCCCGTCTTGGGCGGCGCAAGGTCTTCACCAATGCGACCGATCTGCTCGGCGACCTCGGCAGCGTCGGTCACCACGACCGCCCCGCCGTCGCGGAGCAACCGGTGGACGCCCGCCGAGGCAGCGGACGTGACAGGGCCGGGCACACCCATGACCTCGCGGTGACAGCGCTGCGCCCAAGCAGCCGTGTTGAGCGCTCCGCTCCGCAGAGCCGCCTCGACGACGACTGTGCCGGCTGTCAGCGCGGCGATGAGGCGGTTACGGACGAGGAACCGCGGCCGTCGAGGCGTCGCCCCCAGCGGTGCCTCACTCACCAGCACTCCGTCCGCCGCGATCCACTCCAGCAACTGCTCGTGCGCGCGGGGGTAGGGAACGTCGACACCGCAGGCGAGCACCGCCACCGTGGGGCCGCCGGCCGCGAGCGCTCCCCGGTGTGCGGCGGCGTCGACTCCGAACGCGCCACCCGAGACGGTGACGATGCTCCGATCCGCCAGTCCGGAGGCAAGCTCGGCGGCGACGTACGTTCCGTACTCGGTCGCCGCTCGGGCGCCGACCACCGCGCAGGCGCGCTCGCTGAGGTGCCGGACATTCGCACGGCCGCGAACCCACAACGCCAGGGGGACTCCACCGCGTCCGTCGATGTCACCCGCTGTGGCCAACACCTCCAGGCACGGGGGCCACTCCTCGTCGCCGGGGCAGATCAGCCTGGCGCCCACCCGCTCGCCTCTCTCGAGGTCGCGGCCGCCGTCGGCGGTCGCCAGCCGTGCCTGGTACCCGCCAAGGTGGCGACTTGGGAACGTCCCTGAGCGAATGGCCTCCACCGCCTCCTCGGCACCGTGGTGGTCGACGAAGCGAGCGAGGACGAGATCACCAGGCTCACCCAGCCGAAGAAGGACTGCACGGGCACGCCGCTCGGCCTCCGTCACGCGTGGCGGCTCGTCCGTTCGTGGGGACTGGATCTTCCCCTGCCCGGTCATCCGACCCTCCGTTGGCGTTGGCGCCCGGCGAGCCGCGGCTCGTAGCCGAGTCGAAGGGTCAGAGCGGTGAGAACGTCTCGACGCCCGGGTCGAGCTCGTCCCGCGAGATCGGCGACTGTCCACGCGACGCGTAGAACTCGGTCGACGCCTCGGGCGCTGATCGCGCCCGACGCCAGCAGCTCTTCGACCGCCGGCAGTGCGTCGTGGTCGGGTGGCCAGCGACGGCGCAGCTCATATCCCGGGACATGGGCATTGAGGGTCCATGGCGTGTCCGCGTAGCGGTGGCGCTGTCGTTCGCGTGCGGCTCGCACCCGCTCCGCCACCACCGCAGTGGACTCGACCAGGCGCTGGTCGGCCACCATCTCCGCTCGCGCCACAGGCTCGACCGGCTGGTACAGATCTATCCGGTCACGGATGGGCCCCGAGAGCCGCTGCTGGTAGCGACTGCGTGCCTGAGGGCTGCAGGTGCAGTACAGGCCCTTGCCGTAGGCCTGACCGCACGGGCACGGGTTCGCGGCGAGCACGAGCTGGAACCGTGCCGGCATGCGTACCGTGCCACCAGATCGGGCAATGACCACCTCACCGTGCTCGAGTGGCTGACGCAGCGCGTCGAGGACGGATGGCTTGAACTCAGGGGCCTCGTCGAGGAACAGGACGCCCCTGTGCGCAAGGGAGACCGCTCCCGGCCGAGCCACCCGAGCCCCGCCACCGACGATCGCCGGCAACGACGCGGAATGGTGCGGATCGCAGAAGGGAGGGCGGGTGAGCAGCGGCGCGTCCGCTGGTAGGAGGCCCGCGACGGAATAGATCGCGGTCACCTCCAGGGCCTCGCTCAGCGTCAGATCAGGCAGGAGGCCAGGCAAGCGTTCGGCCAGCATCGTCTTGCCGGCCCCTGGTGGACCTGACAGGAACAGGTGGTGGCCGCCTGCGGCCGCGACCTCGAGGGCGCGGCGTGCGGCGGCTTGGCCGAGCACCTCGGCGAGGTCGAGGCGTTCGAGGTGGTCGGTGCGGCTGCGGAGCGTCTTGTCGTCGACGACCTCCTCGTGGGGGGAGGCGGGCTCGTCCGGCACCTCCTCGTCGCGCAGAAGGGCGATCGCTTGGCGTAACGAGCGGATGCCGAACACCTCGGCGTCTTGAACCAGCCGTGCCTCGGCGACGTTGGGCTCGGGGACAACGAACCGGCGCCGACCGGCGCACGACGCTGCGAGGACCGAGGGCAGCGTCCCGCGCACCGGCTTGACCCGACCGTCGAGTCCCAGCTCACCCAGCACGACCACGTCGTCCAAGGCGGCTCGGGGAACGACATCGGCGGCCCCGAGCACGGCCAGCGCGATGCTGAGATCGAAGTGAGCACCGGCCTTCGGCAACGTGGCAGGCGACAAGGCGACCGTGAGCCTGCGTTGCGGCCAGTCGTGCCCCGAATTGGCGACGGCGGCCCGGACTCGGGCCCGAGCTTCCGCCAGCGCGGCGTCGGGCAGACCCACGAGGCTGAAGCCGGGGAGGCCGTTGGCGATGTGGGCCTCGACGTCGACCATGTGCCCTTGAACCCCAGTGAGGGCGACCGAGTGTGCACGCGCGAGCGCCACGTCACTCCACCCCACGCACGTGCTCGATGACCGCCGGGGCCGCGCCACGTCGCAGAATGCCCACCACATCGATTCGGACCGCGCGAGGCCGGACCTGGTGCTCGGCGAGCCAACATGCGGCCAGGTGGCGCAGCCGCGTGACCTTCTCCCGGGTCAGCGCTTCCAAGGGCGACCCGTAGCCGAGCCCGGTGCGGGTCTTCACCTCGCAGACCACGAGGACGTCGCCATCGCGAGCCACGATGTCGATCTCGCCACGGTCACACGTCCAGTTGCGGGCGAGGACGACGAACCCGTTCGCCTGCAGGTGCCGGACGGCGAGTTCCTCGCCATGGCGTCCGATCAGGTCTTTCCGTCGCACCGACGTCACCTCCGGCCACCATGCTGCGGCCCACGGTGACCGGAGGCCGTGTCGTTCGACGGCGCTGTGGAGAAGAACGCCGGCGAGCGTCCTGTGGACAACCCGAGGCGCAGGGACGGCCGTCCGCCGATGTGCTGCCCACCGTCCGAGGGCGATCGTGGGGACGGTGCTGCGCAGACGACCCTGCTCCCGCGGACGGCCAGACGCCGCCCGCCTGCGCCCACGAGACGCCGAGGTCAGTCAGCCGAACCAGAGAGGCCGCGGCGGAGCCGTCGGCACGCCGCGCCGCGGGCCAGACCAGCCACCTAGAACCTGCGCCCTAGAAGCCGTCCTTGGGTGGATCGAAGTCGCTCTTCGCGAGCTCCTCGATGTTGACGTCCTTGAACGTGACGACCTTGACGTTCTTCACGAAGCGGGCGGGCCGGTACATGTCCCACACCCACGCGTCGGACATGGTGACCTCGAAGTACGTTTCGCCGCCCTCGTTGCGGACCTTCAGGTCAACGTGGTTGGCGAGGTAGAAGCGTCGATCGGTCTCGACGACGTATTTGAAGATGTTGACGACGTCGCGGTACTCCCGATAGAGCTGGAGCTCCATCTCGGTTTCGTACTTTTCGAGGTCTTCGGCGCTCATTACGCGCGCTCTCCTCCCCGACGCGGGATTCCCGCAGTCACATTCACCAAGTCCTCGTCCCTCGTCCCAGTCGACGGCGTGACGCCGGGCGCGTCCTCCGGGCCGACGGCTCCCGGGCCATTGTCACTCATCTCCCAGACACCAGCCGAACCCGGTGGGACACCGGCCGCGGCGGCCGCCCGCATGACGTTGACCCAGCGGAGACGATGGACGGGAGACACTCCGTGACGTTCTAGTGCCGCTTGGTGGTCAGGTGTGCAGTATCCCTTGTGCGTGGCGAAATCGTACGCGGGGTAACGCTCGTGGAGCTCGATCATGAGCCGGTCGCGTGTCACCTTGGCGATCACCGACGCCGCGGCGATGCAGGCGGCCACCCGGTCGCCCTTCCACACCGCCAAGGTCGGCACCCCGACGCCGTCGACCGGAAAACCATCGGTCAGCACGTACGCGGGCCGCTGGTCGAGGCGAAAGACCGCCCGTCGCAGGGCCTCGACGTTCACCCGGTGCATCCCGAGTCGATCGCACTCGGCGGGCGGAACCACGACCACCGACCAGGCCAGTGCCCGCCGCACCACCTCGTCGTAACACCGCTCCCGCGCCTTCGGGGTGAGCAGCTTGGAGTCGGCGAGTTCAGGAATCTCCCCTCGGCGCCCGGGAGGCAGGATGACTGCGGCCGCGACGAGCGGCCCCGCGCAGGCGCCCCGCCCGGCTTCGTCGACTCCAGCGACAGGTGCCATGCCGGCCCGCAGCAACGCGCGCTCGTAGGCGTAGATGCCTGCGTCCCTGCGAACCAGCACCCGCCGGGAAGGACGCATGCGACCTCCTCGGGATTCGATCGCCGGACTGCCTGATCACCGCTCGGACGGCGACACCCGCCAGCTCAGCCCATTGTTGCCCCGCGCTGCCACCCCAACCGGGTGGGGGCCGACCCCACCTTGCTGGGTCCGCCGTCCCGACCATGTGCCCGGCCGACCGAGGCTGCCCAGCCGACGGGGGGTGCCCGGCCGACGAGGGTGGGGGCCCGGCCGCCCTGTCATCGGGTCGACCGCGGCGACCCTGGACCTCGGGGCGGACGCCTGGTGGGACCGCGGCGGCTTCGGTGATCGTGCGGACCTCGACGACAGCTGTCGTCGACGTGTGGGCGACCGGGCGACCGCTCCCCACGCCTCCGGTGACGTCGGAGGACGCGGCGGGTTCCCACCACGGGGACGACGGTCGCCACCGCCGCGGCGACCGGGGCAGAACCCACGGCGAACCCGGCCAGCGCGGCGGTGCCGGCGGTGTTCTCGGCCAGATCCGGCGTGGCTGGCGCGGCGAGGCCGGCCTCGGCGTAGGCCTCGGGCCGGTTGAGGAGGGCCAACCGGTCGAGCGGCCAGACGATCATGAAGGCCCGGCCGACCACCTTGTCGATCGGGATCGTGCCGTTGCCGGGGTCGGAGAGGTGCGCTCGCGAGTCGGCCGACTCCGACCGATGGTCGCCCATGACCCAGACCCGACCAGGTGGCACCACGATGTTGAACGGGTCCTGGGAGGGGACGTCACCCGGGTGGATGTAGGACGACTCTTCCAGGGGCGTGCCGTTGATCAGGATGCGGTCCTTCTCGTCGCAGCACTGCACCCTGTCGCCGGGCAAGCCGATGACCCGCTTGATGAAGTCCTTCTCGCCCACCGTGGAGAACCCGAACAACTCCCCCACCCGTTGGAGGGCTCGCTGGGCGAAGCTCCCGGGCTCCGGGACGACGACCTCGCTCTCCCACGAGTCCGCGCCGTTGAAGACGATGACGTCCCCGCGCTGGATCTCGCCCAACCGATAAGCGAGCTTGTTGACGAGCACCCGGTCGCCGACGAGGAGCGTGCGCTCCATCGACTCCGACGGGATGTAGAAGGCCTGGATCAGAAAGGTTCTGATCAGGAGCGCGAGCCCGAGGGCGAGTAGGACCATAACGGGCAGCTCACGCCAGAAGGAGCGCTCGTTGCCACGGTCACGAGAGCCCTTTCCGCCTGAGCCCTTGCCGCGCGACTCCTCATTGGACCCCACCTCGGCGCCCCTCCCCGAGATCAACCCACTACTCCGTGCGCGATCTTGGTCGCGCCCTGGGGCCCGAGCCTAGCTGGCAGGCTCACTGCCCGGGAGTTGGCTCCCGCCGCTCCTTGATCTTGGCGGCCTTACCGTGCAGTCCACGCAGGTAGTACAGCTTGGCCCGGCGGACGTCACCCCGCGAGGCGACCTCGATCTTCTCAATGATCGGGCTGTGCACCGGGAACGTCCGCTCCACACCGACGCCGAAGCTGACCTTGCGGACGGTGAACGTCTCCCTGATCCCCGATCCACTGCGCCTGAGGCACACGCCCTGGAAGACCTGCACCCGGGTCCGGTTGCCCTCGACGACCTTCACGTGAACTCTGAGCGTGTCGCCCGGCTGGAACGACGGGATGTCGCTGCGCAGATGGGCGGACTCGACGGCATCGAGCGTGGTCATGTCTCTCCTCGTGGTGCCACAGGTCACCATCGGGTTCATGCGGGCATGTCGAAGCTCGCGGGATTCGGCTACGAGGGCGGTCCCACGCTTCCCCTGTGGCAGAAGCGGGTGACTGCGGTACGGGTCCGCACAACGCCAGCGCCCAAGTCTCTCACACGGGCCGGTCGCCAGGAACATCAGCCCGGCGATCGCCGCCCGTGACCCCGGAACGCAGGGCAGAATCCCCGACCCAGCGTAGAAGCTGCGGGCGGTCCGTGGAGCCACCCGAGCGGATACACGGGACAAAAGGACGACGGAGAAGCGGAGACGACGCAGGCAGGCGGCCGGCACCGGCCAGCGCCGCCTCACTCCTCCGGTACCCACCCCTCCTCGGCCAGGACCTCCCGATCCCTGGCGTCCAGGGCCTCCGCGGGCAGGCGGGCCAAGAGGTCCGGCCGGCGGCGTGCCGTCCGGCGAAGCGCCTGGTCCCTGCGCCATCGAGCGATTCGACCGTGATGGCCGGACAACAGCACGGGCGGGACGTCGAGGCCTCGCCAGTGCGCCGGCTTGGTGTAGACGGGGTACTCGAGGAGCCCGCCGGTGTGCGACTCCTCGGTGAGCGACTCCGGGTTGCCCAGGACGCCGGGCAGGAGCCGGACCACCGCCTCGATGATCACGAGCGCCGCGGCCTCGCCGCCGGCGAGCACGTAGTCACCGATGGAGACCTCGTCGACCCGCATCCGCTGCCCGGCATGATCGATGACCCGCTGGTCGATCCCCTCATAACGCCCACAGGCGAAGAGCAGCCACGGCTCAGCGGCGTACTCGTCGGCCAACGCTTGTGTGAAGGGCACGCCAGCTGGCGTGGGGACGACCAGTCGAGGCTGTGGCCCGCCCGGAGGGGCGAGCGTGTCCAGAGCCTCCCCCCACGGCTCCGGCCGCATCACCATGCCTGGTCCGCCGCCAGCGGGCGTGTCGTCGACGGTGCGGTGCTTGTCGTGCGTCCACTCGCGCAGATCGTGAACCCGAAGATCCACTATGCCCGCCGCGACGGCCTTGCCGACCAGCGACAAGCGCAACGGCGCGAGGTAGTCGGGGAAGATCGTCACGACGTCGAGTCGCACCGGGCCTCCCTCGTCGTCAGGCTCGGCTGAGCCGGCCAGCACCCGACCATCACACCCCCGGTAGCCACAATCCAGACAGCCACACCCCGACAGCCCGGACGTCTCACCGGGAGTGCCTCAGCCACAGACAGCTCGACACCGTCTCGGGATCGTCCGGTCCAGCGGGCCCAGGACCAGGCCGGACCTCAGCGACGGCTGTGTGGCTGTCGCGCCCGTGTCACCTCATGTGGCGCCCACCAGGGAGGCCGTCGCGTCGGGGCCACCTTACGGGGAGAGGAGCCCCGGCGGCGGGTCGATGGTGATCGTCCGGGAGCCGAGGTCGACGTCGGGCACGATCTCGCTGACGAACGGGACGAGAACCTCGCTGCCGTCGTCGCGACGGACCGCGAGCAGCTCCTGCATGGGCAGGTGAACGACCTCGGTCACCTCACCGACCGGCTCACCGTCGACCGTTCGAACGCCCAGCCCGACGAGCTGGAAGTCGTAGAACTCGTCGGGGTCCTCCAGGCGCTCGTCCTCGGGGACATCGGCGACGAGCAGGACTCCTCGCAACCGCTCGGCGGCCGTCCGGTCGTGAATCCCCTCGAAGGAGACCAGCAGTCGCGACCCATGCCAGCGCGTGCTCCGAACGGTCAGCTGGCCGGCCTCGGTCGAGAACACCACACCAGGGGCGAAGCGAAGCTCCGGCGTGTCGGTGCGGACATCGACCGCGACCTCGCCGCGCACACCGTGTGCGCGCCCCACCCGTCCGACCACGACCTCCATAGGAGACCCGGCTCAGCGGCTGGGGCGCGCCTCGACGAAGTCGATGCGTGGGCTGCGACCGTTGCCGAGAGCGCCGATGACGGTACGGATGGCGGCGGCCGTCCGTCCCCGACGTCCGATCACCCGACCGAAGTCCTCCGGGTGCACCCGAACCTCGAACGTGCGCCCTCGGTTCCGTGAGTTTCGCACGGCGACGCGCACGTCATCGGGGTGCGTAACGATGCCGCGCACCAGGTGCGCCAGCGCCTCGGCGAGCATCGCCTCAGCCCTCGCTCTCACCCTCGTCCGCGTCAGACTGGGCGGCGCTCTCGCTGGCCTCGGAGTCCTGGGAGGCCGATGCCTCGGTCTCTTCGCCCTTCGACTTGCGGTTCTTCTTCTTGCTGCTCACCGCCTCACCCGCGGGCTCAGCGTGAGCCTCCCGCAGAGCCTGGTCGAAGAGAGCCCGCTTGTCGGGCTTCGGCTCGGGAACCCGCAGTGGCTCCGACGGCAGCGGCTCGCCCTTGAACTTCTGCCAGTCGCCGGTCTTCTTCAAGATGGCGAGGACCGGCTCGGTCGGCTGCGCCCCCACCGACAGCCAGTACTGCACGCGCTCGGAGTTGACCTCGATGTAGCTGGGGTCGGTCTTGGGGTTGTACTTGCCGACCTGGTCGATCGTCTTCCCGTCGCGCTTGGTGCGCGAGTCCGCGACGACAATCCGGTAGTACGGCGCACGGATCTTGCCCATGCGCTTCAGCCTGATCTTGACGGCCACGAGTGTGGTGTCTCCCTGTGTCGACGAAAGGATGACTAGCGCGTGCCGCGTGGGGGGACGGCACCGAAAGCTCCGGACGCGCGAACCGACGCTGTGAGAGGGCCTACGCCGGTCCGACTCAGCCCACTATTCTGCCAGATCTCCCTGGCGGCAGCTCAACACCCGGCCCTTCGCCCGGGTCGCCTCGGCCCGCCAGGCGGTCCATGCCACCAGCCGACCACGGCGGGGCCGCGAGCGGACAACGCTCACCGGACAGCCCGCGGCAAGCCTGACGACGGTCCGGAAGCCTACGCGACGATCCGGCCGCGGAGCACGATTCGCGCTGGATGGGCCAGAACGCCCAAGTCGTCGAGGGGGTTGGAGGGGTAGACCACGAAGTCCGCCGGGGCACCGTCGTCGAGGCCGGCGTGGACGCCCAGCCACTCACGCGCCCGCCAGGAGCCCGCCGCCAGCGCGTCATACCTGGAGAGCCCCACACGCTCGTGCAGGAGTTGGATCTCCTTCGCGATGAGACCGTGCGGCAGCACACCACCCGCGTCGGTGCCGGCGTAGATCGGAACACCGGCCTCCGCGGCCGCGCGCAAGGTCTCATCCACTCTGGCGTACAGGGCCCGCATGTGCGCGGCGTACGCCGGGAACTTCACCTCGCCGCGGCTGGCGTACTCGGGGAAGTTGTCGATCTGTAGACGGGTGGGCACCAGCGCGACGCCGCGTTCGGCCATGGTCTCGACGAGGTCCGGAGAAAGCCCGGTGCCGTGCTCGATGCAGTCGATCCCGGCGGCGAGGAGAGCGGGGAGCGCGTCCTCGCCGAAGACGTGGGCGGTCACCCGGGCGCCCTCCTCGTGCGCCGCTGCGACCGCGGCGGCGAGCTCGTCGTCGGGCCAGCACGGCCGCAGGTCACCCATGTCCCGGTCGATCCAGTCGCCGACCAGCTTCACCCAGCCGTCACCTCGGCGGGCTTGCTCGATCACCGTCTCGACCAGCTCGCTCGGCTCGATCTCGACGCCGAAGTTGCGGATGTAGCGCTTCGGGCGCGCGATGTGTCGGCCGGCCCGGATGATGCGCGGCAGGTCGGGGCGCTGGTCGATCCACCGGGTGTCCGCCGCGCTTCCGGCGTCCCGAATGAGGAGCGTGCCGGCGTCACGATCTTGGAGGGCTTGGCGCTCCTGGACATCCTCCGGCACCGCGCCGTTGGCGTCGAGACCCACGTGGCAATGCGCGTCGACGAGCCCCGGGACGATGTAGCCCTCCGCGACGAGCTCGGCTCGGCTGACCGGGGTCTCGCTGATCCGTCCGTCGACGACGTAAAGGTCACGGTGGCGGCCATCGGGGAGGGTGACTCCCCGGACGCGGAACGTCTCCCCCGTGTGTGCCGTCACTGGCCGTCCTTCGAGAGCAGGTCGCGAATCTCCTTGGGCAGCTCGAACCCGTCGGGCGCCTTGGCCGAGGGACCGAGCAGGTCCGGCAGGTCGCTCCCGCCCAGTGGCGAGCGGAACGCCGCCGCAGCGTCGGAGCTCTCCGAGGCGGCGACGCTCTCCTGACGCGCCCGCTTGGCGGGGTTTCCGGACCGACCGGCACGCTGCTTCTTGCTCTTGCCCTTCTTGCCCTTACGGCCACCGCCTCCCACGCCCGGCATGCCGGAAAGCCCGGGCAGCCCAGGCATGCCGGGGAGACCCTTGCCCTGGCTGAGCTGGCTCATCACCTTGCGAGCCTCGAGGAACCGCTCGACCAGCAGGTTGACGTCGGACACGGTGGTGCCCGAACCCTTGGCGATGCGCGCTCGGCGTGAGCCGTTGATGATCTTCGGGTCGGCCCGCTCGGCGGGCGTCATGGACCGGATGATCGCCTCGATCCGGTCGAGCTCGCGGTCGTCGATCTGGTTGATCTGGTCGCGAACCTCGCCGAGGCCGGGCAGCATGCCGAGGATCTTCGACAACGGCCCCATCCTGCGGACCGCCTGCATCTGGGCGAGGAAGTCCTCGAGGGTGAAGCCCTTCTCGGTTTTGAGCTTGTCGGCGACCTCGGCGGCCTGCTTCTCGTCGAACGCCCGCTCGGCCGCCTCGATGAGGGTGAGGACGTCACCCATCCCGAGGATGCGGGACGCCATCCGGTCGGGATGGAAGACGTCGAAGTCCTCGAGCTTCTCGCCCGTCGACGCGAACATCACCGGCCGGCCCGTCACGTAGCGCACGGACAGCGCGGCGCCACCCCGGGCGTCGCCGTCGAGCTTGGACAGCACGACGCCGTCGAAGCCCACGCCGTCCCGGAACGCCTCGGCGGTCGTGACGGCATCCTGACCGATCATCGCGTCGACGACGAACAAGATCTCGTCGGGCTGGATCGCGTCGCGGATGTCGGCCGCCTGACGCATCATCTCCTCGTCGACGCCCAGGCGCCCGGCGGTGTCGACGATCACGATGTCGTAGAGCTTGCTCTTGGCGTACTCGACACTGCGCCGAGCCACGTCGACGGGATCGCCGACACCACTGCCCCGTTCGGGGGCGAAGACCGCCACACCGGCGCGCTGACCGATGATCTCCAACTGCTCGACGGCGTTCGGACGCTGCAGGTCGGCAGCCACGAGCAACGGCTGATGCCCCTGCTCCTTCAGCCAGCGACCGAGCTTGCCCGCCAGCGTGGTCTTACCGGCACCCTGGAGGCCGCAGAGCAAGATCACCGTCGGGGGTGTCTTGGCGAAGCGCAGTCGTCGGGTGTCGCCACCGAGGATCTGGATGAGCTCCTCGTGAACGATCTTGATGACCTGCTCGGCGGGGTTGAGCGCCTGGTGGACCTCCGCGCCCCGCGCGCGCTCCTTCACGTGGCCGATGAACTCCCGCACCACCGGAAGGGCGACGTCGGCCTCGAGCAGCGCGATCCGGATCTCGCGGCACGTGGCGTCGATGTCGGCGTCGGTGAGCCGACCCTTCCCGCGCAGGCGCTTGAACGTCGCTTCGAGACGATCCTGAAGTGTGGCGAACACTGTGGCAGTGATCCTTGGTCGACGTGTTGGGGTCCTGGCCAGGGTAGCCGTCCGGATCGGCGGAGGAAGACAGCTGGCCGGGTCGATTGTCACGGACGACCGCGTTGGCGACGGTCGCGCGTCGTCGTCCGCATCGCCGGCTTCGGGCCGGCCGCCGACCTCAGCGACATCTGCAGGGTACGACGAAGCTGGTCCGCTTCGTGCTCGCCGAGCGGCCGCCCGTCACCGGCTGTGAGGTAGAAGACATCGACGGCCTCACCGCCCCAGGTGCTCACGTGGGCTGAGCGGACGGAGCAGCCCGCGCGGGCCAGCTCCAGGCAGATGTCGCGGAACAGGCCGGGACGGTCGTGGGCGTGCACTTCGAGGACCGTGGCCCGGCTGGACGCCCCGGCCACGATCCGAACCTCGGGCGGAGGTTCGACCGCGGGCCCGGTCGCTCGCGTCCCGAGCAACGACGTCTCCGCGGGAAGGACGGTGGCCCGTCGCCGGTCGCGCACTCCGACGGGGCGGTCGCGCGTGTCGGTGGATCCGACCGCCTCGACCGCGCCGGTGATCGCCGCCCTCAGGCGTTCCCGAAGCGCCGAGGCGTCCGGCAGGTCGCCGGCCACCGTCCACACCGAGACGCCCATGTCGTCGACCGTGTGCACCGACGCCGTCCGCACCGAGAGCCGAGCCGCGGCAAGCACGCTCGCCACCGTGGCCAGCAGGCCCCGGCGGTCTCGTGCCACCACGGTCACCCGGATGGCGTCCGGCCAGACCTTCGGCTCCACCACGACATCGGGGACGCCGCGTCGAGCCATCGTCCGCTGCCAGGGCCGCAGGGGCGACGGCGATGGTGGCCGGCCACGGGCGAGGTGGCTGCGAACGCGCGAGACCAGCCGGCTGGTGAGATCCGCCCGCCATGGTGTCCAGGCCGCCGGGCCGGTGGCCCTCGCGTCCGCCTCGGTGAGCGCGGCCACCAGCTCCAACGTCTCGACATCGTGGAGCACGTCCGCGACCCCGCGGATCGTCGCGGGATCGTCGATGTCGCGACGCGTGGCGGCCTCGACGAGGAGCAGGTGGTGACGGACGAGGGTGGTCAGCGTGGCGACGTCCCGCGGCTCGAAGCCCCACCGTGACGCGATGCGCGGGACCAGCTTCGCGCCGACGACGCTGTGATCGACGAACCCGGTGTCACGGGTCGGACCAGCGCCACCCTTGCCGATGTCGTGCAGCAGGGCCGCGACGAGGAGCAAGTCCGGACGCTGGACACGGCGGACCAGGCGAGCCGCCTCGACGCAGGTCTCGAGCAGGTGTCGGTCGACCGTGTACCGGTGGACCGGGGAGTACTGCGGCGCCCAGCGCACCCGATCCCACTCGGGGAGCACGTCAGCGATCAGCCCGGCCTGATCAAGCGCCTCCCACACCGGCACCAGATCAGGGCCGCTTCCCAGCAGCGCTGTGAGCAACCGTCGCGCCTCAGCCGGCCAGGGCTCGGGCAGCGCCACACACTCGCGGGCCAGCTGTGCCGCCGTCCGCGGTGGCAGCAGGAGCCCGCGATCGGCGGCGCAGTAGGCCACGCGCAACGGCAGCAGCGGGTCCGCGCTCGGACGGGCGTCGACCGCCAGGACCACCTCCCCGTCGACCGTCGCGACTCCGGGTGCCAGCGGCCGGAGGACTGGCCCGGGACGCGGCCGCGGCCGTGGAACCCGGCGTTCCCACCGGACCGCGAGCGCTCGGCCAGCCCTCCGCCAGGCGACGTCGAAGACCTGGTTCATGGCCCGCCCCAGCCGGAACACGTACCGCAACAAGGCGTCACGGTCGGGCAGTCCGCAGCCGCGCGCCACCTCCGGTTGGAGGTCGGCGATCAGCCGGTCCGTCGGTCGACGACCCGCCACCTGGTGGAGGACGTCTCGGATGTCCAGCAGCTCCGACCGCAGCCGCATGAGCGTGCCGTGCGGCACCTCCACCAGCCAGGTGGCCGCCAGTGCTCGGAGCACGACGCCGTCGCGTAACCCGCCACGCGCCTCCTTCAGATCCGGTTCCAGCAGATGGGCCAGATCTCCGAACCTCTCCGCACGCTCCCGACAGCTCGCAGCCAGCTCCGGGAGCCAGCGATGAGATTGACGGCGCCACGTCGTGAGGAGCGTGGTACGCAGCTGGAGGGTCAGACCGGCGTCGCCCGCGACGTGGCGGGCGTCGAGCATCGCCAACGCGGACCGCAGGTCGGTTCTCGCCGCGTCGAGGGCCTCGTCGAGAGTCCGAACACTGTGGTCGAGGCGCGTTCCGTCATCCCAGAGCGGGTACCAGAGACGCTCCGCCACCGCGCCCACGTCCGGGCACCGTTCGTCGTGCAGGAGGAGAACGTCGAGGTCACTCGCGACCGACAACTCCCCACGCCCGTAGCCGCCGAGCGCGACGAGCGCCACGCCACGCCGTCGGCCCGAGCCGTCGCTCGCCCCCTCCTCCGCTGCGCCGGTGTCCTCGCCCGTCGAGCTGGTCGACGGAGGGTCGATGGCCGCGGTGAAGAGAGAGCGCAGCCGCGCGTCGGCAGCCCGCGTGCGCTCGGCACGCCGCGACGCCCACGGCGTCGCCCTCGAGGCGTCGTCAGGTGACGCTGAGGACGGCGATGGGGGGTGCCGTGTCGACGGATCGACCCGTGGCCGGCCGGTCCATCCCGTTCGGCCACGGGTCAACCGTTGAGACCTCGTCTGGTCTCTCACACCGCTACAGCGCGTCTGGTCCGCGCTCACCCGTACGCACCCGGACGACGGTCTCGACCGGAACGACCCAGACCTTGCCGTCGCCGATCTTGCCGGTGTGGGCGCTCTTGGTCACGACCTCGACGACGTCCTCGACGTCGTCGTCGTCGGTGAGGATCTCCAACCGAACCTTGGGCACGAGGTCGACCTCGTACTCCGCGCCGCGGTAGACCTCGGTGTGTCCCTTCTGCCGGCCGTACCCGCTGGCCTCGCTGATCGTCATGCCTCGGACGCCGAACGCCTCCAGCGCGGCGCGGACCTCGTCCAGCCGGTGCGGTTTGATGACCGCTGTGACCAACTTCATCGGGTCACACTCCCTTCGGTCTTCTCGGCCGGCCGCGCCGGACCAGAGGAGTTGTAGGAGTCGACCGGAACCTCCTGCCCGGACCGCTCCCCAGCGATCCGCCAGGTGCCACCACCGATCGTGCTGAAGTCGTAGGCGGTCTCAGCGTGCTCAGCGAGGTCGATGCCGTTGACCTCGTCCTCGGTCGAGACACGGAAGCCGATCGTCGCATCGATCGCCTTACCGATCAGCCACGACACCACGAACGAGTAGGCGAGCACCGCGACGACCGCCACGGTCTGCCGCCCGAGCTGGCTGAGTCCACCGCCGTAGAGCAGACCGTCGACGCCCGCGGGAGCGGCGGCGGACGCGAAGAGGCCGATCAGGAGAGAGCCCACCATCCCGCCGACCAGGTGGACGCCCACCACGTCGAGCGAGTCGTCGTACCCGAGCTTGGTCTTGAGGCTGACGGCCAACGCGCACAGGACACCCGCAGCGACACCGATGACGAGCGCGCCGATCGGCGTCACCGACGAGCAGGACGGCGTGATCGCGACCAGGCCGGCGACGGCGCCGGACGCCGCGCCCAGAGTCGTGGGCTTGCCGTCGCGAATCTTCTCCACCAGGAGCCAGCCCAAGACGGCGGCTGCCGTCGCGGCCTGTGTGTTGATGAAGGCGACGCCGGCCGCGCCGTCAGCGGCGACCGCCGAGCCGGCGTTGAAGCCGAACCAGCCGAACCACAGCAGGCTCGCCCCGAGCAGCACCAGCGGGAGGTTGTGCGGGCGCATCGGCTCCTTCCGCCAGCCGACCCGCTGTCCGAGGATGAGCGCGAGCGCGAGAGCCGCGGCGCCGGCGTTGATGTGCACCGCGGTTCCACCAGCGAAGTCGATGGCACCCAACCGGTCACCGATCCAACCCCCGTTGCCGTCGTCGAAGAAGAACACCCAGTGCGCGACCGGGAAGTAGACGAGCGTCGACCACAGCGCGACGAAGACCAGCCACGCGCTGAACTTCGCTCGATCAGCGATCGCTCCCGAGATGAGCGCCACCGTGATGATGGCGAACATCGCCTGGAACGCGACGAAGACCGTCGAGGGAATCGTCCCCGACAGCGAGTCGTCGCCGAGCAGTCCGCGCAAGCCGACATTGCTGAGGCCACCGAGGAGGCCACCTCCGACGTCGGTCGAGAGTGCCAGCGAGAAGCCGTAGAGCACCCACAGGACGCTGACGACGGCGATGGCCGCGAAGTTCATCATGAGCATGTTGAGGACGCCCTTGGCCCGAACCATGCCGCCGTAGAACAGCGCGAGGCCGGGCGTCATCAGTAAGACGAGGGCGGCACTGGTCAACACCCAGGCGGTGTCGCCGGCACTAAGCTCGGGCATCGCTTCGCCTCCTGGAATGTGGTTTCCCACCCGTGGTGGGTGGGCCCGGTGGATGTCGAGCGCCCCATCCACGACGGCGTGGCGGAGCCGAACCCAGACGGACGCGGCCAGCGTGGTCCAGCACTGTTTCACGGGCGCGCGCGATCTGTTGCGCACGGATGACGAGACGAGGTCGACTGTGAAATCCAGGTGAACGGCAGCACAGTCGGCGGAGTGGGTCTCGCTACCCCGGAAAGGCCCTCGTGCAGGCCTTATGCGCGCACACGGTCAGTGCTGCTCGGCAGCAGGCCCAGGAGCACCAGCCGTGCGAGCCGCCGTCGCGGCCGAGGCGATCCACCTCCGTACGGGGCCGCGGTCGGAGTCGCGGAACTCGCGAGCTCGTGGAAGAACGTCACGAACTTCCCGGTGCGACAGGGTACGTCCCGCCCATACGGCGTGGATCTGGTAACCGTGGGGCACACCGCGAGGTCCCCAGGGTCAGGTAACCCGGAGGCGCTCATCGCCGAAAACGATGCTGTGGTCGCCCGCGACAACGTAGGAGGTCCGGTCCTCGCGATGGTGCACGTGCAGATGTGGGATGGCGCCACGCGGACCGACGACCTCGAGGACACCGAGGGCGCCATGCGGCTCCCTCGCCGATGCGAGGATGGACGTCACGCGAGGGTGGAAATGGTCTGTCGGAAGAACGGGTCGACCCGTCACACCTTCGCGCGAGACGCCGAACTGACGCGAGGTTCAACCGACGGCGCCCAGCCGGGAATCCGGCGCCAGCGATGTCAGTCCATCAGCCGGCGGACCGCCGACGCCACCTCCTCGAGCCGTTCCTCGGTCCGCTGCCGCTGTCGCTTGACCCACTCCTTCCCCTCCGCCGCGATCCCCTCGAGGATCGCGAGGGTGTTCGTGAGCCCTGACGCGTCCAGAGCAACCGTCGAGGGGACCCCAAGGATTTCACCGTCCCGCCCGTCACCGTCCGAGATCATGGCGTCGGACGGTGCCTCACTGTCCAGTCCTACCCCGCCATCCAGATACCTTTCGGCGAGCAGCTGTAGGTCGTCGTCCACCAGCGTGTCGTCGAGGAGCTGCGTGTCACCGAGTGCCACTTCGGTCACGGTCACCTCGATCGGATTGCCATCGACCAGGGTGAGCTGGAACGTCTGCCGAGAGCTAGCCAACCCGTCGACGCGGACCGCGGCGACCGCGTCGAAGCGGTAGTTGTGTCGCCCCATCACGCGGTGGGTCCCGTTGACGAAGTCGAGGTCCACATCAACCTGCCGCACCCCGTCGTCAGTCAACAAGAACAGCAGGAGCCGGTACCGGGAGTAACGCCATGGACCATCCAGGACCCTGGCCCGCTTGTAGGACTGAGCTGGTGACGCAAGGCAGGCGTGAGCGATCACCTGACTCGGTCGAAGCCCGCAACTTCGCATGACCTCGTCGAGGATGACTCTTCGGTCGCAGTCGAACCAGAACGCCACCAACGGGTCGGATGGCCGATCGGACAGCTTCCGCTCCCACAAGAAGTGACGGAGCCGACGACCGGCGAGCTCGTGCGCCCGTTCGAGAGCGTCGGCTCTTTCCCGCCTCCGTTCGGTGCTGATGTAGAGCCACGCCCACACGTCATAGATCGCGCCTACGACGGCGAGCACGGTCCAGGCGAGGCCAGGCAGTGGCGAGGCAGAGACGGCCCGGCCAGCCACCCGAAGTCCGCCGGCGGTCGCTGTGACGAGTCCGCCACCGCAGGCGAGCTTGACCCACCACGGAGTACGGAGCTCGTGGACGTACGCGGTGAGACTACCGTTCTCCCACTGCCTCCGGACCCTGCCGACAAGGTGACGAACTAGCCACGCGAGCTGATCGGCGTAGACCCGCTGCTCGCGGTAGATCTCGACGAGCTCGTCCCGCAAACGCTGCCGAATGCCGGCCGTGCCCTCCAGCCACACGTCACGGTCGGTGCCGGCGGGAACGTAGCGTGCGAAGTACCGGTCGAAGAGCTGGTCGACACCACTCGCGAACCCACCCGCTGGTGGACGGCGTCTGTGCCTGGAGGGGACGAACTGGGCCTCCTTGGCTTGGCGACGCTCAGTACGGAACCGCCATTCCGCTCCCGCCACGGCGAACGCCACCAGGCCGAGACCGAGGAGAAGCAGATCGAACCAGGGCGCGAGCGTCCCTCGCTGACCCGCCAGTGGTGCGAGCTTGCCCACGGCGAACAGGAACCCCGCCGTGCCGAGCGCCAACCGGAGCCAGTCACCCGCCGAGATCGCCGCGGGTCTTACCGGTGCGGCTCGGGGACCGGCTGGGGGCGGCTCGAAAAACTTCCACAGCCTCTCCCGCCTGTTCCAGGCTTCGCGACCGGCTTTGGCCCGGTCGACCGAGAGCTGCCACATCTGGTCGACCATCGATCCTTCGAGCAGGGCCCCGAGGTGGCCGACGATGAGGTCTCGTTGGCGCGGTGGAAGCTGGTCGAGCTGCTTGAGCAGCACCTCCGGGTCGGCAGCGGCCGGCGAGCCGAGCAAGCTCACGATCACTCGAAGGCCGGCCGTCCACTCGTCCTGAGTGTCCCGCCATGTAACGCGGTCACAGATGGACCGCAGCTGAGCCACGTCCTCCTTGCCCAGCTGCCGCAAGGTCCGCGCACTCAACAGGGCAAGCAGCCAGTAGAACCGCACCTGGTTGTTCTCATATCCGCGAGCCACGGCGTCCTCGATGTGCTCACGAGCCTTGTCCGGCAGCCCGGCATCGAGACATGCGACTCCGATCTCGAACCGCTTCTCTGGTGTGGCGTCTGGCGGAGCTTGGTAGACGATGTTGAGGTGGACCGCCTCGGTCTGGATGCCCACACGAGCGTTATCGCGCGCGATATTGCCACGGAAAGAGTCCTCGTCGCGCGTCAAGCCATTCATGATGACAACCCCTTGGCGACGGCGATGATCGTGGCCACCTTCGCGGCGAGGTCAGCGACGTCCGCGACCAGGCCCCGCAGCTTCTTGAGCGCCACCAAGGCCTTCGTGGGTGGCGATTCCTTCCTCAAGGAGTCGTCCGCGACGTCGAGCTCGGCTGTCGCGGCGGCATAGCTCTCCTCGTCCAACCGGCCGTCGCGATACGCCCGCTCGAGGAGCCGCCGAAGGTCGGCGAGGTCCGCCGCCAGGTCGATCGAGCGTTCTCGGTCACCGCCGACCACGACCGAACCTTGGATCGTTCCCGCCTGGATGCCCACCCTGGCGTTGCCGGTCGCGATGTTCTGGTGGACGACGCCGAACCGCTCAGATCCCATCCAGTCCGAGCTCACTCCGTCCGGGCCGATGCGCTGGAGCTCCCGAGGCTCAGGCGCCGTCCTCGCGAACTCGGGTCGCGCACGCGTGGCACCGACGGTCATCGGGTTTGCCTGGTCGCCTCTCGGCGCGGCGACCAGCTCGTCCACCAGCGCCACCGCGAAGGCAGCCGCGTGCGCGGCCGCCCGAGGTTGCCAGTTCTCGGCGTCCGTGGCCGCCTTCGTCCCGTCAGCCCGGTCGCTGATGCCCCGGATCACGACGACTGGGAGCGAACGGTTGAGGTGTGCCGCCTGTGCGACCCCAGCCGCTTCCATCTCGATGGCCAACGCGTCGTTGTAGTGCTCCCGCACCCACCGAGCCTGGTCGGAGATCGCCGAGTCGTGCACGACCTCACCCGCGGCGATGGGCCCGAAGTGGACTTTCGGTGTGTCGGCCAGGTCACGCGCCCACTCGTCACTGCGTGCCACGTGCTGGACGACCTGGCCCGCGACGTGCGCGATCTCCCACGCGCGGGGCCGCGCCTTCAGACCGTCGTCCTCGCTCGTGGCCCCGTGATAGGCGTAGACCTGCGAAGCGACCACGACGTCCCCGAGCTTGACGCTCGGCCACAAGGCTCCGGCGACGCCCACGAAGAGCACAGCGGCGGGACCGAACAGGTGGATGGCTCGCTCGGCCAGCACCGCCGCGGAATGGTTGCCCTTGCCCACCAAGCCGAGCGCGACCTGGCAGCGCTCGCCGAACTGCCCGACTTCGAAGCGCGTGCCGCCAGAGGCCCATTCCACGCGCACCTGACGCATCTTCTTCCGGACCGCCTGGTACTCCAGATTCAAGGCGGTGAGGATCACGACGTCACAGCTACTCATCGCCTCGGTCTCCCTCCTCGTCAGTGCCCGATTGGCCGGCGACGGGTTGGTCGGCGCCCGGTGGCTCGGGGGCTGGGCGAGTCATCGGCGGGTGCAATGTCTGTCGAGGACCGCGACGGAAGAGCTGCGCTGGACGACCCGTCTCGGTCTTCCTGGTGGCACCGACCGGGACGACGAAGCCCTCGACGCTCTTCACCTTCCGGTAGAAGTTCCGCGGGTCGAGGCGGACGCCCCAGACCGCCTCGTAGACCTGCTGCAGCTCTGCGATGGTGAACTCCGGGCCGCAGAACGCGGTGGCCAGTGCGGAGTACTCCAGCTTGTTCCGGGCGCGCTCGACGCCGTCGGTGAGGATCTGTCGGTGGTCGAACGCGAGCCGGGTGCAAGGCGACAGCGCGACGTCGACGGGCACCCAGCGTGCGGCGGACGCGTCGGTGCCGGCGACGGGCTCCGGAAGGCCGGGCGCGATCGCGAGATACGCGACGGAGATGACCCGCCCCCGTGGGTCCCGTCCGGGTGCGCCATAGGCGGCGAGCTGCTCGAGGTGCAGCGTGTCGGCGGTGAGGCCGGCTTCCTCGTTCAGCTCGCGGTGTGCTGCTTCCAGCAGGTCCTCTCCTGCGTTGTTCAAGAACCCGCCGGGGAGGGCGAGCTGCCCCTGGTACGGCTCGATCCCCCGCTCGACGAGCAGCGCGTGGAGTCGGCCCTCGCGCAGCGTCAGGATGACCAGGTCCACCGCGAGCAGCACGGCGGGAGGAACCCACTGATCGTCGATCACGGTCGCCAGCGTAGGTTCTTGTCACTTTGACAAGAAGCCCTCGAGCTGGCCGAAGGCGGTCAGGTCACCGGAGAGGCGCCATCCGGAATGGGCGACGTCGGGATGCCCGCCGACCATCGGCTTCCCTGCGCTTGAGCGACCAACGAGGAGCAACCTCGAATGGCAGAGAACGAACGCGACAGTCGGCGTCACAGTCCAAGCGCCAGACCTTCGGCGCGGGGATCGCTCCCGCCGACGAGCACGCCGGAGGATGGGTCGCGGGCGATGATTTGCAGGGCGCTCAGACCGCTCCACTCACCCTCGACGACGACCTGGTGCCCGCGGTCCCGCAACGCCTCCGCGAAGGCCGGGCCGAACCGTCCTTCCAGCCTCAGCTCGAAGCCGTTCGAGCTGGCCGGCGGTGTCGTGGTCACCCACTGGGGCCGCTCCACCACCTGCTGGACGTCCCACCGACCGTCGATGAGGCCCACCACGGCCTGGAGGTTCCACTGTGGCTGGCGGTCGCCGCCCGGTGTCCCGCCGACCACGACCACGCGCCCCTCGCCGTCGGCGACGAGGTAGCAGTTGAGCGTGTGCATGGGCTTCTTTCCAGGAGCGAAGACGTTGGGGTGCCGGTCGTCGAGCGAGAACGCCTGGGCTCGGTTGTTGAGCAGGACCCCGGTGTCACCCGCCACGACCCCACTGCCGAAGTTGCTGGCGACCGACTGGATGAGCGACACCATCACCCCCTCGGCGTCGACGACGCACAGGTAGGTGGTGTCACCGTCATCGAACACCCCGGGCGGGACGTCGACACTCGCGGGCTCGCCGATCGTCCGCGCTCGCTCCCGCGCCCAGTCCTTGGAGAGCAGCCGCTCGACCGGCGAAGGTCCGAACGCTGGGTCCTGGCAGTAGGCGTGGCGGTCAGCAAAGGCTCGCTTGATCGCCTCCACGAGGACATGGGTGGCCTCCGGCGTCGCGACGCCCATCCCTTGGATGTCGAACTCCTCGACGATGTTGAGCGCCTCGAGCATGATCAGCCCCTGGCTCGGCAGCGCCGTCTGGTAGACGGTGAAGCCGCGATAGGTCGTCGCGTATGGAGGCGACACCACGGTGCGGTGGTCGGCGAAGTCACTGGCCCGCAACGCTCCACCAAGCTCTTCCACCGCCACCGCGATCTGCTTGGCGATCTCACCGCGATAGAAGACGTCGGGGCCGGATTCGGCGATCGCCTCCAGCGTGCGGGCAAGGTCGTCTTGCCGCAGGACGTGTCCCGGCGAGGGAGGACGACCATCGGGCAGGAACACCTTCGCCGTCGCCGGGTACGCCCGGAGCAGGTCGGCGAAGGCGGCGATGTAGGACGCCAGCACCGGCGAGATGGCGTGCCCCCGGGCGTACTCGACCGCGGGCTCGACCAGCTCCGCGAACGACCGCGTGCCCCACCGGTCCAGGAGCGTGAAGTAGCCGTCGACCATGCCGGGAACCGTGATGGACAGCGGTCCGGTGCTGGGCATGCGTCCCCCTCCGGCCTGACGCATCCCCTCGAGCGTGGCGCCCCGGGGCGCGATGCCGCTGCCCTGGACGGACCACACCCGACCCGCGCCACCGTCGTCGCGAGGGTCGTAGACCAGTGCGAAGAGATCCCCGCCGAGCGCGCACATCTCGGGCATCACGACCGACGCCACGAGGCCTGCGGCGACAGCCGCGTCCACCGCGTTGCCGCCCCGGGCCAGCACGTCCAGCCCGGCTCTGGTCACCAGCGGATGCGCCGCCGCCACCAGCCCGCGCCGCGCGAACACGGGAGCGACGCGGCGGCGGGGCCACTCGAAATCCGACGCATCCGTTCGTGGGAACCCAATCATCGCGCTCCCTTCGCGGGGACGAGGCGACCGGCGTACAGCAGCATGACGGTGAAGTTGTCGGCGTAGGGCGAGTTCTGCAGGATCGGATCGTCGTCCGGTGGCCACGAATCCACTCGGTGCCCTTCCAGGACCGGGTTGTTCCCGTAGCGCTCGAACAGCGGGACCATCGGAAGCAACTCGTTGAACGCCAACGCGAGCGAGGTGACCGTCCGTCGCTGAGCCTCCTCGTCCAGCCCTTCACCCGACTCGACGACCAAGCGCTCCAGGTCGACCGTGCCCAGCGCCTTCGTCTCCTGACGGAGCTCGAAGCCCATGCCACGCCCACCTTGGTTCGCCGCCACCGGGATGTTGTGGGTGAACAGGTCCTGGACGAACGCGAAGTGAGGGTGCGGGTGGGCCGACGTGCCCCACGCTTGGATGGCGAGCTCGAAGTTGCCCTTGTCGACGTCGATGGGCTGCTGGGTGTGGGTGACGCCCCGCCCGACCACCTCGATGCCGAACGCCGACAGCTGCGAGGCGACGTTCTCACCGGCGGCGGACCAGTCGGCGAACTCGGCGGGAAAGATCAGCTCGTACCGCGCCGGCCTCCCGTCCGGCGTCAGCCACCGCTCGCCCTCCTTGCGCCAGCCGGCCTGCGCGAGCAGCTCAGCGGCACGCTCCTGGTCATGCTCGTAGCGGTTCAGCCGGTCGATGTCGTCTGACGCCAGCCAGAGCGGCACCAGGTTGTCGGAGAACCCGGCCATGTACCGCACACCCTTGCCGGACCTCCCAAGGGACACTTCGCCGTTCTCGTCACGGTCGATCGCGTGGGCGAAGGCTTGACGTACCCGCACGTCGGTGAGCTCCTCGCACCTGGCGAGGTTGAACAGCAGGGCTGGTCCGGAGTAGATCGGCGGGCGAATGATCCGGAAGCCCTTGCGGACCAGTTGTCGCTCGGTCGCGACCGGGAAGCCGTGGGTGGCGTAGTCCATGTTCCTCGCCAGCACCACCGGCGTGATCGTGGTGGTCTCGCCGTTGTGGATGACGACCCGGTCGAAGGCCACCCGATCCGCGGCGTACCCCCTGGGGTTCTTGACCAACGTGAGCTCGGCGTTGGTGATCGTGTCGTAGTCGTAGTCGAACGGGCCGGAGACGATGGCCCGCTCGGGACGGAACGCCTGGAACTCCTCGTTGAGCCGTTTGCCTTCCGGCGTCTCGAGGTCCCCGCCGTTGCGGAACAGCTCTTCCGCCCGCCGCGCCCACGTACCGTACGTCGCGTCCGCGTGGATGCGCTGCCGCAGGATGTAGCGCTCGAGCACGCTGGACGGCTTCTTCATCGTCACCACGACCGTGCGGTCATCCGCGGCCTCGACGCGGTCGATGTACTCCCACAACGAGTTGCGCATGATGCGCAGGCACCAGTACGTCGACAGCGCGTCCCGGCTCGTGATCGGCGTTCCGTCGCTCCAGGTGAGCCCGTCCCGCAGCGTGAACGTGAAGGTCCGCGCCGTCTGGTCGGTCTCCCAACGCTCGATGAGCATGGGTTCCCACGTCCGCTCCTTCCAGCGGTACATCGCGCCTGGCGTCATCACCAGGTCGATGTAGAAGTGGCCGCCCAGGATCGAGTCGGGAACGCCGTCCATCAGGTTGAAGTGGCCCTTGGGCGGCACCTGGTAGGCGGTGCCGCCGTGGAACACCGCGGGCCGAGCGGCGCCGCGGTCGGAATCATCGCCGCACGATGGGAGGGTCAGAGCACTCGCACCCCCACCGAGAAGGGCCAGCACGTGCCGGCGAGTGAGCGGGCGTCCCGAGACGCTCACGTGGTCGGGGCGACCAGAGCGCGGATGTGATGAGGCCACGCCACCCTCCACCTGCGTCGAGCACGGCGACCTCCCCGTGGGCGCCCAGGGGTACGTGCGGCCGCTTGTCGCTCAGGAGTCTTCCGCCAACTCAGGCGCAGGTGAAGGTTCGCGGTGCACCGCGTCCTCCATCGGACTCACGACACCAGGCGTCCAAGGTCACGAAACACCGCCGTCACGACGGCGCGCTTGGTGGACCGTGTCGGAAGTCCCGACCGCGATGGAGGGATGTCGTCGACGATCCGGAGCCACTCGGCGCCTCCTCATCGTGCGTCCTTCGACGGACGAGGCGGCCGAGGCGCAGCGGCATGACCGCGACGTTGTCGGCGTCAGGCGGGGCCCGCGCGGAAGGCGTGGCTCCCGCGGCAACCGGCGCTTCCGGACCCGATGCCCTCGAGACCAGCGGCCCGAGGGCGTCAGGCTGCACCCTCGCCTACCGCAGGGCCTGGTCGACGGCGGACAGGGCGGACGACAGGATGCCGAGCCCTTCCTCGATCTCGTCCTCGGTCACCGTCAGCGGCGGACCGATCCGGATGACGTTGCCGTACAGGCCGCCCTTGCCGACGAGCAGACCACCACGCCGGCACTCCTCCATCACCATGCTCGCCGCTCGCGGGCTCGGCTCGGTGCCACCCGGCTCGACGAGCTCGACGCCGATCATGAGCCCCTTCCCTCGCACGTCGCCGACCACCGCGAGGTCGTCAGCGCATGCCCGCAGCCCGGCCAGCAGCTTCCCGCCGAGCTTGGCGGCGTTCGCCTGCAGGTCGTGCTCGAGGATGTAGTCGAGCGTCGCCTGCGCAGCCGCCATGGTCAGCGGATTGCCGCCGAACGTCGACAGAGAGTTCGCGGTCAGCGCGTCCATGATCTCCGCGCGCGCCACCACACCACCGACCGGCAGGCCACCGGCCGCGCCCTTGGCGAAGGTGAGGATGTCGGGCACGATGCCGTGCGCCTGGTACCCCCAGAAGTGCTCGCCGGTGCGCCCCCACCCGGTCTGCACCTCGTCGGTGATGAAGAGGATGCCGTACTCGTCGAGCACCTCCTTCATGGCGGCGAACAAGCCGTCGGGTGGCGCGGTGAATCCACCCACCCCCTGGATGGGCTCGGCGATCATGCAGGCGACGTCGCCGGAGGTCATCGTCTGCAGGACGTCCCGGAGGTCGTCGACGCAGGCCTTGATGTAGTCGGCGTCCGACAGGTGGCGGAACGGGCTGCGGTAGCGGTACCCGCCGTGCACGTAGCTGACGTGGACGGGCGACAAGGACGTGGTCCCCCAGCTGCGGTTCCCCGTGACCGCGACGGTCGCGAAGGCCCGGCCGTGGTAGGAGTTGCGCAGGGCGAGAACCTGGTTGCTGCGGCGGTACGCGGTGGCGAGCAGCAGCGCCGCCTCGTTCGCCTCGGTCCCGGAGTTGACGAAGAAGACCTTCGCGTCAGGGATGCCCGACAGCTCGGCGACGCGTTCCGCGTACTCGACCTGACGGCGACCGAGGTAGGCGGTGGACGTGTGGACGACACCGCTTCGAAGCTGCTCCTCCACGGCCTTGGTCAGCTCCGGGAGCCCGTAGCCGAGGGAGTTGGTGAGGATGCCCGCGAAGAAGTCGAGGTAGACGCGACCGTCACCACCGGTGAGCCGACGTCCCTCACCGCCGACGATCTCGAGCGGCTGGTCGTAGTAGAGGGTCATCCACGCGGGCATCACCGCGCGGTGCCGGCTGAGTAGGTCGTCGTGGCTGTTGGTCATCGGGTCACCTCGGTTCCTCGCGCCTGGCTCCCTCGGCGTCTCAGTCGGCCAGCAGTGCGTCGACGAACGCGGTCGGCTCGAACGGCGCGAGATCGTCGGCACCCTCGCCCAGGCCAACCAGCTTGACTGGAACGCCGAGCTCACGCTGTACGGCGACGATGATCCCGCCCTTGGCCGTGCTGTCAAGCTTGGTGAGGACGATGCCGGTGACGTTGACCACCTCGGCGAAGACCCGTGCCTGGATGAGCCCGTTCTGACCGGTCGTCGCGTCGATCACGAGGAGGACCTCCGAGACCGGCGCCTGCTTCTCGACGACGCGCTTGATCTTGCCGAGCTCATCCATCAGACCGGTCTTGGTGTGCAACCGTCCCGCGGTGTCGATGAGGACGACGTCGGCCTCCTGCTCGATGCCGGCCTTCACCGCCTCGAAGGCCACACTCGCCGGGTCGCTGCCCTCCGGACCGCGAATGGTCGGGACACCGACCCGCTCACCCCAGGTCGCGAGCTGGTCGACGGCCGCGGCGCGGAAGGTGTCGGCGGCGCCCAGGAGCACGTCCTTGTCCTCGGCCACGAGGACCCGGGCGAGCTTGCCGACCGTGGTGGTCTTGCCGGTGCCGTTGACCCCCACGACGAGGACGACCGCTGGCTTTCCGCCCTGGCGCGCGACGTGCAGCGACCGGTCGAGGTCGGTGCCCACCAGCGTGAGCAGCTCGTCGCGCAGAATCGCCTTCGCCTCCTCGGGGCTCGCAGCGCCCTCCACGCGAACTCTCGTCCGCAGCCGCTCGATGAGCTCCTGGGTCGGCTTGACCCCGACGTCGGCGGACAGGAGCGTGTCCTCGATCTCCTCCCAGGTGTCCTCATCGATGCGGTCCCGCGAGAGCAGAGTGAGTAGCCCTCGGCCCAAGGTCGACTGGGATCGGGCGAGGCGCGACCGGAGCCGGACCATCCGTCCCTTGGCCGGGGCCGGCTTCTCGACCACCGGCGCGGGTGGCTCCTCGACGACCCCAAGATCGTCAGCGCCGGTGGGCGGATGCTCGTCGGTGACAACCCCGCCGCGTCCAGCCGCTCCCTCCTCCTCCCGCGTGCCGGCGGCACCACCCGTGGAGGTGGAAGAGGTCTGCCGCTGCTCGGGAGCTGTGGCCTGGCCGCCTCGCCGGCCCATAGCGACGAAGGCCGCGATGACGACGACCATGACGGCGATGACGATGGCTGCGACGACGTACTCCACGGTCGTTCATCCTCGCAGACGCGAGCTGGTCACACCGACCAGCCCGGGAACCTCCACCGCACCGCTACGCGTGGTTGGACGACGCGCACACGGATCGCACACCCTCACCGATCGTCGCGCGTCGTGCGGGAGCCCGTCACCCGCCGCCGGCGACGAACCCCCAGGTGCTCCGTCCGTTGGAGTCGCGCATCTGGGGAGGTCGGGGCGACGTTGCTCCATATGCCCTCACGTCCGCGCGTCCGTGAGGTTCCATGAGGGAGGGTCGACAGGTTCGGTGAGGGGGACGGCCATGGTCGATCGACCCCTGGGCGGCCAGGGTCGCCCAGGCGCGAAGCCCCGGTGCGTCCCGACTCGGGGATCGCCGTGACCCGCTCCGACGTCGCCGCACTGGTCCTTGCGGTGCGTTCGGGCGACCGTCAGGCGTTCGAGCCGCTCTACCGGGAGAACCTCGGCGCCGTCTACTTGGCCGTCCGAGATCAGCTGCGAGACCCCGACCGCGTCGCCGACGCGGTCCAGGAGACCTTCGCCCGTGCGCTCGCCTCCCTGGACAAGCTTCGCGATCCGGACCGGTTCCGGCCGTGGCTCTTGGCGATCGCCCGGCACACCGCCGTCGACTTCCGGCGCGGCCAGAACCGGGTGACGCTCGACGAACTGGCTGAGCACGACCTGGCGACGCCGGACGGCTCCGACCCGGCCGAAGTCGCCGCCCTGCGGGACACCGCGGCGCTCATCAGCGGCCTCGTGGTCGGCCTCTCGCAGCGGGACGCCCTCGCTCTCAGCCTGGCCACACTGGGTTTCGAGGTCGCCGACATCGCGACCGCCCTGCGGGTGACCCATGGCGCTGCCAAGGTGATGCTCCACCGCGCTCGGCGACGGCTGCGCGCCGCGCTCGTCCTCCGGCTGCTCGCCGGCGGCGCGACCGCGCGCTGCGCCGATCTCACGAGGATCCTGGACCGGGACGGGCCCCAGGCCGCCGCCCGCCACGCGGAAGCCTGTCCCACCTGCGAGAACCTGGCCCGACGGGCCGTCTACGGGTGACCGTCCCGGCGCGGCGTCGCACCGCCGTGGCGGGCTCAGCCGTGACCCATCGAGTCCGGCGTACCGCGACAGCGCGGACCATCCTGTAACCGCGGGCCGGCTCAGCCGACGTGAATGGTGGGTGGACGCTAGCGAACCTGGGCCAGGGGGGTGGGTCCGGGCTCGCGCGGACGGCGACCATCCGACAAGGGGGACGGCGGATCCGTGGTGGACTGGGCTCCCAGGCCCCGCGGATCCGCCTTCTCGTCACCTGGTCCGCGCTCCTGTGGTCCGGTCCGGCCCACGGCCGCCTCGTCCGCGGTCGCGCGGACGGCCGCGGTGTGTCCGGTGTCTGGGTCGCTCAGGCCTTGGCGAAGACCACCCAGACCTGACCTGGCGCGAAGGTCAGTGGTTCGCCTGTCTCGGTCTCGAACGTCGTGCCGGACGTGGGGCTGGGGCGGGACCACCGCGCGTCGTACGCGCGCCCATCCCGGAGCACCAGAGCGCGGCCAGCGCCGACGGATTCGGTGTAGGGGGTGTTGTTCCCCAGCTTGTCGCTGAACCGAGACGGACGGATCGAGGTGTACTGCACCACGACCGTCGAGGCCTGCGGCGCCGGCCCGGAGGCCGACTCCAGCGGCTCACCGTCCATGGAGACGGTCCAGCGCCGGTCAGAGGTCGACCAGTGGAAGCTCACCTGGAACGCCGGGTAGTCGACGGTGTGCTCGGTGGCGGGCCGGCCGCCAGCCGGGGCCGGGCCGAACCGGAAGCCGATGTCCTTCGCGACGCTCGCCTTCGGCGCCTTCTCGAGCAGCTCCCCGGTCCTGGCGTACAGGTTGTGCGGCGCGGGACGTGTGCTGCCCCGCAGGTACGCCGATCCGGCGTGCGCGGGCGAGACGTCGTGGACGGGCGCGCGCCCGATGATGGGAAGCACCCTGCTGTGCGCCCCTGAGTAGGCGAACGCTGGCTCACCGAACTGGCGGAGCAGTTCCAGGTCGGATTCACGGGCACTGCGGATCGGCCCGATCAGCTCGGGGCGCTTGGACGAGAAGATCGCCAGGATGCGTCCGAGGCCACCCTCGACGGGCTCGATGTAGACGATGTCGGCGTCCGCCAGACCGGTATGCGGTCGAGCCGCCCGCACGTTGTCGAACTTCACCGCGAGGACGGGTTCGCGGTGATCGCCGGGAAGCCCGGTGAACGGCGAGATCGGTGCCGGCGTCGACGTCCGGGCGGGCGCGGTTCGTCGTGGAGTCGGAGAGGTCGCGGTCGGGGTGGCTGTCCTGGCGGGCTCGGGCTCGGCTGTCGGCGATGCCACGGGCGAGCCCATCACCCGTGGGACCGCCTGGGCCGAGCAGGCGGTGGCCGCGACCGCTGCTGCGACCGCCAGGATCGCGGGGAGGCGATATCGATTCATGACAATGACGGTTTTGTCTCACACAAACATGTCGTCCACTTTCCCATGACCTTTCCGTCCTTGACGAAAAAGGTCCCTTCGTATGGTCAGGCCATACGAAGGGACCCATCATGCACGATGGAGACCGACCAAAGACCAGGCCGGCTTCCATCCATTGGACACTAGTGAGCGCTCATTCTGGATGTTCAGCCAAAAACGAGATCAGCTGAATCGCGGAATGATCTCCTCGGCGAACCGGTGGAGCGGTTCGTGGTCGTAGGCCACGCCCGGAATGTAGGTGATGATGTAGTCCGAGCCGGCTTCGAGCAAGGCCTCCACCCGTGCCGCGATCTCGTCAGGCGTTCCCACGATGGACGACTTCGCCAGCTGTTCGAAGCTCATCCGCCCGCGGGCCTTCGCGGTCGCCTTCTCCGGGTCGGCCCCAGCCGGAATCGGAAAGACGTTGATGCTGGTGGACTTGATGATCTCGGTGTAGTCGCGGCCCAGCTTCTCGCAGTGGGCGCGCAGCACCGACGCCTTGTGCTTGAACGCCTCCGGGTCACCGCCGCCGAAGTTGGCCGCGTTCCCGTACTGGGCGACGAGCTTCAACGTCACCTTCTCGCCACCACCACCGATCCAGAACGACGGGTGGGGCTTGCGAACGCCCTTCGGCTCGTTGATCGGCTTGTCGATGGAGTAGTACTTGCCGTGGAAGACCGGCTCGTCCTCGGTCCACATCCGGTAGATGATCTCGACGGCTTCACGGAAGGCACCCATCCGGTCCTTCAGCTCCGGCCACGGGTAGCCGTAGGCCTTCCACTCGTGCTCGTACCATCCGGCGCCGATGCCGGCGTAGAGACGTCCATGGCTGGCCACGTCGACCGTCGACGCCATCTTCGCGAACAGGGCCGGGTGCCGGTACCCGTTGCAGCCCACCATCTGGCCGACGTGGACCCGTTGGGTGTCACGCACCAGCGTCGAGGTGATCGTCCAGCACTCGAAGGTGGTGTTGTGCGTCGGCTCAGGGACGGTGTGGAAGTGGTCGTAGACCCAGATCGAGTCCCACGGCCCAGCGTCCGCGGCCTTCGCGACCGCGGTCATCGCCTCGTACTGCTCGATCGGGTCAGCGATCTCGACCAGGTCCATCCGCCAGCCCTGCGGTACGAACACACCGAAACGTGGCGTCATCGCTCACTCTCCTGGTCTCGGCGTACCGGACATTCGTCGTGACCTTATCGGCCCAGGCAAGCGTCCTGCCTTGCGTGGGGCGCCGGCGGAGAGCAGACCAACCCAGGTCGACATACGACACGGCGTCGTAGGATGGAGAGCATGGCACGGCTGGGCAACCTTGAGCGCGACGTCATGGAGCAGGTGTGGGCCGCGGGAGCGCCGGTGACGGTGCGTGAAGTGCACGAGGCGCTCGCCAAAGACCGCGACCTCGCCTACACCACGGTCATGACCGTGCTCGACCGACTCGCGAAGAAGAACGTCGTCCGTCGAGTCCGGGACGGCCGTGCCTACCGCTACGAGGCTGTCGCGACCAAGGATCAGATGGTGGCCGACCTCATGCGCGAGGTGCTCGACGGCGCCGGAGACGGAGCCGACCGTACGGCCGCTCTGGTCCGTTTCGTGGGACAGGCCACCCCCGAGGAGGCCGCCGCGTTGCGTGAGGCCCTGAGTATGTTCGAGGACGACGAGACGAGCTCCCGCCCACGCCGGGGGTAGTAGCCCCATGACGCCGGTCATCCTGGGCCTCCTGGCGCTCCTGCTCGCCGGGCCGGTTCCCGTGCTGCTGGCGCGTGCGCAGTGGCCGCACCGCGTCCCCCGCGCGGCCATCGTCTTGTGGCAGGCGCTCGCGCTCGCGGCGGTCCTGGCGGCGTTGGGCGCGGGACTCTCCCTCGGTAGCGAGCTGATCCTGCAGCCCGAGCTCGGTCCGCTCGAGATCGCGTTGTACACCCTCGTGACGGTGCTCACCTGTGTCGTGGCGGGTCGTCTCTTCTGGGCGACCGTCAAGGTCGCGGTCCGCACCCGTGCGCGGCGTCGGCGACACCGTGAGCTCGTCGACCTGCTCGCCCGACACTTGCCGGCGACAGGAGTGGCTGGCGTGAGCGTTCCCAACATCCGAGTCCTCGCCGAGCGCACTCCCCTGGCGTACTGCCTGCCCGGCGTCCGTGGTTCTCGCGTGGTCGTCTCCGAAGGCGCGCTGGAGCGACTTCGCCCCGAGGAGCTGGCTGGTGTCCTCACCCACGAGCTCGCCCACGTCCGTGCCCGCCACGACTTGGTGGTCGAAGCGTTCACCGCACTGCGCGAGGCTTTCCCGAGCTTCGTTCGGCTCCGCATGCCGCTCGAGCAGAACCAGCTGCTCATCGAGATGCTGGCCGATGACGCGGCGCGCCGACGCGTGGGCGCGGCTCCCGTCGCGCGGGCGCTGGTGACCCTGGCCACCGCGAGCGCCCCGGCGGGCGGCCTGGCCGCCGCGGCGAACGGGACGCTGCTTCCGCGGGTTCGCCGGCTCGCCGAGCCGGCGTCTCCACATCGCCTGCTGTCCGCCGTGACCTACCTCACCGCGGCGGCCATCGTGACGGTGCCGACCGTCACCGTCGCCCTACCCTGGCTGATCCGACTGGCCGACGCTCTTGCCTGACAGCGGCCGGAACTCCTCGTCAGCGGGCGGCCGCTGGCTCGGGAACGAGGGCGACGGAACGGAGTGATCGTGGCGTGGACGCGGTCGCGCCGGAGCGTGACGGTCGAAGACCGCGACCATCGCCAGCGTCACCACCGCAAGTGTCACGATCATCAACAACGCTCCTGCTACCGCAAGCACATCTCTAGGATGCCTCCGCACCTGATCGCAAAACCGGGTGGCTCGCCGCACGCCATTCGCCAGTCACGTCGCCAGGTCGCCAGTCACGTTGTCAGGTCGCCAGTCACGTCTCAGGTCAAGGCCCGCACGATCTCCTCGGCTGCCCACTGGAGTGACACGGGACCACCGAAGAACCACGTCCTGGGCCGTAGGGCGCGGACGCGCTTCGCCTCCACGAACTCCAGGTCCCGCCATTCGGTCGTGGCGGCGAGTGTGCCGGAGACGATGTCGTCGCCCTCCACCGGGACGTACAGGAACTCCGCCATCGCCACCGCCCGCAGGTCCGCCACCTGCACCGTGGACAGGCCGTCCGGCTCCGGTCGGCCCCGCCACGGGTTCTGCAAGCCCAGGCGAGCCAAGAGATCACCGGCTAGCGACGTTCGAGCGAACACGCGGATGACGGGCAGGCCGCGGTCGGCGTAGCTGATGGCGACGACTGTCGGCGTGTGCGACCAGCCCACGTCGGCAAGAGCCTTCCGCGACCGGTCGATGGTCTGGTCCAGCCGGGTCAGGACTCGCTCGGCTTGGGCGCGTCGCCCGACGGCGCGGGAGAGCTCGATGAACGTCGTCCGCATTTCCTCCCACGCCGACATGTCGGGGCGCTGGGGATCGAACACCAGGACCGGGGCGATGAGCCGGAGGGCGTTGATACGCCCCAGCGGACGCGAGCGGTCGGTGACGATGAGGTCCGGTTTCAGCGCCCTGATGACATCCAAGTCCGGCGTCTCGCGCTTCCCGACGTCGCGGACCGAGGCCGGCATGCGCGGTGCTCCGCCGATCGTCGCGTAGCCCGCCTTCTCCGCCACGCCGACCGGCGTAACACCGACGGCCAGCAGGTTCTCGGCGTAGGTCCACTCGAGCGCGACGACCCGGCGCGCCGGGCCGTCCAACCGCACCTCGCCCGTCGCGTCCCGCACGACGAGGCCTCGCCCGGCGCGCCGCGCGTCGCTCGGTCTGGGCGACCCGCTCGGGCTCGACGAGGCCGGACTCGCCGAGGCAGTGCTCGCTGGGCTCGCTGTGCTGTTCGGTCGTGCCGGAGTCTCCACGGTCGTGGGCGTACGAGAGCCGTGCGGTCGTACCGCATCGGAACTCGTGCCCCCACCGGTGCATGACGCCAAGCCGACGACGAGCAGGACGCTGGCCACGCAGCGGGACACACGTTGGACAGACACGGCAGTCGCCTCTCGCCGGATGGACTCCTCCACCGGGTCCATACCCACGACGACGGTCCCGGTGAGGTGGGTGCTCGGTGAGGTGGGTGCCGCCGTGGCCTGACAAGACACGCGACGTCGACCACACACGACGTCGACCACGCAACGTGAGCCGCCCACGCGACCCCACCAGCGGTGTCTGACACGCCCGGCGGCTGTCAGGCCGGCTCGGCCTCCCGCAACCGCTGGCTGATCACCGTGGAGACGCCGTCCCCCCGCATCGAGATGCCGTACAAGGCGTCAGCGATCTCCATCGTCCGCTTCTGGTGGGTGACGATGAGCAGCTGGCTGTTCTCCCGCAGCTCCTCGTACAGCTCCAGCAGACGACCGAGATTCGTGTCGTCCAGGGCCGCCTCAACCTCGTCGAGGAGGTAGAACGGGCTGGGGCGAGCCTTGAACAACGCGACCAGGAACGCCACCGCGACGAGCGACCGTTCCCCACCGGACAGCAGGGACAGCCGCTTGACCTTCTTGCCCGGGGGGCGTGCCTCCACCTCGACGCCGGTGGTCAGCATGTTGTCCGGGTCGGTGAGGACCAAGCGTCCCTCGCCGCCGGGGAACAGCCGCGCGAACACCCGCTGGAACTGCGCCGCGGTATCCCGGTAGGCCTCGGTGAAGACCCGTTCCACCCGGTCGTCGACCTCGCGGACGATCTCCAGCAGGTCCTTGCGGGTCTTCTTCAGATCCTCCAGCTGCTTGGAGAGGAACGCGTGGCGCTCCTCCATCGCCGCGTACTCTTCCAGCGCCAAGGGGTTGACCTTGCCCAGCTGGGCGAGCTGACGCTCCGCGGTTCGGTACCGCTTCTCCTGCTCGGTGCGGTTGTAGGGCCTGGTCTCGACCTCGTCCGCCTGCTCGCCGGACGCCTCCGCCGGTTCCCCGGGAGCGCCCGGCGGACGAGGCGTGACGGGGACGGGCACGTGCGGTCCGTAGTCGCGGACGAGCGTGTCCGGATCGATGCCGAGCTCGTCGACGCACCGCTGTTCCAGCTGCTCGATCCGCATGCGTTGCTCAGCCCGCGCCATCTCGTCCCGGTGGACGGAGTCGGTGAGCTCGTCGAGCTCGGTGGCGAGCGCACGGACTTTTTGTCTGACCTCTCGCACCTCAGCCTCGCGGGCGGCGCGGACCCGCTCGGCCTCCTCACGCTCGCGACCCGCCTCGGCCAGCGACGCCTCCAGCCGGGCCAGAACCTGCTCTGTCGCCGCGAGGACCGCGCTCGCCACCTGAGCGGAGCGGATGCGTCGCTCGCGACGCGCCTGGGCGCGTTCCCGTGCGGCGCGCTCCTCCCGAGCGGCACGCTCGAGAGCTTCGGCCCGGCCGCTCAGGGCTCGGGCGCGCTCTTCGGCGGTGCGCAGCCCGAGCCGCGCCTCCATCTCGCGCTGCCGAGCCTCCTTGGCTGCTTCGGCGAGCCGGTCACGCTCGTCGGTCGAGGGCTCCTCCTCGGGAACCTCCTCCGCGGCGGCCAACCGCTCCTCCAGCTCCGCGAGCCTGGCCTGGTCGCGCGCCATCTCCTCCAGCGCGTCGTCGATCGCCTTGGCGAGCCGCTCCGCCTCCGCCGTCGCCGACCGTACGGTCGACCCCAGCTGGCCCAGCCGCTCGGTGACCGCGGCCACCTCGGCGTCCGACTCGTGCAGCCGCGCGAGGGTCGCCTCCACCTCGGCGGCGACCACGGCCCGCTCCTCCTCCGCCGCAGCCCGCTCCGAGCGCAGCCGCTCGACTCGCTGGGTCGCCTCGCGGAGTCGCTCGGCCGCGTCATCGACCGCCGCCTGCACCTCCAGGAGGCTCGGTTGGGCGCTGGAGCCGCCGTGCCCGACGTGGGTGGCGAGCAGGTCACCCTCGCGGGTCACCGCCACGACGTCGGGCAGGGCGTCAACGAGCGCGCGGGCGGCCCGCAGGTCGTCGACCACGGCCACCTTGTGCAACAGCCGCCTCAACGCGGGCGTGAGCTCGCTTGGCGCGCTCACGACCTCGACGGCGTAGCGCGCGCCGTCAGGCAGCGCGGGCCACTGCTCGGGATCGTCCGCGGCCGTGGGTACGACACCGCCGATGACGAACCCGGCCCGGCCGAGATCGTCCGACCGCAACCGCTCCAGGCTGTGGACCGCCGCGTCGACTGACGCCACCGCGACGGCATCCGCCATGCGGCCGAGCGCGGCCGCCACGGCGGCCTCGTATCCGGGTTGGACCGTGAGCAGCGCAGCCAGCGAGTCCAGCAGGCCAGGCCCACGCTCGCTCGCCAGCAGCGCGGCCGCGCCGTCCTTACGGGTGAGTCCGAGCTCGAGCGCCTCCTTGCGGGCGGCCAGCGCGGCACGCTCCCGCTCGGCCTCCTGCTCCTCGCGACGCAGGGTCGCCAGCCGCTCCTCGACCGCCTCCAGTGCCGCGCAGGCGCTCTCGTGCTGAGCGTCCAGGCCTTCCTCGCCGGCGTCGAGGCTGGCCATCCGGGATTCGAGGACGGCGAACTCCTCCTGCGCTTGTGCCGCGCGCGCCTCGGCCTCCTCACGGGCCTGGGTGAGGCGCGCCAGCTCACGGTCGCGAGTCTCGAGCCGGCCCCGGACGGTCTCGACCTGTCCGGCCAGCCTGGCCAGACCCTCACGGCGATCGGCAGCCGCTCGCAGAAGCGCCGCCACTCGACGCTCCTCAGCGGCGTGTGCCGCCTCTTGTTCCTGCCGGTACGCGATCGCCTGGTCGAGCGCCGCCTGGTGGGCCTCGATCTCGGCCGCGATCGCCGCTTCCTCCTCGCGGATCACCGCGGCCTCCGCCTCGAGTTGGTCCGGATCGCGACCCGACGTCTCCTCCTCGGGTTCCTCGGCGAGGTTCCGGATCCGCTCGGCGGCGAGGCTCGCCGTACCGCGGAGGCGCTCTCGAAGGCTGGACAGGCTGTAGTACGTCTCTTGGGCCGCCGTGACCCGTGGCTGGTCGGCTCGAAGGGCCTCCTCCAGCTCGGCCTCGGTCTGTCGAGCGAGCATGAGCTCGTGCTCCACGGCGGCTCGGCGTTGTCGGACAGCTTGCTCGTCGGCGATGTCCTTCGCCAGCGCCTCACGGAGCTGGACCAGGTCGTCGGCGAGCAGGCGCGCCTTGGCGTCACGCGCCTCCGCCTGAATGAGGGCCGCCTTACGCGCCGCTTCCGCCTGCTTCCCGAGCGGACGTAGCGCCCTGCGAATCTCGGTGAGGAGGTCCTGCAGACGGGTGAGGTTGCCCTCGGTCGCCTGAAGCTTACGGAGCGCCTTCTCCTTGCGCTTGCGGTGCTTGAGAACACCGGCCGCTTCCTCGATGAAGCCGCGCCGCTCCTCCGGTGTCGCGTGCAGGATCGTGTCAAGCTGACCCTGCCCCACGATCACGTGCATCTCCCGACCGATGCCGGAGTCCGACAGCAGCTCCTGGATGTCGAGGAGACGGCAGGTCTGGCCGTTGATCGCGTACTCCGAGCCGCCGTTGCGGAACATGATCCGGCTGATCGTGACCTCGGAGTAGTCGATCGGGAGTGCGCCGTCGGAGTTGTCGATGGTGAGGACGACTTCGGCACGACCGAGCGGTGGCCGCCCGGCCGTGCCGGCGAAGATGACGTCCTCCATCTTCCCGCCGCGCAGGCTCTTGGCGCCCTGCTCCCCCATCACCCACGCGATGGCGTCGACGATGTTGCTCTTCCCGGAGCCGTTGGGGCCGACGACGCACGTGATGCCCGGCTCGAAGCGCAGAGTCGTCGAGGAGGCGAACGACTTGAACCCCCGAAGCGTCAGGCTCTTCAGATACAACGACGACTCCCCTTGACACTGTCGGACGGCGGTCGGACGAAACCCCGCACGACGATACCGGCGCGCGGTGGCCGAACCGACGGCAACGCGCGCTGAAGGACCCCGGACATGGCAAACGGGACGCCACGAGGCGTCCCGTCGCTGATGCTGTCCGTCGAGGCTGGTCCACGGACGAGCCCGGAGAGCTCCCTTACGTCAAAGCGGGTTCCTGCTGCGTGTCGATGGTCAACAGTTGCCCACCGTGAATCGCCGCGCTGAGGGAGTCGTTCTCTGCCTGGAGCCGCATCACGTGCGCCTCCAGCTCCGATACTCGCTGCTGCAGACGTCGCACCTCGGAGACCAGACGGGGGTCAGGGCCACCGACGTGGCCGAGGAGCGCTTTCGCCATATGGGGTCCTCCACGCTGAGTGACCGGAAGGTGGGTCGCAAATCTCCGCAGCACTCGAGATGGACAGGGAGTGCAGGCGGTGAACCTAGGTTCTCACTTCGACGGCCGTGACGTCAAGGTGACCACATAGATACTCAACGTAATTGACCTGTCGCGCTTCCCATACATCCCGACATACCCGACTTACCAACGCCCACGCCGTGGAGGCCGCTGACAACGCGGACACGTGAAGGAGGAGCGATTCATAAATGGATCACGGCGAATCGGCGTGCCACAACGGCGACACGGCTGTCCCTCTCGACCGTAGACGGCCAGCTCGCGCTCGAAGTAGCCGCTACGGCCATTGACGTCGACGTACAAGCTGTCGAACGACGTACCGCCTGAGTCGATCGCCGCCACCATGACAGCGCGGACCTCCGCCAGCAGCGTGGAGACCTCGCGAGGACGCAGCAACTCGGTGGCCCGCGCGTAGTGCAGTCGCGCACGCCACAGTGCCTCGTCGGCGTAGATGTTGCCCACGCCGGAGATCAGCGTCTGATCGAGCAAGGCACGCTTGACGCCGGTGCGTCGTCGGCGCAGTGCGGCGACGAACGCCTGATCGTCGAATTCCGGATCGAGCGGATCTCGGGCGATGTGGTTGATCTCCGCCGGAAGCCGCGCACCACCCGTACTGATCGACAAACCGCCGAACATTCGCTGGTCGACGAACCGAAGCTCAAACGGGGTGCGGCCCTCTACCGGCACGAACGAAAAACGTACGCGCAGATGCCGCTCGTCTTCCGATCCAGGCTGTCGGAGGACGAACTGGCCGCTCATCCCGAGATGAGCCAGAAGCGCGTCACCCGAATCGAGCGGAAGCCACAGGTACTTCCCGCGCCGACACGCACCGAGGATGCGGCGCCCGATCAGCCGGTCGCAGAAATCTCTGGGTCCGGCGAGGTGACGTCGGACCGATCGGGGATGTCCGACCTCGACGGCCGCGATGTGAGCTCCGGCGACGAAACGCTCCAAACCACGCCGGACGACCTCCACCTCGGGAAGTTCGGGCATCCCAGGCAGTCAGGCGTCGCTGGAACGGCTTTGCGAGCCGCCGGTCCCGTTCCCAGCGCTGTCGTCGGTGCTCTCGCCCAGCATGGCGCGGATCGCCGTCCAGGCCGCCTCGGCAGCCTTCTGCTCGGCCTCCTTCTTGCTGCGGCCGACCCCGGAGCCGTAGTCGGTGTCCCCGACCACGACGTGGGCGGTGAAGACCTTCTCGTGGTCGGGGCCTTCCTCCTCCACGACGTACTCCGGCACGCCGAGAGAAGCCCGCGCGGTCAGCTCCTGCAGGCTGGTCTTCCAGTCCAGACCAGCGCCCATCCGCGCGGACGCCTCCAGCAGCGGGTCGAAGAGGCGGTGCACGAACTCCGACGCCAGCGGGAAGCCACCGGCGAGGTAAACGGCACCGATGACCGCCTCGACGGCGTCGGCCAAGATCGAGGACTTGTCTCGCCCACCGGTCGCCTCCTCGCCCCGACCGAGCCGGAGGTAGCTGCCGAGATCCAGCGAGCGTGCCACCCCGGCCAACGCGCGCATGTTGACCACGGCGGCCCTCAGCTTGGCCAACTGGCCCTCGGACAGGTCCGGATGCGTCCGGTACAGCGCGTCGGTGATGACGAGCCCGAGGACCGCGTCCCCGAGGAACTCCAGGCGTTCGTTCGTGGGCAGGCCACCGTTCTCGTAGGCGTACGAACGGTGGGTCAGCGCCCGCTCGAGCAGGTCGCTGTCCAGGCTGACCCCAAGCTTCTCGCAGAGCTCCTCGTACGCCATCGTCGCCCCGGGGCGGTCCACGGAAGGCTCAGACGTCGAGCACCTGACGACGGGCCCTCCGCGGGCCGTACTGGCCGCACGACGGGCACGCATGGTGCGGGAGATGCGGGGCTCGACACGCGGCGTTGGCGCAGATGACCAGCCGAGGCGCCGCGGCCTTCCACTGGGCCCGCCGGCTGCGGGTATTGCTCCGCGAAACCTTCCGCTTCGGAACGGCCACGGCACTACTCCTTCACGTCCGGTCGCCGGATGACCCGGCGCCCTCATCACGACGGTCGTTCGAACTCGGGTCAGGTGACTTCTTGTTGGGGGCTTCGACCTCGGTGGAACCCTCGTCCGCGAGGAATCGCGCGAGAGCGCTCCACCGGGGGTCGATCTCCGCCTCGTGTCGGTGCTCGGGCTCGTCGGCGAGACGCGCGCCACAGCGGACGCACAGTCCAGGACAGTCGTCCCGGCACAGCGGCTGGAACGGCAGTGAGAGGATCACCGCGTCCCGGACGGTCCCCTCGAGGTCGAGCAGGTCGCCCTCGAGCCGACTCGCCTCGTCGTCCTCGACGTCGCTGTCAGGGTACGCGTAGAGCTCCTGGAACTCGACCGACGTGTTCCGTTCGATCGGTTCGAGGCAGCGTACGCACTCCCCCACCAGCTCCGCCTGCACCACACCGGAGGCAAGGACGCCCTCGACTACCGCCTCGAGCCTGACCTGGAGCTCCAGTGTGCTGCCCTCGAGAACGCCGAGCACCTCGGTGCCTAGACCAGCCGGCGCGGGGACGGAAAGCGTCAGAACCCTCTGCGACCCCGGCCGGCGGCCGAGCTCGTGGACGTCAAGGACGAGCGGCACCTGAGGGTCGAGAGTGCTCAAGGCGTTTTTGCTTTCGTTCATCGCACGCGGCAGATCTCGGCCCCACCCGAGGCCAGTCATCGAGCGTACCGGACGATGTCCGGCCCACTCAAACCAGGCCTTGGTCGAAGCCGGTTGCCCAGGCAAATCATACCCATCCGGACAAGCCACCCGATGGCGACTCGGTTAGGTGGGCAACGGCGGGCTCTCCCGGTCGTCGGCGAAGGTGTCGAGCCCGCTGCGGTCGCGCAGGCGCTCCCGACCTCGGACCACCGCCTCCAGCGTCTTGCGCAGCGAGTGCTCGAAGCGGCCCAGCTTCTCCTCGATGAACTGGTTGACCTCCTGCGGGGTGGGTGGTGGGACCTGCGCCTCCGGCGACGCGCCGGCCGCCTGCACCAGCTCACGGCCACGCGCCACCTGCGCCAGGATCTTGTGGAGAGCCATCTCGAAGCCGGCCAGCTTCTGGTCGACGTAGTCGTCGACCTCCCGCCGCAGCCCGTCGGCCTCCTCCCGGGCCTCGGCGAGCAGCTGCTCCGCCGCGCGCTGGGCGTCTCGGTGGATGTCGGTGTTGCGGATGATCGCCTCGCGCTCCCGGCGCGCCTCCTCGATCAGCCGCGCCGCCTCCGCCCGCCCCTCCTGGATGGCGGCTTGGCGCTGCTCCAGCACCTCACGGGCCTCGGCGAGCTCGGCCGGCAGCATGCGGCGAACCTCGTGGAGTCGCGCGAGCAACTCCTTGCGGTTGACGATGCAGGACGCCGACAACGGCACCGACCGCGCCTTCTCCAGGGTTTGGCACACCTGGTCGAGCTGCTGCCGCACGTCCACCGCTCTCTGTCCCTTCGACGGACCCGGCTCACGCATCGTGTCCGTCCTTGCTGGCACCGAGCCGTGCCGCCAGCCGACGCAGGACGTGGTCGGGAACCAAGCCGGACACGTCTCCTCCGTACGTGGCGACCTCCTTGACGAGGCTGGATGACAGGAAAGAGTACTCAGGGCTGGTCGGGACGAAGACCGTCTCGATCCCCGCGAGGCGGAGGTTCATCTGGGCCATCTGCAGCTCGTAGTCGAAGTCGCCGACCGCGCGGAGACCCTTGACGATGGCTTGGATGCCATGCTCGCGGCAGAAGTCCACCAGCAGACCGTCCACTCGAGCGACCCTCACCTCGGGCAGGTCCTTGGTGACCTCGCGGAGCATCTCGAGCCGCTCCTCCACCGTGAACAGCCCGGGCTTGCGCGGGTTCACGCCGACCGCGACGGTGATCTCGTCGAAGAGCCGGGCTGCGCGGACGATGATGTCGAGGTGTCCATTGGTCACGGGGTCGAACGACCCCGGACAGACGGCACGGTGCACAAACGCCCCCCAAACGCTTTCTGGCACCCGTCCGTGACGGACACGAGCGGGACTTGTCGTTCAGGTACGACCGTCACCCGGCCGCGGCGCGACCGTACCAAAGGGCGGTGTCGCCGTACCGGCGGACGCGGTCGGCGACGAAGCCCGGCGGCCAGGAGAACTCCCCGGTGCGGGTCGAGCGCTCGACGACAACCGCCGCGTCCGGAGCCAGCCACCCATGGTCGCGGAGCGCGATGAGGACCTCGGTGACCGCCTCGTCGGCGAGCGCGTACGGGGGGTCCAGGAAGACCACGTCGAACGGCTCACCACCGGGCGGAGGCCCGCTGACCAGGCGTTCGACCCGGTCGAGCAGGAGCTCGGCGCCGGGCAACCCGACGGCACGCAGATTCGCGCGGGCGACACTGGCGGCACGTCGATGCGACTCCACGAGCACCACCGCGGCGGCACCGCGCGACAGGGCCTCGAGCCCGACGGCGCCACTGCCGGCGTACAGGTCGAGGAACCGACTCCCAGTCAGACCACCCAGATCAGCTTCGAGCGAGGCGAACAGCGCCTCGCGGACCCGGTCCGAGGTCGGCCGGGTGTCCCGCCCCTCCGGCACGGCCAGTCGGCGTCCCCGGGCCTGTCCAGCGACGATGCGGCTCATCGCGCCCATCTTGCCAAGCGCTTCGGCACCACCCGGCACGCTCGCGACCCTCGACGACCCAAGACGCTGGCCAGCCGAGCGGCCCGCCGAAGGTGCGGCGGGCCGTCCTCCCAGCCTGCTCGCGTCTGCTCGAGACGGTCAGGTCTTCTCGAGGTAGTCGGCGCGAGCGTCACTGCCCAAGGCGTCGACGACCTGGCGCAGCGCCGGGTGACGGACGAGCTCCGGGTCCTCGGCGACGAGAGCGGCCGCCTCCGCGCGGGCGTCGGCGATGACGCGTTCGTCGCGGATGACGGAAAGCATCCGAAGGCTCGACCGCCGTCCGGATTGCGCCGCGCCCAGCACGTCACCCTCCCGCCGCTGCTCGAGGTCGAGTCGGCTGAGCTCGAACCCGTCCGTGGTCGACGCCACCGCGTCCAGCCGAGCTCGGGCGGGCGAGCCGTCTGCCGCGTCCGTGACGAGCAGGCACAGACCCGGGTGCTTTCCGCGGCCGATCCGACCTCGCAGCTGGTGGAGCTGCGAGACCCCGAACCAGTCGGCGTCCATGATCACCATGACCGAGGCGTTCGGCACGTCGACGCCGACCTCGATGACGGTGGTCGCGACGAGCACGTCGATCTCACCGGCCGCGAAACGGCGCATCACGGCGTCCTTCGTCTCCGGCGGCTGCCGGCCGTGCAGCACCTCGACAGTCAGCCCGGCGAGTGGGCCCTCGGACAGGATCGTCGCCAGCTCCAACAGGCTCACCGGCTCGGGCCGCCCCGACGAGGCGCGCCCAGCCGGCTGACCGTTGGTCGAGCCAGCACCGCGCAGGAGCTCGAGGACCGACGCTCGGCCCTGGGGCTGCTCCGTCCCGTCGTCCTCGTCGTCCCCGATACGGGGACAGACGACGTAGGCCTGCCGTCCCTGGGCGACCTCCTCCCTCACCCTCTCCCAGACTCGGGCGAGCCAGGCGGGTTTGCTGACCGGGACGACGACCGTCCTGATCGGGGCGCGCCCCTTCGGCAACTCCGTGAGCGACGAGACCTCCAGGTCGCCGAAGACGGTCATGGCGACCGTTCGTGGGATCGGTGTCGCGGTCATGACGAGCACGTGGGGTGGCGCCTCTCTCCCCTTCGCGACGAGGGCGGCCCGCTGCTCGACGCCGAAGCGATGCTGCTCGTCGATCACCACGAGCCCAAGGTCGGCGAAGGTGACCTTCTCCTCCAGCAGCGCGTGGGTTCCCACCACGATGCCGGCCTCGCCGGAGGCGATGTCGAGCAAGGTCTTGCGACGCGCTGCGGTGCTCTGGCCGCCGGTGAGCAAGGCGACCCGGGTGCCGTGCTCGGCGCCGCCGAGCATGCCGCGCTCGGCGAGCGGTCCCAGGAGCGCGGTGATCGATCGATGGTGCTGCTGAGCCAGCACCTCGGTGGGAGCCAGCAGAGCCGCCTGACCGCCAGCGTCGACCACCGTGAGCATCGCGCGGAGCGCGCAGATCGTCTTGCCGCTGCCCACCTCGCCCTGGAGGAGCCGCTGCATCGGGTGGTCACGGGCGAGGTCGGCTGCGATCGTCTCACCGACTGCGCGCTGCCCGTCGGTGAGCTCGAACGGCAGCTGCCGGTCGAACGCCGCCAGCAGCCCGTCGGGCCGGGCGACCCGGGGCTTGGCTGGCAGGGCGCGCGTGGCGGAGCGCCGGCGGGCCAACTCGACCTGGAGCACGAACGCCTCCTCGAACCGGAAGCGCTCCCGGGCCGCCCGCACGTCGTCCCACGTCCGCGGTCTGTGGACGGCCACGAACGCGTCGCGCAACGAGAGCAGCCCTCGACGTCGGCGAAGCTCCTCCGGCAGCGGGTCAGGAAGCTCGCCGAGGCCGTCCAGGACCCGCCGGACGCACCGGGCGATGGTCCACGTCGCAACCTGAGCCGTGGCCGGGTAGATCGCCATGAGTTCACCGGCGAACGCCTCGACCACCTCGTCGTCCGCGTCGGCATCGTCTCCGAGGAGGACGAAGTCGGGGTGGGCGAGCTGGCGCTTGCCCCGGTAGGTGTCCACCCGCCCGGCGAAGAGGCCGCGTCTGCCGACCTGCAGGTAGCGCTCGCGCCACGGCTGGTTGAAGAACGTCAGCGACAGCCGCCCGCGACCGTCGGTGACCACGACCTCGAGGATGTGCCCGGAGCGGCGCCGCATGCGCCGACCGGTCACCCCGGCGATCTCCGCCATGACCGTGACGTCCTCGCCGGGGACGAGCTCGTCCAGGTTGGTGAGCTCGCCCCGCTGGACGTAGCGACGTGGATAGTGGCGCAGGAGGTCACCGACCGTGGCGAGGTTGAGCTTCTCGATCAGGAGGCTCCCCATCCGCCGGCCGAGGACGTCGGTGAGGCGGGTGCTCACGGTCACGTCTTGGGGATGAACCTGCGCCATCACTCCACTCCCGACACGCGACTCCTCAGCCGCCTCCCCAACCGAGGACGTCTGGCGCCCCACGCCGCGAGGCGCCCACCGCCACGCTAGCGAGGAGCACCCCCAGGACGTGGGACCACGCCACCGAGCGGTCGGGGCGGACACCGCCCTCACACGATCACCGGCACGCACGAGAGCACGCCTCCGGGCGACCACGAGCCTCCGGCGGCACGAGGCCAGCGCCCGGGGACGGCGCGGCCACGGGAGAGCGGCGAGGTGGGACCGCACCGGGGTTAGGACGGCGGCGAGAGCGGGGACAGGCGGCGATGGTGAGGCGGAGGCCAGTTGGCGCGGAAGCGTCCCGGTCGGTTACGCTCAACCGGTTGCCCGCGAGCGCCACCGGTGGCCGATGAGCACCATGGTGCGGGGCACTGATCCAGGATCGAAGACTGCTCAGGAGAGTCTGCGGTGGCTGCCATCTGCGACGTTTGTGGCAAGGGACCCGGCTTCGGCAACAAGGTGTCGCGCCTCGGTGTGCGCGCGATGAAGCGGCGGGTCAAGAGCCGCACGCCGCGGCGGTTCAACCCCAACATCCAGCGGGTCCGCGCCGCGATCAACGGTGGGACGAAGCGGATCAACGTCTGCACCGCGTGCCTGAAGGCCGGGAAGGTCGCCCGCGCCGCCTGACCCGCATCCGCTCGGCGACGGCGGCGTCCGCTCGACGGCGCTGTCCCGACCATGAGGCCGGTCACCCAGGTCGGGGTGGCCGGCCCCTTGGTGTGCCCTCTGGTCGTGCGTCTCTTCCCCAGTCGTCGGCGTTCCCGAGTCGTCGGCCGGCAGGACGGGCGATCCGTGCCGCCCTCGCCCGTCCTGCGACCTGGAAGCGTCAGCCGAAGTGATCGTGCCCGGCCGGGCCCTCGTACGCCGCGCCGTCGACCGTGACCGCGGGCTCGCCCTCCAGCACCCGGCCGACCACGTTCCAGTGCGGCGGAAGGGAGACGTCCGCGGGGAACGTGCCGGCCAGCGCGTGATCCTCACCGCCGGTGAGGACGTACGACAGCGGCTCAGCACCCACGGCCGCAGCGACCGCCTGGATCGGCTCAGGGAGGTCGAACCGGGAGGAGTCCAGGTCGATGGCGACACCGCTCGCCACGGCGATGTGCCCGAGGTCGGCGAGCAGCCCGTCACTGACATCGATCAGCGCGGTCGCCCCCAGGCACGCCGCCTCCGGTCCCGCCGCGTACGGCGGCTGGGGCCGGCGATGGGCCTCGACGAGGACGCGCGGTGACCGGAACCCTCTGCTCAGCACCGTCAGGCCAGCCGCGGACCACCCAAGCCGCCCACACACCGCGACCTGGTCGCCCGGTCGGGCGCCCGAGCGTGTCACCGCCGCTCGGCCCTGGAGGGAACCCATGGCGGTGACGGCCGCGACCACAACGCCGGAGGCCACGACGTCGCCGCCGGCGACGGCGGCCCCGACCTCCTGGCACTCGTCGCGCAACCCGTCGGCGAACTCCACCGCCCACGCGACGGGCAGGTCCGGCGGAGCCCCGAAGCAGACGACGACAGCGGTCGGCGTCGCACCCATGGCCGCGACGTCGGCGAGGTTCTGGGCGGCGGCCTTGCGGCCGACGTCGTACGCCGACGACCAGTCCCGACGGAAGTGGCGACCTTCGACGAGCATGTCGGTGGTGACGACCATCCGACCATCGCTCGCCGCGACGACGGCCGCGTCGTCTCCAGCACCGAGCTCGACCTGCGGCGCATCGCGGAGCCGCTCGCGGATCAGGTCGATCAGCCCGAACTCACCGACGTCGGCGAGGGTTTGTCCTTCGCCCGCCCGCGTGGGCGTCCGCTGCGTGCCGGTCACGTGTCGTCCTCCCACTTCGCCGACTCATGGGGTGCGGACCTGAGTCACCGCATCGTCGATCCTCGGTGGCGTGCTCCGTGCAGGGTCCGACCACCGCTCGACAGCTGGGTGGTGCACGACCCTAGTGCTCGACCGGTGTGCATTGCCGAAAGACACGGATCGGTGGGTCTTGGGGCTCTCCCTGAGGTGTCCACTCGCCTGGCGGCTCGTCAAGCGAGGCGCCCGTCTCCAGTCCTGGCCGCACCAACGCTGGCGGCCTCGATCCGACCTCGCGCGATACCGTGGCCACGACCTGATCCGTCCAGGGTCCGCGCCGCGCGACCGCGTGGCGCGGGTCCGCGAGCCGGGGAGGCCGCCCAGTGGTCGTCCACGCCTACATCCTCATCCAGACCGAGGTCGGCAAGGCGGCCGAGGTCGCTGCGAACATCGCCAAGATCAAGGGAGTGACGCTCGCTGAGGACGTCACCGGCCCGTACGACGTGATCGTGCGCGCGGAGGCCAACAACGTCGACGAGCTCGGCAAGCTGGTCATCGCCCAGGTCCAAGGGGTCCCTGGTATCACGCGTACATTGACCTGTCCCGTCGTCCACGTGTAGCGCACCGACCTGCCGTGTCCCGATCCGCCCGGCACTCACGAGGCCTCGCGGCCGGTGTACGTGCGGCCGCCACGGCCGGCGGTCTCCTCGTCTTTCTCGCCGGCTGCGGTGCCGCGCCTGTCTCCACCGAGCCACCGCGTCCCACGGGAGCTGCCGCGACCGCGTGTCGAGCTCTGCTGAGCGATCTACCCGACACCGTGCAAGGCCAGGACGCGCGGCCGGTGGAACCCGCCGACGCCCTCGCCGCCGCCTGGGGTGATCCGCCGATCGTGCTTCGCTGCGGTGTGGAGCGTCCCGCGCGACTGCGGCCGTCCTCGCCCTGTCTCGAGGTCGACGGCGTCGGGTGGTTCCCGCAGCAGGCGGCGCGCGGCCACCTCTTCACGACCGTGGGCCGGTCAGCCTACGTCGAGGTTGCGGTTCCCGAGGCGTACCAACCAGCGGCGGAGCCCCTGGTCGACCTGGCTGACGCCATACGGCGTCACATCCCGGAGCGGCGCCCGTGTCAGTGACCCGGTCCGCGACCACCCGGTCCATGGGCGGCTTCCATGGGCTATTCCATGGACTGAAGGTGGGGCGTCCTCGACTCGTTCAGCGAAGGCCCAACGGTCGGCGCAGCGCGAGCTGGACCAACCGGTCGACCAGGCTGGGATAGTCCAGCCCGGAGGCCGCCCACATCCGGGGGAACATCGAGTACGGCGTGAACCCCGGCATCGTGTTGATCTCGTTGAGCAGCAGGGTGCCGTCCTCGCGGAGGAAGAAGTCGACCCGCGCCAGCCCTTCCACCGACAAGGCCTCGAAGGCTCGGATGGCCATGTCCTGGACCTCCTGAGCGACGGACGGCTCGAGGTCCGCCGGCAGGCGTAGGTCGACGTGGGTCTCGTCGTCGAGGTACTTGGCCTGGAAGTCGTAGAACTCGTACTCGGTGTCGTAGCAGATCTCGGCGACCACGCTCGCCTCAGGCCGGCCCCCGTCGAGGCTCTCCAGCACGCCACACTCGATCTCGCGGGCGTTCAGGACAGCGGCCTCCACCACGACCTTGGGGTCGTACCGGCGCGCTTCCTCGACCGCCTCGGGGAGGTCGGCTCGCTGGCGAACCTTGGTGATGCCGATGCTGGAGCCTCCCCGTGCCGGCTTGACGAACACCGGGTAGCCCAAGGAGTCGACCGCCTCCTGGCACGCCGCCCGGTCGGTCTCCCATGCGCGACGCGTGATGACGGTGTACGGGGCGACCGGGAAGCCGTTGGCTTGCAAGATGAGCTTCGCGTAGTGCTTGTCCATCGCCACCGCGCTGGCCAGCACTCCCGCGCCGACGTAGCGGACGCCCGCCATCTCCAGGAGGCCCTGCAGCGTGCCGTCCTCCCCGAACGGTCCATGCAGGACCGGGAAGACCACGTCGATGCGGCCGAGGGCGGTCGGACCCGCCGCCGGGTCGAGACAGACGAGCCCTCTCTCGTCGTCGTTGGCCAGGACGACCGCCGTGCCCTTCTCGTCGACCTCGGGCAGCCTCCCCGCCTGGATCACCAGTCGCTCGGGCTCGTCGCGTTCGAGCACCCACCGCCCGTCGGTGGTGATCCCGATCGGGACCACGTCGTACTTGTCTCGGTCGAGCGCACGCAGCACGCTGCCCGCCGTGACGCACGACACGGCGTGCTCCGAGCTCCGGCCGCCGAACACGACCGCCACCCGGGGCTTGCTGCCCGTCGCCCCGTCCCGCGTATCCGGGCTCCGCTCCAACTCACTCATCGCCCTGACCCTACTCATCCTTCGAGCCGATCGGCGTCATCGCCGCCAAGTACAGGTCAGCAAGAATCCCGCCATGCCCGATTCCACGCAATCTCTCGCCCTTTCGACACGGAGCGTCACCGCGGGCCGCCCGCGCCGAGATCCCGACGCACCGCTCAACGCGCCCCTGGTGCTCGCCTCCACCTACGTCGCTAGGGGCACGATGGAGTACGGCCGCTACGGCAACCCCACGTGGGAGGCGTTCGAGGAGGCCCTTGGCGCACTCGAGAACGGACGGGCCCTCGCCTTCTCGTCGGGCGTCGCCGCCATCGCCACGGTGCTCGACCTCGTGCCCGTGGGTGGGGTCGTGGTGGCGCCGCGCCACGCGTACCTGGGCACGTTGGGTCAGCTGGCCGATCTCGAGGCATCGGGCCGGATCGCCGAAGCGAGACTCGTGGACGTGGCAGACACCGACGCCGTCCGTTGCGCGGTCACCGGCGCCGACCTGCTCCTCGTCGAGTCCCCTACGAACCCGGCCCTGGAGATCGCGGATCTCCCGGCGGTCTGCGCGGCAGGGCGAGCCGAAGGCGCCGTCGTCGTGGTCGACAACACCTTCGCGACCCCGCTGCTGCAACGGCCGATTGACGTGGGAGCCGACATCGTCGCGCACTCCGTCACGAAGTTCCTGGCCGGACACGGCGACGTGGTGATGGGCGCGCTGGTCACCGCGCCAACCCCTCGAGGCGATGAGCTGTACGGCAGGCTCGAGGAGCGGCGCAAGCGGTTCGGCGCGATCCCCGGACCGTTCGAGGCCTGGCTCGCGCTCCGGGGCATGCGGACGCTGCACGTCCGGCTCGAACGGGCCTGCGCCAACGCCGCCGAGCTCGCCGACCGGCTCAGTCGTCATCGCGCGGTGGAGCGCGTGCGCTATCCGGGCCTCCCCACTGACCCCGGCCACGCACGCGCCCGGGACCAGATGGACGGCTTCGGCGCCATCATCTCGATCGAGGTCCGGGGCGGCCTCGCCGCGGCAAATCGAGTGACGCGCATGACCCGCCTGTGGGTCAACGCGACGAGCTTGGGCGGAGTGGAGTCGACGCTGGAACGGCGCCGGCGCTGGCCCGGCGAGAGCCCGACGATCCCGGACAATCTCGTCCGCCTGAGCGTCGGCATCGAGGACGTCGACGACCTGTGGGCGGACCTGGACGCCGCGCTCAACGCCGTCGCGGAGGACGCCGGCTCTACTTGACTCGGCGCCGCTTGCGTGGGTTCCCGGTCGTGGGCAGGTTGGCCTTGCTGGGGTCGAAAGGCTCGGCGGGTGGAGTCTCCCCTCGCAGTCCGGCCACCATCGCCGTGAGGGTGCCCATGACGAGAGCCGTGGCCTTCTTGAGCATCGAGGGCGTCATCTCCTGGCCGCGGAATGCCGAGAGGTCGATCGGTGGGCCGGCGACGATCCGCATGGTCTTCCGGGGTAGCAGCTTGGGCAGCTTGGCGTAAGGCATCAGAACGTCCTGCGCACCCCACTGCGCGACAGGGACGATCTCACAGCCGGTGCGGAGGGCGGTTCGGACGGCGCCAGTCTTGCCCACCATGGGCCACAGGTTCGGATCCCTGGTGATCGTGCCCTCTGGGTAGACGACGACGCACTCGCCGCGCTCCGTGATCGCCTCACAAGCCTCTCGCAGCGCGTCGCCGGCCGTCCGCGATTCACGGCGAACGGGGATCTGCCCTGCCGAGCGCAGGAACGGGCCCACGAGCGGGATCTCGAACAGCGACGACTTCGCCAGGAAGCGGGGGGCGCGACCGGCGTCGTGCAGAAAGTGCGCGATGGCCAACGGGTCGAAGTAGGACAGATGGTTGCTGACGACGATGACACCTCCCTCGGCGGGGATGTGTTCGACTCCTCGCCAGTCTCGTTTGGTCAAGACCTGAAGCGCTGGACGCAGGACGGCCGCGGCGATGTCGTAGCACAGTCCGGTCCTCGGCAAGGGCACGCTGTCCTCCTCGTCGGCCATCGCCCGCGCGTCAGAGCGCGGGCAGTCGGCGGGATCGGCGACGTGAGATGTATCCACGCGCTCGTGGTCACAGTCTGGACGACCGGGCAGAGCGCTGCACGAGTGGTCGGCGACACCTCACGCCTCCGATGGTTCCCCTCCCGCTCGCTCGTGGTGCACCCGGGCAGCGGAGCTCGGGTTTCCCTCTGGGAAGATCGAGCTGATGTCGGCACGTTCCACCCAGGACCACGGCGCGTGGACGGTCGTGGTTCCAGTGAAGTCAGGCGCGGTGGGGAAGTCCAGGCTCGCCTCCTTCGCCGGACCTCACCGCAGCCACCTCGCGCGCGCGATGGCGCTGGACACGGTGAGCGCCGCCCTCGCTTGCGCCCGCGTGACCGAGGTGATCGCGGTGACCCCGGATCCCGACACGGGAGCTCAGCTGTCGGCCCTCGGTGCCGTCGTGGTGTCGGACGAGCCGGGCCTGGGCCTCAATGCGGCGCTGACGTACGGAGCGAAGCTGGCGCGGGACCGCCGGCCCGGCTGCGCGGTGGCTGCGATGCTCGCCGACCTGCCCGCTCTCCGTCCAGACCAGCTTGACGTCGCGCTCGAGGCGGCCGAGGCCCACCCCACGGCGTACGTGGCCGACGCGGCCGGTGTCGGGACCACGCTGTACTGCGCCGGGCCGGACGCGGCGTTCTCTCCCCGCTTCGGCCCCGGGTCACGGGAGGCGCATCGCACGGCGGGGGCGGTCGAGCTCGACCTCGCCGACATCCCTACGGTCCGCCAGGACGTCGACACGGAGGCGGACCTGCGGGCGGCCGTGCGGCTGGGGGTGGGACCACGCACACGGGCCGCCCTCGCACCGCTCGAAGGGCTAAGCTCCGTGCTCATGCAGGCGACGGTGCGTTCCTTCGACCCCGAGAGCCGGTCGGGCACCGTGCTCACCGACACCGGCGTCGAGCTCCCCTACGACGCCAGCGCTCTCGTCGGCTCCGGTCTGCGGCACCTTCGGATCGGCCAGCGCGTGGCGCTTCAGATCGAAGGAGAGGGAGCCGACCAACGGGTCCGCTCCCTCAGCCTCTACACGATGTCCGCTTGACCGGGTGGGTTCCTCGGGCGCCCGGCTGCCCCAGTACTGGGTGGCCCAGGCTCGTAGACATGGCGAAGGACCGGCCACCCTAGGGTCTCCGGTCCTTCATCGTCTGCCGTGTGACGACGTCACGCTCAGCGCTTGGCCGTGCGGCGGGTCGTCGTCCGCTTCGTCGCGGCCTTCTTGGCCGTCGCCTTCTTGGCCGTGGCCTTCTTCGCCGTCGTCTTCTTGGCGGTGGTCTTCTTCGCCGTCTCCTTCGCGGCCTTCTTGGTCGCCCGCTTCGCTGCCGTCCCGGTCGCGGCCTTCTTCGCCCCCGCGGTGGCCTTGGTTGCGGTGGCCTTGGCCGTCGTCAGCTTCGGCAGCTTCTTCGCGCCGGACACCACCGCCTTCAGCTCAGCGCCAGGGCGGAACTTCGGGACCGACGTCTTCTTGGCCCGCTTGCGCTCTCCCGTGCGTGGGTTGCGGACCATGCGGGCCGGCCGATCGATCTTCTCGAACGCGCCAAACCCTGTGATGGCGACCTTCTCGCCAGCGGCAACAGCGCGCGTGATGACGTCGATGACCGACTCAAGCGCGTGCTGCGCTTCCTTCTTGTTGCCGTCGAAGCGCGTCGCGAGCACCTCGACCAACTGAGACTTGTTCACTGCTTCCCTCCGTGAACGGGGTCGTACGAGCGAGCCTGCGCCCGATCCATGCGCACGTTATGGAATCTAGCGCCCGTACTCAAACATCAGCGAGCGAAGGATCCTTGTGTCGCACGTGTTTGCGCCCTCCGACGGGTCTCGCGAAGGCCCCTGACGTGGTTGCCGTGATGGTGGCGGAGACCGACATGAGAGGCCGTAAGCCGCTTGCTGGCATGGGCGATGACAGCCGCGACAACCGTCGTCGAGCGACGCCCCGCGGACCCGATCCAGCCTCGCCAGCCCGACCAGCGCACCCTCCGACACATCCACGTCCGGTCGCGAAAACCCCTTATTTCATTGGGTTTCTGCGATGCTTCGCGGGTACGAGCGGGCGGCTTGGCGAAGGTCTTGGAGGGCTGTCCGCGCGCGCCGGCCGGCCGGAGGCGGCGACGCGGACGACGCCCAGGTCGTGGGCCACGAAGGCCTTGCACGACAACGGTCGAAGGCGTCCGAGACGGTGGGGAGGACGGCAGATCGAGCCGACGATGAACCGAGGTGAAGTCCGTCACAACACGGGCGTGTCGCGCCTCGCCCGGTCGTCCAGGCGTCAGCGCGACACGCCCGAAGGTGGTCAGTCCCGGATCAGCTCCGGATCGGAAGGGTGGTGGGACGCAGCGGCGATCGCCGCGCCTCGTAGGCGGCGATGGCGTCGGCATGGCTGAGCGTGATGCCGATGTCGTCCAGGCCTTCCATCAGCCGCCAGCGCGTGTAGTCGTCGATGTCGAAGGACTCCCGGATGGCGTCCTCGCCCTCGCCGGCGAGGATCAACCGCTGCTCCAGGTCCACTGTCACGAGGAGGCTGGGATCCCGCTCGAGCGCCTCCCATAGGCGGTCGACCACCTTCTGGTCCACCACAGCGGCCAGCAGGCCGGCCTTGCCCGCGTTTCCGCGGAAGATGTCACCGAAGCGCGACGAGATGACGACCCGGAAGCCGTAGTCCTGCAGAGCCCAGACGGCGTGCTCCCGGGACGAGCCGGTCCCGAAGTCAGGCCCGGCGACCAAGATGGACGCGCCCTGGGACTCGGGGCGGTTCAGGACGAAGTCCGGGTCGCTCCGCCACGCGGCGAACAGGCCGTCGGCAAAGCCGGTTCGGGTCACCCGCTTCAAGTAGACGGCCGGGATGATCTGGTCGGTGTCGACGTTGGATCGCCGAAGCGGCACGGCCTTGCCGGTGTGAACGGTGAACTTCTCCATCGCAGTGACTCCTGTCAGCGCGCGCCAACGGACGGCAGGTCGGCTGGTGAGGCGAGATGGCCGGCCACGGCCGTCGCGGCGGCCACCAAGGGCGAGACGAGGTGAGTGCGCCCACCCTTACCCTGCCGACCCTCGAAGTTGCGGTTGGAGGTCGAGGCGCTGCGCTCACCAGGAGCGAGCTGGTCGGGGTTCATGCCCAGGCACATCGAGCAGCCCGCGCCGCGCCACTCGGCGCCAGCTTCCTTGAAGATGACGTCGAGTCCCTCGGCCTCAGCCTGCAAGCGGACCCGGGCGGAGCCGGGGACCACGAGCATGCGAACGCCTTCGGCGACCTTCCGGCCGCGGATGACCTCCGCGGCCGCACGCAGGTCCTCGATCCGTCCGTTCGTGCACGAACCGAGGAACACCGTGTCGATGCGGATGTCCCGCATCGGCGTACCCGGCTCCAAGCCCATGTACTCCAGCGCCCGCTCCGCGGCGGCGCGCTCGGTCGGGTCGCTGAAGTCCGACGGGTCCGGCACCTGACCGCCTAGCGGAACCCCTTGGCCGGGGTTCGTCCCCCACGTGACGAAAGGCGTCATCGTCGAGGCGTCCAGGCGCACCTCGCGGTCGAACGTCGCGTCGGGATCCGTCACCAGCCCGCGCCAGTAGTCCAGCGCCGCCTCCCAGTCGGCGCCTCGAGGAGCGTGCGGACGGCCCTCCAGGTAGGCGAAGGTCGTGTCGTCGGGAGCGACCATGCCGGCCTTGGCGCCCCACTCGATGGACATGTTGCAGACGGTCATCCGACCTTCCATCGACATGGCGCGGAAGGCCTCGCCGCGATACTCCACGATGTGCCCTTGGCCGCCGCCCGTGCCGACGTGAGCGATGAGCGTCAGCACGAGGTCTTTCGGCGTGACACCTTCAGGGAGCGTGCCGTCGACGGTCACCGCCATCGTCTTCGGCCGAGCCTGCGGCAGCGTCTGCGTGGCGAGGACGTGCTCCACCTCGCTTGTGCCGATGCCGAACGCCAGGGCGCCGAAGGCACCGTGGGTCGAGGTGTGGGAGTCACCGCAGACGATCGTCATGCCGGGCTGCGTGAGGCCCAGCTGTGGCCCCACCACGTGGACGATGCCCTGGTCGGCGTCTCCCAGCGGGTGGAGTCGGATTCCGAACTCCTTGCAGTTTCGACGCAACGTCTCGACCTGGGTGCGCGAGACCGGGTCCGCGATGGGCTTGTCGATGTCGATCGTGGGGACGTTGTGGTCCTCGGTCGCGATCGTCAGATCGGGACGACGCACTGTGCGGCCAGCGAGTCGGAGCCCGTCGAAGGCCTGCGGGCTCGTCACCTCGTGAATGAGGTGGAGGTCAATGTAGAGGAGGTCGGGCTCACCGTCGGCGCGACGCACGACGTGCTCCTCCCAGACCTTCTCTGCCAGGGTTGTCCCCATTTGCTGCCTCCAGACGGGATGAATTGGCCATCCGGATGCGCCAGATCCGGCACCCGGGCTTGCGTCTCGCCATCCGAGACGTCAATATCGAGTCATGGACAACTCTAGCGGAGTCGGCGTTCTTGACAAGGCAGCGCTGGTTCTCGGAGCTCTGGAAGCGGGTCCAGCCACCCTCGCTGGTCTCGTCCAGATCACCGGACTGGCTCGACCCACAGCCCACAGGCTGGCGGTCGCACTCGAACACCACCGTCTGGTCGCCCGAGACATGCAAGGGCGGTTCATTCTCGGCCCACGCCTGGCCGAGCTCGCGGCTGCCGCAGGAGAGGACCGACTGCTCGCCGCGGCCGGGCCGGTCCTCGCGCGGCTCCGCGACATCACGGGGGAATCGGCCCAGCTGTTCCGGCGGCAGGGCGAGGCGCGGGTCTGTGTCGCGGCGGCGGAACGTCCCACCGGACTTCGGGACACGATTCCAGTCGGAACCCAACTGACCATGCAGGCTGGCTCCGCGGCGCAGATCCTGCTGGCCTGGGAGGAGCCTGAGCGCCTGCACCGCGGGCTTCAGGGCGCGAAGTTCACCGCCGCGACGCTCGCCGCCGTGCGGCGTCGAGGGTGGGCCCAGAGCGTCGGCGAGCGCGAACCCGGGGTGGCCTCGGTCTCCGCGCCCGTCCGGTCGCCGTCGGGAAAGGTCGTGGCCGCCGTCTCGGTGTCCGGGCCGATCGAGCGACTCTCTCGCCAGCCGGGTCGGATGCACGCACCGGCGGTCATGGCGGCGGCCGAGCGGCTCAGCGAGGCGCTCCGCCGGTCCGCCGACTGAGACCTCGCCCTGGAGTGGCGCCGTGCCGGGCGACCGGCCGGCGCCTCCAGGCGCAGGGAGGGCTGGTCGAGGGTGGGAGTCCCACGGGGTGTGCCGTCGGCGCCCGGCCCCGCCGCCCGCGCATGGCGCCCGGCCCGTCACCATCGGCCGATCACGTGATCCATGAAAACGCCTGGCTCGCTGGGGGAACGTCGACACGTGCCCGGATCGGTCGGGCGATCACAACACAGAGGCGGCCTGGGCACCGCGAGGCGCTCCAGACCGCCAGAAGCCGTAGCCCCGACCGGATTCGAACCGGCGCTACCGCCTTGAGAGGGCGGCGTGCTAGGCCGCTACACAACGGGGCCGTGGAGGTGAGCCAACTGTAGCAAGGGTCTTGCCAGCTCGCTCGCTGGGGTACTAGGACTCGAACCTAGACTAACGGAGCCAGAATCCGTCGGGCTGCCAATTACCCCATACCCCAATGGGTTGGCCCGGCACGTACCGGAGCGGACCGCGAAGCAGGATACCGGAGTCCAAACCCAGACCCCAAGCCGGGCACCTCGTTCGCCTTTCGCCCCGTTCTACCCGCCCTTTAAAGCCAGCGTCCGCCTCCGCCCGAGCTCACTCCCAGCCGAGCCGTGTCCGCTGGCCGACGGGCTTCCCGTCTCACGGCGTCATCGTCGTCAGACGCCGACCTCGCGCTCAAGCGCCCGCCGAATCCGTGCCAGGGTGCGTTCCTTGCCCAGCAGCTCCAACGATTCGAACAGTGGTGGGGACACCCGGTGACCGGTGACGGCGACCCGCACGGGAGTGAAGGCGTGTTTGGGCCTACGGCCGAGCTCCTCGATCAGCACCCGCCGCAGCACCTGTTCGATGGAGCCCCGGTCCCACGAGTCGACGGCAGCGAGCGCTGCCTCCGCCGCTTCGAGGACCGGCGCCGTCTCCTGGGTGAGGACCCGGGCGGCTGACTCCGGGTCGACCCGGAACAGGTCCTCCCGGATGAAGAGGAAGGCCAGCATGTCGGCAGCGTCGGTGAGCCGCACCAGCCGCTCGCGGACGAGCGGCACGGCCGCACGGAGCAGCCGAGCCTGCTGGGTGGTCGGAGGGTCGTCGACGAGCCCACTGGCGCGCAAGAACGGCAGGAGACGACTCGCGAGGTCGTCGGGAGCAAGGCTGCGGATCTTGTCGCCGTTGATGGCGTCGAGCTTGCGCGGATCCAGCCGACCGGCCGTCGCTCCCACCCGACGCAGGTCGAACAGCTCGACGATCTGGTCCAGGGTGAGGTCCTCCCGGTCGTCGCCGGGTGACCAGCCGACTAGGGCGAGGTAGTTGACGACCGCCTCGGGCAGGTACCCGTTGTCGCGGTACCAGGAGATGGCGGCCGAGCCGTACCGCTTGGACAACGGCTTGCCGTCCGGCGCGAGGATGTACGGGCAGTGGGTGAAGACCGGGATGTCGTCGTCGGAGACCCCCATCGCCTTGTAGATGGCGATCTGCCGCGGCGTCGAAGCGAGCAGGTCGTCACCGCGGATGATGTGCGTGATCTGCATGAGGGTGTCGTCAACGGCCACCGCGAGGTTGTAGAGCGGATAGCCGTCCGCCCGCATGATCACGAAGTCGGGGATGTTGGCGTGGTCGAACACCACCTCCCCGCGGACCGTGTCGTGAACGACCGTCCGACCTGGCGCCATCCGGAAACGCACGACCGGCCGGCGACCCTCCGCTTCGAACGCCGCCACTTGTGCCGCGGTCAACTGCCGGCAGCGACCGCTGTACCCGGCCGGCAGGCCCTTCGCCCGCTGCTCCTCGCGCTCGGCGTCAAGCTCCTCTTGCGTGCAGTAGCAGTGATAGGCGACGCCGTCGGCGAGGAAGCGACGTACCCACTCGTGGTAGATCGACAGCCGCTCGCTCTGCAGGTACGGACCGAACGGGCCGCCGACATCCGGCCCTTCGTCCCAGTCGAGCCCGAGCCAGCGCAGGTCGGTGAGGACTGAGCCGATCGCCTGCTCGCTCACCCGAGTCCGGTCGGTGTCCTCGATCCGGAGGACGAACTGCCCACCGGTGTGCCGCGCCCACGCCCAGGCGTACAACGCCGTACGGACGTTGCCGACGTGCAGATCACCGCTCGGAGACGGCGCGAACCGGGTCCGAACCCGTCTCGCCGGCTCTCCGTCAGCCACGGCGGATCACCCGGTTGGTCAAGGTCCCGATGCCCTCCACCGTCACCGAGACCTCGTCGCCCACCTCCATCGGCCCGACGCCCGCGGGCGTCCCGGTCAGGATCACGTCCCCCGGCAGCAGCGTCATGAACGAGCTGACGTAGGTGACGAGGGAGACCACGTCGTGGATCATCTGGGAGGTCCGCCCCGACTGCCGCACCTCGCCGCGCACCGTCGTCGTGATCGCGAGGTCGCTGACGTCGAGCTCGGTCTCGATCCACGGGCCGAGCGGGCAGAAGGTGTCGAACCCCTTGGCTCGGGCCCACTGCCCATCGGCTCGCTGGAGGTCGCGCGCTGTCACGTCGTTGCCGCACGTGTAACCGAAGATGACCTCTGGGACACGCTCGGGCGGCACGTGCCGGCAGATCCGCCCGATGACGACGGCCAGCTCGCCCTCGTAGTGCAGGTCGCTTGTCTCCGGCGGATAGACGATGCCGTCGCCGGGTCCGATGACGGAGGTGTTCGGCTTGAGGAAGACCAGCGGGTTGGCCGGCACCTCGTTGCCGAGCTCGGCCGCGTGCTCGGCGTAGTTGCGGCCGATGCCGATCACCTTGCTGCGCGGGATGACGGGCGCCAAGAGGCGGACCTCGGACAGCGGGAACCGCTCACCGGTGAACTCGACGGGTCGGTAGAGGGGGTCGCCCTCGAGCACCGAGACGACCTCGGCGCCCTTCTCGCCCTCGACGGCGCCGAACTTCGGATCCCCACCGGCGCTGAACCGTGCGATGCGCAAGGCCACCCTGCCTTCGTGATCGACTGCCTTCGTGCGTGCTCAGACCTCCCAAGGATCTCGTAGCGTACTCGCCCGGCTCGCTCAGTCGCCGGCCTGCCGGCCTTGAGCCCGTACCAGCCCGTACGTCACGCCATCGACCAGCGCCTCCCAGGACGCCTCGACGAGGTTGTGGCCGACGCCGACGGTCTCCCAGGAGTCCTGGCCGTCGGACAGCTCGATCAGGACTCTGATCACCGCGTCGGTGCCGTGTCCGGACTCCAGGATGCGGACGCGGTAGTCGATCAGGTCGAACTTCTCGACGACGGGGTAGGCCTTTCCGATCGCGCCCCGCAGGGCACTGTCGAGCGCGTTGACCGGGCCGTTGCCCTCCGCGGTGACGATCATGCGCTCGTCACCGGCACGCAGCTTGACGGTGGCCTCGGACACGGCTTCCTGGCCGGGGCGGGAGTCGGTGATCACCCGCCATGACTCCACCTCGAAGAACGATGGCCGTGCGCCGTCGACCTCCTCCATGAGGAGCAGCTCGAACGACGCGTCCGCGGCCTCGAACGTGTAGCCGCACGCCTCCATCTGCTTGACTCGATCGGTGATCCGGGTGAGGAGCTCCCGGTCGTCGCCCAGCTCGTAGCCGAGCTCGCGTCCCTTGAGCTCGATGCTGGCGCGACCGGCCATGTCGGAGACGAGCAGGCGCATGTCGTTGCCGACGTCGGTTGGGTCGATGTGCTGGTAGAGGTTCGGGTCCACCTTGATCGCGCTGGCGTGCAGACCCGCCTTGTGGGTGAACGCCGACGCGCCGACGTAGGGCTGGCGAGAGTACGGCGGGACGTTCGTCACCTCCGCCACCGCGTGGGCGATCCGCGTCGCCTCCCGCAACGAGGACTCGGGGACGAGCTTGCGGCCCCGTTTCAGCTGGAGGTTGGCGACGATGCTGATGAGGTCGGCGTTCCCGGTCCGCTCGCCATACCCGTTGAGCGTGCCCTGCACGTGCGTGGCACCCGCGTCGACCGCGGCGAGGGTGTTCGCGACCGCGCAGCCGGTGTCGTTGTGGCAATGGATGCCGAGGCGAGCTCCCGTTCCGTCGAGGACCGCTCCGACGATCTCACCCACCTCATCGGGCAGCATGCCGCCGTTGGTGTCGCAGAGCGCGATCACCTCAGCACCGGCCTCGGCGGCGGTCCGGACGACCTCCAAGGCGTACGCCGGGTTGTCGCGGTAGCCGTCGAAGAAGTGCTCGGCGTCGAGGAAGACCCGCTGCCCGCCCGCACGAAGGAACTCGATGGTCTCGCGCACCATGGCGAGGTTCTCCTCCAGGGTGGTGCGCAAGGCGAGCTCGACGTGCCGGTCGTGGCTCTTCGCGACCAAGGTGACGACGTCCGCGCCGGAGTCCCGCAGGGCCTGGACGAGTGGGTCGTCCTCCACCTTCAGGCCGGGGCGACGGGTCGAGCCGAACGCTGCGAGCGTCGCGTTCCTCAAGGTCAGCTCGGTCTTGGCCCGGTTGAAGAACTCGGTGTCCTTGGGGATGGCGCCAGGCCACCCTCCCTCGATGAAGCCGACTCCCAGCTGGTCGAGGTAGCGGGCGATGACGAGTTTGTCCTCGACTGAGAGGTTGAGTCCTTCTTGCTGCGCCCCATCACGCAGCGTGGTGTCGTAGACGTGGAAGTCGTTCATCGGGTCGGGCTCCTTGGGACATGGGCGAGCGTTCCAGACAAACAAAAAACCTCTCGCGGGTGCGAGAGGTCTGCGCGCGGGACGCCGAAGCGCCCAGCGCGCCTAGCTAATAATCATCGTCGACAGCACGTTGGAAAGTCTGCCACATCCGACGTGGTCGGCGTCAATCCCGCCGTGTCACCATCACGTCACCCAAGGGCGTATAGGTCGGGGACCTGCGGTCGACCGTCGACCGCAGGTCTGGCACACGGATTCCCCGTCGGACGGGGCGTCTCGTCCGCGTTCCCGCTGTCCGGCGGCGCCGCCGCGTGACACACGGTCGCCCGCGCCGCCGCAAGCGGACCTGACGGTCGGAGCGAGCGGCTCATCAGCGGCCTCGATCGCTGGACTGTGCTCGAGGGAGCCCGACCATTGGCCCAGGAGAGCCGGCCGTCTGACGTCCTCGCTAGGCCCCCGACGGGTCGACCTCGAGGCGCGCGGGATCGAACTCCCCGTCCTTCGCCCCTGCCAGGAACGCCTCCCACTCCGCGGGGGTGAAGACCAGCACGGGACCGTCGGGGTTCTTGGCGTGCCGCATGCCGATCAAGTCGTCGACGAAACCGACCTCGATCTCCGCGTCCTCGCTGGCCTTTCGCCATTCGGCCCTGCTGGCGTCGAAGGTGCCCTTGAGGGGGTGCGTCGTGGTGGCGTTCGATGTCTCCGCCATGGCCTGCTCTCCTCTGCCCGAACGTACGGAAGCTCAACGTACTCCCGCACGCTTCAACGAGCGGGGGACAGCACGGCAACGTGCCGTCTCGATACAGGCAGTCACACCGGGAGCTGCGTGGGGTGTCAGCAGACCCGGTGCAACCACCCATGCGTGTCGTCGGCTCGGCCGTACTGGATGTCCAGCAGCTGCTGGCGCAGGCGAGCGGTCACCGGGCCACACTCGCCCTTGCCGATGGTGAGCTGGCCGCCACGCCACTTCAACTGACCGACCGGCGTCACCACGGCCGCCGTGCCGCACGCGAACACCTCGGTGATCCGCCCCGTCGCCACGCCTTGCCGCCACTCGTTGATGTCGACGCGGCGTTCGTCGACCTTGTACCCGAGGTCGGCGGCCAGCTCCAGGATTGCCGCCCGTGTGACACCCTCGAGGATGGTGCCGGTGAGCTCGGGGGTGACGATGAGGCCGTTGTCGTAGACGAAGTAGATGTTCATGCCGCCGAGCTCTTCGACCCACCGGCGTTCGACGGCGTCGAGGAACACCACCTGGTCGCAGCCGTTCTCGATGGCCTCCTGCTGTGCCAGCAGGCTGGCGGCGTAGTTTCCACCGCACTTGGCCGCGCCCGTCCCTCCGACGGCGGCCCGGGTGTACTCCTCGGACAGCCAGATCGACACCGGCTTGACGCCCGCGGCGAAGTACGACGCGGCCGGAGAGGCGATCACGGCGAAGGTGACGTCCTGGGCGGGTCGCACGCCGAGGAACGGCTCGGAGGCGAACATGAACGGCCGCAGATACAGGCTCTTCTCCCCGCCCGAGGGCACCCAGTCCTGGTCGGTCTGGATGAGCAGATCGAGCGCGCCGACGAAGTCCTCGACGGGAAGCTCCGGCAGCGCCATGCGGCGTGCCGAGCGCTGGAAACGGGCGGCGTTGACGTCGGGACGGAAGGTCCAGATCGAGCCGTCGCTGTGTCGATACGCCTTGAGGCCCTCGAAGATCTCTTGCGCGTAGTGGAAGACCGCGGTCGCCGGGTCGAGAGAGAACGGCCCGTAGGGCCGGAGGACCGCGTCGTGCCAACCGCGCTCCGGCGTCCAGCGGGCGGTGATCATGTGGTCGGTGAAGAACTTGCCGAAGCCGGGGTTGGCGAGGATCTCCCGCCGACGCTCGGCGGGCGTCGGCGAGGTCGTGAGCTCCCGGCGGAACTCAAGACGTGCGGTCATGGCTGCACCGTATCCAATCGTCAAGGTGGCGTTCCATCAGTGTGCGCTGGCCGAGGACGGCACTGACGCCCGCCCCACCGGTGAGGGGATCCCGGTGGTCCGCGACGTCTCACCTGGAGCGCTGAACGCCACGACGCGCGATCCCCACAACAGCGGGACGGCGAGCTCGTCGAGCCGGACGCGCCGCCCCGAACCCGTCAGCGGCGGCGTCGCGGTGGGTCGGCGCGTGGGCTCGGCGAGCTCTAGCTGGCTACTCGCGCGGCGATGGCGTCGCCGATCTGCGACGTCGTGCGAGCCGGACCACCGGCACGGGCCGCGAGGTCGGCGACCACGGCCTCCTCGACCTTGCGGGCGGCGACGGACGCGCCCACGTGGTCGAGCAGCAGGGCGGCGGACAGGATGGCGGCGGTCGGGTCAGCCTTGCCTTGGCCGGCGATGTCGGGGGCGGAGCCGTGCACGGGCTCGAACATCGACGGCGCGGTCCGGTCGGGGTTGATGTTGCCGCTCGCGGCCAGTCCGAGTCCTCCGGTCACCGCGGCGGCCAGGTCAGTGATGATGTCGCCGAAGAGGTTGTCGGTCACGATGACGTCGAAGCGCTCCGGCTCGGTGACCAGGAACATGCTCGCCGCGTCCACGTGCAGGTAGTCGACGGCGACGTCGGGGAACTGCTCGGCGACCGCGTCGACAGTGCGAGACCACAAGGAGCCGGCGTTGACCAAGACGTTCGTCTTGTGGACGAGCGTGAGCTTGCGGCGGCGCGCTTGGGCCCGCCGGAAGGCGTCGCGGACCACCCGCTCGACTCCGAAAGCGGTGTTGACACTCACCTCGGTGGCGATCTCCTGGGGCGTTCCTCGGCGAACCACGCCGCCGTTGCCGAGGTAGAGGCCTTCGGTGCCTTCCCGGACGACGACGAAGTCGATCGGCACGTCCTTCGCCAACGGCGTTGGGACTCCCGGGAAGCTGCGAGCCGGGCGCAGGTTGATGTAGTGGTCGAACTCGAAGCGCAGGCGCAGCAACAGACCACGCTCGAGGATCCCCGGCGGGAGGTTCGGGTCATTGGGGCGACCGCCCACAGCCCCCAGCAGGATCGCGTCGTGGCCGCGCAGCTCCGCCAGCACGGAGTCGGGCAACACCTCGCCCGTGGCGAGGTACCGCTGTGCCCCGAGGTCGTAGTGGGTCGTCTCGATCTTGATGTCGTCGACGGACACGCAAGCGTCGAGAACCTTCAGGGCCTCGGCCGTCACCTCCGGGCCGATGTAGTCCCCTGGGATCACCGCGAGGCGGATGCTTCGGGCCATGGTGTCACCGTACCTACCTTGTCCTTGTTCCGATCGTCGTCCCACTATCCAAGGCACGCGTCCTGACCGCGCTCACGGGTGGGGATCAGGCGGGCCCGGACTCCGCCGCTCTTCCTCGCCTGGTTCGAGGTAGACCATGGCGCGGCCACCGTTGTCACGCCGGTCCAAGGCCTCCTGCACCGCTCGGTAGGCCAGCTTTTGAGCCTCGGTCATCGATTACCTCCTGCGCGTCGGCGTGCGGGGCAGGACTCGGCTCGTGCCGCACGACACCAGCGTGAGAATAGTTGGACGCCCAAGTACTGTCTCGCCAGTCGGGCAGCTTTTCACATGTTGAGACACTCTCCATCGGGCGTCGAACTCTGCCACACTCTTGGCGCATGAGCGCTCCACCAGACCTGCCCGCTGTCGTCGCGCGTGCTCACGCGCTCTCGCGCCAGCGCGGCTTCGTCTCCTCGTGCCGCAACGAGACCGGCCGGCTGCTCGCGAGCCTCGCGGCGTCCCGAACCGGAACCCTGGCGGAGTCGGGCACGGGATGTGGCGTGGGCTCCGCCTGGCTCCGCAGCGGTATGCGAGAGGGCTCGAAGCTGGTGACGGTCGAGCGGGACGCCGGACTCGTGGAGGCGGTCCGCGAGATCTTCGCCGACGACCAGTCGGTCACCGTACTCGAGGCCGACTGGACGGAACTCGCGCCCTATGGGCCCTTCTCCCTGCTTTTCCTCGACGTCCGGGAGGCCAAACGCGCGGGCCCGGACACTGTGGCCGACCTGGTGGAGCCGGGTGGGTTCGTGGTCCTCGACGACTTCACGCCGTGCGCCACCTGGCCACCGATGTTCCAGGGCCGGGTCGACACGATGCGCCAGGTCTGGCTCACCGACCCTCGCTTCACCACCGTCGAGGTAATGGTGGCCTTCGACGCGAGCGTGCTCATCGCGACCCGACGCTGAGCCGAGCCGGTCCGAGCCCTTCCGGTGGCGGGCACCCCGCAGTCAGTGGCGGCCTGAGGGCGACCTCTTCGGCACAACCGCTCAGCGGAACCTACTCCGTGAGGTCGATCGCCCGGACGTCCTCGGCGTCGATCTCGCGCGCGATCGCGTCGAGCGCGGTTTGCGGGATCGTCGAGTCGACGGTCATGGCGACCAGCGCCTTGCCGCCCTTACGGTCGCGGCTGACCTGCATGCCCGCGATGTTGACGCCGGCCTCGCCGAGGATACGGCCGATGACGCCGATGACACCGGGCCGGTCGACGTACTTCAGCACCGCCATGTGCTCGGTCAGCTCGATCTCGATGTCGAAGCCCTCCACCTCGACCAAGCGCTCGGCGTGCTTGGGGCCGACCAGCGTGCCGCCGACCGAGACTTGCCGACCGCTGGCGAGCGTGCCGCGAAGTGTCACCAAGTTGCGGTAGTCCGGGCTGTCAGGATTCCTGATCAGGCGTACCTCGACACCGCGCTCGGCCGCGAGCAAGGGTGCATTGACGTAGGAGACCTGCTCCTCGACGATCCCCGCGAACGCGCCCTTGAGCGCCGCCAGCTCGAGCACCTTCACGTCGCTACCGCTGATCTCACCCCGGACCTCGACGTCGAGCTGCACCGCTACCTCGCCGGCCAGGGCGGTGAAGATGCGCCCCAGCTTCTCCGCCAACGGGATCCCGGGTCGGACGTCCTCCGCGATGACTCCACCTTGAACGTTGACCGCGTCGGGCACCAGCTCGCCCGCCAAGGCCAGACGGACCGACCGCGCCACCGACACGCCCGCCTTCTCCTGGGCCTCCTTGGTGCTGGCCCCCAGGTGTGGGGTCACCACGACGTTGTCCAGCTCGAACAGCGGAGACTCCGTACAGGGCTCCTGCACGAACACATCGATGCCGGCGCCGGCGACCCGACTGTCCTTGAGCGCGACGTACAGCGCGTGCTCGTCGATGATCCCGCCCCGCGCGGCGTTGATGATCAAGACGCTCGGCTTGACCTTCGCCAGCTCCGCCTCACCGATGAGCCCGACGGTCTCGGGCGTCTTCGGCAGGTGCACGGTGATGACGTCGCTGGTCGTGAGCAGCTCCTCCAGCGGCACCAGCCGCACACCCATCTGGGCCGCACGTCCGGGCTGGACGTAGGGGTCGTAGGCGATGACCTTCATGCCGAACGCCGCGAGCCGCTGGGCGACCAGGACGCCCACGCGCCCCAAGCCCAGCACGCCGAGCGTCTTGTCGAACAGTTCGACGCCGGTGAACCGGCTGCGTTGCCACTCCCCCGACCGAAGCGACGCGTCAGCCGCGGGGATGTGTCGCGCCACCGCCAGCAGCAGTCCGATGGTGTGCTCGGCCGCCGAGACGATGTTGGACTGCGGCGCGTTCACGACCATGACGCCGGCCTGCGTCGCAGCCCGGACGTCGACGTTGTCCAACCCCACACCCGCACGTGCGACGACCTTCAACCGTCGGGCGACGCCCAGCACCTCGGCGTCGATCTTGGTCGCGCTTCGGATGAGCACGGCGTCGACGTCGACGATGGCCGCCAGAAGCTCGGCGCGGTTCGCGCCGTCACAGAACCTGATCTCGAAGTCCGGGCCGAGCGCCTCCAGCGTCGCGTCGGACAGCTGCTCGGCGATCAGGACGACGGGCTTGCGTCTCTCGTCTGGGTCGAGGGCCTGCGAGGTGTACGTGGGGTCCACGTCGGTGCCTTCCAGTGAGGTGGAGGACGGACGCTCTCACGAGCACGACCCTGGGCCCGCCATCCACCCCAGGATAACGAGCGGCGATGGCTCTCCGCAGGTTCTCGCCGGAAAGTGCCATCCGCCTGGCGAGACGTTCAAGCGAGGGCCTGTTCCCGAAGCGTCGGATCGGGAACAGGCCCTCGGCGACTCCTCGGTCAGTGGCGAGCGGCCGTGCCCTCCACGTAGTCGTCGTCGTGGCTCTTGACCCACGCCATGAGGGACCGCAGCCGCCGGCCGACCTCCTCGATCGGGTGCTGCTCGGCCTGCTCCCGGAGCTTCTTGAACTCCGGGGCACCAGCGTCCTGGTCCTCGATGAAGCGCCGCGCGAAGGAGCCGTCCTGGATCTCGGCGAGGATCTCGCGCATACGCTCCTTCACCGACGCGTCGATCACCCGCGGGCCGGAGACGTAGTCGCCGTACTCGGCGGTGTCCGACACCGACCAGCGCTGCTTGGCGATGCCGCCCTCGTACATCAGGTCGACGATCAGCTTGAGCTCGTGCAGGCACTCGAAGTAGGCGATCTCCGGCTGGTAACCGGCCTCCACGAGGACCTCGAAACCGGCCTGGATGAGCGCCGACACACCGCCGCACAGAACGGTCTGCTCACCGAACAGGTCGGTCTCGGTCTCCTCGGTGAACGTGGTCTTGATCCCGCCAGCGCGCAGGCCACCGATCGCCTTGGCGTAAGAGAGGGTGAGCGGCCAGGCGTTACCGGTCGCGTCCTGCTCGACGGCCACGAGCACGGGCACGCCACGTCCCTCGGAGAACTCGCGCCGAACGAGGTGACCCGGGCCCTTCGGCGCCACCATGGCCACGTCGACGGTGGCCGGCGGCTTGATGTACCCGAAGCGGATGTTGAAGCCGTGCCCGAAGAACAGCGCGTCGCCATCCTTGAGGTTCGGCGCGATCGACTCCGCGTACAGCTTGCGCTGGGCGGGGTCCGGCGCGAGGACGACGATCACGTCCGCCTCGGCCGACGCCTCAGCGGGAGTCAGGACACGCAGACCCTCCGCCTCGGCCTTGGGCCGACTCTTCGAACCCTCGGGGAGGCCGACACGGACGTCGACGCCGGAATCCCGCAGAGACAGGGCGTGGGCGTGACCCTGACTGCCGTATCCGAGCACGGCGACTTTGCGTCCCTGAATGACCGACAGGTCGGCATCGTCGTCGTAGAAAAGCTCTGCCACAAGGTCTCCTTCGAAGTTCTCGTCTACGACGCCGCGATCGTACGGCGCCACGGGTTGTCGGTCGGCCGCGAGGTCGAGCCCGGTCCGGTGGTTCGCCCGGGCGAAGCGCTCCGTCTCGCCGCTGTCCAGCGGGACGTCTAGCTCGCCGTCGCGCTCGACTGTGCCGTCAAGCTGGACTGGCCGATCAGGTCTAGGGCATGGCCGCTACGCCGACCGCTCGCCCAGCCGCTCCAACGAACGCAGCGTGCGGTCGGTCATCGAACGACTACCACGTCCGATCGCGACCATGCCCGACTGCACCAGCTCACGGATGCCGAACGGCTCGAGGACCCGCAGCATCGCGTCGAGCTTGTCCGGACTTCCGGTCGCCTCGATCGTGACCGTCTCGGGGGTGACGTCGACGACCTTGGCACGGAACAGTTGGACGATCTCCAGGACGGCGCCTCGGCTTTGGACGTCGGCCTTCACCTTCACCAGGATCAGCTCCCGCTGGACCGACGCGGACGGCTCCAGCTCCACGATCTTGATGACGTTGATGAGCTTGTTGAGCTGCTTGGTGACGTGCTCCAGCGGGCGGTCCTCCACGTTGACCACGATGGTCATCCGGGAGATCTCCGGGTGCTCGGTGGGGCCGACCGCGAGTGAGTCGATGTTGAAGCCGCGACGCGAGAACAGGCCTGCGATCCGAGCGAGGACACCGGGCTTGTTCTCGACCAGCACGGACAAGGTGTGACGAGACACGGGGCTTTCGTCCTTTCGAGAGGCTCAGACGTTCCAGCGGCGGCGGGACTCGGCTGGTCGCTGGATCACAGGTCGTCGTGCGTCCACTCGGGAGCCAGGTCACGCGCGATCTTGATGTCGTCGTTGCTGGTTCCCGCCGCGACCATCGGCCACACCATGGCGTCCCGGTGGACGATGAAGTCGACCACCACCGGCACGTCGTTGACCTCCATCGCCTTGGCCAGCACGTCGTCGACGTCCTCGGGACGCTCGCAGCGCAGACCCACGCAGCCGTAGGCCTCCGCCAGTCGAACGAAGTCGGGGACGCGCGTCACCACGTCGTTGGACTGGCTGCCGGAGCCGCCCCGGTGCAGGTCAGTGTTCGAGTACCGCTCGTTGTAGAAGAGCGTCTGCCACTGCCGCACCATGCCGAGGGAGGCGTTGTTGATGACGGCCACCTTGATGGGAATGCCCTCGAGCGCGCACGTGGCCAGCTCCTGGTTGGTCATCTGGAAGCAGCCGTCGCCGTCGATCACCCAGACCGTGGCGTCCGGGCGCCCGACCTTCGCGCCCATCCCCGCGGGAACCCCGAAGCCCATCGTCCCGGCGCCACCGGAGTTGAGGAACGTCCCGGGGTTCTCGTAGGAGATGAACTGCGACGCCCACATCTGGTGCTGGCCGACGCCGGTGACGTAGAGCGCCTCCGGACCCGCGATCTGACCGATGCGCTCGATGACGTACTGGGGAGCGAGCGACCCGTCCTCAGGCTTGTCGTAGCCGAGTGGGTAACGCTGGCGCCAGTCGTCGAGGACGCGCCACCATTCGGTGTAGTCGCCACGTCGACCCGCCGCGTGCTCCGCCTGGATCGCGACCACGAGGTCGGCGATGACCTCCCGACAGTCACCGACGATCGGAACGTCGGCGACGCGGTTCTTGGAGATCTCGGCCGGGTCGATATCGGCGTGCACGACTTTCGCGTGCGGCGCGAACGTCGACAGCTTGCCGGTCACCCGGTCGTCGAACCGCGCGCCGAGCGCGATGAGCAAGTCGGCCTTCTGCAACGCGCCGACGGCGGCCACGGTGCCATGCATGCCGGGCATCCCGAGGTGCAGTCGGTGACTGTCGGGGAAGGCGCCGCGCGCCATCAGTGTCGTGACGACGGGAATCCCGGTCATCTCCGCGAGCACACGAAGCTCCTTGGCCGCGCGAGCCTTGATGACGCCGCCGCCGACGTAAAGGACAGGCCGTCGCGACTCGACGATCAGTCGGGCGGCTTCGCGCACCTGCTTGGCGTGCGGGCGGGTCACCGGACGGTAGCCCGGAAGGTCGACCGAGCTCGGCCAGGAGAACGTCGTCATCGCCTGCAAGGCGTCCTTGGCGATGTCGACGAGGACCGGTCCGGGACGACCCGTCGAGGCGATGTGGAACGCCTCGGCGATCGTGCGAGGGATCTCGTCAGCGTCGGTCACCAGGAAGTTGTGCTTGGTGATCGGGAGGGTGATCCCTCGGATGTCTGCCTCTTGGAACGCGTCGGTACCGATCGAGGTGCTCGGAACCTGTCCGGTGATCGCGACGATCGGCACGGAGTCCATGTACGCGTCGGCGATCGGCGTCACAAGGTTCGTGGCGCCAGGTCCGGAGGTCGCCATGCAGACGCCCACCTTGCCGGTGGCCAGGGCGTACCCCTCAGCGGCGTGACCAGCCGCCTGCTCATGGCGCACGAGGATGTGACGGATCTGCCGCGAGTCGAGGAGCGGATCGTACGCCGGGAGTACCGCGCCACCGGGGATACCGAACACAGTGTCAACCCCGGCCGCTTCCAGTGCCCTGATCAAGCTCTGGGCCCCGGTCATGTGCTCGCTCATGGTTGGCCTTTCTCGCGGGCGGATCGTTTTTCGGTGGGAAGCAAAAACCCCTCGGCCCGAAGGGCAACGAGGGGATGCGCGCTGGCTGGGAGCTGTGTGGATCGCTCAGCCGGCGCGCTCACGAAGTACGAGAATCTGGTCACGCACCCAAGCACAGTCTCGAATCAAGGCCTACCTCGTCAAGCTTCCTCGTCGCGTGTCTCGAATTCTGGACGCACCGTCCACCTCATGATCGCGACAGGGATGGACGCCGCTGGCTCGGCGAGGGCGCACGACGACCGCGGTGCGCCCTCGCCCCTGGCGCGCTTGCTCAGCCGCACACCGCGCCATGCGCGGCGGATTTCACCAAGCGGGCGTACTTGCCGAGCACCCCGCGCGTGAAGGTCGGCGGGATCGGCTGCCACTCCTTGCGCCGGCGCTCCAGCTCGTCCTCGTCGACCAGCAGGTCGAGCGTGCGCGTGGTCAGGTCGAGGCGCACCCGGTCGCCGTTCTGAATGAGCGCGATCGGCCCGCCGTCGCTCGCCTCAGGTGCGATGTGGCCCACGCACAAGCCGGTCGTGCCTCCGGAGAAACGGCCGTCGGTGAGGAGCAGGACGTCCTTGCCGAGGCCGGCGCCCTTGATGGCGCCGGTGATCGCGAGCATCTCCCGCATGCCCGGCCCGCCCTTGGGGCCCTCGTAGCGGATCACGACCACGTCGCCGGGCTGGATCGTGCCGTCCTCGAGGGCGTCCAACGCCGCGCGCTCCCGCTCGAAGACTCGAGCCGGCCCCTCGAACACCTCGGTCTCCACGCCGGCGCTCTTGACGACGGCGCCCTCGGGAGCGAGCGACCCGCGCAGGATCGTCAAGCCGCCAGTGCGGTGGATGGGGTTGTTGAGGGCCCGGATGATCGTGCCATCCAGGTCCGGCGGCGCGACGTCGGCGAGGTTCTCCGCGACCGTCTTGCCGGTCACGGTGAGGCAGTCACCGTGCAACAGACCCGCGTCGAGCAGCGCCCGCATGACGACCGGGATGCCGCCCACCCGGTCGACGTCGGTCATGACGAAACGGCCGAACGGCTTGAGATCAGCCAGATGCGGCACCTTGTCCCCGATCCGGTTGAAGTCGTCGAGGGTGAGGTCGACCTCGGCCTCACGGGCGATCGCGAGCAGGTGCAGAACCGCGTTGGTGGAGCCGCCGAGCGCCATGACGACGGCGATGGCGTTCTCGAACGCCTGCTTGGTGAGGATCTTCCGGGCCGTGATGCCGCGGCGCAGCATCTCCACGACCGCCTCGCCGGAGCGCCGGGCGATGGCGTCGCGCCGCCGATCGACGGCAGGTGGCGCCGCGGACCCTGGCAGCGCCATGCCGAGCGCCTCAGCCGCGCTGGCCATCGTGTTGGCCGTGTACATGCCGCCGCAGGCACCTTCGCCGGGACAGATCGCCCGCTCCACCTCGTCGACCTTCTCCCGCGGGATCAGGCCTCGCGCGCAGGCCCCGACCGCTTCGAAAGCGTCGATGATCGTGACGTCGCGACCGTCGAGCTTGCCCGGCAGGATCGAACCGGCGTAGACGAAGACAGAGGCCAAGTCCAGGCGGGCCGCGGCCATGAGCATGCCAGGCAGGCTCTTGTCGCAGCCAGCCAGCAAGACGGTCCCATCCAGGCGCTCGGCCTCGACGACGGTCTCCACCGAGTCGGCGATGATCTCTCGCGACACCAACGAGAAATGCATGCCGACGTGACCCATCGAGATACCGTCGGAGACCGAGATCGTCCCGAACTCCAACGGGTAACCGCCGGCGGCGTGCACACCGTCCTTGGCGGCCTTGGCCAGCCGATCGAGGGAGAGGTTGCACGGCGTGATCTCGTTCCAGGAGGAGGCGACGCCGATCTGGGGCTTCTCCCAGTCCTCGTCGCTCATCCCGACCGCGCGCAGCATTCCCCGCGCCGCGGCACGCTCGAGCCCGTGGGTGACCTCCCGACTGCGCGGTTTGATGTCGTACGTCATCGTGCTTGGCTCCTCGTCGGCCACGAAGGGCGCCGGTGGCGTCCTGAAGACGTGGTGGCGGATACCGGCTGCGGTGGCAGGTCGCGCTCGCCGCAGGATCACTGTACGGCGGGCGTCTCGAGTCTCGGTCGCGTGGTCCGCGATGTGGAGCGGCGTGGCGTCGTCACCGCGGCGGCGACGACGAGCGCGACGCCCAGCATCGGGGTGACGGCGGCGACCAGCTTGTCCCCGAACGCGTACGTCAGCTCCACCCCTTGACCCCACGGCATCTGCTTGAAGACCGCCGCACTCACCCACAAGACGAACGCCGTCGCCAGACCCCGAACGAGCGGGGGAAGGACACGGTTTCGGATCGCGAAGGCGAGCGGCACCACCCAGACGAAGTGGTGGGTCCACGACAGGGGCGAGGCGAGCAGCGTGGCCACACCGCACAGCGACACGGCGAAGAGAACATGCCCTCGGCGATGCCAGAGCGCGGCCGCCCACGCGCCGACCAACGCGACGCAGGCGCTGAGGATCAGACCGAGCCGATGAGCGCTTCCGGTCTCGCCGAGAAACCGCAGCACAGCCGAGAGGATCGACTGGTTGAACAGGAACGACGTGTAGCCGGTGCGGGTGTCGCCGCTCAGCAGGATCTGCCAGAAGGCGATCGACTCCCGAGGCAGGGCCACCAGGCCGAGCAGCGTCGCCGCGCCCGCCGACAGCACCACCCACCGGGCGGTCCGCCACTGACGCGCCACCAGCAGGTAGACGGCGAAGAGAGCGGGGGTCAGCTTGATCGCCGCCGCGATCCCGGTGAGCACCCCCGCCGGCAGCAGGCGTCGCCCCACGAGGAGACCACTCAGGCGAGGACCGGGCACGAGGTCGAGGACGACCATCGCCATCAAGAAGACATTGACCTGCCCGAAGCCGATCGTCTCCCGAACCGGTTCGACGAAGAACACGCACCCTGTCGTCACCAAGCTGAGCGGCCATCCGGTCAGGCCGAGCCGGTACAGCACGGCGAACAGGACGATCGCCGTGGCCGCGAGCCACAGCGCCTTCAACGCCACGAGCGGGATCACGACGAGCGGCACGCACAACAGCGCCGCGAACGGCGGGTAGATGAACGCCAGGCCGTCCCGTGGCGTGCGGGCGGTGAGGATGTCACCGCCCTCCAGCAGGACCTGCCCCGTGTAGCGGTAGACCTCAAGGTCGACGACGCGCGGGTCCCATGGCCAGAAACCCTCGAACCGAACCGAGAACGGCGCCACGACGAGTGCCGCCAGCACGGGCGGAGCGGCGAGCGCGGCCACGCGCAGGAATGGAGTTCGCACCCTGAATCCCTGAACCTTCGAGCGGATGGCTGCCACCGACACGCTCACGGACGGGCTCCGTCAGTAGGCACCGGTCACCACGTTCGCTAACGGCTCGCCGGCGACGTATCGACGCAGCTGCGCGCTCACCAGACGACGGCCGCGCGGCAGGAACGCGGAGGTGTTGCCACCGACGTGCGGGCTGATGAGCACCCCCGGCGCGGACCACAGCGGGTGGCCCTTCGGCAGCGGCTCGGGGTCGGTGACGTCAAGGGCGGCCCGCAAGCGCCCGCTGACGAGTTCCGCGACGAGCGCCTCGGTGTCGACCACCTGACCGCGGGCGACGTTGACCAAGAGCGCCCCGTCCTTCATCCGGGCGAGGAACTTCGCGTCGACCAGACCTCGGGTCTCGTCGGTCAGCGGAACCAGGAGGACCACGACGTCCGCCTGCGGGAGCAGCTCGGGCAGCTGGTCGATCCCGGCCACCCCCTCCCGGGCGCTCCGCGCCACGCACGTCACCTCGCACTCGAACGGCGCGAGCCGTCGGCGCAGCGCCTGCGCGATCGAGCCGGCGCCGAGGATCAGCACCTGCTTGTCGGCCAGCGCCTCGCGTCGGCCCGCCACCCACTCGCCGGCGTCCTGCGCACGCACGAAGTCGGGGATACCACGGAGGCTGGCGAGGATGAGCCCCACGGCGAGCTCCGCCGTGCTCGCATCATGAACCCCGCGCGCGTTACACAGAGTGACACCGTCGCGCAGGTACGGCGTGACGTGCTCGACGCCGGCCGTCAACGTCTGGACGACCTTCAGCGCCGGCATCGACCTGATCAGCTCGACGGTGTGGCGGGGACCCAGGTACGGCGTCACGTAGAACTCCACCTCGCCGAGAGAGGCGGGCGGGTCGCCGGTTCCGTCGTAGACATCGATCGCCAGACCGTCGGGCAGCCCGTCGTACACCTCGGGTGGCTCGGGCAGCCAGACCCGCACCGGCCGACTCGTGCCGCGTTCGGATGTGTGGCTCATCGCTACGTGTCCTCGATTGTCCTGTCGTCCACCGAACCTCGATGCGGATCGCACCTCGGCGCGGGCATCGCTCGTCGCCACCGGCGACGTGGTGGCCCGGTCCACGAGCGCCCGACGTGCCGCCGGGCACAAGCCCCTAGCCTGACACGTGGGAATCCCGAAGCCGCAGGCGTCCCGTGGCCACAATGTGTCAGCCTCGACGGTGAGGGTAGGTCCCAGACCGAGCAGATCGTGAGGAGCCGCCCAGTGCGCCGCACCATCGTCCTCGCCGTCGCCGCCATCACCCTCGGGGTCACCGCCGGATGCGCGAACCCCTCGACGCCCGCCGCCTCGCCGCCTCCGCCCTCACCTCCGCCGCCCACGGCGAGGACGCCGGCCACCGCACGACCGATCAGCACCCCCACGCCCGTGAAGCCGGCCCGTCCCACAGTGGACGGCACGATCGTCGACGACCTCACCACCCCGTGGGGACTGGCGTTCCTGCCCACCGGTGAGGCCCTCGTGGCGGAGCGGGACACCGGCAGGATCAAGCTCATCGAGAAGTCAGGCGACACGACCACGGTCGGCCGGGTGAGGGGTGTGCGAGCCGTCGCCGAGAGCGGCCTGCTCGGCCTCGCCGTGGCCCCCACCACGGGCAACCGAGATCCGCTGGTCTTCGCCTACGTGACCACCGCGACCGACAACCGCGTCATCGCGATGCCGTACGACCGCGCCAAGCAGGAGCTCGGCAAACCACGCGTCATCCTGAGCGGCATCCCGTCCGGCGCGATCCACAACGGCGGCCGTATGACGTTCGGCCCCGACGGCTACCTCTACATCGGCACCGGAGACGCCTCTCACGGCGACCTCGCGCAAGACCTGGACTCCCTCGGCGGCAAGATCCTGCGGATCACCCCCGACGGCAAACCCGCACCAGGCAACCCGTTCCCCAACTCACCGGTCTGGAGCTACGGACACCGCAACGTCCAGGGCTTGGCGTTCGACGACGACGGACGCCTGTGGGCCACCGAGTTCGGACAGGACACCTGGGACGAGCTCAACCTCATCCAGAAGGGTGGCAACTACGGCTGGCCCGAGGTGGAGGGCATCGCCACGAAGCCCTCGCCGACGACGTCACCGAGATCAACCGCCACGCCGACACCTTCCCCCACGGCCGGCGAGAGCGACTTCATCGACCCTGTGGCGCAATGGCGGCCCGACGACGCGTCACCGTCCGGCCTCGCCTACGCCGCGGGTTCCCTGTGGATGGCCTGCCTGCGCGGCGAGCGGCTCTGGCGGATCCAGGTCGACGGCCCTCGGGTGGTCGGGAAGCCCCAGATGTTCTTCCGGACGAGCTACGGCCGTCTGCGCACCGTCGCCCTGGCGCCGGACAACACGCTCTGGCTCACCACCAGCAACACCGACGGCCGCGGCCGTCCAGCCGAGGACGACGACCGCATCCTGCGGCTACGGCTCACCCGGTGAGCGACGTCGGGCAGCCCTGGACACCGGCGCTCGACCTCGACGCGGCCGAGTCTCGGCGTGGTGAAAACTGGACATCGGAGGCAAAACACCCATACTGGCAGCGTCCGACGTGGCGTCTGTGGGCCGATGACCGCCCGTCCGGACCCCCGCGCGGGACACCGCGGCGGGGTCACCCACGGGAGGACATCATGCGTTGGAAAGCTCTCACCTTCGTGGTGTTCGCCCTGCTCGGTGTGATCTGGGCGGCGGCGGTCACCTGGCGGTGACGCGCGAGCGACGTGCATCCGCGTCGGGCACGTGGAGCCGGGACGGTGACGTGGTCCCCGCTCCGCTCACCCGGGTCGGCTGAGCTCACTGGCGTCCGCGGAGCGCACACCGGCGCTCCCACCGGCCAGGTCAGCTCACACCGAGCCGCTCGAGGATGAGCTGACGCACCCGGGCGGCGTCCGCCTGCCCCCGCATCTGCTTCATGACCGCACCGATCAGCGGTCCGGCCGCGGCGACCTTGCCACCACGCACCTTCTCGGCGATCTCCGGGTTGGCCGCGATGGCCTGGTCGACCGCCGCCCCGAGCGCGGCGTCGTCACTGACCACCGCCAGCCCACGGGCCGCCACGACCTCCTCCGGCGAGCCCTCACCGGCGAGCACGCCGTCGAAGACCTCGCGGGCTAGCTTGTCGTTGATCTTCCCGGCATCCACGAGCCGCTGGACCTCTGCCACCTGGGCCGGGGTGATCGGCAGCTCGTCGAGCTCGACGCCCGACTCCCGAGCCCGCCGGGCCAGCTCCCCCAGCCACCACTTACGGGCGGCCGCCGGCGTCGCACCGGCCTCGACCGTGGCCTCGACGAGGTGAAGCGCGCCGGCGCCGAGGATGTCGCGGAACTCCAGCTCGGTGAAGCCCCACGCCTCGAACAGCCGCTTGCGGCGCGCGCTCGGCGGCTCCGGCAACGTCGCCCGCAGCTTCTCGACCCACTCCGGATCCGGCGCCAACGGCACCAGGTCAGGCTCGGGGAAGTAGCGGTAGTCCTCCGCCTGCTCCTTGGAGCGACCAGGGGTCGTGATGCCGGTGTCCTCGTGCCAGTGCCGGGTCTCCTGCGTGATCCGCCCGCCCCTGGCGAGCAGCGCGGCCTGCCGGCAGATCTCGTAGCGCACCGCCCGCTCGACCGATCGGAGGGAGTTGACGTTCTTGGTCTCGGTCCGGGTCCCGAAGGCCGTCTCACCCCGTGGCCGCAGCGAGACGTTGGCGTCGCAGCGGAGCTCGCCCCGCTCCATGCGAACCTCCGACACGCCCAGGTCCCGCATGAGCTCCCGCAGCGTGGCGACGTAGGCGCGGGCGACCTGAGGGGCGAGAGCTCCGGCTCCCTCGATCGGCTTGGTGACGATCTCGATCAGCGGGATGCCGGCGCGGTTGTAGTCGACGAGGGAGTACTCCGCCCCGTGGATGCGACCGGACCCACCGACGTGGAGCGACTTGCCGGTGTCCTCCTCCATGTGGGCGCGCTCGATGCCGATCCGGAACGTCCGGCCCTCGACCTCCACCTCGATCTCGCCGTTGACCGCGATCGGCTCGTCGTACTGGCTGATCTGGAAGTTCTTCGGCATGTCCGGATAGAAGTAGTTCTTCCGGGCGAACCGACACCACGAGGCGATCTCGCAGTTCAGTGCCAGGCCGATCCGGATCGCGTACTCCACCGCCGCGGCGTTGAGGACCGGCAGTGAGCCCGGCAGACCGAGACACGTGGGGCACACCTGGGTGTTGGGAGGCGCGCCGAAGCCCGTCGGGCAGCCACAGAACATCTTCGTGGCCGTGCCCAGCTCCACGTGCACCTCGAGACCCATCACGGGGTCGAAGCGCTCGAGCGCCTCGTCGTACGACATCAGCTCGGTCGTGACGGTCATGAATCAACACCCTCGGCTACTGCGTCGGCGGTGGAGCGTCGCAAGGTCAGCCTAGTGGCGACCGATCGACAGTCGGTGCGTGCTGCGTGCGGTGAGACATCGGCGTCCGGGCTCACAGGGCGGGAGCCTGCTCCAGTAACGACCCGCCCCACCGGTCGACCAGGGCGGCCTCGACGGCCGCGCCGACCCGGTAGAGCCGATCGTCGGCGAGGACCGGCGCCATCACGTGGAGACCCACCGGCAGTCCGTCCTCGGGCGAGAGGCCACACGGGAACGACGCCGAGGCGTTGCCGGCCAGGTTGGACGGGATCGTGCACAGGTCGGCCTTGTACATCGCGAGCGGGTCGTCGACACGCTCCCCGAGGCGGAAAGCCGTCGTCGGCGTGGTCGGCGAGACCAGGACGTCCACCGACTCGAAGGCCCGCTCGAAGTCGCGCGCGATGAGCGTGCGGACCTTCTGGGCCTGACCGTAGTACGCGTCGTAGTAGCCGCTCGACAAGGCGTAGGTGCCGATCATGATGCGGCGCTTGACCTCGGGACCGAATCCCGCCTCGCGGGTCAACGCCATCACCTCTTCGGCGCTCCTGATGCCGTCGTCACCGACCCGCAGGCCGTAGCGCATGGCGTCGAAGCGGGCGAGGTTACTCGAGCACTCGCTCGGCATGATCAGGTAGTACGCCGGGAGGGCGTAGACGAAGTGGGGGCAGGAGACCTCGACGACCTCGGCGCCCAGCTCCGCGAGCAGGTCGACGGCCTCCCGGAACCGCTGCTCGACCCCAGGCTGATACCCCTCACCGCCCAGCTCCTTGACCACGCCGACGCGGAGGCCGCGGACGTCAGCGCTGCGGGCCGCCTCGACGACGGGCGGTACCGGCTGGTCGATCGAGGTGGAGTCAAGTGGGTCGTGCCCCGCGATCACCTCGTGCAGGAGCGCCGCGTCCAGGACGGTCCGCGCGCACGGGCCCGGTTGATCGAGACTCGACGCCATGGCGACGAGGCCATACCGGGAGGTGCCGCCGTAGGTCGGCTTCACCCCGACCGTGCCCGTGACGGCGGCCGGCTGCCGGATCGAGCCACCGGTGTCGCTGCCGATCGCCAGCGGCGCCTCGAAAGCCGCCAGGCAGGCCGCCGACCCGCCCCCGGAGCCGCCCGGGACCCGGTCGGTGTCCCACGGGTTGCGGGTCGGCCCGAACGCGGAGTTCTCCGTCGACGAGCCCATCGCGAACTCGTCCATGTTGGTCTTGCCGAGGATCACCACGCCCGCCTCGCGCAGGCGCCGGACCACCGTGGCGTCGTACGGCGGGCGCCATCCCTCGAGGATCTTCGAGCCGCACGTAGTCGGCACGCCCTTCTGGGTGAAGACGTCCTTGAGGCCGAGCGGCACACCCGCCAGCGGTCCGAGGTCCTCCCCCGCCGCGCGACGCTCGTCGACGGCACGCGCCGCCGCCAGCGCGCCCTCGGTGTCGACGTAGAGGAACGCCCGCACTCGATCGTCGACCTTGGCGATGCGGTCGAGGTGCGCCTGGGTGACCTCCACAGCGGAGACCTCGCCGCTGCGGATCATCCCGGCCAGCTCGGCCGCGGACAGCTTGGTGAGCTCGGTCATCACGCCTCCTCGCCCAGGATTCGCGGCACCCGGAAGCGCCCATCCTCGGTCGCCGGCTCACCGTCGACCACCGGGGCGCCGGCGAGCGCCTCCTCCGCGGACAGACCCGGTCGAACCTCGTCGGGACGCAGCACGTTGGTGACCGGGACCGGATGAGACATCGGCGGCACGTCCTCAGCGGCGACCTCGCGCACCTGGGCGACCGCCTGCAGGATGACGTCGAGCTGGGGTGCGAGATGGTCGAGCTCGTCGTCGGTCAGGTCGATCCGGGCGAGGCGCGCCAGATGGGCGACCTCGTCGCGGCTGATCGCGGGCATGTCAGATGACCCTCCTGTAGGCCCTGGTCGGCAGCGTGGACCGGCCCAGCGTCGCTCTGTTCCACAGCACGGCCGCGGTCGTGGGCGTGCGCACTGCGTGGGCGTCCAGCAATCCTAGGCGGGCGTGGCGCCGCGACGCGCACGGGTGCCGAGCACCCCGAGCGAGGGGCCAGAAGAACTCGCCGGTCGCGTGCGCGCCCGGGAGGCGGACCAGGGCTGCCCCGCCGGAGGACTTTCGCGCGACAATCGCGTCGTGTACCTGCTCCGCGTCGTGCTCCCTGACCAACCGGGCGCCTTGGGCACGGTCGCCTCGGCCCTGGGCCACGCCGGTGCCGACATCGTCGCGGTCGACGTCGTCGCGCGTCAGCCCGACGGAACCGCCGTCGACGACTTCGTGGTCGAGCTACCCCTCGGCGGCCGGGCCGACTCGTTGGTGACCGCCTGTCAATCGGTGCCCGGCGTCCGCGTGACCTGGCTCTCGCGCTACGACTTCGGCGGCAAGCTCCGCCACGACCTCGAGGCCATCGAGGCGATGACCGAGCGGCCCGCCGAGGCCGACCGGGTCCTCGTCGAGCAGGTGCCGACCGTCTTCCGCGCCGACTGGGCGTTCCTCGTCAGCCGTGACGATGCGGAGAAGGCGGTCGTGCGGCACGCTACCCCCACCGCGCCGAAGCCGCCGGACGGCGACGCCTTCTGGCTGCCGTTGCACAGCCCGACCCGACTGGACATCCCCGACGAATGGGCGGACAAGGGGTGGCGCCACGTCGCGGCCGCCGCGGTCCCGGTCGGCGGCCCGAACCAATCGTTGGTCTTGGGCAGATCGGGCGGACCCGAGATCCTCGACTCGGAGCTGGCTCGGTTGGCTCACCTCGCCGCGCTCGCTCAGACGGTGACGAGCCTGTCCGCTGACGGTGACGAGCCGGGCGACAGCGCGTGAGCGGCTCGCGAGGAGCAGACACCGGCCGCTCAGGCGACCTGAACCGAGGAGCCGTCGAGGAAGTCGACGATCGAACGGCGCAGCCCCGCTGGGTCGAGGCCGTACAGCGCGTCGTGATCCTCCGGTGTGCCGTACCTCCGCAGCTCGATACGCCCGACGCCGAGCGGTAGCAACCGGTGCGGCCGGTCGACGAGAGCTTCCGCGACCAGCCGGGATGACGTGCCGGCCAAGTACGGCTCGACCAGCACCACGTCGACAACCCCCCGCGCGGTCACCTCGGCCAGCTGGCGAAGCCCGGCGAGATCGAAGGGGCGCACGGTGGCCGCGTAGGCGACGCTCACGTCCAGGTCGGCGGTGGCCCGCAGGACCGGGTCGAGCATGGGTCCCACCGCGACCACGACCGCCCGCTCACCGCGACGCACCACGTCGAGCGCGCCACTCGTGGCGGCGGGGCGGGCCTCGGCATTGCTCCGCGTGGAGAGCCGGATGTAGGCAGAGCGCGAGTCGCGCACCGCGCTCCGGAGGAGCTCGGCGACCTCGTCGGCGTGACCGGGCACGTGGATGGCCCAGCCCGGCAAGGTGTCGATGAGGGCCACGTCCCCCGGGGCCTGGTGGGTGCGACCACCCTCGGTCCAGTCGTAGGACGCGCCGACGCTGACGAGCACTGCACTGGCGTCCTGGTGGGAGAGGTCGAGCTTGATCTGCTCGAAGGAACGCTCGATCAGAAACGGCGCGTAGGAGTGGGCGATCGGCCGCATCCCCGTGAGCGCGAGCCCGCCCGCGACGCTGACCATGAGCGGTTCCCGGATCCCGACGTTGATCACGCGGTCAGGGTGCCGGCGAGCGGCGTCCTCGAACCGGTCCGTGGAGATGTCGGCCAGCACGACCGCCACCCGGCGGTCGGCATCCAGCAGCTCGCTGGCGACCGCCGCGAACGTCGTGCGCATGTCCGGTGCGGTCATCACGGCTCCTGTCCCTCTGTCTCGTGCGGCTGTGTCTCTTGCGGCCCGTCCCCGCGGCCTCACCCGAACTTCGGCTCCACGACAGCGACGACAACGTGGGGTTGACGCCGATCGGCTGACGTCACGGGAGCCAGGAGCGCGTCCTCGAGAGCGTCGTGATCGCGCCCGTCGACGGTGGCCGTCGTCCACCCGTTGACGCTGAAGCGGCTGGCGATCCCGCCCGGCCATCCGTGTGTCGCGGACTGGTTGTCCACCACGACGGTGGTGAGGTTTCCCAGTCCGACCGCTCCGGCGTACGCGATCGCCTCGTGGTTCGTGCCCTCGTCGAGCTCCGCGTCACCGACGAGGACGACGACCCGCGGGGAGGTCAGCCCTTGGGCTCGCAGGCCGAGGGCCATGCCCACCCCGAGCGGCAGCCCATGCCCGAGGGAGCCTGAGGAGATCTCGACACCTGGGATCAGGACTCGGTCGGGATGGTACCCGAGCGCTGAGTCGAACGCGCCGAACCGCGGCAGCCACTCGGTGGGGAAGAAGCCCTTCGCGGCGAGCACGGCGTAGTACGCCATCGGGCCATGCCCCTTGGACAGCAGGAAGCGGTCCCGGGTCGGGTCGTCGATGGTCGCGGGAGAGACGCGAAGCACCCGGTCGTACAAGACCCACAAGACGTCCAAGGTCGAGGTGGCGCTCGCGTCGTGCTTCTCGTCCCCCGTCATCATCGTGAGGAGCCGAGGAAGGTCGGCGTAGTCCAAGCCGAGTTCACTCGTCGTCATGCCTCGAGGCTGGCACGCGCAACAAGCCGGCGGATCGGTCGCGTGACGAGACTCGAGTCCGACCTTCGGCCTAGGACGCTCGACCAAGAGAACGTGCGGCGCAGCGACGCCGACGCGTCGTCACCACGACCCCCGGGGCGGTGCGAAGTCCGGACGGACCGTGCGCATGTAACCCGCGTCGTCACGGCGGCGGATGCCACACCGCAGGTAGGTGTCGTGGAGGTGGGCCAACGCGTCGTGGTCGAGCTCCACGCCAAGGCCGGGCCCCTCGGGCACCGGCACGCTCCCGTCCACGAACCGGAGCGCTCCGGGTTGGACGACGTCGTCGACCGTCCACGGATAGTGCGTGTCACAGGCGTACGCCAAGGCCGGTGTCGCGGCCGCCAGGTGCACCATCGCGGCGAGGCTGATCCCCAGGTGGGTGTTGGAGTGCATCGACAGCCCGATCCCGAACGTCTGGCACATCGTCGCGAGGGCCTGGCAGAGGCGAAGCCCGCCCCAGTAGTGGTGGTCGCACAGCAGGACGTCGATCGCGTCGCGCTTCACCGCCTCCGGCAGATGTTCGAAAGCGACGACGCACATGTTCGTGGCGAGTGGCACGCGGGTGGTGCGGGCGACGTCGGCCATGCCGGCGATGCCCGGTGTGGGGTCCTCCAGGTACTCGAGGACGCCGTCCAGCTCCGCCGCGACCCAACGCGAGGTTTCGACCGTCCACGCGGCGTTCGGGTCCAGGCGCAACGGATGGTCGGGAAAGGCCTTTCGCAGCGCGCGGATCGCGGTGACTTCCTGCTCGGGTGGGAAGACACCGCCCTTGAGCTTGATCGACCGGAAACCGTACCGCTCCACCATGGCGCGTGCCTGCGCGACGACTCCATCCGGGTCCAGCGCCGGACCGAAGGCATCCGGCGGCTCCCCCGGATGTCCGCCCCACTTGTAGAACAGGTATGCCGCGAACGGCACCGTGTCGCGTGCGGGCCCGCCCAGGAGGTCGACGACCCGAACCCCGAGCGCCTTGCCTTGTGCGTCCAGGCACGCCACCTCGAACGGCGCGTACGCGGACAGCACCGCGCGCGACTGGGAGGCCTCCCCGGTGAGCCGGTCGGGATCCCGCGCGGCGACGCCGGAGACGACGGCTTCCACGGTGGCGCGAATGCCGTTGAGGTCGAACACCGACCTCCCGACGAGCGTGGGGGCGATCGCCCGGAGTCGCGCGAGCACGCTGTCGTCGCCGTACGTCTCACCGAGGCCGACCACTCCGTCGTCGCACACCACCTGGATGACGCTGCGCAGGGCGTAGGGCTGGTGCACGCCGGCGGCGTTGAGCAACGGTGGATCGCGAAAGGCGACCGGTGTCACCACGACATCGCGGATGACGGTCATGCGCTCCCCCTCGGTGTCTCACGACTCCCGACCGGCACGCTCCCGATCGGCGTGCCTCCGATCGGCGTGCTTCCGGCCGCCAGGGCGGCGAGCTCCGCGCGGGCGGTGGAGAGGAGCTCGCTCAGCTTGTCCACGTGCGCGGGATCGGGATCGACCAACGGTGGCCGCACACCGCCGACCGGCAGCCCGGCGAGCCGCGCGCCCGCCTTGACGAGCGCGACGGCGTATCCCGGCACCTGGTCACGGAGGTCGGCGAAGGGCAAATAGAAGACCCGCAGCAGCGTCTGGACCGTGCCCTCGTCGCCTGTGACGAGCGCCCGGTAGAACGCCTGCGCGAGGTCAGGCGCGAAGTTGTGCACCGCCGAGGAGTAGTGCTCCACGCCGATCGCGCGATAGGCGGCGGCGCTGATCTCGGCTGTCGGCATGCCGTTGAGGAAGTGGAACGTCGCCGCCTTCGGGTGACCGCTCGTGCGAACAGTGGTGACCAGCCGCTGTAAGGCGTCGACGTCCCCACGCCCGTCCTTGAGCCCCACCACGGTGGGGATGTCGAGCAGATCGCTCACCACCGGTGGCGGGAAGACCGCGGTCGACCGCTGGTACACGATCACTGGAAGGTCCGCTCCCGCTGCCGCGAAGCGGACGTACCCCAGCAGGCCGGCGGTGGTCGACGTCACGAGATAGGGCGGGAACAGCAGGACACCGTCCGCGCCGCAGGCCGCGGCCTGGGCGACGAGCTCCCGCGCGAGTCCCGCGCCGCCGCCCGCGCCGGCGACCACGGGCACCCGACCGTCCACCACCTCGACGGCCGTCGTCACGACGTCGCGATGCTCCCGAGGCGTCAGCGCCGGCAGCTCCCCCGTCCCGCAGGCCACGAAGACCGCCGCCGCCCCGGCCGAGACCTGCTGCTCCACGTGGACGCGTAGGACGTCGAGGTCCACCCGGTCTGCGGAGTCGAACGGCGTGAGCGGGAAGGACAACGGTCCGGCGGCGAATGTCACGACGTGCACACCGGGACCGTAGCGGCGAGCGGACGCGAGCAGGCTCGTCGTCTCACGCCCCTCGCTGCCAGGTGCGGCCATGTGGACGCGTGCACCGTCATGACGGTCAGGCATGCAGGACGGTCAGGCATGACGGCCAGGTGAGTGCCACGGCGTCCGGCCGGCTGGGCCCCGCTACGCCTCGGTCACGACATGCGCGCGGGCCGCGTCAGGTCCTTGCTCCAGCAGCACACGGAAACCGGCCTCGTCGAGGATCGGGATACCGAGGCTGCGCGCCTTGTCGTACTTCGACCCGGGCTTGTCACCGACGACGACGAAGCTGGTCTTCTTCGAGACCGAGCTCGACGCCTTTCCGCCACGGCTGGTGATCGCCTCGGTGGCCTCGTCCCGCGAGAAGCCTTCCAGGCTTCCGGTGACCACGACGGTGACCCCTTCGAGCGGACGCGGTCCTTCGTCGGTCCGGTCCTGGAAGCGGACGCCCGCGCGGCGCCACTTCTCCACGATGTCGCGATGCCAGTCGACGCTGAACCAGTCCTTGATCGAGGCCGCGATCGTGGGGCCGACGCCGTCCACCTCGGCCAGCTCCTCCTCCGACGCTGCCGCGATCCGGTCGAGGTCCCCGAACGCGCGGGCCAAGGCCTGCGCCGCGGTGGGACCGACGTGTCGGATCGACAGCGCCACGAGGACTCGCCACAGCGGCCGGGACTTGGCCTCCTCGAGGTTGTCCAGCAGTCGCCGAGCGTTGGCCGACAAGTCACCCGACTTGGTGGTGAAGAACTCCGACTGGGCAAGGCGCTCGGGCGTGAGGGAGAACAGGTCGCCCTCGTCGCGGATGAGTCCCTCCTGGAGCAGCGCCGTGCCGGCCTGGTAGCCGAGCACCTCGATGTCGAGGGCTCCCCGACCGGCCAGGTGGAACAACCGCTCACGGAGCTGCGCCGGACACGACCGGGTGTTGGGGCAGCGCAGGTCGACGTCGCTCTCCTTCTCGGGGCGTAGCTCGCTGCCGCACTCCGGGCAGTGGGTCGGCATGACGAACTCACGCTCGGTGCCGTCCCTGAGGTCGACGACCGGACCCACGATCTCAGGAATCACGTCGCCAGCCTTGCGCAGCACCACGGTGTCGCCGATCAAGACACCCTTGCGCTTGATCTCTTGGGCGTTGTGCAGCGTGGCGAACTCGACGGTGGAGCCGGCGACCCTCGTCGGCTCCATCACCCCATACGGCGTCACCCGCCCGGTGCGGCCGACGTTGACCCGAATGTCGAGAAGCTTGGTGTTCACCTCCTCGGGAGGGAACTTGTAGGCGATCGCCCACCGGGGCGCGCGTGCGGTCGAGCCCAGCTGGCGCTGCAGCGAAATCTGGTCGACCTTGATCACCACGCCGTCGATCTCGTGGTCGAGCTGGTGACGACGGTCGCTGTACTCGCGGGCGTAGGCGTCGACCTCGTCGAGAGTCCGACAGACGGTGACGTGCTCGCTGACCGGAATGCCCCAGGAGCGCAGGGCGGCGTAGGCCTCGGAGAGTCGGGTCGGCTGCCAGCCCTCCACGCGACCCAAGCCGTGCGCCACGAAGCGGAGAGGCCGTTGCGCGGTGACGCGAGGGTCCTTCTGCCGCAGGGACCCCGCCGCGGAGTTGCGCGGGTTGGCGAACGGCGGCTTGCCGGACTCGACGAGGCGCGCGTTGAGCTCCTCGAAGTCGCGCACCCGGAAGTAGACCTCGCCGCGGACCTCGAGCACCGACGGAACCGGCGGGTGGTCCGACCCGGCGGTCAGCCGGTGCGGCACGTCGCGGATGGTGCGCACGTTGAGCGTGACGTCCTCGCCGGTGCGCCCGTCCCCCCGGGTGGCCGCGCGAACCAGCCGACCGCCCTCGTAGACGAGGTCGACGGCCAACCCGTCGACCTTGAGCTCGCAGAGGAACTCCGCCTCGGCGCCGACCTCACGTTCGACTCGGGCAGCCCACGCGCGTACCTCATCACGGTCGAAGGCGTTGTCGAGCGACATCATGCGCTCGAGGTGCTCGACGGGGGCGAACTCCGTCGACCACGTGCCGCCCACCCGCTGGGTGGGCGAGTCGGGCGTGCGCAGCTGCGGGTAGGCCTCCTCGAGCGCGATGAGCTCCTGCCGCAACGCGTCGTACTCCGCGTCGGAGATCGTCGGACGGTCGAGCACGTAGTACCGGTAGTCGTGCTCTTCGATCTCCTGGACCAAGGCGGCGTGCCGCTCTTGCGCCTCGGCGGGAGCGGTCGCGACCTGCGTGCCGGGTTCCTCGCGGGGCACGGCGTTGGACTCGCTCATAGCTGCGAAGGGTACCGCCGCACCACCGACAGCACCGGTCCACGTGGCGGCCACCCGGAGGGAGGGCCGGGGTGAGGAACTGCCGAGCGGACGGGCGTGGTCGGCCCCGACGTGTCACGAGCGCTCGTCGTCGGGCGCGGTGGCGCTGTCCGGGCGGTCGTCCAGATGCGCGGCGACCTTGCGGACCAGAGTGAGGACGGTCCGCGTCCAGGCCGGCTCGGCTCCCGCGAGGCCGCAGGACGGCGTGACCACACACCCGCGAGCGGCGGTCTCCTCCGGAAACCCGAGCGTGCGCCAGAAACGCAGAACCGCCCGAGTCACCTCAAGGTCGGACGGCCCTCGCGGACCCTCCCGCGAGGGCTTCGTCGACGCGTCCTCAGGGCCGGGGACGGCGGGTACCGCTCCCACGAACAGCGTCACGCCCTGCTCGACCGCCGCCGCGAGCGCCTCGACATCCGCGTCACGGACCCGCGCCATGTCGAACGACAGGCCACGAGCCCCTCCGCGGACCAGCAACTCGAACGGGACCTCGGACCCGCAGCAATGCACGATCGGGATCGCCCCCTGTGCGTCGGCGGCGCTGACCACCTCGCGCACGAGCGCCTCCGCCTCGGGGTTGTCGACGGACCGGTAGCGGGAGAAGCCGGAGGGCGTCGGTATGGCTCCACTGAGCACGGCCGGCAGAGACGGCTCGTCCACTTGCAGCACGAGGCTGGCGCCCGGGACACGTCGGCGCACGTCCGCCAGGTGCTCGGTGAGTCCCTCCGCCAGGGACTGCGCGAGGTCACGTCGCGCGCCGTGGTCACCGAGGACTCGACCACCGCGCGGAAGCTCCACCGAGGCGGCGAGCGTCCAGGGCCCCGCGACCTGGACCTTCAGCGGGCCGGTGTAGCCCTGGGTCAGCTCCTCCAACGCGTCGAGGTCTTGGCCGAGCGTCGACCGAGCCCGCCGTTGGTCACGTCCCGGTGCGGCCGTGAGCCGCCAGCCGGCTGGCTGAAGGTCAACGCCCAGACCGACCAGCAAGGCGCACGACCGACCGACCATGTCCGCACCGGGTCCACGCGTCGGCAGCTCAGGTAGATGCGGAAGGTCGGGAAGCTCGCCGAGGACGACCCTCGTGGCCTCCATCGGATCGGTATACGGCAGCGAGCCCACCCCGCTCGCCGTTCCAGGTCCCCAGGGAAGCTCCACATCCACGGAGCACACCCTACGGCTGGTGTCACCGCGTCCTCGTCGGTACGCCTGTCAAGAACAGCACCGACTCGCGCGAGGGCGACGCCCGCCGGCGCCCGGCGCGTCAGGCCGCGGTGCGGGCGATGGTCGCCGAACCGATCACGCGGCTCCCGTCGTACAAGACGACAGCCTGCCCGGGCGCGACGCCGAAGGCGGGCTCCTCCAACTCGACGGTGAGCACGTCGCCGTCGACCCAGGCCCGGGCCGGCAGCGCCTCCGCGTGGGCCCGGATCTGCGCGTGGCAGGACACCACACCCTCCGGCGCAGGCCCGCACCAGCGTGGCCGGGTGCCCTCGATGGTGGCGACCCGCAGTCGCTCCCGTCGCCCCACCGTGACCGTGCGGGTGACCGGCTCGATGGACAGCACGTAGCGTGGCTTGCCGTCAGGCGCGGGCCGATCCAGACCGAGGCCGCGCCGCTGTCCCACGGTGAACGCGAAGCTCGACTTCCGGCGGGCGAGGACGGTGCCGTCCTCGTCCACGACCGTGGCGGGCCGCTCCCCGAGCTGACGAGCCAGGAACCCGGCCGTGTCACCGTCGGCCACGAAGCAGATGTCGTGGCTGTCGGGCTTGTCGGCCACCGCGAGCCCGCGAGCCGCGGCCTCGGCGCGCACCTCGGACTTCAGGGAATCCCCGAGCGGAAACATCGCGTGCGCGAGCTGCTCGGCGGTGAGCACCCCGAGCACGTAGGACTGGTCCTTGTCAGGATCGACCGCCCGGTGCAGCTCACGGCCGTGCGGGCCGTCGACCAGCCGGGCGTAGTGCCCGGTGCAGACGGCGTCGAAGCCGAGCGCGAGCGCCCGTTCGAGCACGGCCGCGAACTTGATCTTCTCGTTGCAGCGCAGGCACGGGTTCGGCGTACGGCCGGCGGCGTACTCGTCCACGAAGTCCTGGACGACGTCGGCGTGGAAACGGTCGGCGAGATCCCAGACGTAGAAGGGGATGCCGAGCACGTCCGCGGCGCGGCGGGCGTCGCGCGCGTCCTCGAGCGTGCAGCAGCCTCGGGCGCCGCTGCGATAGGACGCGGGGTTGCGGGACAGCGCGAGATGGACGCCGGTGACCTCGTGACCAGCGTCGACCGCTCGGGCGGCGGCCACCGCCGAGTCCACCCCGCCCGACATGGCGGCGAGTACCCGCATCAGCCCGACCCTCCGGCGACGGCGTTGACCAGCCCGGCGGCGCGTGCCCGCTCCACGACCGGCCCGATCGCCTCGCCGAGCGCCTCGACGTCGGAGCGGGTCGAGGTGTGACCGAGGCTGAACCGCAGCGAGCCGCGGGCCCGCGCCTCGTCCTGACCCATCGCGAGCAGGACGTGGCTCGGCTCCGCGACACCGGCCGAGCAAGCCGATCCCGTGGAGCACTCGATCCCTCGAGCGTCGAGCAGCAGCAAGAGCGAGTCGCCTTCACAGCCGACGAACGAGAAGTGGGCGTTGCCGGGCAGTCGGCGGCTCAGCTCGAACGACGGGTCACCGTTGAGCGTGGCGTCCGGCACCGCGGCCAGAACGCGTTCGACGAGCTCGTCGCGCAGCTGGCTCAGCCGGGCCGCGAGCTCGGGCTGGCGCTGGGTGGCGACCCGCACCGCCGCCGCGAAGCCGGCGATCGCGGGGACGTCGAGGGTGCCCGACCGTACCTCGCGTTCCTGCCCGCCGCCGTGCAGCAACGGTGTGAGAGTGATCTCCCTGCGGACCACGAGCGCGCCGACCCCGACCGGCCCGCCCAGCTTGTGGCCGGTCACCGTCATGGCGTCGACACCGGACGAGGCGAAGTCGACCGGCAGCTGGCCGACCGCCTGAACCGCGTCGGTGTGGACCGGAATGTCGAACTCGCGGGCGAGCGCCGCGAGCTCGCTGACCGGTTGGACGGTCCCGACCTCGTTGTTGGCCCACATGACCGTCAGCAACGCGACCGAGGCGGGATCCCGCTCGATGGTGGCGCGGACCGCCTCCACGTCCACGCGCCCCACGCTGTCGACGGGCAGCCACTCGACCTGCGCGCCGCACGAGCTCCCCAACCACGCGGCGGCGTCGAGGACCGCGTGGTGCTCGACGGCACTGACCAGGACGCGGCGACGGCGTGGATCGGCGGCGTTCCGGGCCCAGTACAGCCCTTTCACCGCCAGATTGTCCGCCTCCGTCCCGCCACTCGTGAAGATCACTTCAGACGGTCGAGCGCCCAGCGCCTCCGCGATCGTCTCCCGCGACTCCTCGACGACGCGGCGCGCGGCGCGGCCGGACGCGTGCAGCGAGGAGGCGTTCCCGACCGCGGGCAGGTGAGCGGTGACCGCCGCGACGGCCTCGGGAAGCATCGGCGTGGTCGCGGCGTGGTCGAGATAGACGGTGCTCATCGTCTCCCCAGCGTAGTGTCTCGCTCCTCCAGCGCCGTCGGCGAAGCCGCCACGCCGCGGCCACTGCGGAACGATCACCACGACGAGATCGCGCGGCGGGCACTCACACGGCGTCTTTCACCCCGCGTCCTTCACCCGGCGCCACCACTCCGGGCCATACCCGGACATGGGGTCGCCCTCGCCTCGCCGCGCCGTCAGCAGCTTTCGACTCGACCATCCGTCCCGGCCCACAGCACCTCGCGCGAGCGCGGCACAGCACGGTGGTCCCCATCGACCCGAGCTGACGTCATCGCCACCAGGCGTGGAAGTGGTGGACGGGGCCGTGGCCGCTGCCGACCTTCACCGCGTCGGCGGCGCGCAGGGACTGGGTGACGTACCGCTTGGCGTCCTCGATCGCGCTGAGCCAGTCCGGCCGGCGCGGGCGGAGCGCGGCGATCGCCGAGGACAGCGTGCACCCGGTGCCGTGGGTGTGGGTGGTGTCGACGCGAGGAGCACGCAGCCAACGGGACACGTCGCCGTCGACGTAGTAGTCGGCGGACTCCGCCGACTCGACCCGGTGCCCGCCCTTCAGCAGGACCCGCGCGACGCCGAGCTCACGGAGCGCGTCCGCCTGCCGGATGATCTCCTCATCCTCGCGCGCCGGCTCTGTCTCGAGCAGGGCGGCGGCCTCCGGCAGGTTGGGGGTCACGAGGTCGGCCAACGGCAGGAGGCGGTCTCGCAGGTCGCGCACCGCGCTCGCGTCGAGCAGCCGGTCGCCACTCGTCGCGACCATCACCGGGTCCAGGACCACGGAGGGCGGACGGTGCCGTTCAAGGAAGTCCGCGACGGTGTTGACGACCTCGGCGTTGGCCAGCATGCCGATCTTGACGGCGTCGACGCTGACGTCCGCGACGAGCGTCTCGAGCTGTTGGGTGATGAACGCCGTCGGCACGACGTGCACCCCGGTGACGCCATGGGTGTTCTGCGCCGTCAGCGCCACGAGCACAGCGGTTCCGTAGGCGCCGAGAGCTGAGAACGTCTTCAGGTCCGCCTGGATGCCGGCACCGCCGGACGGGTCACTGGTCGCGATGGTCAGGGCGATCGGAGGATTCATCACGCGCTCCCTCGAGAAAGGCGTCGCGCAACGTGCGCGCCGCCGCCATCGGATCGGGCTGACCGCAGATCGCGCTCACGACGGCGACACCAGCGGCCCCAACGGCTCGCACCGCCCCCGCCGACGAGGCGTCGATGCCGCCGATCGCCACACACGGCAGCGGCGCCGCGGCGCAGACCTCGGCGAGGCCACGCAGCCCGATCGGCGTTCCGGCGTCGGGCTTCGTCTGCTGGGCGAAGACCGGACCGACGCCGAGGTAGTCCACGGCCGCGAGCTCGTCGCGGAGTCGGAGGGTGGCGGGGCCACTCCGGTGGGGTTCGTCGTGACCACCACCGTCGTCCTCGTACAGATCGGCGACGTCGTGGACCGACAGGCCAACGTAGGCGTCCGGTCCCACGATCTCGCGCGCCGCCGGCGCGGGAAGGTCCCTCTGCCCCACGTGGACGCCATCCGCGCCGACAGCCCTCGCGACGTCGGCGCGGTCGTTGATGAGCAACGGGATGCCCAAGCCGGACAACGCCTCACGCAGCCGAAGGCCGAGCTCCACCAGCTCCCGCGCGCTGGCGTTCGGGTCACGAAGCTGGACCACCGTCACCCCACCGGCCACAGCGGCAGTCACCGTGTCCACGACACCGCGCGCCCCACACAGCCGGGTGTCGGTGACGAGGTAGACGGACAGATCAAGCGGTGGCGCGGACATTGTCAATGGATCCTTGCCGCGCGTCGGATCGTCGCCGCGTCGACCGCGTGGAGCTGGTCCACCAGCGCCACCGCGAAGGAACCAGGTCGGGTCGCCCCCGACGCCTCCGCCTCCTCGCCCGCCACGGTGAGGACGACGGTGGCGGACGTCGCGGCCAGCAAGGGGTCGTCGACGACGGCGAGGAATCCCGCCACCAGCGCGCCGAGCACACACCCCGCGCCGGAGACTTTCGACAACAGAGCGTGACCGTTGGCCACTCGGACGGTCCGCTGGCCGTCGGTCAGGTAATCGACCGGACCACTCACCGCGACCGTGGTGCCGTGCTTGCCGGCAAGTGCTCGCGCGGCATCACCCGCGTCGTCAGGTGACGCATCGGAGTCCACGCCCTTGCCACCGAAGCGTCCGGTGAGCGCGAGCACCTCGGATGGATTGCCGCGCACGACGGTCGGCGCCCAGATGTCGAGCAGCTCCGCGGCCAGCGCCGCGCGATAGGGAAGGGCTCCCGCGGCGACCGGGTCGAGCACCCACCGACCACCGATGTCGCGCCGAGCTCGCACAGCGGCACGCATTCCTTCGGCGGTGGCGTGGGTGACCGTGCCGATGTTGACGAGGACCCCGGCGGCGGCTCTCGCCAGATCGCCGGCGTCTGGTCCGTCCACCATCGCGGGCGAAGCACCCACCGCCAACAACGCGTTGGCGGTCAGCGGAGCGGCGACGATGTTGGTGAGACAGTGAACGAGTGGCTGCTCGGCCCTCAGTCGCTCGAGCGCGTCGGCGACGTGGTCGGCCGTGAGAGTGGTCGGCATCTGCGACGTCCCTTCGCCAGCATGACCTGGATCAGGTTCGACGGGTGTGATCTCAGCCCCAGTCCCACGGCGGAGCCTGGGACACCCCGCGTCACATCACTGCCGACCGTACCCGAAAGGCGATCTCAACGCGAGCGGGCCAGGATCCAGACTGTGCCGACGGATGTCAGCCACGGCGACGGCGGATCTCCTCGATGGCCTGGGGCAGGACTTTGTGGAGATCGCCCACGACGCCGAAGTCGGCCATCTCGAAGATCGGTGCTTCGGGATCCTTGTTCACCACGACCACGGTGCGCGAGGTCTGCATACCGGCGCGATGCTGGATCGCTCCGGAGATACCGGCCGCGATGTACAGCTGCGGCGACACCGTCTTGCCCGTCTGGCCGACTTGGTACGCGTGGGGGTACCAGCCCGCGTCGACCGCCGCTCGGGACGCGCCCACCGCCCCGCCCAGCACGTCGGCGAGCTCCTCGATGAGAGCGAAGCCCTCGGCAGATCCGACCCCGCGACCCCCGGCGACCACGATCGACGCCTCCGTGAGCTCGGGACGGCCGGTCTGGGCGCGCGGCGACCGTTCGACGATCCGTGCCGCCTTCGCCGCCTCCGAGACCGTGACCTCGACCTTCTCCTCGACCGGTTGCGCGGGCGCCGGCTCCGGCGTGGTGGCGTTCGGCTTGACGGTGATGATCGGCGTGCCCTTGGTCACCGCCGCGCGCACGGTGTAGGTGCCGGCGAACACGGACTGCGTCGTCACCGGGATGCCGTCCTCGCCAGGCTCCACGTCGACCGCGTCGGTCACCAGCCCCGACTCGAGCTTGATCGCCAGCCGACCCGCCACCTCCTTGCCTTCGGAGTCGGAGGGCAGGAGGATCGCGACCGGTTGAGCTCGCTCGGCGAGCTGGGCGAGCGCCTCAGCCTTGGGAGCGACGAGGTAGTCGGAGAGCTCCGGCTGCTCCAGCAGATAGACCTTCTGGGCGCCGAACGCGGCGAGGGTGCTCGTGGCCTGCTCGTACCCGGCACCGATGAAGACGGCGGACGGCTCGCCGAGCCGGCGAGCGATGGTCAGCAGCTCGGTGGTGGTCTTGCGGACGGTCCCGTTGACGTGGTCGACCAGGACGAGGACTTCGCTCATGGCACTTCCCTCACACGAACTTCTGCTCGGCCAAGAACGCGACGAGCGCCCGTCCGCCGTCGCCGTCGTCGGTGACGACGGTTCCCTTCTGTCGGGCCGGTCGCCGCTCGAACGACCGGACCGTCGACCAGGCGGCGGACAACCCGACCTCGTGCGCGTCGATGCCGAGGTCGGCGAGGCTCCAGGTCTCCAGCGGCTTCTTCTTCGCCGCCATGATCCCCTTGAAGGACGGGTACCGCGGCTCGTTGGCTTGGTCGGTGACCGAGACCACCGCGGGCAGTGGTGCCTCGATCGTCTCGGTGGCCGTCTCGCCGTCCCGTCGAACGCGCACGGTGCCGTCGCTGACCTCGACCGCCGCGGCGAACGTCACCTGGGGAAGGCCCAGACGCTCGGCGAGCATCGCGGGGACGACCGACATCCCGCCGTCCGTCGACGCCATACCGCACAGGACCAGGTCGACCGGTGAGGTCTCGCGGATCTTCGTCACCGCACGGGCGAGGACCAAGGACGTGGCGATCGCGTCGGAGCCGTGGATGGCGTCGTCGGACACCACCACGCCGCGGTCGGCGCCCATCTGCAAGGCCTTCTTGACTGCGGTAGCCGCGTCCGACGGACCGACGGTCACGGCGGTGATCTCGCCGCCGTGCGCTTCGACCAAGCTGAGGGCCGCCTCGATCGCGTGCTCGTCCAGCTCGCTGAGGACGCCCGCGACGTTGGCTCGGTCGACGGTGTTGTCCGCAGGATCGAAGGTGCGGTCGGCGGCCGCGTCCGGCACGTACTTGACACAGACGACGATGTGCATGTGGCGTCCGGCTCCTCCCTCGCTCGTCGGTCGGCGACCCGGCTCGCTGGGTCGGCTCGCGCTCCCAGCCTGCCAGGCGCGCGAGCCTCATGGGGCCAGGATGCCGACCCGACCCAGGCATGACGCTACTCGCGAGTAGCCTCGTTCGCCACTGCCGGACAGGTGTCTTTCCCGAGGCGGCCCGCCTCGGGAGCCCGCGGCCGACGGACCCGGCTCCCGAGGCCTGACGAGCGGCCCGCTCCGAGGCCTTAGAGGACGGCTCGCAGCGCCTCCGCCGTTCGCGCCACGGCGTCCCGAACCGGAAGCTCGCGCAGCTCGGCGTTGAACGGCTCCACCTTGACCGGTCCGGCGTACCCGATGTCGCGCAACGCACCGACGAAGCTGGCCAGGTCGATGACACCGGTCGCCCCGGGCAGCATCCGCGACAAGTCCTGTTGCTCGTCGCGCTCCAGACCGGCCGGAGCGTCGTTGAGGTCGACCGAGATGACCTGGCTGGCGGAGAGTTGCCGAATGTCGTCGGCGGTCTCGCCGGAGGTGTACCAGTGGAAGCTGTCGAGGATCACGCCGACATTGGAGCTGCCGACCGCGGCGAGCAGCTCGCGCACCTCAGCGAGGGTGTGCACGAACGGGTAGCGCTCGGTCGACCACATCGTCTTGGGGCCGACGTACTCCAGGCCGAACCGGATCCCGGCGGCGGCGAGCACCTCGTCCACGAGCGCCACCCGCTCGACCCAGCGAGCGAAGTTGCGGCGGTAGGTCAGGGTGTCGCTCATCGGTCGGATCCACGTTCCCGCGCGCGTGACACCCGCCGCGGCGAGCGTCGCGGCGTGCGCCTCGAGCTCGACCAGCTGCTTGGCGAACGTCGCGGCTTCGGCGCTGAGGTCGACCGGCACGCCGGCCACCCCCCAGCGCAGCCCACGGTCCGCGAGCTGGTCCGGCAGCTTGGCGAGCTCCTGCTCCGACAGCGTCCGCAGGTGCCGCAGGTCGGGTTCGACGGCGTCGAACCCGAACTCCGTGGCCAAGTCCACGACGGTCGAGAAGCCTGGGTCGAAGCCGAGCGCGCCCAGGCTGAGGCTGGTGAAGAACGTGCTGGTCGTGGAGCCTGTCTCGGCCACTGGTCGGTCCCTTCCTCGTGGTCAGCGGGTGTCGCGGCTGCGGCGGGTCGCCCGGCCGCGTCCGCGCCTAGCTTGGTCGGGCAGCAGTGTCGCGCACAAGCCAACCTCGGTACGGCGGCGAATCTCACGTCCGCCGGGCCGAAACTGGACCGCGCTCACGCCGAGGCGACTCAGGTCACGGGCGGATCAACCGTTCGAGGACGCGGCCCGCAACGAGGTAGACACCGGCAGCGATCCCCCAGTTGACGAGCACCTGCCGAACCTCGTCGTCGAACGTGAAGACGTCGGAGAACGGACCGACGAACTGAGCGCCGAGGGAGAGGACGCCCGAGACGATCTCGTTCCGCTCGTTCGCGCCGAGAGCGGTCAGGACCGCGCCGAGCGCGAGCACGAGGGCGGCGAGGACGGCCGCCGTGAGGACGGCTGTCGCGATCAGGTCCCTGAGCCGGTGAGTCACGGTGACGGCGGCACGCCACACTCCGCCGTCGCGGACATGGCGATGCTCGGCGACCGAGGTGGACGGCGTGGGCGCGGGTTGGACCGCCGTCGCACTTCCCGCAGCCGCCGTGCCGGTGTCGCCGCCTCTGGTGATGTTCGCCTCGTCCGCCATGGCCACTCCCTCCACGACGAGATCGAGGTTACGGCGGCGAGGCCGCGTGTGTCACACCGTGCGTGCCTGGGTGCGCTTACCTGGGTGACCGACGGTGGAACGGCACGGTGGCGGTGTGAGGCACACCCGCGGCTTCGACCCACGCTCGCGCTTCGACTGACGGTGTCGACCGTCGGGCGCCAGAGGGACCGGAAAGCACGGCAGTCGAACTGGGCCGGGCCCGAGATCGGGCCCGGCCCGGAGCGCTCACGAAGATCGCTACCCGGTCATGGGTCGAGCCCCTTGTCGGCCAGCCACGCGAAGGGGTCGATCGCGGAGTTCAGCCCACCACCGTTCGGCCGGACCTCCAGGTGCAGGTGCGGGCCGGTGACGTTCCCGGTCGCGCCCACGTACCCGATCACCGTGCCGGGTTCGACGGTCCCCGACGTCCGCTCGAACCCGGACATGTGGGCGTACAGCGTCACGGTGCCGTCGGGGTGGCGGACGAGGATCCGATTGCCGTACGCACCCTCCCAGCCGGCAGCGATGATCTCACCGCGGCCCACGGCACGGATGGGTGTGCCGCTGTCGGCCGCGAAGTCGAGTCCGTGGTGGTACGACGCCCACCTGTTGCCGCTCTGCCCGAACCGCCCCGTGAGGACGTACGACTCGATCGGCAGGACCCACTCGGGGTTGCTCCTCTCCCGGGCGGCCCGCTCCTCGGCGGCCTCACGAGCCTCCTCCTGCTCGGCGGTCTCGTCCTCCGGCCCGGCCTCCTTGCTCTGCTCGGTCTCCTTGTTCGGCTCGGCTTCCTTCTCCGGCTGGGCTGCCTTCGTCGCCTCGGCCTTTCGCGCCTCGGCCTTCGTCGTGGTGGCGGACTCCTCATCCCGGCCGGTCTTCTGCTCGACGCCCTCGGAGGACGGGCGGTCGGCCTTCTCCGGGTCCGCGTCGGCACGCTGAGCGGTGGTCTCCTTCGGCGCAGGCGGATCCTGCTTCGTGGTCCCCTCTGCCGGCGTCTGCTTCGCGTCGTCGGACTCCGCAGCGATCCGCTCCTTCGCCGATGTGGCGGAAAGCGTGGTGGTGGTCGACGCGCTCCTCGTCATCACGGCAACACTGGCGATCGCGACAATCCCCACCAAGGCGAAAGCGCCGACCAAGACCGTCAAAGGAATCGCGCGCCAGCGCCGATTGTGCAGCGTACGGACGATCTGCCGGAAATCCCTCAAAGCGTTTACCTCGAGATCTCGACGGCACACCCGTTCGCACACCAAGCGGCCAAAAGCCCTGTTCACGGAGCAGGCCCATGGCGGACGACACGCCGGCGGCGCCGAACGTCACCACATCGCGGCCCGCCATGTCGAACGAGCAGCCGTGCCCACACGCGGGCGGAGGGTCACCCGGGACAACCGCGATTCACGACCGCCGCGGCGGCGGGCGCCCTGACGGACAAGGGATTTATGACCATGTCGGTGGGTGCACCACGATCGACCCACCTGAGCCGACCGCACCGACTTGGTCGGTCGACAGTCCTAACAAAAGACCTTCGTCCCTTGCCAGCGCGGCTCGAAGCGATTTCTACGATCGAGACTCGTAGTTGCGTCAAGGTCAGCTTGCATCTAGGGTCGACGGACGTGTCACGACGGTCCGGACACTGATCGGCGCGGTCAGCAACAATGACGCGCCTGACCTTGACCAAAGGCGAGGCGTCGAACGTCCCACTATGGAGAGTTGTCCAAATCCGTACAGCAGTACGGCCGGGCGGAATGCGCCTACGATGATCCGTAGGACCACCTCACCATCAGGTGATACACATCACATTCCGTTCAGCGTCCGATCAGCACCCCGGAACGGCCAGACGCCCACACCGAGGAACGTGCAATGCCCAGATTCGGTGAGCTCGAAGAGCAGGTCATGATGCGCCTGTGGGCCGCCGACCGCCCGCTGCTGGTCCGCGAGGTCCGGCAGGCACTGCTTCCCGAGCGGGATCTGGCGCATACGACGGTCATGACCGTCTTGGACAAGCTGTACCGGAAGGGCTGGTTACGCCGGGAAACGAGCGGCCGGGCGTATGCCTACTCGCCGATCATGTCGCGAGAGTCGTACACCGCGACGCTCATGCACGAGGCGTGGGCCGCGGCCGAGAATCCAGCCGCCGCGCTGGTCTACTTCATCGAGACCATGACGAGTGACCAGCTCGACGCGCTGCGCGACGCGTTGCGCATCGTGCCGCTCGCGCGTCGCGACGGCTCCGACGCCACCAGCGACTCGCCGAGCTCGGCGGATCAGGCGGAACCGCGAACCGAGCGTCCGCTGGCTCACGACAGCACGGGCCAACCAGCGGTCGGCCCTGGCCGCTGAGCAGCCAGCCACGGCGTCGGCCCCCGAGCGACACGGCTCACGACACCGCCCCGCGCGCCCGTCGCGCCGCCTCCTCCGCGCCACGGGCCAGTCCGGCCAGGTAGGCCCGACGCGCGGCCTGCGCGTCGTAGGCGTCCCGACGGTTCTTCACGACGCGGGCTGGCACACCGGCGACCACGGCGTGGTCAGGCACCTCACCACGCACCACCGCGTGAGCGCCGACGACGACGCCGGTTCCGATCGTGGATCCGCGCAGTACCGTCGACCGGACACCCAACCAACAGTCTGGGCCGATCCGGACCGGACTCTTGACCAGCCCTTGGTCCTTGATGGGCCGGTCGAGGTCCGTCGTCACGTGGTCGAAGTCACAGATGTAGGTCCAGTCGGCGAGCAAGCAGGCGGCGCCGATCTCGACGTCGAGGTAGCAGTTGATCGTCACGTCCCGACCCAGGACGCACTTGTCCCCGATCCGCAGCGTGCCCTCGTGGGCGTTCAGCCGCGTGCCGTCACCCAGGTGGACGAAGCGCCCGAGGATGAGACGGCCGTAGCCGGGTCGGACTCGGATGTCGACATTCTTGCCGAGGAAGACCAGACCCTCGGTGATGACGTGGGGATGGCGGATCTTCAGGACGAGGAACCGCCAGTACCGCAGCAGGTAGGACGGGGTGAAGGCACGGTTGCGCAGGACCCACCGCAGACTCGCCCAGCTCAGGAACCGGGTCTGCCTGCGCCGTCGCACAAGGTCGACCCTAGCGCCGGCAGTGGCTCACACGGCTGCGCTCACCGCGAGCATCGCGCACGTGTCGCGTGAGGACCGCAGGTGGGTGGTGCGGGCTCCTCGGCCCGCACCACGCGTCGGCGACGTCCTAGAGAGCGCGGACGTTCTCCGCCTGCGGGCCCTTCGGGCCCTGCACGACGTCGAACTCCACTCGCTGCGCCTCGTCCAGGGAGCGGTAGCCGTCCGCGATGATCGCGGAGAAGTGGACGAAGACGTCCTGACCGCCGTCGACGGAGATGAAGCCGTAGCCCTTGTCAGCGTTGAACCACTTGACGGTTCCCTGCGCCATGGTGTGATTCCCCTCGCGGAGACGTTCGTGCGATGCCCGAACCTCACGAGCACCGAGTCGCCACGGGGCAAGCCCCGTGTGTCGATTCCCGCGGAAAGAGCTCATGGCGACAGGCGGACACGTGCCCGCGATGCGCGCAACCACTCTGACGCGCGTTGTGTCGAAACGACGAACGACCGCCTGGACGGTACCACGGTCGCGGAGCCCACGCCCGCGCGCATCGGAAGACTCCCGAGCTCGGCGACCGTGAGACGTCGGCGACGGTGGCTGGCTCGCCGCCGTCACGCCGCAGTGGCCGGACGCCGGCCAGTGATCGAGACGTTGTAGTAGAGCTCGTCAGGGACGATGGCCGCGAGCGCGCGGTCGAGGGCGGACAGCATGAGCCAGGTTCGGTAGGCGAAGGTCGCCCACCGGAGCCCGAGACGGTCGGGGTTGACCGCGTGTTCGAACGTCCGCACCGGCCACCCGAACCACGCGGCGGTGAGCTCCTCCGTGGTCGTCGACACGTCGACCGCACCCGCGCGGATCGCCGTACGTGCGAGCGTGTCCGGGTCGAACGTGTGCAGGTCGACGACCGCCTCCAAGGCGGCCGCACGCGACGACTCGTCGAGCTCCTCTCGCGGTCGTGCCCACCGGTCGCGTAGGAACGGCAGCTGGGTCACCCGCGTGCTGAGCCACCAGGTGGCACGGGACAGCCGTCGAGCCACGAAATCGCCGTAACGCGTCGGCTCGCCACAGATCACGAACCGGCCGCCGGGCTTCAGGACGCGCAGCATCTCGGTGAACGCGTTCTCCACGTCCGGGATGTGGTGCAAGACGGCGTGCCCGACGACCAGGTCGAACGTCCCGTCGTCGTACGGCAACCGCTCCGCATCGGCGACCCGACCCTCGATCTCGAATCCCAGCCGACGAGCGTTCTCCTTGCTCGCCTCCACCATGCCCGGCGACAGGTCCGTGACATGCACCTGGTCGATGACGCCGGCCTGCTTGAGGTTGAGGCTGAAGAAGCCCGTTCCGCAGCCCACCTCCAGGGCCGTGGGATACGGCCAACCGCCGGCACCGGCGACGGCGACGAAGCGGTCCCGGGCGTAGGCGATACAGCGTTCGTCGAACGAGATCGACCACTTGTCGTCGTAGGTCTGGGCTTCCCAGTCGTGGTAGAGCCGGTTCGCCAGCTTCGGGTCCGACCATGCCGCCTCCACCTCGTCGGCGGTGGGATGCGGGCGGGGCGTGTGCTCCAGCGGCCTGGTGACGCTGCGTCCGCCCGATGAGCGTCCCTCCAGCGAGCCTTCCTCTGGCGAGCCCTTCGCGGGCGACCCACTCTGCGGCGAGATCGACGCGGAAACGCTGTCGGACTGAGACATCGGTGACCCTTCGAGGTGGCTGGCGGGCGTGGTCAGCGGCCGGTGAACCGGGGCTGCGACTTGGTGACGAAAGCCTTCATCCCGATCTCGCGGTCCTGCGTCGCGAACAAGGCGGCGAAGGCCTGTCGCTCGATCTCCAACCCTGTCGCGAGGTCGACGTCGAGACCACGGTCGATCGCGTTCTTGGCGGCTCGCAGCGCACATCGTGGGCCGTCGACGAACTGCGCGGCCCACCGGCGGGCGGCCTGGTACACCGCCTCGCCTGGCTCGTGCGGATCGACGTCGACGACCTCGTCGACGAGTCCCATGGCCAGCGCCTCCCTGGCGTCGACCATGCGGCCGGTGAAGATGAGGTCCTTCGCTTTCGCCGGACCGATGAGCCTGGCGAGCCGCTGGGTTCCACCTGCCCCGGGAATGATCCCCAGCTTGATCTCGGGCTGTCCGAGGACGGCCGTGCTGGCCGCGATCCGGCGGTCCGCGGTGAGGGCGAGCTCGCAGCCGCCGCCGAGCGCGTACCCGGTGACCGCCGCGACGACCGGCTTGGGGATCCGCGCCACCGCGTCGAACGCGGTACTGAGCTGACGGGACCGGAGCTCCATGTCGGCGAACGACATGGTGGCCATCTCCTTGACGTCAGCGCCGGCGGCGAACACCTTCTCCCCGCCGTAGAGCACGACCGCGGCGATGTCCTCGCGTTCCGACACCTCGCCCGCCGCCGCCCGGAGCTCGTCCTGCATCGCGGTATCGAGCGCGTTCATCGGGGGCCGATCGAGCCGGATCGTGGCGACCCCCTCGTCGACGGTCAGACGTACGGACGCACCCACACGGCACCTCCTCCAGGTGACCGGAACCGGCACCGCGAGCCTACAAGAACGCGCGCCCAGCGGCGGCCGTCCACGACCGGCTGACGCCACTGCTCACCTGATGAGCGCGATCCCTCCCGATCGCGGGCCGCCGCATATCCTCATCAGCACAACATCAGACGACCGGACCACCTGGCTGGCGGATCGGACCGAGACAACCGAGAGCCAGATTGACGACCGAGAGACAGGAGTGAGTGACACCGGATGACGGGCTCAGATCCGCACCCGACGGAGGTGACCGAGACCGACCCTCCAGCCTTCAGCCACCGCGAGATCCTGCGCATCATCTGGGCCCTGCTGCTGTGTCTGTTCGTTTCATCACTGTCACAGACAGTGATCGCCACCGCGTTGCCCACCATCGTCGGTGACCTCGGTGGACAGGACCAGCTCGCGTGGGTCGCCAGCGCCGCGCTCCTCACCACCACCGTGTCGACGCCCTTGTGGGGCAAGGTCTCCGACCTGTACGGCCGCAAGCCGCTCATGCAGGTCGCGGTCTGGATGTTCGTCCTGACCTCAGTGGGGGCCGGCCTCGCCACGAACATGGGCGGTCTCGTCGCCGCCCGCGCGGCACAGGGCGTCGCCATCGGCGGCGTCCTGGCCATGTCGCAGGCGATCATGGCCGACGTGGTGAGCCCTCGAGAGCGGGGCCGCTACTCCGGCTACCTCGGCGCGTCGTTCGGCGTGTCCACCGTCGCCGGACCGCTCATCGGCGGTTTCCTCGTCGACGGCCCAGGGTGGCGTTGGTGCTTCTACGTCGGGCTGCCCATCGCCGTGGTGGCATCCGTGGTCTTGGAGCGGACGCTCCGGCTCCCCGCCGTCCGTCGCCAGACTCCCATCGACTGGTTGGGCGCGACATTCCTCACCGCGTCGGCCAGCTCGCTGCTGCTCGTGCTCTCCCTCGCCGGGAACGTGTTCGCGTGGCTGTCGTGGTGGACAGCGGTCCTGGGAGCGGTGTTCGTGGTGACGCTCGTCGGTGCCGTGGTCGTCGAGCGTCGCGCCGCCGAGCCGATCCTGCCGCCCAGGCTCTTCAAGAACCCCACCTTCTGCCTGACCGGCGTGGCCGGCTTCTTCGTCGGCTTCGCGATGTTCGGGGTCATGATCTACCTGCCGCAGTACCTTCAGGTGGTGCGCGGGAAGAGCCCCACGGAGTCGGGTCTGCTCACCCTTCCGCTCGTGTTCGGCATGCTCGTGGTCGGCCTGCTCTGCGGCCGGGCGATCACCCGCTGGGGACGCTGGAAGATCTTCCCGCTCGTCGGGCTGGTGCTGGTGGCGATCGGCTCCGCGCTGCTGTCCACCCTCGACTCCGAGACCAACCTCGTCGCTCTCTGCGTCTACATGCTGCTCTTCGGCTCGGGTCTGGGCTTCACCCAGCAGGTCCTGGTTCTCGCCGTGCAGAACACCTGCGAACGCCGTGACCTGGGCATCGCCACATCGGCGGCGACCTTCTTCCGCTCCCTGGGTGGGGCCGTCGGCGTGGCCTTGTTCGGCGCGATCCTGTCGGCACGGATCACCTCGGCCATCCCCTCGCTGCTCGCCGAGCGCGGAGCCACGGTGCCGTCGTCCGACTCGTCTCCCCGACTGGGCACGCCCTCGGAGATCGCTGCCCTGCCGGAACCCCTCCGCTCGGCGATCCGTGAGGGGTTCACCCTGGGCCTGGACACGATCTACCTCCTTCTCGTGCCGCTGGTGCTGCTGGCGTTCCTCGCCGTCCTCGCGGTCAAGGAGGTACCGCTCCGAGGGCCGGGTCCGGTTCCGGTCCCCGACGTGACCTCAGTGCGTACGCAACCGACGCCGAAGCGTGGATCCTGGTCTTCACAACCAGGCCAGGATCCAGGGCGGGTCCCGACCGAGCACTAGCGCGGGCGGAGGGTACGGGCTCACCGGCGCCGCGTCGGGTTTGGTCGGGCGCCCGGGTGCGGACACGAAGGAGTGGTGGCCCATGCCCGACGTCAAGGCGGTCATCTCGCGGGAGAAGGACGCCCCCGTCAGCGTCGAGACGATCCGCGTGCCGGATCCCGGCCCAGGTGAGGCGCTGGTTCGTGTGCAGGCGTGCGGCGTTTGCCACACCGACCTCCACTACAAGGTCGGCGGGATCGGCGACGACTACCCCTACCTGCTCGGTCATGAAGCGGCCGGCATCGTCGAGGCGGTCGGACCGGACGTCGACGAGGTCGCCCCTGGGGACTTCGTGATCCTCAACTGGCGGGCGGTCTGCGGGCAGTGTCGCGCCTGTCGCCGCGGGCGGCCGTGGTACTGCTTCGACACCCACAACGCCACGCAGCGGATGACGCTCGCCGACGGGACCCCCCTCTCGCCTGCGCTCGGCATCGGCGCCTTCGCCGAGAAGACCCTGGTGACGGCCGGTCAGTGCACGAAGGTGGACCCCCGGGCGCCGGCGACGGTCGCCGGTCTGCTCGGCTGCGGCGTCATGGCCGGTCTGGGAGCGGCCTTGAACACCGGCAACGTCCAGCGCGGCGACTCGGTCGCGGTCTTCGGCTGCGGTGGCGTCGGCGACGCCGCGATCGCGGGCGCCGTCCTCGGCGGCGCTACCACGGTGATCGGCGTCGACGTCGATGACCGCAAGCTGGAGTGGGCGAGGCGAGTCGGGGCCACCCACGTCGTCAACTCCCGGCGCGAGGACCCGGTGGAGCGGATCCGCGAGCTGACCAACGGCTACGGCGTCGACCTCGCGATCGAGGCGATCGGGCTCCCCGAGACCTACCGGCAGGCCTTCTACGCCCGGGATCTCGCCGGCACGGTGGTCCTGGTCGGTGTCCCCACCCCGGAGATGACGCTCGAGCTGCCGTTCCTCGACGTCTTCTCCCGCGGCGGGGCCCTCAAGTCCTCGTGGTACGGCGACTGTCTGCCATCCCGGGACTTCCCCATGCTCATCGACCTCTACCTCCAGGACCGACTACCGCTGGACGTCTTCGTCAGCGAGGAGATCGGCCTCGAGGACGTGGAGGCCGCGTTCCAGAAGATGCACGACGGCGACGTGCTGCGCTCCGTGGTGGTGATGCGATGAGCGCGCGCATCGAGCGGGTGGTCACCACCGGGACCTTCAGCCTGGACGGCGGCACCTGGGACGTCGAGAACAACGTCTGGCTCGTCGGTGACGACCACGAGGTCCTCGTCATCGACGCCGCGCACGACGCGGCACCGATCCTGGACGCCGTCCAGGGGCGTGCGGTCACGGCGATCGTGTGCACGCACGGGCACAACGACCACATCACCGCGGCGGGAGCGTTGTGGGAGGCCACCAAGGCGCCGCTGTGGCTGCACCCGGCCGACCGGATGCTCTGGGACATGGTGTACACGGACCTGGAACCGAGCGGGGAACTCCTCGACGGGCAGCGCTTCGAGGTGGCCGGTGTCGAGCTGCGCGCCCTGCACACGCCAGGTCACTCACCAGGCAGCACCTGCCTGTACGCCCCCGAGCTCACCGCGGTGTTCACCGGTGACACGCTCTTCGCAGGCGGGCCGGGCGCGACGGGTCGGTCCTACTCCGACTTCGACACGATCATCGCCTCCATCCGTGACCGGCTGTTCACGCTGCCCGTGGAGACGGTGGTCCACACCGGCCACGGTGAGACGACGACCATCGGCTCGGAGCTGCCCCACCTCCACGAGTGGATCGCCCGGGGTTGGTGAGCGCGGCCAGTCCGCCGCGGTGCGAGAAGTCCCGCGCGGAGCCCGCGCGGCTCACTCCGCTGGGCCGACGGCTACTCGCCGCGGTCCCCAGCAACGCCTCAGTGGCCAACTCGCCCGGTGTGATCAGCGCCGCCACCGGGCGCCGACGACGGGGAGGAGCACCGCGTACAGCGAGGTCGTGGCGGTGATGAACAGGCGGTTGCCCCGTGGCCCGCCGAACTCCACATTGGCGACCGCTTCCGGTACCCGGACCTTGCCCAGGAGCGTGCCGTCCGGGTGGTAGCAGTGCACGCCGTCCTCGGCGCTCGCCCAGATCCGGCCCGCCTCGTCCAGGCGGAACCCGTCGAAGATCCCGGCGGTGCACGTGGCGAACACCTCGCCGCCGGACAACGTGCCGTCGTCGCGGACGTCGAAGACCCGGATGTGGCGAGGACCGTCGGCGACGTGCGTGGCACCGGTGTCGGACACGTACAGACGTCGTTCGTCGGGAGAGAAGGCGATCCCGTTCGGCCGGATGAAGTCGTCCGCCGCGATGCGGCAGTCCCCCGTCGCCGGGTCGACTCGGTAGACGTGGCAGGCGCCGATCTCGCTCTCGGCTCGATAGCCCTCGTAGTCGCCGTCGATGCCGTACATCGGGTCGGTGAACCACACGGCCCCGTCCGAGCTCACCACGACATCGTTGGGGCTGTTCAGCCGTTTGCCCTGGTAGTTGTCGGCGATCACGGTGATCGAGCCGTCATGCTCGGTGCGCGTGACCCTCCGGTTCCCGTGCTCACAGGTGACAAGGCGACCTTGACGGTCCACCGTGTTGCCGTTGCTGTACGCGGCGGGCTGGCGGAACACCCCCACCACGCCGGTCGTCTCGTCCCACCGGAGCATGCGATCGTTCGGGATGTCGCTCCACACCAGGTAACGACCAGCCGGGAAGTAGGCGGGTCCTTCCGCCCAGCGGCAGCCCTCGTAGAGCTTGTCGAGTCGAGCGCTGGTCTTGACGCACTCCTTGAACCGCTCGTCGAAGATCTCGAACGTCTGCTCCCGGTGAGACATCCAACTCTCCACGTCCGCCGATCAAGCTGAATCCCTCGACCAGACCGTAGTCGGCGCACGAGAGCACCGCGAGCGTGGCAGGGCGAACGGCCCAGATCGGCCCCGAGCGAGGCGAAGCCGACTGCCGCGACGAGCGGCCCGCCGCCGGGCCGGCTCCTATACTCGGTGGTGCGCCGCGACCCCCAGGGCGCGGACGGGAGCCGTGGACGGCTCCACCCTCGCACCACAACCACTCACAATCGCCCTCCGGGGCCCTAGATCGAAAGCCGTCTGGTATCTCCGATGCGAGAACTAGAACGGAACCAAGGCGCTCCGGCGCTCACCGGCGCGCCGCCCGACTCGCGCCGACTTGTCGTGGTCGGTCACGGACGGGTCGGGGGTTCTCTTGCCCGCGCGGCTCGCGCGGCCGGACTCGACGTGACGGTCGTCCACCACGGCGACGCTCAGCGCGCCACGGCCGGTGCGGACGTCGTGCTCCTCTGCGTCCCCGATCGTGCGATCGCCGACGTCTGCGGCCGAGTCGTCCAGGCCACTCCTCCGCCGCGCTTTCTGGGGCATGTCAGCGGGGCGAGCGCGCTCGACGTCCTCGACCAGGCACGCCAGGACGGCATCGAGACCTTCTCCCTCCATCCGCTCCAGACGATCCCGCACCCGCGGACCGACCTCACGGACGTTCCGTGCGCGGTGGCGGGATCCACCCCCGAAGCCAGGTCGGCCGCCACGCGACTGGGTATCGACCTGGGGATGAGACCGTTCGAGGTGCCCGACGATCGCCGCGCCGCCTACCACGCCGCGGCGGCGATCGCCTCGAACTTCCTCGTCACCTTGGCAGAGACCGCCACCGACCTCCTGGCCCGGGCAGGTGTCGAGGACGCCCGAGCGATTCTCGGCCCTTTGGTCGCACGCACCGCGGCGAACTGGGCTGAGGCCGGCGCGGACGCGTTGACCGGGCCGATCGCTCGTGGCGACGAGTCAACGGTGCGCCGTCACCTCGCGGCCCTGACGGAGCTCGCCCCTGAGCTGCTGCCCCTGTACCAGGTGCTCGCCGAACGAACGCGAACAGTCGCAGCCTCGGCTACTCGATCGCGGACCGGAGGATCTCCCTTCGCCCCCGGAACGGAGCCCGACGGTCGTCCGACGGCGTGGAGGGACGAGTGGTCGCCCACCCATCCTTGAAGGAGACATCGGTGAACCGACCCACGGTAGTCCGGACCCGAGACGAGCTTCGGAACGTCCTCGCCCCGGCGAGGAGGGCCGGTCGGACCATCGGGCTGGTCCCCACGATGGGGGCCCTCCACGACGGCCACCTCTCGCTGCTGCGAGCGGCCCGCCAACGGTGCGACGTCGTGGTGATGAGCCTGTTCGTCAACCCGATGCAGTTCGGGCCGCAGGAGGACTTCGCCAGCTATCCGCGCGACGAGGAGCGGGACGTGGCGCTCGCCGGACAGGTCGGCGTCGACGTCGTGTACGCGCCCGACGCCGCTCACGTCTACCCGCCCGACTTCGCGACCTTCGTGGAGGTCGGCGGTGGCCTCACCGACGTGCTGTGCGGCGATCCCGGCCGCCGGGGCCCCAGCCACTTCCGTGGCGTCACCACGGTCGTCGCCAAGCTATTCAACGCGGTGGAGCCGGACGTGGCCTTCTTCGGGCAGAAGGACGCCCAGCAGGCCATCGTCATCCAACGGATGGTCCGGGATCTGGAGTTCAACATCGAGATCGTCGTCCTCCCGACGGTCCGGGAGCCGGACGGCCTGGCGATGAGCTCCCGCAACGCGTACCTCAGTCCGGACGATCGAGTCCGGGCGCGGGCGCTGAACCAGGCGCTCACGAAAGTGCTCGAGGTGGCGAAGGCGGGTGAGACGTCGACCGAGCGGGCGCTCGCCGAGGCCCGCGCGGTGCTGGCTGAGGCCGGCATCGAACCGGAGTACCTCGAAGCACGTGACGCCGAGAACCTGACTCCGGTGACGCGGTTCGGTCCTCGCCCCGTGCTCGTCGCGGTCGCCGCTCGCGTGGGTCGGGCTCGGCTCATCGACAACGTGGTCGTCGACGCCACGCCGGCCAACGAACCAATGGCGGCGTCGGTGGACACGACAGGAGGAGCTCCATGCGTCGGACGTTGCTGAAGTCCAAGATCCACCGCGCCACGGTGACCGGTTGCGACGTCGACTACGTCGGCAGCATCACGGTGGACGCCGACCTCATGGAGGCGGCCGACCTGCTTCCGCACGAACAAGTCCACGTCTGGGACGTCGACAACGGAGCGCGGCTGGTCACCTACGTGCTCGCGGGAACGAGAGGATCGGGCACGGTGCAGCTCAACGGCGCCGCCGCACGACTCGTCTCGACCGGTCACAAGGTGATCATCGCGTCGTTCGCGAGCTACGACGACGCCGAAGCCCGGCGGCACGTCCCGACAGTGGTGCACGTCGACCACGCCAACACCATCGCTCGCGTGGACGCCGAGCCCGGTCTCCTGCTTGGCGCCGCGCGCGCGTCCGACGCCGACCTCGGGGAGGTCCCGTCCTCATGAGCACACGACCGCGTGCCGACGACGGCGCCGAGCGTGCGCCACGTCGAGGCAAGGTGACCTTGCCGGAGCTGGCGCGCATGAAGGCGGCCGGAGAGCCGATCGCCATGGTGACCGCGTACGACTACCCGTCCGCGTGCGTCGCGGAGGCCGCCGGCGTCGACATCGTCCTGGTCGGTGACTCGGCCGCGATGACGGTGCTGGGCTACGACTCCACGGTGCCGGTGAGCATGACGGAGATGCTGGTCCTCGCCGCCGCGTGCCGGCGCGGGCTGCGCACCCCTCTGCTCGTGGGCGACTTGCCGTTCGGGTCGTACGAGCGCTCCGACGAGCAGGCGGTCGAGAACGCCCATCGGTTCGTCAAGGAGGCCGGGTGCGACGCGGTCAAGCTCGAACGCGGAGGCACGTCGGTCGATCGGGCGCGGGCGATCGTCCGATCCGGCGTGCCGGTGATGGGTCACGTCGGTCTGACTCCGCAGACGGCGAGCCAGCTCGGGGGCTTCAAGGCCCAAGGGCGTACCGCGGCGAGCGCCGCCCGGATCGCCGAGGACGCCCTCGCCCTCCAAGAGGCCGGGTGCTTCGCGATCGTCTTCGAAGCCATCCCCGCCGCCGTCACCGAGCTGATCATGCCGGCGATGGAGGTCCCGGTCATCGGGATCGGCGCGGGACCCGCCACCGACGGGCAGGTCCTCGTCTTCCACGACCTCCTGGGTGTCCTCGGTGGGCGTACGCCGAAGTTCGTCAAGCCCTACGCCAACGTACGCGAGCAGATGGTGGCGGGCGTGGCGGCGTACGTCCGGGAGGTTCGCACCCGAGCGTTCCCCGGACCGGAGCACACCTACGGCATCGACCCGGAGGAGCTCACCGCTGTGCGACAACGGCTTGCCGAGCTTCGCGAGGAGAGACGACAGCGCGTCGGGGTCTGAGCTGCCCGTCAAGGTCCGGTTGCGCTACGGGCTGGCCCCGCGCCGCCGACCGCCTGGGCACCACCGATCGTCCCGGCCACCGGCCGCCACGAACGGGGGGCTGGGATCCGCGGGACGCCGCATTCCGCGGGAATTGGCACGAGCGCGACGGGACACCGAGCGCGGTTGAGCGCGACACATCCCAGCGCCGACCCGAGGCGCTCGGCGACGCCGGCCCGGCTGCCGTGGAGGCTGCCGACGGCCAAGAGATCCGAGGGTCGCGCGATCCGCAGCGGGCCGGCGATCGTGCCATCTCCGTCGGCGATGGTGACCTCGACCCAGGGCCACGCCAGGGCCTGCTCGGCGACGAGATCCTCCACCACCGCGGGTGGCGGGGCGGCGCCGGTACCGAACGGACGACTCACGCTGGTTGCGAGCTCGGCGGGGCGTCTCGCGAGGGCACGCATGGGGGCGCTCGATGGGACCGGGACGGCGACCAACCCGGCGCCCAGGCCAGCGGCAATCTCGAGCGCCCGACTCACCAGGACCGTTCCCCACGCCGTGCCATCGACTCCGACGATGACCTGGCCGCTGTCCGGCGGGACGTTCGCGAAGGCGGCCGCGGGACCCCGTCGTCGCACCAAGACGACCGGCGTCGTCGGTGTCCCCGCGGCAGCGTCGACCAGGCCGAGCAGCACGCCGTTCCCCCTCGCCGCAACGACGTACCAGCTCGGCGATCGCACCGCGTTCCGGAGCACCTCGACGACGGGGCCCGCGGCCGCCCATGGATGCGCCTCGACCTCGGGCACGGCGGCGGTCGCGAAGGCCGCGCCCTCCTCGGCGCGCCGCCAGGCGCGATCCCGCGCGGCGCGCGCCTCCCGCAGGTCGGAGGCTCCCTGGTGACCGTAGGCATGGCACACGACCAAGGGCTTGCGGGACGCCACGGCTGTCCGAGCCGCCCAGGCCAGCACGGCTTTGTCCACGGGCGTCCGGGCCCCGGCCACGACCCCACACACGACGGCCTCAGGAGGGAGACCTGGTGAAGGTCGTGTCAGTTCCCGCATCGCAAGCCCTCCGTGCCCACCCACCAGGACACGCGGTCGTCCAGCGCGCCCGCTTGACCTGCCCGTCTGACAAAGGTGACGTGCGACAGATTGCTGCGCCACCCGGTCACCTCCATAGGGACACTGGTCCCGTGGGTTGAGGACTTCGCACTGACAAAAGCCCTGGTAGTCGCGAAGGCCCGGAAGAGACGGGCGTCCAGCCTCGGCGAACTATCGTGGAAGCCACGGACCGTCCGCGAGCGGTGGACCTGCGACGATGTTTGGGCTAAGGGTGGAGCATCTGGACAGCGAGCGGACGCCAGATTCCCCGATGAGCGGCGAGGAGTGGCTCGCCGAGTCGGCCAGGCTCGTCAACACCCTGCTCGGGGACGGCGGCCGCGACTCGGCCATGAGCACCGTCCTGGAGTGGCTGCGCGACCTCACCAGCGCCGACGTCGTCGGCATCAACATGGTCGACAGCCTCGACCCGGAGCATGCGCTCCTCGCACAAATCCTCGGGCCCGGCATGAAACGGCCACTCAAGACACGCGTGGGCCGACGTGGCATGACCGCGCGAGTCCTCCACTCAGGACGACGAATCGTCACCTCCGACGTGGTGCGTGAGCGCGACTTCGCACCTCCGGACGACTTTCGTGAGGTGCTGACGTCCGTGGGCACGTTGATCATGTTTCCGCTCCGGGCCGGCGATACGACGATTGGCATGTTCTGCACCGGCTGGCTGCGGGGCTCACGGAGTGAGAAGCAGATCAGCCAGGAGTTGTCGCTCATCGAGGCGCTCGGGGAGCACGTGGCCCTCGCGCTGCAACGCGTGGAGGCCGAGGAGGCCCACCGGCGTCGCGAGAGCTACCTCCAGGCCAGCACGGAGCTCACCCGGCTGGGCTTGGCCGACGCTGACCGAGACCGCGTGATGCGGGAGATCATCCAGCGGCTGCGCAAGATCACCGCCTGCGATTACTCCGCGATCATCCTGCGCGACGTGGCCGAGCCGGGGAGCGCGATCACCGCCTACCAGGCGGGCAGCGACGAGATCTTCATCTCGTCCCGCGTCGGTCGCTTCGGACTGGTCTCCCGCGTCCTCGAGACCGCCGAGACCATCGTCACCGACGATCTTCCGCACGAGCAGGGGTACGACCCTCCAGAGGAGTGGCGCCGGCTGCTGATCGACGCGGGCTTCGGTGTGCTGACCCCGCTGGTCGCCTACAACGAGGTCATCGGCGTCTTGTGCGTCGTCTGGCGGCGGGACTCCTGGCGAGCGGTGGAGGCCCGCGGTGAGATCGAGCTCATCGAGATGTTCGCCAACCAAGCGGCGGTCGTCCTCCACCGGGTCCAGGCGCAAGAGGAGCGCTCGTGGCGACGCGTCCTGGAGGACCGCGATCGGATCGCCGGCGACCTCCACGACCGAGTACTGCGTCGGATCCTCTCCGTCGTCCTGCGCCTGGAGAGCGCGGCCGCGCTCAGCACCGAGTCCGAGGTGCGCGCCCGGGTGGAGAAGTCGATCGCCGAGCTGGACGACACGACCCAGCAGATGAGGTCCCTGATCTTCGAGCTTCACCATGCCTCCACCGAGCCCGGCTCGGTGCGCGCGGACCTGCTGCGCGAGGTCGACGCCGCGCGCGACATCCTGGGCTTCACGCCGCGACTCGTGCTGCGCGGCCCGATCGAGGAGGCGCTGCCCTCCCACGTGCGCTCCGCGCTCGCGCCGGCACTCCGTCACGCGTTCGAGAACGTGGCGGCGCACGAGTCGACGACCTTCGCCGAGGTCGCCCTCGTCGTCACCGACGACGAGCTCGCGCTGTCCGTCACGGACAACGGGACTGACGTCGGCGGCGCCACCCAGCGAGCCGCGATGTGGGAGCTGGAGTCGAGCGCGCGCCAGCTCGGCGGCACCTGCTCTAGCCGGACACTCCCCGACGGACGCTGCACGACCGAATGGCGGGTGCCACTGCACCGGTGACCCTGCCCGGTCAGCGGCCCACCGCGTGGACTGTCAAGCCGGCCCAGCTGGCCGACGCGGCGCGGCGACCGGCGAGGATGGGGCCGTGACGACGACAGGTGCCACCCTGTGGCGGCCGGACGGCTGTCCCCCGCGCGGCGCCACGTACGACGGGACGGGTGTGACGTTCGCGTTGTGGGCGCCCTTGGCGGAGCGGGTCGAGGTGTGTCTCCTCGACCCCGACGGCCAGGAGCGTCGCGTGCCGCTCACCGAGCAGACGTTCGGCACCTGGCACACGCGGGTCGCTGGCGTGGGGCCGGGCCAACGGTACGGCTTTCGGGTCCACGGCCCCTGGGACCCCCACACCGGTCACCGGTTCAACCCCGCGAAGCTGCTCGTCGACCCCTACGCGCGGGCCATCACCGGCGACCTCGTCGACCACAGCGCGATCTTCGGGCACCAGGTCGAGACCGGTGACGACACCGTGCGCGACGACCGGGACTCCGCGCCCTACGTCCCGACCTCGGTCGTCGTCGACCCGACCTTCGACTGGGGTGACGACCGGCCTCCCCGCGTGCCGTGGAGCGACACCGTGCTCTACGAGCTGCACGTGCGCGGCTACACGATGCTCCACCCGGACGTCCCACCGGAACTGCGGGGGACCTACGCCGGGCTCGCCCAGCCCGCCGTGGTGAACCAGCTCGTCGACCTCGGCGTCACGTCCATCGAGCTGCTGCCGGTCCACCATTTCGTCAGCGAGCCCCTGCTGCGGGGACGAGGCCTCGTCAACTACTGGGGCTACAACACGCTCGGCTTCTTCGCTCCTCACGCCGGCTACTCCGCCTCCGGGACCCTCGGCCAGCAGGTCACCGAGTTCAAGCAGATGGTGCGAGCCTTCCACGACGCCGGGCTCGAGGTGATCCTCGACGTCGTCTACAACCACACCTGCGAGCAGGACGAGCGAGGACCCACGCTGTCCTTCCGCGGCATCCACAACGTCGGGTACTACCGCCTGGAGGGAAGCGGCCGGCACTACCGCGACCTCAGCGGCACCGGCAACACGCTCAACCTGCGGAACCCCGACGTCGTCCGGCTGGTGCTCGACTCGTTGCGCTACTGGGTCGAGGAGATGCACGTCGACGGGTTCCGGTTCGACCTCGCGGCCGCGCTCGCCCGCACCGACGACGAGGTGGACATGGCCGGCCCGTTCCTCACCGCCATCGGCCAGGACCCGGTGCTGTCCCGCGTCAAGCTCATCGCCGAGCCGTGGGACCTCGGCGTCGACGGCTACCAGGTCGGCGCCTTCCCCCCACCGTGGTCGGAGTGGAACGACCGGTTTCGCGACACCGTGCGGGAGTTCTGGCTCGGATCACCGGACGGCGTGCGCGACCTCGCCTCCCGGCTATCGGGGTCGAGCGACCTCTACCGGCGGCGCCGCCCGTTCGCCTCGATCAACTACGTCACCTCCCACGATGGCTTCACCGCACGCGACCTCGTGTCCTACGAGCGCAAGCACAACGAGGCCAACGGCGAGGACAACCGGGACGGCCCGCATGACAACCGGTCCACCAACTACGGGGTCGAGGGCGAGACCGACGACTCCGCGATCGTCGACCTGCGGGTCCGACAAGTTCGCAACCTGCTCGCCACGCTCCTGCTGTCCACCGGTGTCCCGATGCTGCTCGCCGGCGACGAGCGCGGCCGCACCCAACGCGGCAACAACAACGCCTACTGTCAGGACAACCCCATCTCCTGGGTGGACTGGAGCGACCAAGGGCCGTGGAGCGAGCTGCGGTCGACCGTGGCGACGCTCCTCCGCATCCGCCGCGAGCACCCGGTCTTCCGGCGTACCCACTTCTTCACGGGCCGGCTGGACGAGTCCGGTCGGCGCCGCGACGTCGGATGGTTCGGGCCGTGGGGCGGGGAGATGGACGAGGCGGCCTGGCACGACCCGAACGCGCGGACACTCGGCATGTTCCTCGCCGGAGAGCGCGTGGCCCGGCAGTCCGAGGACGGCCACCCCATCCACGACGACTCGTTCCTGCTGTGGCTGCACGCGGGAGCCGCGTCTGTCAAGGTCACCTTGCCTGGGCCGCCGTGGGCACTGGAGTACTCGGTGATCTTCGACACCAGCGCCTCGGTGCCGCCACGACGCTATGCCGCCGGCACCGAGCTCGAGCTACCCGGCCGCTGCGTGGTCCTGCTTCGCGCCGACTAGCGATCAGGCCTCGTCGAGGCGGTCGGCACGTCCACCTCGACACGGCTGCCCTCGGTGAGCCGCTGCCTCGCCTGGAACGCTCCGCCCGCGGCCGACTCAGTGAGGTCCACCGCACCACGTCCGGTCAGGATGAGCCGGTCCAGACGTACGGAGCCGCCCAAGACCTCCAGGGTCACGGTCGTCCGATCCGTGCTCGGGCGCTGGGTCACCGTCCCCCACGCGTGGCCGGTGGACCAGAACCACCGGACCGGCTCGTCAGCGGCGCCGAACCGGATCGTCCCAGTCACACCGTCGTAGCCGAAACCCGACCACGCCGGGACGGCTCCCCAGCTCGCCATCGCTCGCGCGTAATGGTGACCGCACTCACCCTCGTTGAACGGGTTGCGCCGCCGTCCGTCGTAGCGAGCGCGCACGGCCTCGAAGACCTCGACCGCCTCCTCGCGCAGCCCTTCGTAGATCATCCCGACTGCGGCGGTGTACTCCAGGCCGGTCCAGACCTCGGCGTAGTAGGGGAACGGCCGGTCCGGTCGGTTGCCTCGCGGGTACGACGCGACCAACAGTCCCACCTCGTCACCGAGCACGTAGCTGCGCATCGGGTTGAAGTGTCGACCGGTTCCGTTCACACGGTTGTACCGCAGGATGCTGCGCAACGTGGTCCGAACGTGGTCCGGGTCGAGGAGGTGCCCCAGTCCGGACAGATGGGCGAGCACCTGACCGACGAGCTGGTCGGCCAGGCATCCGTCGCCGATCTGCAACTCGGGGTTGACCAGGTCGCGGGCGCCGATCCCGGGGAGTCGCAGTCCTTCCGCGATGGCCTCCTCGGAGCCGGGCGGTCGAATCTCGTGCCGGTAGTACTCGCCGTTGAACAGGTGCTCGTCGATCCAGGCGGCGCCGCGACGTGCCAGCTCGCCGCACGTCTTGGCGAAATCCTCGTCGCCGAGGTGGCGCGCCATCTCCTCCGCCGCACGCAGCGCGGCGAGGTACCAGACACCGACCTCGGGGTTCGGCCCGAAGTACTCGACGTCCATGGTGTTGTGCTGCGCGCCCTCCATGACGCCGTCGCGGTCGGCGTCCCAGCCCCCGGGAATCCAGGCGAACTCCAGCGCCTTGCGCGCCTTCGGCCAGAGCGCTCGAAGCGCCTCGTCGTCGCCGGACAGCCGCCAGTCGCGGTAGAGCTTGACGAGGCACCCCATCTGGCCGTCGGCGGCCGCCACCCCGTCGTCTCGCGCGCGGTCCAGCGGCTGCTGGATCCGGAAGCTCATGTGACCGTCGTCGCCGGTGCCGTAGCGGAACTCGGTGTCGCGCATCGACAGCGCCAGCTCACCGAACAGGAAGGCGGTCGCCTGCTCGTAGTTCCACACGTGCGTGCAGTTGCCGTGGCACGAGCCGCTTCGGTCGTTGCAGCCCTCCCACCCCCAGAACCGGCCGTCCGGTGTGCGGAAGCAGGTCTGAGATCGCAGGGTGCTCAGGTTCGACAGCGCCGCGTCCTTGACCGCCTCGGGCAAGTCGGAGTTGACGAACGCGTTCACGAACGAGAGTGTTCGGCGCTCCAGCTCGGGCAGGCGATCGGCGGTGTCACAGACCACCTGCCAGGCGTCGGCGTACCTGGTCGTGTAGTAGTTGCCGATCGTCACGTCGCGCCGCCAGCTGAGTCGGTTGGGGAAGTGCCAGCCGAGCAGGAACGTGAACGCGTGCGTCTCACCGGCTGCGAGCCGACGTCGCGCGACCACGGTGGCCATGGGCGCGTCCGCGGTGCTCTCCCGTGGGTCGACGTGGCCGTCCGCGGCGAAGTCGTCCCAGAAGTCCAGCAGCGCGCCACCCCAGCTGTAGTCGGCCCAGCCGGTCCTGGTCGACACGTCGTCCTCGCCGAGCACGACGAGCGCGAGGGAGCCCCACTGTTCCGCCGCGGGGTCCACGCCTTCGGAGTCAGCGAAGACACCGACGCACCGCCCTCCGCGCCGAACGGTGTTGCGGTTGCTCGTGGGCGTGCCCTCCGATCCGTCGGTCCCGACGAAGTTCTGCACGTTGCCCGCGACCGACACGTCCAAGGGTCCGCCACTGGTGTTGGTGACGACGTAGCGCAGGACGGCCACGGGAATGCCGCTGGCGTCGAGGTCACACGGCACGAGCGGGTTGAACGCCTGCAGTCGGACGTCGGCGGGCACGTCCGGATCGTCGAGGACCACCTGACCGAACGGGTAGGCGGCCAGGAACCGGGAGTCTTGGAACCGTGGCAGGCCGTGGTTGGGCACCGCCGAACCATGCGCGCCGGCGTAGAGCACGGGATCGATGGGGCCCTCCAGCGCCTTGACCACGACGTCACGGCTCCGCGTGCCCTCGTCGGCGTCCCCCTCGGCCGGCGCGAGACGGATCGCGAAGAAGCTCGACCCCGGGCACCATCCCTTGGCAGGACGGTTGACGATCTCCCAGTCACGCAAGTCCCCGCGGCCCCCGAGGCTGACCGTCCCAGTGCCGATGCCACCCAGTGGCAGCGCCACATGCAGGGAGTGCGCCTGGTCGTAGGTCCGCAGCACTGGCCAATCGGGGACAGTCGAGGTCACAGCGACTCCTCGGACGGGACTGAGGCCGGATCGCAACGGACCAGACGTTATAGTCCCTGGCCGAACGACGCGAGGTGGACAGCTGACCGAGAGGGGCACTCATGCTGCGGTACCGGCTCATCCATCCGGAGATCTTGGCCGCTCTCGCGTCGGCCGGTCATGGCTCGCGCGTCCTCGTCGCGGACGGCCACTACCCGTTCGTCACCGCGGCCGGACCGAACGCGACGCACGTCTTCCTCAACCTCAGCCCCGGTCGGCTCACCGTACCCGAGGTCGTGGAGGTCCTCGTCGACGCCATTCCGGTCGAACGCGCGACGGTCATGGCCCCGCCCCCAGACCAGCCCACCCCGGAGGTCTTCGCGGAGTTCGAACGGCTGCTGCCCGCCGGAACACCCATCGACCGGCTGGATCGGTTCGCCTTCTACGACGCGGCCCGCACCGACGACGTCGCGCTCGTCATCGCCACCGGCGAGCAGCGCACCTACGCCAACATCCTCCTCACCGTGGGCGTCGCGGCCTAGGCGTCGAGGCCGACCCTCGAGGCAGCGCACGTCGCCTGCGACCCCCTCAGGGTGTCGTCGGGACCACGATCCGACCGCGGGCCACGGGCGCGACGTGACCGGTGACGGTCGTGCGCACCACGTGTCCCCTCGCGGCCGTCACGGTGCACGTCAGAGTCGACGGTCGGCCGATCTCGGCACCCTGCTCCACGGTGAACGCTGTCTCACCCTCGCCGGGCACCACGCCGGATCCGACCAGCCATACGCCGAGCCCGAGCGCGGCGGATCCCGTGGCTGGATCCTCCCCGCCGTCGATGTCGGCGAAGAACAGGCGGGCGTGCGCGAGCCGGCGCTCGGGATCCCACGAGAACACGTACAGAGACTCGATGCCGTGAGCCCTCGCTGCCGCCAGATCGAAGCGTGCCCTGGCCACCGCGTCGGCACGGAGCGGAAGACAGACGTGGGGCAGGCCCGCGCCGGCCTCCCGGACGGGCCATCCGAGCAGGTCATCGGACCGTAGCCGGACGGCGGCCAGGTAAGGCTCGGGATCCAGCGCAGGGCCGAGCGTCGGGGCGCCACCAGTCAACGTGGCGGCGTTCTCGTCGACGGTGACGGGAAGCGCGCCAGCGCCGCACTCCTGCACCACCTCACCGGCTCGCAGTCGGCCGAGTCGGACCAGCGTGACGGCGGTTCCGACACTGGGATGGCCGGCGAAGGGAAGCTCTCTGGCCGGCGTGAAGATGCGGACGCGGTAGTCGCCACCGGCGACGGGCGGGAGCACGAAGGCCGTCTCGGAGTAGTTGAACTCCCGGGCCAGCAGCCGCATCTGCTCGGTACTCAACCGCTCGGCGTCGAGCACGACCGCGAGCGGATTGCCGGCGTACGGCCGGGTGGTGAAGACGTCGACGACCTCGTAGTCACACGCATCCATGCCTGCACGATAGGACGCGCTCGGCCGTCCCCCCTGCGTGCGTGGCGCCGCTGTTCTCAGGCCGTCTTCTCGCGGCGCTCACCGCCGCGAGCCTTCCGCCCGGCCTGGTCACGCGGAACGAGCGTCGGGTTGACGTTGTCGAGGACGGTCTCCCGGGTCACGATGACCCGGGCGACGTCGTCGCGACTCGGCACCTCGTACATCACGTTGAGGAGAACTTCCTCGATGATCGCGCGAGTCGCTCGAGCGCCCGTCCCACGCAGCAACGCCTGATCGGCGATGGCGGCGATGGCGTCCTCGGTGAACTCCAGCTCGACACCGTCGAGCTCGAAAAGCTTCTGGTACTGCTTGACCAGCGCGTTGCGCGGCTCGGTGAGGATCCGCATCAAGGCGGTGCGGTCCAGCGGCTGGACCGTCGCGATCACGGGGAGCCGACCGACGAACTCCGGGATCAGGCCGAACTTCAGCAGGTCCTCGGGCATGAGCTCGGAGAAGATGTCGTCCTTCTCCCGCTCTTCCTTGGTGCGGATCGCCGCGTTGAAACCGACGCCCTTGCGGCCGATCCGCTGCTCGATGATGCGCTCCAGACCGGCGAAGGCGCCGCCGACGATGAACAGCACGTTGGTGGTGTCGATCTGAATGAACTCCTGGTGGGGGTGCTTACGCCCGCCCTGCGGCGGCACGCTGGCGGTGGTCCCCTCCAGGATCTTCAGCAGCGCCTGCTGGACTCCCTCACCGGAGACGTCGCGGGTGATCGACGGGTTCTCGCTCTTGCGAGCGATCTTGTCGACCTCGTCGATGTAGATGATGCCGGTCTCGGCCTTCTTGACGTCGTAGTCGGCCGCCTGGATCAGCTTGAGCAGGATGTTCTCGACGTCCTCGCCCACGTAGCCGGCCTCGGTCAACGCCGTGGCGTCGGCGATGGCGAAGGGGACGTTGAGCATCTTGGCCAGCGTCTGGGCGAGGTAGGTCTTCCCGCAGCCGGTCGGGCCGATCAGGAGGATGTTGGACTTCGCCAGCTCGACCGAGTCGTCCTTGGCGTGCCGACCACCGGACGACAAGCCGGACTGGACTCGCTTGTAGTGGTTGTAGACCGCAACGGACAACGCCTTCTTCGCGTTGTCCTGCCCCACGACGTACTGGTCGAGGAACTCGTAGATCTCCCGCGGCTTGGGAAGATCGTGCAGACCCGCCTCGGAGGACTCGTTGAGCTCCTCCTCGATGATCTCGTTACAGAGCTCGATGCACTCGTCGCAGATGTAGACGCCCGGACCTGCGATGAGCTTCTTGACCTGCTTCTGGCTCTTCCCGCAGAACGAGCACTTGAGCAGGTCTGCGCCGTCACCGATGCGTGCCACCCGGAACGTCTCCTTCGCTTGCTACGCCCGGCAGCCGGGCGTGGTCGAACTGCGTCTGGCGGGCGGGTCAGCCTCCGCGTCACGATCCCGGCCTTGTGAGCCGAGGGGCCGCGCGCGCCTCGAGAGTACAGAGACAGACGGTACTCCCTTCTCGGCGCGCGCGGTCGAGTTCAACCACGCGTCCGGGCACGCAGCCGTCATGTCGGGAACGTCCGACTGCGCTCCGTGCTGACCGCGGCCCGACACGCCGGCGACCTCCTCAGACCCCGATCAGGCTCTTCTTACGAGTGGTCAGGACCTCGTCGATCAGGCCGTACTCCACGGCCTGCTCGGCGCTGAGGTACTTGTCGCGCTCGATGTCCCGCGCCACCTGCTCGATCGGGCGGCCGGTGTTCTCGGCGATCATCTCCTCGAGCATGCGCCGCATGCGCAGGATCTCGTTCGCCTGGATCTCGATGTCGCTCGCCTGCCCGTAGCCGCCCTCGGTGTAGGGCTGGTGGATGACGATGCGGCTGTGCGGAAGCGCCGACCGCTTGCCCGGCGCTCCGGCCGCGAGGAGCACGGCGGCGGCCGACGCGGCCTGACCCAGGCAGACCGTGTGGACGTCCGGCGTGATGTAGCGCATCGTGTCGTAGATCGCCGTCAACGCCGTGATCGAACCACCCGGGCTGTTGATGTAGATCTGCACCTCACGCTCGGGGTCCATGGACTCCAAGCAGAGGAGCTGGGCCATGACCGCGTTCGCGATGTCGTCGGTGATCGGCGTTCCGAGGAAGATGATCCGATCCTCGAACAGCTTCGCGTACGGGTCGATCTGCCGGTAGCCGTAGGGGGTGCGCTCCTCCCAGCGGGGGATGAAGTAGTCGGCGCGCGGCAGGTACTCCCGCGGCGTCACCAGCCCCGGTGGCGGTGCGAGGGCGGGTCGGTTCGTCGTCATCGTGCTTGGTCCTCCAGAGTGCTACCGGTCAGCTGACGGGCCCGGCGGTCTTGACCTGACCGGCGTACTTCACCACATGGTCGATGAAGCCGTACTCACGGGCCTGCTCCGCGGTGAACCACCGGTCGCGGTCGGCGTCCCGCTCGATCTGCTCCACGCTCTGACCGGTGTGCAGGGCGGTCAGCTCGAACAGCTGCCGCTTCAGGTGGAGACTCTGCTGCGCCTGGATCTTGATGTCAGACGCGGTGCCGCCAAGGCCACCGGAGACCTGGTGCATCATGATGCGCGCGTGTGGAAGCGCGTACCGCTTCCCCTTGGTGCCGGCGGCGAGCAGGAACTGCCCCATCGACGCCGCGAGGCCCATCGCGACGGTCGCGACGTCGTTGGAGATGTACTGCATCGTGTCGTAGATCGCGAGCCCCGCGTCGACCGAACCACCAGGGCTGTTGATGTAGAGCCAGATGTCCTTCTCAGGGTCCTCGGCGTTCAGCACGAGCATCTGCGCGCAGATCGCGTTGGCGTTCTGGTCGCGCACCTCGGAGCCGAGGAAGATGATCCGCTCCTTCAGCAGCCGCTGGTAGATGTGGTCGTCGAGGCCCATTTGGCCGTTGTAGCTGTGCGCATGGTACGCGTTCACGTCGTCCGCCTCTTCGGTACACCCTCGATCTTGGTCGCACGAGGTGCGGGCCGCCTCGGGCGGCTCCTGGACACCTTGAGAACCTGATCCCGACCCTAGCCAAGCTTGGCCCAGCAGCAGGCGTCCGCGCGCTTCTGTTCGCTCACGGCGCAGAGCCACCGTCGTCACCTCCGGCTTCTGCCCACACCAGGCACCTGGTCCGCCGATCATGATCGACCCATTGCCGGCAGACGTGACGAACGGCTCCGCTGGCCCAGCCGGGGCCAGAGGAGACCCAACGGGCGACAACCGACGATCCGGCGACAACTGGGCGCTGGTACCCGGCGAGACGACCGCTCAAACGGGAGTGGCCACGCCACCCTCGGCGCACAGCTAGCCGACACATACCGTCGCGGCCCAGTCCCGGAACGCCGCGTCGGGCGCCGAAACCCCGCGGCTGGGTCGGACGAAGCGACCCAGCCGACACGACCTCACCGACCTCCGAAGGCAGGGGGAACCTCAGGAGTCAGAGGACTCCTCCCGCGCCTCGTCGGCACCACCGGCGGACCCCGTGCCCTCGGTCTGGTCCTGGGCCTCGGCCTGACCGCCCTCGCCCTCTTCGGGCGCCAGCGTGCCGTCGGGGCGCAGCCGCTTCAGGTCGACCGGCCGACCGGAGGCGTCGGTCACGACGGCGTTCTCCACCAAGACCCCCAGGGCCTTGCTCCGCCGCACCTCACGCACCAGCACCGGCACGTAGTTCGCCTGCACGACCTGCTGGACGTACTCCTCCGGGCTCACTCCGGCCTGCTGTGCCCTCTGCAGCAACGCCTGGGTGAGCTCCGGCTCACTCACCGTCAACTCTTCCTTATCGGCCAGCGTGTCGAGGACGAACTGAGCCTTCATCGCCTCGCGGGCGCGCTCCTCGAGGTCGGCGACGAACTCCTCCTCCGACTTGCCCTCCGCCTTGAGGTACTGCGCCTCGGTGATGCCGGCGTGGCTCAGCTGGTGTCGGATCGCCTCACGACGAGCCCGCACCTCCTCGGCGAGCGCACCCTCGGGCAGCGGCACCTCGACACGCTCGAGCAGCGCCTTCAGCGAGGCGTCCTGGGCCTGGCGCGCCTGCTGGAGTCGCTTCATCCGGGTCAGGCGCTCTCGAAGGTCGGCACGCAGCTCCTCGAGCGTGTCGAACTCGCTGGCAAGCTGGGCGAACTCGTCGTTCAGCTCAGGCAGCTGCTGCTCCCGCACCGCCTGGACGGTCACGGTGACGTCGACGTCCTGGCCCACGTACTGACCGGAGGCGAGCTGGCTGACGAACGTGGCCGACTCACCCGCCCGCTTGCCTCGGACGGCCTCGTCGAGGCCCTCCAACATCGAGCCACTGCCGATGCGGTAGCTGACGCCGGTGGCCTGGGCGTCCTCGATGGGCTCGCCGTCCTTGCTGCCGGACAGGTCGATCGTGACGAAGTCGCCCTCGCCGGCGGGCCGGTCGACCGTGACGAGCGTCCCGAACCGCTCCCGCAGCGAGGTCAGCTCCGCCTCGACGTCCTCGTCGGTGACCTCGGCGTCGTCGACGCTGACCTCGAGCCCGGTGTAGTCGGGAAGCTCGATCTCGGGACGGACGTCGACCTCGGCGGTGAACTTCAGGTCGGCGCCATCCTGGATCTCTTCGACATTGAGGGACGGCTGGCCGAGGGGCTCGACGTCGTTCTCCTGCAGCGCGGTGACGTAGAACTGCGGGATCGCGTCGTTGACCGCCTGCTGGAGGACGTAGTCACGCCCGATGCGCTGGTCGATGATCGGCGGTGGAACCTTGCCCTTCCGGAACCCCGGGATGTTCACCTGCCGCGCGATCTCACGGTAGGTGGCCTTCAGGCTCGGGTTGAGCTCCTCGAACGGCACCTCGACGGTCAGCCGGACCCGGGTCGGGCTCAGGGTCTCGACGGCGCTCTTCACGATCGTGGATCTCCTCGGGGATCGGGCTCGGGATAACCCGGGCGCCGCCGCACGGCGCTCTCAGGACTGGCAGCTCGGAACCACCCGTGGCACGGCGCGATCCCGACGCGCGCGTGGAAGTGTACGCCAGGGCCCCGCCGACGCGCCCGTGCGGGTGATCGTCGACCGCCCGGTGTCGTCCGTGGCGACCACCGCGGTGCCATCCGGCTCCTGCGGGGCGCCCCTGGGTCCTCGACACTGTCGTGGGCCACGAGCAGGCGGGACTCCAGGCCGCCGGGGCTGGGCCCCGTCGAGTCGGGGAGAGGGGATTTGAACCCCTGGCCTTCGGCACCCAAAGCCGACGCGCTGCCAAGCTGCGCCACTCCCCGTCACGCCCGCACCCCGGCCACCATCGGCCAGGCGCGTGGGCCGGGCATCGGTACGGACTGTGACAATAACGGCCCACCCCACCGAGGTGGGGAGCGGGAGGCACTACGCTGATCTCGTGGTGCCGCCGGCAGCTTAGTCCACCGACCGCGCGCACGTCGCGTGGCGGGCGCGTCGGGTGGCCGAATGGGACTGGCCTCCTAGACGGTCGGGGAGCGGTCCATGGCACCATGGATCGCGCACACGCGGGTGTAGCTCAATGGCAGAGCTCCAGCCTTCCAAGCTGGCGGTGCGGGTTCGATTCCCGTCACCCGCTCGACGCACGGCCCCAGGTCGCGGCCCCCGCTGACCTGGGGTTTCTCGTCTCCACCGCCCGCCCGTCCACCGCCCCGCCGCCTCGAGCGGCCCGAGCCAGCCTGCCGGTACCGGGTGCCAGGCTGACGTCATGCCCGACCCCACCAGTGTCCGACCGGGAGACCTCACGCACGTCGCGGCCATCCTCGCCTACGACCACCTCGCCCGGTCCGGGGACGCCGAGCGGGTGGCTGAGCTGCGTCGAACGCGCCCATGGACGAGCTACTGCGTCGGGAGGGCTGGCGGGCAGCCGGGATGCTCCACGACCTGGACGAGGGAGATCCCGAGGTCTTCTACTACGCGTCGGACACCTCGGCTTCCGCATGATCTCTCGAGGCGGTCACGACGCGGGCACGCCCTCGTGATCCACGCTGGAGGACACGGTGCGCTCGCTCCGAGGCCGCTCGAGGACGAGGGCCAGGCCGGCGAGGACCACCACGGCGCCCACCAGGTCGGTGAGGCCGGGCCGCTCACCGAGCCAGACCCACGCCGCGGTCATCCCCACGATCGGCACTGCCAACGAGTAGGGGGCAACGAGGCCCGCCGGGTAGTGCCGGAGCAGCGTGTTCCAGGCGCCGAACCCGACCAACGTCGACAGACCGACGAGATAGGCCAACGCCAGCACCGCCCTGGGCTCGAAGGACGTCAGCGCGCCGACGACCGCGTCCCGGCCCTCCACCAGGTACGACAGCGCGGCCAGCGGGAGGGGCGGAACGACGCTCGACCACACCAGCAGTCCGATCCCCGCGGGCGCTCCGGACACCCGGGTGCAGATGTTGGAGGCCGCCCAGCCGATGGCGGCCGCCACGACCAGGAGGAACGGACCGAGAGGCACCGAACCGCCGCTGCCGGCGGCGACCAGCACCAGCCCGCCGGTCGCGATGGCCGTCCCGGCGACGTGCCGCCGTCCGACCCGCTCCCTGAGCAGGAGAGCACCCAGCAGCATGGTGAACATCGCCTGCGACTGCAGCACCAGCGACGACAGCCCGGCCGGCATGCCGAGGTGGATGCCGAGGAACAGCAACCCGAAGTTGCCCACGCCGAGGAAGATGCCCACCGCGATGATCCAGCCGCACGCGATGGGTGGGCGCCGAACGAACACGATCGCGGGGACGGCTGTGAGGGCGAACCGCAACGCGGCCAGCAGCAGGGGTGGGACATCGCGCAGCGCCACGTCGATGACCACGAAGTTGACGCCCCAGATGACGATGACGACGACGGCGAGGAGGATGTGACGAGGACGCACGCCGTCACCTTCTCGATTTGCTCATGATGCGTCCACTCACCATCCGAACACGGCCGTCACGCGCTCGACCAGCTCATTCTCGGACATCGCGGTGTCCACCTCGATGACGGGCAGGTCCAGTCGCTTCACCTCCGCCCGGAGTCGCTCGGTGAACAGTCGATCGCGCTCGAGGAGGTTGCGCAGAGCCCGGTCGGGGTCGCTGGTCTTCCGGGCGATCTCCCACGTCGACCCTCGACTCTCGAACGCGACTCGGCGGAACTCGGGTGTGGGCAGCAGCCAGACGGCCTGGTTGGGCACGGAGAGAAGTGGCTTGACCAGGTGGGGCAAGAGCCGAAACCCCTCGGCGATCACACCGCGGTGGCGCGGGAGACCGAGCAGGTCCTCGACGATCAACCCGAACCCTTCACCCCGATACCAGTGGAACGTCTCGAGCATGGTCTCCGGTGAGCGGCGCACCCACCGTTCGTCCATATTCATGGCCGCGAACTGATGGAGCAAGGGCGCGTCGGCCGGGGTGCACCGACGCGCGTGATCCGACATCACGTCGTCCGTGGCGTAGAGCTGCAGACCGTACTGGGTGGCGAGACGGCGAGCGACCGTGGACTTGCCACCGCCGCTGCCACCTCCGATCCAGTACACGTGCCGGAGCCTCGCACGCCAGGTCTCGACATCACGTGGACGATCCGCCTCGAGGTCGCCGCCGTTCATCGCTCGTGCACGCCACCCTTCCTCGCAAGTCGGACTTGCGCGTCACTCTCCGGTGAGACCGTCGATCGACTCACGAATGAGATCGGCGTGACCGTTGTGGCGGGCGTACTCCTCGATCATGTGGCACAGGATCCACCGCAGGCTCGGCGTCTCACCGCTGGGTAACGGGCGTCGCGCCAGCTGTTCCAGACCCCCGTTTTCGAGCACCTTCACCACCGAGGAGCGCGAGCGGGTCACGGCCTCCTGCCACAGCGCGAGAAGGGCGTCAGGAGAGTCCTGAGCCGCCAATCGCCAGCCCCAGTCCAGGTTCGCCTGCCAGTCGACGGTGTTCCACGGAGGTCCCAAGTCTCGCCCGAGCAAGCGGAGCGAGAACCAGTAATCCTCGACGAAGGCCAGATGCTTCACCATCCCGCCGAGCGTCATCGTCGATGCACCCACGCTGACCCGGAAACCGTCGGCGTCCAGGCCGGAGCACTTCCACGCCAGCGTGGCGCGCTGGAAGTCGAGGAAACCGAGCAGGGTGGCGGTCTCGTCGGCGGCGAGAGGAGGCTCAGGTCGGCCGTGCTCGTCCACAGGCGTCATGGGCGCCGAGTCTAGGACCACACCGTCGACCAGCGTCTCACGTCGTACGCGGCGGCCAGCCCGACAGTCGCCCGCCCCTCCTCGTGCCCACCGGGACGCCACGCGCACGCACGTGGCTGAGCCGACAGGGGCCGCGTGGGTCGGCTCGTGCGCGTGGCGGCGACCCTTGAACGCACCAGTGTGTGTGCGTGATATTGATCGGCACATCGAGACGGGAGTATCGTGCAGCACGATGAAACAATCATTTCGTTAGCCGAAACGCAGTAAGAGGCTTACGCCCGAACCGGGCACTGCGAGGTGCAGCTCCGAATGGTCATCGAGGCGTGGCCGGCCTCGCGGCAGGCATGGGAACGCACCAAGGCGTCCCTCAGTGGCGGGGTCTCGACCGGTCTCCGTGCCTCGATGAAGCCGCATCCCCTGTTCTTTCGCGGCGGCTCCGGACCGCGTCTCACCGACCTGGACGGCAACTCCTACGTGGACTACGTCCTCGGCTGGGGCCCAGTGATCCTCGGCCACGGCCACCCCAAACTGACCGCTGCCGTCGCTGCCCAGCTCCCCTACGGCTCCACCTACGGTGCGGGCCACCTGCTCGAGGCTGAAGCCGCCGAGGCGGTACTCGCCCGCATTCCCGGCACCGAACGAGTGCTGTGGTGCAGCACGGGCTCGGAGGCCAACCTGGTCGCTCTCCGCTTGGCACGCGCCGCCACCGGACGACGGCGGTTCATCAAGTTCGGCGGCCACTACCACGGCTGGACCGACCCGATGCTGATCGGGTACCGCCCGGGCCCTGACGGCACCCTGGGTCTCGGCAGCCTGGGCCAGAACCCAGCGACGCTGGACGACGTGCGGCTGGTGGCGTGGGGAGACCTGGACACGACAGCCGGGCTGCTCACGACGTCCGGCACCGACATCGCCGCGGTCTTCTGCGAGCCGGTGCTGTGCAACTCGGGTGTCCTCGAACCGCCACCCGGTTTCCTCGAGGGTCTGCGCGAGCTGTGCGACGACACCGGAACGGTCCTCGTCTTCGACGAGGTCATCACCGGCTTCCGCATCGACTCAGGAGGAGCGGTCACACGCTACGGCGTCACCCCCGACCTCGTCGTCCTGGCGAAGGCGATCGCGGGCGGATTCCCGCTGGCCGCGGTCGCTGGCCGCGCCGACATCCTCGACCGCACGACGGCCGGCGTAGTCCACGCCGGCACCTACAACGGCAACCCCGTCGTCTTGGCCGCCGCCATAGCGACCCTCGAGGCGCTCGGCGAGCCCGGCGTCTACGACGACTTCGAGCGCCGAGGTCGCGCGCTCGCCGACGGGATGCGTGCGGCATTCGCCCGATACGACGTCCCGGTCACCGTCCACCAGGTGGGCCCGGTGGTGCAGTGCCTCCCCGGGGTGCGAAAGGCACGCACATTCGACGACTTCCTCGCCGCCGACCAGGAGTTCTACGACCGTCTGACGGTCCAGCTGCTGCGTCGTGGTGTCTTCACCCTGCCAGGCGGACGTTGGTACCTCTCGACCGCGCACACCGACGCCGATATCGCCGAAACGGTCGCGGTGATCGACGAATCCCTCGGCGCTACCCTCGACGAGGGGCCGGGGCCGCGTGTCAGCACCGCCTGAGTGTCGTCGGTCACGGCACTCGGCGCGGCGCACGGTCACCGCTGACACAGTGCCGCCACAGAGAACCGGGCCGCGACGGAAGAGGCCGCGACGGAAGGGTGAGCATGGCGCCAGTCATCTCGGAGTCCACGCTGGAGGTCCTCCGCGGGCTCAGCGATCCCCGTGACGTGCGCACTCGGGCGGTGGATCTGGCGGCGATGGCCCACGACGCCTCGCACTACCTCCTCCAGCCACAAGCGGTGGTCATCGCGCGTGACACCGAGCACGTGGCACGTCTGCTGCGCGCGGCGACCGACCGTGGTCTTCCCGTGACGTTCCGCTCGGCGGGCACGAGCTTGTCCGGTCAAGCTGTCACCGACGGCGTCCTCGTCGACACTCGCCGCCACTTTCGGCGTATCGACGTCCTTGACAACGGCGAACGCCTGCGGAGCCAGCCCGGCGCCACGCTCCGACTCGTCAACGCTCGCTTGGCACCGTACGGCACGCGCTTGGGCCCCGACCCTGCCAGCGAGGGCGCCTGCACCGTCGGCGGGGTGGTCGCCAACAACTCCTCGGGGATGGCGTGTGGCATCCGCGACAACGCCTACCACACGCTCGACTCGATGACGTTCGTGCTGCCGTCGGGCACCACGATCGACACCTCCGACCCGGACGCCGACGATCTCCTGCGAAACCGCGAACCCCGACTCTGGGAGGGCTTGGTCGAGCTCCGGGATCGGGTGCGATCGAACCCGGACTCGGTCGAACGCATCCGGCACCAGTTCTCCATGAAGAACACCATGGGGTACGCGGTCAACGCGTTCCTGGACTTCGACCGACCGGTCGACATCCTCAGCCACCTCATCGTCGGCTCCGAGGGCACCTTGGCCTTCGTCGGCGAGGTGACCTTCCGCACCGTGCCGGTGCGGCCGCACGTCGCGACGGCGCTGCTCGTCTTCGACTCCATCGCCGACGCGACCGACGCGCTCCCCGCCCTCGTCGCCGCTGGTGCCCGCACCGTCGAGCTCATGGACGCCGCGTCGCTCCGCGTCATCCAGCGGGACCCGCGGGCCCTTCCCACGCTCCGACAGCTGGACGTGGCCTCCCACACGGCCCTCTTGGTCGAACTGCAGGCCACCACGGCAGACGAGCTCGAGGCGGACCTGGCACGCGCGAGCGCCACGCTGCGCCGCCTGAGGCTCGCCACGCCGGCCGCGTTCACGTCCGACCCAGCCGAACGCGCCGCGCTGTGGCACCTGCGCAAGGGTCTCTACACCGCGGTGGCGGGCGCCCGCCCCACCGGGACCACGGCCTTGCTGGAGGACATCGCCGTCCCACTCCCCGTGCTCACCGAGACCACGCGTGGCCTCACCGAGCTGTTCGACAAGTACGACTACGACGACGCGGTCATCTTCGGGCACGCCAAGGACGGCAACCTCCACTTCATGATCACGCCGCGGTTCGACGACCCGGAGGAGCTGCGGCGGTACGAGGACTTCACCGAGGACCTCGTCGACCTGGTGCTGGGCGCCAACGGCTCGCTCAAGGCCGAGCACGGCACGGGACGCATCATGGCACCGTACGTGCGACGGCAGTTCGGCGACGAGCTGTACGACGTCATGCGGACGGTCAAACGGCTCTGCGATCCGGCCGGAGTCCTCAACCCGGGCGTCGTGATCAGCGACGACGACCGCGCGCACCTGCGGAACCTCAAGCTCATCTCGCCCGCTGACCCGGCCGTCGACACGTGCGTGGAGTGCGGCTTCTGCGAGCCGGTGTGTCCCGCGAAAGACGTCACCACCACCCCTCGGCAGCGGATCGTCCTGCTGCGCGAGATCGCCCGGGCCGACGCCGAGGGCGACCATCGACGACGTGACGAGCTGCGGCGGGACTTCGGCTACGACGCGGTCGACACCTGCGCCGCCGACTCGATGTGCGTCACCGCCTGTCCGGTGGCCATCGACACCGGTGCGGTGATGAAGGGTCTTCGGTCACGCCGGCACGGTCGAGTCGCGCGACGCGGCGGAGTGGCGGCCGCTCGCCACTGGGCCGGCACCCTCACCGGTCTGCGGGGCGGCCTGCGCGTCGCCTCGGCCCTCCCGCCGGCGTTGCTGTCGGGGGCGTCGCGAGCGGCCCGGAAGGCGCTGCCCGCGGAGTGGGTGCCGGAGGTCGGTGCCGACCTGCCACGTGCCGGGTCACGGCGCCCCGCGCCCCGACGTCCTCAGGACGCCTCGGTGGTGTTCTTCCCCTCCTGTATCGGCTCGTTGTTCGGCCCGCCCCGCGGGGCGTCCGAGTCGCCGGGCGCCAGCGCGGCCTTCCAGACCCTGTGCGAACGGGCCGGGATCGCCCTCGCCGTGCCGGACGGCATCGCCGGCCTGTGCTGTGGGACGCCGTGGCGTTCCAAGGGACTGGACGAGGGTTACGCGGTCATGGCTCGCCGGACGTTCGAGGCGGTGTGGCGAGCCTCGGACGAGGGTCGGCTGCCTGTCGTGTGTGAGGCGTCCTCGTGCGGCCTCGGTCTGCGCGAGATCGGTGACCACCTGGACGGCGAGGACGCTCGGCGCTACCGCTCCTTGCGGGTCCTCGACGCCGTGAGCTTCGCGCGCACCGAGCTCCTCCCCCGCCTCCAGGTGCGGCGGCGGCTCCAGTCCGTCGCGGTGCACCCGACATGCGCGTCCGAGCACCTCGGCTCCACCGATGACCTGCGAGCGGTCGCGGCGGCCTGCGCCGACGAGGTCGTGGTGCCCACGACGTGGGGCTGCTGCGGCTTCGCCGGTGACCGCGGGATGCTGCGCCCGGAGCTCACCGCGGCCGCCACCGCGCCGCAGGCCGCCGAGCTCGCGGGGAGGGCCTTCGACGCCTACGTGTCCAGCAACCGCACGTGCGAGCTGGGCATGTCGCGCGCGACGGGGAAGACCTACCGGCACGTGCTCGAGCTGGTCGAGGAGCTCACACGATGAGCGCCCGGACGCGGCGCGGGACCCGGTTCCCTGAGTGACACGTCACGGCGGTGTCGTCGTGAACCGTCCGGCCTCCACGGGCTGGGGATACACCGCCTCGGGCTCGAAGGGGTACATCGGACGTCGCCGGTGGACGTAGGCGAGCTCGTGGACTGAGAGGCGGGTCACTCCGGGGGTGTCGACGACGATGAGCCCGTCGGTGACGTCGGCGTAGCCTGCCCTGGGCCCGTTGACCCCCTTGGCGACGATGGCGCGGAACGACAGCGGGTCGAGTCCCACGGCGCGCAGCTGGTTCGGCGTGATCGGCTGCACCAGCTTGGACGTCAGGACGACGGTGATGTCGCCGTCGGTGCGCAGGGCCACCATCTCGCCGGCATCGAAGAACCGGAGCCCACCGTGCGCCATCATCGGCTCCTCGTATCGTCCGTCGGCCCGCCCGATCACGACCGCGTCGAGTGGCACCGGGCGGCCGACCTGCTCGGCACTGCGACCGCCCACCTCGACGCTGACTCTCCGGCCGATCTCGACCCCGGCCAGCGACTCGACCGTCTGGGGGTCGAACAGCACCACGACCAGGCCACCGACGTGACGGCGGACCGCCTCCTCCAACAGAACCGTGGAGTCACCTGGCCCACCACCACCCACGTTGTCGCCGACGTCGAGCACAAGCACGGGCTTGTGACCCCGGTGGGCGGCCACCTGGCCGATGGCCTCCTCGACGCTCACCCCGCCACCCTGGAGCGCGTCTCGCGCCTCCCACACCATCCGCGCCAGCTCGCACGCGGCTCGCCGCGCCGCGTCGACCCCGTCACGGTGGGTGACAAGCACGGACATGCCCATCTGGGGGACATCGGCGTAGGGGAATCCCTCGAGGATGCTGGCGTCGAGGACCCCGTCGCGGCGCTCGAGGTCCCGTGCCGCCGCCAGCAGCCCCGCCATGGGCTCCTCCCGAGTGTCCTGGCGGGTGATGGTGACGACGAGCGGCAGCTGTTCCAGGGCGACGGCGGGTCGCTGGCCGGTTCGGATGATCTCCAGCACCCGGCGGCGGCACTCCAGGCCACGCTCTCGCGCGTCGACGTGCGGGTTCGTCTGGTACGCCAGGAGGACGTCGACGTTCGCCACCAGGCGCGGATCGACGTTGGCGTGCATGTCGATCACGACGCCCACGGGCGTGTCGGGACCGACGACGTCACGCACGCGCGCGGCGATCTCGGCGTCGGCGTCGAGATACCCCTCCGCCACGGCCGCACCGTGCAGCCCGAGCAGCACACCGTCGAACGGCCCGGACGCGGCGAGCAGGTGGACCATCTCCCCGACGATCGCCTCGAACGCCTCCGCGGTGATCACGCCGCGTGGGTTGGTCCACGCAGCGAGCAACGGGACGAGCTCGGCGGGCTCCTCGTCGTCCTGAGGCGCGAGGAAGCCGGCGAAGGTCGCTTGGGAGGTCGCGTAGTGCTCCACCAGCTCCGGGCCGCGGTGGATTCCGCCGTCCTCGTAGGTCGCCAGGTCAGCCGGGACCGTGGAGAACGTGTTGGTCTCGTGCCCTAGGCCGAGGACCGCCAGGCGGGTCATCGTGGTCACGTCCTTCCCGACATTCGGCGTCGGCTCGACGGCGGTGTTTTCCAGGGATACACCGGCGTTCGTTCCTCGGATAGAGCCTTTCTGTTTTCCTCGGATCGATCGACCGAGGGCCGCAGGACCTCACCCGTGCTGACCTCGTTCGCGGCCACGTACCATGGAGCGCGTGGGCGCGATGCGGATTCCGCCTGCTGTGTAGTGGCTGGACACAGCGTGGCGACGGGAAGCCGACCGGCGGTCCCTCTCCCTCAGCGCTCCTCTGGCTTACGATCTGACCGGCACCCTGGCCAGATCGGTGTGACGATGCCAGCCTGAGAAATTCAGGGGACGACATGACGCGCACGCTGACCGCCGAGAGTTCCGCGTACCCACTCCGCGCGGTAGACCGGGTGTGCGACATTCTCGATATCTTGGCCAACTCCGCAGACGGTGTCTCCCTTTCCGAGGTCGCCGAATCCACGGGGCTGCCCAAGAGCTCGACGTTCCGCTATCTGTCCGCCTTGGCGGCTCGCCGTTACGTCGAACGCGACCCGGAGTCAGGCACCTACCGGCTGGGGGTGGCGTTCCGACCCCAGCACACCCGCGTTCTCGACCAGCTCACCGACCTGGCACGGCCAGCCTTGGAGAAGCTGCGCGACCAGCTGGAGGAGACGACGAACCTCGCCGTTCTCGACGGCGCGTCCGTGTCCTATGCCGTCGTGGCCGAGTCTCCGCACATGATGCGACTCGCCGCGCGGGTCGGCCAGCGAGGCTACGTCCACGCGACCGGGCTCGGCAAAGCCATGTGCGCCACCATGCCAGACGACCGCGTCCTCTCCATCCTCGCGGCCGCGGACATGCCGCGGTTGACGGACGCGACGATCGTCGATCCTGAGGAGTACCTCCGCGAGCTGGAGAAGGTCCGCTCGACTGGGTACGCGGTCGACGACAACGAGAACCAGCCGTCCGGTCGATGCGTGGCGGTCGCGATCGACGGGGTGGGCTTCCCGGCGGCCATCAGCGTGAGCGCTCCCGCCCACCGGCTTCCGCTGGAGAACGCCGACCGGGTGGCCCGACAGCTCCGCAAGCTCGCCCGGTCGCTCTCGCGCCAGCTCAGCGGCCGACGCTGACCGAGCGCTCTACCCGCGCCCCTCGCCGGTCTACCGTCTCCGCGCGGCCGTCGCGGCGGTGCCACGGTCGCGGTGGAGCCAGCTGAGCAGGTCCGACGGCGCCATTCGGGCGGTGCGCCGCTGGTAGTGAGCGAGCTCCTCGGCGGACAGCACCTCTCGCCCGGCCCCCGAGGACCCGCGGCGGAAGAAGGCCCTTCGATCCTTCAAGACGCCGACCGGGTCGGGGGCAAGCTGGTCGGCGTTGGCCCGCATGTGGTCGAACGTCGCCGCACGGACCAGGTCTGGCCAGCGAGCCTCCGGCACGTCAACGCCAAGGCGCGCCGCGATCCGCCGCATCTCGCCCTCGAGGTCCGTGACCAGGTCGTCGTAGTGCACGAGGAGGACATTGGGCGAGGTACGGCGAGCCCAGGCATCGGACAGGTGCCACATCACGCCTGGGAGTGAATCCATCGACTCGCGTGGGTCGGCGTCGTCATCGATCCAGCGCAGCAACCAGTCGTGGAGCTGTGGTCGCGGGCGCGTCGGACGCTGGGGGTCGGGGTCGCCGGTCAGCTGGCGAATCCGCTCTCGGTCGAGGTTTCCACCCTGGTGATAGAGCGAGACCGCCATGTCGAGCGGATGCCGGGCGACCACGATGTAGGTGACACGTGGATCGATCGGGATCCCGTCCAGGGGCGTGTGCGTCTTGATGAACCGCCGGTGACGTTGGGCTTCCAGCCGCGCCACCACCTCGTCCCGCGGCACCACCAGCCAGTCCAGCCACGGCGACAGCTCCGCCAGCGGTGCGGGCAAAGCCGGGGTCTGGAAGACCAGGAGCGCGCAGATCATCTGCATCCAGGTCGTGCCGCTCTTGGACCGGGTGCTGATCACGATGTCACCCGGCCGGAACGGGAAACCGAGCCAGCGGGCGCTGTCCTCCTCCGACGAGCGGTAGCGAACGGGTGGCTGGAGCATCCGGGCACCCTACCGGTTCCGGCTCTCCCCCACCCAGCGCGTCCCCGGACCTCACGGCTTGACCGCCGGTTCCCCCGGTCCCGCACCTCGTTAGCCCGCGAGACCGAGGGCGAGCGACATGAGCGGCAGCAGGAGGACGATCAACACCGCGCCGGCGACGTCGAACGCCGCACCGGAGCGGATCATCTTCGTGATGGGCACCATGCCAGAGCCGTAGACGATCGCGTTCTGAGGCGTGGACACCGGGAGCATGAACCCGAACGAGGCGGCGAACGTCGCCGCCATCGCGGGGACGAGCGGATCGACGCCCGCGCCACCGGCCAGGGAGATCACGATCGGCACGACGACCGTGGCCGCCGCGGTGTTGCTCGTGGTCTCGGAGATGAGGATCGCCAGGAGCACCGCGAAGATCGTGAGCGGGACGAGCGCGCTGATGCCGAACGTCTGCGCCGACGCCGTGCCGATCGTCTCGGCCAACCCCGTCGAGCGCAGCAGGCCGCCGAGGATGATGCCGGTTCCGAAGAGCAGGATCGTGCCCCAGTCGATGCGCGCCGCATCGTCCCACGTCATGGTGAAGGTGCGCGTTCGCCAGTTGACCGGAAGGAGAAAGAGCAGGGACGCCGCGAACACGGCGACCACGCCCTCGTCGAGGATGTTGCTCACACTGGCGTAGACATCCGAGCCGTCGCCGGCGACGAGACCGACCACACCGGGCAGGATCCACAGCGTGACCGCCGTTCCGAAGGCGATGAGCGTGTTGCGCTCGTGTGGCGAGAGCGGTCCAAGCTTGCGGCGCTCGGCCGCGACATAGGCGGCGAGCCCTTCGAGGCGCTTGACCTCCGGCCGGTTCAGCAGCAGGAGCACCACGGCCAAGACGACGAACATGACCGCGCAGACCGGGACCGCGAGAGCCATCCATCGGAAGAAGCTGATCCGGGTACCGGTCGCGTCCTCGATCAACCCGCGGCCGATGAGGTTCGGCGGTGACCCCACCGGCGTCAACAGGCCCCCGACGCTGGCGCCGTAGGCGAGCATGAGCAGCAACGCCACGGACACCCGCGGGTTGCCACGACGAGCCAGGGCCTCTTCGCGCGCCGCGCTGTCAGCGGACCTCGTCTCTCCAGCCGAACCGTCCACGCGACTGGCGCTGGCCACCGTGCCGAGGATCGCGACGGCGGTCGGTAGCAGCATCGCCACGGTCGCGGTGTTGGAGACGAACGCCGACAGCGCGCACGTGATGAGGCCGAACGCCACCACCGTCCGTGTCGTCGAGACGGCCACGCCGCGGGTCGCGAGAACCCGGAACGCGAAGCGGCGGGCCAGGCCGTGCCGCAGCATGGCCTGGGCCAGGATGAAGGCGCCGATGAACGTGAAGATCGTGGACGACCCGAACGGGGCGAGGATGTCGTCGGCGGGCGCGACGTTGAGCAATGTCGCGAGGACGACGCCGATGAGCCCACCGACGGGAAGGGGCACGGCCTCGGTGATCCAGAGGATCATGACGCACACCAGCACCGCGGCCAGACGGTGCTCGTCAGCCTCGAGGTCGAGCGGCGCGAGCAGCAGAGCGAGCAACACCAACGGCGCCAGGAACAACCCGACGGTGCGGCGACCGCGCTCGAACCGTTGCTCCGCGCTCGTGAGGAGCTCGCGAGGGACGCCTGGCGCACCGGACGTCCCGCCTGGCTGGGCAGCGCCTGGTTGGGCCGGGCCATCTGGTCCTGCGACGGACGAGCTCATGGCGGTCACCTCCACACGGCCGGCGGAGACCGATATGGCGTAGTTTGCTCCGATCGAGGAGGACGATGGGGCAATCCCCATCGGCCGGATGTGGCCAGGCGACCCGTCACCAGGCGGGATACCACCGGTCGGCGACCGGCTCGGTGATCTCTCGAATCGTGCGCTGTTGGTCGTCGTCGAGCCGATCGCGCCACGCGTTCGCCAAGGACGCGCTGTCGCGGCGAAGCTCGTGCAGCACGCGCCCTGCGGGGATGACGACGTTCTGGGACCCGGTGTAGTGGTCGACGACTCGACGCAGGTCGCGAGGGGGCCGCAACCCGCAGGTCCGGTAGACGTCCAGCATGACGGCGTACGGGTCGGCCGCGAAGTCCTCCATACGCACGACAGACGCCTTGGCACCCGCCTCGAGCTGGACGTCGAGCATCCGCACCAGGCATGCCCACGTGGCAGCGCCCGCCCGCACGATGTCGGCGTTCTCCCAATCGTGCTTCTCCATGAGCTCACCGACGACGGGGTCGCCGTAGCAGGCTTGCTCGCGGATGGACCGTAGCGCCGCGCGCGGATGCATGGACCGTCGTAACAGGCTCATCACCCACGCGCCGGGATGCCGCAACGTCACGATCGGTGGGCGTTCGCTCAGCGCCGTGTTGATCCAGCCCAACGACATCAGGAGAAAGGGGTCCTTGACGATCGCGACATAGCCCAGTGGTCTCAGCCCACGCACGTTGGCACGGTTCGCGCGCATTCGCTTGTGATTCGCGGGCAGTGGTTGACCGTGGCCCATCCACTGGCCCTGTCCCGTGGTGAGGAAGCGCCGCAGCGTCCGCGCCGGAGCGCTCCCTGTGTCCACAGACCGCAGGTAGGGATAGCGATGGGACACGCCCTGCAGCCCCCAGTCGGGGTTGAACGGTTCGTGCACCAAGAACGTGCGCGGCGCGTGTTCGAGCAGGCGACCCATGATGGTCGTACCGGAACGGTGCGGGCCGGTGACCACCACGACATTACGCAAAGGCTTGTCGAGACCCGGTGAGTCGAGCAGTGCGCAGACCGGCAGTGCGCCGACCACGCGGACGGCCATCCGCTTGACCGCGGAGGGGACCGCGTGACGTACCTTCGCGATCGCGCCTGGCACGTGGACTCAGCTTAGCGACCTCATCGCCGCATCCGCTCTGTTCGACTGCCTCGGTATCGACGCTCAGCTCAGCGAAACCCTTGTGAGACAGGGATGCACGGCTCCGCGTGAATGTCGCACCACGTTCAGCGCACGAGCCACGGCATCGCGGGACTCTCGACCCTCCCGGCCAGGGACCGTCGGGACCGCAGTCGAGCTTTGGGCCCTATGCCAGCACGCTGTCCGACCACCATCGTGAGGAATACCAGCCTCGTCATTCGCGACACCAGCGTTCGCTCGTGCTAGCCGCGTGGGAGGTATCCAGCATGGCTGCCGCCGCCCGCGAAGGCCGCACGCGTCGTCCGCCTTTGCGCCACCGCCTCGTCCGCCGCATCGGGAGCCGACCCTCCCGTCAGCGGCGCGGTAGGCGGCCGATGTACTTGCTCGCGCAGGGCACAGCACTGCTTGGTGTCTCTCTCGCGATCGTCGTCGGCTCAGGAGGTTCGCTCCTCGGGCGCGTCCTGCGCGTCGCCCTCGTGCTGTTCCTCGCGACCTACGCGACGTTGGCGGATCGGTGGGCGGAACCGTGGCTACGGGTGGCGATCGCGCTCAGTGGTGGGGTGGCTGGTGTCGTCCTCGGCTACGGCATCGGTGTCGAGCATGCGGTGGCGGCAGGCCTCACCCTCCGTGTCGCCGCAGGACTCCTGGCACTTCTGGTCGGACTGTGCATGATGGCCACCGGCACGGCGACGGCGTTGCGCATGCTGCCCGGGCGCTACAAGGTCCTGGTCCTCCTCTGTGTGCCCTTCAGCATCCAGTTCGTCCTCGCGCCGATGGTCGGTGCCGTCGCCGCGGCTAACCCCATGCCGGGTCAACTGGGCGACATCACTCCCGGAGACCGCGGGCTGGTGTACGACGACGTGGAGTTGCGCGCGAGCGGCGCTGTCGTGCGAGGGTGGTACATCCCCTCACGCAACTCCGCCGCTGTCATCCTCGTCCACGACAGTGGAAGCACCCGTTCCAGCATGCTCTCGCGCGCGGTCGCACTGGCTCGCCACGGCTACGGCGTGCTCCTGTTCGACACACGGGGCAATGGCCTCAGCACCGGGGAGCCGATGGAACTCGGCTGGTCCACCGACCTGGACGTACGAGCGGCGGTGTCGTACGTCGCGGAGCGCTACGACGTGTCTCCCAGCAAGATCGCCGTCGTCGGTGTCGGGCGTGGCGGCGAGGCGGCACTGACAGCGGCGGCCTCGGACGAACGCATCGCGGGCGTGGTGGTCGAAGGCATCGGGCGACGGACCCCGGTCGACACGTTGACCCTGCCGTTCACCCCTCGCGGATGGCTCCAAGCCGGTGTGGAGTCAATGACCTATGTCAGCGCGGCCGTCCTTCGCCAGACATTTCCCCCGCGTTCCTTGCGCAGCGCGATCAAGGCCGTCAACCCACGTCTGGTGCTGCTCATCGCGGACGAGGACTCCGTGCTGACGAGCCGTGTCTACGGGCGGGCGTCGCCGTCCAACGTGCGGGTGTGGGAGCTGCCCACGACGCCCAGAGGCGAGGCATACACACTGCACTCGGCGGACTGGGAGTGGTACGTCACCGGGTTCCTGGCCCGCTCGCTCAACCCCAAGTGGGTGCCGGCTCAGTAGCCAGGTGGCGCGACCTCGGTTGTGTCACACGTGTCCTCGGACGCGGAAAGCCCGCGCACTCTCGGGCCAGCGGGCTTTCGATTCCTCGGCATACCTACTTGCAGTACGAGTAGTCGAGGTGGCCCTTCCAGACCCACCCAGTTCCTGCGTACACCCAGCTCGAGGTGTACACGTCACCGTAGTACGTGCCGTTGTCCGCTGGATCGCCCTTGGTGTACACGAAGATGTAGCCCTTGTTCGCGTAGAAGAGCACCTCCTGCGAGCCCGACAGGTAGGTGTACACCGGCGCGCGCTTCTCGAACTTGTAGACAAGCTTGGTGCATCCGCTGGCGGAGGCGGTGTTGGTCGCGCGAGTGTCGGTGGAGGCGGTGTCCGCCGCCGCGCTGCTCACGCCGACTCCGGCGAAGACAAGTGCTGTCGCCAGGAAGAGTACGAGCTTGCGCACGATGCAACTCCCCCGTGTGATCGATTCCCCGTGCGATCGATGGTCAGCTGACTCCCCTACAGCGCGTGCCCCTGCCGGCGCCTCATGGGCCACTGGCGGGCGAGCCGAATGGCAGGGAGCCTAGATGAAACGTACCGAAGGTCGGCATATCCGTCAAAAAGGTACGTGACGTGACCGCTCGGCTCGCTGCCAGAGTTGAGGCGGGATGCCGACCGCACGCGCACGTCTGACACTCCGGCGGCGCCGGTCTGCTCGGTGTCCTCCTCGCTGTCCGGCGGCAGGCATGTCGGACTCGGCGAGGGGGAGGGATCCTCCGGCGGGATCCGCTCCGTGGGTGTGGGAGACGGCCTGGGGGACGACGTGCCTATCGGAGTCGGCGTCGGGCTGGCGGTCGGGACCGGGCACGGCGTCGGTGTCGGTTCTGGCGTCGGTGTCGGTTCTGGCGTCGGTGTGGGATCCGGCGTCGGTGTGGGGTCCGGTGTCGGTGTTGGCTGTGGCGTCGGCTCGGGGCTCGGCGTCGACGTCGGTGTCGGGCTTGGTCTCGGTGTCGACGTCGGCCTGGGTGTCGGTGTCGGCTCGGGCGTGGGTGTGGGCACCGACGTGGGCCTCGGCTTCGGCCTCGGTGACGAGGTGGGAGTCGCGGTCGGCCTCGCCGTCACGGTCGGAGTCGGTCGCGGCGTCGACGTGGGTCGTGGAGTGACCGTCGGGGACGGCGAGGTCGTCGGCGTCGGTTGCCGCGGCGAGGGCGTGGTCGGGGCGCTCGTGGGTCGAGGCGGGCGGGTCGGCAGCGGTAGCGGCGTGGGTCGTGGCAGCGGCAACGACACGGGTGGGAGCGGAGCCGGAACCTGGTCAGCGCGGCCCCGCTCCGGTGGCACGGGCCTGGCGCCGTCCCGGTAGGTCGCGGCCCACGCGAGCACCGAACGCAGGTAGGCGCTGGAGGGGTTGTAGCGGAGCACGGCTCCGGCCAGGCCTGAGGGCGTGGCGAGGTCCGTCCCGCCCGCGCAGAGGTAGCGTGCCGCCGCGAGCGCCGCGTCGTAGAGGTTGTGCGGGTCCCGCACCCCGTCCCCGTTGCCATCGGAGGCCCAGCGCACCCACGTCGATGGCAGGAACTGCATGGGGCCGATCGCCCGGTCGTACGCCGGGTCTCCGTCGAGGGATCCCCCGTCGGAGTCGGTGACGACGGCCGTTCGCGGGAGTGATCCGTTCAACCGGGGACCCAGGATCTCGCCCCTGGTTCGACCGTTGGCGTCGACTCGGCCGCCACGGGCGTGGTTGGACTCGACCTTGCCGATCGCGGCCAAGAGCCACCACTGCAGGTGGCAGGACGGGTTAGACCGCCGCATCGCCTCCGCCGCCTTGTGGTAGGCGTCCAGGGCGGGCGCGGGAATGCCGGCCGCGGAGCGCCCGACCGCCTGGGGCGCGGTCCCCGTCCCACGGCCCTCGCTCTCCGTCTGACCGGTGAGTGCCTTCTCAGCGGCTCGCTCGATGGCCTCGAGAGCGGGCAACGGCTTGCGGGGTTCGGCGAGAGCCCAGGACGACCGAGGGTGAGCGGGATACGACGTCACGCCGGTTGGTGGAGCCCACGCGACGGCGGCGACCAGACCGAGGGCTGTGGCGAGGACGACGCAGAGAAGGCGGGCCGCGAGCAGTCGGAGTCCGGATCGCATCCCCTGCCTGCGCATCGAACCACCTGTCCCCCGGCCGCGGTTGATCAGGGTCCGCTCGACGATCACTGCGACGCTACTGGGGTGGGCACCCGGCAGGGAACCGCCTGGCGCGATCAGGGCCGATGCCGGACGGGAGTCCGCCGGCAGGCCGCGCCACTCGGGCTACCGCCACAAGGTGTCGGCGAAGTCCATGTAGTGGTTCCAGTCGACTTCCGTCAGGCTGTGATCTCCGGACCGGATGTGATAGCCGCGCGGTCCGACGCGCAGAGGGGTGTCGAGCGGAGGCATGTCGTCCGGACCGATCGTCGAATGGCCCCACAGCCCGTAGACCGACGACGCGTGGGCAAGGGAGAGGAACTCGCCGCGCGGGTCCGCCCAGAGGTCCTCGTCCGCGCTCGCCACGTAGACCGCGCGCGGCGCGATCAGTGCGATGAGCATGTGCTGGTCGACGGGCAGCGCATGCTCCGCGTCGTCGTACCGCCGGAAGTTGTCGCAGAACCAGTGCGGGAACCGCCGGTTGATGGCGGCGACGGTCTCCCCGAAGCGCCGGCGGCTCAGCGCCGCACCGCCACAGCCGGACTCGTTGGAGATGACTAGGGCGAACCGCTCGTCCTCCGCACCAGCCCACAGCGCCGCCTTACCGCCTCGGGAATGCCCGAGGACGGCCACTTTCGTGTGGTCGACGCGAGGGTCGGTCTCGAAGTAGTCCATCGCCCTGCTGGCGCCCCACCCCCAGGCGGCCAGGGCCTTCCACGCGTCCGGCGGACGCTCGTCGAGGTCCCCCTCGACGAGCTGGATGATGCCCTCGCGGAAGCGAGCCGGGTCGTCGGGCGCGAGGTCACGGACCTGCAACGCCGCGATGCCGTACCCGCGTGCGACAGCCTCCTCCGCCGGCCAGATCGAGGACGTGCGCTCTCGCGTCGGGTCGGTGTTCTCCGGTCCCGCGATGTTGAGCAACAAGAAGACCGGGACCGGATCGGCGGCCGCGTTCGGAAGGAACACGGTGACCTCGAACTGGTGGGTTCGCGTCGGACGCTCGTTGTCAGCGCGCTCGCTCCGCACGACGACTCGCCGCAGCGTCGCCGCCCCGTCCATGGCCGACGGGTCCTCCTCGACGACGTCGAACCGTCGGCGAGTCCGTGGGTCGTCCCCCGGTGGCCGGTGTCCGTAGACATGGGTGCGGAATAGGTCGAGGATCTCCTGTCGCCGGCGCCGCCAGGCTTGCGGACTGTCGACGACCGAGCCGTCGGAGCCGCGCAGCGGGTCAGGGAGCTCGTAGGACGGGACCTGATCTTCCTCGTAAACGGGGCCGGGTTGCCGTCTCTTGCAACGCTCCACGACGGCCGGGTTCGCCCTCCACCCACGTCGATCGGGACTGTCGCCGGCATGGTCGGCGTCGGCCGGCGACAGGGCCGCCGCGCTCGTCCGTCCGATCTCACCTGGGGCCCGCTCGTTCGACATCTCCGCCTTCCCGCTCGATCGTTCGTGGCTACCCGAGGACCTGCACACCGACATCGCCGCGCGACGACGGCTCACGACGCCCAGCGCTCAAGCACTCGTCGGGACGGTACCTCAGCCACACCATGCAAGGCCTCGTCGAGGGTGCGAACTGCCACACCGGCCTCATGCGACCACCCGGCCCGGCCACCAGCTCTCGTCTCCACTTCGCTCCTCCGGCTAAGCCGCCGTTCAACAACGAGGACGGTCCTTATCCACAAACCACAGACGGTCTCGCCTTCAATCAGACGCCCTCCGTACCATGATCGAAGCCAACTTCGTACTCTCCGAAGGACCGCGAGGTGTCTACGAGAGACGTCGATTACGAGTCGATCGCCGAGATCCACCGCCTCCTTCACGAGGCAGCGGATCACCTGGACAAGTCAGCAGAACCGATGCCTAATGAGATCCACGCTGGACCCTTCGCGCCGCAAGTCACAAAGCTTATCGCCCCTGTCCCGGGCGCCATCGTGGAAGCCATCTTGCGCCTACGCGCTGCCGCGTTCGACGTCAAGATCTAGTCAATGCGGCACAATTTACTATTGCGGACCACACCTTCGCTCAACTCGAAAACATCTCCAGATGGAACGAAGCAAAGTCCCACAAATGGGCAGATAAGGCGGAAGAATCAGCGGGAAGACATCTCGCAAAGGCGGCTCGAGCCCTGGATAGACAGCATTTTCGTACATTCAATGAGCTGCTAGCCCGCCTCCATGAGAGTTCGGCGCAGAGGGCGCTTGAGACAGCGGAGTTCGCCCGAAAACTGGCGGGCTACTACTCGTGGAGCGCTCGAATCTGCAAGTTTGGAGGAACTGGCCTCACCGTCGTCAGCATTGGCGTCGACCTCTACACTGGCGAACCAATACTGAAAGTAATTGCATTTACTCTAGGCGGCATCGTGGGAGCAGCTGGCCTATGCTTCATCGTAGGAACCGCGTTCAGCGTTCCGGGTACGGTTATGGGGATGGTTGCGACAGCCGGCGGAGCTGGTGGCAGCGCAGTGACCCGTGTCTCCTATGACGCTATTACTGAACAAATTATAATTGACGACAATTGGGCCTGGCAACCGAACTGATCGGGAGGACTGCGGCCTCATGGATAAGCATTCGTCAGATGGACAGCTAGACCTTCCGTGGCCATATGCTTGGGAGGTAGCTCATAGGAAAACCAGCTCCCTTCGCTTGGCCCGAGTGGCGACAGTGATTTTCCTCGCCGTCACGGCATTGATCTACGTGACCAGGTATCCCTCATTTGCAATCTTCATGCTAGGGCTTGCAACTGTCGTTGGACTACTTCTACTCAAGGGACACCTTGTCACTCTAGCGGCTCGGCGTAAGGGAGTACTAGGCATTTCCCGCGCCACCATCAGCGGTCGCGACTTTTCGATACCTTACGTTGTTTTTTCAAGAGCGGTGACTTACACCGAGACCACCTTGTCTATCGTTACGTTTATCTACGCTGCCACATTACCCCTTTACATGGACGACATACCCTTCGCTTCAACGCACTGGACAGGACGTCACCTTGTCGTAGGTCTAATCGCATCGTTAGCAGCAATCTACGTTGTACCGTTCTTGGTAGCACGCGTTGCGCGCTGGCGACAGCCGTTGGGAATCGCGCTCGCTCCAGAGGGGGTCTACCACTGGTCCTGGTTCGGTCGTCGTTTCCTTCCCTGGGACGACATCACCGAAGCCAGGCCGGTGCTCAACTATGGCCCGAGCATCAAACTCATCTGTCGAGACTCGATCTGGACGTCGCGACCAGGGGACTCAGCGCTGTGCTGGTTCGGCTTCTTCCGGCGCTACATGTGCACCATTCACGCCGGCTACCTCGCGGTCGACCCCGCGATCGCCTACTACGGCATACTCTTCTACCTGAAGAACCCTGACCACCGGCACGAGCTCGCTACCGACGCCGGTGTCGAACGGCTACGCCGTATGGACTTCCCGCCCTCCCTCGCCGAGGAGCTGTCCGACAGCGCGAAAGCTTGAGCCGATCTCGCTGCGATCGCGGTGTGACGTCTCGGATGGCTGAACCGCCGCAAGGCATTGCGTCGTTGACGCATGAGGGGTGTCGTCGCCCACGTCGGACCCAGGCTGAGATTCAAGCGTGACGTGCAGGGAAGGATCCCCTCGACCACGCACCGACTGTCGGGGGAGGTCGAGGTGCCTGACGTCGTGGACTTGATCATGTCCGACCACCGCGAGGTGGAACGCCTGCTCACCTTGGTCAAGGACCATCCCGACCAGCGTCCGCTCCAGCTCCCTGTCCTCTCGGCGCTCCTCATCGCGCACAGCCGGGCGGAAGAGGCCGAGGTCTATCCGGTGGCTCGTATCGAGGCTGACGAGGCCGACGAGGTCGCCTTGAGCCAGGAGGAGCACCTGGAGGCTGAGCGCCTGCTCGAGCAGCTGCACGGTCTCGATCCGATGAGCAAGCGCTTCGACTCGGTGCTGGACAAGCTGATCGCCGCGGTCGAGGAGCACATCGAGCACGAAGAGTCAGTCGTCCTGCCCGAGCTGCGGCAGGGGGTGGACAAGGCACGTCGCGAGGAGCTCGGCGAGATCTTCGCGACCGCTCGCGAGACGCACCTCGGCGAGCTCCCGGGCCAGGCCACCCGAGCGGAGCTGGTGGCACAGGCCCGCAACGTGGGCGTTCCGGGCGCGTCCTCGATGACGAGGTCCCAGCTGCAGCAGACCCTACGGGTTTGAACGCGGGAGCGAGTGCGAACGTTCAGCGGCGGCTCGCCTCCCGAACGAACGGTCGTGGGTCGATCCGCAGCAGAGCGGTGGCGCGGTACGTGACGTACAGGTTGTCGTAGGCGTCCAGGGTCAGGTACGGCCCTGTCCCCTCCGTGAGGATCGTGAGCGTGTCCGCCGCTGAGCCCTGGGCCAGCGTGCGGCGCGGGTCGAAGCCGAAGACACGCCCACCCACGTTGCCGTAGATCCAGCCATCGCTGGCGACGACCATCTGCCCGTAGTTGCCAGCGACGCGATCACCCGGCTTCCAGTCCGGGAAGATGTGCTCGCGGTGGATCCACTCCTCCGTCGTCGGATCCAGGGCGAGCAGCCACCCTTCGGCGTAGAACCACACGACGCCGTCCTGGTCGGTCACCGCCGCGTTGACGGCGCGGGTGTTCGGGATCGGCCACGGCGTCGTCCTCGCCTCTTGGCGCGATTCGTCGAAGATCAGCAGCTTCGCCTGGTCCTCGATCGGTAGGCCGTCCCAGCTGTAGAAGATGGAGCCGCCGCCGAACACCTTGTCCCCGCTCGCGGCGATCGTGTTCACCGACTGATGTCCGACGACACCGTCGAGCGTGGTGCACTCACCGGTCGCCAGGTCCAGCCACCCGAACGCGCCCTCGTTGTGGCCGTACTCCGCCTGGGTTCCGTAATAGATGCGGTCGCCGTGCCCCAGCAGACCGTACGGGCGGTTCTGGCCAGCGCCGATCGTGCAGTCGATCCGAGGTGTCTCGCCGGAGGCAACCTCGTCGTAGGTGAAGGACTCGATGCGCGCGTAAGGGTAGGTCCCTTGGTAGACGCGGCCACGGTAGCTGATCATCGCCTCCGCTTGACCGCCAACGGCGAACGTCACGTGCTCGTCGTCGCGCATCGGCGCCACGCCGCCCAGTCCGCCGGTCAGGTAGCCGGCGCTCCAGATGCGACCGTCGGGGCCTTCGGTGATGCTGTGGACCTGCAGCGAGACGTCAGGGATGCCCTCGACCTTGGTCCGCTCCAGCCGATGGGTGTCGAGGTTGTACTTCACCAGGTAGGCGCCGGAGTTCCAGCCGACGAGCGTGGTGCCCGGCCACGCGGGGTCGTCCAGCTCCACCGCCTCCCACCTGCGCGAAAAGATGCCGGTGTTGGAGTTCGGCATCGTCACTTCCTCGCGAGTCGCCAGGTCGAAGGCGTACAGCGGTTGGCCCGGGTCGTTCGCCTTGGAGTAGTAGACCTTGCCGTCGACGACGGGCGAGGACCCGTTGTAGATCACGCCCTCGACCTCGGCGACAACCTCGGCTTGCAGCTCGTCCGCGTCGTCGCGCCACACGCGCAAGATGACGAGGTTGTCGTCGCCAAGGCTCTGGGAGTCACCAGCCCACGCCATGACGTAGCCGTTGCCGGCGGTGATCCCGTACACCCACGGCGAGGCTTGCAGCTTCTCGCTGAACAGGCCGATGAAGTCCTTGCAGCGCGGCTCCCCCACCGTCGAGCATCCGACGAGGTGCGGCTTGGTGCCGGTGCCGACGAAGACGGTCTTGGTCTGCTCCTCGTAGGCGACGGTGCGGCTGTAGTAGGCGTCGGTGACCAGCGGGTTCGGTCCGAGTGTGCCCTGGAACCCCTCGCCTTCGACGTACCGGTAGACCGCCGCGCCGGCGAAGCCGTCCGTGGGCTCTCCCCAACCACCGCCGTACGCGACGCCGTCGTCGTCGAAGTCGATGTCGTACATGAAGCCCCAGGCCTCGATGGGAGGCGCACCGACGCGGACAGCCTCCGACGCACCTGGGGTGTAGAGCCACAACGCGGGAGCGCTGTAAGTGCCGACGTAGACCGTGCCGGTCACGGGGTTCTGCCGGATCCCCCACGCGCCGGTCGCACCCGGCAGGCGGACGTTGCGGACCACCTCGCCGGTGAGGATGTCGGTCACGGTCAACACCGCCGGGTCGTGCTCGGATCCGGTACCAACCGCGTAGGTCACCGCCCGTCCGTTCTCGTCGACTCCCGCCGCCATGCTGAGGTACGAGGTCCCCTTGGTGCTCTGGCGGTCGAGGACGGTGAGCGGCGCGGTGATCAGGACCTGGTCGAACAGAGCTCGATCGGCGGCCGCGAGCTCGACCTGGACCTCGCGGGCTGCCGCCGGCGCCGATGCGGACACCTCGGCCACGTCGCTACCGCGACGCGTCGTACTCGAGGACACCGACACCACGCGGCCTTGCTCGTCGAGCCAGCGGAGCCGGATCGTCGCCGCCTTGTCCGCGTGGACGTGGGCGAACGCGGTGTAGTGCTGCCCCGGGCTGACGCTGACCGACGAGCTCACTGCTCCGACGCGACGGCACGGAGGACGACCCGGGAGCAGCAAGGCGCGACTGCCGTCGCTCGCCCACTCCGTCGTGGTGGTGACAGCGTCCCGGCAGGGTGGGGTGGGCTCGCCGCCACGTCCGTTCGTGGGCGACCAACCGGTGAGGCCGTCCTCGAAGCTGTGGTTCCGGAGGAGCAAGTCACCGTCGTGAAGGACCGGCTCGGCGTCGGTGACCTCGGCCTGGGCGACGCCGCCGACCGCCGCCACCGCCGCCACCATTCCCGCAGTCAGCAGAACCAGGCCCCGCCTCATCAAGCCACGTGACCTCGTCCGACGCCGTGCCGTGACCGTGTGACCCACGTGTCCGCTCCCCTCACCCGCCAGCTCGAGACGCCTCGTCGGCCCACCGGCACCTTCGCACCCGGCCGGCCAGCGACACGCGGAGTCGAAGACTAGAGGGCCGGCATCGCGACAGGACTGCCCTTGCACGAATCGGACGTCCAGACGCGGCCAACCTTCTCTACGGGCGATCGACCATCGCCCGGAGCGTTCCAGTCGTCTCCAATTCGTCGACCACCTCTGCGAAGTCCAGCCTTTGGATCCGCTGTACGCCCTCCATGGTGGCGAGCTCGTGCCGAAGCTCAGGATGACGAAGGTAGAACACAACCGCCAGGTACACCACGCCAGGGTGGACATCTAGGTGACTGACCTCGATCCGGCGATTCCGCCTCCGAAATATCAACCAGGATGCCAGGAAGTTCTCCTCCGGATTCCGCTGCCTTCCCGCTGGCTCAACAACGACAAGCTCGATCCTCGGAGACCTCACGACTACAGGCAGGATGTCTATAATCGACTCCCATCTGTAGAAGCAACACCCGAAGTGGGACCAGTGGTAGACGCCCTCGGGACTAAGCCCAATCCCTAGCTGGCCACGCTTGCGGACGATCCGGCTACATGCGAAGCACAAGAAAATCAAGCCCACTACAGTGGAAACATATCCAAGCGCGCGTAACTGTGCATCCGTCCGCGTCCCCGACGACGGAATCATCGCCATGACGAAGGGGTGACTGACGAGAGCAACTCCTAGCCAGGCATAGGCAAGTGACGCCGAGATCGTGAAGGCTGGTCGACTCCACATCGTCACCGCGAACATACCATCACGCAGTCGGGAGAGCCGCACACCTGACGAACCTCGGCGCCAGCATGTGCCAACTGTGACGTAGGACGTCACACCCCCGACGACAATGCCGCCCATGAGCAGGAAGACCAGGAGAAGGTTGTAGAATTCCCGCTCTCGAAAGTAGAAAATGGCCACCCATAAAGACGCCATTGCCAGCACGGCAAGGGTCGGCAGTATCCGCTTCCCATGCTTGTAGCTCAAGACCCATGCTCTAGGCAAAGGAATGTACATTCCTCTTCCTTTCAGGAGCCGTGATCAGTCGACGGAATGCGACGCGGACCTGGATCTAAGCTCGATATAACAGCGAGTAGCTTATGCAATGCCGTGCGGTTATGGCTGTCATACCATTTCCCCGTGGCATCCGAGAAAAGTTTTCCAGCAATCACAGCTGGGATAGCCGCTGCCCCTGCCCCCCCGAACCCACCGGGCCAGTCAGTATCATCAGTACTCCCGCAGTGGTGGCCCTTGCACGAATCGGACGTCCGGACTCGGCCACCATCCTTACGACCGCTCGCTCGCGACCCGCAGCGTCCCAGTGGCCTCGAGCTCGTCGAGAACCTCCGCGAACTCCAGCTTCTGAATCCGCCGTACGCCGTCACTACTCGCTAGCTCATGGCGAAGCTCAGGGTGACGTAGGTAGAAGACGATCGCCAGATAGACAACACAAGGGTTGACGTTGAGATACTGAAGCCCTATTCGGCGACTATACCGCCGGAAGATCGGCCACGCCGCGAGGAAGTTTTCCTCTGGTTTCGACTGACGTTTCTTCGGGTCGACGACTACGAGATCAAGCGTAGGATACGCTAGTGCAACAGGAAGAACATTCCGAATCTGCTCCCAAGCATAGAAGCAGCACCCAAACCGCGACCAATGGTAGAGGCCTTCCGGACTCAGCCCGACGCTTAGCTCACCGCGTCTTCGAATAAGCCAGCCGGAGGCCCAACACAACGCCACCACACCAAAAACTGGCATCGCGAGTGCCAGTAAGCGCAGTCGCGCATCCGTCCGCGTCCCGGATGAGGGAATCATCGCCATCACGAAGGGGAAACTAACGAGAGTCACTCCCAGATATGCGTAGGCCAGCGACTCTAGGATCACGAAAAGGCGTCGATTCCCAATCGTCGCCGCGAGCTCTCCACCCCTCAGCCTCGAAAGGTGCACGGTTGACGAACCGCGCTGCCAGCATAAGCGTGTAGCGGAGTACACGAGCAAACCCCAGAAAGTGAATACACCTGCTATCAGAGCAAACAATAGCGAGGAGTAGTAATTCTGATCCCGGTATGAGGTAACAATACCTGAGAGGAGTATCGCATAAATGACCACAAGCGCTGGAACCAAGCGCTTCCCCCGCCGATACCCTTGAATCCAACTAGTCGGTCGCGGAACGTACTTCATTCAGATCCACCTCATGAATCATTCTCAACGGGAGGAACGCGTCGCGGCCCGGGATCGAGACTGGGAGTGGCTTTCAACAATTTGTCTAGAGCGGTGCGATTGTATTTGTCGTACCAACCCCCAACGTAATCGGCCACCGCGCTCCCAGTGAACGCAGCAGGCGTCGCCGTCAACCAAGCAGGGATACCCATCCACGCACCAGTCGCGATGATTACTGCAGTCGTCGCGACCGCCACCCCCATCAGCAGGATCACTTTTTCTGGCGGCTCTCCCTGAGCCAGGGCGTAGTCGGCCGCAAGAATCGTCATAGCAGCACCTGCTCCACGAACAAGCAGAACCCTTCCAGTTATTCGCGAGTACAAGTCTGGATTTCGACGCTTGAATTCATTCGCCAACACGCCCACTTCCTCTTTCACGAGATCTCCGGCCAAGAATAAGGGCTCATTCCAGTCATAGCTATCGTCTCCTACGAGCATTTCGCGGATCATGGTGTGCGCTGAGTCCACCTGCTCTTTGATCTCTTCGTATACTTGCTTCTGTTGGCGATATACATAGTTGGCGGTTTCAAGATCGTAATATTCGGAGTGCCCGGGTGGGTAAACCTGGAGTTGGGGTGGCCAGATACAGCCTTCCTCGATCCTCAGTCCTATCCTCCGGGCGGTATCCGTTGCCCACTCGACGCGACTTTGCGCCAGCTCCAGTACATCAGCGATGCGATCAAGCAACCGGGCACGCGCCCCGACCGCGTCGGAGAACTGGTTGATCTTGACTAGCCCGGCACTGAGCCTTTCTCCGAAAAGCCGACCAACAGAATCATCCCATGAATCCAGTCGATTGCACAAGATGTACCCGACCGCCCTAGACGCCTCGTCGACGAGAGGGGCTAGAGTGTTACGGAACCAGTCCGCGACTGCTCGAATACTCGCCGGATCACCGCCCAGTGTGATGGTAGGAGCCTCACCCATGGCACCCCTTTCTGATGATCACTTGCTTTCGGCGATGGTTTCCCACGCATCACGGACCTCAGGGTCCCAGTGAGGATGGTGGAAGGGCAACATCGCGATACTGTAGCCCAGATTTTTCATGAGTTTCTTGTTCTTTTCTTCGACTTTTCGATAGGCCTTTGCGACCCGATCAAGTTTGTGCGCTGCGGCCTCTAGGCGAAGAATGAGATGCACGTACTGGGCGACGGTAGCCTCGACCATGTCTTCTACTAGCGGCGTGAACGGCCCAGCATCAACGTACTCCGGTCTCCTGCGCTCGGCACCTGTGTCGAGCTCGGATGCAGCCTCCTCGAGAAGCTGGCTCCATCGCTCAATCTGACCAGAATCGAAGTGCACTTCACCGTAGAGGGGCGTGTTGATTGACATCGCGGCCCCTCCATTCACCGCAAACTCTGGAAAGCCTCGCCCGGAAGTCTACGCGGTAAGCGACATTGCCATCGCCGATGGTAGTCACCAAGTTTCAGGCGCATTCGTTGTCCACAGGCCTGCCCACGCCTCGCCAGGACTTCCTGTGAGCTTGGACACACGAGGGGTTCTGCGCGAGCCGGCGTTCGGTTCAGTCAGACGTCCGCTGCTGGACGGATTTGGTGCTGGCGACGTCAGAGCGTGCGGCGGTGGCGGGGCGAAGGAAACGTACTCACCCCGATCCGTCTCGCGCATGGCGAGAACCTCGTCGATCCCATTCGCCTTGCCAGGCCAGTGCTCTCGAAACCGTCCGACCTCACAGCAGCCAGTCGCGCCACCGTCGTCCTGCGCACGCGGACGTCACCGTGACCGCGGCATGACCTCAACCACCCGAGCGTCGCCGACCGGCCCGGCGACGGTAGGTGCCCGGACTCTCGCCGATGATGGCGCTGTAGCGGCGGGTGAAGTGGGCTTGGTCGGCGAAGCCCAGCGCGGCGGCCACGTCGGCCAGCGAGGTGTCGGGATGCTCGCGCAGGACGTGAGCGGCCTGGCGCAACCGGCGGCGGTCGATGAGCCACTTCGCCGTCACGCCGACACGTTCGCTCAGCGCACGATTGAGTGTCCGCACAGCCATCCCGAGGCGCGCGGCGAGGTCGTCCACCGTGAGGACGCTGTCGTCGCTCTCGGCGACCTGACAGATCTCGTTGACGAGCCGTCCGGTCGCGTCGATTCGTTCCGCGTGAGGGCGGAGCCATTCCTCAACCAACGAGCACGCGACGCTCGCCGCGTCGCCCGCCATGTGCGCTCGTACGACGGTCCACGGCCCTCCCGGCAGGGGTTCGTGGCCGTCCACCAGCGCACGAGGTCGCGTCGACGCGAGCACCGCGGTGGCGGCCGGTTGCAGAAGGACTCCGAGGACCCAGGAGCGTCCACGTAGCTCGCGAGTGAACACACGCGACGCCGGGCCGTACAGCGCCGCCTCATCTGAGGTGACGACCAGGTTGCACCCCGGGTAGGGCAGGACACGGTGCCGGCGCACCTGCCCGTCCGGGACGTCCCAGCGGCCGATCCACACGTGTCGTGCGAGATCGCTCAGATCGGGCGAGACGGGCAGTCGCTCGATCCGCAGCGCCTCGTCGTCGGGGTCGAGGTGGCCGCGCGGGCGGCGCGACGCGACCGTGGCCGAGATGTTCAAGACATCCGGCACCCGCCGCCGCGATGGTGTGCGCATAGCCCCAGTGTGACGGCGCGGGGCGAGCCAGCCGACGGTGAGAGGGAGACGGCCGGTGTACAGCACGATCTACCGACAGACGTTCATCCGGGTGGCGGACGACTGTCCGGTCGACGCGGCCCAGGTCCCGCCTGCCGGCAGGACGTCCCCCAGCATCGCCTGGCTGCAGTACCACCTCATCACCGAGCACCCCTACACGTACACCTCCGACGACGTGCTGTTCGAGGTCCACGTCCGGCGCGCGGGGATTCCACCCGGGCGGCAGGAGGCTGAGCGGGCCGCCTTCTTCGCCACACCGCGAGCCTGCCTGCGGGCCTCGCCCCTGGCCAAGCGCTACGGGTGGGGCATCCACCACGACGCCGAGGGCAAGGTCGCGCTGGTCCCGCTCGGCACCGAGGAGTACCGGCGGATGGCGAACGACCCGTCGCTGCGGCAGTTCACCGCCATGCGCAGCACCCGCGCGCGGAGCGGGGTACGGGCTCGCGGCCGTGACGCTGGCGTGTCGCTGGGCGAGGTCGCGGGCGAGTCGAGCGACGAGGTCCCGGGCCTCGGGCGGATCGAGGACCTCGATGTGGTCGGCGAACTGGAGGAGTTGGCGTACTCCGTCGAGTTGGTCGTAGCCGACGGTGACGCGCACCCGCCCGTCGACCGGCTCGACGCGACGGAGGCGACTGCCGAGGATGCGTCGGGCGATGTCCACGGTGTCGACGTCGAGCAACGCGGTGACCCGAACGGTGTCCTGGTGCTCCACCTCGGCGACCAGCCCGGCGGCTACCTGCTCGAGTGTGACGTCCGGCCGGAGGCGCCTGCGCTCCTCGAGCGGAACCCACGAGTGCAGCCGCGTCACGGCGAACATGCGCGGACGTCCGTCTCGATCCGCGATCAGGTACCAGCGGCCACCCCGCAGGTACAGGCCATAAGGATCGACGACGTACTCCCGCGGATCGGACCTACCGCTGGCTCGGTAGCGGATCCGCAGGCGCCTGCCGCGCCGCAGGTCGCGAAGGAGGTTCGTCACCGGCTCGTCAACGTCCTCCGAGGCGAACCATCCGCGGGTGTCGATGGTGACGATCTCACGCAACGGCAGCAGGCCGCCGTCCCCGTCGACGAGCGGGGTTTGGACGCGCGGCGCGAGCTTCTGGCGGGCGCTGCGCGCGGCGGCCTCCAGTCCCAGCTGACGGACCCGCGTCACGTCCACCCCGACCAGCTGGAGCACCTCCGCCTCACCCCTGGTGAGGCGGTTCACGTCGACCTGCGCTCCAGGCGGGAGCGTGATGCCGCCGTAGCGCCCTCGCTCGGCGAACACCGGCACGTCCGCGCGGGCCAACGTCGCGACATCACGGAGGATCGTCCTCGTCGAGACGCCGAACTGCTCGGCTAGCTCGCTCGCCGTCATCCGCCGGTTCGCCTGCAGCGCGACGAGGATCGCCAGCAGCCGCTGCGTTCGTTCCACCGCCCACCTTCTTCGACTTGTGCCGGCCCTTCTGGGCGCGGAGAACACGACACAGATTGTCAGGTTTTCGTGCGAGTCTGCCGGGCACGACCAGACGCGTGACCGTCAGGAAGGAGCCGAGATGGCCGCACCCAACTTGTTCCTGGTCTATGTCACGGACGTCGAGCGAGCCACCGCCTTCTACCGCGACCTGTTCGAGATCGAGCCGACCATGGTCACCCCACGGTATGTGGCGTTCGAGGTCGCGCCCGGTGTGCTGTTCTCCCTGTGGAGCGGCAAGAGCGGGCACGTCACGCCGGATCTGCCACGCACGTTCGAGGTCGGCCTCATGGTCCCGGGCGCCGCGGACGCGGTCGACGCCGTCTACGAGCGGTGGGTGGCGAAGAACGTCACGGTGGTCGAGGAGCCTCACGACGAGGTGTTCGGGCGCACCTTCGTCATCGCCGACCCCGATGGGAACCTGGTCCGCGTCTCGCCCGTGGACTGACGGGTGCGGCAGGACGCTCCGTCGGCCGGGCAGGTGGAGCGGCCGATCCGCCTGCCCGCGCCCACCGCGCTCGCGGCTGGTGGCGCCGCTCTGGCTCGGGCCGGCGCGGGCCAGGGACCTGAGGCGGGCGTCACTCCGTATCGGAGGCGAACCGCTCCCAGGCTGACTGGCGGCTGACTCCCAACGCCTTGCCGATCTACTCCCAGGTATGGCCTTGCTTCCTGGCCAGCTTCACCGCTCGCCTGAGCGGCGCTTCCATCCCCTTGACCCCAGCGCTGATGCCCTCGATGACGACCAGCGGCTTGCGGGACCACTCGCCCTCGATGTTGAGGTCGACACGTACGCGGACAAACCTTCCGTCATCGACCGTCGAAGGGGGCGTCGACGCCGGGCTCAGCGCCGACGACGATGGCCTCGACGACCTCCTGAACGGCGGACTCGTCCGGCAGTCCGCCGAGCTCGCCCGCGAAGAGCAGGTGCCCGGTCCCGATGAGCGCATGGGCCAAGGCGGCGGGCGCGGCCCCGGCCACGATGCGGCCCAGCCTCTGCTCGGCGACCAGGTACTCCGTGAGAGCGCCGACCGCCTCGGTGAGCATCGGGATCCCGCTGGGTGTTCCCGCTCGGAGCCGCGCGCGGAGCTCGTCACGGGTGAACACGAGCCGCACGAGCGCCAGCCCGAGCGGGTCGAAGACCCGCATGAGCGCGGAGGAAACGTTCCCGACCACGGTTCCCTGGCCGGCTCGGTCACTCAGCTCGGCCGCCATGGCGTGGACGGCGTTGATCCGATCCTGTACGAGCGACGCGAGAAAGTCGTCGAAGTCGGCGAAGTATCGGTAGAGGACGCCCTTGGCGACGCCGGCCTCGTCGGTAACGGTCCGGCTCGTGATACCCGCCGGTCCGTCGCGAAGCAAGACTCGCGTCCCCGCGGCGAGGAGCTGGGTGCGCGCGTCACGCAGTGCCACGCCGGTCGGCATGCGTCCTCCGTCCACGCTCGTGAATGGGCGCTTGCCCATTAGAGTGGGCGCATGCCCACTCTACCTCCGACGCCGCTGACCGGCGACGCCGCACACCGCCACCCCGAGATGGCTCAGTCGTGCGGATCGGCCGCCGAGACCTACGACCGGGTACGACCTCGGTACCCCGCTGCGCTCGTGGACGTCATCGTCGAGCGGCTGCCCGGCCGAGCGATCCTCGATGTCGGGATCGGCACGGGCATCTCGGCCGAGCCGTTCCGCGACCGTGGGTTCACGGTGCTCGGCGTCGATCCGGATCCGCGGATGGCGGCGATAGCGCGCCGGAAGGGCTTCGCCGTCGAGACCGGGCGATTCGAGGAGTGGAACCCAGCAGGACGGACGTTCGACGGCGTGATCGCGGGACAGACCTGGCATTGGATCGATCCGGTCGCTGGTGCCGCGAAGGCCGCGACCGTGTTGCGTCCCGGCGGTCAGCTCGCCCTCTTCTGGAACGCCACCATGCCGGCGCCCGAGATCGCCGCCGAGTTCGCGAAGGTTTTCGAGTCGCTCGAGACAGGGCTCCCGTTCAACCCCTGGGCCACCACGCCACGGGCTGATCCCTACGGCCCGATCATCGACCAGGCAACCGCCGGTCTCGACACGACCGGCGCGTTCGGCGCGGTGGAGCGTCTGGCCGTCGAGTGGCGGTCGACGGTCGGACGGGACGCCTGGCTGGAGCAGACCACGACCGCCGGCGGCATCAACCGCCTTCCGAAGAACAAGCGAGACGCGCTCCTTCAAGGCATGGGCGAGGTGATCGACGCGGCCGGTGGGACGCTCGAGGTCGCCTACACGACGGTCGCTGCGATCACCGAGCGGACGCCTTGATTCCGCCACTCGCCGGGCACGTCCACTCCGACCGCCGTATCCCCGCTCCGCCGCGCGATCGCGGCGGCGCTCCCTCGCCGGCGACTCTCGCCCAGACGACTCTTGCCCAGACGGGGCGCGAAAACGACTGTGCCCCGCCTCGTGGCGGGGCACACCGACATCCGTGGAGGTTAGGGGAGCTTACTCGAACATAAAAGACCAGGTCAGCGCCCTAGAAGAGCTCCGCGAGAAGCTTCCCAGCCTCGATACGCCCGAGCCGTCGTCGATCAAGCGCGATCGGCCCCGGCGAGCCCGGCAACTCGGTGCCCATCAGGTCGAGGAGTTGATCGCGGGTTATCAGTCCGGCGCGACGGTGTACGAACTCGGTAACCGGTTCGGCATCGAACGGCGAACGGTCAGCAACATCCTCCACCGGCACGGCATACCGATGCGCCGCCGTGGCCTCTCCCCCGAGCAGGTCGACGACGCCATCCACCTCTACAAGCTCGGTTGGTCGCTAGCGCGAGTCGGCGAACACCTGGGCGTCAACCACACCACCGTGCTGAACAAGCTGCGTGAACGCGGCATCCCCACACGAGACAGCCATGGACGTCCACGCGTTGAAGCAGGTGGTGCACGATGACCAGGCGCGCAGCTGCGTCGACCCGATCAGGTTCGGACGGGGCTGCTGTGGTTCAGGCTGTCACCGTGATCATGGGCGTCGTGGTCGGCCTCACTTTCCTGTTCGGCTTCGGCAACGTCCTCAATCTCGCGCTCCGACTCGGCGTTCCCGCCTGGGTCGCACCGCTCGTGGCTCCAGCGGTTGACCTTTCCATCCTCGGGCTCCTGCTCGGCACACGGCACCTAGCTCTCACCGGCGCGTCCCCGGAGGTGCTACGGCCCGCTCGCCGGCTGCTGATCTTCGCGAGCGTGGTCACCCTCGCGCTGAACGTAGCGGAGCCTCTCGTCGCAGGCGAGTTCGGTAAGGCGGCGTTCGACGCGGTCGGACCACTCCTCCTGATCGGATGGTCGGAGGTCGGCCCTGGCCTATTGCAAGCGATCGGCGCCACGAGTCCTACGCCGGTCGCACGCGATGTCGAGCGGCCGGAGCCAGCTGTCGATACGGACTCGGATACCAGTGCTCCGGAGACCCAGGTCCACCCTGACGAGGACGTCCCGCAGCAAGGTCGCGAGCAAGCAGTCGTTAGGCGCACGCTGGAAGCACTTTTGGCTCAGGCGCGGCGAGAGGACGCCGCTCATCGTGCGGCTCACCAGAAGCCAATATCCGCTGACACCTTGCGAGCCCGGCTCGGGATAGGGGCCGCTCGGGCCCGCCAACTCGTCAAGATCATCTGGTCCGAGTTCGATGAGCAGGTCACTGCCCACCGAGCCGAAGGTGACCCGGCGGATGAGACGCATGCCACCGCGATGCTGGTGGCCTAGGGGTGTAGCGCGTAACGCCAGGTCGAGCAGGTACGACGCCTGTTGGTAGCTGAACGGTGGGGGTGATGGCGTGGGTGGCGAGGACGACGAGCTCGCGGTTTTGTTGGCAGCGTGGCGTGAGGACATCGACAGCGTTCCGGCGCCGGCCATGCTTGTGTTGGAAGTCACGCTCCACGCCGACTCGCTTGTTCTGTCCGCGGTTCCTCCTCCTAGGCGCCCCCACCGGTTCCGGGCGAGGCGCTTGCGTCGCCCGTGCTCTGGTGGCCGCCGCTGCCCTCGACCCACTCACCCTCCACGACGACGCTGATTGCCAACCCCGCTCGGGCCGCCGGCTTCACGGTGACGACCAGCTTTGCAGGTGGCCGGGACGACCAGCTTTGCAGGTGGCCGGGTTGTAGGGACGGTCCGCGGCCGACCACTGACTGGCAGGCGTAGGTGCTTCCCATTCGGAACAGCACCATCCGAACCGGGGAACCACAGCGGGTCTCGACTAGTTCAAGGGGATCACCGCGCGGAATTTCCCACCGGAGGTCTGCCGCGGTGGTTCGGCGGCGCGGGTGACGGTGATGTGGTCGAGTTTGTGGTCCGTAAGCAGCCGGCTGATCTCAGCGTGCACTGTCTGCCAGACGCGCTCGGGGTCGGCGCCCGGCGTGGGTTGCAGGCGGATGCTGAGTTCGGTCGGTGCGGTGTGCACGATCTGGAACAGCTCGACTTCGGGGAGGCGTTCGAGGGCCAGGCTGAGGGCCAGGGGCGCGATGGTGACTGGTTCGCCGCTGCGGGTGGGGAAGGTGAGCAGGTCGGCGGTGCGGCCCTGGACCTGGATCGCGGGCAGCGGGTCGCCGCATGGGCAGGGGTCGGGCCGGAGCAGGACGGCGTCGCCGAGGTCGTAGCGCAGGATGGGTTGGGTGCGGTTGGCGAGGTTGGTCAGCAGCGCGGTGTGGGAGCGTTGGCCGGGCGGGACCGGTTGGTGGTCGGCGTCGACCGGTTCGAGGATGGCCCAGTCGCTGTTGACGTGCAGCCAACCGTGCGGGCAGCTGTAGCTGAGAAAGGGGCATTCGTTCGCCGCGTAGCCCTGCCGCACCTTGGCGCCGAAGGCGGTGGCGATCCGGTCGTACTCGCCCGGCGGGAGGCCCTCGGCGGACAGGACCACCAGGGCCGGGTCGATGTGCAGGCGGCCGGCTTGCTGTTCGGTGGCCAGCAACGCGCCCATGCTGGCGTACGGGGAGAGGATGGCCGGGCGGAAGGCGTTGAGCGCCTCGACCAGTTCGGGCATCGGGGTGTGCACGCCGAAGACCCTGATCCTGTTATGCCGTAACCGGTTCTTGCGCAGCGCTGCGGCGGCGGTGGCGGAGGCGAAGTGGCCGCCGGTGGCGATCACCATGGCGATGCGCCCACCGCGAGCCACGATGCGTGCGAGGTCTGTGGCGGTGAGCCAGGAGCCCAGCATGCGTGCGCTCAGCGCGGTGGTGACGGCGAGGGCACGCTGGTCTGCGAGGAAGATTCCGGGCGTGCCGGTGGTGCCCGAGGTGGTGGTGACGGTGTAGCGGCCCAGGAATTTCTCGCCGATCAGCGCGGGGTCCTCGACGAACGCCCGCACGGCGGCGAGGGTGACGTCCGGGTCGGTGACCCAGTCGTCGAACCGCGGCATGAGCTCGGCCTTGCTGGTGACCGGTAGCAGCGTCGGGTCGGTGACGCGGTCGGGCAGGTTGCGGTAGTGCTCGCGGTAGTAGGGCGAGTGGGCGCGGGCGAAGGTGACCATGTCGGCGAGTCGGTCACGTTGCCGCCGAGCGATCGCTTCCGTGCCCTGTTTGTGGGCTGCGCGCGTGTCGCGTAGTAGCCAGAAGCGGCTTTCCGTCGTCATGGTCGCTCCTCGGATGCGCTGGGGTGTTCTTCGGGCGTCGCGGTTTCGCTGGCCTCGCGCCAGGCTTCGCGGCCGGACAACGCCGCCAGCGCGGCGACAACCAATGCGACGATGGGGTCGGCCCACCACCAGCCGAGGGTGGCATTGAGGCCCAGGCCGGCCAGGACGGTGATGGACAGGGCGTTGGACATCCACGTTTCGGTGGACTGGGCCACCAGCACCGGTTGTTCAACGCTCGCCCGGTGCGGCGTTGGGCCAGCGCGATCGGGATCATCACGACCAGCGCGACGATGTTGAGCACGATGCCGATCAGCGATTCGCCGGCCTTGTCCTGGGTGACCAGATCGCGGATGGACTCGAACGCCACGTAGGCGGCCAGGGCGTAGAAGGTGACCGCGATCGCGCGCAGCGCGGGTTGCTGCCGGGCGTGGGCACCGGCTCGTAGTTGCCAGATCACCACGCTGGCGGCGAAGACCTCGATGGCCGAGTCGATGCCGAAGCCGACCAGGGCGATGGAGTCGGCCGCGAGTCCGGCGGTGACGGCGACGACGCCTTCGATGAGGTCCCAGACCACGATGAACCACGCGAGCGCCAGCCCGCGGCGCACCAGGGTGGCTTGATCCTGCGCGGTCATGGCGCTGAGTCCTTGCTGGTGTTGTCGGTGGTGCGGATGCTGGCCAGGACCAGCGCGGCGCCGCCGACGGTGATGAAGACGTCGGCGAGGTTGAAGGTGGGGAACCAGCCGGTGTGCAGGTAGTCGGTCACGACCCCATCGGCGGCGCGGTCGACGAGGTTGGCGATCGCCCCGGCCAGCACTGCGGCCAGCCCGAGCCGGATGGGCAGGGTCGCGGTGCGGGTGGTGCTCCAGGCGAACACCGCCAGCCCGGCGATGATCAGCCCGGTGACGCCGAGCACGACCCCGCTGGGCAGGGTGTCGCCGAGGCTGAAGGCCACCCCGGAGTTGAACGCCAACCTGAGCTGGATCACCTGCAGGTCCACGGAGGTCCCGTCGGTCAACGCTCGACTGGCCCAGGTCTTCAGACCGAGGTCGAGCGCGGCCAGCAGCGCGGCGGTGGAGGCCAGGGCGACACGGGCTCGGGTCACCCTGGCCGTCCGGTTGGGTCCGCTGATGGTCACGAGGAGGCCCCCACCGCGGTCGGCGTCAACGCCGACTGGTGGCCGCCCGCCGTGTCCTGCAGGGGCTTGGTGCGGCCGGCGCGGACGCCGTTGGCGATGACGACGACCTCGGCCAGCTCGTGCGCCAGCACCACCGCGGCCAGTCCGAGCACGCCGAACAGCGCCAGCGGCATCAACGCGATGATCAACGCGAGGGACAGGCCGACGTTCTGCAGCATGATCCGGCGGGCGCAGCGGGCGTGGGTGAACGCCTGGGGCAGGTGCCGGAGGTCCTCGCCCATGAGCGCGACGTCGGCGGTCTCGATCGCCACGTCGGTGCCCATCGCGCCCATGGCGATGCCGAGGTCGGCGGTGGCCAGGGCGGGTGCGTCGTTGACGCCGTCGCCGACCATCGCGGTGGAGCGCTGGCCGCGCAGCTGTTCGATCAGGCGGGCCTTGTCCTCCGGGCGGAGTTCGGCGTGCACGTCGTCGATGCCGACGTCTTTGGCGAGCGCGGTGGCGGTGGCGTGGTTGTCGCCGGTGAGCATCGTGACGTGGTAGCCGTCGCGGCGGAGCTGGGCCACGACCTCGGCGGCTTCCGGCCGCAGTTCGTCGCGGACCGCGATCGCGCCGACGACCTGGCCGTCCTGCTCGACCAACACTGCGGTCGCGCCGGCCTGCTGCATCCGCTGCACGTCCGCGGCGAGTGCGCCGGGGTCGAGCCAGTCGGGGCGACCCAGCCGGAGGGTGTGTCCGTCCAGGCGGCCGGTGAGCCCGGCTCCGGTGACGGCTTCCACGTCCGAGGCCGGGGTGACGTCGTCGACGGCGGCGAGGATCGCGCGGGCGAGGGGGTGTTCGCTGCGGGCCTCCAGGGCCGCCGCCAGGTTCAGGACCTTGTCGCGGCTGGCGCCGTTGGTGGTGGCGACGTCGATGACGGCGGGCCGGTTCGCGGTGAGGGTGCCGGTCTTGTCCAGCGCGACCCCGCGTACCGCGCCGAGGGCTTCAAGGGCGGCGCCGCCCTTGACGAGCACGCCGAGTTTGCTGGCCGCACCGACCGCGGCGACCACGGCGACGGGGACGGAGATCGCCAGCGCGCAGGGGGAGGCGGCGACGAGCACGACCAGGGCACGCTCGATCCAGGTGACGGGGTCGCCGAGCAGGCTGCCGACTAGGGCGATCAGTGCGGCGGCGATCATGATGCCGGGCACCAGCGGTTTGGCGATGCGGTCCGCGAGGCGTTGGGAGGCGCCCTTGCGGGCTTGTTCGGCTTCGACGATCCGGACGATCCGGGCGAGGGAGTTGTCTTCGGCGGTGGTGGTGACCTCGACTTCGAGCACGCCGGTGCCGTTGATCGACCCGGCGAACACCTCGCTGCCGGGCCCTGCCTCGACCGGGACGGATTCGCCGGTGATCGCCGAGACGTCCAGCGCGGTGCGGCCGTCGCGGATGATGCCGTCGGTGGCGATCCGCTCGCCGGGTTTGACCAGCATCCGGTCGCCGACCCGCAGCTCCGTCGGTGCGACGACGGTTTCGGTGCCGTCGCGCAGGACGGTGGCCTGCTCGGGGACCAGGGACAGCAGGGCGCGCAGGCCGCGGCGGGTGCGGGCGAGTGAGTATTCCTCCAGGCCCTCGCTGATGGAGAACAGGAAGGCCAGCATCGCGGCCTCGCCGACCTCGCCGAGGATGACCGCGCCGACTGCGGCGATGGTCATCAGGGTGCCGACCCCGATCTTGCCCTTGACCAGCCGCTTGAGGGTGGAGGGGACGAAGGTGTAGGCGCCGGCCAGCAACGCCGCCACCTCCAGCACCAGCTCGACCGGCCGCGACGCGCCGGCCCAGCCGGAGATCAGCGCGGCGAGCAGGAACACCCCGGAGATCGCCGCGAACTGGAGCTCCTTGACTTGCCACAGCCGTTCCGGCTCGTGCTCCTCGGCCTCCTCGCCCACAGGTTCGTCGTCGCCGCAGCCGCACGCGTCACTCATCGAGCACTCTCCTTGCTGTCTTGACTTGTGTTGTCCTGATCCGTGTTGGTCGGGGTGTCGGTGCCGTAGTTCGGGCACAGCGCCACCGCGTTGCCGGTCGCGGCCAGCAGCGTCTCGGCCGACCTCAGCAGGTCCATCAGCTCCGGGCGGGCGAGTCTGTAGAACACCTGCCGGCCCTGCGGGCGGCCCACCACCAGCGCGCAATCGCGCAGACAGGCCACGTGCGCCGACACCGTGGACTGCGCCATCCCCAGCTCCGCCACCAGGTCGACGACCCGCGCCTCCCCGTGGGCCAGGCGCTGCACGATCGCCAACCGGGTGGCGTCGGAGAGGCTGTGGAACAGCGCCACCGCCGGGTCCAAGCCCGCGCCCACGCTCGACGCGAGGCATCCATCCGTGCTATTCATCGTCACGCGACGATGATAGCAGTGAGATGCGATGGAATCGAGGTTGGGCGATGTTGATGAACAAGGCCGAGACCGCGCTGGTGAACTCCCGGCCCCGGCGCTGGCTGCAGCGGTTCTACGAGACCCAGGTGTTGCTGCGGTTCGGCGGCCGGGTGCCGCCAGGGGCGCGGGCGCTGGAGATCGGCTGCGGTTCCGGGTACGGGACGCAGCTGGTGCTGGAACGGTTCGGTGCCGGAAGCGTGGACGCCGTGGACCTGGATCCGGCGATGATCGAGCGCGCCAGCCGACGCCTCGCCGACTACGGAGACCGCGTGCGGCTCGCGCAAGGCAGCGCGACCGACCTGCGCG